>Ga0208283_10002_pt1 | contig 384349 bp, 408 predicted proteins | sample AntRauMetaRauer1_FD_184785 | JGI IMG/M metagenome (GOLD analysis project Ga0208283, IMG submission 184785) | Saline lake microbial communities from Rauer Lake, Antarctica, in enrichment culture - Antartic Rauer Lake 1 Metagenome Rauer1 (SPAdes)... ...
CGGTCGTCGATCGGGTTGCGGTGTTCGGCCACCTGAAAGCCGTGATAGTTGACAATGCCGACGACGAGGATCGAGCCCGACAGCCTCGCGGGATCAAGTTGGGGGACGACCCGGCGGATTACACCTAACCCATTGAGTTCGTCGCCGTCGCTGACGGCCTGGAGATAGAGGCGTTTGCCGTCGTCGACACCGTTGATTACAGCCACCGGGAGTCCGACATTGCTTCCGTCGCGGGTTTCACCGACGGCGAGCCGACCGATGGCTGACTCACCGGGGGCTGCGCTCGCGGTGCCGAGCGAGATCGTCATTGCTCAGAGTGAGGGACGCACCGACCTTTAGAAGTTCGGTCGGGGCCAACGAGACGACCACTCGCCATCGAGTGGTTTCGGTACCCCAGCGACCGGTTTGAGATCCGGTGTCGACCGGGGTCGCAGCCGTCGACCACCGGTTCCGGTGCTGTTTTGGAGAATCCCCCGGAACAGACACGCAATGAGCGACCGCGAAGCCGGGCCACTGGCTGGCTACCGGCAGTTCCTCTCACTCCGCGGCGACGTGTTCGTCCTCTCGGTGGCGATGTTCGCCTTCAGTCTCGGCTTCCAGATGACCACCCGGTTCCTCCCGCGGTATCTGGAGGTCCTCGGCGCGAGCGCGCTCGTCATCGGGCTGTTCAGTACCTTCGGCAACCTGATCAGCGCCGTCTACCCCTACCCCGGCGGGATGGTCTCGGACCGCATCGGCTCCCGATACGCCCTGACACTGTTCGGCCTCGCCTCGACGCTCGGCTTCGGCTTCTGGCTGGTCGCCCCTTCCGTCGGGACGATCACGGTGGTGGGCGTCTCGATCCAGCCGTGGCTCTGGGTGTTCGTCGGCCTCGTCCTTGCGCAGGCTTGGAAATCCTTCGGGCTCGGGGCGACGTTCGCCATCGTCAAACAGAGCGTCGACCCGAGCCAGTTGGCCCGCGGCTTTGCCAGCACCGAAACCTTCCGCCGAAGCGCTTTTTTGCTCGGCCCCGTCCTCGCGGCTGGCCTGCTGACGCTCCATCCGAGCTTCGAGCTGAGTTTCCGCTACGTGCTGGCGGTGGCGCTCATATTCGGCGTGGTCGCGACCGCGGTCCAGCATTTCTATTACGACGCCAACGACGATTCGTTCGGCGACTCCTTTGCAGGCGTCGATCAAATTCGTGCGGATCTCCAGGAGATGCCGTCGACGCTCCGGCCGCTGTTGATCGGCGATACGCTGGTCCGGTTCGCCAACGGGATGGTGTATGCCTTTTTTATTATTGTCGTCACCAGCGCCCTCGACAGTGACGTTGCGATGACGCTCCCGGTCGTCGGAAGCCGGAGTCTCTCGCCGGATGCCTTCTTCGGGCTCTTGCTCGGCATCGAGATGGCGATTGCCCTGCTGGTGATGGCTCCGGCGGCGGCGATGGCCGAACGGGTCGGCCTGAAACCGGTCGTGGCGACCGGCTTTGCGGTGTATGCGATTTTTCCGATCCTGCTTATCAGTGCCCCGGCCACCGCGCCAGTGTTGGTCGTGCTGTTTGCGATCTCCGGGCTCCGCTTTGCGGGGCTTCCGGCGCATAAGGCACTGATCGTCGGCCCCGCGGAGGCGGGAGCCGGAGGGCGGGTGACGGGCTCGTACTACCTGCTGCGGAACGTGATCGTGATCCCGAGCGGCGCGCTCGGCGGGGCGCTCTACGGCGGCGTGGCGAATCCGATCGGGACGGGACAGCTGATCCCCGAGAGCCCGCTGCTGGCCTTCGGGCTGGCGACCGTGATCGGACTGGTAGGCACCGGCTACTTCCTCGTTTTTGGGGAGGAGTTCGAGGCCTACCGCTGATCGAGAGTCGACCATCGTGGCTCGAATCGACGCCGATCCGGCGAGTCAATCCGGTGTGGATTTAGTTATCCAGTGGCTACGGGGAGGTGTGAGCGACGCTTCATCCGACAGCCAGCCGGAGACGTTAATGGAGGCCCTTGGCGTAAAACGAAACGTCGGTGTCGGCCTCGTCGTCGGCGTCGGCGTGGCGGTCGTGGCCTACGCGGTCCGGGTGTTCGAACTGTTCGGGCCGGTCGTCACGACGCGAGAGTATCCGGTTCTCGGGCCCGAAGGCTGGTTTCTTATGTTGGCGATCGTCTTCGCGTCGGCGACGGCGCTGCTGGTGATACTGGTGTTGACCGGCGTTCGGGTTGCACAGCTAGCCAAAGAGAGCTGAGTCAGTCGGCACTGGGTGCCGTCTCGGCCTCGGGTGTGAGTTCGTAGATGTTCTGTCGAGCGTCAGCGAAATATACATCCTCGTCGACGACGCCGATGGCTTCGAGGCGTTCGAGCGCATACCGGACGGTTCGAGCCGAAAGCATCGACTCCTCAACGATCCCTTTCTGTGTCAGCGTGCCGTTGTATTCGAGCACTTTGAAAACGAGTTTGGCGCTCGGCGGCAGATCGTCGAGGTCTTCTTGATCTGTTCCTGCCATCACCCCTATTAAAACGGCACACTGTTTTGAATGTTACCCCGCACACGGTGGCGCGGGGAATCCTGCTCTCACGAGGGCAGGCTTCCTGTTTCGATGACGTGACTTGCAGACACGCGCTGGAAATCAGCGGTATCCGTAGCGGTCACAGTCTCCACAGGCGCCGATTCGGGCCATCCCAACCCTAGTTCAGCAAAGCCGCGCTTGAGGATGTTTATTGCCGCGTTCGCGTCCCTATCTGTTTCGAACCCGCAAGACGGGCAGGAGTGTTCACGCACCCAGATAGGCTTCGATGTCTCCACACCACACGACGCGCACTCTTTGGTCGTCCCTGCCGCTTCGACCTGCACAACGTGCGTCCCGTACAGGTCGCCCTTGTATTCGAGGAGTTGGATGAACTGCCGCCATGCCGCATCCTGCTTGTTCCGAGCGTTTCCATCCGCTTGAAGCATCCCAGTAACGTCGAGGTCTTCCACAAACACGGCGTCGTACTCTGTGACGAGCCACGTCGTGAGTTTGTGCTGGTAGTCCAGCACCTTTCGCTGGACACGACGCTTTGTTTTGGCGACCGTCTGGCGTTGTTTCTCGTAGTTGTTTGACCCGTGTTCTTTCCGCGAGAGTTTCCGTTGTTCGCGGCGGAGATGCTCGTATTCGTCTTCGAGGTCAAGCCAGTCCACAGTCTTGCCGTCGCTGGTGTGGAGGTAGTGGTGGATGCCGAGGTCAACGCCGACGCTGTTACTCGCGTCCAACGAGTCCAACGCGGGTTTCTCGGGCAAGTCGGCATCTTCGGTTTCCAGTCCGAAAGAGATGAACCATTCGCCGTTTCGTTCTTTTTTGAAGGTGACCTCCTTGATAATGTCGCGGTCGGGAATTGGGCGCGAGTACCGGATTTTGACCCAACCGATCTTGCTGAATCGGACGGACGCGTACTTATCGTGGCCCCTCTTTTCATCGAGGTCGAAACCAGACTGGTTGTACGTCACACTTCGGTACTCGGTGGGTGCTTGCCGTGTGAGCCGACCAACGTTGTATCCCTTCTTTTTCTTTTTGTGAAGGTTCGAGAGGTTGCGATGGAAACGAGCGACGGTGGCTTGTGCGGCTTTCGAGTGCAGTTCTGCGAATATCGGCCACCGTTGTTTCCACTCGGGCAGTTTGTTGTTCTGGTCGTACTCGCTGGGCTTGTCGTCCACTAGGCTGTTCGTGTAGTCCCAGCGGAGGTGATTGTAGAGTTGACGATGAACGTCAAGGTGATGTTCCATCTCAGCCGCTACCACTTCTGTCGGATACGCACGGTAGCGGCAACTGTACTCCATCGCTGTCTCTTGATTAGAGATGTTTTCGACTTAATGGTTTGTATCACTAAGTGTCGGCTTCATCACCAGAAGTCTTTGACTTCTGGTTAGCAACCAGAACGCTTGCGTTCTGGTGTCATCCCCGACCACGGTGGGTCGGGGTATTCGCCTCGCAGTCAAATGTAAAATTTGATCAGCAACTCACGGCTGCGGCGTCGCCGCTGGGTTGTAAACGAACTGCTTTTCATGGCCGACGCCGAACGGCGACCATGGCTACTGAATCGGCATCCGGTCTCTCCGACCATATGCGCGGAGTGACCGTCACGACGAGTGCCTGTCTTGGGGGGATTCTCGCAGGGCTGGCCTCGGCGGTCGTCGTCGGGACAACACCCGAAGCGGCGGCCGATATCCAGGCTGTCCTCATCCTGGGGATCGCGGTGTTCGCCCAGTTCCCAATCCTCAAGCTCGTCGGCGTCGACATCGGCGACTTCGGCATCAAGGACAACCTCTTCGTATCGTTCATGACGTTCTGTCTCTGGTTTATTACGTACGCCGTCCTGCTCACCTCGGCGGTGACGTTCTAATGGCCGACGACAGCATCGCGGTCGTCGACCTCGACCGCTGTCAACCCGACCGCTGTAACTACGAGTGTGCCAACTTTTGCCCGCCAAACCGCACGGGCAAGGAGTGTATCACCGTCCGCGGCGAGGACGCCGAAACTGGCGACCCCGACCAGGTGCGGATCTCCGAGGAGATCTGTCTGGGCGAGACCTGTGGGATCTGCGTCGAGAAATGTCCGTTCGACGCCATCGAGATCATTAATCTCCCCCAGGAGCTCACCGAGGAGCCGACCCACCGCTACAACGAGAACGCGTTTGCCCTCTACGGGCTGCCGGTCCCCGAACCCGGCAAAGTAACCGGTATCCTGGGACCGAACGGAATCGGCAAGTCGACCGCGGTCAACGGGCTCGCTGGCGAAATGATCCCGAACCTCGGCGACTACAGCGACGAGCCGAGTTGGGACGCGGTGCTCGAACGCTACCGCGGCTCGGAGCTCCAGCAGTTCATCAACCGCCTGATCGACGGCGAGATCGACATCGCCCGCAAACCGCAGTACGTTGACCAGATCCCCAAACAGTTCGACGGGAAAACCCGCGAACTCCTGGAAGCAACCGACGAGCGTGGCGAGTTGGACTATTTGGTCGACCGCCTGAGCATCCGGCCGGTGATGGACCAGCCGATCGACTCGATCTCCGGCGGCGAACTCCAGCGGGTGGCGATCGCCGCGACGCTCGCCCGGGATGCGGACTTCTACTTCCTCGACGAGATCACGCCCTACCTCGACGTGGGCCAGCGGATGGTCGCAGCCCGCCTCATCCGCGAACTCGCCGAGGACGAGGAAACCGATCGCTCGATGCTCGTGGTCGAACACGATCTGGCGATCCTGGACTTGCTTGCGGACTCGATCCACGTCGGCTACGGTGAGCCCGGCGCGTTCGGTGTGATCACGCCGCCCAAGTCGGTCCGCAAGGGGATCAACGAATATCTCGAAGGCTACCTCACAAACGAGAACATGCGGATTCGCCCCGAGAAGATCACTTTCGAGGAACACGCCCCGCGGGCGACGACCAAGGGGATGCCGCTCGTGGAGTACCCCGACCTGAAGAAGTCCTACGGCGAGGGTGAGTTCTCGCTGGAGGTCGACAGTGGGACGATCTACGAGGGCGAAGTCCTCGGGATCGTCGGGCCGAACGGGATCGGAAAGTCGACGCTCGCGAAGATGTTCGCGGGCTCGATCGAACCCGATGAAGGAAGCCTCGATTTCGAGTTGGATATCTCCTACAAACCGCAGTACATCGATATCGACCAGCCAATGAGAGTCGACAGTTTCCTCTCGTCGATCACCGACGAGTTCGGCACCTCCTACTGGAACACGGAGGTCGCCCAGCCGCTCCAACTGGAGCGGATCATGGAACAACAGCTCACGGATCTCTCGGGCGGCGAACGCCAGCGCGTGGCAATCGCGGCCTGTCTCTCCGACGAGTCGGATCTCTACGTGCTCGACGAGCCGTCGGCCCACCTCGACGTCGAACAGCGAGTCCAGGCGACGACGGCGATCCGCCGCTACGCCGAGAACCACGACGCCACGGTGCTCGTGATCGACCACGACATCTACATGATCGACCTGCTGGCCGACCGGCTGATGGTCTTCGACGGCGAACCCGCCGAACACGGTCACGCCGCGATGCCACAGGAGATGCGAGCCGGTATGAACGACTTCCTCGCGGACCTCGATATCACGTTCCGGCGCGACGAACGGACCAGTCGACCGCGGATCAACAAGCCGGGCAGTCAGAAGGACTCGACTCAAAAGCGGCAGGGCGAGTACTACTACGCGCCCTGAGTGGGTTCTCGTCGTCGACTGTGTTCATAAGTCGACAGATAAGAAGATGTCAGACTTAGAGGCTGAGTTCAGCATTTATTGAAACCAGTGAGCTAGTCGCTAAACAATGTCTGCTCATCATGTGACATCGTTATTAATTGTGCCATGAAATAAAACACTATGACAAATTATAGTGAAGCCGACTACCGAAAGAGCGTGTCTATTCTGAAGGAATTCTATTTATTCTTTTTACCTTGGTTGATATATGTTTTAATTGGGCTCGTTTTGGAATTGCTTGGTGTGCTCTTTTTCCCAAGGAGTCCTACAAGTCTGTGGACAATTCTATACTATAGCCTTGCAGTACCGCACGGACTTCTGCTCATATCATTAGTTTCTGTAGTGTTAATCAAATCTATATCTCTATCTAAGACTGCTTTGCTGCACTTCTGGAAAAGCTATACACCTCCATTTAATTCTGAACTAAATATTTCCACTGATCCAGAGCCAACAACAGATCTCATTCAGCGTGCTCAAAAGTATGGGGTTTGGTTTTTACCATCTGGTTATTTACTGGGGACTATCATTCCACTTTTTGGCGAAGTTCCGTTGAGATACGGGACTATTTTATATACTGAACTCCCGGAGATTCCATATACTGAAACAATCTCTGAGATTATATTCGGATTTCCAATTGTTGGAGATCTATTCATTCTAAACTTCATTACAGTACAGTCTACTATATTGTATATTCCCATCTCGATCTCTATTTTTGCCATGCTTGTAGGGTGTTGGAATCTCTCGTACGCTTCAAAACACTTTTTGAAGGAGAACGTTGGAGAAGATGGAAGAAAACAAAGGAAAATATACAAGATAGTAGCAATTCTCAACGCACCACTCATCATAGTATACGCATACATCGTCCTCTGATTAATTCAAGTGGCTCTTACCGAAGATAGCGAAATATTTTTTACTGAATTCTGTCAGGACACGCCGTGCTGTATACGCGCCCGCAGTCTCGCAGTGCCGTCAACGATGGTCGACAATTCACACAAAGGGAGACCGAGCATTCGTCTCCTATTTTAAATCACCGTATAATTACGGTATATTATTACTTGATTGTGGTCTGCTGTAGGGAGCGACTGCGTTCAGCACCAGCATCCGCGCGAGCAGAGCGAGCGCGGTTCCCGGACGGCGAGGCTGAAAGCCGAGCAGTCCGCCCTTTTTCATCGAAGTTCGGGAGAGCTCTGCTCTCCCGAGCCCATCAGAAGTCGAAGACTTCTGAGGACGTTTTTGCGTCGAGTGGTTCGCCTCTGGCGAACCCGAGGCGTAAAAAGTTCGACCCGTAGCCCTTTAGCCGGAGACCGCCCCAGAGAGGGTATGTCTCAGGGAATCGTCGACGAATTCCTGTCGATCAAAGCCGACAGCGATGCGGATCTCTTGGCGATGCAGTGTGGCGATTTCTACGAGTTCTTCGCCGACGACGCCGAAACGGTCAGCGACGAACTCGATCTCACCGTCTCCCAGAAGTCCTCACACGGCTCGTCGTACCCGATGGCGGGGATTCCGCTCTCGGAGCTCACCCCCTATATGAAGGCGCTCGTCGACCGCGGCTACCGGGTAGCGGTCGCCGACCAGTTCCAGGACGAGAGTGGCGACCACTACCGCGAGATCACCCGGGTCATTACTCCCGGGACGCTCATCGAGACGACCGACGCCGAGGCCCAGTATCTCGCCGCCGTCGTCCGAGCGGGCGGCTCCGGCGACGACACTGGCCCCTACGGGCTCGCCTTCGCGGACATCACCACGGGTCAGTTCCACGTCACCGAGGTCGACACCGCGGCCGACGCCCACGCCGAACTGTATCGGTTCGATCCCGCCGAGGTCCTACCCGGCCCCGAGGTGCGGACGGACGACGACTTTGCCCGCCAACTCCGCGAGCGGAGCGCAGCCTCGCTGACGCTGTTCGACACCGATGCGTTCGCCCCCGGGCGGAGCGCTCACACTGTTCGCGAGCAGTTCGGCAGCGAAACCGTCGACAGCATCGGTCTCGACTCGGATCTCGCGGTTCGCGCAGCTGGGGCCGTCCTCTCGTACGTCGACGAAACCGGCGTCGGCGTCACACAGTCGATCACTCGCCTCCAGGCCTACACCGCCGCCGACCACCTGACGCTCGACGGGACCACACAGCGGAACCTCGAACTCGTCGAGACGATGCACGGCGACCGAGACGGCTCGCTCATGGACACCATCGACCACACCGAGACCAGCCCCGGCGGGCGGCTGCTGCGGGAGTGGCTCACGCGGCCCCGACAGGACGAAACTGAACTCCGGCGGCGGCTCGACTGCGTCGACGCCCTCGCCGCGGCGGCCCTTCCACGGGAGCGACTCCGAGAGACGTTAGAGGGCGGCTACGATCTCGAACGGCTGGCCAGCCGGGCCGCAAGCGGCAGTGCCAACGCCCGCGACTTGCTGGCGGTTCGGGATACCCTCGGGCTATTGCCCGCGCTGGCCGACGAAATATCCGGGGGGCAGTTGGCCGACTCGCCGCTGTCGACCGTCGTCGACCGGCCCGACAGGGATGCCGCGGCCGAGCTCCGCGAGACGCTCGATGAGGCACTCGCCGACGACCCGCCGAAAACCGTCACGCAGGGCGGCCTGTTTAAATATGGGTTCGACGACGAACTCGACGAGCTGATCGAGCGCCACCGGGAAGTCGAAGAGTGGCTCGATGGATTGGCAGACCGGCTCAAACAGCAGCACGGCCTCAGCCATGTGACCGTCGACCGGAACAAGACGGACGGCTACTACATCCAAGTCGGGAAATCCCAAGCCGACGGGGTGCCCGAGAGCTTCCAGCACATCAAGACGCTCAAAAACTCCAAACGGTTCGTCACCGACGAACTGGCCGAAAAAGAGCGGGAGATCTTGCGGCTCGAAGAGTCCCGCGGCGAGCTCGAATACGAACGCTTCCAGGACCTGCGCGAGGAGGTCGCCGAGCAGTCGGCGCTCCTCCAGGACGTCGGGCGGGCGATTGCGGAGGTCGACGTCCTCTGCTCGCTGGCGAGCCACGCCGCCGCCAACGACTGGAGTCGGCCGGCGCTGTCGGCCGACGGCCGCCTCAATATCGAGGCGGGACGGCACCCGGTTGTCGAGCAGGCCACCGAATTCGTCCCCAACGACCTGCGGCTCGACGACGAGCGAGGGTTTCTGATCGTCACCGGGCCGAACATGAGCGGGAAGTCGACGTATATGCGGCAGGCCGCGCTGATTACCCTCCTGGCGCAGGTCGGGAGCTTTGTGCCCGCTCGGTCGGCGACAGTGCGGATCGTCGACGGGATCTACACGCGGGTGGGCGCGCTGGACGAACTCGCACAGGGACGGTCGACGTTCATGGTCGAGATGCAGGAGCTATCGAACATCCTCCACTCGGCGACCCAAGATTCCTTGGTGATTCTCGACGAGGTCGGCCGCGGGACTGCCACCTACGACGGGATCTCGATCGCGTGGGCGGCCACCGAGTACATCCACAACCGGATCGGCTGTCACTGTCTGTTTGCAACCCACTATCACGAACTCACCGCGCTGGCCTCCCATCTGGATCGCGTCGATAACGTGCATGTAGCGGCTGATGAACGAGACGGCGAGATCACCTTTCTGCGCACGGTCCAGGAGGGGCCAACCGACCGCTCGTATGGGATTCACGTCGCCGACCTGGCGGGCGTTCCGCTCCCGGTCGTCGACCGCGCCCGAAACGTCCTGGACAAACTCCGCGAGGAGAAAGCGATCGAAGCCAAGGGCGCAGGCAACAACAGCGAGCCGACACAGGCGGTCTTCGATCTCAGCGCCGGGGAGTTTCAGAGCCCGGAGACCAACGGAGCAGCCGACCATACGGCCACAGACACCACCGCGAGCACCGACCACGAAGTGGGCGGCGGAGCGACAACGCCATCTCAACAGTCGGTCGACCCGGCGGCCGAGGCCGTGCTCGAAGCCATCGCGTCGACCGACATCAACGAAACACCCCCTGTCGAACTGATGTCCAAAGTCCAGGAGTGGCAGGACCAACTGGACGATCGCTAGTCAGTAGCCGACAGATACACCGTTGATAGAGAGATACTAACTACTGACAAAACCCATATAAATATCTGAATTTTCACAAATCAAGGAATCTCAGTTTGTCCTAAATGTCTGCATTCATATAATTATATACGATACCAATACAGGCCGTTGAGAGGCTTATTCACCAAAATAGCCGATCAGTATTGTCCAACTACTGTTGTATTATCAGGATTAGTCAGTTATTCATTAGGCCACTACCTGACTATCTCTGTATTTGAAAAAACATTAACATGTATGTGACCACAATCATGGGATGTTGTTATGAATGACTCACGACGCAGGGACTTTCTCAAGGCAGCTGGCGGTGTCGCGGTCGTTGGAAGCCTCGCAGGCTGTGCGGGAGAGGCCCAGGAAGACGGCAATGGTGGCGGAAACGAAACGGAGGACGAACAGCCCGACGCTCCGGAGGAAGATCAACCGGAGGACGAACAGCCCGAAGACGAGCAGCCCGAAGAAGAAGAACAGCCGGAGGAGGGTAGCGGCGAGGACCTGATCCAGATCGCCCACATGATCCCGGACTTCCCGGCTGTCGACGTCTATGTCGACGACGGCGAGGAGCCGGTGGTCAGCGATCTCGAATACACCGATGTCACGGGGTACATCCCACTGGCTGCTGGCGATCACCAGATCCGCGTCACAGCCGCGGGCTCCCAAGCGCTCTCCGTCTTCGACGAGCAGGTGTCGATTCCGGCGGGCAACACGACGGCGGTCGCCCTCCCAACGCCGGAGTCGAACGGTGGCGGCGGCGGGATGGATCGCGGCTTCCAGCTCGAACTGTACAGCGACGAAAACACCTCACCGGAGAACTCGATCAACAACTCCCGACTCCGCGCGATCCACGCCTCCCCCGATGCACCGGCGGTCGACGTGCTGGTCGGACAGACGCCGGTGTTCGAAGGCGTCGCCTTCGGCGATGCGGGGTACTTCGACCTGCCGGCGGGCGACTACGAATTCAGTATCGTCCCCGCAAACGGCGGGTCGGGCGGCACTGGCGGCGGAAACGAACCCGAAAACGGCGGCGACGGGGGGATCTTCTCCAGTCTCCAGGCCGATGGCGGCAGCGATATCAGCCTGCTCCAGGCGGACGAAGACGAAGAAGACGGAGAAAACGAGACTGTCCCCGAAGAGGACGAAGCCGAAGACGCTGGCCCCGAGGCGGTGTTGACCTTCGATGCGACGACCGAACCGAACGGCGTCTACACCGCGTTCGTCACCGGCTACCTCGATCCCGAGGCAGCCAACTCCGAGGAAGAACTCGAAGTCGTCGTCACCCAAGACGTGATCGACGGCGACGTCGCCGAAGCCGAGGACGACGACTAGCGACGCAGCCATCCGGTCAGGCTGGCCGGTCGACCGGCGCTGCAGCCTCCTGTTTTCGGCAGTGGATTGATAGGCCATACCCACGTCTATACGGTAATGAATTCGAATCGGCATACGTGGGTGTTCCCCCGACGACCACAGAGCCCGGCCACACGGTCACTTCGGCCGGTTGCAGGCGGAGCCACGGGGGCAGACAGATGACCGACCAGCCGCTGATCGCGGAGGTCAGTCAGAAAGCGATCATCCTCTCGCCGGACGGCGACCTGCTGGTGATGCAGATGGACCCCGAGACGTGGGAGCTGCCGGGCGGTCGCATGGGTGCCTACGAGGAGCCGCTGGTCGGCGTCAAACGCGAGGTCCGTGAGGAAACCGGGCTGTCGGTCGACATCCAGGAGCCGGTGCATACGGCCGCGTGGCGAAACGACGTCGGCAGAGGCCGGTTCAGCGTCGTCTACTGGTGTGAGACCGACTCGAAAAACGTCACTTTGAGCCACGAACACTGTGATTATGCGTGGGTCAGTCCACGAACCGCCAGAGACGAGTTTCTGACCGTCAGCATCCACCAGCGGGCGATCGACGAACTGTTGGACGCCCAGCCGACCCTCGCCCGGCCGATGGACGATGACTGACGCCTCCGGTAACCACACAGAGATCCGCTCGCTCGACGAGTCGACCGTCCAGCGGATCGCCGCCGGCGAGGTGGTCGAACGCCCTGCCTCGGTCGTCAAGGAACTGATCGAAAACAGCCTCGATGCCGGGGCGAGCCGGATCGACGTGGCGGTCGACCGCGGCGGCACCGAGGGGATTCGGGTCAGCGACGACGGCCGCGGGATTCCCGAGTCGGAACTGCCGCGGGCGGTCGAAGAACACGCGACCAGCAAGATCAGCGGGATCGACGATCTCGAAGCCGGGGTCGGGAGCCTCGGCTTTCGGGGCGAGGCGCTATCGACGATCGGCGCGGTCTCCCGGCTGACGATTCGCTCGCGGCCACAGGGCGGCACAGCCGGGGCCGAACTCACCGTCGACGGCGGAAAAGTCGGCAACCCCCAACCGGCAGGCTGTCCGGAGGGGACGACCGTCGAGGTCGAAGACCTGTTTTTCAACACACCCGCCCGCAAGAAGTTCCTCAAGCGCGACAGCACCGAGTTCGACCACATTAACACCGTCGTGAGTCAGTATGCACTGGCGAACCCCGAGGTAGCCGTCTCGCTGTCCCACAACGACCGCGAACTGTTTGCGACCGAGGGCAGCGGATCGCTCCGGTCGGCCGTACTGTCTGTCTACGGCCGAGAGGTCGCCGAATCGATGCTCGAAATCGAGCACTCGGCTGGGGAGGACGCGCCTATCGACTCGGTCTCCGGTCTCATCAGCCACCCCGAGACTACCCGAAGCACCCGTGCGTATCTGGCGACGTTCGTCAACAGCCGCTACGTCACAGCGTCGTCGCTCCGGGGGGCAGTCGTCGACGGCTACGGCGGCCAACTCGCCCCCGACCGGTACCCGTTTGCGGTACTGTTCGTCGACGTGCCGCCCGAATCAGTCGACGTCAACGTCCATCCCCGGAAGACGGAGGTACGGTTCGACGACGAAGGCGGGGTCACGGAACTCATCACCGACGCGGTCGAGCAGACGCTCGTCGATGGGGGGCTGATCAGATCGGGAGCTCCGCGTGGGCGGTCGGCCCCGGCGGAGACCGAGATCGCACCCGAAGGGGCCAACAAAGCCGACAGCAAGACACCGAGCGACGAAGTCGACCGAGGGCCGGTCGATAGCTCACCGAACCGGGCGGAGTCGGCCGCCGAGGAGCCGCCAAGAGAGACCGTCGACACCGAGAAACCTGCTCCGAAGACCGACGGCGCAACCGACAGCAGCGAGGAATCCGTTACTGCCGAGCCGGTCGATCCGGCCGACGAGGACAGTTGGACGGTCGACGGGCTCGGTGGGGACTCACGGGACAGCACGGGAGAGCCAGCAGCCCGCCAAACCGGGAACGGAGCGGGCGATGCGTCGGAAGCAGCGTCGACCAGCGAACCACCAGGTGAGCAAACCCGCGACACGGCCCAATCGTCACGTGTCGCAGCGAGCGAGTCGGAGCCGGATCACAGAGAACAGTCATCTGAAGCTCCCGACGACCAGTCCACGAACCGACCGTACAGCCCGACGGAGCCGACCACACAGCAGACCCTCACCGGCGGCGAGACGACCGACGGACGGAGCTACGACCACCTGCCAGATCTCCGGCTGTTGGGCCAGCTGTACGATACCTACCTGCTGGCTGAGACTGACTCCGGATTGGTGTTGATCGACCAGCACGCCGCCGACGAGCGGGTGAACTACGAGCGGCTCCAGGAGGCCGTCGCCGACTCGCCGTCGACCCAGGCGCTGGCCACCCCGGTTAGTCTCGAACTAACGGCCCGCGAGGCCGCACTGTTCGATGATCACAGCGAGAGCCTCACGGCCATCGGGTTCCGGGCCGAACGGCACGAGACACGCGAGATCGAGGTGACCGCGGTCCCGGCGGTGTTCAGCACGACGCTCGATCCCGAACTGCTCAGAGATGCCCTCCTGGAGTTCGTCGACGCGGCCGACGGCGGCGAAGCGACCGTCGAAGAAGCCGTCGACGAACTGCTGGCCGATCTGGCCTGTTACCCGTCGATCACCGGCAACACCTCGCTGACCGACGGCTCGGTGGTCGACCTACTGGCCGCGCTCGACGACTGCGAGAACCCGTATGCCTGCCCTCACGGCCGCCCGGTGATTATCGAGATTAGCCGCGAGGAGATCGACGACCGCTTCGAGCGGGATTATCCCGGCCACAGCGGTCGGCGTGAAGAGTAGTCGCCGTCTACTAAAACCAGCTCAGGTGAGCGAGACGACAAGCCCCCGGCCAGCGCGGTCGAACTCGGTGTCGAACGGCTCAGAGCGCTCCTGCATCGTGGTTCGACACCACGCGGCCCCGCGGTTGCTGGCACGGTAGACCGCTCGGCCCTCGATTTCGGTCGGCCGGAGTTCGATCTCCAGGAGCGTGCCGTCGCTGCCGACGACCAACTCGAACAGGAAGCTCCGGTCGTTTCGATCGGTGGGGTCGACCGCGTAGTCGTCGACGAAATCGCCCATGTCGTAACAGACGACCGTCGGCGACTCGCCACGGTCGATCACCTCGACGCCCTGAAACAGGTGGGCGCTGTGACCAGCGACGAGATCAACACCCCAGTCGGCCAACTTACGGGCGATGGCTCGGTGGGATTCCGGCGGATGGGTTCGGTTGTTCGGCCCCCAGTGGAGTGAAGCCACGAGCACGTCGGGATCGAACCGCTTGGCCGCCGCAATCGACTCGTGGAGGACGCCAATCGACGCCTCGTCGTCGGGATCGAATTCGACGTGGGCAGTTCCCGGTCGGTCGTCCGTGGCAGCGTAGTCGGGGACGTTGTCGGTGAAGCCCACGACGGCGACGGTCACCCCCCGGCAGTCGACGGCGACCGGACGCCGGGCGGCCCCCCGCGAGCGACCCGCGCCGACGGTCTCGATGTCGACAGCCGACAGCGCCGACAGCGTCTCTTCGAGCGCATTGGGGCCGAAATCCATCGCGTGGTTGTTGGCGAGATTACAGCAGTCGACCGTCGCCGCACGGAGCGCGGCGGTCGACCAGTCGGGATCGGCCTGGAAGTGGAACCGGCGACCGGGCCACGGCTCGCCCCGCGTCGAGAGACAACATTCGAGATTGACGAAGAGTCCATCCAGCCCGCGGAGCCGCGACTGGAGGTTCCCCCAGAGGGCCGCTGGCGACTGCTGACCGTCCCGGTAGGCATCGTTTACCTGTCGACCGAGCATGACATCCCCGGTGAAGCCGAGACGGTGAGCGGAAGACATACAATGAGGTATGGTACCAGCAACCAAATCGTTCGCCCATGGTTGCGGCCGCTATCGGCTTGGTTTAACGGTATATAAGTAGGAACCGCATACTCTCGGCGAATCGAGGAGATCGTCGACGCCTAACGATTGGACTTAAGGGCCGATCACGCGGATAGCCGGGTATGCACGGCGGTCGATACCATGGCTGAGCTGGTAACGTTCGGTGAGACGATGCTCCGGCTGTCGCCCCCAGCTGGTCAGCGGCTCGAAACCGAGGGCGGGCTCGACGCACAGGTCGGCGGCGCCGAGAGCAACGTCGCGGCCGCGGCCGCCAGCCTTGGCACCGACGCGGCGTGGCTCTCGAAACTCCCGGCGAACCCGCTGGGCCGACGCGTGGTCCGAGCACTCCGCGGCCACGGCGTGACCCCCGAAGTCGCGTGGGACGAGGACGAGGCAGCCCGGCTCGGCACCTACTACCTCGAACGCGGAGCCGACCCCCGTGGCACCGACGTCATCTACGACCGCGCCGACGCATCGGTCACGACCGTCGACACCGCGGAACTCGATCTCTCAGTCGTCGAGTCGGCCGACGTGTTCCACACGACCGGGATCACCCCCGCGCTGTCGGCGGCGGCCAGCGAAACGACGACCGACCTGCTGGCGGCGGCCGGCGAGGCCGGTGTTACTCGATCGTTCGATCTCAACTACCGCTCGAAGCTCTGGTCGACCGCCGAGGCACGGGAGCGCTACGAGTCGCTGTTAGAGCAGGTCGACCTCCTGTTCGCGCCGATCCGCGATGCCCGAAACGTGCTCGGTTACGAGGACGATGCCGAATCGGTCGCCTACCGGCTGGCCGACGACCACGAGATCGAGACGGTCGTCGTCACCCGTGGGGAGACCGGATCGCTGGCCTACACCGACGGCGAAATCGTCGAGCAGGGCGTGATCGACGCCGAGACGGTCGACCCCATCGGCACCGGCGATGCCTTCGTCGGCGGCGTACTCGCTGAACTGATCGCTGGCAGCGAGATCGACACCGCCCTCTCATACGGCGCGGCGGCGGCCTCGCTGAAGCGGACGATCGAGGGCGACGTACTCGTCACGACTCGCGCGGAGGTCGAAGCGGCACTCGACCAGTCGACCGGCGGCATCTCGCGGTAACACCCCACTGTAGCCACCGCCTACTTTTATAAGATCTAATTCGTTTATAAACGAACACGCAGCCGGGTTACCCGCTGCTCACCACACGGATATATAAAGCGAACCCGTTGGGAGTGGTATGCACGTCATGATTATCGGGGCCTACGGCAGTGCCGGATCGGCGGCTGCCGAAGGGCTGGCCGACTACGTCGGCGGGGCGGTCGACCGACTGACGCTGGTCGACGACGGCGAGCCGGGCGGCGGGCTCTGTATTCTCAACGGCTGTATGCCCTCGAAGGAGGTACTATCGGCGGCGGCTCATCGGTTCCAGATGCGAGCAGACGACCGCCTCGATGGTGAGCCACCAACGATCAATCTCGACAGTGTTGTCGAACGGAAAAACGACCACGTCGAAAGCTTCGCGGCCCACCGCCGCGGGGCGATCCAGGAGCTGAGCGAGCGCGAGGGGATCGAGTTCATTCACGACACCGCCCGGTTCGTCGACGATCGGGTCGTCGCAATCGATGGCGACCGCTACGAACCCGACTACGTCGTGATCGCCACCGGCTCCTCGCCGAAGGTTCCGGATCTGCCGGGGATCGATTCGGTCGACTACGACACGAGCAAAGACGTCCTGGATGCGACCGAGCTCCCCGAATCAGGTATCGTCATGGGCTTCGGCTACATCGGCCTCGAACTCGTGCCGTATCTCGCGGAGGCCGGCGTAGATCTCACCGTCATCGAACACGACGCCCGCCCGGTCGACGAGGCCGATCCCGCCTTCGGCGACGAACTCCTGGACCTCTATCGGGAGGCGTTCGACATCGAGATTCTGACGAACACGTGGGAAAAGAAACTGGAGCCGACCGACGAGGGCGTTCGACTCCACGTCGAGCAGTCCGAGGGCGAGAAGACGATCGACGCCGAGGGGTTGTTCCTCTTCACCGGTCGGCGGCCGACGCTCGACTCGCTGGGGATCGAACACACCTCGCTGCGGCCCCGAGAGGGGTGGGTCGACGCGACGATGTCGGCGGTCGACGACGACCGAGTCTTTATCGTCGGTGACGTCAACGGGAAGGAACCGATCCTCCACGTCGCCAAAGAACAGGGGTACGTCGCGGCCGACAACATCATCGCAGCCCACGCTGGCGAGCGGTTGGAACGCTACAGCAACGTCCACCACCACGTCATCTTCTCAGGGGCGAGCGTCTACCCCTTCGCCCGCGTCGGCCACACTCCCGAGAGTGCGGAGGCGGCAGGGTTCGACGTCGTCACCGCGACACGATGGGCTGCCGACGATGGTGTGTTTAAAGTCAAGGACGTGCCCTACGGGCTCGCCCGGCTGACCGTCGACGCCGAGACCGGCACCGTGATGGGCTATCAAGGACTCCACGCCCACGCCGATTCGATGGCCAAAACGCTGCAGGTGATTGTCGAAATGGAACTCGATGTGCGGGAACTCCCGGATCGGGCGTATCACCCGACGCTCCCCGAGATTCTCGACGGGCTGTTTCGGGAGACCGCAGCGCAAGTCGACTAAGAGGCGAAGTCGGGTGGCTTATTCGAGTCGACGCCCCAGAGACAGCCATGGAACCGACGACGACCGGCCGGTTTCGGGTGCTCGATCGGCGACCCGACGGTACGATCCTGTTGGTCGACCTCGATGCAGCCGTCGCCGCCGTCGAGGACACCGACCCAGAGGCCGACCTCCAGCCGCTGGCGGCCGTCCCGCCGGAAGCCGACGACGCCCTCGCCGAGACGGTCCAGGAGTTGAAACCGGGGTACGTGGTGACCGCAAGCCTCGCGTGGGACGACAGCGAGGCGCGATTCGTCGACTGCGAGATCGAGGAACGCTCCTGGATCCAGTACGCCGACGGCGTCAGCGGCCTCTTCGAAGTCGCCCAGGAGACCTGGTACGACGCCCAGATGGCAGGCGACGCGATGAACTCCCGGACCACCTACAGCACCGATAACGAAGCCAACGGCGTCGTCTACACCTTCGCCAAACAGACACCGCCACGGGACCTTTTTAAAGAATTCAGAACCGGCGCGACGCCCATCGAGCCGCTGATCCAGCGTGTCGAGGCCGAACGCGACGACAGCGCGGATCGGGCTGTCTTCGTAATGAACCCGGTCGACGAGGAGTTCGTCCTGATTTATATCGTCTTTAACAAAGAGGGGATGCTCGCCCAGACAGTACGGGACACCTACGGCCTGCCACCCCTTTAAATAATCCCGGCGCGCCCGGTCTCAGGCGAGCGCCATCGTGATATCGGTCGAGGAGACGATACCGATGTAGTCGTTGTCGGCGTCGACCACCGGCAAGTGTTTGATGCCGAAGTTGGTCATCATCGCCGCGGCCTCCCCGAGCGGCAGCGACCGCGGGACGCGCTCGACCGGCGAGGTCATCACCTCGCCGACGGTCACCGTCGTCGTGTCGGCGGCCTCGGCGACAGCAGCGACAATATCGGAACTGGTGACGATGCCAGCCTCCGCGCCTGGCACGAACAGCGCGTTGATCTCCTCTTCGTGCATCATCCGAGCGGCCTCCTTGACGGTGGCCTCCGGCGAGGTGGTGATGATTGGTTCCGACATGAGGTCTTCGACCGTTCGGTTGGCTCCAGTTGACATACACCACATTCTAGAGGCTGGCGGCTTTGCTGTTTCGCCTCTGAAGGGACCCTCGACCTAGAACTCGCCGAGTCTCGACTGACCGTTGCCGCTGCCGCCACCGTCGCCGAGGCCAGCGAGGTCGACGGCCTCGGCGATCGTCTCGAAAAACGTCTCCCGCTGGCTCCGGTCGTACAGCGTCGCGGCGGGATGGACCGAGAGCAACACGCGCTGTGAGCGATCACCGAAGCGCGTTTCGACAACATCACCCGCCTCACTTGTGATCCCGACCGACCGCTCCAGGAGGTGTTCGCTCGGGACTTTGCCAAGCGTAACGACAACCTCCGGCTCGACGGCAGCGATCTCGCTGTCGAGATATCCTCTGCAGTTGGCGAGTTCCTCTTTTGTTGGATCGCGGTTCTCCGGTGGTCGACACCGCACGCAGTTGGTGATTCGGACCTCCTCCCGGAGCACACCGGCTTCGCTGAGGGCGTCGTCGAGGACGCTGCCCGAGCGGCCGACAAAGGGTTCGCCCTGCTCGTCTTCGTTCTTGCCCGGTCCCTCACCGACAAAGAGGAGATCGGCATCGTCCGGCCCGACACCGTTGACGATCCGACTCCTGGAGTCGACGAGTTCGGGGCACCGCTCGCAGTCCTGCACACAGAGACCGTCGAGCTGCTCCATACGAAACCGCCGGTCGGCAGCGGCTTAATCCTCCGTTTTTTCCTGCTCGTCGAGGAACTGCTGTCGACCTGCGCGGGCGGCAAGCCGGGCCACGCGTAGCGGTTCGGGTCGACCGCTCCCGTCGGGTGTGAACGCACGCACGACTGCGGCGGCCGCGTCGGCGTCGATCCCGACAGTGCGGACGAAAACCGCGTTGTCACCGACAGATACCCGGGTTCGCGGCGGGAGTCGACGGTAGATGTCGAGCCGTCGGTCGAGTTCCTCGCCCTCGAACTGCTCGCGGAGCGGCCCGTCAAGGCCGTCGCTGGCTTCGAACGAAACCGCAACGACGGGGCGATCGGTGCGATCGGCCAACGCGCCAAGGTCGACGAGGTTGAACCACGCGGGGGCGATGCCAGCAAGCAGGAGCCACTGCACGTCGGGGCGGTCCAGCCGGTCCCACAGCTCACAGCAGGCGGCGGTGGCGTCGCTCCCACCGACGGTACACGTCGCAAAAACGAGGTCGTCGACTATCCGGTCGCCCCGGATCACTGCGCCGCAGAGCTGGCTACGGTTGGCGGCGTCTGAGGCCGCGATACCGAGGGCGCGGCTGCCGGGTTTGGGTGCCATTCGGCGGCCGAGTGGCTACTCCTCGGCTGCTTCGGCTTCGTCCGGCTCCTTCATTTCTTGGAGTCTGTCCAGCAGCTCGTCGTTCGACGCGCCGATATCGAAGTCGACCGACCCGGAGTGATCGTTTTCTTCGGTGTCGTGACCGCTCTCGTCGTCGAGGTCGGTGTCGAAGTCTTGGTTCTCCTGTTCAGACTCATCGTAGCTTCCGAAGCCCATACAGAGTACAGTACTGGAGCCGAACACAAAAATCCACGCACGGCCGGGTTCTTTTTACGATCCCCTCCCAGTCACCAGTATGGAGCCGCTCAACGTCACCGAATCCGCCGAGGTCTTCACCTGCAACGCCTACCTCATCGACGGCGAGACACCGACGCTCGTCGACGCCGGAACCATGCCCGGCGTCGAGGAGATCATCGCCGACCACGTCGACTCTCTCGACCGGGTCGTTCTCACCCACCAACACGGCGACCACGTCGCTGAACTCGCCGCCGTGCTGTCGGCGTTCGACGCCGACGTCTATGCCTACGACGACCACCCACACCGCACCCACAGCATCGACGACGGCGATTCGATCGCCATGGGCGACGAGACCTTCGAGGTGGTCTATACGCCGGGCCACGCCGCCGACCATCTCTCCTTTATTAGCGAGTCGACGCTGTTCAGCGGCGACGTGGTCGTCTACAACGACGGCGCGTTCGACGACGGGAGCTTCGGCCGCACGGATCGGCCGGGACAGTCCCGCGAGCGACTGATCGAGAGTCTCAAGACGATTCTCGACCGACTGCCCGACTCGGTAACGTCGATGTACGCGGGCCACGGCGGAGCGTTCCACGCTACCGACGACGAGACGGTCCGAACCATGATCGAGCGCGCACTCGAACGCGCCGAGCGCCGCGAGCCGAAATATCCCGAGTAGCGGCCGCTGAACGGGGCGCGTAGCCGTCGACTAACGAAAAGCGGGTGGTCTACAGAAGCGACTGGCGAGTCGGTAGCGAATATAAAAGGGGCCGACAGATCAGGCTGCGCGTCGCTCTTTGGCCTTGGGTCGGAGTCGGTCGTAGCCGCATTTCCGACAGCTCTCGGCACGCGGGGAGTTGCGAGCGTTACAGCGCATACAGATCTGTTTGTTGAGGGTTCGCTCGGTGGCGTTCTCGTTGCTTGGCATACGGCCCTATCGTCGGCGTCGCTGTTTAAGCGTTCCGAGACGGAGGGCGCGGCTTAGGCGTTGGCTTCTTCGAGGGCGGCTTCGAGATCCTCGCGCTGGGTGACGCCGACGAAGCGGTCGACGATGCCGTCGTCGTTTTCGATCACCAGCGTCGGCAGCGAGCGGACCTGATACTGATTGGCGACGTCCTGTTCCTCGTCGACGTCGACCTTGGCGAACTCGACGTCCTCGTAGTCGGCTTCGAGGTCCTCCAGGATCGGGTCCTGGGTCTTACACGGGCCACACCAGTCTGCGTAGAAATCTGTGAGTCGAACCGTCATTTGTATTCCCGGTCGTGGGTTGCCGAGGTGGCCGCATAAGCGTTTCCAAGCGCGCGAACGGAAGCCGAAACGCTTAGGATGGCGAGGTGTCCTACAACGACTATGAGCTCAGGTGACTCCGGCGGGCTGATGTCCAGTGCCGGACTTGTCCGGTATTTCGACTCCGAAGACCGGAACGCGATCCGTATCAATCCGAAAACCGTCATCGCCTTCTGTCTACTCTTTGGCCTCGGCATCCAGATCCTCTCGCTGACCATCGCATAATCACCGAACGCGGTCTTTTTCCCCGCCGCCCGCGGTTGTTTAGTCATGATAGCTGGCGTTATCGCCGTCCAGGGCGACGTGAGCGAACACGCCGCGGCGATCCGACGGGCCGCAGCCGCCCACGATGTCGACTGTGAAGTACGGGAGATCCGGACCAGTGGCGTCCTCGGCGACTGTGACGTACTACTGATGCCGGGCGGCGAGTCGACTACCATCTCCCAACTACTCGCCGACGAAGGGATCGACGAAGAGATCCGGGCCCATATCGAGGCAGGGAAACCCGTCTTAGCCACCTGTGCGGGGCTGATCGTCGCCTCGGCGGACGCGAAAGACGACCGCGTGCGGACACTTGATCTGCTCGATGTGAGCATCGACCGCAACGCCTTCGGGCGACAGAAGGATAGCTTCGAGGCTCCCCTCGACGTCGACGGCCTCGATGAACCGTTCCCCGCGGTCTTCATCCGCGCGCCGCTGATCGACGCGGTCGCCGACGAGGTCGAGGTGCTCGCCGACTGGGAAGACAATCCTGTCGCCGTCCGGCAGGGACCGATCGTCGCCACCTCGTTCCATCCGGAACTCACGTCGGATACGCGACTCCACCAGCTGGCCTTTTTCCGTAACGAGGAAGCCGTCGCGCCGAGGGAGGTCGACCAATGAGCGACGAAAAAGCAGCCGGAGACACTGCAGACGTACTCGACGAACTGTTCGCGACGATTAAACAGCGGCAGTCGGAGTTGCCAGAGGACTCCTACACGGCCTCGCTGTTCACCCACGAGAAGGGCGAAAACGAGGTCCTCGAAAAGCTCGGCGAGGAGTCGACCGAACTGATTCTAGCGGCCAAAGACGACGATTTAGAGGAACTGCAGTACGAGTCGGCCGACTTCGTCTATCACTTGCTCGTCCTGTTTGCGATGAAGGGGTTGGACGTTGACGACCTGCGAGCCGAACTCGAATCGCGGTTCTGAGACGCCAGCCCACGCTGTCGCTGCCGACGCCCTTTTCAAACCAGTTGACCAAACACGGCCAATGGACGCCGTTACGCTCGGTCCCGCCGGGACCTACTCACACCGCGCTGCCAGCGCCGTCGCCGACGACGTCTCCTTCCGCGAGTCGGTGACCGCCATCATCGAAGCCGTCGCCGACGAGAGTTTCGAACGGGGCGTCGTCCCCATCGAAAACAGCATCGAGGGCAGCGTCACCGAGACGCTCGACGCGCTGGCCGACCGCGACGTGGCCGTCGTTAGCGAGATCATAACGCCGATTAGACACGCCTTACTCGCCCAAAACGGGGAATTTAAAACGGTCGCCAGCCACTCGCAGGCACTCGCCCAGTGCCGGAGCTACCTCGAAACGAACCACCCCGAAGCGAGTCAGGAGGCCGTCGCCAGCACCGCCCGCGGCGTCGAACGTGCCCGCCAAGACGCGTCGATCGCGGCGATCGGTCACCCTTCGAACGCGACCAATGGCACCGATCTGGAGGTGCTCGCGGAGGATATTCAGGATCAAGACTCAAACGCGACGCGGTTTTTCCTGCTGGCACCAGCCGCCGAGCGGTCGGATGCTGGCGGCAAGACGACACTGATCGTCTATCCGAACGTCAACTATCCCGGCTTGCTTCTGGAACTCCTCGAAACGTTCGCCGACCGCAATATCAACCTCTCGCGGGTCGAATCCCGCCCCAGCGGCAACCGCCTCGGTGACTACCTGTTCCACTTCGATATCGAGGCCGGGGTCTACGAGAGCCGCGTCCAGGAGGCGATCGACGAGATCGAGACGATCGTCGACGACGGCTGGATCCGCAACCTCGGCTCCTACGACACGAAACACGTCCTGTACTGACGCTCCGTGGCCGCGGACGGGGTCGTTCCTGTTGGGTTCGCGTCGACAATATTCATGTCTCTCAACGTCTAAGTTAGAGGCATGGCTGGACGACCCAACCCGTTCCGCGAACTCGACGAACTGATCGAACGAATGAACCAGCAGTTCGGTGAGCTGAGTGGGGGCTTCGAGAGCCAGAGTATGCTCTCGGATGTGAGCGTCGACGTCGCCGATGGGGGCGATCAGTTGGTCGTCACCGCCGACCTCCCCGGCTTTTCGGGGGATGATATCGACCTCCGCGTCGAGCGCGAGAGCCTCACTATCAGTGCCGACTACGAGTCCGAGGAAAGCGAGGAAACCGCCCATTTCCACCGCCAAGAGCGGCGGCACGAGTCGGTGCGCCGACAGCTCCCGCTTCCCGAGGCAGTCGACGCCCAAGAGGCCTCGGCCAGCTACAACAACGGTGTGCTGACGGTCACACTCCCGAAACTCGAACCCGAGGAGAGCGGCGGCTATCGGATCGACGTCGAGTAACGACGCCCGCTTTTTTAAATCAAGTACTGAGAGTCAAGAGCCGAAAGCCGACCGCTGGGACCGATTGTATCGCGTTAGGGAATCTGCCGGTAGCGGATCGTCCGCGAGCCACGGAACATCGGGCCGGTACCTGCAGTTTTGAACCCCGCAGCCTCGACGGCTGCCTTTTTATCAGTTGCCTCGGTCTCGACCAGCACTTCGACGTCCATGTTCTCGCTGGCGGCGAAGCGAACCGGCTCGGCCAGTAAGCGTTCACAAGCAGCCTCGGTGCCGCCGAACTGCGTGACGTGGACCGTCTGGTCGTGGGCATCGAAGCTCACGAAGCCCAAGAGATCCGTCTCGGCGGCGTCGGTGTCGACGTTCGGATCGCGGTTTCCCTGCTGCCGTTCGGCGACACGGACGCTCCGGTCGTGGACGAGGTTGCGGACGACATCCGCCGGTGCATCGGCCAACGCCGCGATCGACTCGGCGTCGTCTTCGACCGCATCCCGGACGTGCATACAGCTACATACCATTGCTGCCCGCATAAAATCAGGGGGCGGGAGCGGCTGACAGAGATTGAAGGCTTTATTTGGGAGCCACCGAACCGTAGGGTATGAGCAAAGCTACCAAGATCGTGGCAGGGACAGTGGGCATCTCGGCGATTCTCGCGATCGGGATCATCCTCTCGTACGTCCTGGCCTAATGTTCACCGAGCGGTCACTCTCGCCGACGCTTGCGGCCGTCCGTGAGCGCTACGCACCTGACGCAACCGTCCTGGATGTCGACCAGGATTTCGAGACGTTGCCGCCTGCGGTCGCCGAGGATCTCGGCCTCCTCGCGGCGTCGATCGAGCCTGCGAGCTATCCGGTCGACTGGCTGCCCGAGTCCGCGCCGACGGCCCTCGAACAGTATGCGGGCCCGGCGTTCACGATCGGGATGCCGGGCGACGGAACGGTCGTCTGGACCACCCAAACCGAGCCGCCGACGATCCTCTTAAAAAAGCGGGCCGAGGGAACCCCCGAGGCGTTCTTAGAGTTCCTCGTCGCCGAAGCGTTCGTCAAACTCGACTGTGGGGTCCCCGAACAGTTCCTGCCGTTTTTCGGCGCGCAGTACGCCGAGTTGGCCGCCGTAACGGGACTCGGTCCGGCCGACGTCTACCAGATCGCCGCCGCGCTGTTCGACGGCTGGGTCGGCCTCCAGAGCCGCGAAGAGTTCCAGTCGTGGAGCGATGACGCCGAGTTCGAGCCACTGTACGAGACGTGGGTCGACGCGGGCGAGCGACTCGAACCCCGGCTCAGCGAGCTGTCGCGGTCGGTCGCCCACGGCGAACTGACGTTCCCCGAAGCCACCGAATACGCCTGTTCGGCGATGAAACACGGACTCGAACTCCCGACACCCTTTGCCGCACTCAATACCGACGCTTACCGGGAGTACGGGGCCGACTACGCGGTCCAGTGGGCCGACAAAACGGTGTCGTCGCTGACCGAGTAGGCGGCGTGTATTTAAAACAGGAGGAGCCGCTCAGAACTCGACAGTTACGCTGCCGTCGTCGCCGAGATCAACGATCCCATCGAACAGTTCGGTGAAGTCGTCGAGTGTCTCCTGGTCGTGGACCTCTTTCGAGAGATGGAAGATGCCGACCGCGTCGTGGTCGTCCAGCAGTTCCAGGAGCTGTTTGGTCGCTTCGTGGACGCCCGCCTCGTCGGCGTAGTAGATCATCTCGGTCAGCGAGTCGACGCTGACCCGGACCTTGCCGTCGTGGCTCGCGAGGAACTGGCGTGTCTTCTCGACGATGCCGTCGAGGTCGTCCGGCGAGGAGACGTAGTGGACGTCGTCGGCCCCGCGGCGGGAGTAGCCGCGCTCGACCGAGAGCGTGTCGAGGATCACGGCGTCGGACTCGTCGACGTCGTAGTGTTCGAGCTTCTGTTCGACCTCGCGGGCGGTGGTTCGCGTCGAGACGACGAGGAAGTGGTCAGTGTCTGTCTTCAGGAAGTCGGTGTCGATCCGGTCGGTTTCGCCGATGCTAGGATGGAGCAACAGCAGTCCGGTCCCAGCGGTGATCGTGTCGGGTGCGTTCTCAATCGCCAACGTATAGTCCATAGAGGAGTCAACGACTGAGCGAACTTAATCATACGGCCTTTTGCTGGCCGGTCATATCTCGAATGCGTTAGGTTCGGATGGCAATTCGGGCAGTTGGGACCGATCAGCGCGATCCGGTCGGCAAGTCAGTTTTTTAGGCGTTCCACACCCACGTCGAGACGGATGTACGGACAGGACACCGCCAAAGACGTCTACCGGGACGCCTTGCCCGTCATCGTCGTCAGTCTCGTCGCCGGGCTGTTCGCCGGGACGATCCTCGGCAGCGAAACCATGCGCGAAGGGATCGAAAGCGTTCCCGGACTCCTGTTGCTCCTCCCGGCGTTTCTGGCCACCCGCGGCGGTGTCTACGGCTCGCTCGGCGCGCGGATCTCCAGCGGCCTCCACCAGGGGATCATCGAGCCGCGGTTCGAACTCGACGAGCGGCTCGGGAACGCTATCGTCGCCTCTTTTATAAATGGAATGAGCGTCTCGGTGTTCATCGCCATCGTCACCTTCGTCGTCCTCACGATGACCGGTCAGTCGGGAAGCCTCCTGCAACTCGTCGGTATCATGATCGTCGCCGGGTTTCTGAGTGCCGTGCTCATGTTGTCGGTGCTGGTGTCGGTAATCATCCTCGGCTACCGCCGCGGGCTCGACCCGGACAACATCATCGGCCCGGTCGTGACGACCCTCGGTGACGTGTTTGGCGTGCTGTTCCTGCTGGTCGGCATCTACGTGACGGGACTGATCCTATGAGTATCGGCGGCGACGTGGACGGCGAGTGGTCAGTGTGGCGGATGGTCCGGACGATGGTGCCGCTGCTGGCGGGGCTGTCGCTGCTCCAGATGGCCTCCGGCACCGTGCTCGAAACCTTCGAGGCGACGCTGCTGACACAGCCCTCGCTGCTCGTGCTCGTGCCAGTCCAGATCGGCACCGCGGGCAACCTCGCCTCGATCATGTGCTCGCGGCTGTCGACCCAGCTCCACCTCGGGACGTTCGAACTCTCGCCGTCGAACCCCGCGATCCGGGCCAATACAGTCGCCGTCTTCGGACTCGCAGCGACGGTCTTCGGTATCGTCGGGATCGCCGCCTGGGCGATCGGGCGGGTGCTTGGCGGCTCGCTGGGACTCGTCGAGGTGCTCACGATCTCGCTGGTCAGCGGGATGCTGTTGGCGCTGGTGGTGGTCGTGTTGAGCGTCGTCTCGGTGACCGCCTCCTACCGACTCGGATACAACCCCGACGACACGACGATCCCGGTGGTCACCAACCTGTGTGATATCACGGGCGTTCTCATCCTGTTTGGAGTCGTGGTAGCCGTCCTCTAACCGCCCGTAGTCGTTGTCTCGTATGTAGCGGTCGACCGTGCGTCGACCGCACATAGTCCCGCAAACACTTGGCGTTTCGAGCCTGTACTATCGGTATGACCGCGTCAGCACCACAGTTAGAGCTGTACAATCTCCAGGGCTGTCCGTACTGCAAAAAGGTCCGTCGGGCGCTCGACGATCTCGATTTGGCGTACGAAACCCACTCCGTCCCGCCCTCGCGGAGCGACCGCACCGAGGTCTACGAGACCAGCGGCCAGTACGGGGTACCGGTGTTGGTCGACCACACCAACGGTATCGAGGGGATGGCCGAGAGCAGCGATATCGTAGCGTATCTCTACGAGGAGTACGGCGACGGCGAAACGCCACCGCCGTCGGGGATCGTCGGGCGGCTCCTGTCGAAGTTCTTCTAAATAGCCGCCGACTACTTAGAGGATGCTGTCGGCGGTGGCCGCGCCGACGACGCTGAACACCGAGCCGACGCTGATCGCTTTGAACGTGGTTTCGACGAGGACGAGCGTCGACAGTTCGTCGCCGAGGAACGTCGCGGGAGCATCGAACACCAGCGCCAGAATGGCGACCGAGCCGAAGGAGACGACCATCAGCGAGATGAACCGGATCGGGATTCCGGCGACCTGCTGTTCGCTGTCGGGATCGCGCTTGGTATCGGCCTGATACAGGGCCGCATAGCCAATGAGCCCGACGATCGTGACGGTGAGAAACCCCTGCAGATCGCTCATGCTCCCTGCCAATGTCCAAACCTCCTCGGTGACCACGAACGGGCCAGCCAGCAGAAAGCCGCCGACGATCTGCTGGGCGGAGTCGGCAAGCCTGAATTTCGGCCGCCGGAGTTTCAGCCGTGGTCGTGGCTGCATACTCGCCCCGAAGTCACCGGATACGTATAAACTATGAGGACAGTAGGGCTCGGTCGGCCGGGAGAGCAACCGATTTAGTGACTCGTCGACCACTCCGGGTATGAACAGCGAGGAGGTCGACCGATGAGCGTCCGCGAGGAGTTCGACAGTTGGGCCGCAAGCGGCCGGGACAAGGGGATGGAAGACCGCCACTGGCACACCGCCAAACACACACTGGCCCGAATGCCGGTCGAAGCAGGCGATACCGTACTCGATCTCGGCTGTGGTAGCGGCTACGCGCTCCGGGCGCTGCGGGAAACCGCGGACATCGGCCACGGGGTCGGCCTCGACGGCTCCCCGGAGATGGCCCACAATGCCGCGGGCTACACCAACGATGCGGCGGTCGACTTCCTCGTCGGCGACTTCGATTCGCTGCCGTTCGCCGACAACAGCGTCGACCACGTCTTTTCGATGGAAGCCTTCTACTACGCTCCCGATCCTGCCCACACCCTCGAAGAACTCCGGCGGATCATTCGACCGGGTGGCACGGTCTACTGCGCCGTCAACTACTACGAAGAAAACGAAGCAAGCCACGCGTGGCAGGATAATATTTCGATCGAGATGACCCGCTGGGACCGCGCCCAGTACCGCGAAGCGTTCCAGGAGGCCGGGTTCCACGTCGCCGAACAGGAGACGATTCCGGACCGCGAAATCGAGATTCCGCCCGCCGAGGCGTTCCCGACCGACGACTGGGAGACCCGCGAGGCGATGGTCGACCGATACCGGACGTGGGGAACGTTGCTAACGGTTGGTGTCGTCCCCTAAATCGGGGATAATTCGGATCAATTGTGCCTAATTCGGTACGAGAAACTCAGGGTATTAGGAGTGTCCAGCAATTGGACGGGAACGCGAATGACAGATCACTCACCCAACGATCGAACCAGTGGAAATGCACGAACGGTAGACCGTCGACACGTTCTCGGCGTCGGTGCTGGTGTCGGTGTCACGCTGCTGGCGGGCTGTACAGGCGGAACCGACAGCGGAACCAGCGGCGACGACGGTACGGGCGACGAGGGGTCGACCGCGGGGACGTTCCGACTGCTCATCAGCGACCAGCCGGTCGCCATCGGTGACTTTGATTCGCTGAATGTCTCGTTCGACAGAGCGCGGATCTTCCGCGGTGAAGCCGACGACGAGGACGGAGAAGCGACGAACGAATCCGAGACCGAGGAGACGAACGAGACGGAAACCAACGAAACCGACGAGACAAACGAAACCCAAACGAACGAAACGGAAACGGACGACTCCGAGACCGACGAGGTAGACGACGAGTCAGATGATGAGGAAGAGTCTGAGTCGGACGATGACGGTGGGTTCTCGGTCATCAATCTCGATGGCGCGACAGTCGACCTCACCGAAGTGGTCGGCGACAAAGCCATCGGCGTCTTCGAGGGCGAACTGGAGGCCGGTCGCTACTCGAAGATCGAACTCTACGCCAGCAACGTCGAGGGCGTCGTCGACGGCGATTCCGTCGACGTCAAAATCCCGAGCGACAAACTCCAGATCGTCAAACCGTTCGAGATCTCCGCCGACGAGCCAGTGAGCTTCGTCTTCGACATCAACGTCGTCAAGAAAGGGAACAACGACGAATACAACCTCCTGCCGGTGATCTCGGAAAGCGGTGTTGCTGGCAAGGACGTCGAGGTCGAGGAGGTCGGCGGTGACGACGGTGAAAGTGAGGGCGACGACGCTGCCGGAAACGAGACTGACACCGACGACGGCAGCGGAGCCGACAGTACCGACGGAAACGAAACCAGTACTGATACTGGCGGCAACGAAACATCCGCAGACGGGCAGTAGCGCCGCCGAACACGTCGCGTTCCGCCGACCGATCAGGGTTCGTCGAGCGACTCGGAATCGATTTTTAGATCGTCGATCGTCGACAATCCCTGAATGGCTGGACCGTCGAAGACCTCGCCGTCGGCGTGAAACCGCGAGCCGTGACAGGGCAGTCCCACGACCGTTCGACGGGGTTGAAGTCGACGACACAGCCCAGATGCGGACAGACCGCCGACTGGGTGTGTAGCTCCCCATCGGGGTCACGGTAGGCGGCGACCGGCTTCCCCTCGCGACCGTAGATGGCCGCTTCGTCCGGCCCGTCGGTGGGGTGTATCATCGACCATAGATGGTCCACGCATGTCCCGTCGGCACCGCACAGTCGGCCACATTTCGGCATACGACTGCGGGGACGGTGCGCACAGGGGTTCGTGAGCGGCGTGAATAACTCTCCAGTCCAGTATTCATGAGCGTCGTCGTGAGTGATCTGACAACTCAACTCATCGGATGGCGAACTATTTTGTGGACCGATTGCTGTGAGTCTGTATGAGCCGTCGACTCTACGTGCTCGGTGGCGTGTTGGCTGCGATCGCCACGCTCGCGGCCGTCATCCTGTTCGATGTGTTGGGAACGGTGTTCGTCGCACTCTCGGTCGCCTATCTGTTGGTCCCGCTTCGTCGGCGGCTGCGCGGGTACGGGTTCTCGCGGCTCACGTCGACCCTCGCGGTGACCGCAACCGCCGTGGGTGGCGTCGTCGCGCTGTTCGGGCCGCTGGTCTACCTTCTGATCGTCAGGTTTTCTGAAGTGAGCGCGGTTATCCGCGGGCTGCCCGAATCGGTCCCGCTGCGTATTGGGGGCTTCACCTACGAGTTGGTTGTCTCAGATGTCATCACGCTTGTCAGCCGAGAGGTGACCGCGCTCGCGGGCTCGATCGCCGCGTCGCTGCCCGTCCTGTTGATCAAGCTCACGCTGTTCGTCTTGTTGGTGTTCTCGTTGCTCCACAACCAGCAGGACATTCGCTCGGGCGTCCTCACGGTGGTGCCGCCGAACTACCGGGATATCGCCGAGGCGCTCCACACGCGGGCCCGAGAGACACTGTTCGCCCTGTATGTCTTGCAGGCGGCGACCGCAATCGGGACGTTCCTGATCGCGCTGCCCGTCTTCGTCCTGTTCGGCTACGGCTCGCCGATCGTCCTCGCGACGGTCGCCGGAATCCTCCAGTTCGTGCCGATCGCCGGACCGAGTCTGCTGATCGTCGTCCTCGTCGGCGGCCGCCTCGTCGCCGGAGACGTCGCCGGTGCACTGGCAGTTGCGCTGGTCGGCGGGGGGCTCATCGCATGGCTTCCGGACCTGTTGATCCGACCCCGGATCGCCAGCCGAACCGCCGACATCTCGGGCAGCCTCTACTTCATCGGCTTCGTCGGCGGCCTGCTGAGTCTCGGTGCGATCGGTATCATCGTCGGCCCGCTGGTGGTCGCGCTGCTGGTCGAAGCCGCTGGACTCGTCTCCCAGGAGTTCGAGACAGGCGTCGACACGTCCCCCGAGTCACCGACCGAGCAACTAAGTGAGCCACCGACCGACCCGGTCGACTCGACTGTCGACGATTGAGCGGTCGAACAACCAACGACCGCGATCCGGTGTCGTACCGTTTCTGTACTCTATTTAAATTCGCTTAGGTCAGGACGGCTTCGGCGACCATCGGCGTCACGAACGCCTCGATGAACGACGCGATGACGAGGACAACCGCCAGGCCGAGCATTACGCGGTAGGCGAGCCGGAGTGCCTCGGCGAGATCGGTCGACGTCTGGGTGCCGCGGAACATACCGGCCACGACCGCAGCGAGATGGAAGCCGAACCCGCCAGCGATAATGATCGCCGGAAGTTCGATCACGCCGTGAGGGGCGACGAGTGCGAGCACGACTTGTGGGTCTGCGATGCCGGAGATCGCCCCGACGATGACGCCGTTGAGCAGCATATCGACCGCGGTCGGCACGCCGAGGGCGACCCCGCCGAAGATAGCGGTCGCCGAGACGAGCCAGTTGTTGGCGGCGATCATGACGAACACCGCCACCGGGAACGTCCCGAATACCTCGCCCGGCTGGCTGCCTGCCGGGAGGTCGACCGCGTACTCGGCGGTGAGCTGCCAGCCGCCAACCGCTGCCGCGACGAACAGGATTGCGGCCCCAAGGATCGGCACCGGGTGATGGCGCGTGAAGCCGCCGAGGGCGACCAGTCCATCACGGAACGCCCCGATGAACCGGTGACGGTAGGCTGGCTGGTCGTCTTTCGAGCGGTCGGCAGCGTCGTCTGAGTGGTCGACACCGTCGACCGCTGACTCGTCATCGACCGTCCGATCGGCGTCCATCGACCGCTCATCCGCATCCGCCGACTGCGTAGTGTCGACAGTCGCCTGCTCGTCGGGCGACGGCTGCGGTGCGTCGCTGGGTTCCTCGTCCGACGGTGGTCGGTCGCCGCCGTCGGTCACCGGTATCCCGGCCGACGGCGAGGCATGGTCATCGAGACGCGCCGCGAGCGGCCGATCGGCGTACAGTGCCGTTTTGAATGCATCCAGGAACGGAAGCGCGAACAGTGGGCCAAGAATACCCGAGAGCTGTGAGACGCCGAGGAAATTGAGGATCACGCCGAGGACGCCAAGCCCGCCGAAGACGGCGAGGGCGACGACGACGTAGGCGAGGAAGGCGATGGGGTTGCCGAACGGGAAGCCGATGCTCCGCCGGATCGCACTCCCGAGGCTCGTGCCATCGACGACGATCGACTGACCAGCGAACGCAAGCAACAACAGCCCGACGATGACGACGCCCGCAGACAGCAGGAAACCGACGAACGTGGCCGCCGTTCCGGCGATCGGCGAGACAACGAAGAGGCTGACTCCGAGGGCGATCGGGATGCTCCCGACGAGCAGCACGCCGATCTTGACCAGCGTGATGCCGACGAACGCTTTCCAGTCGCGGCCCAAACCGACGACGGCGTCCTCAACACCGTCGCCGCCGTAGAGACAGCCGTAGATGCCGTTGATCGCCGCGGCGTTGCCGATGCCGTTGGCGACCACGCTGACAACCACCGACACCAGTATCGCCCCGATGCCCACCACGAGTATCTCGGGGGAAAACACGTCGAGAACCACCTCTTCGAGCCCCGGCGGTATCGAGTTGGCGGCTGTTTCGGGCGACGACTCGTCGAGGGCCTCGGGATCGAGGCGCTGGAGTTCCGTGAACAGTGCATCGAGCCGGCCGTCAACCGCGAGGATGCCGACAACGGTGGCCAATCCAAGCACGACCGGTACCCGTGTCGTCGCGGTGATGCCGGCAACGAGCAGGTAGACGGGCAGCACGCTCGCCGGGCGGTCGAGCAGGACACGAACACCGGATCGGAGGGCAGTTCCTACGTTCACGGTCGAACGGTCGTGTTGCTGGATAGTAATTTCCGGGGGTTCGATTCACGCCCAGCAGCCCACCGCGGCGGTAAAGTATGGCGGTCCCTAACGCCCGTCAATGAGCGATACGCAGTCCGGACCTCTCCAGCCGGATCGACCGGGCGACGCCCAACCGTTTGCGGTCGACGCGCCCTTCGACCCCGCGGGCGATCAGCCCGAGGCAATCGAACAGTTAGTCGCGGGCTACGAGAGCGGGATGGACGAACAGACCCTGCTTGGCGTGACCGGCTCCGGAAAGACGAACACGGTCTCGTGGGTCGTCGAGGAACTCGATTCGCCGACGCTCGTGTTGGCCCACAACAAGACGCTGGCGGCCCAACTGTACGAGGAATTCAGAAATCTGTACCCCAATAATGCGGTCGAATATTTCGTCTCGTATTACGACTACTACCAGCCCGAAGCCTACGTCGAGCAGACCGACACCTACATCGACAAGGATATGTCGATCAACGAGGAGATCGAGCGGCTCCGCCACTCCGCCACGCGGTCGCTGCTCACGCGGGACGACGTGATCGTCGTCGCCTCGGTGTCGGCGATCTACGGGCTGGGGGATCCGGGCGTCTACCGCGATATGGCGCTCGAACTCAGTGTCGACCAACAGATCGACCGCGACGATCTGCTGGCGCGGCTGGTCGACCTCAACTACGAGCGCAACGACGTCGACTTCTCGCAGGGCACCTTCCGGGTCCGGGGTGATACCGTCGAGATCTTTCCGATGTACGGCCGCTATGCGGTCCGCGTGGAGTTCTGGGGTGACGAGATCGACCGCCTCTTGAAAATCGACACGCTCGCAGGCGAGGTCAAGTCGACCGAACCTGCCGCGTTGATCCACCCCGCCGAACACTACTCGATCCCCGACAACACCCTCGAAGAGGCGGTCGCGGAGATCGAGGGGCTGATGGAAGAACGAATCAACTACTTTGAGCGACAGGGCGACCTCGTGGCCGCCCAGCGGATCGAAGAGCGCACGACGTTCGACATCGAGATGCTCCAGGAGACCGGCCACTGTTCGGGCATCGAGAACTACTCGGTTCATCTGTCGGACCGCGAGTCGGGCGAGGCCCCCTACACCCTGTTGGACTACTTCCCCGACGACTTCCTCTGTGTCGTCGACGAGTCCCACGTCACCCTCCCGCAAATAAAGGGCCAGTTCGCGGGCGACAAATCCAGGAAGGACTCGCTGGTCGAAAACGGCTTTCGGCTGCCGACCGCCTACGACAACCGCCCGCTGACCTTCGAGGAGTTCGAGGAGAAAACCGAGCGGCTGCTGTACGTCAGCGCGACCCCCGGCGACTACGAGCTGGACAACTCCGAGCAGGTGGTCGAACAGATCGTCCGGCCGACGCATCTCGTGGACCCCAAAGTCGAGACCGTCCCGGCGACGGGGCAGGTCGAGGACCTCCTGGATCGGATCGACGAGCGCATCGAGCGCGACGAGCGAACCCTCGTGACGACGCTCACCAAGCGAATGGCCGAGGATCTGACCGAGTACTTCGACGAGGCGGGGGTCGACGTCGCCTATATGCACGACGAGACCGACACCCTCGAACGGCACGAACTGATTCGGAGCCTGCGACTCGGCGAGATCGACGTGCTCGTCGGGATCAACCTCCTGCGGGAGGGCCTCGACATCCCGGAGGTCTCGCTCGTGGCGATCCTGGATGCCGACCAGCAGGGGTTCCTGCGGTCGGAGACCACGCTCGTCCAGACGATGGGCCGGGCGGCGCGAAACGTCAACGGCGAGGTAATCCTGTATGCCGACGAGACGACCGACGCGATGGCCGCCGCGATCGACGAGACCCAGCGTCGACGCCGGATTCAACAGGAGTTCAACGCCGAGCATGGCAACAGTCCGACGACGATTGAGAAAGCGGTCAGCGAGACCAATCTTCCCGGATCGAAAACCGACACCAGTGGCCTGTCGTCAGATGCGCCGTCGACCGACGACGAGGCCCAAGCACAGATCGAGCGGCTCGAAGAACGAATGGGGGAAGCGGCGAACAACCTCGAATTCGAACTCGCCGCCGACATCCGCGACCGGATCAGGGAACTCCGGCAGTCGTTCGACGTCGACGGCGAGGATCTCGGCGTCGAACCCGAGGCCGAACCGGAGTTCTGATACTGTGTATCGTAGACGGGTTTCGCTTCGACCGCCGCCCGGTGGGCGGTCGAGCGGTAACTTCCTCCAATACACCGTATGAGCCGATCCCCAGCGGCTGGTAACAGCGGAAACGTCTTTGTCGGAGCACTCCGTCGGTATACCTATGACCACTGCTGACGCACCGGAGAGCTCGGAGCCAGCGAGCGATCCCTCCGAGGTCGACGACTGGCTCGACCTGATCGACTACCTGACGAGCGAAGCCGCCGAGCGGAATCAGGCCCTCGAATGTGAACTCGAGGAGGTGAGCGTCGACGTGCCGATGCGGATGTCGCCGGACGCACGCACCGCCAACTGGCGGTTCGACGGCGGCGTAACAATGAGCGTCGGCGAGATTCGGGTCCCTCTTCGGGACTGGATGCAGTACTGGGAACAAAGCTCCGATTAAAACAGCGTTACTCGGTTTCGGCCGGTTCGAACTCCGCGGCTACCTCGTCGTCGTCCATCCCCACTTCGTCGAGGTTGTCGACGTCCAAGTTCGTCAGTAGCTCTTCGATGTTGTCGAGCCCGAGCATCTCCCGGGTTTCGTCGTCGAAGTCGCGGCTTTCGAGTTCTTGGCCGTCGGTCTGCACATCGCTGCCGGAGAGATGGCTGCCGTAGCGACCCACGAGCGAGGTGAGTTCCTGCGGCAGGATGAACGTCGAGGACTCACCCTGACCGATGCGTTCGAGGCTCTCCATCCCGCGTTCGATGATCGCGCGTTCGCCCATCGACTCGGCGGATTTCGCCCGGAGCACCGTCGAGATCGCATCACCCTGCGATTCGAGGATCTGGCTCTGTTTTGCTCCTTGTGCGCGGATGATGTTGGCCTGTTTGTCTCCTTCGGCTTTCTCGACCGCAGAGCGGCGCTGGCCCTGTGCTTCGAGGATCATCGCCCGGCGGCGGCGCTCGGCGGAGGTCTGATCCTCCATGGCGCTTTTGACCTCCGGCGAGGGGCTGACTTCCCGGACCTCAACGGCCTCGACACGAATCCCCCACTCGTCGGTGGGCTCGTCCAACTCCCGGCGGATGCGGTTGTTGATCTGATCTCGGCGCGAAAGGGTGTCGTCGAGTTCCAGATCGCCGATCACCGCACGAAGGGTGGTCTGGGCGAGGTTCGAGATCGCGTTCTCGTAGTTGTCGACCTCCAGGAAGGCCTTCTTGGCGTCCATCACGCGGTAGTAGACGACGGCGTCGGCCCGCACCGGCGAGTTGTCCTGGGTGATCGCCTCCTGTGGGTCGACGTCGATCATCCGGGTGCGCATATCGAACCGGTAGGTCCGCGAGACGAACGGTGGCACCAGCCGCAGTCCCGGTTCGAGCAGTTTGCGGTACTCGCCGAAGACGGTGAGCGCGCGTTTCTCGTAGGCCTCGACGATCTCGACGGCGCTGGCGACGGTCACCCCGGCGACGACGAGCGCCAACAGTCCGACGGCGAACACCGGGGAGAGGCCTGCAAACAGCAGCACTCCGATTATTCCGGCGGCGAAGACGGCGAGGGTCGTCCAGATGATATCCGGAATCCGGTCCGGAACCCCACCGCCGATACTGAGTACCGTGGTCATGGTTGTTTTTCGGTCCGCCTACACTTACGACTATCCCTCGATACAGTCCGAGGGGCATCCGCGTGTTTTTGCGTTCCCGTCTCCCACCAACTACTGTGTTCAGTCTGAACGTCCCGGTCCCGGGACAGGTGGCGCGACTCGCGGCCGATCTCCATCCCCAGCTCGTGGGGTTCGACACCCGGCGCGAGCAGCATACCCTCGTTGTCAAGCGGTTCGACGAGTCGACGCTTCGGGGCACCCAACCGGAGGTGCAGTTGGCGACCCTTCAGCAGCAACTTCCACAGGAGCTGACCGGAACCCCGGCATTTGAGGCTGCAGTCCGAGAGATCGACTGCTTCGCAGAGCCGGCCCGCGGGGATGGACCAGTCGTCTATCTGGCCGTCGACAGTCCCGGCCTCCGGCGGCTTCACGAGGAGTTAGTCGACGCCTACGGCGCGGTCGAGGGGTTGGAAGGCGTCGACTACGTGCCGCATATTACCCTGGCACGTGGGGGAACGGTCACGGATGCCGAGCGAGTGGTCGGGGAGGTTGAGGCGGTGTCCTGGACCGTCTCGGAACTGACAATCTGGGATTCGCGCTACCGTGAGGTAGTCTCACGTTACTCGCTACCAGCCTGATTGCCCACGCCTATCGCTCCTGGAGCCGCATGGCGACCGGCTCCTCGGGATGCATCGTCAGCGAACCGCGGAGTTTGAGATCATCCGAACCGAGGTATTCCATCGTGTACTCCTGGGCCACGGTCGACAGAATAACGGTCGCCTCCAGCATCGAGAACTGCTTGCCGATACAGTGGCGCGGGCCGCCGCCGAAGGGGAAAAACGCAAAGCGCGGCCGCTCGCTGCTGCGCTCGGCGTCCCAGCGGTCGGGGTCGAACATCTCAGGGTCGTCGTACCACCGCGGCGAGCGATGGACGACCCATTGTGGGAGCATCAGCCCCGAGCCAGCCGGGAGTCGGTACCCGCCGAACTCGGTGTCGACCGCGGCCTCCCGAAACAGCGTGTACACGGGTGGATACAGCCGCATTGCCTCGTTGAGCACGTTGGTCGTGTAGGTGAGCCGTCGACTGTCGGCAGCCGTCGGCCGGTCGCCGCCGAGCACGCCGTCGAGTTCGGTGTGGAGTTGCCGCTCGACTTCGGGGTGCTTGGCGAGGAGATACCACGTGTAGGTCAGTGTAAGCGCGGTGGTGTCGTGGCCCGCCAGCAGCATCGTCATCATCTCGTCGCGGATGTCGCTGTCGGTCACCTCGCCGTGGCGCTGGGCTCGCAGCAAGATCGACAGTAGATCCATCGGTTCGTCACCGTCGCTGCCGCCTGCTTCGGTCCCGCGACGCTCCGCGACGATATTGTCGATGATCGCCTCCAGGGCGTCGACGGCCGCGCGGAACTCGCGGTTCTTTTTTGTCGGAGCCCAGTCGGGAACGAGCCGACCGAACGGGTCGGGCTCGAAGCGGTCGCCCAACGGTTCGAGGTGGGTTTGGATCGCTTCGACCCGCTCGGAGTCGATATCGGTGCCGAACATCGCGGTCACGATGATCCGCACCGTGAGCCGGGCCATCTCGACGTGGATGTCGATCCGGTCGCCATCCTGCCAGTCGGCCAGCATGGCCTCGGTGTGGTCGACCATCGTTTCGGCGAGCCCGGAGATCCGACCGCTGTGAAACGCCGGGTTGGCACGCTGGCGTTTGTCTTGCCATGCCGCGCCCTCGCTGGTCAGGAGGCCGTCGCCGAGCAGTTGGTCGACCGCGTCGTCGCCGAGATCTAGCTTCGGGAACGACGACGACTCCCCGACGAGGACGCGCTCGATATCGCGGGGGTTGGTCAACATATACAACGGTTGTGGGCCGAGGTCGAACCCCACGACATCGCCGTAGGCCTCAGCACAGGCGTTCATGAACGCAAAGGGATCGTCGGCGAACTGTTGGCTGTTTCCGAACACGGGCACCCCGTTCGGGCCGGGTGGCTGGGGTCGCATTGGCTATTGTAGGGCACTCACGGACCTAAGGGTTCGGCCGGAAAGAGTCAGATTTCGTCGTCCGGGTCGTGTTCCGAGGCCATCTTCGAGGCTTCGGCCGCAAACTGCTCGCGGTCGGGTTCGTCGACTGCACCGAGTTCCTCCTCGTCGGCCTCGATGGCAGCGGTGATCGGCCGACTGCGTCGCTGAAGCAACGTCATCGACAGCTCCTTGCGGAGCTGTTTGGTGCCGTCGACGGTTGCATAGGTAAACGAAATCAGGTTCCTGTCGTCGTAACTGCGCTCGACGAGCCACAGACGTGTCATGGGCTGGTTTGTGTGCCCATTCGGTTGTGACTATCGGTCATGGCAGATGACAGGCCACGGATAGAGGGTGCCTCCAGTCTGCCCGTTGTGGCCTGTCAGTCGTTAGTCCCCCGGACTCAACAGCTACTGTTTGCGGTCATGACAGTCTGAACGACTGTTAGATCGCACTGGCCGGTGTGGCGAACACCTCGTCGGCATGCGGATCATCAGGGTAGAACATCTCGCGGGCGTGCTCGTGGTCGATCGACGATTCGTGTGCTCCCCCCTCGGCGATCGTCCGAGTCGCCACACGGACATCCAACCCATACATATACCAGACAGTGTGGACCGTTTTAATCTACCCCACCGAAAATCAGTTTTGATAACACATTACCGCAAGAGGGGCAAGCTACTTCTCCCTCACAGCGAAATAGCTGGGTACCCACGTTGCACAACAGTATCTCGGGTCACGCCTAACTCATGTCCCCCAGAGGAGCCCTCCCCATTCTGGTCGGACTGTGTGTCTGTCTGCTGGCGGTCAGTAGCATCGCTGCAATCACCACCGCACAGCAGCCCGAGTTGGTGGTCGAACAGCACGGCTCCGGGATCGCCCTTGAAGACGAGTCGGCGACCTATCTTTGGCGGTACAGCACCTACTCGATAAGCGTCACGTTTTCGGCCACGAGCGACGAGCTCCATACGGTCTGTCTCGCACAGTACGACGGAGATGCAGTCGAACAGCCGCTGGTCTGTCAGTGGACCGCCGTCGACACCGATGGGTCGACCACGGTCACGCTGACCCAATCGGAGTGGCCCGAAGAGATGTCGGGCGAAGAGACGCTGGCAATCGAGATCTACAGCGGCCGCAACACCAACGGCGAGCCGATCGAGCAGGTCCTGCAGCCAGTCTACATCATCGAGAAGGACGGCGATCTCGATGGTAACGGACTGACGAACGAACGCGAGATGGAACTCGGCACCCATCCCGCAGACGCCGACTCAGACCACGACGGGCTCACCGACGGGATCGAGGTGATGATCGGCACCGATCCGCGGGACAGCGCCACACCCTACCGGATCGCCGTCGTCACCATCGGCTCGCTGACCGCAGGTGCTTTCGGCTTCCTGCTCGTTGCGGGACGCCTCATGATGGGCCTGCAGGCCCTCGGCGTCTCGACCGGTCGGGACGACGAGGAGTCAGTCAGCGAGCCAGCCGACCAGCAGACGTTCGAGGCACCGATCCGCGACGAAGAGCGGATTCGGCGGCTGCTGTCGGCCCACGAGGGGCGGCTCAAACAGTCACAGATCGTCGAAGCAACCGAATGGTCGAAGTCGAAAGTGAGTCGACTGCTGTCGTCGATGGAAGACGACGAGGAGATCACCCGGGTCCGACTGGGCCGGGAGAACCTCGTCTGTCTCCGCGGCCACGAGCCCGCGGATGTCACTCCCTCATGGGAGGACAAAGACGAGAGTGGGTCACCCGAAGGCGGCACGTCATCTTGAAATCCGCCGCGTGTCTATGGATACCGAATGCAGGTCTCGACGCTCCGTGATCGTGCCCGGTCGGCCCCCAGCCAGCCCGGCGTCTACCAGTTCCTCGACGACGAGACCGTTCTCTACGTCGGCAAGGCTGTCGACATCCGCTCGCGGGTGGGCTCGTATGCCGACCCGCGAAGCGACCGTATCCGGCGGATGGTCAGGGCCGCAGATCGACTGGAGGTCGTGGTTACCGACACCGAGACACAGGCGCTGCTGCTGGAAGCCAACCTCATCAAGCGGCACCAGCCGCGGTACAACGTCCGGCTGAAGGACGACAAATCCTATCCCCTCGTACAGCTGACCGACCACCCGATCCCCCGAATCGAGATCACCCGCGACCCATCGGACGCCGCCACCGTCTTCGGCCCCTTCACCGATAAGGGCCGGGTCGAAACCGTCGTGAAGGCGATCCGGGAGATCTACGGGCTGCGGGGCTGTTCGGATCACAAGTACAGCGGCCGCGACCGGCCCTGTCTCGACTACGAGATGGGGCTCTGTACCGCTCCCTGTACCAGTGAGATCAGCCCCGAAAGCTACCGGGAGGACGTGGCGGCCGCGGTACGGTTTTTCGAGGGTGAAACCGGCGTGCTGGCCGACCCGCTCCGCCGCGAGATGGAGTCCGCTGCCCAACAGCAGGCCTTCGAGCGAGCCGCAAATCTCCGGGACCGGCTCGAAACGATCGACGACTTCCACGGCGGCGGCGAGTCAGCGGTGTCGGGCCGGAGTCACGAGCGGAGCGTCGACGTGCTCGGGGTCGCTATCGAGGGCGAACAGGCGACAGTCGCCCGGCTCCACAGCGAGGATGGCCAACTGGTCGACCGCTCGCGGCACACCCTCGATGCGCCGAGCGACGAGGACCGAATCGCTACCCTGCTGGCGGCGTTTATTCCACAGTACTATGCCGAACGGGAGTTCCCAGACGCCCTGCTGCTGTCCGAACGACCGACTGATTCGGAGGTGCTCGACTGGCTCGACGCCGAGGGCATCGCGGTCCGCGTTCCAGGAGCGGGTCGGGAGGCCAAACTGGTCGATCTCGCACTGAAAAACGCCCGGCAGGGACCAGTTCGCGGCGATCCGCTCGGTCGGCTCGGCGACGAACTCGGGATCGGTCGTCCGGACCGGATCGAGGGGTTCGACGTGAGCCACTCCCAGGGCCGGGACGTGGTTGGCAGCAACGTCTGTTTCGTCGACGGTAGCGCCGAGACGGACGACTACCGACGAAAGAAACTCACCGATCGCAACGACGACTACGCCAATATGTACGAACTGGTCGAATGGCGGGCGAGTCGGGCGATCGAAGACCGGGACGACCGGCCCGACCCCGACTTGCTGTTGATCGACGGCGGCGAGGGACAACTCGGGGCAGCGGTCGATGCCCTTGAGGCGACCGGGTGGGATGTGCCAGCGGTCGCCCTCGCCAAGGAGCAAGAGCTCGTCGTCACGCCGAATCGAGTCTTCGACTGGCCGAGCGACGCCGCCCACCTCCATGTCTGCCAGCGCATCCGCGACGAGGCCCACCGGTTCGCCGTCCAGTATCACCAGACGCTCCGCGACGAGGTCAAGACCGCCCTCGACGGGATACCGGGCGTCGGCCCACAGACCCGGAGTCGCCTCCTGGGTCGGTTCGGCAGCGTCGAGAACGTCCGCAACGCTTCAGTTGCGGATCTCACGGATGTCGACGGCGTCGGTGAAAAAACGGCCGCGACGATCAGCGATCGGCTCTGAGGGCCGACAGCTGTGCTGATTGTTGGTGTAAAATCACTATTTCATTACATTATCAGAATAAATATCCGATTAGTTAGTTTTATTTAACATCATTATTTCACGTTACACGAAGTCGACAGCTGAAACCCCAGAAAACAATGTTTACAGACGATACAGACAGAGGCCAGGTCGGGATTGGAACACTGATCGTGTTCATCGCGATGGTCCTCGTGGCGGCGATTGCAGCAGGCGTACTGATCAATACGGCCGGACTGCTCCAGACGCAGGCCGAGGCGACCGGTGAGGAGTCCTCACAACAGGTCGCCGACCGGCTCCAGATCCAGAGTGCGACCGGTGTGGTTGCGGGAAGCGGTAGTGACGCATCGATCAGTGCAATCAACCTCACGGTGACCAAAGCACCGGGTGCAGAAGACATCCAACTCGAGAACGTGACCTACGAGTTCGTCAGCGATGACGAGGTTATCACGAACGTTGTCAACGGGACCGGGAGCAACATCGGCGTGATTACCGCCGATACATCGGAAGACACCGTTATCACCGATCGAAGCGATCGCTACCTGCTCAACTTCACCACCGGTGATATTTTCGCCGAGGAACCAACCGGCGGCGATCGGATCATGGTGACACTCACCACCGCAGCCGGTGCCTCGACAGTCACCGAGCTCCGGGTGCCCGACTCGATCATCGACCGAGACGCAGTCACGCTCTAAGCGAGCGTCAACCTCTTTTATTGCAGCACAGTCCGTCGGCGAGTCAGCGAACTCTCCACGGGCATCGATATCGGGATAGTTGCCGCCAAATCCGTCAGTATCGACGATATCCGTCGTTACCGATCGCTGTGACTGGTTACCTGATCCGGCCGTACTGGTCGGTTAGCTTCTCGGCGGCCTCGGCCAACAGGTCGGTTTCGTAGGCGTCGAGTTCCCAGTCGACGATCTCCTCGACCCCGTCGCTGCCGAGTTTGGCCGGAACACCCAGCGCGGTGTCGCTGTGCCCGAACTCGCCGTCGAGAGCGACCGAGCAGGGCAGCACCTCGCCGGTGTCTTCGAGGATTGCCTCGACGGTGTGGGCGACGCCGGTGGCCGGTCCCCACTCGGTCGCGCCCTTGCGCTCGATGACATCCATGGCGGACTCCTGGAGATCGCCGAGGATCTCCTCTTTTTCGTCGTCGCTGAATTCGGGATCGCGGCCGTCGACCCGAACCTTCGAGAACATCGGTACCTGTGCGTCGCCGTGTTCGCCGAGGATGGTCGCCTCGACGTTCTGGACAGCCGTATCGAACCGCTGGCTCAGGACGTAGCGGAACCGCGCCGAATCGAGCCGCCCGCCGAAGCCGATCACGTGCTCGCGGGCCCGGTCGCCCGTCTCGTAGAGATGGCGATTGAGCAGATCGACCGGGTTCGAGGTAGTGACGGTGATGAAGTCGTCGTTGTACTCCGCCAGCGACTCGCCGATGTCCTCCATGATCGGGGCGTTGTCCTCGGCGAGGTCGAGCCGGGTGTCGCCCGGCGACCGGGGAATGCCCGCCGTGATGACGACGACATCCGAGCCCGCCGTCTCGGCGTAGTCGCCCTGCCGGACGACTGTGTTCGAATCGTAGGCAATGCCGTGGTTGGTGTCGGCGGCCTGTCCCACTGTGGTGTCCTCCATATCGGGGATATCGACGAAGACGAGCTCGTCGACGATGTCCCGCAGCGCGAGGTTGTAGCCCGTGGCTGCACCGACTGTGCCTGCCGCACCGACAATGCTCACTTTAGCCATGGGTAAAGGTGACGTGAGGGGATTCCCTGTAACTTTCGGTCACCAGCAGCGATGCCGACCAAGCCGCTGTATTTTTCCGCTACAGACGCTTCTCACCCAGTATGAGCGACTTCGACAAGGAAGCCGAACGCGAGAAGCTTCGCAAGAAGTTCGCCGACGACGAGGAGAAACGGGCCAGCACCCAGCGGATGAGCGAACTCCTCTTAAAAGGCGCGACGATGACGAACAAACACTGCAGCCGGTGTAGCGACCCGTTGTTCCGCTACGACGGCCAGACGTTCTGTCCGTCCTGTCAGGCAGAGGGGGCCGAGGTCGACCCGCAGGCCGAGGCCAACGGTGCGGAGCCGAACCCTGAGGTAGCGACCGAAGAACAGCCAGCCGATCCACAGGGCCGCGAGACGCGGGGGTCGGCCGAGCCAAGCCAGTCGACACAGCCGCAGACTGGACAGTCGGCCCAACCGCAGGCCGGAAAGCCGATCCAACCGCAGACTGGGGAGTCAGCGCGACCGCAGGCAGCACGGTCGCCGGAGTCGGTCTCGTCAGTCAGCGGTCGGCACAACAAAACGGGGTCAACAGGAGTCGAGACCCGACCGGACGTGTCGGCGGGTGATCTCACCGAGGCCAGAGAGTCGTTGACACGGACGCTGACTCGGTTCGCGCAGGCTGCCGAGGAAACCGACGATCCGCGCCGGGCCCGCGAACTATTGGCCGCCGCCCGCGAGGCCGCCGCGACGCTTGCGGAACTCGAGTAGGCTACAGTCTGACGACCGCGCGTTCCCGGTCTTCGGTTGGTTCCGGTTCGGGTTCCGGCTCCGAGGCTTCGACGGGTGTCATCGAGGAGATGGAGAACTTCCGGCTGGCAACGGAGATGAGCCAGTCGGGGTCTTTGACGTCCTGTTCGTGTTGTGGTGGCCCGTAGAGGCAGTCGGCCGCACTGGCCGACAGCTCGTGTTGTGGCTTGCCGTAGCGAGCCACGTCGACACCGACAACATCGAAGGGGGAAGTGGGGGTTTGTGTTCGCATGGTGGTGTCATACGGGCGACGCTCGCTGCTGCGCCGACCCATAGAGTGTCCACTACAAGACGGCCAGCGGATTTATAGTAGATTTTTTTCCAACCATCTACATCTGAAAGGGTGTGAGAAAACGACTGATCGACTTCAAGAATACTCGCTTCCAACGATATCACGGATCGTATCCGCCGTTACCTCGCCAACTCCCGTTACGTCACGTAAATCCTCCGTTCGGGCCGTCATGACGGCCTCAACCGTGCCGAAATGATCCAGCAGTGCGCGGGCGGTGACGGGGCCGATATCGGCAATGGCACTGACGACGTACTCCTGTTGTTCGGCCCGGGTTTTGGCCTGCTTCTCGCCGTGGACCGAGACGGCCCGCTCGCGGGTCTGCTGTTCGCGTGTGGCGAGCGTCTCCAGGAGATCGGCGGTCTCGCCCTCCCCGTCGGTTCGCAGGACGCTCGCATTAAAATCGACGGCGAGACTCGCAATTGCGCCCCGGATGGCGTTGGGGTGGACGTTCCGCTCGCCGTAGAGATCAGTGCCTTCGATGATCACGATCGGGCGGCTGTAGTTGCGCGTGAGGTCGCCGATCTGCTCGAACATCGAGCGGTCGCCGCCGGTGAGGGTATCCAGGAAGTCCGACACCGACTTGCGCTCGACGGCAACCCGATCCGACAGCACGTAGTCGCCGACAGCGAGCGTTTCCAGTCGGGTGGTGATCTCCTCGCGCGTCGACAGGTCCCGTGCGATCGTCGAGTCGAGCTCCCGCTGGTCGGCGACGATCTCGACGGTTTCCTCGTCGTCGCTGGTGGCGGTGGCGACGATGCCGTCGTCTGGGTCCGTGTCGACCGTCTCCGCGTTGCCCTCGTCGTCGGCCTCGGCGGTCCCGTAATCGGTCAGCCCGGGCTGGTCGTCGCCCGACTGGTCGGGGTCGGCTGTGACCGCTTCGGTGCCGCCGTTGGTCGCAGCCGCGGTGTTGGCTGACTCGCTCTCGGCGGCCGCAGCCTCGCCGTCGAACTGATCGAGCGCCGACTGGGGGGCCTCCAGTTCCTCTTCGACCTCGTCGGCGACGCCTTTCAGTTTGCGGAGTTCGGACTCCATTTCCTTCTCGCGGCGGCGGGAGATCCAGAAGTACGCCTCGTCGCGGGTGTCGTTGGCCAGCAGGACGACCACGCGACCCTCGTCCTGTCGACCGGTTCGGCCTTTGCGCTGAATGGAGCGGATCGCCGTCGGGACCGGCTCGTAGAACAAGACGAGGTCGACTTCCGGGACATCGAGGCCCTCCTCGGCGACGGAGGTCGAGACGAGCACCTCGAACTCGCCGTTGCGGAAGGCATCGAGCGTCTCCTTCTGTTCGGTCTGGGTCATCCCATCCGAGCCCTCCTTGTCGCCCTGGCCGACGAATCGGCGGACGTGGAAGTTCTGGCTCAAGAAGTCGGTGAGCGCCTCGGCGGTGTCGCGGGATTCGGTGAAGACGATCACGCGGTCGCCGTCGTTGATGCCGAGGGTTTCGGCCAGCAGGATTCGGGTCTGGGAGAACTTGGGGTGGAGGTCGTCGTAGGCCTCGGCCGCCCGCATCGCCTCCTGGACGTTGGGTTCGGCGATGAGTCGCTGGCTGGCCTTCGAGGCCCCCGAACTCCGGGCGGCGTTCTTCTGGCGTTCGAAGTAGCGGCGGACGGATTCGACGCTCTGGGTTTCCACGAGGGTGACCGCCCGCCGGAGTTTCATGATCTCGGCGTGCAGCGACATCCCCTTGTACCCCTCCGACTGGTCGTTGTTCATCAGTTGCCGGAGGTCCGCGCCGATCTTGTTGAGCTGTTTTTGGGAGATATCGGGACTGGTGGCCTTCGTGACGCCCAGCTCGCGGAGTTTTTCGAGGCGGTCCTCGATCACCTCGTTGATCCCGTCCCGCATCGCGAGGATCTCCTCGGGGAGGTCGATCCGCTTCCACTCGATGTCGGTCTCGTAGGTGTAGTCGTCGACGTCGGCGTCCTCGTCGGTCATCACCTCGACGGTGTCGACGCCGAGGTTTTCGCAGATGGTCTGGATGTCCTCCTTCGTGCCGCCGGGGGAGGCGCTCATCGCCGTCACGAGCGGCTTCTCGGCGTCGGCGTGGTAGCGCTCGGCGATGTAGACGTAGGCGTAGTCGCCGGTGCCGCGGTGGCACTCGTCGAAGGTGAGATGGGTCACGTCCGCGAGGGAAATCCGGTTGCCGACCAGATCGTTTTCGACGACCTGCGGGGTGGCGATGACGACCGTGGCGTCGTCCCACAGCGCGGCGCGGTCGTCGGGGCGGACCTCGCCGGTGAAGACGACGATCTCGTCGTCGGGGATGGTGAGGGCGTCGCGGTAGAACTCGGCCTGCTGTTCGACCAGCGGTTTCGTCGGCGCGAGGAACAGCGATTTGCCGCCGATCTCGTGGAGGCGTTCGGCGGTGACCAGCAAGCTGACGGTCGTCTTGCCGAGGCCGGTCGGCAAACAGACCAGCGTGTGGCCGTTGCGGGCGGTGCCCGCCAACTGGATCTGGTAGAGTCGACGCTCGATGAAGGAGGGAGTTAGTAGGGGGTGGTCGACGTAGTCGACGGACTCGGCCATTTGGCGATTGTTGGCTGTAGCGGGGTTTAAGAGTTGCCGGAGTGGGTGGTGGGCTGTACTGGCGTCGATAGCTGATAGTGAGACCACTTGAAAAAAGTACGAAACAATACCGTTATCGAATCCAAGAGAATATTTTTGAAATGACACCCTGATTATTCGACTCACTCTCTGGGTCGTCTGCTTCCGCTTCTTTATCAGATCGTTTTATTCCACCGTGAACGTCAACATCGGGGCTGGATTCGTATTCAGGTTCCTTGCTCGTACCAACAGTATATTCTGGCTCATAGGTTGTGTATGGTTGCTCACGTGATTGGGGTGGCTTTTGGCACAGTTTGTGTACTGCCTTCTTTGCCATCGAATACTGGCTTAAACCCTCGATTTTCGAAACTTCTTCAAAGTTGGTGTTTCCGATTTCCTTAGCAACATCTTCGATTGCTTCATCAGGGACATCGCGAAAGCTCATTTCAGGGGCATCAAACCACGAATTATTGACATACTTCATCATAACGAGTACGAAGCAATCGTGGTTTTCAGGAAGTCTATGCTCCTTGCAGTGGCTCGCCCCACAGTAATTGCAACGGTATGCAAGATCACTTGACGCGTTACAAATAGAGCATCCAGCCATATCAGATGATATTATTGCAACAACTAATATTCATCTGATAATTCGTGTCTGGCCTATCAAATTCGGAGAATTAGAACAGATACGGTCGACCACCCACCAACCTAATCATGGACACACAGTGGTCGACTTCGACTGCAATATTTGCCCCATATCCAAACCCCCACCACAAACCTCAAAACCCCATAGACTGCCCCAAACACCGCTAAACACGCCTCTCACGAACTACTCAGAAAAAGCGAATGGATCGCGCAGACGAAACAGAGGGGTTCGAATTCAGTCGTCGACCGCAGCCGCCAGCACGCCACGGCGCTCCAACAAAGTCCCGAGATCGGCCATCGTCGAGACGACCTCGTCACACGACGGTTCGACGGCGGGCTTCGGCTCGAAGCCGACCGCCAGCCCCGCGACCTCCAACATTGGCAGGTCGTTCGCGCCGTCGCCGACCGCGATGGTGTCGGCCATGTCGACGCCGAGTTCGCCCGCGAGTTCCGCCAGCTGGTCGTCCTTCGTCCCCTCGATCAGCGGGCCTTCGACCTCGCCGGTGAGTTCCCCGTCCTCGATTGGCAGGCGGTTCGAGACGATCATGTCGACCGCCGTATCGTCGGCTTCAAGGGCGCGCTGGACGCCGCGTTCGAACCCGCCGGTGAAGATAGCGACCGTGTGGCCCGCCTCGCGCAGGCGGTCGATGAGGGTCGCGGCGTCAGGTCGGAGTTCCACGCTGCTGTAGGCGTCCTCGGCGTCGGCCTCCGAGAGGCCCGTGAGGAGTTCGGCGCGGCTCCGCAGGCTCTCGGCGTAGCTGAGTTCGTTGTTCATCGCCCGCTCGGTGATCTCGGCCATCTCGTCGGCCACACCGAGTTTCTCGCCGAGCAGGACGGTCATCTCCGAGTTCGACAGCGTGCCGTCGAAATCGAACGCAATGAGGCTCATTGGAGGCCCTTTTTCGGCAGGGAATGAAAAACACCCGTTTTAACGTTCGGTGCCCACCCCCTGTTTTGACGGCCAGTCGACATGAGTAACAAAATAGTTATAAATACGAGATCGTGGATAGGTTGCAGCCGTCACTCCGGGTTTACGAGTGTGGTAATACATACCGATGAATAGCGAGTCGACGTGGAAACGCTTAACCAACCGCCGAGGAATCCTACAGATATGAAGGTACTCGTCACGGACCCGATCGACGATGCGGGGCTCGATCGGCTGCGTGAAGCAGGCTACGAGGTCGAGACGAACTACGAAGCAGAAGGCGACGAACTGCTCGATGCGGTCGCCGACGCCAACGCACTGATCGTCCGCTCGGGCACCGATGTCAACGAGGCGGTCTTCGAAGCCGCCAAAGATCTCGTCATCGTCGGCCGCGCGGGCATCGGCGTCGACAACATCGACATCGAGGCCGCCACCGACCACGGCGTGATCGTCGCAAATGCACCAGAAGGCAACGTCCGCGCGGCGGCCGAACACACGGTTGCGATGGCCTTTGCGGGCGCTCGCTGGATCCCCCAGGCCCACACCCGCCTCAAGGACGGCGAGTGGGCGAAATCCGACTACCTCGGCTACGAGGTCAACAACAAGACCCTCGGTATCGTCGGCCTCGGCCGCGTCGGCCAGGAGGTCGCCAAACGCCTCGACAGCCTCGGGATGGATCTGGTCGTCTTCGACCCCTACATCTCCGAGGAACGCGCCGCCCAGTTCGGCGCGGAGCTCATCGACGACCTCGATAACTGTCTCGAAGTCGCGGACTTCGTGACGATCCACACGCCGCTCCTTCCGGAGACCGAGAACATGATCGGCGAAGACGAACTCGCACTCCTCGACGACGGCTTCCTCATCAACTGTGCCCGCGGTGGCATCGTCGACGAGGCGGCGCTCGCCGACGCCGTCGAAAACGGCCCGATGGCCGGAGCCGCACTCGACGTGTTCGCCGAGGAGCCACTCGGCGAGGACTCGCCGCTGCTCGATGTCGACGAGATCGTCGTCACACCTCACCTCGGAGCCTCCACCGAGGCCGCCCAGGAGAACGTCGCCGTCGACACCGCCGATCAGGTCGTCGCCGCGCTCAACGACCAGCCGGTCCTGAACGCGCTCAACGCGCCCTCGGTCGACGAGACCGCCTTCCCACGGATCGAGCCGTATCTCGGACTCAGCGAGACCGCCGGCAAGATCGCCGCCCAACTGCTGGGCGAGCGCATCTCGTCGGTCGAGGTCCACTACGAGGGCGACATTGCCGAGGAGGACGTCGATCTCGTCACCGCCAGCGCGCTCAAAGGCGTCTTCAAACCCTTGGAGTGGCAGGTCAACGCGGTCAACGCCCCGCGACTCGCGGAGGAGCGCGGGATCGAGGTCACGGAGTCGAAAACCGTCCAGACCGAGGACTTCCAGAGCCTCGTCACCGTCAAAGTCGAAGACGGCGACACGTCGCTGACGGTCTCGGGGACCCTCTTTGCAGGTGACGACCCGCGGATCGTCCGGATCGACGGCTACCGTGTCGACGCGATCCCGTACGGGCATATGCTGGTCGCCCGCAACAAGGACAAACCCGGCGTCATCGGTCTGATCGGGTCGGTACTCGGCGAGAACGACATCAACATCGCCGGGATGTTCAACGCCCGCGAGACCATCGGCGGCGAGGCACTGACGGTCTACAATCTGGACGTCGACGTGCCAGAGGATGTACTCGAAGAGCTACTGGCCGACGACCGGATCATCGAGCTCAAAACGATCACCCTCGACGGCCAGTAGTGAGCAGTCACTACTGAGTTGATGGCCACGTGGTGTTGGAACGAACCCCGTTGGTCAGTAGATAACTGACGACAGGCGGTTTTTCAGTTTGTCGAACGTATAAGACCCTCCACACCGAACTGTCGGTAAATGTCTACGTGGAAACGCGACATCGCCAGTGGACTCGTAGTGCTGCTTCCACTCGGGATTCTTCTCTTTGTCGTCAACTGGCTATACGTCCGGATTATCGGACTCCCGCTGATCAGTAATCTCGACTTCGCAGAGCTCGGGGTCCCCGACAGCCTCGTCCCGCTCACACGGATCCTCGTTGCGCTCGCACTCATTGTCACCCTCATCCTCGCAGTCGGCTATCTGATGCGGACGACCGCTGGCCGGGTCTTCGAGGCGACGATCGACGACACGATCAACCGGGTGCCGGGATTGCGGGTCGTCTACAACGCCTCCAAGCTCGCGGTCGAAACCGCGCTGTCGGGCACCGACGACCTCCAACAGCCCGTCAGGCTCGAAGTCTGGGACGGCATCCGGATGACGGCATTTAAAACCGGAAAACGAACCGACGACGGCAAGATCGTGCTCTTTCTGCCGACCGCGCCGAACATCACCACCGGCTACGTGATGGAGGTCGACCCTGAACGCGTCGAAGACACTGGCGAAAAAGTCGAAGAAGCACTCACCCGCGTGCTGAGCGCCGGGTTCGCCGAGTCGGCTCACCAGATCCCTGTCGAGGAGGAATCCAACCCGGCGGCCACCGACGACGACACCCGGACGACCGTCACAACAAACACGACCGACCAGTCGGGTGGCGATCAGTCGGCGTCGACCGACGATTAAGCCGCGCGACGATCCGGACGCACCGATGGTATCACTGCGAGGGCTGTGAGGCTCCGCCGTCGCGCAGATCACGACCGGTCGAACAGCTCATGCAGCCGTAGACCGACCCGTCGTTCGCGCCGAACACACGGACGAACTGTTTGGTGACGTACTCGCCGCAGTTCTCACACGTCCGCTGCTGGGACTGGTGCGATTCAGCCGTTGTCTGGGTATGGAGAACGTCCATGCAAGGCCACGAGAACGATATCATCTTTGTTATGAGTTCCATACGACTGTCTGTGTAGCTGTTAAAGACGTCCTACTAGTCAGTGTCCGTGTTGGAACCATCGTGAACAGTTCAGTCGACACCGACCGGAGCGAATTCGAGCCGACCAATCCGGGCAGTAGGCAGTCCCTACGTAGCAGTTTAGTCACACGTTAGTAGATCGTTCCAGGAGTCTCATCGAACGGTAGGATCGGGACCTATCACGATGCGTGAGTTGAGGGTTCTTGCTCGTCGCTGTCGTCGTGAGCGTATGGGCGGCACCATCACCGAGACGGGACCAGTCTCGACAGCGAGAGAGTGGGGCTCCGGACTGTGGCAATACTATCGGCAGTACACACACTCCGCGATCCATGCCGCGTCGGCGGCCGCACTCACCATTTTTGGCCTGCTCGTTTTCATCGATCCACTGTTCGCCGCCGTTGCGATTGCCGCGTACGTCTGTCCGCCGGTCGTGCTGTACGTTCTCGGCGTCGACATCGAAGCGGAGTCGGGAGCGGCGGCGACTGATGGACCGACCGGTACTGATAGCGGCGCTGTGACTAATTCCACACGTGGCTCAGAGCGCGGGGCGAGAGACAATGACTCCGACAGCGACGATGGAGATAGTGACTCTGACAGCGACGATGGGGATAGCGACTCCGACAGCGACGATGGGGATAGCGACTCCGACAGCGACGATGGGGATAGTGACTCCGACAGCGATAATGGAGACAGCGACGCGGATGGATCGAATACGGACAGCGACGGCGTCAGCGCCGAGTCATAAAAAGACGATTGCTTAGACGTAGGTGAACCAGTCGTCGTGGGCGTCGGTTTTCCGCTCGACGAGGTCGAAGAACGCAGACTGGAGATCCTCGGTGATCGGCCCGCGGTTCCCGTCGGCGATCTGAACGTTGTCGACCTGCCGGATCGGGGTGACTTCGGCCGCAGAACCAGTAAAGAACAGCTCGTCGGCGGTGTGGAGTTCGCCGCGGCTGATCGTCGCCTGGTCGTGGACGGTGTAGCCTTCCTCGCGGGCCAGCGTAATCACGGTATCACGCGTGATGCCGTCCAGGATGCTCTGGGAAAGCCCGGGCGTGTAGATCTCACCGTCGCGGACGAGGAAGATGTTCTCGCCGGGACCTTCGGCGACCTGTCCTTCTTTATTAAGCACGATCGCCTCGGCGTAGCCGTTGCGACGGGCCTCCTCGCCAGCCAGCAGGCTGTTGACGTAGAGGCCGGTCGTCTTGGCGTTGGTCGGGATCTGGCTGGAGGAGTGTTTCCGCCACGACGACACCATCACGTCGATCCCGTTTTTGAGCGCCTCCTCGCCGAGATAGGCACCCCACGGCCATGCGGCGATGGCGACGTCGGTCGGACAGCCCTCCGGGCTCACGCCGAGGCTGTTGTAGCCGAAGAAGGCGATCGGGCGGATGTAGGCGCTCTGGAGGTCCTGGCGGCGCAGTAGTTCGAGGGTCGCCTCCGTTAGTTCCGCTCTACTAAAGGGAACCTCCATCTCGTAGGGTTTGCCGGAGGCGTAAAACCGGTCGAGGTGTTCCTCCCACCGGAAGACGGCAGTTCCGTTCTCGGTATCGTAGGCGCGTGCCCCTTCGAAGACACCTGTGCCGTAATGGAGCCCGTGGGTCAGCACGTGGGTCGTCGCCTCGTCCCAGTCGACGAACTCACCGTTTTGCCAGATCGTCTCGATGTCTCCCGCGTCGCGCATCTCGTCGAATGATGCCATTGGTACTCAGAACCTTCTCCTACCAGTTCTTAACAGTTTGCAAGAATCGTTAGGGTCCGTCGGCAAGCGCCGACAGCAGCGCCTCGCCTTCGACGTAGACGAGGCCGTGCCGGTCGGCGTAGGCTTCGGCATCGGCCGGTGAGCGTGCGCCGCCGGTTTCGTCGTCGAGCATCTCACAGACGACGACCGCCGGCGGTTGGCCCGCTGCGGCCGCGAGTGCGATCCCGAGTTCGGTGTGGCCCTCGCGGTCGGCCAACAGCTCCGGGGCGGCCCGGAGCAGATGGACGTGGCCGGGGGTCCGAAAGGCCGCGGCGAAATCGCTCTCGTCGTAGCCAGCGTCGGCTGTAACGGCCGCCGCGGCGGTCCCGAGTTCCGAGATCGTCAGCGCGCGGTCGACGTCCGTGATCCCGGTAAACGTCTCCCGATGGTTGACCGTCAACGAGAACGACGACCGCTCGTCGTAGGCGAGTTCGTGGTCGGCCGCGGCGGGGTGGTCGACCAACTCCTGGAGGAACGGTAGTCCAAAGGCATCGCTCACCGCATCCGAGAGGGCGACACAGATCAGGCCCCCGGCATCGTTTCGCAGCCGGGCGACGGCGTCGCTGTCGACCGCGGTCGCGGGATAGACGATATCGGTTTCGCCCTCACGATCCGCAAAATCGTGGATCAACACGGGCTGGCCGTCGGCGAAGGCTGCGATGGCGGCGTCGACGGCGGCCTCGCTGTCGGTCGACTGGGTCATTCGGTGGCCTCCGAGAGGTGGATCGACACTGTATCGCCATCGTCGAGCGCGAGGGTATCGCGGAGCTTTTCGGGAGCGATGAGTTCGAGACTGTCCTCGTCGTGGTGGGTCCGGTCGGGGACGATCACGTGGGTCGGCTCGTAGACTTCCGCGTCGGCTTCAAGTCGGGCCGGATAACAGGTCGCCGCGCCGAAGGTGCGGTCGCCGTCCTCCCAGCTGTCGATGGGCACCGACGCCTGTGCGGAGAGCTCTGGCCGGGATCGGACACTTGACTCGTCGAGGTCGAGGTTGAGCGTCCCGGGAAACGGCGTGTAGCCGAGTTTGGATTCGAACTGTCGTTCGTAGCCGGACAGCGAAATGTAATGTTTGCCTTCTCCCATCCCGGTGGTGATCGTCCCTGAAAGCGAAAGTCCGGCCGACTCCTCGAACAGCTGGCGGTAGTCGGCGTACTCCGACCGGAGCGCGCCTTCGCCAGCCTCGGTGATCGACACCCACTGGCCGTCGGCGACGATCTCACGGTCCAGCAAGCCACCGGATTCGAGCTCCTGGAGCCGACGGGAGGCCGTCTGGTTCGAGGCGTCCAGCCGGTCGGCGAGACTCGCACACGACACCTTCACAGACCCGTTGAGCGCGCCATCCAGCGCGACGATTTTTAAAGCCTGTAACTTGTCGTGGCCGAGAGTACTCATTGCCGATTCTGACATAGCTAATCGAAGGGACGCGGCCCGCATAAGCATACCGAATATGTGACGCTTCTCAAAAGTGTTACAGAAAACAGCTAATCCGGCGCTAATTATATATTATTCGGTACCACCGGGGTAAAACCACGTCGGTTCATCAGGGACCAGCCGTCGACGGCGGTGCGGTAGTCGGCGACTACTTAAAAATTCAGATCGGTTCGGAAGGCCCTTTAGCGGTGGGCCGAAACCGGGCGATATGTTCAGACCGTTCCGCTCGGAGGTCGAGACCGCCATGACCGCCTGTCTGGAGGCCCTCGACTTGCCGACCGGCGACCTCGGAATCGAGGAGCCGCCCGAAGACCTCGACGCCACGCTCGCCTCAAGCGTCTCGTTCCGTCTCGCTGGCGAACTCGGCGCGGCCCCGCCGCAGGTCGCCCAGCAGTTGGCCGATGCCGTCGACACCGACCCCTACACCTACCTCGGCGACGTCTCGACGCAGGGCCCGTATCTCAACTTCCATACGACCGACGCCTACCTGACCGAGACCCTCGAAGCCGCCCAAGCGGTCGACTACGGCCAGCTCGAGGACCGCGACGAATCGGTCGTCGTCGAACACACCAGCGCCAACCCCACGGGGCCGGTCCACGTCGGCCGCGCCCGGAACCCGATCCTCGGCGATGCGGTCGCCAACGCCATGGAAATGGCGGGCTACGACGTCAAGCGTCACTACTATGTCAACGACGCGGGTCGACAGATGGCCGTCTTCACGTGGGCATACGAGAAATTCGACGAAAGCGATCTCGAGGGCGAGCCGGCACGGGACCGCACCGAGTACGATCTGGTCCGCTACTACCGGAAGGGGAACTCGTTCCTCGAAACGGCCGACGAGGAAGCCGTCGAGGCCGCCGAAGACGAGATTTCGGCGATCCTCCAGGGACTCGAAGCAGGCGACGACGAGACCTACGAGCGGGTCGGCGAGGTCGTCGATCAGGTGCTGGGCGGGATGAAGGCGTGTCTCGCCCGCCTCCCGGCAGAGTTCGACGAGTTCGTCAAGGAGACCCGATTTATGATCGATGGGTCGACCGACGAGGTCGCCAAACGACTCAAAGAGACCGAGTACGCCGTCTACGAGGAGGATGCCTGGCAGCTCGAACTCGACGAATTTGGCATCGACAAAAATCTCGTGTTCCTCCGCTCGGACGAGACGAGCCTCTACACGACGCGGGATCTGGCCCACCACGAGTGGAAGTTCGACAACTTCGACCGTGCAGTGACCGTGCTGGGCGAGGACCACAAACTGCAGGCCAAACAGCTACAGGCCACCCTCGATATTCTCGGCAACGACCCCTCGCGACTCGACGACGTGATCTACTCCTACGTCAACCTCCCCGAAGGGAAGATGAGCACCCGACGCGGTACCGGCGTCATGCTCGACGATCTGCTCGACGAGGCCATCGACCGTGCCCGTGAGGAGGTCGAAACCCGGCTCGACGACCGCATCCGCGACGACGAACTCGACGACGATGACATCGAGCGCATCGCCCATCAGGTCGGGATCGGCGCAGTGCGCTACGATATCGTCTCGAAACAGCCTACCAAGGGGATCACGTTCAAATGGGACGAAGCGCTGAACTTCGAGGCCCAGTCCGCGCCCTACGTCCAGTACGTCCACGCCCGGTGTTGTGGCATCCTGGAGGAGGCCGACGCCGAACCGAACGGGACCGGACTGGATGCCGACGTGGTGTCGACGCCCGAGGAGCGCGAACTGCTCGACGTGCTCGCCCGGTTCCCCGCGGTGATCGAGGAGGCAGGCGAGGATCTCGAACCCCACCGGATCGCCACCTACACCCGAGAACTCGCCGAGAGCTTCAACGGCTTCTACCGCTCGTGTCCGGTGCTTTCGGCCGAGGATGCCGACACACGACAGGCTCGGCTCGCCATGGTTGCGGCCGCAAAACACGCCGTGGCCAACGCGCTGTCAGTGCTCGGTGTGGCGGCTCCGGACTCGATGTAGGCGTTGGCGAGTATCAGTCGGTGGAGCCGTCGACGACTACAGTAACAGACCCGGAATGGCGGTGAAGATACTCCCGCCAACGAGGTAAATCGCGCCGATTCCAGCCCCGAGTGCCAACAGTACGAAGGCGACGATCCACCAGAACGGAACTGAGCCGTTTGCTGCCATACCGCCACTGTGACCGCGGCCTACAAGAATACCACGTTTTGCTGACTATCTGGCTACCGGAACAGCCGACTGAAGAAGCCGCGTTTCTCCTCGTCGTCTTCGTCGTCCGTGGTGTCATCACTCGGGTCTTCGGTATCCGCAGCCCCGGCGTCGGCATTGGCTGCCGCCGTTTCCTCGGCATCCGGGATCAGCGGCTCCTCGGCATCGTCGGACTCGGCGTTGGTCTCCTCGACAGAGTCGTCCTGCTCGTCGTCGACGGCGTCCCCGAGGACGGTCGTCTGTGAGGAGTCCTCCTCGGCGTCGTCGTTGCCGAACGGGATCGCATCCTGGGGAACCGAGTCGTCGCTCTCGTCGGCTGCCGGTTGGATCTCGATGCCGTCCGACTCGGCCGGGACATCAGGTTCGTTGTCGACACCTTCGCGGCGGATCTCGATCCCGTCATTCGCCGAATCAGTGCCACTGACCGAGTCATCGTCGGCCGCAGCGTCATCGGTTGTGGAGTCGGCTTCGGGCTGGCGGTCGACGCCAGGATCGATCTCGATCCCACCGGCCGAATCGTCGACGTTCGTTCCGGTTGCGGCCTCGGCCCACTTCGATTCACTCGCCTCCGGTTCCGGCGGGGAGTCGGCCTCTGGTTTCGCCGCAAACGGGTTGACGACGTTGTGTTCGTCGTCACTGTCGTCGCTGCTGTCACTGGTCGTTGGCGTCTGCTCGGTGGGGGCAGTGTCGGCGGGGGTATCAGGCTCAGTATCGATCGTAACGGTACCCTCGGCGTCCGACTCCGAGGGGTGCTCGTCGAGATCGTCGGCTGGGGGCTCGGTCTCCGGCGACTGCTCGGAGGTGGGCGCACTATCGGCTGATGGGGATTCACTGTCGGCCAGTGTGGGGTCGCTGTCGACTGCTGGCGGGTCGCCAGCAGCCGGTTCAGCGTCGGCGTCGACAGGCGCTGGCTCGGGGGGTGCGGCGGGTTCGATACCGGTGAGTTCGGTGACGAGCCGACGGTAGGCAGCCGCGGCATCGCTGTGTGGGGCGTAGCTCACGAGCGGTTCGCCGACCGCGATCGATTCGCGAACCGCCTCGTCTTCGGGAATCGTCGTCAGCACGTCTGCGGTGAGCGTCCCGCTGATGATCTCCTCGACAGGTGTCGCCTCGTCGGTTCGGGTAAGCACCGCCCCGGCGACGACGCCGCCGAGCCGATCGGTGAGTTGGCGCGTTTTTTCGGTGTCAACTAAGGCGTCTCGCTCGGCCGTCGAGACCAGCAGGACGGCGTCGGCGACCGACAGCGGGACACTGGTCTCGTGGCTGACACCCGCACCCACGTCGATCAAAACGTAATCGGCATCGTCGAAGGCCTCGACGACGCCCTGTAGCTGTTGGGGGTCGGCCGCCGAAAACGCCTCCAGGGAGGTGTCTCCCGGGACGACAGTGACGCCCGCGGGCCCCTCGTAGGCAGCGGCTACCGGCTCGACATCCCCACTGAGGGCGTCGTGCAGTGTCGCTCCATGCGGGCGCACTCCGAGTGCCGCGCCGAGGTTCGCCATGCCGATATCGCCGTCGATCACCACCACATCGGCACCCGTTCCGGCGAGTGTCGCCCCCAGATTCGCAGTCGTCGTGGTCTTGCCAACGCCGCCTTTCGCGCTGGCTATCGCGTAGACCCGTACCATACTGTCGTCCTACCACGACGCGGATATAAAGGTACGCTCTAGTGACTGGTTTTAGAGAGTGACTAACAAGGTTCGTGACGGAACATCGCGGCCGGCTGACTCGTTTCGGCGGTCGACCAGTCAAAGCATACTTACCGGCTCCGGGGCGAAATAGGGACAATGAGTACGGACGCCGACGAGCAACCCAGCGAGGACCGCCGGAAATACGAGTTCCGAAAGGTCATCGAAGAGCTCCAGGAGTACGAGGGCTCGGGCACACAGCTCGTCACGATCTACATCCCTGACGACAAGCAGGTCTCTTCTGTCGTCTCACACGTCATCCAGGAGCACTCCGAGGCCGCCAACATCAAATCCAAGCAGACCCGGACCAACGTCCAGGACGCCCTGACCTCGATCAAGGACCGCCTGCGCTACTACGACACCTACCCGCCGGAAAACGGCATTGTCATTTTCTCGGGAGCGGTCGACAGCGGCGGCGGCCAGACCGATATGGTTACTCGCGTGCTCGAATCGCCCTCCGAGCCGATTCAGTCGTTCCGCTACCACTGCGATTCGGATTTCCTGACCGAACCCCTCGAAAACATGCTGCTCGACAAGGGGCTCTTCGGCCTCGTCGTCCTCGACCGCCGAGAGGCCAACGTCGGCTGGCTCAAGGGCAAACGCGTCGAGGCGGTCAAATCCGCGTCCTCGCTTGTGCCGGGGAAACAGCGCAAAGGTGGTCAGTCCGCCCAGCGATTCGCCCGGCTCCGACTGGAGGCCATCGACAACTTCTATCAGGAGGTCGCCGAGATGGCCGACGATCTGATGGTGCCGAAACGCCACGAGCTCGACGGCATCCTCGTCGGCGGCCCCTCCCCGACCAAAGACGAGTTCATCGACGGCGACTACCTCCACCACGAGCTGCAGGATATGGTCCTCGGCAAGTTCGATGTGGCCTACACCGATGAATCCGGGCTCAGCGATCTGGTCGACTCCGCAGGCGATGTCTTGTCCGACCAGGAGGTCGTCAAGGACAAAAAGCAGATGGAGGAGTTCTTCGAGAACCTCCATACGGGCAATGAGGCGACCTACGGCTTCGAGCCCACCCGGAAGAACCTCATCATGGGATCGGTCGACCGACTGCTGATTTCGGAGGACCTCCGCAGCGACGTGGTCGTCTACGACTGCGACGGCACCGAGGAGTACGAAGTCGTCGACCGCCGCCACGACACCCCGGACCACGAGTGTTCGGATGGCTCCGAGGCCGAAGTCGTCGAACGCGAGGACGTGATCGACCACCTCATAAACATCGCCGAACAGCGCGGCACCGAGACCAAATTCATCTCGACGGACTTCGAGAAGGGCGAACAGTTGCTCGATGCCTTCGGCGGCGTTGCCGGAATCCTGCGCTACTCGACTGGCGTCTAAGCGGGCTGTTAGTCGGCGTTTACGCGGCCGTAGTTGACGTATAACTAACTGATCAATAGCCAAATGAATGCCTGTAGCGGCGGGAGGCTGTCGAGGCAGCATCCGTCGCTACCAGCACCGCACTCCCGTAGACCACGTTCCGTGCCCGTCCCGGCCTCGTTCCCCCCACTTCCGGCCCCCATTTTTATACACTCGATAGGCAGCGAGACGAAATGGTCAGTCCAACAATGATTCGAGCTGATCGCGCCGCCGAGCCAGGTCGTAGGAGGGCTCGATATCGGGATCGTCCAGCAGGCGGCCGAGGGTCAAAAACAGGTCGACGCCGTTCGATTCGAGTCGGTCGACGAGCGACTCGATCCCGCTCCGATTGAGCGCCAGCGAGTCGAGTTTGTCGAGCAACAGGAACAGCGCGACTCCCTCGGTACCGGTCGGAAACCGCCGGACGACGGTCTCGAACGGTGGCTCCGGATCGATAGCGGCGGAGTCGCCGGGATCGACCGAGAGACACCGCGGGCAACAGTCGAGGGCGGGCGCGTCAGTGTAGGCGGTCAGTTCGGCAGGTACGTCTACGGTAAACCGCGATTCCTCACAGCGTGGACACTGGCTGGTCATACAGTCGAGAGGAGAGAGGGCTGCAAAACAGCAGGGGATGGCCGATGATGTCCGTGGCGGTCGACGAACCCGGTGGCCGAGAGGGTGTTAGTCGCTGCTGACAGCGACTTCGGTCTCGGTTTCGGCTTCGGCCTCGGCTGCGGCCTCTCGTTCGGCGGCTTCCTCCTCTTCTTTTTTGGCTTTGATCTTCTTCATGCGGAAGATCTCCTCGCGTTCCTGTTCTTCGAGCTTCTGCTCGATGTACTCCTGGTTGTCGTAGAGGTCGGGCAGCAGTTTGAACTCCAGGGCGTTGACACGCCGTTTGGTGGTCTCGATCTCCGTGAGCATCTTCTTCATCGCCGTTTCGACCTCGGCGGCGAGGATGATCGTCTCGAGCAACTCCTCGTAGGCGTCGGCGGCCTCGTCGATCCGGGCCGACGAGCCGAGCAGTCCGTATCCGCGCTCGTCGAGGGATTTGCGGACTTTCGAGGATTCGATCTGCGGGACGACCACGCCCATGATGTTTTTCGACTGGGTCGTGATCTCGGGGTGTGTCTGAAGTGCCGCGGCCGCACCGCGAACGGCCACGTCGCCCTCCATCGCTCGCGCCATATCGAGTTTCCGCTGGGCGGTCTCGTAGTTCGCGTTGAGGTCTTCGCGTACGTCTTGGGCCTGATCGAGGATATCCATGAACTCCATGATCAATCCGTCGCGCTTCTGTTCGAGCGTGTCGTGGCCCCGCTCGGAGAGCTCGATGCGGTCCTCGATCGCCATCAGGTTCTTCCGGGTTGGTTTAACGTCCTCGGCCATCTCTTATCGCCGCTTGTAGGGCAAGGGGGTTAATGGTTTTCAGTTTCTGTCGCACTGACGACGATCTCGGACGATTCGATTTAAAAAGAACCGGTCGATTCAGTCGTGCTGATCAGTCGACGGCGGCACTCGGCGCGGATTCGGTGTGGGCGACCTCGTCGAGGACGTTGTGGCTCCGGAGGAGGACGAAGCCGAAGCCGACCTTGGCCGTGAGGTCGAGCACCATGAACGCAGCCGTCTCGACGTACAGCGGGACGAGGCCGATCGTCCCCTCGGTGCCGAGGATCCAGACGACAGGGTAGGCCAGCCACAGCACGATGAGCATATTGCGGAGCGTGGTCGTCAGGCTCCGCACTGACTCGGTCTGTCTGCTGGCGGCCTCGTTGAGCGACTGGACGAGGAAGTACAGCAGGAACAACAGCAGTGCGGTGCTGATGCCCCACCAGACGATCCGGATCGCGGGAGTGGCCGCCAGCGCGCCGACCAGCCCGGTGACGATCATTAGCACGTCGAGGCCGACGAGCGTGTAGATCGTGTTGCGACTCGCCTGCGCGAGTAAGGCGAGATCGATCAACAGCAACGGCGTCGTGATCAGCCAGTCGGCGTAGCGTGCCCAGTAGATGTCCAACACCTGTCCATTAACAGTGATTTCGGTAAGCCCGAAGCCGGTTGCCATCGCGAAGTAGGAAACCGCTGCAGTCGCTGGAATAAAGATAGTGAGGACGTAGAACCGCTGTTGTTCCTTATCGGTGACACTCCAGCCTTTCGCGATGAACCCCAGCATCCCGAGTGTCATACCGATGGTGCCGATCCACAGCCATATTGACTCACTACCTGGTGTTGCCATACCATATGACAGTACAGTGAGAATCGGCAAATAAGACTTGCCTGACTAGTCAGCCTCTCTGTGGCGCGATGCGATAGCAGCCAGAAGTGGACTATAGCTCGATGGAATCAGTAGAGGGAGCCTCGATGGAATCGGCAGCAAGCAGCGCGGCGACCGACTCGACGACCAGCGATGGCTGCTGGTCGGCGGTCTCGACCGCCCGGCGGGTCGTCTCGCCCGACAGCACCGACACCGACCCACAACCCAGCCGCTCGGCGAGTTCGATATCCGTCGACAGCCGGTCGCCGACGATGACTACTTCCCCGGGCGCGTATCCCTCACGCTCCAGGACGTGGTCGATCATCCCGACCGATGGCTTGCCGAAGACGTGGCTCGGGTCGCGGCCAGTCGCCGTCTTGACCAGCGCGGCGATCGATCCACAGTCGGGGATCAGTCCGGCTTCGGTCGGACACACCCTGTCGCCATGGGCGACGAGGAACTCGGCTCCGTCCCGGATCGCGAGGGTTGCTGCAGCGACTTTCTCGTAAGTGAGTTCGGTATCGAAGCCGACGATTATGGTCTCAGGATCGCTCGCTGTCGGTTCGATCCCGGCCTCCGCGATCGCCCCGCGCATCGCCTCGGTGCCGACGACGTAGCTCGACTCGATCCCGTTGGTCCGAAGGTAGTCGATCACGCCATCGGTCGACAGGATGATGTCGTCGGGGTTGGCATCGATGCCGAGCGACGAGAGCCGGTCGGCGTAGGTCGGTTTCCACCGCGAGGAGTTGTTCGACAGGAAGTAGACGTCGACGCCCGACGCTCTCAGTTCGTCGACTACGTCGACAGCACCGTCAATCGGAGTCTCGTCCAGATAGATCGTGCCGTCGAGATCGAAGAAGACCGCCGCCTTCGAGCGAAGATCGCCCAGCGACGAGAATGTGCGGTCGGCGGCCAACAGATCGGCCCGCTCGTCGATCTCGACCCAGTCGGCTCCCTCGATGTCGACCGGTTGTACGTCGTGGGTGTCCGTTTGCAACAGTTCGTCGAGAGCGAGTTCGGTCCACGCGGTGTACTCCTCCTCGATTTCGATCCGCCGGACGATTCGGTCGAACAGTTTGGCCGAGGTTGCGGCCGAAAACCGGTAGCAGTCGATCGAGGTCGCGGCGGCCTCCTCGGGCGAACACTCCTTGGAGATCCCGTCGACTGCGCCCCCCTCGTCGACGGTGATTTTCATCGCCTCGGGGTCGTACTGGTCGGCGTCGACTGCGATCGCGCTGTGGTCGTCGATTGCGGCCAGTCGGTCGACGACCTCGGGTTCGAAGACGACATCCCCGTTGCTGAGGACGAATGGCTTGCCAGCGACGGCCTCGCGGGCGCAGTACAGCGAGTACATGTTGTCCGTGTTGGCGAACGCCTCGTTGTGGAGCACCTCGATGTCGACCGACAGCTCCGCCGACAGGCGATCACAGAGCGCCTCGATCCGAGCGGGCATATAGCCAGCCACAACGTAGACGGTCTCGAAGCCCGCCGCGTCGTAGGCTCTGAGCTGGTGTTCGCCGATTGGGATCGAGTCGACTGTCACACAGGCTTTCGGCTGATCGATCGTCAGTGGCCGGAGTCGTGAGCCGGTGCCGGCCGCTAAGATAACTGCGTTCATGAGTTCACCACCGGGTGGATTGGGGATGGACCCAAAAGTGCGGGGCCGGACTCACGGACGACCGGATGAGTAGGCCATGGCTACTCGGCAGAGACGGATGTTTCTCCGTAGAGGCGCCGATCCTATATATACTCAATACGGCAGGCTACGCCTGTTTGGTGGCCACACAGCGGCCAAAAACCGATCCGTCTGCCGAACGGGCGCGCTCGGAGATCGATCTCTAGCCGGAGACAGTCATCGCGCGGGTTCGAGAATCAGCGAGATCCGTAGAGCCGAGATCCGTAGAGCCGGTCGCTACAGTGAAGCACTCGGGTCGGGTCGCTCGTGAGGGGTACAGACTCCTGGATAGTCGGCGATGATCCCGTCGACGCCCGCCCGTCCGAGGGCGGCGGCCTGCTGCCACGTCGTCACCGTCCAGGCGTTGACCGTACGGCCCTCAGCGTGGGCCAACTCAACGAGGTCGACGTCGTCGAACGAGCCCGAAACCGGGCCGTCGATCGACAGCGCCGAGCCGGTCACCATGTTCCACGGTGGGTGTATCGCCTCGACATCGTACCGGCGGCTGATCTCCAGTCCGGTGTCGACAGAATCGTAAAACACCGAGGCGATCGGCACCGATGGTACAAGCTCCCGGGTCGACGCCAGCGCGCCCTCGTAAAACGACGAAAGCAACAGGTCGTGGCCACCGTCTGTTGCGATATCGAGCACTCGACCGACGAACTCCCGCCAGCGATCGGTCGCCGCCGCAAGCGCCGACTCGTCGAGCGTTTCGGCGAACCGGAGATCCGCACTCCCCGGGTTTTTTAATTCGATATTAACCGTACACTCGGGAGGGATTGCCGCCAGCACGTCGCTCAACAGCGGAACCGAGTGGTTCGTGCCGAGCACGCTGTAGCCCGCGATCGTGTCGTAGGACAGCTCCCAGAGATCCGTTTCGGCAACCGATTTCGGGGCGTTAGTCAGTCGCGACAGGTTGTCATCATGGAAGACAACGATCTCCCCGTCTGCGGTCGGCATCACGTCGATCTCGATGGTCGTCGCCCGACCGTCGGCCACCGCGGCTTCGACTGCAGCCACCGTGTTTTCCGGGTAGACCCCGGCGAAGCCACGGTGTGCGATGCCGTTCGGTTGGGCTGCCGCCTGCTGTTCGGGCGCAGTCGTGAGCGTCCCCTGCGGGTTCCCCGATGTCACTAGGGGAGCCTTAGGTGACGTATACTTAAATTTCTCTATCAGAACGTACCAAAGATCGAATTTTTCTGTCGAGGGTGGCGACGCGGTTCGGCGGAGCGAGTCGACGGCTGCGAGTCGGCGAACACGAGCCTCGAAACCGCTTCGTAAACCCCCTTCGACGCAGTGCCGGGTGGTACTGGACAGAACTGCTGTCGGAGCCGTTGGCGGGTGTCCGAATATGGGTCGGAGCCGCCAGCAGCGGCATCAAGTGCCGCGTCGAGTGCCGCGTGGAGTTCGTCGGTGTCGGTCGCAACCGGACCGGGAGTAACCGACTCGTAGGCGAAGTAGAACCCGCGGCGCTCGGTGTACGACGACCGATCGTACGGGAAGAAGACGATCGGCCTGTCGACCGCCAAGTAGTCGAAGTATACCGACGAGTAGTCGGTGACTAACACGTCGGCGTGAGGGAGCACGAGGTAGGGGTCAACCGAGGCGGGCAGCCAGTGGACATGGGGGTGGCTCTCGGCGGCGGTCACCGGCTCGTCGGGATGAGCTTTGATGTAGAGGTGTGCCCCGCGTGCTGCAAGCAGATCGCCGACGGCGGCGGTATCGAAGGCGTCGATGAAAGACGTGCCCGCTTCGCGGTAGGTGGGTAAATAAAAGACGAGCTTACTGTCGGTGGCCTGTGATTCGATACGGTCGAGAAGCGACGCGTCGACGGTCAGGGTTGCGCCTTCGATCTCCTCGGCAAACACGTCCGTCCGCGGGTAGCCCGTTACGACGAACCGGTCGGAATCGATACCGAGCCCCGACGACAGGGGCTCGATGGCCTCGGTCGACGGGACGGTGACGAGATCGACCTCGTCGGCCATATAGGAGTGACAACATCGAATCGGCCACGGTTGGTCGGACCACTCGGCGTCCCACGCGATCGTCTTCAGCGGCAGGCCGTGCCAGAGTTGGACGAGCCACGCACCTGCTGTGCTGCCCATCTGAACGTCCCGGAGCCCCTGGGTGACGAACACGACGCCAGCCCGGAGCGTGAGTAGGCGGCCGCGCAACGAGGAGGCGTGATACGCCTCGTATCCCTGCTGTTGGAGCGTTTCGACGACACCCTCATTTTTGGAGAGCCACACGGAACGGATCGACGGGTCGTTGGCGGCGACCCACAGATACAGATATTTGGCATTGTCGGCGAACGCCGTGCCGCCACGCGCGCCGAACACCCACAACTGCTGGTCCCGGCTCCAGGAGCGAGACAGTTGGTCGACACCGAGATAGACGAGCCACTGCCACAGCAGATCGAGGTTCGATCGCCACTGTTCGGATCGGTTCCAAACGGAATCGACCCACCCGCGAAACTGCGCTCTCAGTCGACGGAGAATGGCAGACATGCGTCGAGTTTCTGTTTACTCAAACGCATGTAGTCCTTATCAAAGGTGTATGCCTCAACGGAGAAGGTTCCCTCCCAATCGGTCTCAAGTGGGGCAAATATCGTCTCGAAATCGGTCGTCCCCGAACCGACCGGTACGTGTTCGTCACGTGCCTGTCGGGCGTCGTTGACGTGGACGTGGGAGACCCGCTCGCGGTGGTCATCCAGGAAGGCGGCGGTGTCGGCCGCCGAAAACCCCGAGACGCGCGCGTGGCCGGTGTCGACAGTCAGCGAGGCGTCGGTTTCAGCGAGGATCTCGTCGATAGTTTGGATCGAAAACACGTCGTCGGGGAGGTTCTCTACACAGAGCTCGATCCCGTGGGCGGTCGCGTAGGCTTCGAGCTCCCGGACGGACGCGAGGATACGGGGTTTTGTCCGTCGCTGGCTCCACTCGGGTTCGGTGGCGTGGGTGCTGGCGTGGAGGACGGCCTTTTCGGCCCCGAGTGCGGCGGCCGTGTCCAGACAGGCCCGCAACTCCCTGATCGAGCCCTCGCGGACCTTGTTTCGGGGTGTCCCCAAATCGAGGTCGACGAAGGGGAGATGCACCAGACAGTCGATCTCGTTCTCGGCGAGGGCGGCGGTGATCGCCTCCCGGTCGAGGCCGGTTCGCTCGGAGGAGCCGTCCATATAGAGTTCGATGAAATCGTAGCCCAACTCGGCGGCCCACTGGATCGACTCCAACGGTGTGACCGCTCCGGTGTGGGTCTGGGTGACGAACCCGATTCGCGCGTCAGTCATAGTACCTCGTTATAACGCCACTTACAAAGCCACTCTGTCTTCCTGCCGGAGTGTCGAAACGCCTGACGAGTCCGAACACAGTCACTGTCGACGGCCTTACACTCGCCGTTACCGTACTGTCGGTATGAACAGGCCACCGACGAGCGTCATTCTGCCGACGGTGAGACAGACGGACGCAATCGCCGAGATCGCCGAGCAGTTGGGCCCGGACGACGAACTACTCGTCGTCTGTGACGCCGACTCCGACCCGATCGCTGGCGCAGCCGCCTCGCTGCCCGAGGGGGTGCAACTCATCATCGCCGGTGAGCCGGAGGGTTGTTCGGGGAAGGCCAACGCCATCGCCACCGCGATGGAGGCCGCCGCCCACGACCGACTCGTCTGGACCGACGACGATTTTTATCATCCGCCAGAGTGGCTTGAGGACCTCCAGGACGACTACGACCGACAGGGGCCGACAACCGAGGTGCCGCTTTTCGTCGGCCGCGATCCGCTGTCGACGCTCATGGAACCGATGTACATGATGGGAGCGACCGCAGGGCTGACACTGATAAACAAACCGTGGGGTGGGGCAGTGATTTTCGAGCGGGACGATCTCGACGAGTCAGCCTTTGTAAATGATCTGCAGCAGACGGTCAGCGACGACGGACTGTTGGGGGCCTATCTCGACGTGACGCCGGTCAAGCGAGTCCGGCGGGTCGAAGTCGGCGGGACAGTCAGTGAAAGCCTCGAACGCAACACGCGGTTCATGCAGATCGTCCAGTACTTTTCGCCGTATCCGGAGGTGACGGTGCCGCTATCGACCCTGTATGTCGCCTGCTGTCTCCTGTTTCCGGTTCCGGCGGCGCTGCTGTCGACCGCGGGGATGGCGGCGGTCTATGCGTACTTCGGCGTCTTTCGGTGGACCGTCCTGTTGACGTATCCGGCGCTCATCGCCCAGTTTCCGCTGTTGCTCTATGGGTTGTCCAGGAGCTTCGTCTGGGGCGGTCGACGCTACCACTGGCCCGAGCGGTTCGAGGTGGTAGTCGACAGCTAACGACGGGATCAGTATCATTATATTGGTGCTACCGAAGCAGCAAACCAATGACTCACAGCCGACGACGGATGCTGACGCTGACTGCGGGCGTGGGTGGATCGCTCGCTGGCTGTCTGGGCGGCGAGAGTTCGACCGACGAGAGTAGCGACTCCAGCCTGCCGAGGGCTACGCTGCGGACGAGTATGGGCAAGGTCGTGATCGACCTCTACGGCGACCGCGCCCCGCGGACGGTCGAGAACTTCATCGGACTGGCGACGGGCTCGACGGAGTGGATCGATCCACAGACCGGCGAGGCGGTCGACGGTGAGTCGATGTATACCGACGTACCGTTCCACCGCGTGATTGAGGGATTCATGATTCAGACCGGAGATCCAACAGGGACCGGCCGCGGTGGACCGGGCTACCAGTTCGACGACGAGTTCCACGAAGACCTGCGCCACGACGGTCCCGGTGTGGTCTCAATGGCAAACTCGGGGCCAGACACCAACGGCTCACAGTTCTTTATTACCCTCACTGAAACCCCGCATCTCGACGACGTTCATTCGGTGTTCGGAGGGGTCACCGAGGGGATGGATGTCGTTCGTGAGATCGGCAGCGTCGAGACTGATGGAAACGATCGGCCGGTCGAACCGGTGGTTCTCGAATCGGTTTCGGTCGACGAATAAAAGCGAAGAAAACCGAAAGACAACCGGCTGCTTAGTCGGCGGTCGCTTCGACGGCTTCGCCCTCGTCTTCGACGTAGTAGGACTCGATGAAGTCCTCGTCGATCCGGTTGAGTTCCGACTTCGGCAGCTGGCTCAGCAGGTCCCAGCCGATATCAAGGGTGTCTTCGAGCGAGCGGTTCGTCTCGAAGCCCTGATCGATGAACTCGGTCTCGAAGTCCTCGGCGAAGTCGAGATACTTGTTGTCCCGCTCGCTGAGTGCTTCGCGACCGACAATGTTCACGAGGTCCCGAAGGTTCTCACCCTCGGCGTAGGCGGCATACATCTGGTTGGCCACGTCGCTGTGGTCCTCACGAGTGAGGCCCTCGCCGATCCCGTCGTCCATCAGCCGCGAGAGGCTCGGCAGGACGTTAACGGGCGGCTGAACACCCTGACTGTTGAGGTCGCGGTCGACGTAGATCTGGCCCTCCGTGATGTACCCCGTCAGATCGGGGATCGGGTGGGTGTCGTCGTCGCCAGGCATCGTCAGGATCGGCAGCTGCGTGACCGAGCCCTCACGGCCCTGAATCCGACCGGCACGCTCGTAGAGCGTCGCCAGGTCAGTGTACATGTAGCCGGGGTACCCTCGGCGGCCGGGCACCTCTTCGCGGGCGGCACCGATCTCTCGGAGCGCCTCACAGTAGTTGGTCATGTCCGTGAGGATCACCAGCACGTGGTAATCCTTCTCAAAGGCCAGGTATTCGGCCGTCGTCAGTGCGAGTCGCGGGGTGACCGTCCGCTCGACTGCTGGGTCGTCCGCGAGGTTGGCGAAGACCACCGATCGTTCGAGTGCACCGGTGCGCTCGAAGTCGTCCATGAACTCGTTGGCCTCCTCCTGGGTGATCCCCATCGCGCCGAAGACCACTGCGAACTCGCTGGCCTCGTCGTCGTCGCCTTCCTCTTCTTCGGGCACGCTCGCCTGTCGGGCGATCTGGAGTGCCAGATCGTTGTGCGGCAGGCCGGATGCCGAGAAGATCGGGAGCTTCTGGCCCCGAACGAGGGTGTTCATGCCGTCGATGGCAGAGACACCCGTCTGGATGAACTCTTCGGGGTACTCCCGGGAGTAGGGATTGATCGCCGCGCCGATGATATCCTCGCGGGACTCGGGAACGATTTCGGGGCCGCCGTCGATCGGCTGGCCCGTACCGTCCATGACCCGACCGAGGAGGTCCTCGGTGACGGGCATCTTGAGCGTCTCGCCGAGGAAGCGGACCGAGGCCTTGCGGTCGATGCCGCTGGTTCCCTCGAAGACCTGGATCGCAACCAGGCCGTCGCTGGATTCGAGCACCTGACCGCGCAGGGTGCGGCCGTCTTCGGTTTCGATCTCGACGATCTCGTCGTAGCCGATCGGCTCGTCGACTTCGGCGTAGACGAGCGGACCGCTGATCTCGTTGATGGTTTGGTACTCTTTCATTAGTACATCCCCCGCAGTTCCTCGGTAATGTCTTCTTTGATCTCCTCGACGTACTCCTCGTAGTCCTCCTGGACACCGATCCGGTTGATCTGTGGAGCGGTCTCAAGCGAGACGAGATCCTCGACCGGCACACCAGCATCGAGTGCGTCGAAGGCCTCGTCGTTGAGCGTTTTGATCGTCGTGAGGATGAGGTAGGTCTTCTCCGGCGGGCAGAACGTATCCGTCGGGTGGAAGGCGTTCTGCTGGAGGTAGGCCTCACGCAGGTAGCGGGCGATTTCGAGGGTCAGCTGCTGGTCCTCGGGCAGGGCATCCTTGCCGACGAGCTGAACGATCTCCTGGAGTTCGTTCTCCTCGTCGAGCACGTCGATGGCCCACTGCCGGATCTCGGACCAGTTTTCGGTGACGTTCTCTTCGAACCACGGATCGAGCTGATCGCGGTACAGCGAATACGACTCGTTCCAGTTGATCGACGGGAAGTGCCGCCGTTCGGCGAGATCCGCGTCGAGCGCCCAGAACGTCTTGACGATACGCAGGGTGTTCTGGGTAACCGGCTCGGAGAAGTCCCCACCCGGAGGCGAGACTGCACCGATGACCGAAACCGAGCCCATCGAACCGTTGATGTTCTCGAAGTAACCGGCTCGCTCGTAGAACTGGCTGAGACGCGCTGCGAGGTAGGCCGGGTACCCCTCCTCGCCGGGCATCTCTTCGAGTCGGGACGAAATCTCCCGCATGGCCTCGGCCCACCGTGAGGTGGAGTCGGCCATCAGTGCCACGTCGTACCCCATGTCGCGGTAGTACTCCGCGATGGTGATCCCCGTGTAAATACAGGACTCACGGGCTGCGACAGGCATGTTCGACGTGTTGGCGATGAGCGAGGTCCGGGCCATAAGCGGGTTGCCCGTTTTGGGGTCTTCCAGTTCGGGGAAGTCCTCGATTACCTCGGTCATCTCGTTGCCGCGCTCGCCACAGCCGACGTAGACGACGATGTCCGCGTCGGCCCACTTGGCGAGCTGGTGCTGGGTGACCGTCTTCCCCGAGCCGAACGGACCGGGAATCGCGGCCGTCCCGCCTTTGGCGATCGGGAACAAGCCATCCAGAACGCGCTGGCCCGAGACCAGAGGTTTGGTTGGCGTCCGTTTTTCGACCGACGGACGGGCCTCTCGAACGGGCCACTCCTGGTGCATGGAGACTTCCTCGCCGCTGTCGAGTTCGGCGACCGTCTCTTCGACGTTGAACTCGCCGGCCTCGATAGCGGTGACTTCGCCGCCCTCGTAGTCGGGCGGCACCATGACCTTGTGGGTGATCGTGACCGTCTCCTCGACGGTGCCGATCACGTCGCCTGCGGAGACTTCGTCGCCGACCTCGACGGTCGGTTCGAACTCCCACTCCTTCTCGAGGTCGATACCGGGGGCATCGACACCGCGGTCGAGAAAGGCACTATCCATCTTGTCTTCCAGCACGTCGAGTGGGCGCTGAGTGCCATCGTAGATGGCATCCAGCATACCGGGGCCGAGGTCGACCGACAGCGGCTCGCCCGTGTTTTCGACGGGTTCGCCCGGGCCAACGCCCGAAGTCTCCTCGTAGACCTGAATCGTCGTGATGTTGCCCTCGATCTCGATTACCTCGCCCATCAGCCCTTCGTCGCCGACGTAGACGACGTCGTTCATCCGGGCGTCGAGATCGCGGGCGGTGACGACCGGCCCACTGACGCTTTCGATGACGCCGTTGCCGACGTCCTGTTGCGTTGCTTGACTCATAATTAGTCTTCGTCCTCCATCAGATCGATTCCGATGGCTCGTTTGATCTGTCCGCGCAGTCCACCGCTGCCAGCTCCCCCTCCAAGGGTGACAAGCGTCGGCTCGACGCTGGTCTCGACGGCCTTCCGCTGGGGCCGCGAGAGGTACTCCATATCATCGTCGTGCATGACAATAATACCCACGTCGTCGTCCTCGAGGACGCGCTCGACGGCGGCGTCGAGTTGTTCGTCCTTCTCGTCGGCCGGGACGTTCTCGAACTCGCGGACGCCAGCCAGCCGGAAGCCGGTGGTGAACTCCGGACTGCCGATCACGGCTATTTCCTGGCTCATAGGATGACCAGCTCCTGTTCGATCTCCGTCTCGCTCAGTCCGGCCTCACGGCCGCGAGCGATCGCACGAATGTTTTCGACCTCGCGTTCCTTCATCAGGATGTAGGCGATGATCGGACAGATCGACAGCGGATAGACGTTTCCTAGTCGCCGGGAGTATTTCAACAGCACCGATTCGAGGGCATGTTCGAACTCAATGAGGCTGTCTGCGGCCTCTAGTTCGTCCAGCGGCCCCGAGAGTTCACGGCCGTAGCTGCTGTCCCGAATCCGGGTGAGCAGCTGCTCGGGGTCCTGGACCAGCGCGTCCAGCTCCCGAGCCTTGAACAGCCTTCCCCCCTCGATGAAGTAGTCGGCGGGATCGATATCCGTCCCACTGCGGGCCAACCGCAGGGCGTTCCGGGCGTTCCGGAAGTCGATCTCGGCTTCGAGGAACTCCCGGTAGAGGTCGATCGGTTCGCTCGACGGCAGGTCGGCCAGCAACTCCTCGTAGAAGGTGCGGTCGACCGCGTTCTCCAGCGGCACCAACACGCCGGTTTCCTCGAAGTCCTCGAAGGCCGCTTCGAGCGGGTCACCGAAGATCGTCCCGTCGAGGGTCGTGATCACGTCCTCGATGGTCGAGGCTTCCAACAACCGGTCGATGAACGATTCGTCGAACTCGCCGGCCCGAATCAGGTCGGTGTTGATCTCCTCACGGCTCGCCCCCGAGTAGACGCCCCGGAACACCGTCTTGATGTTCCACGCGTCGAACTTCCGGAGGTACCGGGCGATCAGATCGTAGATCCGGCCCTCCGAAAACCCCAACAGGTCGTTGAAGTGTTTGGCGAGGTTCCGGTTCAGCGAGTACTCGATGAGGTCGACGCCGCTGTGTCGAGAGCCGAGCTCGTTGATTTCGCGTTTATACTCCGATTCCTCCATGTAGCGGGCGATCTCCGACGGACCCATCCGCACGAGCTTGCGGTACTCGTCGTCGCTGAACAGTGCCGCCCGTCGTGCACGGACACGGGCGTTAACGTACTCCGGGTTCGAGCTACCGGTCGTACTCATTGTTCGAACAGGTGGGCCGACACTTCCTTCAGATGCTCGTCCCACACCGAATCGAGCATCGAATCGAAGGTGTTGTTCACCCGGACACGTGAGGTCTCGCTTTCGACGATCACGCCGCCGAGGCAGTCACGGGGCTCGCCGACCGAGAACCCGTCGTACTCCTCGAGGAGCGCCTCGAGGAGCGCCTCGTCGTCAGCCCGACCGTGGACGACGACCGCATCCTGGTCGTCGAACTCCTCGGCCGCGTTGGCGATGAGGTTACGGGTCAGCCGCTCGCGGGCCTCGTCGTCGAGATCGACCAGTGCGTCCTCGATCTCCTCGTAGACCTCTTCGAGCACGTCCCGGCGGGCTTCGAGCCGCTGCTGTTTGGCTTCGAGTTTCGCACTCGATAGCGCCTGTTCGCGCCGTTGGGCGATCTCGGCGTCGACCTCCTCGCTGCGGGCGGCTTTGATCTCCTCGGCGTCGGCCTCGGCTGCCGAGATGATCTCGTCGGCGCGCTCTTCGGCGTCCGCGCGGATTTCATCTGCACGCGCGCGGGCCTCTTTTTCAATGTCGTCTCTGACTTGTTCCAAACTCATTGGTTGAAAGGGTCGCGTCGCTTACAGCAGGAGGATGACGACCAGCAGCGCGAGAATAACGAGCGTCTCGGGCAGCACAGTCAGGATCAGTCCTCGCGCGAAGAGGTCCTCGTTTTCAGCCATTGCGCCGACGGCGGCTGCACCGATCGCTCGCTGGGAGTAGCCCGCACCGAACGCGGCGAGGCCGACGGCGATCGCCGCCGCACCCAGTTCGCTGAGTGCCGGGCCGCCTGCTTCTCCAGCCTGTAGTACAACGTTGCCAAACTCTGATGCAAGTTCCAAACTCATATTTTATGTCTCGCGATGATTGCGTTGGCTTGTAGCCGAACAGTTTCTATTTGCCTTCAGGCCCATCATAAAGCTTCCCAAAACGGTTGATCGAAACCTGCTATACGGCCGATAACGGCCGATTCATGCGAGTCGCTCTCAGACCGGATGCGCGTCGAAAGTACAAACGACGAGCCGACCGAAACAGGGTGGTCGAACCGACTACTCGTCGGTCGTCGTGTAGGTGCGGTCGTAGCCGAACGGGAGGTACGACCGGCCGCCGCCCTCGTAGAACTTCCCGAAGAACTCGACGTACTCCAGGCGCACTGCCTGGAGGCCGGCGCTCGTCACACCGAGAGCCAACACCGCCGAGTGGCCGACCAACAGCACGAGCACCCCGCCGATGATGCCGAGCGTGCCGCCGGGCATGAGCCCGCCGAACATGACCTCTGCGCCTTCCGGAACCCCATCACTGAGGAAGATGAAGTGGTAGTTGCCACCCTCGTTGTAGGCCCCGAAGACGATCAGGTTGACCGCGAAGGCGGTCCCGGCCTTGGCGAGCAGCACCGCGGCGATACGCGTGTAGGACAACACGTTCACCAGAATGTTGAGGAACTCGACGGCCTCGATCCAGGAGCCGAGCGCGAGCAACACGAACCCGACCCCGGTGACCGCCAGCCCGACCTGCCCGACGAGGAGCGAAAAGCCCTCGAAGCCGAAGGGGAACGGCGCGCCGCTGAAGGCCGTAAACAGGAACTCGGGTTTGGCTCCGGCAAACAGATCACTGAAGACGAACAGCCAGAAGCCGTTGAGCATCAGGATCCACGAGCCGCTCTCGAGGAGCGCCTCCTTGAAGCCGTGAATCTCGAAGTCCTCGACGAACGAGAGGATATACCCGAGGTTGAGGTGGACGACCCCGATCAGCACGCTCACGACGAACCACGCGAGTGCCCACTCGGCGTACTCCGGTTTCAGTCCCTTATGTAGGACCGGCAGGCCGAGGTACGTCGCCATCGGCTCCGACAGCGGGTGGAGCCCGAAGACCTCGTCGTAGAGAATCCCGAAGAAGGCCGTAAAGCCGCCGGCCCACATGGCCACACCGCCGATATCCTTGAGGCCGCCGTCGTAGTTGGCATAGAGGTAGTAGCCGATCAACGTATAGAGCAGCCCGAAGCCGACGTCGCCGATCATGAAGCCGAACATGAGCGGGAACGTCAGGAACACGAGGAACGTCGGGTCGAACTCGGAGTATTTCGGTTTGGCGACCGCGCCGACCAATACCTCGAAGACCCCCGAACCGCGAGGGTTGTCCTGGACGACCGGCGGCTCGTCGTTGACAGTCACGACGCCGCCGTCGGCGCGTGCCTCTTCGCCGCCATCGGCCGCAGCCGGCTCTTCGACCGCCGGGGAATCGCTGCCGGCTGGCGACTCTCGCTCGGCGTCCTCGACGTGGTGGTCGCCGTTGGACTTGAACTGGGCTCGCTTGATTTCGTCGATGTCGAGAGGACCGTCGATGGCCGCGGTGAGCGTCGACTCGAATTCTTCGTAGCGGCTGGAGGGAATCCATCCTTCGGCGATGAAGGCGTTGGCAGTCGTCGCAAACGACAACGGGGCCTGTTTCTTCTGGGCCTCGATGGAGAGATACTCCTCGGCGGACAACAGAAAACTCGCCTCGTCGGCTTTGATCTCGTCGAGTTCGGCCTCGACGGCTTCGAGGTCACGCTGAACCGACGCTTTCTGTTCTTCGAGTTCGGCCACGTACTCCTCAGGGCTTGCCTCGGCGTCAGGAATCGGAACGGTGGCGAACTCGACGCCGACGAGCGAATCGGCCAGCACCTCGTCTCCAGCGTCGGCGGCCGGTTTGGCGAAGATCGCGTGTGTGCGACCGCCCGACATAATTTCGAAGGTGTCGATCCCCTCGCTTTCGGCGAGCGTCGACTCGATGGCTTCGCGGTTGCCCTCTCCGACGCTGACGACGAGCGAATCGTAGCCCCCCAACAGATCGAGATCGATCCCGAGGTCGGCAAAGGGTTCGATGGCCTCGATCTCCTCGTCGAGTTCCCGGAGTTGGGACCGGAGCTCGCTCCGCCGGTCGTCGAGCTCGTTGACCGTCCCCTGGAGCGTTTCGAGTTCGGCAGCCAACATGTCGTCGTCGATGAGGATCTCCTCGTCGACATCCTCCTCGGAGACGTCGAGGATGCTTTCGAGGGCCCGAACGGTGACGAGCTTCTCGTTTGTCTCCTCGGAGCCTTCCAGGGAGCGTCCGAGTTCGAAGGACTCCCAGGATTCGTCGTACTCCGAGAGGTGGAGCAGCCCCATCTCGTGGACCGCCTCGATGGTCGGCTCCAGGACGCGCTTGGAGCCAGCCACCGAGACCTTGCTCATCCGCTCAGGTCTGAGCATCGACGGCCTCCTCGAATCGTTCGAGCGCGAGGTCTACGGCGCCGTCGATCCGGTCGCTGGCGTCGTCGACGAGCGCACGACGGGTCTCTTCGCCCTCTTCGAGGAGGTCCTCACGGCTGGCCTCGATGTCCTTCTCGGCCTCCGCAAGGCGTTCGGTTGCTCGCTCCTCGGCTTCCTCCCGGGCGGACTCTCGGATCTCGTCGGCTTCCTGTCTGGCCTCGGCAATCCGCTCCTCACGGTCAGACTCGGCTTCCGCGATGATCTCGTCGGCCCGCGTTTCGGCCTCCTTGATCTCTTTGAGAACGTCTGGTCTCGGCATACTCACTAATCGTTCGAATGTGCAGTATCGGCGTATAAGGTGTTTGCGGAACCGTCCGGCCGCTGGGCCGTCTCTCGGATCGCGTAACCGATCAAAAAACCGCACCGTTATTGTCCAGCCACCCGTAGTCGACACCGACATGGGACTCCTCGAGAACAAGGCTCGGGCCCGCCTGTTCTACAAGTATCTCTCGCAGGTGTACGACACGATCAACCCCTTCATTTGGAACGATGAGATGCGGGACGAGGCACTGTCGTGGCTCGCCGTCACACAGGACGATCGTGTCCTGGATGTAGGCAGCGGCACCGGCTTTGCCACCGAGGGGCTGCTCCAGTACACCGACAACGTGTACTGCCTCGACCAGTCGATCCACCAGATGGAGAAGGCCTTCGCCAAGTTCGGCAAACACGGCGATGTCAAATTCCATCGCGGCGACGCCGAACGGCTCCCGTTTGCCGACAACACGTTCGATCACTTGTGGTCCTCCGGCTCCATCGAGTACTGGCCGAACCCCGTCGACGCCCTCGAAGAGTTCCGCCGCGTCACGAAACCCGGCGGACGAGTCTTGGTGGTCGGTCCCGACTACCCGAACTCGGTGATTATGCAGCGCCTCGCCGACGCAATCATGCTGTTTTATGACGAAAGCGAGGCCGACCGGATGTTCACCGAGGCAGGGTATACCGAGTTCGAACACCACATCCAACAGGCCAGTCAGGGGAGCCCGAAAGCGATCACGACAGTTGCGACCGTGCCCGAAGAGTAGACAGTCGAGCCGCTGGTGTCATGCCGACACGCCGCTCAAACCTGTGTTTCGGTGTTAATGACTGTTTTCCCGTCGGTTGTGAGCCGGACCGAGACGGTCGAGCCGGGTTCGATCTGTGGGCTGTTCGTTCCCGCAACAGTCAGACTCGCCGTCTCGCCAACCGACCACTCCGGGTCGCTTGCTGTATTGAATGGCCCAGTCGGACCGGGTTCGAACCCGGTCGCCGAAAAGAATGGCACTGGCGGTTGCTCGTCGAGCGGTTCGCCGTCGACGGCGATCCACACTGAGAGCGTCCGGACATCCAGCGGCTCGCCGCTTTCGTGAGTGAACCGCAGCGTGTCCCCCTCGACGGAGAGGTCGACAGCCGCGGTGGGTGCGGGCTCGGGCGTCGAAGTACCGCCGAGCATGGCCGTGCCGACGACCGTCGCAAGGATGACCGTCAGTGCGACCACTAACAGCCCGCCGATGACGGGTGCAGTCCCTCGGGTCGACTGGGAGGAACGATACGCTAGAGGCTGGGGGAACCACGACATACGGCGGGCTGGCCGCGGTTTCGTATAAAAATAGTCGCCGACTACTGGCCGGACGTCACCGTTTCGGGTGCCGGTGGTGTAATGTCGACGAACGCCGCGGAGGTGTCTTCACCGAAGACGGTGATCGTGAACGAACTCCGTGGGCTGAGCGTCCAGAGAGTGCCGTCGGCGTTGGTCGTGCCGACTGTCTGACTCTCCTGGCCGTCTTGGCCGACAGTGACGGTGGCTTCGAGCGGTTCGCCGGTCTCCGCATCGGTGACCGTGAGCCGAAGCGGACCGCCCGCGTAGGTCTGTTCGACGGTCACGTTGAGTCCGTCCTGGACCTTCGTCGTCTGGGAGCCGGTGACGATATCGTCGAGCGGGAGTCGCTGGTGTTCGATAAACGTCCGCTCGGTCGGCCCGTCGGTGAACGTCCGAAGCTCTCCCTGATTAAATTTCACCGACATAACAAAGACAGATTCTATTCCATCGGTACTCCAACTGGTCGATCGGTCCCAGAGGGTCGGATATCGCTGTGTAGTGAGCTCTTCGATCCGTTCGGGGGTGAGTTGGCTGTCGCCCGTGCCACGGAGCGGTTTTCGGTTGACTTCACGGATGTACTGCTCGTTGTCGACCGCTGCCAGCGTGATCGATGTATCGCTGGTTTCGATCAGGATTCGGTCGGCGGGACGCTCCGCGCGAAGCACCGACACCACGTGGGCCCGGAGGGGGCCTTCGAGCATCCGGAGGTCGTACTCGATCCGCTGGAGGCGACTACTGGAGATCGGCTCCGCATCGAGCGTCGACGCCTGGGACTCCAACATATTCGTCCGGTCTCTGAGGGTTGCCGCCTCGAGATGGATCGTTGCCAGTTCGATCAGTAGCTCTCGGGGGGCGATCTCCTCCCGACTGAATTCACGTATCGCTGTCCGCTCGCGGGTTTCGAGGCCGTCGATCTCGGCGTCGACAGCATCGAGTTCCGCAGCGATCCGCTCGCCCCGTTCGTCGGCAGTCAATGCGTCGAGTTCATGTTCGATGGTCCGGGTCGCCAGACTGTCGGTCGTGACATCGGTATCGAACCCGGCGGCGGGACCCAGATCGGCGTACTGTCGCCGAAGATCGCTTCGCTCGATCTCTCCAGCAGGAATCGCCACGGTATTTATGACATTGGTATCGGTTTCGATCGTGTCGCTCAGTTGGGGCTGATACGACGGTCGGACGTCGACGGGGTCGGCCTGTCGCTCACCGTCGACACCACCCGACGGGTAAGCAACACCAACACCAATACTGGTCGTGACCAGGAGGACAGCGATCACGAGCGGGAGGCGTTTCATCTGTGGGGACTCTCTCCCGAATGAACAAAAAGCCATCTACAGAGGCCAACTGGATGAAACGTAGGTGATTCCTACCGGTCGTCTCAGCCGGGAGATCACAGTCCCTTTGGGCGTCTCGGTCGAGGCACTATCCGTGACCATCGTTTTCGTGTATGGCACGCTGACCGACCGCGAGCAGGTCTCAACGCTGCTGACTGAGTTCACGTTCGGCCCATCGGCCGTCTGTCATGGCCTCCAGCGCGTCGACGGCCGGTATCCGACGCTGGTTCCCGGTGGGGAGGTGGCCGGTCGGCTTCTTTCGACTCCGGAACTCGACCGCCTCGACCGCTACGAAGGCGTCGACCGTGGGCTCTACTGTCGGGTCAGGGTCCCGCTGGAGTCGGCTCGCGATTCCGAAGCGAGTGACGCCGATCACTCGGTGTTCGATGCCGAGACTGCAGCCGTCTACGTCGGAGAACCATCGAAGATCGGTGTCGGACCGGAGGTCGGTTGGCCCGACGCCGAGGGTTTCACCCAGTCCGTGACAGCGTATCTGGGGACACATCCCGTTCAGATAACGGTCGAGTCAGCGATAGATGACTACTGACTGACTACCGTCAGACGGTGCCGATTACCCCGCTGCTGTCGTGCGGTTTTTACTTTCACTCCGCGTGCCGTACGTTTTTATACTCTCGGTCCATTATTCCAGTTGCACGTCACACGCGTGCATTCCCCAATTCCCTTTTGATACTCACCGAAATCCATTAGCCGTCGCTCCGGCGAGTTCGTGTATGCTCTCGCTGTCAGCGGTCGAAGCCGCCGTAGACCGGGTGTCGGCTGTCGCTCGTGAGACGCCACTGGAGTACTCCTATCCGTTCTCCGAGCGGACCGGGGCAGCGGTCTATCTCAAGCTTGAGAACTTCCAGCGAACCGGCTCGTTCAAGATTCGGGGAGCGATAAACCGGATCGCCACGCTCTCGGCGGCCGAACGGGAGGCTGGCGTCGTCACTGCCAGTGCTGGCAACCACGCCCAGGGGGTCGCGCTGGCCGCCACACGGGCGGGCGTCGACTCGACGATCGTGATGCCGAAACACGCGCCGATCTCGAAGGTAAAAGCGACCCGGCGGTACGGGGGTCGGGTCGTTTTGCATGGCGTCGACTACGAGGAGGCACAGACGCGGGCCCACGAGATCGAGGCCGCCGAGGACCGGACCTACGTCCACGCCTTCGACGACGAGGCCGTCATGGCCGGACAGGGAACCATTGGACTCGAAATCCTCGACCAACAGCCCGAGGTCGAGACCGTCGTCGTTCCCATCGGCGGCGGCGGACTCATCGCCGGGATTGCGACCGCAATCAAGACTCAGCGGCCCGATGTCCGGATCATCGGCGTGCAGGCCGAGGGTGCCTCGAGCGTCGTCGAATCGCTCCAGAAAGGCGAGATCCACACCCGCGAGAGCGTCGACACGGTCGCCGACGGGATCGCCACCCGATCGGTCGGCGAACGGACTTTCGAGGTGATCCAGGAGCGCGTCGACGAGGTCGTCACGGTCTCCGACGAGGAGATCGCACTGGCGCTCACCCTCCTCTTGGAACGGAGCAAAACGCTCGTCGAAGGTGCGGGAGCAGTCGCGCTGGCGGCGCTGCTCGAAGAGCGGTTCGATTACCACGACGACGAGGTGATCGTCCCCGCGCTTTGTGGCGGCAACATCGACATGAACGTCCTGACGACGGTGATCCTCCGTGGCCTGGTCCAGATGGGCCGGTATCTGAAAATCACGACCGTCCTCAAAGACCAGCCCGGCGCGCTGGAAGGGTTGATCGACATCATTGCCGAGCAGCAGGCCAATATCTACGCGATTCACCACGAGCGGACCTCACGTGAGATCGGCATGAGCGACACCGAAGTCGAGATCGAACTGGAGACCCACGGCCCACAGCACGCTGCGGAGCTATTGACCGAACTGCGATCGAACGGCTACGAGGTCGAGGTACAACAGTAGCGGGGCCTACTGTCGGTTGGTCACGTCCGTACTCCCACACTCGGGACACTGGGTCATCCGTCCGAACGGTGGTGCGCTGATCCGGTTCCACTCGTCGCTTCCCGAGATCGCCGTGTAGCCACACCGCCGACACACTGACATCGACTGTTCGTCGGTTGTAATCGCCATGATTAATCATTGAGTGTCGGCTCGAATAACGGTTTTTCAGCCGCGACGAAAGGTCGACGAGCAAACTGATCCACGCAGACTTATGCTGCCAGTGTGACAATCACCGGTATGAAACGGACGATTAGCACGGACGCGGCTCCGGCCGCGGTCGGGGCATACAGTCAGGCGACAACCGACGGGTCGACGCTGTACACCGCGGGACAGATTCCACTGACACCCGACGGCGAGCTGCTCGATGCGGCGTCGGTCGCCGAGCAGACGGCACAGGCACTGGACAACGTGGTTGCGATTCTGGAATCGGAGGATCTCGATGCGAGCGCGATCCTCAAGACGACGGTCTATCTGGCCGATATCGACGACTTCCAGGAGATGAACGAGACCTACAGCACGTATTTCGACGCCGAGCCACCGGCCCGGAGCGCCGTCGAGGCGGGGGCGCTCCCGAAGGGCGTTGATGTCGAGATCGAGGCCGTCGCCATCCTGGAGCCGTGAGACCGGTCGCCAAATCGAGCCTGCTGTGGGGGGTCGTCGGCACACTGACGTTCCTCGTCGGTGCCCAAGGGTATCGCCTGCTGGTCGGTGCGCTCCCGACGGGATATGTCGGGATGATCGCCATTGGGTTGGTGGTCGGAGTCACTGTCGGTACCGTGTCGTATGTGGCCGAGCCACGGCTGGCCGCGAAGGGAAGGACTTAAAATCGCCAGCGGGCTATCAACAGATGAGCCAGAATGGCCGAGTGGTAAGGCGCACGCCTGGAAAGCGTGTTCCCTTTGGGATCCAGGGTTCAAATCCCTGTTCTGGCGTTTCTGCCGGACCAGCAACCACAAGCAGCGCGTTCCATCGCGCTGCAACTACGCTGGTCCGGAAACTGCTGACAAACAAGAATTTGAATCAGGGAACGAAGCGAGTGAAACGAGCGGTGCGAGGTCGCTTGTGACCTCGAAAGCGAACAGCGTAGTCGTAAGCGTACCGTGTGATCGGTCGACGGGAGTCGAACCACGAATTCTACCAACTATCAACTCGCGAGTGATGCATGTGAACAATTGTCGACAGAGAAAGCTTCATATCCATGGGTGTCTTTGACACGGTTGACAATGCCAGACACGAAAGCAGGCCGCGAACGGAAAGGCCGCAACAAGCTCGCACAGCTAGAGTCGAAACTGAACGCCCGCGAGCGAGAGTTATTAGGAGAGCGGAGCGAACCACCGGAACCTGATCGTGTCGACAGCGAGTTCCTGACCGATCCGAGTGAGCTCGAAGCGTAGCGTCGCCTCTTTTTATTCGGTCGCCCAGTCGAGCGACAGTACTAACAGCGGCTGAGTTCTCGGTCGCACTCCAGGAACCCCCACAGTAGCCGCCGACTACAGCAGCAACCCCACCCCATAGCCGTCGACTACCTGCCAGCAGTCGTATATAAAACCAGTAAAACGACCCGTAGATATCGAATATGGATACATGTTATCGGGCCACATGAATTTCCCAAGTCATACAGCCCTCTGTGTGTTTTCGGGCCGTCATCCCCTCCTCTGTGTCGACGAGTGTTCCATCGCTGTCCAAAAGATTTATATAGAATCACAAACAATCAATCTGGTGTACTATGAGTCAGCGTATGCAGCAAGGTCAGCCGATGATCATTCTCGGAGAGGATTCCCAGCGCGTTCAGGATAAGGACGCCCAGCAGTACAACATCTCTGCGGCCCGCTCGGTCGCCGAGGCCGTACGGTCCACACTCGGACCGAAAGGGATGGACAAGATGCTCGTCAACTCGATGGGCGACGTCACCATCACTAACGATGGTGTCACCATTCTCACCGAGATGGACATCGACAACCCGACCGCCGAGATGATCGTCGAAGTCGCCGAGACACAGGAAGACGAGGCAGGCGACGGCACGACGACCGCCGTCGCTATCGCCGGCGAACTCCTGAAGAACGCCGAAGACCTCCTGGAACAGGAGATCCACCCGACGGCGATCATCAAGGGCTTCCACCTCGCCAGCGAGAAGGCCCGCGAGGAGGTCGACAACATCGCCGAACCCGTCGATCCCGACGACGAAGAACTCCTCAAAAAGGTCGCCGAGACCTCGATGACCGGCAAGGGCGCGGAACTCGAAAAGGACGTCCTCGCCGATCTCGTCGTCCGCGCCGTCCAGCAGGTCACCGTCGAATCCAACGATGGCAGCCACGTCGTCGACCTCGAAAACGTCAACATCGAGACCCAGACCGGCCGCTCTGCTGGCGAGTCCGATCTCTTGGTCGGTGCAGTCATCGACAAGAACGCGGTCCACGGCGACATGCCGACGAACTTCGAGAACGCCGACACGCTGCTGCTCAACGAGGCCGTCGAGATCGAGGAGGCCGACGTCGACACCCAGGTCTCCATCGAGACGCCCGACCAGCTCCAGAACTTCCTGGATCAGGAAGAAAAACAGCTCAAACAGAAGGTCGAGAAGATCGTCGACAGCGGTGCTGACGTGGTCTTCTGCCAGAAGGGCATCGACGACCTCGCTCAGCACTACCTCGCCAAGGAGGGCGTGCTGGCGATCCGCCGGACCAAGAAGTCCGACATCAAGTTCCTCAAGAACGTCCTCGGCGGCTCGGTCGTCTCCGACGTCAACTCCGTGACGGCTGCCGATCTCGGCAATGGATCGGTCCGCCGCGACGAAGAAGACGAGCTGTTCTACGTCGAGGGGACCGGCGACGAGGTCCACGGCGTGACGCTCCTGCTCCGCGGCTCGACCGACCACGTCGTCGACGAGCTCGAACGCGGGATCAACGACGCCATCGATGTCGTCTCGACGACCGTTTCCGATGGTCGTGTGCTCGCCGGCGGCGGCGCACCCGAAGTCGAGATCGCCTCCCGACTCCGTGATTACGCCGATTCGGTCTCCGGCCGCGAGCAGCTCGCTGTCGAGGCCTTCGCCGACTCGCTCGAACTCGTCCCCCGCGTCCTCGCCGAGAACGCCGGGCTCGACTCGATCGACCTGCTCGTCGACCTCCGTGCCGAACACGAAAGCGGGAACGCCCACGCTGGCCTCAACGCCTTCACCGGGTCCGTCGAGGACACCTACGAGGCAGGCATCGTCGAGCCAGCCCACGCCAAAGAGCAGGCACTGTCGTCTGCCACCGAGGCCGCGAACCTCGTCCTGAAGATCGACGACATCATCGCCGCGGGCGATCTGTCGACCTCCGGCGGCGACGAGGAGGGCGGCGCACCCGGCGGTATGGGTGGCATGGGCGGCATGGGTGGTATGGGCGGCGCTATGTGAAAGTCAGGCCACTGACTATCACATATGCCACCGAGCGCAGCTCGGTGACGCCAATGTAGAAGACGGCCACCAACCACTCAGCTGCTGACTCACCGCGAATCGAATCGTAATTACCGATTTTTGCTGCTGGTAGGTGCTTACTATGGATTGGTAGCTAGTCGCTACTGTCAACGATCGTCGGTCGTCGAGCTACTCTACCCGACCGGTTAAGATCACGGAGTCGAACCAGTCGACATGCACACGCTGTTGCTCGATAGCGACGACGTTCGGGCGAACGCACCGATGGAGCAGCTCATTTCGGCGGTCGAAGACGCCTTCGGAGCGTATCAGCGGGGCGACGCCCAGATGCCGGCGAAGTCCTACATCGACCTCCCGCAGTACAACGGGGATTTCCGGTCGATGCCGGCCTATCTCAACGTCCGTGGCGAGTCGAGCGAAGCAGGCGACGGGTGGGACGCTGCGGGCGTCAAATGGGTCAACGTCCATCCCGACAACCGAGCCGAGTACGGGCTGCCGACCGTGCTGGGGACGATGATCTACTCGGACCCGAAAACCGCCTTTCCGTTGGCAATCATGGACGGCCGCGAGCTAACGATGCTGCGAACGGGGGCAGCCGCCGCAGTCGCCACCGACCACCTCGCCGTTGTGGAGGCAACGTCGCTCGGCATCGTCGGCGCGGGCGTCCAGTCGTACACCCAGCTCGAAGCCATCGCGGCAGTCCGGCCCATCCAGGAGGTCGTCGTCTCGGACGTCGACGCCGAGCGGGCGGCCGAGTTCATCGACCAGTTCGAAGACCGCTTCGATATCCGGGCCGGATCGGTCGCCGAGGCCGCCGCGTGTGACGTGCTCTCGACAGTTACACCCGTCGAATCGCCGATCGTCGACCGCGAGATGGTGGGCGACCACACCCACATCAACGCGATCGGCGCGGATGCGGCGGGCAAACACGAACTGGACGACGAGATCCTCCTGGACGCCAAACTCGTGATCGACGACTACGAACAGACGACCCATTCGGGCGAGATCAACGTCCCATACAGTGCGGGGACGCTCACCGAAGACGACATCTACGGCGAGATCGGGGATATCGTGACCGGTGAGAAACCGGGGCGAACCGCCGAAGACGGAGTCACCGTCTTCGATTCGACCGGGTTGGCGATCCAGGACGTGGCCGCAGCGCACGTCGTATACACGGCGGCCCAAGAACGGGACAACGGCACGCCGTTCGACCTGCTCGGACTGGCCGACAGTTAGTCAGGTTGGTCCCCCACTGCCGACCGGACCGCCCTGACGGCTTTGATTGCGAGGACCAAGACGAGGAAAACGGGGATCAACGGGAACAACAGCGTGAAGATGCCGAGAAACACCACCCATCCCAGCAGATCCATCTCCGTGTCACCGTGGCTTCGGTAGCCCGGGGTCACCGTTCGGTAGGCTGATTCGAGGACTCCAGGATCGGACTGTGCGCTCATACCCATCATCGGTGCTGAAAAAGCATAAATCGACTGTCAGCAGCGGTGAAAACCGGCGTCGACGTCCTATTCGATGTGGATTGCCGGGCGGAACGGCACGGCTTTCGAGGCGCGATCCCCAGGGTCGTCGATCCCCTCGCCGTCCTCGGCGTAGACCTCGACGGTGGCGTCGTACTCCCGTTCGAGGAAGCCGAGCGCGGTCTCGTAGGTCGAGATCTCGTCGATCTCGTCGAGCACCGCGAGGGTCTCGTCGTCGAGGCTTCGGACGAGGTCGACCAGATCCTGGACCAACTGGTTGACTGCGTTGCCGCGCTCCCGGAGGTCGGGGTCCTGCATGACCTCGCTCATCACGTCGCCGACGTTGGTCCCGGTCTCCCGGACCGTCTCGAAGACCGACTGCTTCCAGTCGGCGGCCACGTAGACGCGGATCGTCTCAGGGTCCTGGTCGGTGACGTTGAGGATGTCCTGGACGTCGTCGGTGAGTCGCTCGATCTGGCGCTCCTCGGTTTCAGTGCGTGCCGACTGCCACTCGCTTTCGACCTCCGGCCACGGAGCGTCCTCGGCTGGGGTCCCGGTGAGCTGTTCGTGCAGCTCGTTCGTCATGAACGGGATGAACGGAGCCAGCAGCCGGAGGCGGGTTTCGAGGACGTGTCGGAGCGTCCACTGGGCGCCCGGCCGATCGAGGTCGGCTCGGCGGCGGTACCATTTGAGGTGCTCCTCGAGCCCATAGAAGGCCGCCTGCGAGGCGCTCCGCGTCTCGGCGTTTTCGAGAGCGTTGGTCGTCGACTCGATGGTCGTCTGGAGCTTCGACAGTAGCCACCGGTCGATGTGTTCGATATCCGCGGGGTCGACATCCGGGTTGTCGGCCTCGATCAGCTCCTGGGCGCGGTTCCAAAAGCGGCGGAGCTGTTTTTCCACACCTTCGACCTGTTCGGCTCGCCAGTCGTAATCCTGCCATGGCTCGGCGGAATTCAGCAGGAAGAAGCGCACAGTGTCGGCGCCGTAGTTCTCGATAGCCTTCCCGGGGAGGACGACGTGGCCTTTCGAGGAGGACATCTTCTCGCCCTCCAGGAGTCCCATGCCCATGATAGTGATGCCGTCGGGCCACTGGGCCTCGTCGAACAGTTCGGCGTGGTGGAACAGGTAGAACGTGAGGTGGTTCGAGATGAGGTCGTTGGCCGAGAACCGCTGGGTAACCGGATACCAGTACTGCCACTCCTCGCGGAGGTCGAGGGCGCGCTCGTCGGCCTCGCCCTCGACTGCGTCTTTGCCGTAGAACAGCGCATCGAAAAAGTCCCGATCGAGGTCCTCGACCGGAATCTCGTCGAGCCGGTGGGCGATGGTGTAGTACGCCATATAGATCGTCGAGTCGGAAAGCGGCTCGATGACGAAACTATCGTCCCACGGGAGCTTCGTGCCCAGCCCGTAGTTGCGGATACAGGGCCACTCGTTGAGCCAGTCGATGGTGTGGTCGTACTCCCCGCGGGTGTTGGCGGGGTTGGTATCGAGTTGGTCGACCACGCGCTTGGCTTCGGCCTTCCAGTCTTCGTCGTTGTACGTGAGGAACCACGTATCCTGGTAGGCGACGACTACTTTCCCGCCAGCACGGGAGACGACGGGGTCGGGGAAGTCGTACATCGCGCCGAAGTCACCCTGATCGCGGTAGGCAGCGGCTAACTCGTCGCGGACGTTCTCGATGAGTTCGTCAGCGTACTCGCCGTAGGCGTCGTGGAGCCGACCCGTGTGGAACTCCGCGTTGTAGACGTCCTGGGTGACTTCCTTGAGGTCGGGGTCGTTGCTGCTGGTGATCCCAGCTGCTTCGACGGCGTCCTTCGCGGGGATTTCGCCGTAGCCCTCGACATCGAGAATCGCGACTGGCTCGATGGCCTCTACTTCCGCAGGGTCGATCCCGTAGGATTCGAGACGCTCGGAGTCGGCTTTGGCCTCCTGGAGGGCCAGATAGTCGTCGGGGCTGTGGGCTGGCACCGACATGACGACGCCCGTGGCGTTGTCCGCATCGACGAACTCCGCGGGCAACACGAGGACCTCGTCGCCGGTGACGGGATTGGTGACGTGTTCGCCGACGAACTCTTCGCCCGCGAACTCGCGGTGGACCTCGACGTCGTGATCCTGGAGTTCGAGCTTCTCGGCGGCTTCGACAGAGACTAGCCACTGCTCGCCGTCGACGGTCGCCTCAACGTAGGTCGACTCGGGATTGATGTAGGCGTTGGTGACCCCACGGACCGTTTCGGGTCGAAGCGTCGCCATCGGGACCGTGGTTTCGCCGTCGGCATCGTCGTGTTCGAATTTGACGAGCGTGTACTCCTGGTACTCGACGTCTTCACCCTCCAGGAGGTCGTGGGTGGTGACGGGGTTTTCCTGCTCGGTGCAGTATTTGACGGGGTGGAGGCCCTTTTCGAGCCGCCCCCGTTCCTTGAGCGTCTCGTACTGCCAGGTGATGAATTTGGAATAGCGGTCGTCGTTGGTCGTGAACTCCCGCCGCCAGTCGATAGACAAGCCCAGCGACTGCATCCCCGTCTTGTAGTGTTCCTCGATGAAATGGCGGGCGTAGCCCATCGGCGTTTCGAGGTCGGATAGGACGTCGTCCGAAACGTTGTAGGTGTCCTGGAGCACCGACATCTGTTTTTCCTCACGTTTTTCGAGGCGTTCGACCGCGCCGATGATCGGCGTGCCGGTGACGTGCCAGGCCATCGGGAACAGCACGTCGTCGCCCTGCTGGCGGCGATACCGGGCGTACACATCGGGAACAGTGTAGGTTCGGGCGTGGCCGATGTGCATCCCGCCGCTGGGGTAGGGATACGGCACTGTAATAAAGGTCGTCTCCTCGTCGTCGGGGTCGGCAGTCGTGGTGGGGTCGGGCTCATAACGGCCCTCGGCGTCCCACCGCGCCCGCCAGTCGGCTTCGAGTTCCTGCGGGTCGTAATCCATACGACTCCCTCTGTGTGTCGGGCCTAAAATAGCATCTATCGCTGGTCGGGGCTCAACGGGTTAGGCGAACTTCCTGACGGTCATATTCAGCGTGTCGAGGTCGACGATGGGCGCATGGGCCACGTCGGGGTCGATGTTGACCTTCTTTTGGAACTCGGTCTGGGCCTGCCAACAGCCGCTGTTGACCGACAGCACGTTGTGGTACTTCCCCCAGCCGAGTTTGTGGACGTGGCCGGTGTGGAAGACGTCCGGTACCTCGTCGATAACTAAATAGTCCTTCTCCTCAGGTGCGAGCCGCATCTTGCCGCCGTACTTCGGGGCGACGTGTCGTTTTTTAAGTAGCTGGTACATCGCCTTGTGTGGCTCGTCGTAGCTGGCTTTCTCCTCGGGGAGTTCGGCGATCACTTCGTCGAGCGAAACACCATGGTACATCAGCACTGAGACGCCCTCGATGGTGACCGTGGAGGGGTTCCCCGAGATGCGGCAGTCGTGGGCCGACATGATCTCCCGCAACTCCTCGTCGAAGCCCGGTTGGGGCTCGGCGAGGCGGACCGCGTCGTGGTTGCCGGGGATCATGACGATCTCCATATCGCCAGGGACGGCCTTGAGGTGCTCCGAGAAAGCCTCGTACTGGTCGAAGATGTCGACGATATCCAGTTCCTCGTCCTGATCGGGGTAGACGCCGACGCCCTCGACCATATCACCTGCAATAAGGAGGTACTCGACGTGTTCGGCCTCCTCGGTGTGGAGCCAGTCGGCAAACCGGTTCCAGGCGTCGGCCATGAACTCCTGGCTGCCGACGTGGACATCCGAGATGAGGGCAGCCTGAACGTGGCGGTCGGCCGTCGAGGGGCGGAACGTTCGGGGCACGTCGGGGACGAAAAGCGAGTCGACGAACATGATGCCGCTGTCGTCGGCGAGCGTTCCTTGGACCGCGATACATTCGTCCAGCAGGAGGTCGTCGACCATGTTCGCGATCTCGCGGTCTTTCATTACGAGCACGGGGAAGGTGCCGGTCGTGTCTTCGAGTTCGATCAGCCAGTGGCCGCTGGCAGTCGACCGAATGTCGTTGACCAGCCCGATCATTTCGGCTTCGCTGCCGCCGCCCATCGACTGGATCGCCGAGGCTGGACGGTGGTTGACGCGGCCACCCAGGAGTTTAGAAAGCCGCTCGTAGCGGTCGCGGAACGTCGTCACGAACTGCTGGTATTCGCCGGTGCCGGTACTCCGGCCGGTAATGTCGCCGCTGATCTCGGCTGGCTGTGGGGACCGCGCTGCCGCCTCGGTGGTCGGTCGTCCCTCAGCCGTGATAGCCGCTGTTGCCGACTCCGAAGACCCCTCTGTTTCGACTGGAGTTCCCTTCGTTGTTGTAGATTTTTCAGGGTTTTTAGTTGGAGTTGAAACAGAGGTGTTTGGTGATGGAGCCGAATCGGCGGCAACCGCCGCCGGATCGGGAGCCGGAGGCGACGAGTCGAGCGTTTGTCGAACGGTAGCAGTACTCACACGGAGCGCATCGTCCGGCGTTGCCTCGACGACCGTTTCGAGTGCGGCCGCCGGATCGTCGGCCCCCGCAAGGAGTGTTACAGCCTCACGTTCGGCGTTGTAGCCGTGCTCGGCGAGGGCCTGAACGATTCGTGACGGCGTCTCCAGTGGCACATCCACTCGTGGGATGGCTCCAGTCAAAAGGATGCCGAACGACGGACTGTCGTTCCCGAATTGCCGGACAGTAAGCATTACATAACGCTTTGTTAAGACGAATAAACAACGTATAATGGTGTGTAGGCCGTCATTATACTCGACGGAAACGGCGTCTCATCGAATGAAATCACAAGACGTAGTAGGGGAAATTACCCAGAAGGTTCAAACACGGGCCAATCGAATGAGAGGGCAATGAGTCCAGGGGATCGTCGGCCGCCAGACGACGAGGACGACGGAGTGTCGACGGCGGATCGAACGTCGTCCTCGGAGACCGACGAGACGGCTGCGAACGGCGGTGATCGCCGGTCGACCGAGCGGCTTCGCGGCGACAACGCGGCCGAGCGCGACATCCCGACCCGTACCGGGTCGACGGAGTCCGACTCGCTGTGGACACAGTTTCGCACAGCCAACGATGGGCCGTTGTTGTTGCTTCGTGAGGTCCTGCTCAGTGGCGGGATCGTGCTGCTGTTCGGGCTGTTGTTGTTCGGTGCCAGTGGCGTCTGGCCGCCGATGGTTGCGGTCGAAAGCGAGAGTATGGAGCCGAACATCAACCAGTACGATCTGATACTCGTCTCCGAGCCGGGACGGTTCGCACCCGAGATGGCCGACCGGACAGGTGTTGTTACGGCGAATTCGGTCGCTGAAACCGAACACAAGTCGTTCAATCGCGAAGGGAGTGTGGTTGTCTACCAGAATCCTGAGTCACTCGGACCGCCGATTATCCACCGAACACACTTCTACGTCGAGGACGGCGAAAACTGGTACGATCGGGCGAACCCGGAGTATATCGCCGCCGACAGCTGTTCGGAACTCGACCAGTGTCCGGCCCCCCACGCGGGCTATATCACGAAAGGCGACAACAGTGAGAGCAACTCCCAGTATGACCAGGCAAACGGGATCGCACCGGTCGTCAAACCGGGGTGGGTCACCGGGATCGCACACCTCCGGATTCCACGAGTCGGCTACATCCGACTCGCACTGACCGGCGCGGCGAGTTTCGGGCCGCTACTGCCTGCTGGTGTGGGCGCTGTCGGTGCTGGGACGGCGTATGCGATCGGTCGACGCGAACTGCTCACGTGATCTGATCGGCGGCCGTCGCGCTTCGTAATCAGTCGTTGTCGAATCGTGCCTGGACGAACGGCTGAACATTGTCGATGTCGCCGAGCCGGGAGTCGGACAAGAGAACGGCCTCGGTCTCGTCGATCGGCACCGAGAGGTTCATTTCTTTCGTGCGGCCGTAGCGGCCTTTCGAGACAACGACCGCGTTGACGATGCCAAGCATGTCGAGTTCGCTGATGAGGTCGGTCACCCGCCGCTGGGTGAGGACGTCGGCGTCGATCTCCTCACACAGTCGTTTGTAGATGTTGAACACCTCGCCGGTGTTGATGTTATGGACCCCATTCTTTTCAAGCAGGATTATCGAAAAGAGGACGATCTTGCTCTGGGTCGGCAGCGTGCGGACGACTTCGACGACCCGGTCGAGTTCGATCTTGTCTTGGGCCTGCCGGACGTGGGTCTCCTCGATGAGATCGGCCTGACTCCGTTCGGCGAGTTCGCCTGCGGTCCGGAGGAGGTCCAGCGCCCGGCGGGCATCGCCGTGTTCCTGGGCGGCGAAGGCCGCACACAGCGGGATCACGTCCGAGGTGAGAGCTTCAGATTTGAACGCCACGTCCGCGCGGTGTTGGAGAATATCTCTGAGTTGGGTGGCGTCGTATGGCGGAAAGACGATCTCCTCCTCGCCGAGCGAGGATTTGACACGAGGGTCGAGGAAGTCCGTGAATTTGAGGTCGTTGGAGATCCCCATGATCGAGATCCTGGAGTTGGTGAGCTCGGAGTTCATCCGCGAGAGGTTGTAGAGAGTGTCGTCGCCGCTTTTCTCGACGAGTTTATCGATCTCGTCGAGCATGATGACGACCACGCGCTCGTGGTAGTCGACAGCCTCGAAAAACGTCGTGTACACCCGGTCGGTCGGCCACCCCGTCATCGGGACGGGATCGAGCTCTGCGAGATCGGCTTCGAGGGAATCGATTGCGGCGTCGACTGCTTCGACATCCTCGTACTCTGCGGCCAGCGAGCTGACTTCCTCGTTGGTATCGTCCGCGTCGGTGTCTTCTACCTTGTTAGCGGAATTCGAGGGGGTGTTGGTCGACTGGAGGTGGTCGCGAACCGCCTCGAGGGTCTCGATTTTCGACTCGATCCGAGCTTCGTTTTTGTCGATGAACTTGTTTGCGAGTTGGGCGAGGACGCGATACTGGGTGTCAGTGACCTCGCAGTTGATATATTCGACCTCGCAGGGAACGTCGTACTTCTGAGAGGTCGATTCGAGCTCCTGGCTGACGAACTTCGCGCTGGCGGTTTTCCCGGTCCCCGTCTTCCCGTAGATGAGGATGTTCGAGGGAGTATCGCCGCGGAGCGCGGAGACCAGAATCGTCGCCATCCGGTTGATCTGGTCGTTGCGGTGGGGGAGCTCGTGAGGGGTGTAGGAAGGACGGAGGACCTCTTTGTTCTCGAAGATCGGCTCGCTGGCCAGCAGGTCGTCGAACAGCCCCTGGCTCTCCTCGCTTTCGTCGAACATCGTGTCGAAATCGAGATTGGTCGAGGTGGCTGAGCGGTCTCTGGCGGCTGTCGAATCGTCGGCGTCGGCGGCGGAGTCCGGCTCCGAATCTGTGTTTTCCTTCGTCATACTACCCCCTCTATTTCAGGTGGAACCTGTGGCACGTACCGCACCAAACCGACCGGAGGGACCCTAAGCGGGGTGTTCCGTTCGTGAGGGCGGCCGGGCCGTGTCCAGATGATGCAGACGAAGCAGAGGCACAGCGAGTACAAAAACGTTCTCCCTTCGGGCCGTGTTTCGAGTGGTAAGAGTGTCCTTGCGACAGCTCCGTCGCCGTGGCTGACCGTTTCGACTGGAACGACAGTCCCGTCGACAGGCCCGTGGCTGAGAGAGTCACAAGGGAGCTGGAAGTACAGATTGTCGGGAATGGCAGGGAGACGAGACGTTGGAAGCGGCAAGGAGCCGCGACAGTCGATAGCTGATTACGGTTGGTGTCGAGGCCGTTACCGTAGCTGTCGGATCGTGAACAACACGCCCTAGCCCCCCACCCCTTCGTTTCGAGTGGAACTCCCACGAGAGCCGCTCCAGGGTAGGACGGAATCGCCGATTAGAAAATTCCTAGACTAGTCGCCCTTTCATACAACAAATAAAAACAACTAGAGAACGGTATTTACTGCAGTACGGGTCAGGTTTCTGCGAGAGTAATATAAAGATTTCTCTCGTGAACTAGTAGTTGTCGACCCTCCCCACCCTCTCACGCGTCTCCAGTTGAAACGAAGGGGTGGGGGGCTAGGATGTGTGATATTGTCTCCCATTCGTGTGGGAGTCTCTATCTCGACTACCAGCCATCGAAGGTTATCTGACGCCCACTCGATAGACCTGACCGACGACTTCTGCGACACATCCGTCAGCCGACCGACGGTGCTCCGATCCCGATCATACGTGATCGGCGGCATACCGATCTCGAAACTTCGGCGAGTCCCGTCACCGAAACCCTGCAAATCCTGTCACTACGAACCCGAGACAGTCGACTATTTCTAATAGTCAATTACAGTCGGTAAAACTCCCTGAGCCGCCCAAAAACAGTCGGTAGCCACCCTAATACGCGGGGGCCCTTACCCCTGTCTGACGTAGTACTTAAGTGTGCCCGCGAGTCACGATATTGCAGACGCTCCTCTGTGCGCACGCGTAGCGGAGGGGTGCGGGAGCTCATGATGGGTCTGCTCACAAACTTACGAGACAGTATTTCGCGGGTCACAGACCGACTGTTCGCGTCCGAGGAGCCGAAGCGGATCGGCATCTACGGGCCGCCGAACGCCGGGAAGACGACTCTCGCGAACCGTATCGCACGCGACTGGACTGGCGACGCTATCGGTCCCGAAAGCCACGTTCCACACGAAACACGCCGGGCTCGGCGTAAGGAGGACGTCTCCATCGAGCGCAACGGGAAATCGGTCTCCATCGACATCGTCGACACCCCCGGTGTCACCACGAAGGTCGACTACAAGGAGTTCCTGGACCACGACATGGAGAAGGACGACGCCATCCGGCGCTCCCGAGAGGCGACCGAGGGCGTCGCCGAAGCCATGCACTGGCTTCGGGAGGATGTCGACGGCGTCATCTATGTGCTCGACTCCTCGACTGACCCCTTCACGCAGGTCAACACCATGCTGATCGGGATTATCGAGAGCCGCGAGCTGCCCGTCCTCATCTTCGCCAACAAGACCGACCTCGAAGACTCGGACATCCAGCGTGTTGCCGATGCGTTCCCCGACCACGAGACGGTCCCGCTGTCGGCGCTGGAGGGCAACAACATGGACGAAGTCTACGACAAGATCGCGGAGTACTTCGGATAATGCCCGAAACAACCCCCAACTCCGACAGCGGCGTCCAGATCGACCTCATCAGCGGCTCCAGGATGGCCGGGCTCCGGAGCATGGAGAAGATCAGACTCATCCTTGATGGCGTCCGCGAGGGCAACATCGTCATTCTCGAAGAGGGGCTGTCGCCAGACGAGGAGTCCAAACTCATCGAGGTCACGATGACCGAGATCAGCCCTGACGACTTTTCGGGGATCGAAATCGAGAGCTACCCGCGCGCCGAGACCGCCGACCAGAGCTTCCTGGACAAACTCATGGGACGGGAGTCCACGAAGAAACTCACCGTCATCGGCCCGGCCAACCAGATCGAGACGCTCCACAAGGACGAACAGCTCATCAGCGCGCTGGTCTCCCGGAAATAACCCCATGACACCAACTATCCACTGATGCCCCACCAGTGTACCAACTGCGGCCACACGTTCCCCGACGGCTCCAAAGAGATGCTCTCCGGCTGTCCGGACTGCGGCGGCAACAAGTTCCAGTTCAGACCCGCGGGCTCCAACGCCGACTCCGTCGCTGACGACGCTGCCGAAGCCACTGCGTCCTCGAAACCCGACGCGTCGACTGGAGATTCCGTGACGATCGACCCCGAGACGCCGTCTGCCGGGCGTCAGACATCTCCACCGGAAACGGAGGGGGTTGGTGACGAAAGCGAGGTCGCCCAGAGCGATGAGGCTGAATCGCCCGCCCAGTCGACCGCTCGCTCGGACGTAGTTTCCTCGTCGGAACTCACTGCCGCTGGCTCGATGGGCCCACAGTCGACCGCCGAAGAGCAGTCTCCCACCGACCAGCCCGCCGCGACCGACGCACCCGAACCCGACGCCGAAGCGGCGGCCGACACGGCGGATGACCCCACCGAGGAGTCCAACCTCGACGAGCTCAGAAAGGAACTCAACAACCAGTTCGAGTCCATCCGTATCGTGAGCCCCGGCCAGTACGAACTGAACCTGATGGAGCTCTACGACCGCGACGAGTACATCATCTCGCTCCGCGAGGACGGCCGGTACGTCATCGAAGTCCCCGACGGATGGGGCGATTCCTGACCTCGGGCGAATTTTCGACCGCAAAACCCGTCGACTGTTTGTTACCCCTATTTAAACTATCCACAATATTCCGGTTCTGCAACTCTTCTGGAAGTGAACAACGTTATGCGGGACCCCATGTTATGACCGTCCATGTTTACCACGGACACGGAAGCTACCTGCGGCTGTTGCAGTGACGTATCGATCCCTCGGGGGGTCGCCTGATGCGCCTCGTTGCCAAGTTCGGCGGGACGAGCCTCGGCAGCGGCGACCGGATCAACCGCGCGGCGGACTCGATCGCCGCCGCCGTCGACGCGGGCCACCAGATCGCCGTCGTCGCCAGCGCGATGGGCTCTACGACCGACGAACTGCTCGAGGAAATCAACTTCGAGGCCTCGGATGCCGACCGCGCCGAGATCGTCTCAATGGGCGAACGCACCAGCGTCCGGATGCTCAAAGCGGCGCTCTCCGCGCGTGGCGTCGACTCGATCTTCCTCGAACCCGGCACCGACGAGTGGCCGATCATCACCAACGACCTCGGCGAGGTCGACGCCGAGTCGACCAAACGCCGCGCCGCCGAACTCGCCGGGGACCTCGACGGCGTCGTCCCGGTCATCACGGGCTTCCTCGCCCAGAACGCCGACGGCGAGATCACGACGCTGGGCCGCGGAGGGAGCGATACGACCGCCGTCATGCTGGGTAACTACATGAACGCCGACGAGGTCGTCATCGTCACCGACGTCGAGGGCGTCATGACCGGCGACCCACGGGTCGTCGAGGGCGCGCGCAACGTCGGCCGGATTTCGGTCGACGAACTCCGAAACCTCTCGTTCCGCGGCGCTGAGGTCGTCGCGCCGAGCGCACTGTCGTACAAGGACGAACACCTCGGCGTGCGGGTTGTTCACTACCAGCACGGCGACCTCCTGACGGGCGGCACCCAGATCGAAGGGGAGTTCCAGAACCTCATCGATATGCAGGAAGAGCCGCTGGCCTGTTTGACGGTCGCCGGACGGGCGATCCGCAACAGCCCGGGCATCCTTGCGGACCTCTCACAGTCGCTGCGGTCGGCCGACATCAACATCGACGCTGTCGCCAGCGGAATGGACTCGATCACGTTCTACATCAACGAGGCCCGCGCGGAGAAGGCCGAAGCCGTCCTCCACGAGGAGGTCGTCAGCGGCACGACGCTGTCGAGTGTGACCGTCGAAGACGGCGTCGCCGTCATCCGCGTCACCGGCGGCGAACTCCCGAACCGACCGGGGGTCGTCAAAGAGATCCTGACACGGCTCGCCGACGCCGGGATCAACCTCCAGGATGTCATCACGAGCGCCACATCGGTCGCGCTATTCGTCGACTGGGACGACCGCGAGGAGACGCTCGATATCGTTCAAGACCACGTCTAAACCGCCTTATTTCTACTTCCCGGCTTTTAGCCGCGTCCCGATCGACTTCGGGAGCCCGGCCGCCTCGACGGCCGCAACCGCCCGGTCGATATCGTACTCGACGCGGTGTGTCTCGACGGTCGGCGCGCCGCCGTTCTCGGCGTCCGCGTCGTCCTCACCGAGTTCCACCACCGCGAACGCCGCTCGCGGATCGCCGTCGCGCGGCTGGCCGACACTTCCTGGATTCAATACGATCCCCTCGTTGAATCGCCGCGAGTCCTGGACATGTGTATGACCCAGAACAACCACGTCGACGCCCTCGCCGAGCATCGACGCCGAGAACTCCCGCGGGTAGGTGTAGCGATCAGGATCGTCGGGGTGGCCGTGAACCATGTGAATCCGCCCGTCGGCGACGAACTGCTCGGTCGGCAGCGACCGGAGCCACTCCATGTCGGCGTCGCCCAACTCCTCGCGGGCGTGCCGAACCCCCGCTTTCGCCATCGCATTGAACCGCTCGCCGCCGTCGAAGGCGACCGCCCGGTCGTGGTTGCCCCGCACCGTCACCGCACCCAACTCCAGCACCCGGTCGATACAAGCCGCAGGCCACGGGTTGTACCCCACCACGTCGCCCGCACAGAGCAGGCGGTCGACCGGTGGCATTGCCTCACACACCGCCTCGAAAGCGGGCAGATTGCCGTGAATGTCCGAAATGATACCGAAGCGCATACCATCGCTTCGGTCGAGAGACAAAAATCCGTTTGGGAGCAGTACGCGTTTTCAAAAGGAGTTGTGGTGGTCGCTGGTCGTGTGGTGTCCGTCGGTTGCCTACCAGAACGGGCCGTCCTCCCGCCGGGATGCCGTCCGGGTCAATCCTGGCTCGGGGTCGAGTTCCCCTGCTGGAAGGCTCCAGTCGTCCGCAAGCGGCGGCAACGCCTCACCCTCTCTCGGGAATGCCCAGTGGTCGAGCGTCCCGTGAATCCGCGTCTCCTCGCCGTCGACCCCCACTCGAAGCGTCGGGGTCAGCGTCCCGGCAAACCGCTGCCGTTGCTCCTCGCCCGACAGCGCCGCGATCTCGTCGATTGCGACCCCGTCGAACTCGGGATAGTTGCAAAACCCACTCACGAGCAGTTCCTCGCCGTGACCGACCGCCAGCCACGAGTAGGCCTGAAACGGCGCGCTCGCCGGGTTCGTCACGACCAGCCCCGACTCGTTCAGCGGCCGGTAGTCTCCCTCAAGCGAGTCGGCAACGAACCCATACAGCGCGTCGTAGCCTGCGAGTCCGGGCGCGAAGGTGTCGACGTGGCTGGAGACGAACAGGTAGTACTGCCCCTCGCGGTAGACGACGTGGGGGCGTTCGATCTCCTGGTTCACACAGACGCTGTCGAAGATCGGCGACCGGAACTCCCAATCGAGGGGGTCGCCCGACGGCGAGACCGCGAGGCCGACACACCCATTAAACGCCTGCTGGTCGGCGTCACCACCGCAATCGTCGGGCGCTGGGGGTGTGTTCGACTCGAAAAGGAGGTGTGTCCGTCCGGTCTCGGGGTCCTCGAAGAACCACGGATCGCGGAAGGTGTAGGTCATCTCGCCCGACTGGGCCTGCGTCTCGTACCACTCGCCGTCGGCCTCCAGGAGGATCTCGTGGCTCCACGGTTCCTCGATCGTCAGCTCGTCGTCGCTGGTGTCGACGCGGCCCCCGTGGCCAACGGCGAGCCGCTGGGTGTAGGTCAGCGCCTCGCTGTCGGCGTCGCCCGCGGCCGTATAAAAGCAGTAGAGTTCGCCGTCGTCGTACAGCGCCGACCCGGCCCACTGCCGGGTGCCGAGGGCGTCGTCGCCGAAGACGGGCCCGCGGTCGGTCCATTCCCGGCCGTCTCTGGAGACGAAATACCGGTGTTCGGCGATGTCGTGGCGCTCGCCCGGCGTCACGTCGGCCGGAGCCGTCAGCGAAATCAACACCTGCCAGCCGTCGACGGTGGCGATCTCCCCGCTTCGGGTCCGGAGCGGCCATGTATCCCAGACGTGCAGATCGGGAGCCGGATCGCTCTCCGGCAGTCCGGCCGGCGGTGCGACCGTCCCGTCGGTTCGCTCGATCCGGTCGGCCGCCTCGCGGCTCCACCGGCTCCACTCCTGGTCGTCGTCCGTTTCTCTCATTGTTCCTCCATCAGTCGGTCGACGGCCGCCCGATCGGGGAGTGCGGTCATCGCCCCACCCTCTGTGGTGGCGAGCGCGGCGACGGCATTGGCGAACGCGAGCGTGTCGGTTGGCTCGCGGCCCTCGACGAGAGCTGCGATCGCACCCGCGAGGAACGCATCGCCAGCGCCGGTGGTGTCGACGGCGTCGATCTCGTAGCCCGAATGGTGCCACTCGCCTTGCCCCCATGCCGAGTCGCTCTCGGCGACCGCTCCTGCGCCCGCCGTCCCTTCTGTGAGCAGGACGATCTCGGGACCCTTTTCAAGCAGTCGGTCGGCGAACTCCTCGCCGTCGGCGTCGATGGCGGTCGGCTCGAAGTCCTCGTGGGTCGCTTTGAGCACGTCAGTCCGCCGCAATATCCGTTTGAGTGTCAGCGTCATATCGTCGGATTCGGCCCACAGCTCCGGCCGGGTGTTGGGATCGAAGACGATCCGACAGCCCGCCGCCTGTGCTCGCTCGACCAACTCGAAGGTCGCCGAGCGGGACGGTTCGGCCGACAGCGTGACGCCGCCGACGACCAGCCAGTCGACTGTCGACAGCGTCCCACTATCGACCACGTCGGTCTGGAGGACGGTGTCGGCGGTCCGCTCCCGATGGAAACTGAACTCCCGCTCGGCCTCGTCGCCATGACTGACGAACGCCAGCGCCGTCGAGTTATCGACGCGGGTGACGAATTTTTCGGGAAGCTCCTCGCTTGCAAGGCGGTTTGCGAGGAACTCGCCGAAGGGATCGGTCGAGAGCGTCGTACAGAACCACGGCCGCGCGTCGAGGCGGGCCAGTCCCACCGCGACGTTCGCGGGCGCACCACCGGCCCGCCGGTCGAACGTCTCGACCTCGGCAAGCGACCCTGTGGAACGGGGAATGAAGTCGACCAGCATCTCACCGGCGACCAGCACGGATGGCTCGGACTCAGTCATCGGCACTGGCTGGGGTGTCCTCACTTGCGTCGACGCCTGCCGGTTCGGCGAGCCCGTGGGCGATGGCCGCCTCGCTGTCGGCGTCGAACAGATGGAGGTTCGACTTGTCGAGCACCACCGACAGTGGTTGGTCCTCGCTGATGTCGGCCGCAGGGCCGACGCTCATGAGGAGCTGCCCGGCTGCGTCGGGGTCCTCCATGTCGACGGTCGCGCTCTGATCGGTGACGAGATAGACGAAGATCTCCTTGCCCATCGGCTCGGTGACGTCGGTGTAGGTGTCGATGGACGCGGTCACGTCGCCGGTCGCGGTGTCAGTCGGCAGGACGTGTTCGGGCCGTACGCCGAGGACGACCCGTTGCCCGACCGCAGCGTCGACCGTGCCGGGGTCGAAGTCGACGTCGATGTAGCCCGCATCCGATGCGAAGCCGTCGCTCGTCAGTTCCCCTTCGATGAAGTTCATCGCGGGCGAGCCGATAAAGCCCGCCACGAACAGGTTGGCTGGCCTGTTGTAACACTCCAGCGGCGGTGCGAACTGCTGGAGGTCGCCGCCGTCGATGACGGCGATCCGGTCGGACATCGTCATCGCCTGGGCCTGATCGTGGGTGACGTAGACGATGGTCGTATCTAGTTCGTCGTGAATTCGCTGGAGCTGGGTTCGCATATGAACCCGCAACTCGGCATCGAGATTCGCCAGCGGCTCATCCATCAGGAACGCGTCGGGCTGCCGGACGATGGCCCGCGCGATAGCGACGCGCTGTCGTTGGCCGCCGGACATCTCGCTGGGCATCCGGTCCAACATCCCGTTGAGTTGGACGGTGTCGGCGGCCTTCTCGACGCGCTTGTCGATCTCCTCGTCGTCGAACTTCCGCAGTTGGAGTCCAAACGAGATGTTGTCGTAGACGTCCTTGTGTGGGAACAGCGCGATGTTCTGGAACACCATCGCGATTCCCCGATCCTTTGGCGGGAGTTTCGTCACGTTTCGGTCGCCGATGGAGACGGTCCCCGAGGTGGGTTTGGTGAGTCCCGCGATGGTTTCGATCGTGGTCGACTTCCCACAGCCCGAGGGGCCGACGAGTGTGACGAACTCGCCGTCCCTAATGTCGAGGTTGAGGTCTTCGATTGCGATGTCGTTGCCGTACTCCTTTCTGATGTGTTCGAGTTCGATGGTTGCCATTATTCTTTCAGTGCTCCGGAGGTGAGTCCGCTGACGATTTTCTCCTGGGCGATGACGACGAGCGTCGCCACCGGCAGGACTGCGACAATGCTGGCTGCTGCCATCAGGTCATACCGGACCTGAAACTGCGAGCGGTAGGAGATGATCCCGTCGACGATGGGAGCCCAGTCTTGGGCGGCCGCACCAGTCATGAGGAACGAAAAGAAAAACTCGTTGTACACGGCGATAAAGGTCAGGATCCCCGCGGTCGCCACGCCGGGCGCGGAGAGCGGGATGATGACTCGGAACAGCGCGCCGAGTCGGGTGGTGCCCTCAATGCGGGCAGCGTCTTCGAGCCCGTCGGGGATCTGGCCGTAGAAGGTCGTTAGGATGAAGATCGCAAGGGGGAGAAACACCGCACTCAGCGGGATGACGACGCCGCCGGGCGTGCTGTACAGTTCCGGTGGCGTGATCCCGAGGAACGAGATCTGCTGATTGAACAGCTGGAACAGCGGAATAAAGAATGCCGCTGGTGGGAAGAAACTGATGACGAGGACGCCCAGCATCATCGGCCGCTTGCCGCGGAACTGGAGTCGACCGAAGGCGTAGCCCGCGAGGCTGGCGATCAGCAGCACGAAGATCGTCGTCAGCGTCGCAAACACGAGGCTGTTGAACATATAGAGGTGGAACGGCACCTGCTGGAAGATCTCGACGAACGAGCTGGGATCGAAGCCGGTCGGCAGCAGGCCGACGCCCTCACTGACGCGATTCCCATCCGAAAAGGCGATCATCGTCAGCCAGTACAGCGGGAACAGGGTCGTAAACAGGAAGAAGATCGCCACGGTGGCGAACATCGCCCGGTAGACCTTCTTCGGGTTTTTGATCGCGCTGTCGACCCAGTTGGTGAGCGGTCCCTGTTCTTCGTTGCTGCTTTCGGTCGGTGTTTGTGTGGGTTGGCTCATTGGTGGGTCCCTCCCGAACTGAACTTGAGTGCAAGGAGGTAGACGCTGATCGCGATGCCGATGACGATGGCTGTGATGAACGCCACAGTCGCTGCCGACGCGTAGGCCTGCGTCGAGCCGAACATGGTGTCGACCACGAGACACGACAGCGACGGGACGGTCCCACAGCCAGCGCCGGAGGCCTCGATGATGCCGTAGACGCGCATGGCGTCGATGGTTCGGAACAACATCGCCACCAGCAGGGCTGGCAGGATCAGCGGCAGCGTAATGTGGCGGAACCGCTGCCACGGCGAGGCCCCAGCGACCTCTGCCACGTCGTAAAGGCTTTTATCAATACTTTGCATCCCCGCGAGGATGAGCAGGGCCATGAACGCCGACGTTTTCCAGATGTCGGCGACCGTGGTGATAATAAAGGCGTCAGTGCTGTCGGTCAGTGGGTTCGCCCCGAAGATCCCCATCGACTGCAGCGGCCCCGAGAGGAAGCCGACTGAGGGGTTAAACAGGAGGTAGAACAGCATCCCCTGAATCACGATGGGAATCGCCCATGGGAGGATGATCGCGACCCGAACCCAGCGCCGACCGCGGTACTCCTTGGCCATGATGTAGGCCTGTCCGAAGCCGATCAGGGTCTCGAAGATGACACTGATCACCGCAAAGGCGATCGTGACCAGCAACGCCTGGCGGAAAAACGGTGTGCCGCCGGTGAGGTCGATCAACGGGCGGGCGAGCAGTGGGTTCTGGTTGGTGAGGACGTCGACGTAGTTCTGGAGGCCGACGAAGTCGCCGACTTTGGCCGCGCCGAACAGCTCGTCTTCGAACAGCGAGAGCTTGAATGTCCGCCACAGCGGCCAGAAGGCGATGACCGCAAGCACGAGGAACGCCGGAATCAACAGCAAATAGGCGTAGGCCTCCTCGCTGAGGTTCTCCATCCACGCAAGCCCACGTTTGACCGGGTTCTTGCTCCTGGAGGGCTGCTGTTCAGTCGCCATCACTTCCTCCGTTTATATGATTGATGTACATGGGTGTAGCCTGAGTTCCGTTTCTACAGGTCTTCCAAGTCGGACAGTGACGTCGAGAGGTCGCCCATTGCCTCCGAGGGTGTCTTGTTCCCCTGGAAGGCGTCGTTGACCTCTTGGTGGACCTGCTGGGACTGCTGTGGCCACACCGGTGTGACAGGCCGGGAGACGGCGCTGTCGCCGGCGATGGCGAGCGTCTCGGAGTAGTCGCCGAAGGCCGGATGGTCGCCCGCCAGACTCTCGACGAGGTCGGGCTGGTGGGGGAGGAAGCCGGGGCCGTCAAGGACCGCTGCCTGGACTTCCTCGGAGTGGACCGCGCGGAGGACTTCGAGGGTTTCGGCCATGTCGTTGGTGTGTGGATTAACACCCAGCAGCCAGCCACCCTGTGCGGCGACCGTCCCGCCGAGGCCCTCGGTGTCGACTTCGCTTTCGGTCCGTCCGTACGGCATCGGCATCACGCCGAGCTCCTCGCCGTCGGTGAACTGCTCGTCACCCTCGGCCATCCCGATGGTGTAGGTCCAGTTGCGCATCGCCACCGCGTTGGAGTCACCAACGAACGCGCCGTCGGTGTCAGGTTCGGACCAGCCGAAGACCTCCTCGGGGGCACACTGGGTGATGTCCTGACTCGATTCGCCCTCGCCGTAGACCATGTCGCGGGCGACGTTGATCGACTCGATGACCGCCTCGTCTTCGACCGTCACTGGGCGATCCCCGACCGGGCCGAACAGGGTGTCGGTGCCGCCGAAGTACGCCCCACCGTAGGTCGACATGAGTTCGTTGAACGCACAGCAGGCGAGTCCGGCGTAGCTGTCGGCCTGCCAGACGTAGCCGTAGTCGACGGCCGACTGCTCGTGGACCTCTGCGACGGTCGCGCTCCACTCCTCCCAAGATGGCGGATCGGTCGCCCAGGTGTCGAAGTCGCTGTCGGTGTAGCCCGCATCCCGGAACAGGTCCTTGCGGTACTGCATCGTCGGATAGTCCGGAAAGAAGGGGAGTGCCCACATGTCGCCGGTTTCGGGGTTGCTCGCCGTCTGGACGAGCATATCGAAACTGTCGGCCTTGACTGCCTCGATGAACGAGCTGTCCATCTCCGCTTCGAGGTTGACGATGTCGCCCCGCGAGATGAACGGGATCGTCCAGCCGTTGTCCATCATCATGATGTCGGGACTCGACTGCTCGGCGTCGAGGGTGCTGACGAAGGCCTCCGACCGGGAATCGGTGTCTTCCGGTCCGGCCGTGATTTCGATATCGATATCTTCCGAGACGCCGGCGTCGTAGAACGCCTGCACATCGAGGTTCTGTGCGAGGTTCTGGTTCCCCGAGATGACGACCGCCTCGCTGCCGCTGTCGCCGTAGCAGCCCGCGATCGAGGCCATCCCGGCGACCCCTGTGGCCTGGAGGACTCGTCGTCGTGTTACTGCGCCAGTGCGTCCGTCAGTGTTCTCTGCAGCCTGATCTTCCATTACAATCGATTATATATCATGGTAGATGATAAGCCTAAATATAGTACAACATCTGTTGTTAAAGACTAATCTACATAGTTCCGCGCCGTCTTTGCCTATCCGAGCTCGACCGGCTGGTCGGCGTCTTCGACGATGATTCGTGTGGCTTCGACGTCCTCGATGACCGCCCCCCAGCCGCCGACGCTCAGTTCTCTGTCATCGGTTTCGACGTGGAGCGTCGCCTGTCCCGCGACTCGATAGGGAGTCTCCGCGCCGTCGACGCCGGTGGCGTACTCGGTGTCAGTGACCCGGCCGGTGAACGCACGCGGCTGGCCCGTCTCCACGTCGTGGCCCTCGACGCTGACGACGAACGTGACACCCTCCTCGACCAGCGGGGTAATGTCGCCGACCAGCCGCCGGATGTCGACGTACTCGATCGGCGGGCTGGTGTTCCGCTCCGAGTAGATCGTCTCGCAGTGCTCCCACAGGCAGGTCATAAAGTACCAGTGGAAGACGTAGCTGTGGGTCTGGTCGTTGACCAGCATGCCGTACTGGTCGATGGCATCAGGGTGGTGGGAGAAACAGGTTTTCTGCCGATCGATCAGGGCGACGAACGGGGCGGGGAGTCGGCGGTGGCGGACTTCCTTGCAGATCCCTTCGAACCGCTCGGGTGATGGCGCGGCCTCCTCGACATCCGTGTGGACCGAGATGTGGATGGCGACCCCTCGGTCGTGGGCCTCCTGGAGGGCGTCTTCGAGCTGGTCGACGTCCGCCAGCGTTGCCGAGAGATGGACCTGATTCGTCGACTCCCGGATGAACTGCTCGGCACGGTCGACGACCGTCTGGAACCGCTTGACGATGCTTGCTTTGTTACTTTTCAGCTCGGGCTGTTCCCACCGCGTTTCGACCTCCGCGGCGGCGGCCTCGAACTGGTTGGCGCGCTCCCGGAGGTCCTCCAGGACATCGGTCGGGTCGTGGGCCCGAGCCTGCAGGGTGCCCTGTTCGTACGTTTCGGCGTAGCCACGATCCGCCAGCGACCGGAGCACGTCGTAAATCCGGGGGCCGGGAATCCCGCTTTCGTCGGCGATCTCGGTCGCCGAGGCCGTCCCGAGATCCAGCAGGGTGACATAGACCTGCGCCTCGTACGGCGAGAGGCCCGCCTCCTCTAAGACGTCGACGAACGTTTCAGTCTCCATTACTGGTCGAATACCACCAACAACCGTAAAGAATTCGCCGCGTGGCATGGCTGGCCGACGCGGCTGCCACGCTATCTTACTCGGTGCGGACGAACGTCACCGGGCAGTCGGCAGTGAGCAAGACCGTCTGTGCGGTCGACCCGAAGACGGCCTTGCCTGCCGGTGTTCGGCCCCGTCCACCGACTATCGCGAGATCGGCCTCGATCTCCGTTGCGAGCTCGGCGAGTCGGTCGCCGTCGTCGCTGCCGTTGCCGAGCCGGGCGTGGACGGTCGACGTGAGGCCCGCCTCGGACAGTGTCTCCCTGAACTCCCTGATATTGACGTTCCGCTTGGCGACGACACTGGGAGTCACTTCGCCGTCGGGATCGAACTGCAGCCGCTCGCGAGCGTCTTCGTAGGCTTTCTCCGAGAAGACGTGCCCCAACGCCACTGTGGCCCCTGCCGGACCGGCGATATCGATGGCGGTCTCGGCGAGCTCGTCGATCGCCTCGCCCTCGTCGGTATCAACCGCTACGAGGACTGTCTCGAGACTCATCGACTTCTCCCTGCTGCCCGGTTGGTTGGTGCCCTGTCGACCGTTCGTGTGTCGCTACTCGTCGTGCCCATACTCGCTCTACGCATTCAGGGCTAAAATATTTACTGGAATCTGAGTAAATATTTTGACAGCTGTCACGTTTCACATAGCTGGTGCGAAAGCGGCTTTTCGCTTCCCGATCGATCCAGGACATGACGCTCCATCCGGCTGTCGTGGTGTTTCCAGCGTTCACCGAGGCGGAGTACACCGGCGAGGCAAGCGAAGTCGAACCGTGGCTCGACCGCTATGCGTTCGACCGAGAACTCGACGTCGCTGGCGTCGACCACCCGATCTACCACGCGACCGACGCTGGCCTGACCCTCGCGCCGACCGGCATCGGCAAAAGCGCCGCGGCCACGACCGTCAGCGCACTCGCGGCGGGCGACGACGTTGCGCTCGACGAGGCAACCCTCCTCACGGTCGGTATCGCTGGCTGTCGACCAGCCGCCGGAACCCTTGGTTCGGTATTCGTCGCCGACCGAGTGGTCGACTGGGACATCAAACTCCGGATCGGCGAGACGACGGGGCGGATGCAGTGGCTCGTCGACGACTACGTCTGGGATCTCAACGAGGACCTCGTCGACCGCGCGCTGGCGGCCGCCCGCGACGTACCGCTGGCCGATAACGACCGTGCCCGAGACATCCGCCAGCGGTACGACGACGCTTGCAGCCCCGCAGTCGACGTCGGCACGACCGTCTGCGGCGACGAGGTCTACCACGGCGAGGCCACCGCCGCACAGGTCGACGCGCTCTGTGAGTCCTACGGCGTCGAGAGCTTCGCCACGACCGAAATGGAGGACGCCGGCACGGCCACCGCGCTGGAGCGGTTCGGCCTACTCGATCAGTACGTATCGATCCGCGCGGCCGCCAACTTCGACCGCGAACCCGCGGGCGGCGATCCGACCGAGAGCATCGACGACGACGTCTTCGATCTCGGCATCGAAAACGCGATTCGGGTTGGAAAAGCGGTCGTCGACGATCTTACGGCCTGAAATCGCTACTCGCCGTTTTCGATGGCGTACGTCGCGCCATCGGCGTCGACCTCGACGCCAGCCGCACAGACTGCGTGTTCGTACTCTGCCTCGTAGAGTTCAGTCGCTGCCCCGCCGGCATCCGACGCCGCAAGACCGTAGGCCGTCGGGCTGTTTTCTTCGTAGGTCGCCACGAGGGTCGGCTCGGTGACCTGCTTGACGAGCAGCGCGTCGTGGCGCACGGTGCCGATATACGCCTCGTCGTCGGCGACGACGCCGGCAATCCGGGGCGTGTTGTAGTCGTCTTTCTCGTAGTCGAGTGCGAGCAGGCTCGCGGCCAGCGTGTCCCGCGACGGGTAGCCGAGTTCGAGTTTTTCCGCAATAGGGTCGACGTGCGAACCGTTGCCGACGACTGCCACCTCGCCGTCGGTCGCGGGCCCCACAACTGTTCGCACGCAGTTGTAGCCGACGTAGGGGTTGTCCGTCTCCGGCGCATCGGGCGTCGGGCCTACGGTCAGCAGGCCGTCGCGGTCGGTGATCTGTCGATTGGGGAACGACCGGGACGAAACGCGGTAGGCTCCGAGTCCCGGTCCGACGACTATGAAGCGTCCGATGTACATACACGACCGTCCACTGCTGGCGGATTAATAGATGGTGATTCGGCCATCGCCTGTGGGGTCGACCCGTGGGTCGCCGACACAGTCGACCCTCGAACCGACACGGTTTTGTAAACTCACCCGCTTCAATCGAGTGCGCACAGTTCCATGGGGTAGTGGCCAATCCTGTTGCCTTCTGGGGGCAACGACCCAGGTTCGAATCCTGGTGGAACTATTCTCCGTTTCGCTTTTATTCACTGATTCTAACAGCTCTCCAGCCGAAACAAGGGGGTTCCGGTTGGTGGCAAAACCGCTACTGTTCGACCGCCAGCAGCGCGACGCGTTCGAGGACGATCGCTTCGAGATCACCGTCGACGACAGCCAACTCTGCGTCCCCGATGTCGAAAAAGTCGGTTAGCGTCTCCCTATCGCCCCATTCGACCGAATCCGCCGACACAAGCAACTCCTCGACGGCCGCGACCGCTGCGGGCTCGTCGCCGCCATCCACGACGCCGACGACCGCCATCGACCCCTCGCCGACCCCCGTTTCGAGTGCCCGATTGATCTGCCGTCGACCCGCTGCATACAGCAGGAGTTCGACCGCCGGCTCTCGGGCGATCGTCGTCCCGCGCTCTACTGCTCGGCCCGCCAACTCGGCGGCCCGCCGGAGGTGCCGCTCCCCGGCGACGTAGTCGGCATCGAACAACTGGACCGTCGACCCGGTCTCCTCGCTAATCCGACCGATTTTGTTTAAAAACCCGTCCAGATCGTCGATCTCGGCCCGTCCGTCGACGAGCTTCATTTATATATCCTCCATCAGAAATCACCCAAACTCGACTGCCCGCCGTCGGTTCCGTCGTCTGATTCCGACTTCTCTCTACCGTCGCGTGCCACCGCGGCCGTCTCGGTTTCGACTTCTTCGACGTCTTCCAGGGAGGGGTCCTCGCGGCCGACGTTCTCCAGGATCGTCTCGGCAGTCTTCTGCCGACCCCGCAGCGCTCCAAGTACGACCCCTTTGTCGGCCTCGCGGAGGTCGGCTCGGCTCTCGATTCCGGCCTCGAACAGTCGCCGGGCGCGCTTCCGGCCGACGTTTCGCACGCCCGCCAGGTCGATCAGCTCCTCGCGGACCCCGTACTCGATCCGCTTTTTTGCCTCGCGGACGGCAACCCTCGACGACAGCTCCAAGGTCCCGGCCAGCTGCTCGGCTGCCCCCAGGAGCCACTCGGCGGTCTCGACCTTACCCCGAATATCGCCGGGACCGACGCCGTAGCGCTCGGTGATCCGGTCTTCGTCGACCTCGCTGGCCCAGTTGTCAAGCAGTTTGGCCGTTTTGAGCGCCGAGAGCCACTCCTCGAAGGCCACGTCCTCGTACTCCGAGGGCACCCGGCCCAGGAACTCTGCTTCGTGTTCGTAACAGAGTTCGGTGTAGGTCTCGCGGTCCCCCGATTTCAGGTAGAGCTCGTACATATCTGGCGTCCGACTCACGAGATGGTAGAGTCCCAGCGGTGTCGGTCGTGCGGGTGGCTGTGACTCATCGATCGCGGCGTCGTCAGCCGCCTCGGCCTCGTCGCCCTCCGTTTCGTCTCCAGCCTGCAACTCGCTCGCCGCAACGAACCCCTCGGGCTCCGCGTCGCCCGACTCGGCTGCCGGGCGCTCCCGTTCGTTCTCGTCGGCCGCTGTCGACGCCTCTCCCCGGTGGTTTTCGGCGTACTCCAGCCCGTCGACGATCTCGGCGGCGCTCATCGGATCGAGGTACAGCCGCGAGACCGTATGCCCGATATTGGTTGCTCGAATCGTGCCGTCCTCGCGCTCGATGAAGTCGTTGGCCTCCAGATACCCCAGCACGGTGTCGGTCACACTCTCTAACCGCCCGTTGTCGCCGGTCTGGGTGGCGTACAGTGTGGCCTCCAGGAACTCCAACAATCCCTCGCGGCTGTTGGCGAAGCCCGACGAAACCGTCGCCAGCAGGTGGGTCCGGAGGGCGGGCTCGGCGGCCAACTTCGACCGCACCGGCTCGGGGTCGGCCCAAATGTAGCGCTCGAAGAGTTCGTCCATCGTGTCGGCGTCCTTCGAGAGCAACACGGCCTCGCCGTAGGGGTCGAGCCCCGGTCGACCCGCCCGCCCACACATCTGGTGGATCTCCAGCACGTCGAGGGGTTTCATCCCGCCGAACTCCCCATCATATCGCCGCCAGTCGCGGACGATGACTCGCCTGCTGGGCGTGTTGACGCCCGCCGCCAGCGTCGGCGTCGCACAGATCACCTTCAGGAGGCGGTCCCGAAAGGCGTCCTCGACGAGGCTCCGGTGCTCGCTGGCCAGCCCCGCGTGGTGGAACGCCGCGCCGTTTTCGACGCAGTCGGCCAGATCGTCGCTCGTTTCGGTGTCGGAGACGCCCCGGATCTCGTTGGCAAGCTCCTGGAGGTCGGCTTTCTCGTCGCTGTCGAGTCGACGTTCGACCACGCCGCCCTGCCGTTTGGCCGCCGACTCGGCGTTCCGCCGGGAGTTGACGAACACGAGCGTCGACCCACCCTCCTTGAGAGTATCGTCGACGAGGGCTTCGGTCTGCCGCTGGCTCCCCTCGACGGGGACCTCCCGCTGGCTACCGTCGTCGAAGTTGATCGCGTTACCGAAATGCACGCCCATCCGGAGGTCGATCGGTCGCCACTCCGAGTGGACCAACTCGGCGTCGAGCCAGTCGGCCACTTCGTCGGCGTTGCCCACGGTCGCCGACAGAGCGACCACCTGGAGACCGGGGTTGATCTGTCGGAGTTTGGCGAGGGTGACTTCGAGTGTGGGGCCGCGGTTCCGGTCGTCGACCAGATGAACTTCGTCGGCCACAACGCAGGACAGTTGGTCGATCCAGCCCGCGTTGTTCCGGACCAGCGAGTCGACTTTTTCACTCGTTGCGACGATGATATCTCGACTCGCCAGCCACTCGCCGCTGGATTCGTAGTTCCCGGTCGAGACGCCGACCGAGACCCCGTGGTCTTCCCAGCGCTCGAACTCGGTTTTTTTCTCGCTGGCCAAGGCTCGCAGCGGGACGATATAGAGGGCCTTCCCGCCGCGTTCGATGGCCGACAGCATCGCAAGCTCGGCGATCAGCGTCTTGCCGCTGGCGGTCGGCACCGAGGCCACGAGGCTTTCGCCCTCGGTGAGGCCTGCCTCGACGGCTTCGGCCTGTGGCGGATACAGCTCTTCGATGCCCTCGCTTGCGAGCTGGTCGTCGACCCCCGGCGGCAGTCCGGGGATCTCGGCTGGCTTCATTGAACTCCCTTGACCGCTGTTGGGGTTTAAATTTCCGGAGACCGATGCCCTCCAGAATATAATAGAAAATATTATAATATTATAATTTGACACTCGGGTATGGACCGCGCGAAGCTCACCGTCTACCTCGTCGGGCTGTTCGGTCTGGCCACGATCGGCCAGGCTGCCGGGCTCGCGTCGATGGTCGGCTTCAAGCCGCAGCTCTCGGTGTTTGTCGGTGGTGGACTTGCGATGAGTGGCGTAGCCGTTCGGACTCTTACCAAGGGCTGCTATGAGGAGTTCGACCTGTTCCGTCGCCGGGAGCTGGCGTTCTGGGCGGTCGCTGTCGGCGTTCTCGGTTATATCGCCGTTGTCCCACTGCAGTTCGTCTAAGCGGTAGTTCACTCGGTTGACCACTCTGTCGTCTCCCGATTCCGTTTCTCACGCCTGGCCGAGTTTCGATCCTTCATAGCTGATAATAATAAAAGCTATATTTACACCCAACTGTCTTTGTTCCATGTCCGGTGAATTTGAAGAATTCGGTGGTCGACACGTTCCCGAAGCACTAGAGGAGCCGCTCGCCCAACTCGCGGAGGCGTTTGATACTGTTGTCCCCAGCGAGGAGTTCCAGGAGGAGTTCCAGTACTACCTCAAGCACTACGGCGGTCGACCGACGCCCGTCTTCTACGCCGAAACGCTCTCGGAAATCTACGGCGCGGATATCTACCTCAAACACGAGGACTTGCTCCACGGCGGGGCCCACAAACTCAACAACGCCCTCGGTCAGGCGCTGCTGGCCAAACACGCCGGCAAGGAGCGCCTCATCGCCGAGACCGGCGCGGGCCAGCATGGCACGGCGACCGCGATGGTCGGCGCGCTGCTGGATATGCCCGTGACGGTCTACATGGGCACCAAAGACATCGGCCGCCAGGAGATGAACGTCTTCCGCATGCGCCTGATGGGAGCCGAAGTCGAACCGGTCACTCGCGGCAACAAGGGACTCGCCGAGGCCGTCGACGCCGCCCTCGAAGACTTCGCCGAGAACATGGACGACACCCACTACCTCGTCGGTAGCGCGGTCGGTCCTGACCCCTTCCCGCGGATGGTCCGGGAGTTCCAGTCGGTTATTGGGAACGAGGCCCGCGAGCAGATCCAGGAGCTCCACGGCGACCTCCCGGATGCCTGTGTGGCCTGTGTCGGCGGCGGCTCGAACGCGATCGGCCTGTTCCACGCCTTCCTGGACGACGACGTGGCGCTCTACGGCGCGGAACCCGGCGGCACCGACGACACCCACCACTCTGCGCCGCTCTCGAAGTCCAAACAGGACGAGCCCCAGATCTTCCAGGGGATGAAGACCCAGGTCATCGACGACGACACCGAGAACCATTCCGTTTCGGCGGGGCTGGACTACCCCGCGGTCGGCCCGGAACACGCCGCCCTCCAGTCGCTCGGCCGGGCGGAGTACCACGCGATTACCGACGACGAGGCGCTTGAGGCCTTCCAGGAGTTGAGTCAAGCCGAAGGGATCATTCCAGCCCTCGAACCGAGTCACGCCATCGCGCTCGCCAAGAAACTGGCCCAGGAGGGTCGACACGATACGATCCTGGTGAATCTCTGTGGGCGCGGCGACAAGGACATGCAGACCGCCGCCGAGCACTTCGACCTCTCCTAACGGTCGACATCGGCGGTGATCGCTCCCGGTCGACTCGCGACAGTATCACAACTACCATGCCCTCTCGCTTCCCAGCAACAGCCACAAGGTGGATTTCGTGAGCAAAAAACAGGAGTATACCGACGACTACCCCGACAAGACGCTGTACATCCCCGGCCCGACCGAAGTCCGCGACGAGGTCATCCAGGAGATGGCCCAACCGATGTTCGGCCACCGGATGGACCGGATGACCGACCTCTACACCACAATCGTCGAGGACACCAAGGAGTTCCTCGGCACCGACAACGAGGTCATCATCCTCACCGGCTCGGGCACCGAGTTCTGGGAGTCGTCGACGCTCAACCTCGTCGACGAGAACATCCTCGTGCCGACCTGCGGGAGCTTCAGCGAGCGCCACGCCAACGTCGCCGAGCGACTCGGCAAGAACGTCGACCGACTCGAATACGAGTGGGGCGAGGCCGTCAAACCCGAGGACATCCGCGAGGAACTGGAGACCAGCGACAAACACTACGACGTGGTTGCGACGGTGATGAACGAGAGTTCGACCGGCATCCGCAACCCAGTCGAGGAGATCGGCGACGTGGTAGACGAATATCCGGACACCTACTTCGTCGTCGACGCGGTGTCGTGTCTCGGCGGCGACTACATCGACATCGACGCCCACGGGATCGACGTGCTCTTCGCCTCCTCGCAGAAGGCCTTCGCGATGCCGCCGGGCTTGGCGATCTGTGTCGTCAGCGACGAGGCCTACGAGCGCGAACTCGAAAAAGACGAAGCCTCGTGGTACGGCGGCTTCCAGCGGTGTCTCGACTACTATGACCGGAAGGGCCAGACTCACTCGACGCCCGCGATTCCGATCATGCTGGCCTACCGCAAGCAGATGAAACGCATGCTTGAGGAAACCCACGAGGGGTGGGCCGAGCGCCACACCGAGATGGCCGAGTACGTCCAGGAGTGGGCCGACGAACACTTCGCGATGTTCCCCGAGGAGGGCTACGAGTCCAAGACGGTCGCCTGTATCGAGAACACCCAGGGGATCGACGTGGCCGAGACCATCGAGCAGGTCAGCGAGGAGTACGACATGGTCTTCTCGAACGGCTACGGCTCGCAGTTGGGTGAAAAGACGTTCCGCATCGGCCACATGGGCGAACACGACGTCGAGTCGATCAAAGAGCTGACCGATGCCATCGAAGAAGTTGCCGACCTGTAGGTGACCGTCTCCTCGCCCTACTGACGAGGCTTCCCTACTGCAGGCATGATGGGGACTGGCGTTTACGAGAGCGTCTCTCTCGTCGAGTCAGTCAGAACGCGACTGGTTTTGCTGACGGGAGCTTCTCTGAAAAAGGGCGTCGACGGGCTGTATATTAACAGATGTCTGTCGTGTTGATCACCATGTAAGTAAGTACAGAGATGGCTTCAGTTTCGAAAACGGGGCTGTGTCCGATCGAATGTTCACATGTGGGATACTGTTAGTTATAACCCAGCAAGACGACCGTATTAATTCTAGATACATACCATATAATTACAGTTAAATTTTCATGTTCATAATATTTATAATGGTTTCACATCTCTCTTCGGTGCTGTCCGGGCATGACCCAACGGTTTGGGAAGACTGGCAAGGCTGGTTATCCTGCCGACAGCACCAACGCAATGAACGAAAATACCGACGAAGCGACCGACCTGACAGGAACTGACACAGAATCAGGATTCACTCCTGATCGACGAGCAACACTCAAAGGACTTGGTGCAGCTGGGCTTGCACTCGCGTTTGGCGGGGCGTCGACAGGCACCGTCGTAGCGGATCACAATCCCGCGAACAAGCCTGCAGCCGCTGGCTCAACGGTCGACATTTTTTCCTCGCCGACGGGGACAGACGGCTCGACGGTCCAGACGCTCCTAGAGATTCCGAACGTCAAGACATCTGGGAGTGAACAGGATACCCTCGTGTTCCAACCGACAGTCGAAAGTTCGGTGTTCACACGAGTCGAGAGTGACGGTGGTGGCGGAAAAGGCAAGAAAAAGAAGGACAACGATGGAACCGACGGCTGGGATTCGGTTGCCAATGCCGGCATCCTCGGCTGGATCGAAATCCGTGGCGACGCGACTGGTGGCTCGTGGAAGATGGTCGACATTGAGGGACAGATCACCGATCAGGCCCCACTTGAATCGCCCAGTGATTTCGTCGACTCGGATGGGAACCTTTCGGGCGTCGCCGACTCGGTTGTCACATTCAACAGTCGAAGTTTCAAACTCGAATGGGACATTCAGGATCTTATTGACGCTGTCAACGAACTTCAGGAAACAGTCTACGAGGAGTCCGAAGAGTTTGACCTACTGCTTGATCTCCTGATTCGGTCCCGCAGTGCAAACGGATTCAACTGGATCGCACGGGACATCAACGGTGTTAATGACCTTCGGCTCCGGGGCGCGCTCTACGACTTCACCGACGGCGATGCTGAAGCGAGAGCAGTTGTCGGAAACCGCTCGATGGTCGTCCAGGCGATGAAACTGCCGCACGACGTTTACTGACAGCGACAGGCAACTAGACGTGTCGACAGTGCAGCGTCGACACTTCCGCACTCTATTGCTCTAACACGACTGTGGCTCACAGTTCGGCGAGAAGACGTTCCGCATCGGACACACGGGCGAACACACTGTCAAGTCGGTCAAGGAACTAACCGACGCTATCGAAGACGTCGCGGATTTGTCGGTGGTTGCTCCGAGTTGGTCGACCACACCAGTACAATTATGTAAACCATCTCATAATATCCGTGTGTACGGCGCAGATCTACTCGCTCCGATTGCGCCCTCACCGGCAACGAGTCACCCACAATGAGATTTCTCCCCATCGCTCGGTTCGCCGCCGTCTGCAAGTAGTACGGTCCCGGTCGACTGCCATACGCCGACCGACGAGAGGTCGGTGCGGGGTATGCGATGTCGGCCACCGCAGCCGTGGCGACCCTGATGTTCGTTCTCGTGCTGCAATTTCCGAGGCTTCCCGAGGTCTTGCCGACAGGCAACGATGCCGTCTTCTTCGGGTCGATTGCCCTGCCCATCGTCGTCCTGTCGGCGTTCGTCTCCGGTATCATCTCGTAGCGGTCGACGTCCCCCGATCTGCCGCGGTTCGGTCCCGTAGCTGGGCTGGCAGCCACCGACCTTACCTATGCGGTCGGCAGTCTCGTCACCTATATCGTGCTGATACTCCTGACCATCCTTGAGGATCCCAGCCAACTGAGTACGCTGTCGACGGTGGGCGAACTCCTGACCGGTGTCGTTTCTTTCGCTCCCCTCATCGGAGCCGTCGCCTTCCTGTTTACTTTCCCGCTGACGCTCCCGCTCGGCGCGCTCGGCGGCTCGATCTACGAACGGACACGAACGCTCTCCTGAGAAGTGGGTGCCTGCTCCGACCACCGAGTGGTCGACAGAACGCCGGGAACGACCGGACCCCGATTTATCCGATTCGAGCCCCTACACGGTGTGTGAAACAGCTCGTCACCGAACAGGACGGCCGCATGCTCGCGCGGATCGAAAGCGACGACCGGGTCTTCGAGGTGAGCTTCGACGCCATCGAGCCAACCGACGTGACCCTCCGCTTTCTCCGTGACGGCGAGCGTGTCGGCAGCATCTATAACGACGACGGCACCAGCCGGACGATGGCCCGCCTTACCACCGCGCGCGAGGGGACTGATTTCATCAGCGTCGAGGTACCCAAGGCGTTCGTCGACGAACTGCTCGACGCTGCGGTTGAGGCCGACCGCGTAACCGACGGGACGGCCGCCGAGGGCTACCGGCTTCGAGTATTGTAGGCAGTACTGACCGTCCAGCGCTCGATCGAACGTGAGTCTGCTACTGCGAACCGCCAGCCTCCTCCCGTGTCGCTAGTGACCAACCAAGGGACGCAGTAGCGCGTCGACGGCTGATCTTTCTATGACGAATTGCAAGACAGTGCGCGCGACTATGCCACACCGATCTGACGTTCTCTGTGCTGTGTGTTAACACCTATTACCGCGTGGAGCAAACGTCTGGTCGGTGTGCTCAGTGTGCTGTCGGTCGGAACGCGAGGCCAGACGGAGAGCACGTCCGGAGGACCCTATGAACATCGCTAAAGAAGACATCCCTGCTCGGATCGACACCCCGGATGCCGTGGCTCGCCATCAGCCGGCGTTCGGCGACGCAACCGACTACGGCCCGCTCGCCGCGGAGTACTTCACGCTCGCGGCAGGAACCGATATTACCGCGCTCCTCAGCGGCCTCGAAGACGACCGCTGCCAGTCGCCCCACTGGGGGTATATCGTCAGTGGCGCGCTGACGGTCACCTACAGCGACGGCAGCGAGGAGGTCGACACGACCGGGGACATGTTCTACTGGCCGCCCGGCCACACCCTCCGGGCCGACGAGGACACCGACTTCGTCCTATTCAGTCCCCAGCATGAACACGGCGCGGTTATTGAGCAGATCCGCACCAACATGGAACAGTCGACCTGAGAGGTAGCTCGTTAGCAGCGCTACCGACGGAACCGCAGCGGTTACTGACCCGTAGCTACTCGATGCTGAAACGGTCGGACAGTCGACGGCATCTGTTGGTATTTATTACCATCTCGCACCGGTCTATCTCTTTTCACACCATTGAGTGGCTGTTGCGACCAGCCACGACGATCCGCCACTCCGCTCTCACAGCGCTGGCTTTCGGCTCTCCGATTCGTCCGCCGACTGCTCGGGCTCCGGCTGCTGTGGCAGCGAGACCGTCGCAGTCGTGCCGGTCGAGTGGCTCTCGAAGGCGAGCTCGCCGCCGAGGACGCGAACCCCCCAGTGGACGATCCAGAGGCTGACGCCGCTGCCGTGTTCGAGCGGGCTCTCCGAGCCGTTTCGGATCGGGGCCAGCTCCGATTCGGGGATCCCGAGCCCGTTGTCCTGGATGCTGATCTCGATCGCCTCGTTCTCAGTTGCGACCCTTTGGATGGAGATTTCGACAGTGGGTGTCGGACTCTCGTTGTGGCTCAGCGTACTCTCGACGAGCGTTGTGATGACGAGGACGAACAGCGACGGGTCCGTTCGGATCATCCCGAGTTCGCTGGAATCGGTGAGTTCGATCGCCGTTTCCGGGACAGTCGCTTCGAGATCGGTTCGGATCTCGTCGAGGAGTTCCTGGAGACCGATCTCAGTAGCGGTGGTGTCGGTGTTGATAATCCGTTCGAAATCGCGGGCTTTCTCACCGATGTCGATCAGTCGGTCGCTGCTGTTGGTGATCGTTTCCGCCCAGTCGGCGACGTCCGGACTCTCGGGGCGATCCGCGATCGTCCCGGCATACCCCTGGATGACGGTCATCTCGTTGCGGAGGTTGTGTCGAATCACCCGGTTCAACACTTCGAGCCGCTGTTTCTGTTGCCGCTCCTGGGTGATGTCCTGGAAGACGACGGTTTTGCCGACCGTCCGGCCGCGGGGATCGGTCAGCGGCGAGCAGGCGAGCATGTACTCGTGTTGTCGACCCTCGAACGGCAGCGTCACCACATCGCCGGGCCCCAGCGCGTCGAAATCCGCCTCGGAGAGTTCCGAGATCGATTGGCGGAGCGCGATCGGCTCGTCGGTCCCGAAGAGGCGTTGGGCCGTTCGGTTGAGGTCGACGACCCGTTTGTCCGTATCGAGAATCACGATCGGCATGGCGAGGTCATCGATCGCCGTCCGCTCGGCCGCCCGGCGCGTGGTCGGGTTGCTGTCGAAGATGCTGGTCCCAACGAACGCGTAGCCGTCCAGGACGACGTGGCCCAAAAACAGCGTCGGCGTCAGGTTGACCTGCGGCATCGGGCCGAGATCGAGCGCCCAGATGACGACGCCTGCGGCCGGGAAGACCACACTCAGTCCCACGGCAGTCGCCTCGCGGCGGTACAGCGGCCCATAGCTCAAGATCGCCTCCAACAGCAACAGCAGGCCGATTCCCGCGGTGACAAGCACGGTCACGACCGTGAGATAGCCCAGCGGTTCAAACGTGTACTGGACGGTCGACGAGCCGAAGGTGGGGAGGATCTCGAACTCGGTCCACAGCAGCCCGCGCAACGGCGGTGTCAGCGCGAGGCCGCTCGACAGCAGCGTCACCCCGGCAATGGGCGCATACAGGACGCTGCGGACGATATTCCCCCGGCCCGTATATTCGAGGGCGAACGCCAGAAACAGCGGCCCGGTCCAGGCCATCCCGATCCAGGTCACCGACTCGAACCACACACGGAGCGCCGGATCGAAGACGACCAGCGAGAGCCCGTAGGACAGACAGAATCCGGCCTGCACGGCCGACAACACGAGCAGCCAGTTCGCACCCGGCTTGCCGCGATATTTATAAAGAAGCTTGATAAGCACGAGTGTGGCCAGTCCGGCCCCTAGTGAGCTAATGGTGAGCCAAGAAATACCGTCGACCCAACTCATTGTTTCCTAGATGTCTCTCTGCTTATTAAAGAAACTGCTTCAGCAGATGCGTTCGGTCTGCGATGAGAGCACTCGGCTCCAACACCGCTATGTAGCCCACCCACCAACACGGCAACATGAAGATCGAATTCGACCGCGACACCTGTATCGGGATGTACCAGTGCGTCGAGGAGTGGGACGCGTTTGAAAAAAACATGGACGCCGGAAAGGCAGACCTTGCTGGCAGCGAGGAGGTTGAAGACGACCTGTTCGTCGTTGAGGTTCCCGAAGACGAGGAGTTCGACGCCGAATTCGCCGCCCGATCGTGTCCGGTCGACGCGATCCGACTCTACGACGACGACGGCGAGCAGGTCGTCTAACGACGAAAAGCGGGTTAGTTGACTGCTTTCGACAGTTCGGCTCCGGCTTTGAATTTCACGACGTTTTTGCTTGCTGTTTGTATCTCTTTGCCGGTCTGAGGATTGCGCCCCGTTCGTGCAGACCGCTTCGAAATACTGAACGAGCCGAAGCCGATCAGTGAGATCCGGTCGCCCTTTTTTAGTGCTTTTGTTGTCACAGTAATAAATGTATCAAGGACTTTTCTTGCGTCTGTCGCCGTCACACCGGCCTCACGCGCTAGTTGGTCGACATCGATCTGTGCGGCTTCGTCTCGGTTGGTACCGCCCCGCCGACCGAGCCGCCGTTCGTCGCCCACACCCGGAATGAGGTTCAGTGCGGCAGCGAGTTTGTCACTGGGTTCGAACACTACGACGTTCTCGCCAGCGGTTTGACCCTGTTTGCCGGTCTGAGGGTTTCGTCCCGTCCGTGCGGACCGCTTCGAAATACTGAACGAGCCGAAGCCGACCAGTGAGATCCGGTCGCCCTTTTTCAGTGCCTTCGTTGTCACAGTAGTAAATGCGTCCAGGACCCGTTTCGCCGCGTCGTTCGTGACCCCGGCCTCGGAAGCCATCGCTTCGATCAACTCCGCTTTGTTCATCGCTGCGGCGGGGCCCGTCGCGAGCGGGAGTCCCACCCCAAGGAACGCCGAAACGACAGCCCCCTTCCGGAGCACGGTTCGGCGTGAGATGTCGAGTCGGTGGGTGGGATCGTGATTCATATGCAACTATATTACGAAACATAAGCATAAGTACTTTTATCATAAAAGTATGGAAATAAATGCTTAAAAACACACACGATTTCTAAAATATACTGGTTGCTGGGCCACTGCTCCCCTGTGAGAGCCGCGCGTCGTTGTTCTTAGCTCGACTGCTCGATGGCCTGCTCCAGATCGTCGATGATGTCCTGTGGGTCCTCGATACCGACCGACAGCCGCACCAGATCGTTCGTGACGCCCGCCGAGAGTTTCTCCTCCTCGCTGAGCTGCTGGTGGGTCGTCGACGCCGGATGGATGATCAGCGTCTTGGCGTCGCCCACGTTCGCCAGCAGCGAGGCGAGTTCGGTCGACTCGACAGTGCCCTGTGCGGCGTCGTAGCCACCTTCGAGACCGAACGTGATCATCCCGCCGTAGCCGCCGTCGAGGTATTTCGAGGCCTCCTCGTGGGTTTCGTGGCCTTCGAGGCCGGGATAGTTGACCCACGACACCTCGTCGTGGGCCTCCAGGAACTCTGCGACGACCTGGGCGTTCTCGCAGTGGCGATCCATCCGCATCGGCAGCGTTTCGAGTTTCTGGAGGACGACCCAGGCATCAAAGGGCGACTGCTGATTGCCCAGATCGCGCAGCCCGCGGGCGATTCCGGCGTAGGTGAACGCTGCATCGCCGAAGGTCTCGGCGAAGTTGACGCCGTGGTAGGCCGGGTTGGCCGCGCCGATCTCGGGATATTTGTCGGCATGTTCGCCCCAGTCGAACGACCCGCCGTCGACCACGACACCGCCGACCGTCGAGCCTGCGCCGTGAATCCATTTCGTCGTCGACTCCCAGACGAGGTCCGCGCCGTGTTCGAGGGGTTGGCAGAGGTACGGCGAGGCGAAGGTGTTGTCGACGAACAGCGGCGTGTCGTGTTCGTGGGCGATGTCGGCGATGCGCTCGATATCGGGCGTGACGAGTGCGGGGTTGCCGATGGTTTCGAGGTGGACGTAGGCGGTGTCTTCGTCGATGGCTTCCTCGTAAGCGTCGTAGTCGAGGGTGTCGACGAACCGCGTCTCGACGCCGCGGCGCTCGACGGTGTGGGTGAGGTAGGTGTAGGTGCCGCCGTACAGTGCTGACGAGGAGACGATGTTGTCGCCCGCCGACGCCAGCAGGAACGTCGTCAGGTCGAAGGCGGCCATCCCCGAGGCAGTGGCGACCGCGCCGATGCCGCCCTCCAGAGAGGCGAGGCGCTCCTGGAGGCTCCCCACGGTGGGGTTCATCAGCCGCGAGTAGATGTGGCCCGGCTTTTCGAGGGCGAACTGCGCGGCGGCGTCCTCGGCGTCATCGAAGACGTAGGAGGTCGTCTGATAGATCGGCGGGGCACGCGATCCCGTCGTCGGGTCGGGGCTGGTTCCAGCGTGCAGGCTTCTGGTCTCGAATCCGCGGTCGTCGTCGGACATATCGATCCCAAGAACTGCGGGGGACCTAAACACCACTGCTATCGAAACGTCTGCCGCTATCTCCGACCGTGTCAGCCGGAAAACAGGCTAGAGTGGACCGGGGCGAAGTCGGAGTCGCTGTCGTCGCTGTCGGCCTCGTCGTCGGTCGCCGTGTCGGTGATCGCCCGGCCCGCGACCCCGGCTTCGAGGAAGTCGGCGACCGGTGGCGCGACGTTTTCGGGCTCGACGAGGAACGCGTCGTGGCCGTGGTCCGAGTCGACGACGTGGTGGGCCACCGGGATATCGACCGCCCGGAAGGCCTCCGCGAGGTGTTCGCTCTGTCCGACAGTGAAGTGCCAGTCACCGGTAAAAGAGATCAATAGCACCTCACCCTCGAAGGCCGAGATCGCCCGATCCGAGGTCCCGTACCCCTCGGCGAGATCGTAGTCGTCCATCGCCCGCGTGAGGTAGAGATAGCTGTTCGCATCAAATCGGTCGGTAAACTGCTCGGCGTTGTAGTCGAGATACGACTCCACTTCCCGGTAGGGAAAGAAGGCGGCGGCCTTGTCCGGCGGGAACAGCGCGTCGCTGCCCTCGATGCCGCTGTCGCGGCCCGCCGACCGCCGACCGAACTTCCGGTCCATCGACGCCTTCGAGAGATACATCAGGTGGCCGATCTGCCGGGCGATAGCGAGCCCCTGCCGGGGTGGGCTGGCGTCCTCATCGTCGGAGCCGTAGTAGTCGCCGCCGTTCCAGTTGGGGTCGCTCCGGATCGCCCGCCGGGCGATCGCATCGAGGCCGAGACACTGGGGGTCGAGCTTGTCCGCCGCGGCGATGGGAGCGATCAACTCGGCGTCGTCGGGGAACTGTTTGGCCCACTCTAAGACGTTCATCCCGCCGACGCTGCCGCCGACGATCAGTTTGAGGCGGCCGACGCCCAAGTGGTCGAGCAGTCGACGCTGGGCGCGGGTCCAGTCGCCGATCGTCACCGGTGGGAAATCCGATCCCCACGGTTCGCCCGTCTCGGGGTTGGTCGAGGAGGGTCCCGACGAGCCGTAACAGGAACCGGGGACGTTCGCACAGACCACGTAGTACTCGGTGGTGTCGATCGCCTTGCCCGGCCCCACAATATCGCCCCACCACGCGCGGGCTTGGCCCGCTGTCCCGGGGGTGTTGTAGCTGGCGACGTTCTGGCTGCCGGTGAGGGCATGACAGACCAACACGGCGTTGTCGCCGGTGAACTCGCCGTAGGCCTCGTAGGCGATCTCTAAGTTGTCGATGGTTTCGCCGCACTCGAAGCGGAACTCCCCGAGTTCGACGGCCTCCCGGTCGACGTCAGTCGCGCTCATTGTTTATTTCCTGTAGGGGTTGCAGCATATGTCACTGCTGGTTTGTCGCCGCACTCAGTCCGGCGTCCAAATCCGCGATGATGTCTTCGCTGTTCTCGATGCCGACCGACATGCGGAGCATATCGGGGGCGACGCCTGCAGCGCGCTGTTCCTCGGCGCTCAGTTGGGCGTGAGTCGTCGAGGCCGGATGAATCACGAGGGTCTTGGCGTCGCCGATGTTGGCGAGGAAACTGATGCGGTCGACGCTCTCGCAGAACGTCTTGGCCGGCTCGAAGCCGCCCTCGACGCCGAAAGTGACCATCCCGCCGTAGCCGTCGAGATACTCCGTGGCGTTGTCGTGGGTCGGATGGTCGGCGAAGCCGGGGTAGGTGACCCACGAGACGCGCTCGTCGTCCTGGAGGAACTCCGCGACCGCGCGGGCGTTCTCGCAGTGGCGTTCCATCCGTAGGGGGAGGGTTTCGAGCCCCTGCATCGTCTGCCATGCGTCGAACGGGCCCTGTTGGTTGCCGAGGGCGCGGATCGCTCGGTGGCGCGCCGCGAGTGTAAAGGCCCGCTCGCCAAATCGTTCAGAAAAGTCGAACCCCCAGCCGGGGTTTTCGCCCGACAGCTCGGGGTAGTCGGCCTCGGGGTGGTCCCACGGAAAGGTGCCACCGTCAACCAAGACGCCACCGACCGTCGTCCCGGAGCCGTGAATCCACTTTGTCGTTGACTCCCAAACGATGTCCGCGCCGTGTTCGAGCGGCCGACAGAGGTAGGGTGTCCCGAAGGTGTTGTCGACGACCAGCGGGACGGCGTGATCGTGGGCGATCTCCGCGAGCCGCCCGAAATCCGGCGTGACCAAGGATGGGTTGGCCAGCGTTTCGACGTGGACGTAGGCGGTGTCGTCGTCGATTGCGTCCTCGTAGGCGTCGTAGTCGAGGGTGTCGACAGTGCGGGCCTCAATCCCGCGCCGGGGGGCAAGCTTCGAGAGATAGGTCCCGGTGCCGCCGTACATGTCGTTGCTGGCGACGACATTGTCGCCGCTCTGGGCGAGGATCGTGGTTGCGGAATCGAGGGCGGCCATTCCAGCCGCGGTGGCCACCGCGCCGACGCCGCCCTCCAGGGAGGCCAGCCGGGTCTCCAGTTGGCGAACGGTCGGATTCGAGACCCGCGAGTAGACGTCGCCCTCCTCGCGGAGCGCGTAGAGTTCGGCCGCGCTGTCGGCGTCGTCGAAGACGTAGGAGGTTGTCTGGTAGATCGGCGGGGCCCGTGCGCCGGTCGCGGGGTCCGGCTCGGTCCCGGCGTGCAGACTCCGCGTGTTGAAACCCTCGGTCATGTATACGACGCATATATCTATAGAGGTTTATGCACGTCAGTTACGGCAAAAGTCGCCGCTGGATAGTCAATCACGTAGGGGTTCCGTAGTATCAAACTGATTACGCTGGTGACCTGTGTCGGAAACTCATCCGGCAACCAGTATGTTTAATAGATTCGTAATAATCATGTTTGTTGAAATGGATCCGACACAAGACTTATTCGATGACAATTCGGCTGTCAGTCCGGTCATCGGTGTGATCCTGATGGTGGCTGTCGCCGTGATCATCGCGGCGGCCATCGGGTCGACGGCGCTTGGCTTGGGTGATTCTGTGAGCGAGAGTCCGCCACAGGCTCAGTTCGCAATCGAACAAGAAACATTAGAAATCAAAGATGAAGGTGACGATTTTGAAGGTACTCCAGACGATGATTCTTGGGAATACAAAGCGGTAACTGTCACTTTGCAAGGTGGTGACGATATCGATAAACAAGATATCAGTGTCGAGGTTAATGGAGAACCCGCATATGCAACTCCACGGCCACCTTCTAACTTTGATACTGGATATGAAGATGGACGTAATGTTCCGGTTAATCCATGGGATACGGTTGATGGGGACACGATCTCAAGTGGGGATTCAACGACAATCGTTCTCGGAACAAATCTTCTTAAAGAAAATGATCTAAAACCGGTAGATGATAACATCGTGTTTGGTTCCGATGATGATGGCCATATTCTTCAAGCGAATGGTGGTGGTTTTGAAATTAATGATGGAGATGGTTCAAGGTTAGCAGAAGGGGACGAGATTCGCATCGTCTGGGAATCCGGCGACCAGAGCCAGACGCTGCTCGAAGAAGAAGTCGACTAATTCCTAACTGATTGCCCTCCGTTTTTATTGATTTGTTGACCACTTCCTGACCGGCTGGCTGTTTGGAAACTTCTTGAGGCCCGACACTACTGGATCGCGTTCATCCGCAACTGTTCCGAGAGTTGTCCCAGAGACGATCCAACAACCGGCATCTTTATGTCTCTTTCACGGGGTGTACTCCCGAACTGTCGACTCCCATGACACTGACGAGGTCGATGCCGACCCACTGGTCAGCTTCGATACCGGTTTCTATGGGTCGTACTTCCCTGCGGTGACGGTGCATCCCAACTGACGTGGCCCGGTCTGTTTCGGTCGACCAGACGGGCAAAACGTCCCGTCGCCCCCTACGACGAGATCGATATCTAACTCCCGCTTCGGGAGACTGCGGAGAGCGATGCTGCCTCCGCATGGCGGAACGCGTCGTAGGTGGTCGATTACAGCAGGAACGTCGACACCAGCGCCCCGACGATCACGAACCCGATCAGATAGAACAGCCGCACGATCATCGTCACTGTCATGCCGACGTACTGGAGCGTTTTATAAAGAATTCCGCCGACGCCGATCACCACGATCCCGATGGCGAGCGTCAGCCCCCCGATCCGCAGGAGGTCAATCACTTCGAAGGCGCTCGTCCCGTTCACTCGAAGCGCGATGAGACCACTGATCACCAACCCCCACAGCACCGCGCTTATGATCCGCAGCCGACGCTTTTGATCCGTGTTTCCCTGCCGTGGCACGTCATCGATATTCACTGTAGTAGGACAGACTGACACCCTCATTAAATATTACTTTTGAGGTGAATGTAACGCTGTCAAACACGACCGGAGACGATCGGTCCCCGAGCCACGAGTTGGCTTTCGTGATCGGTGAATCGACCGTCGGCGCGCTGCCGGACACCTGCAGTCAGGTCATGATCTCGAATCGCGCACCACCGTGGTTGCTGTCGTCAACACCGATCCGCCAGCCGTGAGCCTCGACGATGCGTTTGACCACCGCTAGCCCGATGCCAGTACCCTCCTCGTCGGTGGTGTAACCGAACTCGAACAGCGACGCTCCGTCGGTATCGGGAATGCCCTCGCCGTCATCTTCGACGGCAAATCCTGTGGGCGTCTCGGTGACATAGACCGCCGACGCCGCACCGTGGTCGTTGGCGTTCCGGAACAGGTTTTCGAGCGCCTGCCGGAGCCGGGTGGGATCGGCTTCGACCGTCCGGTCGGCTTCGACGACGAGTTCGAGGTCACTCGTTTCGGCGGTTCGCCACGCCTCGGTCGCACACTGTCCGATCGAGACCGTCTCCGGATCGTCGACGGCCTGGCCCTCGCGAGCCATCGTCAGCAACACCTCGATGAGCTCGTCCATCCGCTCGTGTGACTCCACGAGCTGCTCTACCCCGGTTTGGAGCGTCTCGGTATCCGGCTCGTCGTCTGCCAGCTCCCTGTCGATCACTTCCGTCCACCCCGCCGCCGTCGACAGGGGGTTCCGCAGGTCGTGAGAGACGATATCGGCGAACTCTTCGAGCCGATCGTTTTGCTCGCGGAGCCGCCGCTCGCGCTGCTTTCGGTCGGTCACGTCGTGGAGGACGACGACGTGGCCCTGTGTGATCTCGAACTGATCGGTCACCGGGGTCACCTCGATGTCGTAGACCTGTCGTGTGCCGCCGTCGGCCATCATCGAGAGTTCGGTCGACTTGGGGGTTTCCTCGACGGCGTCGCTGATCGCGTCGGTGAGCTCCCCGGCGTCGAGGTCATCCAGGGGCTGCTGGCTGGTGAGTCCGTCGACGATCCCCTCGGCGGCCTCGTTGGCGTCGATGATCTCGTGGTTGGCATCCAGGATCAGTACTGGATCGGCCATCTCGCGGAAAAACCGATCGGAGGCGACCGGCGCGATCTTCAAGAAGTCGTACCGGTAGAGTGCGACGCCGATGACGACGCCCTGGAAGACGAAAAAGACCGACGTGATATCCAGCTGTGGATGGAGCCGGAACTCACTCACGAACAGCACTGTCGAGGCCGTGACGACGACGGCCGTCAGGAGGATCGCGCCAGCCTGATACCGGTAGAGGTTCCGCGTGCTCGACATAAACCGTCCCAACAAGATAAACGAGATCCCGAGCAGACAGTAAATAAAGGCCAACTGGGCGAGGACAATCGGCCCGAAGACCGCCGCCGACAGCACGAACCCGCCGAACTCGCCGGTCACGATCTCCCTGACGGCCAGCCCGTTGGGATTGAGGAGCCGCAGAACGCCGTAGACGCCGATCTCCGCGAGCAGTATCGACCCCACCCGGTCCGGCAGCCACTCGTCGTCGCCGGTGTACTCGATGACAAACAGGAACCACATCACCGCAGCAGTCGAGGCACTGATCGAGTGGGCGGCGAGCGCGGCAGCCGAGAGCAGTCCACCGCCGCTGAGAATCATGACGAAATAAAACCCAGCCCATGCACTGTCGGCCGCCAGCAGTCGGGCATACGAGTCCGAAATCGGATGTTCCATCCATCGCCACGAGTAGACTGCCAACACCAGACTCACGACGGCAGCCAACAGGACGAGCGAGACGACGAGAACACTCAACAGTGCGTCATCTCCCATTGTATCCGCTGACGTGTTCGACACCATATATGTTATTGCCCCGAATATCGATTTTAATAATCTCGACGGCCGGGTCGGTTTGTGAGTCGACTGGTGTCGCGGCGGTCGACTGCCCCCCCACAGCCGCCGAACCCAGTCGTCTTTTGGGGTATCGGCCAGTACCCCACGCCAATGAGCCACGTCGACGAGTCGAACCCCTATCTCCGCGATCCCCCTACCGAATTCGAGCCGGTCGACTCGCTCTCCAGAGCTGCGGCCGAACGTCAGACCGAACAGCTACGGGAGGCGATCCGGGAACACGACCACCGCTACTACGTCGAAGCCACTCCCTTGATCGCCGACCGGATTTACGATCTGCTGTTCGCTCGCCTCCAGGAGCTCGAAGCCGCCTACGATCTGGTCGAACCCGATAGCCCGACCCAGCGCGTCGGCGGCGAGCCGGTCGCGGAACTCCAGACGGTCGACCACACCGCTCCGATGCTCTCGATCGACCAGAGCGGCGAAGCCCAGGACGTCAGGGAGTTTGACGAGCGCGTCCGCCGGGAACTCCACGTCGAGGGGTTCGCTATCGACTCGATCGGCTACGTCTGTGAACCCAAGTTCGATGGCATCTCGCTGGAGGCCGTTTATAAGGAGGGTCGACTCGTTCGCGCGGCCACCCGCGGCGACGGCCGCGAAGGCGACGACGTGACCGCCCAGGTCCGAGCCATTCCGTCCATCCCGCAGCGACTCCGCGGCGACTACCCCGATTTCCTCGCCGTGCGCGGCGAGGTATTCATGCCGAAAGACGGCTTCCGCGAACACAATCGCGAGCGGATCGAACGCGACGAGGAGCCCTTTGCCAACCCTCGCAACGCAACGGCGGGAACGATCCGCCAACTAGACCCCTCGGTCGTCGCCGACCGCCCGCTCGACTGCTTCTGTTACGGCATTATGGCCTACGAGGACGCCGATCGCGACCGCCCCGCCACCCAATGGGACGAACTGAGGGCCTTCGGCGAGTGGGGGTTCAACGTCGACGACCGCGCCGAGCGCGTCGACAACATCGAGGCTGCCATCGACTACCGCGACGAACTGATCGAGGAGCGGGAAGACCTCAACTACGAGATCGACGGCGTCGTGATCAAGGTCGACGACGTTGCGGCCTGCGAGGCCCTCGGTACCACTTCGCGGTCCACCCGGTCGGCCTTCGCGTATAAATTCCCGGCCCGAACCGAGATTACGACGATCACCGACATCGTCGTCCAGGTCGGTCGGACTGGCCGCCTGACGCCGGTTGCCCTCCTGGAGCCGGTCCAGGTCGGTGGCGTCACCGTCTCGCGGGCGACGCTCCACAATCCGGGCGAGATCGAATCGCTGGGCGTCGACGTCGGTGACACCGTCCGGGTCCTCCGGGCGGGCGACGTGATCCCCTACATCGAGGCGGTCGTCGAGGATACGAGCGGCTCGACCTTCGCGTTCCCCGACACCTGTCCGGTCTGCGATTCGCCCGTCGAACGCGATGGCCCGCTGGCCTTTTGTCCCGGCGGGCTGGCTTGCGAGTCCCAACTGGAGCGCGCGATCGAACACTACGTTAGCCGCGGCGGCCTCGACATCGAGGGGTTGGGTCCCGAACGCATCACGCAGCTCCAGGAGGCGGCACTCCTCTACTCGCTGGCCGACCTCTACCGACTCGATGCCGAGGAACTGGCCGACCTGGAGGGCTGGGGCGAAACAAGTGCCCAAAACCTCGTCGACGAGATCGACGCGGGCCGCGAGCCGCCGCTGGATTCGTTCCTGACTGCTTTATCAATCCCTGAGGTTGGCGGGTCGACAGCCACCGAACTCGCCGCCGAGTTCGGCTCGCTTGAGGCGCTTATAAATGCCGACCCCGACGAGCTGGAAGCGGTCGACGACGTTGGCCCGATCGTCGCCGAGAAAATTCGGGACTTCTTCGACACGGAGGAGAACCGCGCTGCTCTCGATGCGCTTCTGTCGGCGGGGGTCGACCCCGAGTCGGTCGATACCGACCAATCGGCCGACGAACTCGACGGCCTCACCTTCGTCTTTACCGGCTCGCTGTCGGTCTCGCGGGGCGACGCCCAAGACCTCGTTGAAGCCCACGGGGCCAATGCGACTGGCAGCGTCTCGGGCAATACTGACTATCTCGTGATCGGGGACAATCCCGGGCAGCGAAAGCAGGACGATGCCGAGGCGAACGAGGTTCCGGTGCTCGAAGAGGACGAATTCACGGACCTGTTGGCCGACCACGGTATCGAATGGCCGCCTGCGGCGTAGGAGGCTACAGGTCCCGCCGCTGGAAGACCAACAGTCCGACCAGCGGCGCGGCCAGCAGCCAGAACAACAGCATCGACAGCGCCGACACCTGCAGCCCGGCGGTCTCGCCGCTAAACAGTTGGCCCTGCAGCAACGCGTTGGTCAGTCCCTGAAACGCCGAGGCGGGGTTGAGCAGAAACAGCGCGTTGCTGATGGCAGTGCCACTCACGGGAACCCACTCCGGTAGTGATGAAATCGCTATTTGGAGTGGGAGCTGGATGATATCCCAGAAGGGAACGAACAGGAAGTAGAGCCCGATTGCCCCACCCAGTGCGATCCGCTGGGATGGTGCAGCCGCCGACCAGCCAACCGCGATGGCGACGAACACCGAGACCAACAGCGCAACCAACAGCGTGTAGCCGACGTAGCTCACGATGTCGAGCGAGAGCGGTCCGAGCGCGAGGATCACCGCCGGAACCACGAAGCCGACAATGATCGCCGTCGACAGCGCCGCCGACCGACCGGCGACTTTGCCGAAGACGACATCCGCCCGCGAATGCGGCAGTGATAACAGGAGTTTGAGCGACCCCGACTCGCGTTCGCCCGTCACAGCACTGTAGGCGATCACGAGTGCGATCAGTGGGACGAGTGTCCCCGAAAGAAGCCCCATGAAGTTCGCACCCAAAAGCGCGTTCGTACTGATGGTTTCACCGCCAGTCGAGAGACGGAGACTCACAACCGCAATGAGCGCAACGAGGCCGACGAACAGCGCAGTTAGCCCCTGGAGCCACCGCGAGCGGATCGAATCCTCGAAGTCCTTCCGGGCAACGACGAGCCAACTCATTGGCCGCCCTCCGGCGTGGCGACGGCGGCTTCTCCGGTCCCGGCTCCTTCTTTCTCGACGACGCCTTCGCCGTCGGTGTACGAGAGGAACAGCTCTTCGAGCGAGGTCGACTCGGTTTCGATATCCCGAATCTCGATTCCCGTCTCGCCGAGCGTCGAGATCACGTCGGTCTTCGCGTCCGACTCACAGGAGACGGTGACCATCGAGCCGTCGACCGCAGCCCCCGAGACGCCGTCGAGTCGGCGAACCGCGTCTAGGTCGTCGTCGGTGGCGTCGTCGACAGTGAGAATCAGGGTCGCCTCGTTGTCGCTGGCGTCTCGCAGTCCCTCGATGCTGTCCTCGGTGACGAGTTCGCCCTCGTGGAGAATCCCGACGCGGTCACAGACGGCTTCGACCTGGCCGAGGACGTGGCTCGAAAAGAAGACCGTCGCCCCACGGTCGGCTTCGGCGCTGACGATCTCCCGCATCTCTCTGGCCCCGCCGGGGTCCAGGCCGGTCGAGGGTTCGTCGAGGATCAGGAGTTCGGGCTCGCCGACGAGTGCCATCCCAAGCGCGAGCCGCTGGCGCATCCCTTTCGAGTAGCCACCTGCTGGCCGGTCGGCAGCGTCGGTGAGGCCGACGCGGTCCAGGATAGCCGCTGGATCGTCGTTGGCCTCCTTCGAGTCGATGGCGAACTCGATGTGTTTTCGGCCGGTGAGGCGACTGTAAACGTCGAACCCTTCCGGCAACACGCCGATGCGCTCGCGGAGCTCGGCTCCCGCGGCGTCGACCGGCTCGCCGAGGACGGTGATCGTCCCCTCGGTCGGCCGGACGAAATCCAGGAGCATATTGATCGTCGTCGATTTGCCTGCGCCGTTCGGGCCGAGAAAGCCGTAGATCTCCCCGGACTCGACGGTGAGATCCAGATCGCGGACGGCCTCGATGTCGCCGAACCGCTTTGTGACGCTGGAGAGCTGAATAGCTGACATCTATCTGGTGGTTACTGCGGTCAGCGATAAAACGTTGCGGCTCCCCCCGATTCTGTGTGGTGGCGTAGCTGAGTAAAAAGCACAGACTAGAAAGCGGCTATATGACTTCTATTATTAAATAAACCTACAGTCATCTAGTTTATATACTCATAAGTCCATGTATGTTCAGGAATGAAGTTTACACGTATTCCGCTGACAGTAACGGTTGTTATTTTGCTCGTGAGCGCCGTGGCTGGCAGCGCAGTCGCCCAGTCAGGTAGCGATGATGTCGGCCTCTACGAATCTCTCGAGGAGATGGTCCCGGTGTACAACGAGAACGCAGACAGCGTCGACCTCGGCCCGATCAACCTTGCTGGAACCAGTAATATCTACATCCAAGACGGGGAGTCCGTCGTCACCTACTCGATCGTCATGGACTCCCAGAACCGCATCACGGCGCTCAACGACAGTCCTGGAGCCGATGCGAAACGGAAGATCACCACGGATCGAGCGACGATCGAATCGCTCACCGCGGCGGACAATCCCGCAGTCGCCTTCCGGAACGCGGTCGCCGCTGACGATATCGTGATCACGGGCGAAGACGGCCAGACCGTCGAGCGAATCAAGTGGGCCGTCATCAACGCGTTCAAGGGCTTCTTTATTTGAAGCCGACGTTTTTACGCCTGTTAGAATGGCGTTCAGAGACTGCACCGTTACAGACGGCTATTCAAGCGTCATCTGTCGGCTAGTCAGTGTCAGTTGATTGATTGCGAGACTGCGAGCGCAAGCCTTGCAGCGTGTTTTTATCAGATGCAGATCGGGTTGAGTCACTCCTGCTGCATAGAGAGTGTGGAGTCAGCAAAGTGGATCCAGTTGTTCCAGAACCATTCCACTGCATCAGCCGCTTCGTTCCCTCTCATTGTGAGAGCGGTAGCGCAGTATCCATCGGAACAGTCAGTATCTCGTTAGGGCGATTAACAGTATTTTCATAACTTTCGATTATCAATATACATAAATATGATACGGATCAAATTTATCTAATTCACATGTTGCGTTGTTTGCCAAATGTCAAGATATCAATCGATAGTCGGAATGAGTGGTATGCATCCACTGAAATACGATTGATTGAGAGCGCCGCTCCAGTGGTAACCCACATCAGCGCCAATAGTCACGGGAACCAAACACAATATGACTGATACTGTCCGGATTCTGCACGTTGATGACGATCCTGACTTCACCGATTTGACGGCAACGTATCTTCGAGATGAAGATGAGCGGTTCACGGTCACATCTGTCCGAGATGTCAGTGCTGCTCAGGACCATCTGATCGCGGCACCCGTCGATTGCATCGTGTCTGATCATGGTATGCCTGATCAGAACGGCATCGAGTTTTTACGAGCTGTTCGTGACGAGTCCCCGAATCTCCCGTTTATTCTGTTTACTGGCAACGGGAGTGAAGCGGTTGCGAGTGAGGCGATCTCAGCAGGAGTCACAGATTACGTGCAAAAGGAGACGGGGACTGAACAGTTCAAACACCTCAGTAATCGTATCGCCACCGCCGTTGAGAACTCTCGCACACAACACACCCTGGAACGACAAAGCGATCTGTTCAGTAAAGCACAGAACCTCGCCAATGTCGGCGCATGGGAGTATAACCCTGTAGAAGAAGACATATATTTCAGCAACGAGATCTATGAGATTTACGGCGTTGACACGGAGTACGACCCCAGCCCTGAGGGGGATATCGAGCGGTTCTATCACCCGGATGACCGAGACACCGTTCATACGGCTACCAGAAGAGCTCTCGAAGTCGGCGACGACTACGATATTGAAGTCCGGATTACTGCCGCCGATGGCATCGAGAAGTGGGTTCGAACCCGTGGCAAACCGGAGTTTGTGAACGGAACGTGTCAGCGTGTCCGCGGCACGATCCAGGATATCACCGATCGGAAAGAACGCGAACATGAACTGCGTCAGCAAAAAGAGCGTCTCGAGGAATTTGCCAGCGTTGTCTCTCATGACCTTCGCAACCCATTAAATGTCGTCTCGGGACGGGTAGCAATGGTTCAAGAGGAGTGTGACAGCTCACACTTTGGGACGATCGATGATGCAATAGCTCGGATGGAGCGCATTATTGAGGATGTGTTGTGGCTCGCACACGAAGGACGTGATATTGGTGAGACGCAAGCAGTTGATCTGAGACGGACCGCAGAGCGTTTATGGCCGATGGTGAGCGACACGTCCGACAATGTCGATCTTCTCATCAATGAGACGGGTACCCAGACTGTGATTGACGCTGACGCTGATCGCCTTGCGCAACTCCTCGAGAATATATTTCGTAATGCTATCGACCATGGTGGGTCAGACGTTACAGTCCGTTTTGAACTGACAGAAACTGGATTCGCCATTGAGGACGACGGTCCCGGCATTCCTCCTGATGAGCAGGAGCACATTCTTAAAAACGGATACTCGACCGATGCAAGCGGAACTGGATTAGGACTCTCGATAGTTGAGCGAATCGTTGATGCTCATGGATGGGATATTCATGTGACAGAGGGAAGCGAAGACGGCGCACGGTTCGAAATTATTGGTGTCGAATTTGATCGCTGATAACTATCCGCTCCGCATTCAGCAGTTGATTCCTGCCACATCTCAGAGCGGTTGCAGACGTACGTGCAAGACTCATTCTCTGTGATAGCATCTCCTCTCACGGACTCGGCGGCTCGCCGTCGTATGCCGCGTGATCGGTATAAAAATTCAGCATTGCGAACTTCAGTTTCTCCGGATTGATATCGACCAACTCCTCGCGTTCCTCAACGGGGAAACTCCCGCGGACGCTGTATTTGCCCATATCCGCGTCCGTGTACCGCCGATCGGCCAGAATTCGCACCCCGAAATCCTCCGGTGACCGAATCACCCGCCCCAACGCCTGCCGCGTTTTGCGGACCGTCGGAATCTCGACCGCATACGCCCAGCCCGCATCTCGCTTGCGCCGCTGGTCACTATACGCGCGGTTGTAGGCGTCCTGGACCGCTTCCATCCGTTCCGACAACTGGGGATACGGCACCCCGACGACCACGACCGTCCGGGCGTCGTCGCCGTCGAAGCTCACCCCCTCGGCGAGGGTCCCCCACAACGAGGTCAGGAGGGTCGCGTTGTCGCTGTCGACGAACCGCTGGCGTAATTCCTCGGTCGGCGTACCTGACTCGTCGAGCATCAGCGACCCGAGCCCGTGGTCCTGAATGCTGTTGCCGCCGAGGCGGTCGTAGTACCGCTCGGCTTCCGAGTACGACGGGAAGAACAGCAAGGTGTTGCCGGGGGTGAACCGCACCACGTCCTGGAGCATCGCTGTAATCGTCTCCTGTGTTTCGGGGTCGTCACGCTCGCTGGCGAACAGCGGCGGCACGTCGGCCGCGTACGTCCGCCGGTTTGCCTCGGGATAGCCGAGTTCGTAGGCCAGCCGCGCCGGAGAATCCAGTCCGAGTACGTCCTCGGTCACGTCGAACGGCCGAAGCGTCGCGCTCATCAGCACGCTGGCGTAGACCTCGTCGAACAGCTCGCGGGTCACCTCCCGCGGAATACAGGTGTACAGTTCGGCCCGGCCGTAGACCTCTTCTGTCGCGCCGTCCCGCCGGACACCGACCATCGGATGCTGGCCGAGTTCGCCGCCCTCGGACATCCACGTACTGATAAAGGTCGCCGCTTGCAGCGTCTGGCACTCCGAGCGAGTCGTCGACTCGCCGTTCTTGTAGGCCTGCTCGTACTCCTCGTCCAGCACCTTGCCCAACTGCACTGCAAGCTCGGTCTCGATCTCGATGCCTCGACCCTCGTAGCGCTGCAAAAACGCCAGCGTCAGGTCGTCGCGCCTGTCGTCGTTGGCCACCGAGATGTCCGCCCAGTTGTCGCCGATCTGTTGGCCAGCCAACTGGGAGCCGACGCCGTCGTCGTAGGTCGACTGCAGGGCGTCGCGAAACGCCCCGATTACGTTGCGGGCTGGCTCCGCACGGGAGTCGTCGAGATCCTCCAGTTCGTCGAGCGCCGACTGGAGGGTGTTCTCGGTCAGCGTCCGGGTGGCGTGATCCCGCGCTGCGCCCTCGATGTTGTGGGCCTCATCGAACACCGTGATCACGTCGTCCGGGTCGCGGTCCAACCACCGGAAAAACTGCTCGCGAATCATCGGGTCCAGGAGGTGGTGGTAGTTGCAGACCACGAGGTCGACGCCCTCCATTCCCTCTTTCAACAGCTCGTAGCCACACAATCCCTGCTGGTCGGCGTACTCGTAGACGTCGTCGGGCGTCCGCACGTCGTCGAAGAGCCACGAAAAAAAGTCGTCGGTGTCGTCGGTGAGGTTGTTGTAATAAAAATCGCAGACGTTGCCGTCTTGCAACTCCTGAAGTTCCTCCTCCACGGAGTCGAGTTCGTCCATCACCGCACTGCGGGCCTCGATGGCTTCGGAATCGCCCGCCTGGCTCGCCTCCAGGAGCTCCTGTTGGCGGGCGGCCAACTGCTGTTTGTCGGTCTCGGTGTCGACCAGCTCCCGTGTCGTATCCCGGAGGCTCTGACACTCCTGATACCCAACGTCGATGTGGCACATCTTCGCCTTGCCTTTAAAAACGACCGCGCGGATCGGCTCGGTACGGGTGATCGCGCGGGCGTCCTCGACGAACTGCCGCATCTGCTGGTGGACGTTGGTCGTAATCACGACCGTCTTGTCCTCTTCGCGGGCGTATTCGAGGGCGGGGACGAGCGCCGAGAGTGTCTTGCCAGTGCCGGGCGCGCCCTCTAAGAGGACGTCCCGGCCCTGGTCCAGCGAGTTGGCGATCCGGTCGATGGCCTCCCGCTGGTTCGGATACGGCTCGTCGTACGGAAAGAACCGTAGCTGGTCGTCTGCGGTTGCCACAGCCCCTCTTTGGCCTCATCAGTTTAAAAGGTGTGGTGGCCACGGTGAAAGTAGTCGACCCGTTCGATCCGTCGGTCTTCCAGAAAATGTCGAAATCCGGCGGGAGCGACCGCTTATGCGGCTCTCGCCCGTTTGGCCTCTCTATGACCGTCGACGGCCTCGCCGAGTACGGCATGGAACCGATGACTGATGCGAACATTCGGAGCTTTCTGTCGAGCCGGAGCGTCGGCGTGTTGGGACTCCCGACCGACGGGGTCCCCATGCTCCGGCCGCTGTCGTTTTGGTTCGATGGCGAGGATGCGCTCTACTTCGTCTACGTTCTCGGCGAGGAGAGCCGGAAACACGACCTGAGCCAGCAGGTCGACACCGCCAGATTTCTCGTCTACAGCGCCGAAACGCCGTTTAACTGGCGGAGCGTCCTGCTGACCGGTTCGCTGAGCGAGGTGCCGGAGTCCGAACTCGCGCCGCTGCTCGACGCCATGGAGATCCGATGGCGTCCGGACCTCTTCGAGCAGGCCAGCGTCGACGAGCCCACCGCGCTCTACCGCTTCGAGATCGACGAACAGACTGGTATCAAACATCTCGGACTGCCGCCCGGGTTCGAAGCCCCGGCCGACGACCGAGTCGACTGACCGTCGGCAGCCGAATTGTGGGCCAACCATTGTTGTCGACTGTATGCGTGTTACTGTCACCCACTCAATAGCTGTTGCGGTGGTGTGCGTCTCCGTCGCCATTCAGCGGCAGTATTTTCCGCTTCCTGCGCGTTGTCGACAGCCGAGATGGCAACAAAAACCTCCACTCAAACGGCACTCGTGGCAGACCTCGCAGACTGGAAAGCGGGCGTCATCGGCGGGTTAGGCGGTGGCCTCGTCTTCGGCATCCTGATGTCGATGATGATGCCGGATATCATCGGTGGGGCGATCCCCGGTCTCTACGGCTTCAGCGGCGGCGTCGCTGGCTGGACGATTCACATGGCCCACTCGGCGGTCCTCGGCGTTGTCTTCGCCGGGGTCGCCCGCGCAGCCCCAGGATACACGAACACCCTCGGCAAAAGCTTCGGCGCGGGCATCGTCTACGGGATCGTCCTCTGGGCGATTCTCGGGGCGATCGTCATGCCGATCTGGGTCGGCGCAGTGCTCCCCATGAACCCGCCGGTCCCCAACATCAACCCAATGAGCCTCGTCGGTCACGTCGTCTACGGCGGTCTGTTAGGACTGTTGTACTCGGTGTTCACCAGCCGGTAGTCGACGACTACTTTTTAAAAACGGCTCTCGGGAGTCGGTTACGCAAGCAGTTCGACCAGCAGCGCCTTCTGGGCGTGGAGCCGATTTTCGGCCTGGTCCCAGACAATCGACCGGTCGCTTTCGAGGACTGCGTCGGTGATCTCCTCGCCGCGGTGGGCCGGGAGGCAGTGCATAACTTTCGCGTCGGTACCCGCAAGCAGTTCCTCGTTGAGTTGGAACCCCTCGAAGGCCGCGAGCTTCTCCTCGCGTTTGTCCTCTTCGCCCATACTGACCCAGACGTCGGTATACACGACATCCGCATCCTCGATGGCGGCCTCGGGGTCAGTGTATATCTCCGGTTCGCCGCCGAGTTCGGTCGCCCGGTCGACGACGGCGTTGTCCATCGGGTACTCCGCCGGCGTCGCCACCGTGAGATCGATGCCAGCCAGCGCACAGCCGATGGCGAACGACTGGCCGACGTTGTTGCCGTCGCCGACCCACGCCACCGACACGTCGTCGTCGAACCGTTCGCGGATCGTCAGTAGGTCAGCCAGCGTCTGACACGGATGAGCGTCGTCAGTGAGCCCGTTGATCACGGGGACGTCGGCGTACTCCGCTAGGATTTCGGCGTCTTCGTGGCTAAAGAGCCGGGCCATGATCCCATCCACGTACCGCCCCATCGCTCGGGCGGTGTCTTTTAACGGCTCGCCGTGGCCCAGCTGGATGTCGTCGGGGCCCATGAAGATGGCGTGGCCGCCGAGTTGGGTCATTCCGGTCTCGAAGGAGATTCGGGTTCGAGTGGAGGGTTTTTCGAACAGCATTCCCAGCGTCTGGTCGGCCAGGTGGGTGTCGTCGTCGCCGTTTTTCAGTGCCGCCGCACGCGCCAGTACCGCGTCGACCTCGTCGGCCGACAGATCGTCGATGTCCAAAAAATTCCTTGCGTTCATTGGGCTTGCTCCGTCGTCTCCTCGGTTTCGCCCACGCCGAGTTGCTCACAGACCTCGATCAGCACCGCAATCGAATGGTCGAACTCGGCCAGCGAGAGGTGTTCGTGGGGTGTGTGATCGAGGTTCGAGTCGCCGGGGCCGTAGCTGACGATCGGACAGCCCCACTCGTCGGCGTAGATGTTCATATCCGCCGTCCCGGTTTTCCGCAGCAGGCGCGGATCGCCGCCCTGCTCGCGGATCGCCACCCGGAACAGCCGGGCGACCTCGCTGCGGGGGCTGGTCATCACCGCCGGGATGAACTCCGTCCAGTTGACCGTCCCCGTCTCCAGTTCGCCGTCCGACAGCTCTCGGACCTCCTCGGGAGTGCGCTCCGGCGGCACCCGGAGCTGGAACTCCATGGTCGACTCCATCGACAGTCCATCAACTGAGATCCCACCCTCAAACTCGACGGGCTTCGTGGTAACCTGCTCGAAGACCGGAATCCACTCATCAGGCTCAAAAACGTCCTCGACGCGCTCCCACCAGCTCATCGCGTGTTGGATCGCGTTGGGGTCGGGCCGGGAGGTGTGGCCGGATTCGCTCGTTGCCACGTAGGTTCCCTCAAGCAGCCCCCGGTAGCCCAGCGTGATCCCGTCCCAGCCGGACGGCTCGCCGTTGATGATGGCCTCGGGTGCCTCGCGGTTCTCGATGAGGTGCCACGCGCCGCGGGAGGTCGACTCCTCGCCGACAACACCCACAAACGAGGCCCCCGTTTCCACTGCAGCGATTGCCATCGCTGCCAGCGGTCCTGTCGCGTCGACGCTGCCGCGGCCCCAGAGTTCGGGGCCGTCGTCGCTCTCCTGGATTTCGACCGGAATGTCTCCCGGTACCGTATCGATGTGCGACGTCAGTAGGATCGTATCATCGCCCGGCGCGCGGACGTTGCCGATGTCGTCGAGCCACACCTCGCGGTCGTGGCGCTCGAAGAAGGCCGCCAGTGCTTCGGCAGCCTCCGTTTCGTTGCCCGAGACCGACGGAATCGAGACGAGTTCCGTGAGGAGTTCGCGGCCCTCGGTGTCGACCGCGGGGTGATCGAGCACCGCGTCGGCGTCGGTGCCGACCGCCATTATGACAGCGCCTCCGTCAGGGCGTCGACGACCGTGTCGGCGTGGTCTTTCTCGATGGTGAGCGGCGGCAGCAGCCGCACGACCGTCCGGCCCGCCGGGAGCGCCAACACCTGGTGTTCGAGCGCGAGCTCCCGAAGCACACGGTTCGCGCCGCGTTTCGTTTCGACGCCGACCATCAGGCCGTTGCCGCGGACGTCACGAACCGGCAGGTCGTGTGTTTCGACGGCCGCCTCGATCTCGCTCATCATGTAGTCGCCGACCTCGGCGGCGTGGGCTGGGATCTCCTCGTCGACGATCGTCGAGACGGTCGCGTGTGCCGCCGCCGAAATAACCGGGCCGCCGCTGAACGTCGAGGCGTGCGAGCCGTAGTTGTCGGCGATCCAGTCCCGGCAGAGCGTCGCCCCGATCGGGAGGCCGTTGCCGAGTCCCTTCGCGCTCGTGACCATATCCGGCACCACGTCGGCCCACTCGGAGGCCCAGAGCGTGCCGGTGCGGCCCATCCCGGTCTGGACCTCGTCGAAGATCAGTGCCGCCCCGCTAGTCGCGGTCTCGACGCGGACTGCCTGGAGATACTCCTTGCGGCCGGGGTTGATTCCACCTTCGCCCTGGACCGGTTCGATGATCACCGCGGCGGTGTCGTCGTCGACCGCTTCGGCCATCGCGTCGGCATCACCGTATGGGACGAACTCGACGTCGCCCATCAGCGGCTCGTAGGGTTTCTTGTATTTGTCCTTCCAGGTGGTCGCGAGTGCGCCCATCGTCCGGCCGTGGAACCCACGTTTGGTCGCAATGATCTTCGAGTTCCCCGTCGCGCTCCGGGCGAACTTCAGCGCCGCCTCGTTGGCTTCGGTCCCGGAGTTACAGAGCCACACCTTGTCGACCGTCTTCGGGGCCGTCTCGGCCAGTAGTTCGTACAGTTTCGTCCTGACCTCGACCGGGTAGGAGGCTTGGACGTAGGTTACCCGCGACAGTTGGTCGCTGACAGCCTCCTGGACGGCCTCGTGGCCGTGACCCAGCGGGACGCAGGCGTAGCTCGCGCCCATGTCCAGATACTCGGTCCCGTTGCTGTCGGTGACGTACGCGCCGTCACCGTCGGCGATTTCGATCGGTTTCTCCGAGAAGACGAAGCCGCTCATTGGTCTGCCTCCTGTGGGTCGTCCAGGACACTCCGATGGATCGTCGTTCCAGTGCCACCGAGTGCGTCGCTCACCGGCTCGTCGCTGTTGGCGTCCCCGATATACACTGCCGGGGAGCCGCCCTCTAGTGCTTCGGTCGCTGCCATCACTTTTTTCGTCATGAATCCTTCTGCTGCCTCTTTGATTGCATCTAACTCGTCAGCCGTCGACGCCGATTCGATCAGCGTCTCCGGTTCGTCGGGGTCAGCATAAATTCCGGTTACATCGGTGAGCATGATAAGCTCACCGCCGAGCGCGCCAGCGATTGCGGCCGCCGAGCGGTCGGCATCCGCATTCACTGGCGTCACCGAGCCGTCGTTGTTCTCGCCGAGCATCGGCACGCTCACGACTGGCGTGTAGTTATCCGCCAACAAATCGGCCAGTAGGCCGTCGTTAACGTCGGTGATCTTCCCGGAGTGGTCGCCGCGCTTGATTTTCTTTTTGCCGTCTTCGAGCACGCGAACCGCCGATTTCCGCGGGCCAGTCAGCAGGCCGCCGTCGACGCCCGAGAGACCCAGGGCGTCGACGCCCGCATTGCGAAACAGCGTTGTCAACTCGGTGTTGAGTTTGCCGGCCATCACCATCTCGAAGACCTCGATAGTCTCCTCATCAGTGAAGCGGCCGGTGACGCCGCCGGGTGTCTCGACGTAGGTCGGCTCGATTCCCATGCGTTCGAGCGTCTCGTCGACTGCCGTCGAGCCACCGTGGACAACGATCACGTCGCGGCCGTCGTCGACGAGCGCGGCGATATCACTGACTGCGCCTTCGGGGTCGACGGCTTTCGCGCCGCCGATCTTCACCACGACCGGGGGCCGTCGGCCACCGTCGGCACGCAGTTGGTTCACCTGTGGGGTGGCCGATTCGGTCGACTGGTCGTCTGCGCGCGGCTCGGAAAGACGAGTAGCACGCGAGTCTGTGTTGTATCCGGTCATAGTGAAAAGTCGAGGGCGCTATGGTGCGCCGACTGGGTGGAGGCCTGCGAAGTCGAGGCCTGCGGTCTCGTCAAGGCCGAGGGCGACGTTCGCCCCGTGGATCGCCTGCCCCGCTGAGCCCTTCATCATGTTGTCGATCGCCGAGAAGGCGACGATGCGCTTGTTCGAGGGGTCGAGTTCGAAGCCGACCTCGCCGATGTTGGTCCCGGCGACGGCCTTCGGTTCGGGGTAGCGGTAGACGCCCCCGCCGCCGGAAACGAGTCGCATGAACGGCTCGTCCTCGTAGCTGCCGCGGTAGGCCTTCCAGAGGTCGCCCTTCGAGACGGGCCCGCCGGGGAAGACGTGGCAGGTCGCCGACGAACCGCGGATCATGTCGACCGCGTGGACGGTAAACGACACCGAGACACCGAGGAACTGCTCGATCTCGGCCTCGTGACGGTGGCTGATTGGTGCGTAGGGGCGGACGATCCCCGAGCGTTCAGGGTGGCTTGAGGCCGCGCCGCCACCTGCGCCACCCTCCGAGGAGCCGACCTTGACATCGACCACGATATCCTCGTCGCCCTCCAGGATCCCCGCATCGAACAGCGGTTTCAGACCGAGAATCGTCGAGGTGGCGTTACAGCCCCCACTGGCGATGAGGTCCGCACCCGGCAGTTCGTCGCGGGTGAGTTCGGGGAGCGCATAGACGCTTTGGTCGAGGTATTCGGGCGCGCTGTGGCCGTCGTACCACTCCTCGTACTGCTCGACCGTGTTGAGGCGGAAGTCCGCCGAGAGGTCGACCACCGTGTCGGCGTGCTCGTAGAAGGTGTCGATCTGCTCCATCGAGACGCCGTGCGGGGTCGCCGCGAAGAGGACGTCGACCGATTCGAGGTCGTCCGGCGAACTGAATCTGAGGTCGAGCTCCCGAAGGTTCGGATGGGAGTGGCCGACCGTCTTGTTGGCTTTCGACCGGCTCGTGGCCTGTTCGATCTCGAAGTTCGGATGGCCAGCCAGCAGGCGCAGCAGTTCCCCGCCAGTGAAGCCGGTGCCGCCGATGACGGTCGCAGAGTAGGTCTCGCTGCTCATGCGGTCGTCAGCTCCTCGTTTTCGGCCGCGGCTTTCGATTCCAGCCAATCGACGACCGCGGCGGGCACGTCGATGTCCACGCAACTGTCGAGGGCTTTGAACTCGACGGTGTGGTTGACCTCGTGGACGGTGTACTCGCCGCTTTCCTCGCCGCCGACCTCCATCAGGTCGACGCCGAGCAGGCCGCCACCGACTGCGTCGCTGGCCTGTTCGACCAGCTCTAGGGCTTTGTCATCGAGGCCGAAATCGTCGGTTTCGCCGCCCTTTGCGGCGTTTGTCAGCCAGTGGTCCGAACTCCGGGTCATGGCCGCGACTGGCTCGCCGTCGGTGGCCAGCACGCGAATATCCCGGCCCGGCTTGTCGACGAACTCCTGGATGTAGAACACCTTGTGCTCGTAGTGGCCCAGGACCTTCTTGTGTTCCAGGATCGCCTCGGCGGCACTCTTGGAGTCGATCTTCGCCATCAGTCGACCCCACGAGCCGACCACGGGCTTGAGGACACAGGGGTAGCCGAACTCCTCGATGGCCTCCATCGCCGAGTCGGTCGTGAAGGCGACTTTGGTCTCGGGAGTTGGCACGCCAGCCGCATCGAGCGCGAGGCTGTTTTTGGCCTTGTCGGCACAGACGTCGGCGGTCTCGGGGCTGTTGACCACGGGGATTCCGTAGTGGTCGATGAACCGCGTGGCGTACAGCGACCGGCTAGTCGAGAGACAGCGGTCGACGACGATATCGAGGTCCTCGATATCGGCGGTCGTCCCGTCGAGACTGAACTGGTGTTTCCGGACGTCGATCTTCGTGATCTCGTGGTCCCGGTCGCGAAGCTCGCCCAACAGGAGCTTCTCGTCTTTGCGAATCCGCGAATAAAGAATTCCAACTTTCATAGGTGTGTGAACTGGCGTGAAGACGCCACTGCGGCCGTCGTCGCCAAACTTACTCGCCCCAGTCCTCTTCGAGCTCCGGGGCCGTCTCCAGGACCGCCGGGTCGACGGCGATGACTTCGAGTTCGGCACCACAGGTGCCACAATCGATGATCTCTCCGACTTCCAGGTCGTCGTGCAGGGAAACCTCGGCCCCGCACTCCGGACATTCTGCGTCTGTCATGTGCGTACTCACGACTTCCCCACCTATATACTTAAACACATCGAACTTGTTTGAAAATTTACAATAACCGGCAAAGCCACTACGGGAGTGTTATCGGGCGTCGGCGGTTCGTCGAAATCCTCGGTTGAATTTCATGTTGGTGTGTTGCCCCCAAGCGGGGGTCGCCGCAGTCGTCTATACATACTCGCCGACCGCCTCCTGGAGGTCCGTCTCGGCGGCTTCTAGCGTGGCCTGCCGCTCGGCCAGTGAGTCGTTGTCGTCGGCAAGCGTCTCGCGTGCGCTCGCGATGGTCGACTCGACAGCCGCGATGGCTGGCCCACCCTGCGAATCACGGCTCTCGACGCTCTCGGCGGGGTCGAGGGCCGACTCGACGGCCGCCCGGTCGACATAGTCGAACAGCGACTCGCCGAGGACGTCTTCGGTGGCCGCATCGAGCAGTGTGGCCGAGACCGCCGTCTCGGCGTCTTCGGCTTCCTCGGCGGCCAGCGCGACCACTTCGTGGGCAGTGCGGAACGGCAGTCCGGCCATCGCCAACAGATCGGCGATCCCGGTCGCCGTCGAAAAGCCCGCTCCGGCGTCCTCGGCCAGCAGCGATTCGTTCCAACTCGCAGTCGACACCGCCCCCGCTGCCACGGCCGAGGCTTCGACGACGGCGTCGACCGCGCGGAACGTGTGCGGATGGGCGCGCTGGAGGTCACGGTTGTAGGCTCGCGGGAGCCCCTTGAGCGTCGTCAACAGCCCAGTGAGTTCGCCGGTCGCGTCGCCCGCCACCGCACGGGTGAGTTCGAGCGTGTCGGGGTTCTTTTTCTGGGGCATGATCGAGGAGGTCGAACTGTAGTCGTCCGACAGATCGACATATCCCTTGTTGGCGAAGATGACGATATCTTCGGCGAGCCCCGACAGCGTGGTGGCGTGGATCGCTAACGCGGCTGTGGCCTCGGCGAGGAAATCACGGGCCGACGAGGCGTCCATCGAGTTGTCGATGACGCTGTCGAACCCGAGCAATTCCGCGGTGCGTTCGCGGTCGATGTTGAACGGCGTGCCCGCGAAGGCCGCCCCGCCGAGCGGCGATTCGTTGGTTCGGTCGTAGGCATCCAGGAGTCGCGCCGTATCGCGGGCGATTGTCGACGCATACGACATGAGGAAGTGGCCGACCGTGATCGGCTGGGCGGGCTGGAGGTGGGTGTAGCCGGGCATCAGGGTGTCAGTGTGCTCGGCCGCCGCCTCAATGAGGGCTTCGCGGAGCCCGAGGGTGGTTTCTGCGGCCTCCAGGAGATCCCCCCGAAGCCGATACCGAATACACGTCGCCACCTCGTCGTTGCGGCTCCGGGCGGTGTGCATCTTCCCGCCGTCGGGGCCGACGCGGTCGATGACCGCCGACTCGATGGCCTCGTGGACGTCCTCCCCACCGTCGAGCGCGCCGTGGCCCGCCGACTCGACATCAGCGAGCGCGTCGAGAATTCGGCCGGCTTCGTCGTCGTCGATGATCTCCTGCTCGGCGAGCATGACGACGTGAGCCTGGTCGACCGCCAGATCAGCCGCAAAAATCCGTTCGTCGCCGGCGAGACTCGACAGGAACTCGCGGGCGGGGCCGCCGCTGAAGCGGTCCCGGCGGACCACTGTTTCGTCGCCCCCTTCCGTATCGCCGTCCGTCGAGTCTCCGGTCATTTTATTCGCTGTCGCCGCCGTCGGCGGCTGCTTTCGTTTCGGCGTCCTGTGCGGCCTTCTCGGCTTGGGCCGCGATGCGGTCCTGATAGCCGTGGTATTTGGCAACACCCGTCGCGTCCTCCTGGGTGATCTTGCCAACTTTCTCGGTGTTGAACGAGGCCGCATCGGCGGAGTAGACGGCGTACTCGCTGGACCGGCCGACGACGCGAGCCTGACCGCCCTCGAAGCGGATCGTCACCGAGCCGGTGACCTTCTGCTGGGTCTCGTCGATGAAGCCTTCGAGCGCAGCGACGAGTGGGCCGTCGACGAGGCCTTCGTAGCCCTTCTGGCTCCACTCGTTGTCGACCTGCTGTTTGAAGTCACGCTCTTCCTTCGTGAGGACGAGCGATTCGAGGCCCTCGTGCGCATTGAGGAGGGTCGTGGCGGCTGGGTGCTCGTAGTTTTCTCTCACTTTGAGGCCGAGCATCCGGTCTTCCATCATGTCGGTGCGGCCGACGCCGTAGGAGCCCGCCAGCTCGTTGAGTTCCTCGATGAGCGCGATCGGCTCTTTCGCCTCGCCGTTGAGTGCGACCGGATAGCCCTCGTCGAGCTCGATTTCGATCTCTTCGGTCTCGCCGCTCGGGGCGGTCGTCCAGTTGTAGATCTCCTCGCCGGGGACGTAGTCGGGCTCTTCGAGATCGCCACCCTCGATCGAGCGGCTCCAGAGATTGGTGTCGATCGACCAGGTGCCCTCGTTGCCCGCCTGCACGGGGAGGTCGCGCTCGTCGGCGTACTCGATCTCCCAGTTGCGGGTCATCCCCATCTCGCGGACGGGCGCGATGACTTCGAGATCGGAGGCGCGCCAGACGGCCTCGAACCGCAGCTGGTCGTTGCCCTTGCCGGTACAGCCGTGGGCGATCCCGTCGCAGCCCTCCTCCTGTGCGACGCGGAGGATGGCTTTAGCGATCACCGGACGGGCCAGCGCGGTCCCGAGCGGGTAGCCCTGATAGTCCGCGTTCGCGCGAACCGCGTCGAAACAGAGGTCGGCGAACTCCGCTTTGGCCTCGACCACGTGATGCTCCAGGTCGAGGGCTTCGGCCGTCTCGCGGGCCTCCTCGAACTCCTCGGCCGGTTGGCCGACGTCGACCGTCACACCGATTACTTCGTCGTAGCCGTACTCCTCTTCGAGAACCGGCACACAGACGGTCGTATCCAGACCGCCGCTGAACGCCAGTGCCACACGCTTTGTCATTGGCTACAACGAATAGAGAGGGGAACTTAAATTCAGCGTTTCTATTTTCCGAAAATAGTGTCATAGAGCAGGCTACGGGCCTAAAAACGGGGAGTCATGAAAACGAATCGACGGCCGAACCGCGGGTGCCTGCTGGCACCGCAGTGGCTCGATCGTCAAAACGAGGCGAGGTCGGCCACGTATGGCCGCCCCGCTCGCGGTAGTCGCCGGGGTGCCCGCTGGCACCATTGCCGCAGCCGCCGCTGCCGGATCGGAGCCAACAGGCGTGGTCGACGACTCGCTGCCATTAGCAGTGATTTTTGGGCTCTGCTACAAAACCGTTGCGTGATTGTTCGTACCGTGTGTACTGACCACATTCCCCACTCGGCACTGATTGTGGCTAATCGTCACCGGCCGAGGCGTCGACCTCGGGCCCGTCGACCACCTCCGGTGTCCCGCGAACGTCGCCCTCGCGCCACGTCCCGCGTCGGAACCAGAGCCACGCGATGACTGCCCCCGCCACGTTCGAGACGAAAAACGCCGTCCAGATCCCTCGGACACCGAAAACCAGATCGGCGTAGGGGATCGGCAGCCGGAACTGCGAGGCGATGTAGGCGACCGGCAGTCGAATCCCACCCAGGGTCAGGATGGCGATCGCCGCGGCGACGAGCGTCTTGCCCGCCCCGCGGAAGCCCCCGGTGAACGCTCGCATAACCCCGGTAAACCCGAATGACAGCGCGACATACCGCAGCAGCGTCGAACCCTCATCGAGTACCGCGGGGTCATCGGTAAACACGCTCACGATGGGTGTCGGAACGAGGAAGATGAGCACACCCACCACCCCGAGAACCACGAACAGTCCCTTGGCCGCGAGGTAGTTGGCCGCCTCGGCGCGGTCGTACTTTCCAGCCCCGATGTTCTGACCCGACATCGTCTCGACGCCACGGGCGACCGCGATGGCTGGCAGGAAGATGACCGAAAACACGCGGGTGCCGATTCCGAAGGCCGCGACGACCGCGGTCGAAAACAGCCCGACGACGATCAACAGGGCGTTAATCGAGAGCGCACGCCCAGTTCCCTCGATACTCGCCGGGACGCCAATCCGGAGGATCTTGCGGAGATACTGGAAGTCGGGCTTCATGTCGGTGAGATTGATCTGGATGCCGCGGCTCCCCGACAGCATGATCCCGAGACCGACGACCATCGCGAGGCTCCGCGAGAAGATGGTCGCGATCGCCGCCCCCTCGATCCCGAGTTCGGGAAACGAGATGGGGCCGATCGACCACCCGTTGATGAGGAACGGATCCAGGATGACGTTGATCACGACCGTCCCGAACATGACGACCATCGGCGTGATCGTATCGCCAGCGCCCCGCATCAGCGAGATGAACACGAAGAAGCCGAACATAAACGGCAGTCCCAGCGCGATGACCTCCATGTAGGCGGTCGCTCCCGGCAGCACCTCGGGTGAGGCCCCTAAAAAGGCGAGGAAGGGTCTAACGAAGGGGTAGCCGCCGAGGCCAAGGATGAGCGAGCCAATGAAGGCGAAGGTGACTGTCTGGGAGGCAGCGTACTCGGCCTGTTCGGTCTCGTCGGCCCCCGTGTGTTGAGCCACTAGCACACTGCCCGCGACCGACAACCCCATCCCAAGGGAGATGAGCAGAAAGACCATCGGGAAGCCGAACGAGATCGCCGCCAGCGCCTCCGTCGAGTAGCGACCGAGCCAGAACGTGTCGGCAAGATTGTACGCGGTCTGCAGCAGGTTCGTCACGACGATCGGCAAGGAGAGATACACCAGCGGCTTGAGGATACCGCCCTCGGTCAGTTCGAGTTCCTCCTGTCCTTTAAAAAAGCTCACGCGGCTTCCTCCGGGCGCCAGCCCAACTGTGCTTCGAGATAGTCTTCGACCACCTGTCGGGTTTTTTCAGGGTCCTCGCCGAGTGCGACCATCCGAACGTGGCTGCCGTTGATCATCGTGCTGACCGCCCGGGCGACTGCGGCGGCATCGACCGCGGCGAAATGGCCCGCCTCGATGCCAGCGTTGACGGCGTCCTCGACGACCCCCCGAAGCGCGGCGTCGAGTTCGCGGAACCGCTCGCGGTAGGTGTCGTGGAAGGGCGCTTGGGCCTTCAGCTCCATCAGCGCAATCGGGAACTCGTCGTTGGGTGACGAGTCAAACACCGCATCGAGAAATCCCGCCAGCCGGTCGCGGGGATCGGCGGCCTCACAGTCGACCTGCCGTTCGAAGCGGTCGACCAGATCGTCGAGAAACGCGTCCAGGAGTTCCTCTTTGGTGTCGAAATGGTAGTGGATCGCCGCCGTCGTCACCGACGACGCCTCGGCGATCCGCTGCATCGTGAGGTCGGCGTAGCCGTACTCACAGAGGCTCCGTCCGGTCGCCCGGATGATCGTCTCGGTCGTCTCCGATTCCATGTTCGCCCACAACTTACTGACTAGTTAGTAAATGGGCTTCGGTTGCGCTGATGGGGTTCCGATTTTGAAAACGGACCGTCTCAGAAGCCGAACGGATCGAAGCCGGTGTCGACGCCGAGCAGCCAGAATACCCCAGCGATCCCGACCGCGGCCGCCAGCGGGATCGTGAGGTTGTCATCGACGGCGACCCCGCGAATGATCGGCTTGATCCCGTCGGCGATCGCCCCCAACAGCGCGCCGCCAGCCGCGGCAGCGGCTCCCACGGCGAGGTCGCTCCAGGCGACCGTAAACGGCACCGCGAGCAGGAAACAGAGCCCGAAGGTCGCGCCGATCACCGCCGGGCGCTTGTGTTCGTGGGCTCCGTTGTCGCTCAGCGCGCCGCTGATCGGATCGGCGACCGCCAGCATCAGGACGGCTGGAAGCGTGACGCTCGGCCCAAAGGTGACCGCGACGAGCGTGACGCTCAACATATAAAAGGCGTAGCCAGCGACGCTGTCGGCCTCGTAGGGGCGGGTGAGTTCGTCGTAGAGCCAGTGGTTCAGCCCGACAACTAACCGGAGGAACTCCAGGACGAACGCCACGGCTGTCACGCCGAGCATGAAGTACCGCAGCTGGTTCCACGTCGCCAGATCGAGCAGATACAGCAGTGGCATCCCGACCCCGCTGGCGTGGACCGCCCGCCGACCGTACTCGCTCATCTCGGACTCCGGCTCACGTTGTCGTCACGTCGGTTGCGACGTCGTCGTACCGATCGCCGAGCTCGTCGAACGCCCGATCACCGGCCAGCATAGCCTCCAGCTCCCCTGCCACGTCGTCGACCGGCAGCCGGATCTGGATGGCCGAATCCCGCTCGCGGAGCGTGACTGTCTGCTCGCCGTCGCCTTCGAGGCCTTCGTGGTCGACGGTCACACAGAACGGGGTGCCGACCTCGTCCTGTCGGCGGTAGCGGCGGCCGATCGAGCCCGAATCGTCGTAGGTAACCGAGATACCTGCCTCCCGAAGGCTTCCCGACACGTCGGTCGCCACGTCGATCAGCTCGTCGTCGTTGCTGACAAGCGGGAAGACCGCAACGTTGGTCGGGGCCACTTCGGGCGCAAGCGAGAGATAGCTCCGCGTCTCGCCGTCGACCTCGTCTTCGCTGTAGCCGTGCTCCAAGAGGGTGTAGACGGTTCGCCCGACCCCGAAGGAGGGTTCGACGACGTGGGGCGTGATGTGTTCGCCCGACTCGGTCTGTTCTTCGACCGCAAAGTTGGCGACCTCGGTGTCGACGGTGTACTCCTCGCCGTCTACGTCGACGGTCACCTCGTCGCCCTCGAAGGCGTCGGGGTCCTCGTCGGCGAGCTCCTGGAGCCCGTCGGCCACGTCGGCGGCGGCACCGCCGAACTCGGGGCCGAGCGCCGACATATCGGGGTCGACGACCGCTTTCTCGACGGTGATCGGCTCGTCGTACCGTTTGAATACCGTAAAGCGGTCCTCGGAGTACTCGCCGTGTTTGGTCAGGTCGTAGTCGCCGCGGTAGGCGAAGCCGGCGATCTCGATCCAGTTGCCCGAAATCTCGCTTTCGGCGTCCCAGCAGTCGGCGGCGTAGTGGGCCCGCTCGCCGGTGAGGTGTTGGCGGAACCGGAACCGATCCATGTCGACGCCGACGCGCTCGTACCACTCCTGGGCGATGCCGAGATAGTAGGCGACCCACGGCGAGCCGATGATTCCCTCTTCGACGGCCTCGCCGATGGTCGTGTCGACGTAGTCGCCATCCTCTGCGTTCTGCTCAGTGGCGGGGTAGAGCGTCACCTCGACGTCCTCGACTTCGCCGAGCGGTGGCTCGTCCTCTTCGGGGTCGATGAACTGCTCCAACTCGGCCTGTGTAAACTCACGCACGCGAATGATGCCGCGCCGCGGGCTGATCTCGTTGCGGTAGGCGGGGCCGATCTGGGTGACGCCGAACGGGAGCTGGCCGCGGGCGTACTCCTTGAGCCGCGGGAATTCGACGAAAATCCCCTGGGCGGTCTCGGGGCGCATATAGCCCGGCTGGCCCGAGCCGGGGCCGATCGAGGTCTCGAACATGAGGTTGAAATCCTCGACCGGCTCGCCCGCGAGGTCGGCCCCACAGGCCGGACACGCGAGGTCGTGGTCGGCGATGAGCTCCTGGACCTTCTCGATACCGAGGGCCTCGGCGTCCTCGATCTCCGGGACTGCGTCCTCGATCAGGTGGTCGGCGCGGTGGCTTTCGCCGCACTCCGCACACTCGACGAGCATGTCGTCGAACCCATCGAGGTGGCCCGACGCCTCGAAGACAGCCTCGGGCATGATCGTCGGCGCTTCGATTTCGTCGTTACCGAGGCGGACCGTAAACTGATCGCGCCAGGCGGATTCGACGTTGTGTTTGAGCGATGCGCCCTCCGGGCCGAAGGTGTAGAAGCCAGCCGTCCCGCCGTAGGCCCCGTTCGAGCCGAAAAAAAAGCCGCGGCGTTTGGCCAGCTCCATGAGTTCGTTCTGCTCGGCCATCACAGCCCCTCCAGGAGATCGATATCCCGGACCATGCCGACGAGTTCGCCGCCAGCCAGCAGAGGGATCTGCTCGATGTCGTTCGTAATCATCGCCTGTGCGGCCTCCGTGGCGGTCTTGGTTCGGGAGATCGTCACCACGTCTTCGGTCATGATCTCGGCGATGGGTTCGGCCGGGATCTCGACGTTCCGGGTCGGGAAGTAGCTGTTCCCGACGGCTTTGATCCCTTCCCAGGCCCACTCGGAGTCCTGTTCGGCGATCGACTCGCCGGTGTCGTCCTCGCCTTCGACGACGCGGGCGACCTCGACGATGTCGACCTCGGTGAGGATGCCCGTCATCTCGCCGTCGTCGTCGAGGACCACAGTGTAGGGAACGTTCGCGTAGTAGATCTCGCGTTCGCCGACCGGCAGCGGGGTCTCGACGTAGGTCGTGTTGATATCCTGTGTCGCGAGGTCGCCGACCTCGGTCTGGCCGTCGATCTCCTCGCGGGCAATTGCCCGAACCACGTCCGTAAGCGTGAGAATTCCGGCGAGTGCGCTCTCGTCGTCAGCCTCGACGACAGGCAGCCGTCGGGCGGTCTCCTCACGCATGACCGCAGCGGCCTCGTGGATATCCGCATCGGTCGTGATCGTCGGCACTTCGGCCATTAGCAGTGCCAACTGGTCTTCGTCGGGGCGGTCGATCAGATCGTCTCGGGAGACGAGTCCGCGGTAGACCTCGCGTCCGTCGCTTTCCTTGACGACCGGGACCGACGAAAAGCCATGTTCCTGTAGGTACTCCAGAACGTCGTCGCGGGTGCCGGGGAGTTCGACGGTCACCAGCTCCGACCGCGGTGTCATCGCGTCGACTACGTGCATAGTTCGCGTACCGTCGGCCAGCCTCTTGTATCAACCGAACGCCGGCCCGCCTTGCTGGCGGTCGATACTGGATATTTACATTACCTTTCGACACGTTTATATACGTCAGAGTGTGAGAGGAAACCATGCCACAGGAACACACACCTGTTGCCGATGGCTCGGACGCCGAGGTGATGGCCTCGATCGACGCTTCCTCCAGTAGTCCTTCCTATATTATCGCCGACATCAGCCGGGATGACGCGTGGCTTTCGGTATCCGAGACTGACGCGCCGGTCCTCGCCGAGTGGTGTTGACCTGTTTGTAGCTTTTTTACTCAGTCTTCGGTCCAGTAGTACAACGACTCCCGTTCGGCCTCACAGTTCGGACACCGATCGGGCATCGATTCGATCTCGCCCATCTCGCCACACTCCAGACACCGCCACATCAGGTAGGCCTCGCCGAACTCGCCGCTGGTCGACTGCGGGCCGCCGGTGGCCTCGGGGCTGGTCGAGACGACGAACCCGTGGTCAGTCAGGCTCCGGACCACGCCGAGCGGCTCTCCGTCCTCATCGAACACCGTTTCGCCGACGAGTTTCGGTGTCTGATCGGTGTCTGCCGGATGGCTGTTGGATTCGCTCATGGTTCCGGCTACGATCAGCAGTCGCATAAGTGTGTTAAATGGTAGCATTCGACGATTGCCGGTCGAAACGGGGCGTTATACCAGTCGACTGGTTCTGTCAGCTACAAATCTCCACCCGAAACGGAGGGGGTTCGGGAACGGTTCCCAACCGCTACATGAAGTCCGCAATCCCGCTCTGTTTGTTTTTGTCGTTCTCGAAGACGGATTCAAGCGAGCGCTCCAGGATGCGCAGCCGCTGTTTGGTGTACTCCCGGCAGCCGAACCGGTCGGCGACCTCAATGGCGGTGTCCATGTATTTGTTTACAGAGCCCTCGTGAACCGTGAGATTCACCCGCCCGCCACATTCCCGGCATTCGCCCGACAGCGGCATCCGACGATACTTTTCGTCGCAGTCGAGACACCGGGTCTTTTGGCTCGAAAACGCCCGGAGGTTGCCGATCAGATCCGGCAGGAAGTGGTACTCGATGACGCGCTCGGCCACGTCGGTCTCGTCGACCGCCCGGAGTTTGCGGGCCAGCTCCAGTTGGGCGTCCATCTTGTCCATCATCGACCCCAGCGTCTTGTAGGCCGACAGGCTCGGCCCCATGTGGATATCCGTCGTCGAGTGGGTGTGGTTGAAGCCGCGGTACTGGTCCGGCGTGTTGAGGGTGTCCTCGCCAGTCTGGATGTCGACCGACTCGGGGTCGGCCTTTTCGAGGGTGGCCTCGTAGAACGATTTGGGGTAGGTGTCGACGATGTCCATGTTGTGGGCCTCGTCGTCGATTTCGGCCGGGTCGATGCGTGAGGACATCACTAAGGGCGCATCCATTCGCCCGCCACGCTTGTTCGGCAGGAACTCTCGGCTGAAGTTCAACAGCCCGTCCATAAGCAGCATTACGCAGTCTTCGTCGCCATCGCAGTTGCGCCGTTTTGCGGCATGGAAGTACGGATGTGCGTAGCCGACCGCCGCGCTCGTAAAGCCGACCACCCGACCGACCACTGCCGCGCTCGTGTGGGGGGCCATCCCGAAGACGAGTTCGCCGACCAGATCGTCGCGCTCGTCGACATCGTAGAAGGCGGGCAGGCCGTAGAACCGTTCCAGGAGATCGTCGACGAAATCCGCGGTCTGCAACATGTGCTCGGCTGCGCCATCCGAGAGGACGATGTCCTGGACTTTGAGTTCGACAATCTGATCGTCATGCCGCAACGGATCGCCGTCGATATCGGTCTCGTAGCCCAGCCCGCGGAAGTGGTCGACGGTCACGTCGAGTTCTTCGGGCTTCACTGCGGTCACCGGCAGGTCGGTCATATCGTACCGGACGGTGCCGTCTTTAAACGACGAAACGCCGTGTTTCGACCGCAGGATTCCCTTTTCGATGGCTTCGGGCGTCTTGTTCGCCGACGTGAGCCCCTGAACGCCTTTTAAAATCTCGAAGTTCCCCTCGCGTTCGGTGATCGACTCCAGTGCGCCGCGGTACTCGCTTCGGAGGTCGACCTCCTGCCACTCGGCGGCGGTCACGTCCCGCTCACACCGCGGACATTCGACACGGCCTGCCTCGTCGGGTTCACAGACGACTTCGCAGTCCTCGCACTCGTAGTGCGGTTCGGTGTGGGCCCCGCAGTCGGGACACTGCGATTTGAACGTCTGGGTCTCGCAGTCCGGACATAACCGCTGATTGATCTGCATCCTGTGGACGCCGCGTCGACCCTGCTCGTCCATCTCCCGAGCGGCGGCGGCCACGTCCCGCTGGCTGCCTCCAGCCTCGGTAATCGGGAACAGCGTGTGGACTGCTGGTGAGAGGTCCCGCTTTTCGGATTTCTCGGGCCGACCCATTCGCGCGCCGATCCGCGTCGGCGCGCGCTCGCGAAGTTCGAACGGAGCGACCTCGTTGGCGGCCTTCACGGAGTTGTTGCCGCCGTCCCACGCCCTCGCGTCCGCCGACAACTCGTCCCACTCTTTGGTTAGGTCCTCGCTCACGCCGAGCGAGCGGGCCAGCGGGAGCCAGTCGCGGATCTCGCAGGTCTCGTCGGTCTGCTGGTGGGTGACCAGCAGAGTTTCGAGGCTCGTCTGGACCGTCTCGCTTCGCTCGACCACGAGCACGTCGCCGCCCTCGCGGAGCTCGCCGTCGGCAACGGCCGCCGCGAGCGTCTCGAAGGCTTCGACCGGGATATCGTGCCAGACGTAGGTGTATTTCGGGTGGAGTGGGCAGTCGTACTCGGTTGCCCACCGGAGGGCTTCGGTGGCAGTCGGCGCTTCGAGGTCGACGTGGGGGTCGTCCTGGAGGGCCTGGACGTCCGCGCCCGCAGCTGCGAACTCCTGGACCCACCATTCGGGGGCGTACGAGGCGGGCGCGAGCGGATGGTTGTTTTCGACGAACTCGCCGTAGTTGACGAGATACTCGCCGAGATCCAGGATCTTCTCGACGCCGTTGCGGAGTTCGAGTGCTTCCTCGGGGTCGTCGATCCGCCGGACCTCGCCGGTCGCCAACTTGACCGTCGGCCCCTCGATGGAGTCGACCGGGATGATTCCGGCTGCCTTCCCCGGTCGCTCGGTTTTGATCTGGGTCCCAGTAGCAAGAAAATCGTCGATGATGTGCATCGTCGCCGGATGGACGCCCGCGGTCGCAAAGCCCAGATTACGCGCCCGACCGTATCGGAGCCTGAACCCGCCGGATTCGGAGGGGTGACCGAAGACCGGCCGCCCCGCGATCAGATCGAGCAGGTACTTCGATTTGGGTTTGACGCGGGCGGGGCCGTCGACTTTGCCCTCCTCGTCGCCGTTCTCGCTCTCGCCGTCGTCGGCTTCGGCATCGGATTCGTCGGCCGCGTCGGCCGCCTCGTCGCTGTCGTCTTCTTCGCCCTCGATGGTACCGTCGATGAGGTCTTGTAGCCACGGCCAGTCGACCTCGTCGAGCTGGCGGGTGTAGCGCTGGATTTTGGGAGCTTTGAGGGCGATTCCCTCGGCGGCGACCAGACACATCCCGCCCCGCGAGGAGTTGGTGTCGACGCGGTCGAGATCCCGGTAGCCCGAAACTTCGAGATCGCCGGTCGCCTCGCCGTCGAGCATGATCGGCATATTCGTGGCGATAAAGCGGCTCTCCTTGTCCTTCGGCGAGTACTGGAGCCCGGTGTCTTTGTCGTAGAGGTTGATCTCCTCGACGTACCGTTCGATCTCCTCCTCGCGGCCCTTGTACTCGGCGAGACCGAGGATACTCCGGGTGTAGTCGGCGACCAGTACGGAGAGTGCTTGGGCGGTCCCACCGGCCGAGCGGATCGGCCCGGCGTAGTAGACGTTGACGAACTGGGTGCCGTCGTCGTTGTCGAGCAGTTCGACCCGGTCGATTCCCTCGATCGGAGCTGCAACAACCCCCTCAGTGAGCAGGGCGACCGCAGTTCTGACCGCCCCCTCGATTTTGCCAGCCTTGCTGTCGTAGTCGCCCACACGGCCCTCGGCGAAGTCTTTCGCCAGTTCGAGGGCCGCCTCTTCCCGTGACATCTGGCCTTCGAGTTCCCGGACGCGTTCGGCGACGTTCGGAATCCCCAAAATGTTCTCGACGCGGTCGGCCATGTCCTGGGCGATCGGGATTTCGACCTCCGGTTCGGGGTCCTTGCCCTGGCCTTTGGCGCGCTCGGCGACCGCCATCGCCTCGTCGAGTCGACGCTCTATTCGGTCGAAATACTGCTCGTCGTCGGCTCGCATCGGGGTCCGGTTGTCGGGCTCTCCGGCGTCATCACCGGCGGGGCCGTCGCTCGTCTCGCTCACAGCCAGAGATCCAACTCGGTGTCCTCGTCTCGCTCGCGGGTCAGTGGCTGTTCGAACGCGCGGAAGTAGAGTTCGCCCGCGAAGACGGTCCCGGCGTTGAGGTGTCCAGCAAGCGCCTGTCCGTTCCGCCGCGAGAGGACGGCGTGAGTGTGGGCGAAGGGTTCGCCGTCCAGGAGGCTGACGTTGCCGACGCAGGCGGCGACTTCCAGTGGCTCGTCGAAGGTTACCGATTGGTACTCTTTGTCATCTTGATCGTAAAACCAGAGTTCGGCATCCTCGACCGAGCCGAGGGCCGAAAACCAGCCCGCCTCGGCCTCAACGTCCGCGGCGAGGGTTTCGATCTCCTCGCGCCAGTCCGCTCCGGTTTCGAGTCGAGCCATGTACTCGCCGGTGACGGTGACCTCACGGTAGTTCATAGAATCCTCATTGTCACACCGGGGCAAAAAGCTTCAGTTCTCGTCGACTGCGCTCCGCGTGCCACCTCGGCCTCGCGTCCGCCCCGTGGTCGCTACCGGAACCGCGAGTGACTTACCCGCCGAGGCCCTACTGACCGGCTATGTCCAACACCGACTCAGCCACCGACGAGCGGACGACCATTCGGTCGGGCCGCAACTTCGAACAGGAGTACCGACTCGACGCCAGCGAGGCAGGCGAGTTCCTGATCGCCCTCGGCGAACAGCTCCGCGATGGGGACGAACTCACGATCGTCGACGACGAGTGGGAGCTTCCGTTCGCCTTCGGCGAGCCGGTCGAACTCGACGTCGACTACGAGGGAATGGACGAGCCGGAGCTGGAAATCGAGATCGAAATCCCCGGCCGAACCGACGCCACCGCACCACGCGTCGAGTAGCAACAGGGACACTGCTCAGTTGGTCGCCTCGACGCGCGCGTCGACATAAGCATGGCAAACGCCATCGAATCCTGGACTGTTCGGTGATCTCGTCGGCTGAATATATTGCCATACAATACATTCAGGATATCTTCCGGATCCGGAACGCTAAAACGGCTGTTCGCCGGTTGCTAGACTGTGATTCGGAGTCAGTTCCGGGCCAACTCGCCGTTGTTCATCGTCGCACTCGGCACGATGTTCTTTGGTATTTCTCTGAGTTATCACGCTGGCGAGTTTCTCGCGCTCGACGGCTCGGTCGGGCCACTGATCGCGTTTCTGTTGGATGGTGGTCCGGCGTTCGCCGTCGCCTACTTCGGCTATCGGCTCGGCGGGACCGATCTGTCGACCGACAACCAGTATTCCGTGTTTCGCTGGGGGGTCGGCGGCGGCCTGCTGTTCCTCGGGGTCATCGGGGCGATGTTCATCGTCCGCGCCGTCGAGGGGCGTCCCGTCACCGAACCGGTGTTTTCGCTTTTGATCGGCGTCGAGGTCGGGGTTGTTGCGGGGCTGATCGCCGGCTACAACAACGCTCAGGCACGGGCCGATGCCCGGCGAGCAGAGGTCGTCAGCGACGCGCTGGCGTTCGTCAACCGACTCATTCGTCACGACCTGCGGAACGATCTGACCGCGATCTACGGCTACGCCAACCACATCACCGACCAGCCGACCGATGCCGACTCGGACCGCGACCCAGCCGAAATCATCGCTCGGAACGCCGACGAGGCGCTCGTCCGCATCGACACGAGCCACGCGATCACCGAGACACTGCTCGACGATCCGGCGCTCGAACCCATCGACCTCGTCCCCGTTGTGACCGAGTTCACCGACCGGATCCAGGATTCCTTTGCGGTCTCGGTCACGACCGACCTCCCGGCGGAGGCGGTCGTCGCCGCCAATGACGGCGTCCGACCGGTCGTCGACAACCTCATCGAGAACGCCGCCGAACACAACGATGCCAGCGAGCCACGAATCGAGGTCACCGTCGCCACCGAGCCGGAAACCGTTCGGCTCCGGATCACCGACAACGGCCCCGGGATTCCGGATGCCCAGCAGCCGCTCTTCGAGACGGACAACGGGGCCAGTGGGGGACTCTCGCTGGTCACAACGCTGGTCGAGGAGTACGGTGGCGAGATCCGGGCCGAAGACGGCGAGTTGGGTGGTGCAGCGTTCGTCGTCGACCTGCCGCGGGCCGACGCAAGCGATCGATCGTAGCCTACGCCGACCGATCGGCGACCTGCACGACCTGTTTGCCGATGTTATCCCCCGAGAACAGTCCGAGGAAGGCGTCGGGAGCCTGCTCTAGCCCCTCGACGATTGTCTCGCGGTGGGTGAGCTCGCCCGAGGCGACCCACGCTCCGAGCTGCTCGCTGGCCTCGCCGAACCGCGTGACGAAGTCGCCGATCAACAGCCCCTGAACCTTCGCTCGCGGGGCGATGATCTGGGGGAGCTTTCGTGGGCCGGTCGGGACTGTCTCGGCGTTGTAGTGGGCGATCTGCCCGCAGACCGCGACGCGGGCATCGAGGTTCAACTGCGGGAAGACGGCATCCGTAATGGGGCCGCCGACGTTGTCGAAGTAGACGTCGACGCCATCGGGGGCGGCCTCGGAGAGTGCCGCGCTGTAGTCGTCGGTCGTTTTGTAGTTGATCGCGGCATCGAAACCGAGGTCTTCAGTCAGCCAGTCGGTCTTTTCGTCGGAGCCCGCAAAGCCAACGACGTGACAGCCGTTGAGCTTCGCAATCTGGCCGACGACCGAGCCGACCGCCCCAGCAGCACCGGAGACGACGACTGTCTCGCCGGGTTTGGGTTCGCCGACCTCAAGCAGGCCGAAGTAGGCCGTGCGACCGGGCATCCCGAGGGTCCCCAAGTAGGCTGGCTGGTCGGCGACCGAGGGATCGACCGGCGCAACCTCGTCGGCATCCAGGAGGCTGTACTCGCCCCAGCGTCCCTCGCCGGTGACGAGATCGCCCTCGCTGTAGGCCTCGCTGTTGCTCTCGATGACCTCGCCGACGACGCCACCTTTTAAAACATCGCCGACGGCCCACGGTTCGGCATAGGATTCGCCCTCGTTCATCCGGCCCCGCATATACGGATCGACCGAGAGGTAGGTCACGCGGACGAGGAGTTCGCCCGGCGCTGGCTCCGGAATCTCCGTTTCTTCGAGTTCGAAACAGTCGGCGTCCGGTTCTCCCTGCGGCCGCTCGGCGAGATGCCACTCACGAGTTGTGTCGTGCACAGTTCGGGTACGTGCGTGCGACGCAAGACGCTTGGGACATCCAAATCGACAGCCGTGACACACGTCGCCCGCTCCGGCCGAAGCGCACTTTTCGCTCGGCGCGTAACGTCCGGCCGATGTCCTACACCAAAGTCGATACCGACGAGGTCGAACCGGTCGCCGACGGGCTCCGTTTCCTGCGGGAACCCCTCGACTGCGAGCAGCTCGGTGTCTCGCTGCTCTCCTGCGAGCCGGGCTGGGAAGGCAAACCACACGACCACGCCGACGGAGACCAAGAGGAGGTGTACGTCCTCGTCGAGGGGGCGGCCGTCGTCACCGTCGACGACGAAAAAGTCCCGATGGAGGCGGGCGACGCGCTGCGAATCGACCCCGACAGCACACGACAGATCCACAACGGCGACGAGGAGAGTCTGTTCGTCCTTGCTGGCGCACCCTGACTACACGTCCGAAAAGAACCGGCCGTGAAATCCGAACGGTTCGGCGTGCGGGAGCCACGCCCGCGCTTCCACGGTGAGTGTTTCGGCGTCGAACACTAACAGGGCGGTCTGCTCGCGGTCGACGTCCAGTGCCGTCGCCAGCACCACGCCGTCGTCTTCTTTTTCCCCGCCGGGGCGCTGGACCGGAATCGGTTCCTCAACGTACACCGACCGCTCCCACCACTCCTGTGCGGTCCCAGTTTCGCAGTCGACTTTCACCAGCCCGTTGGCTCCCTCGCGGTCGGTCGCCTGACCGTAGGCATACCGGTGGCGTCGGCCCGTCACCGACCGCGGCACACGCGGCAACTCCATCCCGCCGTCGTACAGCCGCGAGCGGCTAACCGTTTCGGCGGCCGGGTCGATCCGGTAGCGCACGAGTCGACCGTCGGGAACCTCGGGAAACCCCTCGCCGTCGAGTTCCGCCATCGACATCGCGCCGACGATCTCGGGGTCCGGGAACTCGATGAGGTCGACGACGATCTCCTCGCCGTCGAGATAGGCGTTGACGTGGTGGAAACAGAAGGTCGCAGGGAGGGTCGGCTCGGCGACGAGTGCGCCCGTCTCGCGGTCGACGACCAGTATTCGGGTCTCGCGGTCTGGCTGCCAGTCGAGCATATCGATCGCTCCCTGCGAGAAGGGGTTGAGCGCCCGCAGCACCGACAGCACCAGCGGCGATTCGACGAGGATCACGTGGTCTTTGGTGACGCTGCAGTCGTGGATGTAGGCCGGACCGCGGGCCGCAAGCGACGCGATCCGCTCGCGGCGTCGACTATCCTTCGGCAGCCGGTAGACGTGGTACCGTGGCTGGAGTCCGAACTCGGTCGTAAAGCCGACCCACTCCTCCTGGTGAGGATCGTCGACGAGGTGGGCCGCGGTGATGTGTTCCTGGAGGTCATCGATAAAAACGAACTCGCCGCGGGTGTCGAGCGTGTCGGGGTCGAAGATGATCCGCCGCGGGGCTTCGGTGAGCGCGACGAACTTGCCATCGATGCGGGCGAGGTGGACGTTGGCGTTGTCGGTCGGCTCCGGCAGGCCGAGTGAGGTGAGGGTGTCGACGATGCGTCGCCAGCCGCGGGTGTCGGTGCCGAACTGGCCGGTGAGCTGGCCAGCCTTTGCGTCGGCGTAGGCGTCCGTTCGGAGAAACCGGTTCGAGTAACGGAGTTCGCCGCCATCGAAGGCATAGCGACGGAGCATTGCCAGCCCGTCGAACCAGTGGTTGACGCGCGTCGCTCCGGCCTCGAACAGCGCGGGGCCGTTGCGGAGCAGCGTCCCCGAGAGCCACTCCGGGATCGAACCCTCGATCTGCGGCTGGTGGTCGTCGTACTCCGTCGACAGCGAGCGGAAGCCGGGGCCAACCGAATCGGTCACAGTCGACTGTTCGGTTGGGATAGTCATCAATGCTTGTGACTCCCTGAGTCCTCACTGCACCGTATCGAAGCGGCTCAGGCTGGATTTAAAAGGATCGGCGGTCGACAGCCTCTCCGCACGACGCTGATCACCGCCACAGACTCTCAGTTGGTCGATGCCATCCGTGGCCGCCTCGGTGTCCAACTCGGCAGCGTGGCCCCACCGCTTGGTTTCGACCATCGGAAACTGATGTATCGCCGCCAGCCGCCGTCCCCTGTCGGCGTGATCGGCCCCGCCACTGACGGGGTTGAGGATGAGCCGACGTTGGGCCGATCGGTCTGACTGTGCCTCATCCATGCCAAGCGTCGACCCAACTGCATAAGTACGGCATGGCGGTTCGGATTCCGAAGGTCTTCCGCTTCGGAGAGTGGTAATCCCAATTTCGTATCGCACTATTTGATTTATTGGCCGTCGACGACCTGTCCCATAGCCCTATTTAAAAATACGAAGCCCGTCGGCTCAGCGTCTCAACCTGTCAAAACGAGCAGCGATATAAAAACGCCGTTAGAACGGGGCCTGTGGGCCTTCGTTGCCGCCGTCGTCGTCGCTCGACTCACCGGGGAACGACGGGCTCATGCCTTCGGTTTCGCCCATCTCCGGCTCGCCGCCCATACCGGTGTTGGCCTGAACCTCGTTGATCTCGGGGATCTCTTTGACCATCCGGGTTTTGATCGCCTGGATCGTCATCGGGGAGATGCCACAGCCCGAACAGGCACCGCCGAGCTGGATGTGGACCTCGCCGCTTTCCTCGTCGAGATACTCGATGGCAGCGTTGCCGCCGTGCATCTGGATCTGGGGGAAGTTCCGACGCAGGAAGTTCACCACGCGGTCTTTCAGGTCGGAGTCCGACGCTGCTGAATCCGTACTCATGGCTTTGTGTTGGGATGCGACAGGCTTAGACCTTTGGTTCGGATTGGATTTGCCGACTACTCCGTCATGCGGAACGTCTGGCGGAGTTCGGTTTCGATCTCGTCAGTGTACTCTTCGAGGACCGCCTCAAACCGTTCGCGGTCGACGACGACGCCCTCCAGTCGGTCGTAGGGGTCGTCGGGGAGTTCGATGTCGAACCCCTGGCGGTCGGCGTTGTAGAACGGTTCGCTCTCGTTGAGCACCTGCTGGTCGATTGCGTGGATCAGTGTCGAGTCGTAGGTGTCGTTCATCGTATTGAACGCGTTCTTGTATGCGCGTTGGAGCTGTGGGAAGTAGTTCGCGTACTTGTCTTCGAACTTCACGGGGTCGAACTCGGTCATAGACGGAGGTTGGCAACCGAATTAAAAAAGACGGCCGGTTCCCTATCGATAAACCATATCCCGAGATATCGAATCGGCTGTGAGCCGGATCGACCGCTGTGGGGCCGGTGGAAGGAAGCAGTGGCTTGGAGAATGGCAGTCAGTGGGGGAACGGCAGTGGTGGGGGACCACGGCCGGAGAGGAGAGCTGAGCGCAGTACCGGGGTGGGGGAATCGGTGGGGGAACCGATAGAGTATGACTGCAGGGGGACGACAGTCGACCGGTGTCCCGGTACCTCATACTGTTGTAGGTCCGGCTCCCACAAAAGCACAGACCCTACGCTGTTTGGGTATCAGTATCCCGGACAGTACGGTTGCGCTCGGATGTCGTCTCTCTTCGACTATCTCCCTCATCGGACTGTTCGGATCGGTTTCTCATAGCTATTAGGTGTGCGGTCGAGGCGCGTGTGGGTTCGACTCTCGGTTGCTGTGTCGCACTCGGAATGGTTGCGATGTTCACGCGCGGTTGACCGCCGAGTCGTGTCTACCTACCGGAACGATTAGGTAGCACTTCCGATATGTTGGGGTATGGATGTGGGGCGTCTCCGGCTTCGGCTCTCGCTGTTCTGTCGGAGCCTCGTTGCGCTCGGCGTTCTCGCGACGTTCACACTCGTTGTAGCTGCTATTGTCGCCCTGATCGGTGGTGTCTTTGGGGGGATCTTGCTCATTTATTCGGCCCTCTCTGTGGAACTCCTTACCGCCGCGCCACGGCTCTCGACGGTCCTGCCTGTCACGCCAGCGGTTGTTGCGGTCGCATCAGTCGGTGGACTGCTCGGGCTCCCGGCGGGAGCACTCGGGGTGTCCATCTCGTCGGAGCGGGGATTCAGCGACCGATTCCCGCGTGCGGCAGCAGCCGCGCTCCTCGTCTGGTTCGGCTGTCTGTATCTGGCGCTCGTCGAAACGAGTGTGCTCCTGTCGGGGATCGATCTGGCGGCTATCGATGCTGATCTCGTGTTCTATATCGTGGCCGTACTGACAGTGTTAACAACGGTCTGGGCTGCCCGTCACGAAGTCGATCAGCTCCGTAATCGACTGGTCGACGGCAGCCTACCAGCCACCGAGCGGCGGCCAGCGCTGGCCGAGACGACCAGCCGACTCGCCCAGCAGGTCGACATCCCGTCGCCGACGCTCCGGATTACCGAGACCGAGCGGCCCGAATCGTTTACCGTCGGGCATGGCTCCGATGCCGTGATCGTGGTGTCGACCGGCCTCGTCGAGCGGCTTACCGACGAGGAGGTGACGGCGGTAGTGGCTCACGAAGTCAGTCATCTCGCCAACGCGGATAGCCGACTTATGGGGCTGGTGTTGGTGCCGGTGTTGATGGCCGATGGCATGATTGACGACGATCCCGGTGATCTCGGAGATTATGTCTGGAATGCTGGGATCTGGGTTCTCAAACTGTACGGCCAGTTTGGCGTGGCGATTCTCTCCCGTGGCCGCGAGTTGGCGGCGGATGCGGGTGGGGTCGCACTGACGGGTTCGCCAGCCGCGCTTGCCTCGGCGCTGGCGACGCTCAGCGAACAGCGACAGACACCGACAGCTGACCCCCGCGAGTGGGAACAATCGGTCGGCGCACTCGACATCCTGCCGCCGAGTGATCGGGAGCACGCCACCGGTCCGTTTCGAACCCACCCGTCGACTCAAAAACGGATCGAACGCCTGCAACAGCAGGTTGCTGCTGCTGAGCGTGTGTAGTGCTGGGAGCAGGAATAGAGTGGGTTGGGGGAACGGCAGTGGTGGGGGAACCACCGCCGGGGCAGACTGGAGTAATGCAGCACCGGGAGGGGGAGTCGACACCATCATCGACTGAGGGGGGATCAGTCGACTGCTGCTGTCCCCGGTACCTCACTACTTCGTATGTGCCCATCCCACAAAAGCACTGAACCTAATCAGTTTGGTAGTCACACGAATTGATAGGAATGTCCGTACGAGACCCGGCTCCCGCCGTCGTTAGAACTCTTGCCAGGCCGTCGGCGAGGAGCTCCGATCACGGGCTCGCATCTCCCACCCCTCGTCGGTCGTGCGGGTGTCGACGACGGTGTCGAACGGGTCGAGCAGGGTGTGGAGGGTGCGTTCGTCGTGCATCGTCGAGTTGATGACCGCGACCGTCAGCCAGTCCTGGTTGCGCGTCCGCCCGAGGAGGACGCGGACGAACTGGTAGATCCGGTCGGCATCCCAATACATCAGCAGTTGGGACAGCGAGTGGACGCCCACCGTGGTTTCGGGTTGATCCTCCCAGTGCTCGGCGAGTTCGGTGAACTTCACGCCGAGTTCGGTGAGGTTCTTCGGCGAGGAGGCGTACTTGGTACGGTCGGTGTCCTCGGCTTCGCCACCCTGTTCGCGGGTGACACAGTCGACGATCGCGCAGGTGTCGGGATCGTGGCCGGTGGTCTCGGCGTAGTCGGCCCGGACGCGCTCGGCGTCGTGGCCCGTCGAGAGCACGATGGCACGCTCGCCGGCCTTGCCGAGGATCCGGTGCATCAGTTCGTACTTCCCGCTCATTGGGGGACCGGCAATCACGACGCTCTCGGCATCGGTGAGCGTCGGCGCCAACGGGAGTTCCTCTACAGACATGGTTTGGTCACGTGGTATCGATTGCGGCATGGGTATCGAACGGAGCTGTCACTCGCGGGGGGCTGCCGCGAGGCGATTGGAGGGCACCGTTATACATTGTCTTTGTCGTCCCGTACTAAAAACGATGGTTTGTTCAGGTTGTTCGGCGGCCCATCGACCTGTCCGAACCGGTCGAGCAGGTCGGCCGGGGCCAACGCCTCGGGGAGCCCGCCCTCTCGCGCCGGAAGCTCGACCGTCGACGACTCGACGAGCTGATCCCAGATGTGTTCGTCGTCGCTGCCCGACGACTGGAGCTGGAGGGCTTGGCTCTTGCCCTGCTCGAAGGACAGCTCAATGAGACTCCGATCGTAGGCAGAGTCGGCGGCGGCTTTGATTGCCTCGTACTCCTCGCGGTTGTCGTGGCCACAGGCCGCGGCCACACCCAGCGCGTAGGCACGCTCGACCGCTTCGTCGCGGCCGAGTTGGGACCATTCCTCCGAGAACGTCGACTCGTACACGCTAGTTCACCGGCGTCCCGGCCGTTACTTTCAGCCCCTTCGGTCCGAACGAGAGCGTACGGATATCGGTGTCGACGTCTGTGCCTCGCATTTTGATAACTTGTATCCCGCGACGCATCCCGTCGTCTTCGAGATAGTTGTGGAAAAAGACGACGCCGTGGGCTAAAAAGTGCTCGTCGGCGTAGGCCGAGGGGTCGGTCATTTCCGAGATCAACAGTGTCGTCGCCGAGGTACGCTTGATTGCGGTCAGAAACCGCATCAGCGTCGTATCGCTGTCGTCGAACAGATACCGCAGTAGCATCGTCGAGTCGATAACCACACGGTCGATATCCCGGGAGTTGATGAAGCCAGCCAGTCGGTTCGTCACGTTGGTGCGGTCCATCTTCTCGCCCGGCCCGCCGAAGAAGCGCCGTCCCTCCGAGGAGAGTGCGTCCAGGAAGGTGATCGAATCCGATTCGAGGGCCTCCTCGAAGCCGAAGTCGAAATCCCCCATATCAGTCGTGATTCCGTCCCGCGTCTCGTGCATACTGACATAGAGGCTGGTGTCGCCTTTCGCCGCACCCGCGGCCATAAACTGCGCGGAGAATGTCGTCTTTCCGCTTCCTGGTGGCCCACTGAGGACGTAGAGTCGGTCTTCCGGAAAGCCGCCGTCGACGAGCTGGTCGAACCCCTCGACGCCGCTTGAGACGCGCATAAAAACACTGCAGTCACATCTCTAAATAAGCATTCGTACCTAGTTCTCACGATTGAGAACAGTATGCCGAATCCGACCCAAGATGTTATTCTGAGCTGACAATATCTGGGTCGACCCAGACGACGAACTTGTCGTCGCCTTTGACGATTCCGTGGACGTTTTCGTCGTTTGCGGTGGTCGTTTCGTCGACATCGTCGGGTGTGATGTCGGTGACTTGGTAGACTTCGTCGACGATCCACCCGATGGTGCCCTGGTCGCCGATCGAGTCGGGATCGAAGACGATGATTCGGTTGCGCTCGCCCTCGTCGTCGATATCGAACACCGTTTTCGGATTGATGATCGAGGTCGTCCGGCCGCGGAGATCCATGACGCCTTCGACCTGCGGCGGCGAGTTCGGGATGCGGGTGAGCTGTCCGGCGTCGACGATCTCGTCGATTACGTCGATATCAAGACAGTACGTCTCGTCTCCCAGTCCGAACTCGAGAACCTGTGTCTCCCCGCCGGTCGAACCGGTTCCCTCCTCGTCTGTGGAGCTCTCACTCTGTGCCATATTCGCAGTGTGACTGTTCGATAGTTAACTCTGTCCAATAAATTATCAGCCATGATTATCGGGTCGGTGGCTTTATTCTCGGCGTTTTAGTATGTCATCGCAATGTGGACTGACCCAACGCGAACGGAGCGGCGGTCGGCGCGGTCCGGCCGTTCGTTCGACCGACCTCATGGTGGTGGTGATGCGTAAGCCACGGACGGTCGTGGTCGACGACTCACGGTTTATGCGTGGGTTGATTACCGATCTCCTCGACGAGGGTGGGATTCCGGTCGTTGGTGAGGCCAAAGACGGCGTCGAGGCGCTGTCGGTCATCGCCGACGAGCAGCCGGACGTCGTCACCATGGACCTCGAAATGCCGAAGATGAACGGCATCGAGGCCGTCGAGCGGATCATGGACGAGAACCCAACTCCAGTGCTCATGCTGAGCGCCTACACCGACGACGACGCGGAGGTCACCTTCGAGGCGCTCGAAAAGGGCGCGGTCGACTTCTTCGCCAAACCCGGCGGCGAGGTGTCGATGGGGGTCTCCCGGCTGGGCGACCAGCTGATCGAGACGATCCGGACGGTCGCCGACGCCGATCTCGCGCAGGCCAGTCCGGCCCAGCAGTCGGCGGCCGCCGCCGGAACCGCCGGGGCCTCGACCCCGTCTTTGCCGACCCAGTCGACACCCAACACTGACGCCTTCGACGACACCCGAACGGTCGTCATCGGCTCCTCGACGGGTGGGCCGAACGCGGTCGAACAGGTGATGAGCGAGCTGCCGGGCGGCGACTGTCGGGTGCTGGTCGTCCAGCATATGCCGGAGGCCTTTACCTCGCGGTTCGCCGACCGACTCGACGGCGCGACCAGCGAGTACGACGTTCGGGAGGCCAGCGACGGCGCGCGGATCGGGGCCGGAGAAGCGCTGGTCGCCCGTGGGGGGACACACATGGAGATCGAAGGCTACCGAAACGGCCGGATCAGAGTCGGATTGATCGACGACGATCTGGGCCACTCGGTGATGCCCGCGGTCAACGTCACGATGGAATCGGCCGCCGAAACGATCACCGATCCACTGACAGGGGTGATCCTCACCGGGATGGGTGCCGACGGCGCAGAGGGGATCTGTGCGATCCAGGAGGCCGGTGGGCCGACGATCGCCCAAAACGAAGAGAGCTGTGTTATTTATGGAATGCCGAAACGAGCAGTCGAAGCCGGATGCATCGACTCCGTCTGTCATCTCGACGACGTTGCAGCAACGATACGGGAGTTGGTCTAAATGAGCGAAGAACACCGCAAAGCCTTCGTTGCCGAAAGCGAGGAGGGGATTACCGAGCTTAACAACGCGCTGTTGGCGCTCGAATCCGATCCCGAAGACGCCGAGGCGATGGACTCGATCTTCCGGACCGCCCACACGCTCAAGGGCAACGGCGCGGCGATGGGCTACGACTCGGTCAGCAACCTCGCCCACGAGATGGAGGATCTCCTCGACGAGATCCGCTCCGGCGAGATCGAGATCACCCCCGACCTGATGGACCTGCTGTTCGACGGTGTCGACTACCTCAGCGCAATGGTCGACGACATCGCCGAGGAGGGCGAGACCGACCTCGATGCCTCCGGAGTCGAAGCCGATCTCCGGGAGCTGATCGAAACCGGCGAAGTGCCGGGTGCCGACGGCGACTCGGGCGGCGACAGTGGCTCGACCGAAACGGAGTCGACCGACGACGCCGAGGAAGCCGACGACAGCGATGAGACCGCGGACGACGAAACGGACGACAGCGACGAGACCAACGAGACGGCTGCGGATATCGACCTCCCCGACGAGTTGGCCGACTACGAACTCGACACGGGCCACGCCGTCTTCCGTGCGACGGTCGGCCTCGGCGAGTCGGCGATGCAGGGCGTCGACGCGATCTTCGTCCTGCAGGCGCTCGACGACGCCTACGAGATGTTCATTACCGATCCCGGTCGGGAAACTATCGAGGACGGCGACTTCGAGGAGACGTTCGACCTCTATCTGATCGACTCCTCACAGGAGGCGATCGAAAGCGGCCTGAGCTCGCTCAGCAAGGTCGAATCCGTCTCAGTCACGCCGGTCACGGCCATCGTCGACGAGCCGATGACTGCCGCCGATGCGGCCGAACTCGATGTCGGCGACTCGGCCGACGACGGTGGCGACGAGTCGACCGACGATGGCGACAGCGGATCGAGCGACGAAAACCAGTCTACCGAGGACGACGATGGCGACAGCGACGACGATTCGGGCGGTCGGTCGGGCCCCAACCGCTCGAAGAAAGACGGCACGAACATCGCCTCGGTGCGGGTCGACGTAGACCAGCTCGACGAACTCTACAGCCTCGTCGAGCAGCTCGTGACCAGTCGAATCAAGCTCCGCCGGGAGATGGAGTCGGCGGGGATGGATTCGGACAACCTCGACGAGCTCGACAAGATCACCGCCAACCTCCAGAACACGGCGATGGATATGCGGCTGATCCCCTTATCGAAGGTCGTCGACACCTTCCCCCGACTGGTCCGGGATGTGGCCCGCGACACCGGCAAGAAGGTCAACTTCAACGTGTCGGGCTCCGATATCGAACTCGACCGTACCATCCTCACGGAGATCCGCGACCCGCTCATTCACATCCTGCGGAACTCGGTCGACCACGGGATCGAGCCGCCCGAGGAACGCGAGGAGAACGGCAAGTCACCGACCGGCTCGGTGTCGCTGACCGCCACCCGCGAGCGGGACCACGTCACCATCGAGGTCGCCGACGACGGGGCGGGCCTCGACAAGGAGGTTCTCAAGGAGAAGGCCATCAACGAGGGGGTCAAAACCGAAAACGAACTGGAGCTGATGGACGACCAGGAGATCTACGAGCTGATCTTCCACCCCGGCTTCTCGACCGCCGAGGAGGTCACCGACGTCAGTGGTCGTGGCGTCGGGATGGACGTCGTTCGCAACACGGTCAAACAGCTCGACGGCACCGTCAGCGTCGACAGCGAACTCGGCGAGGGAACCGTCGTCCGGCTGCGGCTTCCGGTGACGGTGGCGATTGTCAAGGTGATGTTCATCGAGATCGGCGGTACCGAGTACGGGATTCCGGTCAAGAACATCGCCGAGGTCACCCGGGCCAAGGAGATCAGTATGACCAACAACAAGGAGATCATCAAACACGACGACGACATCTACCCTGTCCTCCGGCTCGGCGATGTGTTGGACGAACCCAGCAGCGCCAACGGCGACGGCATGCTGTTGCGGATCCGCGACGAGAAGCGCAAGGTTGCGCTCCACTGCGATCAGGTAATCGATCAAGAGGAGGTCGTCGTCAAACCGCTTGAGGGTGTCTTGAGTGGTATCCCGGGACTCAGCGGGACGGCAGTCCTGGGTGACGGTGATGTGGTGGCCGTACTCGATGTGGTGACCCTATGAGCACCGACGACAACGAGGGGTTCATGCGGGTCGTCCGGCATATTCAGGACGAAGTCGACTTCGAGCCGGAGTACTACAACGAGGCGTATCTCAACCGCCGGATCAGCGCCCGGATGCGCCGCCAGGACGCCGATACCTACGACGAGTACCTCTCGGTGCTCAAAGACGATCCCAGCGAGAAGGAGGCGTTGATGGACTCGCTGACGATCAACGTCACCAATTTCTTCCGCAACGGGAAGATGTGGGAGGCGCTCCGGGAGGTCGTCCAGGACCTGACTGACAACAACCGCTCGGTGAAAGCCTGGAGTGCGCCCTGTGCTGACGGCCGGGAACCCTACTCGCTGTATATGCTCGCGATGGACGACCGCAACATCGACGAGTCGCGGCTCTCGGTGCTGGGAACCGATATCAGCGACGAGGCGCTCGAAAACGCCCGCAAGGGCGTCTACGAGACGACCCGGACGACCGACATCGGCGAGGAGTTGAGTCTGCTCGACCATCCCGAGAACTACGTCGACGTCGAGGAGAATACGTTCACGGTCAAACCCGAGGTCCGTAGGCAGATCGACTTCGAGCGCCACGACCTCGTCCAGGACGGCCCGAAACGGAACTTCGACCTGATCTTCTGTCGGAACCTGCTGATCTACATCGATAGCGAGTACAAACTCCCAGTGTTCGACACGCTCACGTCGTCGCTGAAACACGGTGGCTATCTCGTCGTCGGGATGACCGAGACGGTGCCACAGGAGATCCGCGGCGACTTCGAGCCGGTCAGTAAACGGTGTCGAATATACAAGTACGTCCCGGAGGAACGCTAAGCTATGTCCCTGTACCATCTCGCGCGCGACGGTGACGCCGAAGGGATCCGGGAGTTGTTGTTGGAAAGCGACAGCACCGCGGTCCGGGTCCGCTCGGCCAAACTCCTGGGCGAGGTCGCCGACGAGGGGGACACCGAATCCGTCGAAACGCTGGTTTCGGTGTCGGTCACCGACGACGAGGACGAGGTCCGCGCGGCGGCCGTCGAAGGGCTGGACCAGATCGGTTCCAACGCCGTCGAACAGCTGCTGGTGAAGATCTCCGGCTCGAAGATCCAGGAGGGCGCAGATTGGGCAACCGCCAAGAAGTTCGCCAACGCGCTGTCCTCGGATGTCCCGGAGCTCCGAATGGCCGCCGCCAGCGCGCTGGGGAAACTGGGCGAAACCTCGGCGGTGCCCGCGTTGGTCGACGCGCTGACCGACGAGAACCCGAACGTTCGGATCCGGGCGTGTACGGCACTCGCCCAACTCGATCACCCGAAGGCGGTGCCCGCGCTGATCGAACGGCTGTCGGACCCGAACGGCGAGGTGCGGATGGAGGCGGCGGTTACGCTCGCGTCGATCGGGACTGATCAGGCCCTGGCGGCGCTGTTGGATATGCTGGACGACAACAACACGGCAATCAGACGAATCGCGGCCTCCTCGCTGGGCGAGGCCGGCAGCGTCTCGGCGGTCCAGCCGCTGGCCGACGCGCTGGCCGACCCGAGTTCGGCCGTTCGGAGTGCGGCGGTGTTTTCGATCATCGAACTGCTGTCGAACGCGCCGACCCAACAGAGCCACCAGATCCGTGATACGGTCGTCTCGGAGCTCCAGAACTCCGACAGCGCGACCGTCCAGCCACTGGTCGAAATTCTCGACGAGAGTACCCAGACCCGCCAGCAGCGCAACGCGGCGTGGTTCTTGGGCCGGGTCGTCGACGAACCCACCGACAAAACCATCGAGGTCCTAGTCGACGCCTTAGAGAGCGACGACAACTCCACCGCACAGTTCGCGGCGACCAGCCTCTCGGAGATCGGCGGCGAGCCCGTCGAGGACGAACTCCTCGATTTCGTGAGCAACGAGAACAACGACGAGGAGGCCCGCGCGAAGGCAGTGTACGTCCTCGGGCAGATCGGCGGCCAGCGGTCGGCCGACAAGATCCAGCAACTCACCGAAGACGACAGCAAACAGGTCCGCAAGCGAGCCTTTGCCGCGGTCTCGAAGTTCCGGGGGCGACAGTGAATACTAAGACACCCCCACCCCAATGGTCTGTCACGATTAACGCTCAGGGGATCTGACCAAACATGAGTGAAGGCGAGTACAAGATACTTGATACGAAGGGGCGATTCGCACAGGCGGTCCAGGATGGGAGAACCATCAACGATGTCTCGTGGACACAGGGCCGTATCCTGCTGTCGAACCGTCGCATTATCCTCGCGAGCAATGAGGGCAAACGGACGCTTCCACTCTCGAAAATCAAGGGACTCGGCGGCCGACATGACCCCAACCAGAACATCGCGGCAGTCTCAAGCTACCTGAGCCTGAAGATCGACAACAACGTGATGCTGATTTCGGCCTCGGACCACGAGGAGTTCAAGACCGCGGTCTACGAGGCAGTCCTCGACCAGAAGGTCGCCCAGGCCAAACACCCGGCGGTCGCCGGTGGTGTGGTCCAGGACACCGAGTGGGAGAAAGCCCGGATCAAAGTCGAGGAGGATGCGATTGCAGCAGCACTTAAAAGTGGATCGTTCGTTCGCCTGGATCTCGACGACATCAGCGGAGTCGAAACCGACCAGCGAACCGTCAACGGTGAAAAACGGGTCGTTATTCAAGTTTCCCACGTCGAGGGCGACACCAGCGTTCAAACCCACCTCACCGGCCCCAAACGCATCTGTATGTTCCTCCAGTCGTTCCTCGCGGAGGGCGAACGCCGAAGCCAGACCAACGCCGACCTCTCGGAAGCGGACAAAGAGGTCCTGATGGCGCTCTACTCCGGCGTCTCGCCGTTCGAGATTCCTGCCTTCATCGGCAAGGACGTAGACGATGTCGAGGAGATCTTCGAGCGACTGGTCGAACTCGACATCGTCGACGAGGTCCGGGTCCGCCGGGAAGTGACGCTCAACTCCCGCGGCCGCAACATCGCCAGCGAGGCGATGAACGACCAGTAGCCCCTTTTATCCGCTCGCCTTCAATGCAGGTATGTACGGTGTCGTTCCAGCCGCTGGCGAAGGAACCCGGCTTCGACCGCTGACCGACGACACACCGAAAGGAATGGTCACGGTCGACGATCAGCCCCTTTTAAGCCATGTTTTCGACCGCTTGCTGGCGATCGGTGTCGACGAACTCGTCGTCGTGGTTGGCTACGAACTGAGCGCGATCACCGACTACTACGGCGACAGCTACCGCGAGACACCGATCACCTACGTCCATCAGCGGGAGCAACTCGGTTTGGGCCACGCCATCGCCCGTTGTGCATCGGTCGTCTCGGGGACGTTCGTCGTCTGCAACGGCGACAACGTCTTTCAGCAGCCCCAAACGGCGGCCGTCGAGCGAGCGGCCGCCGAGAACGTCGACGCCGTCGTCGTCACCGAGGAACTGTCTCACGAGGCGGCGCGGAAAAGCGGAGTCATCGAGACCGATGGGAGCCGAATCCAACAGACCGGTGGAGGCCGGGTTCAGCGGATCGTCGAAAAACCGGACGAGCCACCCTCAGGGCTGTCGACGACCGGCTGGTATGTGCTTCCCGAGGAGATCTTCGCCGCCCTCGACCTCTGTCGCCCCAGCGACCGCGGTGAGTACGAGTTGGCCGACACCGTTTCAGTGCTTGCGGCGGCTGGGGGGACCGTCGAGACGGTCCCGCTCGACGGCTGGCGGGTCAACATCAACCGGCCCGCTGACATCGACCGCGCCGAACAGCTGTTGGAGGAGTAGTCGACTCTGAGGACCGATTAGTCGATGTCGACGCTGTCCAACTCGTCGGGGACCGTGACTGTCGCGTTGGTCTCCGCGGCCACCGTCGCTTCGATCTCGTCGGCGTGTGGTTCGGTCTCCGGAAAGAGATGTGTGAGATAGACGGCACCAACCGAGAGTCCGCCGAGCCGGTCGCCGAGTTCGGTCGGTGTCGTATGGCCCGCGCTGTCGACGCCGTCGGGGAACGAACACTCGTGGATCAGCACGTCGCTCCCGTCGGCAAGTTCGAAGACCGAGTCGTCGGGCGCGGTATCCCCGCTGATCGCCAGCCGATCGTCGATACAGTAGGCGAAACAGGGAGCCGAGTGGGTCGTCTCCGTGTATTCGATCCGGTGGGGGCCGAGGTCGAAGCTCCCCGCGTCGGGATCGAGTTCAGTCACGCTCTCCTTTGCGCGCTCGGTGAGATCGTCGACCTCCAGGAGCGTCTCGACCACGTCGTCCGTTCCGGGTGGGCCATAGACATCGAGTTCGGAAACGCCATCGAGCCAGCGGGCTTTGACCAGCGTTGACAGATCCGCAACGTGGTCGAGATGCGTATGCGTGAAGACGACGGCGTCGATCTCGGTGTGGCTGGTGTCGGTCTGAGCCAGCCGGTGGGCCGCGCCGCTGCCGCAGTCGACGAGCAGCGTCTGGTCGCCGGTTTCGATGAGCAGACTGGTCTGGGCGCGGGTCGGTGAGGGCAACGCGCTGCCGGTGCCGAGGAACGTGAGCCGCATAGCTGGTGCTGTCGGTGTGGGACACCGAAAATCCAGCGTCGTGGGTGATCCCGATATCGCCGGTCAGTCCTCGTGGATTTCGGCGACAGTTCTGCCGCCTATCTGCCCCATCTCGTTGAGTCCGTCCTGGTTGTAGTGGAGGGTATCTTTCATTTTCTCCTCGGTCGGGAACCTCACGGCCCTCTCGAAGACGAGCCACACGTTCGGATCGGCTGCCGCGCCTGCTCGTTGTCTCTGTCGTATCTCCTGGAAGCCCCGCGTCTCGCCGTCGCGTCGCCGACCGAGCTGAAAAACATACATCGGAGCCTGTCGGTCGTCGATCTCCAGCCGATAGCGCTCGATCATGGTATCGAACGCGAGCCGATAGTCGGCTGGCTCGATCCGGCCCGCATCGATAGCGTGGGCGTCCGTCTCACCCTGATGCCAGAGCAGCCCACCGAACCGTGGTGTGATTCCGACTCGCTGGAGGTTCACGGTCGCACTCCGGAGCCGCCCGAGTGCGCGATACAGCAGACCTCCCGATTCGCCCCACCAGTTGTCGTTGGCAGCCGGATGGACCGAGGTCCCGCCGACCGACGCCGGGACGTACACCGCGTGTCGGCGGCTCGCTGCCCAGTAGGCCGCTGCAAACGCTGGCCACGCGCTCCCCGTGTTCGCCGTGCCGACCGGATCGGCCAGCGGCTCGAACCCCTCGTGGGGGACGTATTCGAACGCCGCACCCTCCGGCGGCGGTGTCGAGGCTTCGCTCCGCCCGTGGCCCGTGGCGTTCGACTGGCCACCGATCAGAAAGACGTCTGCCTCCTGGACGGCGGGTGGATCGTCGAGCCCGGTCGCTCGGTCGACGGCCGCCCGCTTGCGACGGTCGGAATCCTCGCGGTCGGCGTCCAGTTCGGTTGCCAGGCTGTGTGCGACGGCTCCGAAGACCGTTCCGCCACCTGCAGCTGTGAGTAGCTGTCGTCGAGCGACATCCATTCGGTGACCGAATGCAGTCGATTGACTGTATAACGGTGTCGCTTACTGACAGCCCACTCATGCGAACAGTCGGACAGCTCAGCCTCCAGGAGCCGATATAAAAGGGCCGACAGCGACCGAGCCGGGCAACAGCTATTGCCTCGCGCGTGCGCTCGCGATGGACTCACGCACGAACCGAGCGGCCCGGCGGGGCAACGCGAGGCCCGGATACCCTGCCTGTCGCCAGACCACGGCTGCGATGGCCGCGAGGACGAACTCCGCGAGGAAGTAGGGGTCGCCCAGCGAGTCTGCCAACAGGCCCATGATCGTGGGTGCGCCGTCCGGGTAGGGTTCGAGCGGGAGCAGCGGCCACACCAGGATCGCCGGGTCGGCCGAGCCCCACAGCGCGGGGAAGGCATCGACCAGGGGGTGTGAGCCCGCACCCACACCGGCGGCGATGCCGTACTCGGGGCGGCCGTACCGGCTGGCGACAACGTAGGCGAGGCCGATCAGGGGGCCGATCAGCAAAAGCGAGTGGGCCAACGACCGGCCTGTCGGCAGCACGCCCAGATACCACGCCAGCGGTTTGTCGATGAGATCCGGGATCTGGCTCCCGACGAGAACAGCGAGAACCGCGACCTCGCTCGGTGGGTTCGTATTACGGACCCGACAGAGGCCAATATAACAGAGATAGGCGACAGCCGCGTGTCCGAGTGGCCACATTCTACCCGTTCTCGCGCCTCCTGGACTGTAACCTTTGTTCTGTGGGTGTCGTTAGCTGCTGTCGATCGCCGCCACCAGCGCCCGGAGCCGTGTTTCGGCCGCCGGAGCCAGCAGCCAGCCGCCGACGACCGCATACCACACGAACAGATGGGTTGTGAGTTCCGCGACGGGCGTTAGCGTTCGGAGCAATGGGACGACCAGCAGTGCAGCGGTAGCGTACCCCGCTAGTACCGGCAGTGTGAGCCCCAGTGCCACACAGGCGACACCCCCAACGACTAGGACGAGCAGCGTATTACCACTGCTGAGTCCGAGGACGGCCGACAGCAACCCGGTCGACACATCGGCACGTAGCAGCGCGGTGACTCCGCCGACCGCCGCGAGCAGCACTGCTACGCGCGCGAACAGCCTCACACCGACTACCGAGCCGTTGAGTGCCGTCCCGACGCCACCCCGGAGCCTCCCTTGCTCCGGCTCGTCGGCCGCGCTAGCAATGCCGAGTCGCGGACCGACCAGACAGAGCCCGATCAGACAGAGGCAGCCTCCCACCAACACCATCCCGACCGGCAGTCGAACGCCCACCAGTAGGACCCCCATCACCGCAAGCGGTCCCCCGATCATGAGCAGTGGGCTCCCCCACGCCCGCCAGCCGACCGGCCTCGTGGGCCCCTCAATCCGGATCGGCGAGGCCGCGAGACGGCCGCCCACGAGCAGTGCCCCCCAGCAGAGCGCTGCCGGAATCGCCGCGGCACTGATTACCTGGAGATAGCTCGCTTCGACACTCACCCACGCCACGAGCAGGGCCACGAATCCCATACTCGGCGGCGTTAGGAGCCGAAGTCCACGGACGAGTCGCCGACCCGTGAGCCATCGCGTCGATCCCCTCACGGTCGGCCCCAGTGTCCGCAACCGGTCGATCGTTCGGCTGGCCCGCCAGAGTCCCGCCAGCAGACAGGCGGGCGCGATCCAGGAGGCGGCCGCCTGTGTCAGCGGACCGTACAGTCCGTGGCTGTCGTAGGCCATCGTCTCGATGAGCGATACGCTCGCGGGAGTCGTTAGCCAGCCGATTCCGATGCCGCCGACAGCGAGGACGGCCGCGGCGGGACCGAACCATCGTCCAACGAGAGTGAATAGCGCACCGATCACCAGCACGGCGGCGACGAGCGCTGAGACCGCGAACTGCGACTGGTTGGCGGTGATTCCTCCGGCAGCGCTCACCATGCCACCAGTTCCAATCGCCATTCCCAGGAGACTGCCAGTCAAGAGGAGTCGGTCGATGGTCGACCGCCCACCCGGTGCTGGCGCGGTCGAGTGCCCTCTGCTGTCAGGGGCTCCACCATCGTCGACCAGTGCGATCGCCAGCGTGAGACAGACTGCCGTGCCGACCAGGCCGACGGTGTAGGAAACCAGCTGCACGGGCTGGAACCGGCTGTAGAGGCCGACGCCGATCCACAACAGTACCACGGGAAAGAGGAGCCACCCCCGGATCTGTCCCGAGAGCCCGAGGCTTTCGTCTTCGGCCGCACGGTTCTCGCGGCGGGGGTCAGTCGACTGCATCACCGACTGTCCAGTCGTCGTCCCAGACACCGAGCTCCTGGAAGGCTGCGGCAACCCCTTCGTGGATCGGCTGCTCGGCGAGCACCGCGGCGCTCAGGGCGGCTGGCTCCGTGCGGTCAAGTCCCAGTTCATCGACCTCCTGGATCGTCTCGCGGTGCTCGTGGGCGATGCGTGTGAGTTCGGCGACCGCCTCGCTGTCGGCGCTGGGGGCAACGAGCCACTGCATCGGCAGCGACCAGCCGCCGACCGGCGAGAGGGTCGCCGCCTCCCAGCCGGTCGGCTTGATCTCCCGGCCGACCGCGTTGGGTGCCTCCGCGATGGCGCTCCGGAACGCGTCGTCGAGGTCCAGGACGCCGAGCTGACCGCCGACACGGTCGTCGAGTGCTCGACACCACGGAGTCAGCCGCTGGGCGTTGGTTTCGACAGCGGTCACCACACCGACTGCGCCTGTATCGACGGCCTCGGGGAGTCGATCACGGTGACGGTTGTCGACGCTGATCGACTCCCAGCGGTCGGCCCCCCGGAGCAGCTGCTCGGTCACCAGTCGGCTCGGCTCGCCGGGCTGGACAGGATACACCGTCCGCTCCTCAAGATCGGCCGTCGATTCGACGTCGCCGGTTGTCAGCCAGTAGTGATCGAGCCGTCCGTAGCCGAACCCCTGATACGGCAGGTCGTCGATCGGGTCGAGATCGAACACCCCCACCCCTTCGCTGGCGCGGTAGAGCGTCGTGTTGTCGACGCCGACGGCCGCGAACTGTCCCTCGGTGAGGGCATACAGGCGTTCGGTCGCCCCGTCGACCGACTCCACGCCGAGACTGAGCCCCTCGCCGTGCCGGTCGGCGGCGACCGACAGCGCCTGTCCGGCCCGGTGGCTCCGACTTCCGACGGGGCCGACACCGAGGGTAAGCCGCTGGCCGCCGCCCCCGAGACAGCCGACGGTCGCGACCGCGCCGACCGCCGATAGCCCGGCGAGTGCCCGTCTGCGTGTCACCCGATTGCCTTCCATTGCTCCGCTGTTTCGGGCTGACTCACAATGGTATAGACAGCATACTCCGGTTTGGGTACCGAACGGTTGTGGTAACCTCTGGATACGACCCCGCCGAGCGGCCCGTTTGGTCAGGACCGGGTGTCGTTTTCGGTCCACAGAGACGGTGATGATTTCCGTTTCCACCGACAATCGGTGGTATGGGACTAATGGATACCGTCCGGTCGATACTTGGGGTCAGCGCCGAGGCCGATGCGACGCGGGACGCCGATCCCGAGGACCTGTTCGGCATGTCGACGGCCTACGTGACGATGGAGGCCGATTTGGGGTACGACAATGCTGGAAAGGCCGCGCTCTGTTTTTCGTCGGTCGACAGCACCGATTTCGGCGAGATGGTCGACGAAGTCGAAGCGATCCTGGAAGCCGGAGCCGAAGAGACCGGCACGACGTTCAGCCAGCACGCCGACGACCACGGCTACAACTGGGTGATTCTCGAAGACAGCGATCCCGAGGACCTGCTGACGAGTATCCACTTCGCCGCCGACACCTTCATCGATCAGGGGTACGGCTCCCGACTCCTGGCGGCGGTCTTCGCCTTCGATAAGAGCAACACCGACCACGCCTACTGGATCTACTCGTTCCGGCGTGGTGGCTACTACCCCTTCGTCCCCAAAGGCGACCACGAACGCGACAACAAAACCGAATTCAAACTCCAGTCGGTCCTGGATGGCGAACTGGGCATCGAGGACGACGAGAGCTACTGGTATCCGCTCTGGCCCGACCGCCCCGGCGGCTACCCCTGGGAGTAGCCCGTTCCTGTCCCGCTCTCCTTTTTAAATCACTTCGCGCCGACGGCCGACCGCTCCGGTCGCCCGTTTCACTTTCACTCCGCAGTTAACGAGGGTTTATGTACGAAACCGAGTAAGGTCGGTGTACAATGGCAGACGACGATCTCGAAACCCTTCCAGGAGTCGGACCGGCCACGGCGGACAAACTGATCGAAGCGGGCTACGAAAACTATCAGTCGATTGCGGTTGCCTCCCCCGGCGAGCTCTCGAACACGGCGGATATCGGGTCGAGCACCGCCTCGGACATTATCAATGCCGCCCGCGAGGCCGCCGACGTCGGCGGCTTCGAGACCGGCGCGACGGTCCTCGAACGCCGCAACGACATCGGCAAGCTCTCCTGGCAGATCGACGAGGTCGACGAGCTGCTCGGCGGTGGGATCGAAACCCAGTCGATCACCGAAGTCTACGGCGAGTTTGGTGCTGGCAAGTCTCAGGTCACCCATCAGATGGCGGTCAACGTCCAGTTGCCGCCGGAACACGGAGGGCTGCGGGGTTCGTGTATCTTCATCGATACCGAGGACACGTTCCGACCCGAGCGGATCGACGACATGGTTCGCGGGCTCGACGACGAGATCCTCGAAGCGACGCTCGCGGATCGGGATATGGACGGAAGCATCGACGACGAGGAGACGATGGAGGCGCTGGTCGGCGACTTCCTCGACCGCATCCACGTCGCCAAAGCGTTCAACTCCAACCACCAGATCCTCCTTGCGGAGAAGGCCAAGGAACTCGCCGGCGAACACGAGGACAGCGAGTGGCCCGTCCGGATGGTCTGTGTCGACTCCCTGACCGCCCACTTCCGCGCCGAGTACGTCGGCCGCGGAGAGTTGGCCGAGCGCCAGCAGAAACTGAACAAACACCTGCACGACCTGATGCGAATCGGCGATCTGTTCAATACCTCGATTCTGGTCACCAACCAGGTCGCGGCCAACCCCGACTCCTACTTCGGCGACCCGACCCAGCCGATCGGCGGCAACATTCTGGGCCACACCTCGACGTTCCGCATCTATCTCCGGAAGTCCAAGGCCGACAAACGCATCGTTCGACTGGTCGACGCCCCCAACCTCGCGGACGGTGAGGGCGTGATGCGCGTGAAAAACGAGGGGCTGAAGCCCGAATAGCGGATTCCTGTATTGTAGACGTTCTTCCTGCTGATATCGGTGTTTCACGTTGTTTTTGACTAGCGCGCGTCGTCTCAACCCTCTGCGCCGCGATACCGAAACTGTACTATACCCGACAAAACGGGTGTCAACTTGTCCGGCAAGAATTGTCGAACAACTGGCCATCATACGACCTTATACACATATTATTGGATCTCATTTTTAACGTCCGTCTATTAATCCAGACAAAATACCACTTTTGTCAACGATTAACCTTATATCCGTCTGTTCCATGAGGCTCAATCGTGATTCAGCAAACAACCATGCCCGTGGAGCACAACACGATGTCCGATTGTAAACGTACTACGCAGGCAATTGAAACTGGAGGGTGCCTATGAGCGCGCTCCTACAGATCGACCCGGCCACGCTCGCGGAGAGTATCAACGTGACGTGGATTCTGGTCGTCTCGTTCCTGATCTTCTTCATGCACGCCGGCTTCGCCATGCTAGAGGCGGGGCAGGTACGCTCGAAGAACGTCGCCAACCAGCTGACAAAGAACCTGTTGACGTGGAGTATCGGCGTGACAGTGTTCTTCCTGATCGGCGCTGGCATCTCCAGTTTGGTCGGCGGCGGTGGGTTTGCCACCCCGTTCCAGGGTGGTGACGCAAGCGCCTACGTCGGCTGGCTGTACGGTGCTGTCTTCGCGATGACCGCAGCAACGATCGTTTCCGGGGCCGTCGCTGGCCGCGCGAAACTCCGCGCCTACGTCACCTACACTTTCCTGCTGGCGGCAGTGATCTACCCCGTCGTCACCGGGATTACGTGGTCCGGTGCTTACATCGGTGAGTTCCTCGGTGTCGGCTTCCACGACTTCGCTGGCGGGATGATCGTCCACGGAATGGGCGGTCTCGCCGGTCTCACCGCCGCATGGGTCCTTGGCCCGCGGATGGACCGCTACGGAACAGACGGTTCGACGAACGTCATTCCCGGTCACTCGTTGACGTTCGCCGTGCTCGGCACGCTTGTCCTCGCGTTCGGCTGGTTCGGCTTCAACGTCGGGACAGGTGCGATCTGGATCGATACCACCGGAAACGGTGTTCTCGATACTTTCGACTACGCAACCCTCGGCCGCATCGCGATGGGAACGACGATCGCGATGGCGGCCGGTGGTATCGGTGCTGCAGCCGTCGCCCTGCTGAAAACAGGAAAGGTCGACACCCTATACGTCGCTAACGGACTCCTTGCGGGTCTCGTCGGGATCACCGCGATTCCGGACACGACCGCGTGGTGGGGTGCGTTCCTCGTTGGCGGCCTCGCAGGTGCCCAGCTCCCGATCGTCTTCGAGTTCGTCTCGGATACGCTGAAGATCGACGACGTCTGTGCGGTCTTCCCGGTTCACGGCAGTGCAGGCGTGCTGGGAACGCTCATGTTCCCGTTCGTCGCCGCACCCGGCCAGCTCACTGGCTCGATCGGTCAGCACTTCATCGCACAGCTCGCTGGCGTCGTCGTCATCGGCCTCTGGACGGTCGTTGCGACCGCCGGTGTCTGGTACGTCCTCAAGGCGATGGGTGAGGCACGCGTCACACCCGAACACGAACAGGACGGCCTCGATGTCTCCGAACACGGCGTCGAGACCTACCCCGAATTCGGCGGCGACCGCGTCGTCACCGACGGTGGCGACGGCATGAGTGCCGACGAGTACGAGATCCGCACCGACGGCGGCAGCCCCGCTGACGACCGCGAGATCCGCACCGACGGCGGCGAGGCCGAAGGCGACATCAAGATGATCACCTCGGTTATCCGCCCCGAGAAGCTCGGCGCGGTCAAACAGGCCCTCGCAGAGGTCGGTGCCCCGTCGCTGACGGTCACCAACGTCTCCGGTCGTGGCAGCCAACCCGCCAAGAAAGGCAGCTGGCGCGGCGAGGAGTACACGGTCGACCTCCACCAGAAGGTCAAAATCGAATGTGTTGTCGCCGATATCCCGGCCGACGACGTGGTCGAAGCGATCCGCGATGCGGCCAACACCGGCGAGCCGGGCGACGGTAAGATCTTCGTGATGGACGTCGAAAACGCGGTGCAAGTCCGCACCGGCAACGACGGCACGGAGGCGGTCTAACGGGCTCTGAACCCCACTTCCCAAACGTTCTGTCACCCTGACCGTCAGCAGCAGGGCACCACTCATTGCTGACAGCCGTTGCCCGTCCTCGTGACGGGCCACCACACTCCTTCCGCAGCACCACTCACCGTTCACCAGCAGCAGCACTTGTTCCCACCCGTTTTCGGCTGTTCGTCGACTCGCCAGCGCCAGCACTCGCGGTCGACACACGGCGGCACCAAGGACTATTCTCCGTCGCCTCGTTGTCGACGCCATGACCAATCACACGAGACTTAATTCACAACATGGATCGTCTCAACCGATCCGAACTGACGGCGGCACACCGAACGACGATGCACCGAACGACGATGGCATCAAACTAGTCGTGGCGATCATCCGTCCCGAAAAACTGGGGGCCGCAAAGGAGGCCCTCGCTGAAGTCGGTGCGCCGTCGCTGACGGTGAGCGACGTCTCGGGTCGCGGCAGCCAGCCCGCCAAAACCGAGACGTGGCGCGGCGAGGCGTACACGGTCGACCTCCATCAGAAGGTCAAACTCGAGTGTGCGGTCGCCGATGTCCCGGCCGCTGACGTGGTCGACGCGCTGGCTGAAGCCGCCCACACCGGCCAGCCGGGCGACGGCAAGATCTTTGTCCAGGACATCGAGCACGCAGTACAGATCCGAACCGGCGCGACAGGGACCGACGCGATCTGAGCGGCTGTGGGTCGCCACCCACAGCGTCCGGCAGCCACTCCATGCCGCCGACGCGAACTTTGACATCCTCCTCCGGCTAAAGCCGGAGGAATCCCGAGCGTTGGGATATTACGGTTTGCAGACTTCCTGTTCTCTCGGTGTGAACGACCCGCTCTCGCGGTCGAATAAGAAGACTCCGGGTTGTGCCAAACAGCCGTTACTCATATCCCTCATCGGGGGACTCTGAGTTATCTTTCTGCGAATATTCACCGCACCGTTCACATCTGCGTTCATCGTCGTCTCGCACGACGAACAGACGTACAGACCACGCTCTACACGGTTCGAGTCACGAATCTGCCCACAACACGAACACGTCTTACTCGTATTCTCCTCGTCCACACGGTCAATGAGGATACCGCATTCCTCGGCCTTGTATTCGAGCAGACGGGTAAATCGGTCGAACTCCCATCGGTGAAGTTTCTTGTTCCCCGACGCACCCCAGTTCCGTGAGTCGCTGTTCTCGTCTTCGCGGATGTCGCTGAGGTCTCCAACCGCTATCTTCTCCACATCTTCTTCGACATACCGTTCAACGATGTGTTTCGAGAGCGTGTGGAGGAAGTGATCTTTACGTCGGGAGAGTTTCTGTCGAGCTTTCAACGCACGTTTCGACGGCCCGTTTTTGCCTTCGGTCCGGTACTCCTCACGGGTGAAGTAGTGCTTGTCCTCTTTCAACATATTCCCCGGATACAGCTCACTCGCACCATCTTCGTAGTCGATGGCGAGGTAGTTTTTGATACCGAGGTCGATGCCCACCGTCTTGTCTCCGGGTGCGTCCTCGACTGGAATCTCTTTCTTGCAGATGAGGTGGAGTTCCCACTCGTCGCCGTTCCAGACAGCACGCACCTGCTGGATATTCTCTAGCTGTACGTCGGGGCGGGTTTCGTACTCCGCGAGGATGAAATCCGACCGGCTCTCTTTCAGGTTGAATCCTTTCGAGAGTCGAAGTTGGCTGTGTTTATCGTCGTGCTTGATGGCCCGTTTCTTCCACGTCACGGTGGAGCGTGGGTGGTCGTCGCCACGTTTCCGGTAGCCCGGTGGGTTGTTGTTGTCGTCGGAATTGTACCAGCCGGTGAACGCTTCAGCAAGCTCTTCGAGAACTCGCTGACTTGTCTGAGAATGCAGGTCACTGTAGCGTTCGTGGTCTTTCAACTCCGATTTCAGTTCGGCTTCGTCGGGTATTTTACCGTCGTCGTCCCACCGTTCTTGGATGTAGTAACGACCGACGTTCCACAGTTTTGATGTAGAGAACCCGCACTGGTCGAGGTCGCTACGAACCTGTCCGTGGTTCGTGATACGTGCGACGTAGGTGCGAGTTGTCTCCAGCATCGTACTGTGTTGACAACTAGTTATGAGAATCAGATTGTTAAAATCAATGGCAGAGAAAAAGAATATCTAGGTGGAACGTCGTTGGATGAATGTCGGTGGGGTGTGTCGGATTTACCCACGCCTAAAGGCGCGGGTATTCTCCTCGCTATTTATAATCGTCTGGAACCGATACGGGAACCAACGGATGGTCGACTTCACCTACTCCGGCTCGGCACACACGGCGCTCGCTGCGTCCTATGCGGACGACGACCCCCGCTTCCGAACCGGGCAATCGCCGAACTTCCCCCAACGCGACACCGTCATCGAGGAGACCCAGTTGCTCCGGAAACTGTTGTTCCCCGGCTGCTGGAACGGCTCCGAACTCGTCGGCGACGACGGGGCCCTGCTCGCGGCGTTCGACGAACTCGGCGACCTGTTCTGTCGCGGCATCCAGCCGTATGCTCCCGACTGTCTGTCGACGCCCGTCGATGCAGTACTCGACGAGCTGCCGGCGATCCGTCAGCAACTCAAACAGGACGTCGAGGCAGCATATAAAGGCGACCCGGCGGCCACGAGCTACGTCGAGATCATCCGCTCGTATCCCGGCCTCCACGCGATGATGGTCCACCGGGTGGCTCACATTCTGTATACCGAGTCCCAGCAGGCCTACGCGCGCGAACTCGCCGAAGCCGCCAAAACGGCCACCGGGATCGACATCCATCCAGGAGCCGAGATCGGCGAGTACTTTTTTATCGACCACGGCAGCGGCGTCGTCATCGGCGAGACGGCGACGATCGGCGACTGGGTCCGACTCTATCAGGAGGTCACCCTCGGCGCGCTCCACTTCGAGGAGGAGGCCGACGACGAACACGCGCTTAAAAAAGGGTACAAGCGCCATCCGGATATCGGCGACAACGTCGTCATCGGGGCCGGGGCCAAGATCCTCGGTCCGATCACGGTCGGCGACCACGTCAGTATCGAGGCCAACGCCTGGGTCGACGACGACGTGCCCGATCGGACGAACGTCTTTATCAAACACCCCGAACAGCAGCGCAAGACCGTCGACGGTCGCTGACCGGCCGGAGCCGAAATCCCGATACGCACAAGTTCGGGGAGTCGAAACGCGTAGTATGAACCACGAACGGTCTCGCGAGCTCTACGACCGGGCACTCTCAGTGCTGCCCGGCGGCGTCAACTCCTCGGTGCGTGCAACCCAGCCATACCCGTTTTTCGTCGAGAGCGGCGACGGTGCCCACGTCATCGACGCCGACGGCAACCGGTACATCGACTACGTGATGGGGTACGGTCCCCTCTTGTACGGCCACGATCTGCCCGAGCCGGTCCAGGCGGCCATCCAGTCCCACGCCTCCGATGGCCCGATGTACGGCGCGCCCACGCAAGTCGAGGTCGAACTCGCGGAGTTCGTTTCCCGTCATGTGCCGAGCGTCGACATGATCCGTTTCGTCAACTCTGGTACTGAAGCGACGGTCTCGGCGGTCCGGCTTGCCCGCGCCTACACTGGCCGCGACAAGATCGTCGTCATGCAGGGCGGCTACCACGGGGCCCAGGAGTCGACGCTCGTCGAGGGCGACGCCACCGACCCCTCGCCGTCGACGCCGGGTATTCCCGACTCCTTTGCCGAACACACCCTGCCGGTACCGTTCAACGACGCCGAGGCGATCCGAACGCTGTTCGAGGAACACAACGACGAGATCGCCGCCGTCCTCGTCGAACCGATCCTCGGCAACAAGGGGATCGTCACCCCGGTCGACGGCTACCACGACACGCTCCGGGAACTCTGTGACGACTACGGCTCGCTTTTGATCTTCGACGAGGTCATCACCGGCTTCCGCGTCGGCGGCCTCCAGTGCGCACAGGGCAAGTTCGGCGTCACGCCGGATCTGACCACCTTTGGCAAGATCATCGGTGGTGGATTCCCGGTCGGCGCGATCGGCGGCCGGGCCGACATCGTCGAGCACTTCACGCCCGCTGGCAACGTCTTCCAGTCGGGAACGTTCTCGGGGCATCCCGTCACCATGGCCGCCGGGCTGGCCACCCTCGAATACGCGGCCGAACACGATGTCTACGACCACATCAACGGGCTTGCCGATCAGCTCCGCAGCGGGCTGACCGACATTCTCGAAGACCGCGCCCCGGAGTACACTGTTGTCGGCACCGACAGTATGTTCAAGACGATTTTCACACGTAGTGGGTCGACCGAGCGCGGCGAGAAGTGCGGCGCAGGCTGCAGGCAGGACCCCAACTGTCCGAACTTCGAGTCCTGCCCCAAGACGGGTGCGGACGTGGCCAACGCCGAAACCGACCGCTGGGAGCGGCTGTTCTGGCAGGAGATGAAGGACCGCGGCGTCTTCCTCACCGCCAACCAGTACGAATCGCAGTTCGTCTCCTACGCCCACACCGAGGAGGATATCGAACGGACGCTCGAAGCCTACGCCGAGGCCCTGTAGCGGTTCGCGCCACGAATCGGGAACTGATGGGCTTTTGGGTCCCCGCCCCGAGGCACAGGTATGACCACAGACGCCGACATTCGGCTTGCTACACGCGGCTCCGATCTCGCCGTACGGCAGGCCACCGCCGTCAAATCGCAGCTCGATTCTCGCCGCCGTGAGGTGACGCTCACCGAAGTCGACACTACGGGCGACCAGCTCACCGAGGAACTCATCCACCGCCTCGGCAAAACCGGGGCGTTCGTCCGGTCGCTCGACGAGAAAGTCCTCTCCGGTGAGTTGGATGCCGCGGTCCACTCGATGAAGGATATGCCGACCGAGATGCCCGCTGACCTCGTCGTCGCGGGCGTTCCCGAACGCGCCCCCTCCGGAGATGTGCTCGTCACTCCCGATGGCACCGACCTCGACGGACTCTCGCCCGAGGCGGTCGTCGGCACCAGTTCGCTCCGCCGGACCGCCCAACTGTTGGCGGCTCGTCCGGACCTCGAAATCGTCCCACTGCGCGGCAACGTCGATACGCGCCTCGAAAAACTGCTTGCGCCCTCGCTGCAGGCCGAACACGACCGTCGGATCGAAGCCAAAGAGAAGGGCAATAAAAGCGAGTACGACCAGACGCCCGAGGAGTGGTTCGATACGCTCTCCGAACTCGAACGCAGTGCGATGGAACGCCGCGTCGAGACCGAGATGGACGCCATCGTCCTCGCTGAAGCCGGTATCCGCCGGAGCGGCCTCTATGACGATGTCGAGACCACCCAGCTCCCGAAAAGCTCTTTCGTCCCCTCGCCGGGACAGGGTGCGATCGCGATCACGGCGAGCGACAGTGGGACCGCCGAGACGATCCAGGAGGCAGTCGACCACCCCCGGAGTCGCATCGAAACCACCGTCGAGCGCACCGTGCTGGCCGAGGTCGGCGGCGGCTGTATCGCCCCCATCGGCGTGAGCGCGATCCTCCAGGGCGAGTACGTCCAGACCCGTGCCCAGATCCTCAGCCACGACGGCAGCGAGGTCATCGAGGCCACGCGGGACCTGCCGGTGGTCAATCACGCCAGCGCGGCCGCCGACTTCGCCGCAGACCTCCGGGAGCGCGGCGCGGCCGACCTGATCGAAGAGGCCCGCGAGATCGCCGAAGCCGACGCCGAATCGAATGATTCGAGAGGGGCTGACACCGTAATGGGTGATGAGGATGCCTGAAGTGGGCACGTCAGTCGGGACGGTCTACCTCGTCGGCAGCGGCCCCGGCGACCCGGAACTCATGACTGTCAAGGCCCGGCGACTCCTGGAGGAGGCCGATGTGGTGCTCCACGACAAACTCCCCGGCCCGGAGATCCTCGGCGAGATCCCCGAGGACAAACGCGAGGACGTGGGCAAACGCGCTGGTGGCGAGTGGACGCCCCAGGAGTACACCAACAAGCGGCTGGTCGAACTCGCCGCCGAGGGCAAGACCGTTGTCCGGCTCAAGGGCGGCGACCCGTTCGTCTTCGGCCGCGGCGGCGAGGAGATGGAACACCTCGCGGCCAACGAGATCCCCTTTGAGGTCGTTCCCGGAATTACGTCCGCGATCGCCGGGGCTGGCGTCGCCGGGATTCCGGTCACACACCGCGATCACGTCTCCAGCGTCTCCTTCGTGACTGGCCATGAGGACCCGACCAAGGACGAATCGGCCATCGACTGGGAGGCACTGGCTGCCACCGGCGGCACGCTGGTCGTCCTGATGGGCGTTGGCAAGCTCCCCCTCTACACGCAGGCGCTGCTCGATGCCGGGATGGACCCCGCAACGCCGGTCGCGCTCGTCGAGCGGGCGACGTGGCCGAACATGCGCGTGGCCACTGGGACGATGGAGACGATTGTCGGCGTCCGGGACGAGCAGGAGATCGAACCGCCCGCGATTACAGTCATCGGTGAGGTTGCGGCGACACGCGAGGCGGTGGTCGAGTTTCTCGGCAACCGAACCAGCGAGTTGGCCGACCACGATGGGCTGGAGACCACAACCGAATGACCCAAGAAGTCACTGTCGCGGTGTTCCGCCCGGACGACGAGCGGCTCGCGTCGGCGGTCGACCTACTGGACTCGCTGGGCGCGACGCCGGTCGCCGATCCGATGCTCGTGGTCGAGCCGACCGGCGCAACACCGGCGTCGGCTGCCGACTACACGATCTTCACGAGCAAGACGGGGGTCGAACTCGCTGCCGAGGCCGGCTGGGAGCCCGGTGAGACGATCCTCGTCAGCATCGGCCCCGGCACGACCGCCGCCGCCGAGTCGGTGGGCTGGACCGTCGACCGGGAGCCCGAAACCTACAGCTCCGTTGGGTTGGTCGAGTTGCTGGCCGACGAGGTCGACGGCGAACGCGTCGAGGTCGCCCGGAGCGACCACGGGAGCCAGGAGCTATTGGACGGCCTCGATGCCGCGAACGCCGACTGGTCGGAGACGGTCCTTTATAAATTGGTTCGGCCACCCGAGTCGGGTGAATCCGCCGAGCTGGCCGCTGCGGGCGAGCTTGCGGCCGTCGCGTTTACTTCGTCGCTCACAGTTGCGCACTTCCTGGATGCTGCCGCCGAGCGCGGCATCCGCGAGGAGACTATCGAGGGGCTCGACGAGGCAGTCGTCGGCGTGATCGGCGAACCGACACGTGAGACAGCCGAAAGTCACGGGATCGACGTCGACATCGTTCCCGACGAGGCGACCTTCGAGGCGCTGGCGACCACCGTCGTCGAGGCGGCTGCGCCGAGCTACACCGAGTAGGAACTCGGTCGACGACCGAAGCGGAGTCTTATATTTGAAGCCGACTAACCCCGGACAAATGGTTCCGGCTCATCCTGTATCCGATCTCGCCGACACCGCGACGGCCTGCGCCGAGCGGCTCCGGGCGGCCGACTCCGTTCTCTTGGCCTCTCATATCGACGCCGACGGGCTGACCAGCGCCGCCATCGCCGCGACCGCCCTTGAACGCGCTGGTATCCCCTTCGAGACAGTTTTCTCGAAACAGCTCGACGAGTCCGAAGTCGACCGGATCGCCGCCACCGACCACGGCACCGTTCTCTTTACCGACTTCGGCAGCGGCCAACTCGACGTCATCGCTCCCCACGAAGCCGCTGGCGATTTCACGCCCGTGATCGCCGACCACCACCAGCCCGCCGACGCCTCGACCGAGTACCACCTCAACCCGCTCCTGGAAGGTATCAACGGGGCTTCGGAACTCTCTGGGGCCGGAGCGAGTTATGTTCTCGCGCGTGCGCTCGCGTCGACTGCTCAACAGTCGATTGACAACCGCGATCTGGCCGCGCTCGCAGTTGTCGGTGCGGTCGGCGATATGCAGGCCGGTGTCGACGGCCTCACTGGGGCAAATACGAAAATCGTCGCCGAGGGCGTCGACGCGGGCGTTATCGAGGAGTCGACCGATCTCACGCTGTACGGCAAACAGACCCGGCCGCTGCCGAAGCTCCTGGAGTACGCCAGCGACGCCCGGATTCCCGGCATCTCGAACGATACAGCGGGCGCGATCGAGTTTCTGTCCGAACTGGATCTCGATTTAAAAGTCGACGGCGAGTGGCGGTGTTGGGTCGACCTCACCGACGACGAGCGACAGGTCCTGGTCAGCGCGCTGGTCCAGCGTGCGGTCAAAAGCGGCGTTCCAGCGGGTCGGGTCGACGAGCTGGTCGGCACGAGCTACCAGCTCACCCGCGAGGAGCCCGGCACCGAACTCCGGGACGTCAGTGAGTTTTCAACCCTGCTCAACGCGACCGCCCGCTACGAGCGGGCCGACGTGGGGCTGGCGGTCTGTCTCGGCGACCGCGAAGAGGCGTTGGATCGCGCCCGCCAGCTCCTGCGGAACCACCGCCGAAACCTCTCGGAAGGGCTCGAACTAATAAAAAACGAGGGTGTAACGGTCGAAGACCACCTCCAGTGGTTCGACGCCGGAACCGAAATACGGGAGACGATCGTCGGCATCGTCGCCGGGATGGCTGTCGGCGCACCCGGCATCCGGCGGGAGCTGCCGATTATCGCCTTTGCCGAAAAATCGGAAACGGAAATCAAAGTCTCCTCGCGTGGCAGTCACCAGTTGATCCGAAACGGCCTGGATCTCTCGGTTGTCATGCGCGAGGCCTCCCGCGCGGTCGGCGGCGACGGCGGCGGCCACGACGTTGCGGCGGGGGCGACGATCCCGACCGGCACTCAACAGGCGTTCGTCGACCACGCAAACAAAATAGTCGGACAGCAGTTAGGCGAAAACGAAGCGTAAGCGGCGTGTCGACGGCCGATCAGGCGTTACCGAGGTCGCGGAACATCACGCGGTAGTCGTCGGAGGACAGCGAGCCCGCAAGGTCAAGCAGTTCGTCGTCGAGTTCGCTCATGCGGTCTAAGAGTGTGCTGTACTCCCCGCTGGCTTCGAGTTCCGCGTCGGATTTCTCGGATTCGAGCAGCGCGCGTTTCGACGCCAGCGATGCAGCCTCGCGCAGCAGGCCGCCGTACTCCGAGCGAACGAACAGCGTCTCGACGGCTTCGAGGAGTTCGGATCGGGTGACTGGCTTGACGATATAGAGGTCGAACCCCATGTCGACGATGTCGAAGTCGGGTTCGACGCCGGTGACCATGGCGACCCGACAGTCGAAGCCGCGGTCTTCGATGAGGTCCAGGACCTCCTCGCCGGGGGCGTCGGGCAGTCGTCGGTCGAGCAACACCGCATCAATCTTGGCAGCGCCCGCATCGGTGGCTTTGTCCTGTCCGAGAAGAATGTCGATTCCTTCGTGGGCGGTTTCGGCGGTCAGGACCGTATACTCCGGTTCCAGAAACTGGACGTAGAGCTTCGTTACCGACGTTTCATCCTCGACGACGAGTATCGTCTTCGATGTCATACTCGGATCACCCAGCCGGGACACCGCTCGGAATCTATCGGTCGGTCGGTTCGACGCCACACACCCATTCGTACTGTGACATCCACAACCCTGAAGGTATAAATGTATCTACTAACCGTTCATAACGAATCAACTGTTTTGATCTTGTTTGGTAACAACAGGTTCGAGCCGGTGGGCTCTTTTAGGGGGCGGTCGTATTATGTCTCAACAACAGGTATGACAGACGTAGTTCCAACTGGGGTCGACGGACTCGATGAAATCCTCAACGGCGGTATCGTGAACAATGCAACCGTCCTCGTCAGTGGCAACCCGGGGACCGGCAAGAGCATCCTCGGGATGCAGTATCTCTACACTGGCGTCACCGAGTTCGACGAGCCCGGGATCTACATCTCCTTCGAGGAGAACGCCGTCGATATACGGGAGTCGGCCGAATCCGTCGGCTTCGACCGCTTCGGCGAACTGGTCGACGACGGTCAGATCAAGATCTACGACAAGCGGGATATGTTGAACGACGGCGATTTCACCGCGACGATGGACCGCCTGCTCGAAGACTTCTCGGCCGAGGAGTACGACCGGCTTGTCCTGGACTCGCTGACGATGTTCCAGCTGTTTTTCGACGACGAACGCGAGAAACGGACCTATCTCCTCAAGTTCTCCGATATCCTCAAACAGTACGGCCTGACCTCGCTGCTCATCAACGAACAGGGCGCGGTGTTTCCCGACACCGAGATCGGCCTCGAAAACTTCCTCACCGACGGCAACATCTACGTCATCCAGACGCCGACCGACTCCGGCGTCAACCGCTACGTCTGGGTTGCCAAAATGCGGAAACAGAACATCGATACTGACATTTTCCCGATGGAGATCAGCGACGGCGGGATCACCGTCCACAACAAGGCCAGCGGCTTTTCGATGATGGGTGGCGACGGCGGCACCGGTGCGAGCGGCGGCCCGTCGTTCTAACTACTGGCTCGACATCGTCCGCCAGACATCGTCGAGTTTGTTTTTGACGACCGACCGCTCGGAGATGTCGACGGCAATCCCATTATCGAAACTGATCTCGATCTCGTCGACGTTGCGCCGGTAGACTTTGATCCGCCGATGTTCATCCGACAGCGGTCGGTCGTGGAGCTCCAACAGATTGGTTTCGGTGAGTTCGTTGATCCGCCGGTAGCAGGTCGCGATGGGGACATCCAGCTCGTCGCTCAGGTCCTGGGCGGATTTGGGATCCGTCGTCGCCGACAGGATCTCGGTATTGTACTTGTTACCGAGTACCTCGATAAGATCCTCAGATGTCATTAGTTGATAATTGGGAGAGTCACAATAAAAAGGGTGTCGGTGGTTCGCTGTCGCGTCTTTTTCGAATCCCGTTATCAACGGTGGTAGTGTGCTATCAGTTCTGGTAACTTGCGACCGTGCGCGAAATCAAAACTCTGTGGCTACCGTCGACCGGCCATCGGCGTTGATAGCATTGATGATGTTGTCACTGAAACGATGTAGCCGCGCAACCGATTCTCGTGCATCTTTTTTGCACCTCAATTGTTGGGGTGGATGCCACTCCAGCCGATTATCAAAGTCAATATCCACGGACATAATTTTAATACCGATATTCTATTTTTTGTTCATAACGTCGGGTTTCCCTATCCAACGGGCAGGCCGACGCGGAGAACCAAACTACCCCATGTTCAACGAAACAGATCGAGGCCAGGTTGGAATTGGAACACTCATCGTGTTCATTGCAATGGTACTGGTCGCAGCGATTGCGGCAGGTGTACTGATCAACACGGCCGGACTCCTCCAAACGCAGGCAGAGGCGACCGGCGAAGAATCATCACAGCAGGTCAGCGACCGACTCCAGATTCAGAGTGCAACAGGTAATGTCACAGGTAACGAGACAGTCGACGAAGTCAATATCACTGTGACGAAGGCTCCTGGTGCTGATGACATTCAGCTCGAAAACGTAACCTACGAGTTTGTTACCAGTGACCAGGTCAATTCCGGTGTGCTTCAACCAGGTCAGATAAGTAACATTACGTCTGCAACGAATGATAACGTGATTACTGATCGGAGTGACCGATACAAGCTCACATTCGACACGGATAACGGTCTGAATGCGGTGCTCCAGGGTGGCGAGCGTGTTTCGGTGACGCTGACGACCGCCCCGGGTGCCTCAACGGTGACCGAACTCCGAGTCCCCGACTCGTTAGTCGATCGATCAGCGGTGAGTCTCTGATATAATGTTCGAGACAGTATTCAACGCTGAAGACCGCGGTCAGGTCGGAATCGGGACGCTCATCGTGTTCATCGCGATGGTGCTCGTGGCAGCGATTGCCGCCGGTGTCCTGATCAATACGGCTGGCTTGCTCCAGACGCAGGCCGAAGCAACAGGCGAAGAGTCCTCACAACAGGTGAGCGACCGTCTCCAGATCCAGAGCGCAACCGGTGTTGTTGGTGATGAAAACGTCACCAGAGTAAATCTCACTGTGACGAAGGCGCCTGGTGCTGACGATATCCAACTGGAAAGCGTGACCTACGAGTTCGTCACGAGCGACGAGGTCATTACGGATGTCCTCAATGGCACTGACAGTGGTAGTTCTATCAGCGAAATCACGGCTGAGACTGATGACGACGTAATTACGTCCCGGAACGATCGCTACGTGCTGTCGTTCAACGCCAGTGTTGCCCTTGGTGGCGATCTGGATGGCGGCGAGAAAGTCTCCGTCACCCTCACGACGGCCGCTGGTGCGTCAACTGTCACGGAGCTCCGTGTCCCTGACTCGCTGGTAAACCGCGATGCGGTGACCCTATAAGACCATGTTCGAGACAATATTCAATACTGAAGACCGCGGTCAGGTTGGGATCGGGACGCTCATCGTATTCATTGCGATGGTGCTCGTGGCAGCAATTGCTGCGGGAGTCCTGATCAACACGGCTGGACTCCTCCAGACGCAGGCAGAAGCTACTGGTCAAGAGTCCGCCCAGCAGGTCGCTGACCGACTCCAGATCCAGAGTGCAACCGGCGTCGTGGACAACGAGAGCGTCACTGCGGTGAACATCACCGTGACGAAAGCACCCGGTGCTGAAGACATCCAACTGTCCAACGTGACCTACGAGTTCGTTACCGATGATCAGGTCATCACTGGCGTGCTGAACGGGAGCGACAGCTCCAACCAGATCGGGACGATTACCGCCGAGACGCCCGAGGACAACGTCATCACCGATCGGAGCGACCGCTACCTCCTCAACTTCAGTGCCACGGACGATCTCGATGGCAAACTGCAGGGCGGCGACCGAGTCTCAGTAACGCTCACGACCGCGCCCGGCGCGTCGACGGTCACGGAGCTCCGTGTCCCCGACTCGCTGGTGGATCGAAGTGCTGTAACGCTATAAGAACATAAGTACGAAAATAATAATGTGTAAACATGAAATCCAAAAATAACACTGAAGACCGCGGTCAGGTCGGAATCGGGACACTCATTGTGTTCATTGCGATGGTCCTCGTGGCAGCGATTGCTGCGGGCGTCCTGATCAACACGGCCGGAATGCTTCAGACCCAGGCCGAAGCAACCGGTGAAGAGTCCGCACAACAGGTAAGCGACCGTATCCAGATCCAGAGTGCAACCGGTGAGATCGGCGGTGCTAACAACGACACCCTCACCAATGTGACTCTCACTGTGACGAAAGCACCCGGTGCTGGTGATATCGAACTGCAGAACGTGACGTACGAGATCGTTACCGATGATGAAGTCATCACCGACGTGATCGACGAATCCAACATTGGAAATATCACCGCAGCTACGGACGATTCGGTCATTACCGACCGTGCTGACCGATACAAGATCACACTCAACAAAACCCGAGATCTCGAAGACGCAGATATCTCTGGCGGCGGGACCCTCACAGTGACGCTCACGACCGCCTCTGGTGCCGCGACGATCGAAGAACTGCGCGTGCCGGACTCACTGGTCGGACGATCGGCCGTGAGACTCTGATCGTAGCGTCGAACAATAGCCAACTACCACGACGGGACTGACGCAGTCCCCGCTTTTGTGGCCTCCATTTTTCGAACACTCGGCCGGAGAGCCACTGCGTCGACACTCTGCTGCCGACTCTCAGGCGTCGACGGCCCGATCGAGGGGCAACACTCTTTTAATCGACTGACAAACCCTAACATATCATGGGTTCGGACAATTCGGACGAGGACAAGCGCGACCGCGTACTCGCGCCCGACGATCTCGACATCACGAAACAGCCGGAGGTCGAGGAGATCGACGACGGACGATACGTGGTCTCTCCCGACGGGCCGGCGAAGAAGCCGGACCGGGAGCTGCTTGAGAACCCCGACTGGCTCACCGATGACGACGAGGAGACAGCGTCCCAACCGAGTGGTGGCCAGCCCTCCCAGCCCGACCAGCCGTCGCAACCGCGGGATCATCGGCGAGAGCAATCGACGGATTCACAGCGGTCTCAGCCCGATCAGTCGACCCCATCTCAACAGCCACAGCCCGACGAGAGGCCAACTCGACAGTCGACCGGTCGTGGTGGGCAGTCACCGCCGGACACGAAGTCGGGGGGTCCGAGCCAACAGCCACCGTCAAATGCCCAATCGGGCGGTCAGAATCAGCAACCGCCACCGACCACTCAATCAGGCAGTCCGAGTCAGCAGTCACCACCGGACAATCAGTCAACTCGACCAGGCCAGCAGCCACCACCAAATGCGCAGTCTGCCAGTCGAAAGGAGCAATCGTCACCGAATCCCAACTCGGGCGGTCGGAACCAGCAGCAGCCACCGAACGATCGGTCTGGTGGCCGGAACCAGCAGTCGACATCTGATCGGTCGACCGACCGTAGCCAGCAAGCCGGTACCAACAGTCAGTCCGGTGGTCGGAGTCAACAGCCACCTGCGGCCGACCAGTCCGGTGGGGGAACCCCCCAGCCATCATCATCGGAGCTCGCGGCCCACGACCAGCCGCCGGTCGAGCCGCCGGCGGTCGAACTCACAAACGAGAACGTCAGCAAGTTCCTCGCCGAAGAACTGACCCAAGGCGATGGCGACTACGGGTTCGATGCCACGCTCAACGTCGAGGGACAGGTCAACCGGGGGCGGATGACCTCCGACGACATCGGCGAGACGCTCGAAACCCTACTGCGATGGTATGCTCGGCAGACGACCGACGAAGTAGAGCCCGAATCGGTCCTCGGGATCATCCTCGCCGGGAGCGACCTGGCTGTTGAGTATCCAGTTCAGAGCGTTTACACGGTCGTCAAACGCCACGACCTCAAGCCGGATGACTCGATTAGCGACCTGCTGGCAGCTGTCCGAAAGGAAGGCTCGTTTACGGTTCCACCATCCGAAGAGTAGGTCGACATCCGCTGTCGAATGAGCGAATCGACGTTCAGTGCCCAAAAAGCGGGTCGACTCGGCGGTTCTGTTCTCAGCGCTGATAACTGTAGGGGAGTGTTTATGATATTGGGGCGTCGCCAACAGGGTATATGGCAAAGCGTGTGCTGATCGCCGACGACTCGGAGTTCATGCGGAACCTGCTCCGTGAGATCCTCGAAGGCGATTTCGAGATCGTCGGAGAGGCCGAAAACGGCGTCGAGGCCGTCGACTTGTACAAAGAACACGACCCTGACATCACAATGATGGATATCGTCATGCCGATCCGCAGCGGGATCGAGGCGACCGACGAGATCACCAGCAACGATTCGGATGCGAAGATCATCATGTGTACCAGTGTCGGGCAGGAAGAGAAAATGAAGGAAGCGATCAAGGCGGGTGCCTCGGGTTACATCACCAAACCGTTCCAGAAACCCAACGTACTTGAAGCAATCAACGACGTCATCCCCGCCTAATATGAAAGTCGACATCCGCGAGCTTGGGCAGTTCAACCATCTCGCCTCACAGGGTGCAGAACGCGCCGCCAGATCGCTGTCGCAACTGACGGGCGTCCAGATGGACGTCGAAGTCACCGACGTGAGTCTCGTTACCGAAAACGTGCTCGCGGAGACGTTTACCGGCCAGTCGTTCGTCGGCGTCGAACTCGGCCTCGAAGGTGGCCTCGAAGGCGAAACCGTGCTGGCGTTCGAACGCGAACGAGCGATGAAGCTCCAGGACCTCCTGTTGCAAGCCACGGGTTCGAGCGACGAGCTCGCCCAAAGCAGCGTCACCGAACTCGGCAACATCATGATCGGCGGCTTCATCGACGGCTGGGCCAACCACCTCGGCAAGGCGATCAACATGACACCGCCGAAGTACACTGAGGCCGTCGGCCCGCGCATCCTGCCCGATCAGGCCATTGAGGCCGCCAAAAACCACGGTGTCTTCCTCTTCGAGAGCAAGCTCGAAGCGATGGATGTCGACCTCGATTTCTCGATCTACATGCTGCCGGAGTACCGGCAGTTCGTCGATCTGCTGTCGGGGACCGACCAGGGCAACCAGATCCCGGTCAACCGACTCAGTGCCTTCGAAGACTTGGCCAAGGAGGGCGCGGGCAACGCCGCCGGACAGATCGGGATGATGACCGGCCTCGATACGGACGTCGACATCAGTCGGCTTCGGTTTGTCCCGCTTGAGGGGGTCCCGCGGCAGGTCGGCGACGACCGGTTCGTGGGTGTCGTCTTCGAGCTGAAGGGGATGCCAAGCGGCTATCTCGTCGTGCTGTTCGACGAGGCCTCAGCCAAGACAGTCGCCAGCTCGATGATGCCCGGTGGCAGCTCGGACGAAGCGGGGATCGGGACGATGACCGAGGGTGCGATCAAGGAGCTGGGCAACATCATGACCAGCGGCTTCATCGACGGCTGGGCGAACGTGCTGGGAACGAGCATCGAACACACGCCGCCGAACTTCGTCCACGACATGGGCTCGGCGATCATGAGTCCCGTCGTCGGCAAACTCGGCAAGCAACAGGACTACGCCTTCGTCATCGACTCGACGATCGAGATCGACGGCCATCAGGGCCGCTGCGACATCTACGCGCTGCCGAACGAGCGTGAACTCGCTCGGGCACTGTCGGCGCTCCCGGCCCAGACGTAGTTCCCCGCTCGGTGCGGACGAAGCCCAACACGAGGACCAGCCGTGAAACGTCTTGAAACGGAGGATACGACTGTCACACGACAGAAGATCGGCATCGCCGAATACGCTGTCGTCACCGATGAGACAGTTCTGGTGACAAGCGGGCTTGGCTCCTGTCTCGGTATCGTTCTGTACGACTCCCGAAACACCGTTTCGGGACTCATTCACGTTATGCTGCCGTCGGTCGATCACGCACGCGATACGAACCCCGCGAAGTTCGTCGACACCGGCCTCCCGCTTTTGATCGACGAGATGGAGGCTGCCGGAGCCGACGCCGACCGGCTGCAGGCGTGGATCGTCGGCGGCAGCGAAATGCTCAACTTCGAATCCAGTACCGAGTCCATCGGGAGTCGAAACATCGCGATGGCCAAACAACTGCTCGAAGATCACGGCATCCGGCTCGTCGCTGCGGACATCGGCGGCGGTCACGGCCGCTCGATACGGTTCGATCCGGCGGCCGAAGCGGTCACGATTCGGACTGCCGACGACTCTTCACGGACGATTTGACCCCGGCTCAAAATCTCAACCCTGAAATTCAGAGGGGTGGTTTGAAGTATACTGGTTGTTACGATTTCACGTAATGGGTCTCGGTATATCGCTCCTCGTCACACTCCCCGCGCTTGATGGGATCTCGCTGCTCGGTACCGAGCTCTCGGTGCTTGGTCCCACGGCCGCCGGAACAGCGGGGTTAGTCGGCGCGAGTATCATCGACAGAATCCTCGACTCCGACGGGGACGATGACTCCGACGACGGTGGCGGCGGTGGCGACGGACTGATGGACGACGGTGACGACTTCGGCGGGATGGACGACTTCGGTGGCGGCGGTGGCGGCGGTGGCGGCGACGACTTCGGCGGGATGGACGACGACTTCGGCGGGATGGACGACGACTTCGGTGGCGGCGGTGGCGGCGGTGGCGGTGCCGACATGGACGAGCTGGAACACCAGGTCGACGAGCTCGAAAACGAAGTCGCCAGCCTCTCCTCGACGGTCAACACCGTCAAAAGCGAAAACACCGAGATCAGCGACCGAATCGAAGACGTCGAGGAAGACGTCCGCAACCTCCTGGACATCTACGAGATGGTCACCCGTGGGATCAACCCCTTCGTCGACGAACAGGACGCCAGCGAGTTCGATGTCGGCGGCGGTGGCGGTGGCGGTGGCGGTCTCGGCCTGTTCGATGACGGCGAGGATGACTCCCAAGAGCAGGACGAAGACGTCGACGACTCGGTGATGACCGAAGACGCCGATGGCTTCTTCGACGATGACTTCGAGGACGAAGACGAGACGGACGACTTCGCGGACGACGACTTCGACGAGGCGGACGACTTCGACGAGGCGGACGACTTCGAGGAACTGGACGAAGATGACGCCGACGATCTCGGCGACGAAACCGAATCCGAAGAAATGGTGAGCGATCAAGATTCAACTGGCGGTAAGTCGTTTAGTGAACTGAAAGACGAGTACGACTCCGGAGACGCCTCGTGGGCTGAAGAAGACGAGGAAGCCGATGACGATCTCGGCGGGATGGACGACTCCTTCGAGGAAGACGACGACCTCGGCGGGATGGATGATTCCCTCGAAGCCGACGACGATCTCGGCGGGATGGATGACTCCTTCGAGGACGACGATGACCTCGGCGGGATGGACGACGACTTCGGTGAGATGGACGACGAGCCCGACGAGGCGCTCGGCAACGGCTCGGAGGCCACGATGGAGACCGAGGAGCCGACCACGACCGAGGAGCCGACCGCAGCTACCGACGCCAACGCTGACGCGGATGGCGACTTCGAGTACGTCACCTCCGACCAGCTCTCCAGTAGCGGCGACAAGCCGTATCTCACCTCGATCCCCGGCGACTACGTCGGCGATCTGGTGGTTATGGAGTGGCTGGAGTTCCTCGTCGAGGAGTCGACAGTCACCGACGCGGCACGGGCGGTGAACTACTACGAGCGGATCGACTGGATCGACGCGGCCGCCGCCGACCACCTCCGGTCGTTCCTCTCGGGATTCGGCACCATCGACCGCAACAAGGTCGACCAGCCCGGCACCGACCAACTCACACGCACCCACCACGTACACAGCCTCAAATATATCATGAAGCTCAACAACGGCACGACTGCGACGTCGGTGATCCTGGATCGCTGGGACACCTTCGCGACAGGCGACGATGGGCTTTAGCGTCAGCGCGTCGACGGCCATCATCTTCGCGGGGTTGTTCCTCGCGGTCGGTGTCCTGTACCCTGCGGTCTCGAACGGCTACGAGCGAGTAACGGACGCGGAAATCGACCGGGACGACGCCCAACTCGATATGCGAAACACCGAGATCAACATCACTGATATCAGTAGCATGGAAATAACCGTGCGAAACGAGGGGTCGACGTCGCTGGACGCCGATGAGATCGATCTCTTAGATAATGGTGACTACCAACGGCGAACGGATTCGAGTTACACAGTCACAAACGTCAATTCCAGTGGCTCCAATCTCTGGCTTCCCGGTGAGTCGCTACAGATTCAGTATAATAGTGATAGCGGCGATCAACTCAAAATCGTTACCGACTACGGAATCAGCGTTACTGAAGAGGTACCCTGATTATGGCGAGCGTTTCAGCGTCTCACCTGATCATCTTCATCGCAAGCCTCGTGATCGCCGCGGGCGTCGTCGGAACGCTCACCACCGGCGTCGACCGGGTCAGCAGCGCGATCGATGATCGGAGCCTCGACGTGAGCCAGCAGGTCCGGATGGATATGGCGATTATCAGCGATCCGGGTGCGACGAGCTATTCGGGTAGCGAACTGACGATTTACGTCCGGAATACGGGATCACAAGGGGTGCAGATAGCCGATGCGTCGTCGATCGATATCATATTCAATGGTCAATACGTTTCGAACTCTAACATTGAACTGCAGGATGCCAATGGTGGTGATGATATCTGGCGACCTTCCGAAGTCGTCGAAATCACAATAGATGGAATTAGTATCAATACTGACAGTACCAATCGACTGCTGTTGACTGTCAATGAGGACGAAGAGACGTTTGAATTCAGAGGATCATAACAATGAGTAGAGCACAACGTAACCTACTGTCGCTGGGAATGGAGGATCACGACCGACTGAACAAAGAGCTGGGTGGCGGTATCCCACGCGGCAGTATCGTCCTCTTGGAGGGCGACTACGGGGCCGGAAAAAGCGCCATCAGCCAGCGGTTCAGCTACGGGTTCACACAGGAAAATTCCACGGTGACGTTCCTCTCGACGGAGCTGACCGTCTCGGGGTTTATCGACCAGATGCACTCGCTGTCCTACAACATCACCAAGCCGCTGCTCCGGGAGGAGCTGCTGTTCCTCAACGCCGACTTCGACAGCGCGGGTGCGCTCCGCGGAAAAGACGAGGATACCGAGCGGAAACAGCTCCTCAAACGGCTGATGGAGGCTGAAGTGATGTGGCAGCCGGATGTCGTCATCATCGATACCTTCGATGCGATCCTCCGGAACGATCCCACCTTCGAGTCGCTTGTCCGGCAGAACGACGAGCGACAGGCCGCCCTGGAGATCATCTCCTTTTTCCGCGATATGATCTCCGATGGGAAAGTAATCGTTCTCACTGTCGACCCCTCGACGGTCGACGAGGAGGCCATTGGCCCCTTCCGATCGATCGCCGACGTGTTCATCGAGATCCAGATGATCGAGGTCGGCAACGACATCCGCCGCCAACTCCAGGTCAAGCGATTCGCCGGAATGGGTGAACAAGTCGGCGATACGATCGGTTTTTCCGTAAGATCCGGAACTGGTATTGTCATCGAGAGCCGTAGTGTAGCCTAAGGAATCGTATCCCAATGACTGAACAAGGAACCCCCAAACCCTCCGACGAACTCAAACAGATGGCGATGCGGGAGCCACATCTCCGCGAGCATCTGATGAAGTTCAAGCAGATTACCGGGGAGTTCCCGCTGTTCGTCGACGAACCCGACGACTACGAATCCAGACGTCCAAACGTCCTCTACCCGGCTGGCGGCCCGATCTACATCCACGTCCACGGTGACGTCGGCCAGAAGCTCAAATACTACACCGTCGAGCCGACGCTGTCGGACTCGGAAGCGGTGATCCTCGAAAAAGTAAAACGGAAACTGCTCTCGATGAGCGGCCACCGTGATTCTCCCGAAGAGGAGTCCGAATACGACGACCTCATTGAGGAACTCCTGGAGGATGCGACCTACATCTCCGACGGCGAGACCAACTTCTACGACCGGGTCAAGCAGTTCTGGAACCTCGGGAAGATCGAGGTCAACCAGCAGACCTACAACGCGATCCGCTACCGGCTCAACCGGGATATCGTCGGCTTCGGACCCCTTGAGCCGGTCATGCGTGATACCCAGAATGAGGATATTCACGTCATCGGCCCCCACGAGTGCCACGTCGACCACGGTACCTTCGGGATGATGCCGACCACGGTCGACTTCGGCACCCTCGACGAGTTCGACAGCTGGCTCCGCAACATGGGCGAGCGAATCGGCGATCCGGTGTCGGACTCTGACCCGATCGTCGACTCGACGCTGCCCGACGGCTCGCGTGTCAACATCATTTACTCCGACGACGTCTCGATCAAGGGTCCCTCGATGACGATCCGTCAGGGCGAGGGCGTCCCGCTGTCGATCAATCAGATTACCAACTGGAACACGCTCTCGCCGCGGCTGTCGGCCTACCTCTGGCTCTGTCTGGAGAACGAACAGACCGTCTTCGTTGTCGGCGAGACCGCATCCGGCAAGACGACGACGCTGAACGCAATTCTTTCGTACATTCCGCGGGATGCGAAGATCTACACCGCGGAGGACACCGCCGAGGTGCTGCCGCCTCACGACACCTGGCAGCAGCTCATGACCCGAGAGGGTGAGGAAGGAAGCGAGGTCGACATGTTCGATCTCGTGGCGGCCGCGCTGCGTTCTCGTCCCGATTACATCATCGTGGGTGAAGTTCGTGGTGCCGAGGGACGGATGGCGTTCCAGGCCGCCCAGACGGGTCACCCGGTCATGCTGACGTTCCACGCATCCGACATCGTCTCGATGATCCAGCGGTTTACCTCCGAGCCGATTAACGTCCCCGAGACGTTCATGGACGTTGCCGACGTGGCACTGTTCCAGAACCGTGTCAAACAGGGCGACGACGTGCTGCGACGGGTGACCAGTGTCCAGGAGATCGAGGGCTACTCCTCGGAGATGGACGGCGTCGTCACGCGTGAGGCCTTTAGCTGGGACCCCGTCGAGGACGAGATCCTCTTCCAGGGGATGAACAACTCCTACGTCTTGGAGGAACAGATCGCGACCCTGCTGGGGTATGCCGACACCCGGGATATCTACGACCAACTCGACTACCGCGCGGAGGTCATCGAGCGGATGATCCAGGAGGGCGTGATGGGATACCACGAGGTCAACGAGACCATCGACGCCTTCCAGCGTGACGGCGTCGAAGGGCTGCCCTTCTCCATGCGCCCGTCACCAGTCGGCAACGACTAACAATCCAATGGCGACCCAACAGGAACAGTCCGGCAACCGGCTCGATACCCTCTTGTCGTTTCTCGCGGAGCTGCTGGCGTCCTACGACCAACTGGAGATGTCGCGGCGGCGGTATCTGCTCACCATCCTCCTGCCCGCGTTCGGCTTTTTCATACTCACGATCGTCGGCACGGTCCTGCTGACCGTTCCGTTACTCGTCAGACTCCCACTGCCGCTGTTGGGGCTGTTGATCGTCGCTGCGGCGGTCGTCTACCCCAAGATCTACATCAGCCAGCGCCGGATCAAGATCGAAAACCAGTTCCATCTAGTAATGACCCACATGACGGTGTTGTCGATGACCAACATCGACCGGATGGAGGTCTTCCGGACGCTGGCCAGAGAAGAGGAGTACGGCGTCCTCGCCGAGGAGATCGGTCACGTCGTCCACCTCGTCGACACCTGGAACCAGAGCCTCGACGATGCCTGTCGTCGACGGGCCAAAGAGGTCCCGAGCAAGGCGCTGGCGGACTTCTTCGAACGGTTGGGGTACATTCTGGGTGCCGGTCAGGAGATGAAGGACTTTCTCGTCAACGAACAGGATATCATGATGGAGCAGTACAGCACTGTCTACGAGGGGGCGCTGTCGAACATCGAGGTGATGAAGGATCTGTATATGTCGATGATCCTCTCGATGACGTTCGCGCTCGTCTTTGCGGTCGTCCTCCCCATCCTCTCGGGGATCAACCCGACGCTGACGGTCGTCGGCGTCATCGTGATGTTCATGTTCGTCCAGTTGGGCTTCTTCTTCGTCGTTCGGACCATGGCCCCGTACGACCCGGTGTGGTACTTCCCCGAGGCCAGGTTCGTCGAGAACCGCAAGCTCTGGGGGTCGCTGGCCTTCGGCGGGATCGGTTCAATGCTGCTGGTGTTCTACATGGGGTTCGGCTTCCTCGGTATCGGGCCGGGCGTCGATGGACTTCTCTTCTTCCTCGATGAGGTGCCGCTGCCGGTGTATATCGCGTTCCCGGTGGCTCCGCTTCTGGTCACGGGGATCGTCCTGCGGAACGAGGAGCAGACGATCCACAAACGCGACGACCAGTTCCCGAACTTCATTCGCTCGCTGGGATCGGCCGAGAACGCCAAACAGGCGACGACGTCGGCGGTCCTCGAAACCCTCCGTGAGAAGGATTTCGGCGCGCTGTCGCCCAACATCAACCGGCTCTACCGGCGGCTCAAGATGCGGCTCGACCCCGATCAGGCGTGGGGCGAGTTCTCGATCGAATCCCGGTCGTACCTCATTCAGAAGTTCAGTGAGATGTTCCTGGTTGGTCGACAGATGGGTGGCAACACCAAGCTCTTGGGCGAGATCATCAGCGCCAACATGAACAAGGTCAATCAGCTCCGCACCCAGCGGAAGCAGGCGACGACGACGCTGATCGGCCTGCTGTACGGGATTACGGCCGCGGCGACGTTCGCGTTCTTCATCGGCCTGGAGGTCGTCAACATCCTGGCGGACTTCTCGACGACACTCGAAGTCTCACAGTTCAACATCGGCCAGATCATCCATCCGGGCCAGTACAACATCCCGCTGATCGAGTACCTGCTGTTGCTCGTGATCCTGTTCAACGCCGCGCTGTCGGCAGTCATGATCCGCACGATCGACGGCGGGAACAAGGCGACCGCCTACATCCACTTCGTCATGTTGACCTGGCTCGGCTGTATCGTCGCAATCTTCACCCGCGAGGTCGTCAGCGTCATCCTCGCTATTTGAATCGGTAACCATCCCGTTTTATCAGTTCCACGCCGTACCTCGTTCCATGACCGATCCGTTTCCCACGTTCGAAGTGATTCCCGCCGTCGACGTCCAGGACGGCGAGGTCGTCCAGCTCGTCGCGGGCGAACGCGGCACTGAAAAACGGTACGGCGAGCCCCGGACGGCCGCCGATCAGTGGCTCGATCAGGGCGCTGAGACGCTCCACCTCGTCGATCTCGACGGCGCGTTCGAGGGCGAGCGCGTCAACAGCGCGGCCTTCGAGACGATCATCGAGGCGACCAGCGTCGACCTCCAGCTCGGCGGCGGGATTCGGACCGCCGCCGACGCCGTCGAACTCCTCGATATGGGCGTCGACCGCGTCATCCTCGGCACTGCGGCCGTCGAGACCCCCGAGATCGTCGGCGAGATCTCCGAGCGGTATCCAGGATCGGTGATGGTGAGTCTCGACGCCAAGGACGGCGAGGTCGTCGTCTCGGGGTGGACCGAATCCACGGGCCTCGATCCCGCCGAAGCCGCCGGTCGCTACGAGGACCTCGGCGCGGGCGCGATCCTCTTTACCGATGTCGATGTCGAGGGGCAGCTGGAGGGAGTCAATACAGAGCTTGTGAGTCGGGTCTGCGAGGCGGTCGACATCCCGGTGGTCGCCAGCGGCGGGGTAGCGACGATCAACGATATTCTGGCCCTTAAGAAGGCTGGCGCGGCGGCGGTCGTCGTCGGCACCGCCCTGTATGAGGGGGCCTTTACGCTGGATGCGGCCATCGAGGCCGTTTCCGAGTAGTTCGCGAGACGATCCAGGAGCATATTTAAAATCTGATCCGGGATTTTAAGCATCCGTCCCGAACACAGTGTGTCAATGAAACGTCTCTTGATGCTCGGACTCGTTTTCGGTGCCGTCATCGCAGGGGTTGGTCTGTTCGCCGTTTGGGACGATGTGACGACCCCTGACCGAACCAGTGCGGCGTTTCTTCACACTGAGCAGATCGATGACTCGGAGGCTGTGGACGGATCTGTGATCGAGTACGAGGACCTCACGGCTGACCAGCAGACGGTCTTCGAGCGGGCGATCGCCGACGATCTGAACGCAACGGAGATTCCTGACGACACCAATGCATCCGTGTGGTACGACGGGGCCGTGAGATACCAGAATCGGACGTACGAAGTCGCCGTGAGCGAATAGCGTTCCGACGACATCTCTTGAAACGAGTCGACCGAACGGCACCGAACAGACAGTAACAGCGCAACCACCATATTCCCCGCGTGTCTCACCCTATCTATGAGCGAGACAGCACGGGCCGCGGCCGTCAGCCGCGAGACCGGCGAGACGACCATCGAGATCACACTCGATCTCGACGGCGACGGCGACTCAACCGTCGACACTGGCATCGGATTCTTCGACCACATGTTGACTGCACTGGCCAAACACGGCCTCTTCGACCTCACCGTCCGGTGTGACGGCGACCTGGAGATCGACGACCACCACACTGTCGAGGATGTCGGTATCACCCTCGGCGAGGCCTTCCAGGAGGCCCTCGGCGACAAACGCGGGATCGTCCGCTACGCCGACCGGCGGGTGCCGCTCGACGAGGCGGTGGCCTCGGTCGTCATCGACGTGAGCGGTCGGCCCTACTTTGTCTTCGACGGCGAGTTCTCCCAGGACCAGATCGGCGACTTTACGAGCGATATGGCGCGGCACTTCGCCGAATCGCTCGCACTCAACGCCGGGCTGACGCTCCACGCCGAAATCGTCGCCGGGACCAACGCCCACCACGAGGTCGAGGCCCTATTTAAATCGCTGGCGCGAGCGCTCGATGACGCGACGCGGGTCGACGAGCGTCGGAGCGACACGCCGAGTACGAAAGGCGAACTGTAGGGATGGGCTGGTATCACACTTCGTTAGGAGGCTGCTAACGATGTTCGACGAAATAATGGAAAAATTCGAGGGGAGCCCGAGCCAGCAGGCCGTGATTCGGCTGCTCCTGGAGCGCGGGTTCTCGGTCAACGAGGACGGCCGGGTGGTCTCCGGCGGCATCGAGATCCCCTACACCGGCATCGCCCGCGAGATCGACGTCGACCGCCGGGTGGTCGACTCGACGACCGACGCGATCCGCTCGGACCCCGATCTCCAGCGCATCTTCGCGAACATCTCGGCGATTCCGAGCCTCCGGGATCTCGCGCCCGTGTTGGATCTCACCGTGATGACCATCGAGGTCGATGCCGCCGACGCCTCGGGGATCGTCGCCGAGGTCACCGGCCTCATCGCCGACCACGAGATCTCGATCCGCCAAATTATCAGCGAGGACCCCGAGTTCACCGACGAGCCACAGCTCCACATCATCACCGACGAGGAAGTTCCCGGCGACCTCCTGTTGGCGATCCGTGAGCTGCCGTTCGTCCGGCGCGTCGAGTTCTGACCATGCAGGCCACAATCGAGCGCCTCTGTCGGCTGACCGCGATCCAGGCTGCCCTCGTCGTCGCGGCGGTTCATCTGCTGTGGGCAATCCCTCGGTTTTCCGTCTCGCTCCTGTTGAGTCCGGTCGACGACGCTCGACCGTTCGTCTTCGTTCCGACCGCCCTTCTGCTGGTGGGGATTTCGGTCGCACTGTTTCGCGGTCACCGGTACCGTCGGCTCAGCGCGCTCGGCGGCGGCACGCTTGCAGCCCTGTTAGTCGGCTACATACTCTGGGTTAGTGAGCCACTACTCGTCGCGCTGGCTGGCGATCCGCTCGCACTCGTCTCGAAGGCCGCCGAACTCGTCGGGATCGTGGCCTTCGCCCTGCTGTACTACCTCCACCATCCCGAGCGGCAGGGGTCGCCCGTCGAAGGGATCGAGCGATAACGTCCAGTCTCGCAAACAGTCAGCAGCGATTGTCAGACCCCACAACTATTTTGCGTTCTTGTGACGGAGGGTGAGTATGTCGTCTGACCGGTCGGTCGAAGATGATTACGCCCCGACGCTTGCGGTGTTTACTGCAGCCGAGACGCCATCCGAGCCACGGACGACAGCCGACGTCGCCGCGACGCTCGATGCCGACGAGGAAACCGTCCGGCGTCACCTCTTGAAACTCGTCGAGACGGGCGAGCTACGGAGCAAGACGCTCGATTCGGGCCAGCGTCTCTGGTGGCGGCCCGCCTCGGCAGTCGATCGATCGCTCCAGGACGACACGACGTATCTCGACAGGATCCTCTCGCACTCCGCGGACTACGTGTTGATCGTCGACGAAACGGGGAGAGTCAAGTACAACTCGCCGCCGGTCGAGACGATGCTTGGCCGTCAGCCGGAGGATGTTGTGGGTATTGATAGCTTCTCGAACGTGCATCCTGATGACCGCGCCACGGCGAAAGAGTCGTTTGCCACGCTTCTGAGCCAATCAGTCGACGAGACGACCGTCGAGTTTCGCGCGAAACACGCCGACGGCTCGTGGCGCTGGCTCGAAGTCACGGGCGTCGACAAGCGGGACGATCCGGTGATCGACGGCGCGCTGTTGAACGTTCGGGACGTTACCACTCGCAAACAGCAGGAGCAGGAACTCCGCGAGACGACCCGTCGGCTGCAGGCGGTCCTCGATACGATCGAGTCGGCCGTCTTCATGAAGGACGCCGACGGTCACTATCTGTTGATGAACCAGACCTGCCGGGAGCTGTTCGATATTTCGCCGGAGGCGACCACCTCGGAGCTCACCGACGAGGACATCTTCGACTCCGAGACCGCGGCGGCGTTTCGCGCCGACGACAGACGCGTGTTCAGCCGCGAGTCGACGGTCGCCGTCGAGGAGGAGATCCCCGTTGGCGATGACGTACGAACACATCTCACACGCAAGACGCCGATGGTCGGCGATGACGGCGAGAGCTACGGGCTCTGTGCGGTTTCGACCGACATCACCGAACAGAAGGCACACGAACAGCGGCTTGCCGAACAGCGGGCGGATCTGGATGCGCTCAACAGCCTCAACCGGGTGTTCCGTGAGATCACCGACGCCGTCCTCGAACAGTCGACGCGGGCGGAGATCCAGGAGACGCTCTGTGCTCAGCTCGCGGCCGCCGACTCCTACGAGGCCGCCTACCTCGGGGAGATCGAACCCACCACGGGGGAGATATCGATCAGCGCGCAGGCTGGCTCACAGGCGGTGGTTGACGCGACAGATGTCACGGCGCTGCTCAGCGAGCCGGTCGAACAGCGGGCTACTGGTGCGACGTTTCGCAACGATCTGGGGGATCACGGCGCGCCCGACGACATCGAATCGTTTGCGGCCGTGCCGATCGGCCACGAGTCGACGCAGTACGGCGTCCTCGGCATTGTCACCGACCGTGACGACGCCTTCGGCGACCACGAACAGGCGGTGCTCGAACAGCTCGGCGAGGTTGTCGGCCACGCGATCGCGACCAGCGAACGCCAGCGGGCGCTGCTGAGCGACGAGATCATCGAGCTATCCTTTCAGATCGAAGACGTCTTCGAGCGTTGCGGGATGGAACCAGTCGACGGGCGGATCACCTACACCCGGTCGGTACCGGTCGGCGACGGTGGCTTCCTCGTCTACGGCACTGCGAGCGGCAAGGCGATATGGGCCGTCGAGGCAGTGGTCGAGTCCGAGGCAGCCAGCCGCTGGGAGTCGCTGACGATCCTCGGCACCGACAACGGGCTCACCCGGTTCGAGCTCACCGCCAGCGAGCATCCTGTGCTCTCGACGGTGAGCGCCCAAGCGGGCTATATCCACGAGTCGGTTATTGAAGACGGCAACCTCTATCTGACGTTCCATTTCGCCCCGAACGCCGACATCCAGCAGGTCATCGATGGCGTCAAAACCGCCTACCCGGAGGCGACGCTGCTCACCCGGAGCCGGACGGTTCGCCCCGACCAACAGCTCCACCCACCGATGGAGGTGCTCTCCGAACGGCTTACCGACCGGCAGCTAGCGGCGCTCGAAGCCGCCTACGGGGCCGGCTTTTTCAACTGGCCGCGGGACAGCTCCGGCGAAGCCCTCGCCGACTCCCTCGGTATATCTCCGTCTACGTATCACCAACACCTCCGGAAAGCCCAACAGACGCTGATGGAGATCGTCTTCGAGGCCGACTCCGGCTGATCGATACGGCTTACTGCCGCCATCTCCAAGCCGAAGGCGTGACAGCAACGTTCCGTACCGTCGACGGCCGCGGCGAGGCTACCCTCGACCGACAGGGCTCGGAGTTCATCGGCGTCGTGGTCCCGGTCGACACCGTCGAAGAAGCCGAGGCCGTTATTGACGACGAACGCGAGACCTACCCCGAGGCGACCCACCACGTCCCGGCCTACCGGGTCCCCGCGGGCGAGGCCGCCGCCGACCGGCCGGGCGAGGTGATGCTTCGGGAGTGGTGCAGTGACGACGGCGAGCCCAGCGGCTCGTCGGGCAAACCGGCACTCAACGTGCTCGTCCAACAAGAACTACAGAACCTCGTCGCCGTGGTCACACGGTATTATGGCGGGACTAACCTTGGCGTTGGCGGCTTAGCCCGTGCCTACTCCGCGGCGGTCAAACGGGCCGTCGACGACGCCGGCATCGTCGAACAGGTGCCACACGAACGGTTCACTGCGACCGTCGCATACGACGATTCGGGCACGGTCCGCGGCATCCTCGAATCGACCGACACCGAGTTCGAGGCGAGCTACGACGAGCGGGCGGGGTTTGCGGTCCGCGTCCCCGTCACCGAGGCTGCCGACCTCCGCGAACGACTTTTAAATGCGACGAGCGGACGCGTCGACCTCGATTGAGTCTTCGGTCGTCTTCGACCGCTCGATTGATTCGTCAATCGTCCTCGACTGACTAATCGGTCGTTCGGAACGCGCGGTCGCCAGCATCGCCCAGGCCGGGGACGATGTAGCCGTCGTCGTTGAGTCGGTCGTCGATCGCGACCGTCAGGAGATCGACCTCGGGGAACCCCTCGTCGACCCGAATCAATCCTGCTGGGGCCGAGACCGCCGAGAGAACGAAGAGGTTCTCGTAGCTATCGGTGACGTCCAGGACGTGATCGAGAACCTTGCACATCGTCGAGCCTGTCGCCAACATCGGATCGGCGACGATAACGGTATCCTCGGGGTTGATTTCGGGGAGTTTCACGTAGTCGATGGTAATCGGGAACTCGCCGTCGTCGTCCATTCCGGCGCTTTCGTCGCGCCCGGCGGAGATGACGCCCTGTTTGGCCCGCGGGAAGGCTTTTAAAAGCCCCTCGACGAAGGGGGTTGCGGCCCGCAGCACGTTGATGATCACCACGTCGTCGAGGCCTTTGACCCGCTCGCCGGTCGTTTCGGCCAGCGGCGTTTGGATCGGGACAAACTCGGTGTCCATCGCGCCGTCGATAATCTCGTAGCCACAGATCCGGCCGAGCCGAACGAGGCCTTTTCTGAAGCCGACCTGTTCGGTCTCGGTCGATCGGAGCGTCGACAGCGTGTCTTGGGCCAGCGCGTGCGTAATGAGATGGGCGTGATCCCGGGTTTCGATCGCCATACGGCGTACAGTGCGGTGGACCTAAATAAAAGAGTCGACCGTCCCGTACCGATACAAGGCCGCAGGCCCTGGGAGGCGTATGCACACTGCCGAACGCACCACGTTAGCCCGGCTCCCCTCCGGCGTTCGGGTCGAGACCACCGTCCACCGGTACGGCACCGGGGAGGGGCCCACGCTGTATATCCAGGCCGCCCAGCACGGCCGCGAAATCAACGGGACCGAACTCCTCCGGCGGCTCCACGGTCGGCTCACTGCCTCCGACTTCCCCGATCTCTCGGGAACGCTGATCGCGGTGCCGGTGGCCGATCCGCTGACGTTCGACCGCGTTTCTTACACCACACCCGAGCCGATCGACTCGGCCGCGCCCAACATGAACCGGTGTTGGCCGGGCGACCCCGAAGGCTCGATCCACGAGCGGATGGCTGCCCGGCTCTGGGACGAAATCGAGGGGGCCGACGCCATCGTCGACCTCCACACCGGCAGCCCGGAGATGCTGGCCCATACGGTCTACCTTCGCGGCGACGCTGAGTCCCGACGGCTTGCCGAGGCCTTCGGCACCGACCTCCTGCTGGCGGAGACCGCCGGCGAGGACGCCGACAACGAGTGGGACACCCGCGATTTCGACGGCAAGCTCCGGGTGGCGGCGACCCGCGAGGGTATCCCCTCGATCACGCCGGAACTCGGCTCGAACAAGCAGCTCGGCGAGGCAGCCATCGAAACCGGCCTCGACGGGCTTCTCGGTGTCTGTCGTCACCTCGACCTCCTGGATGGCGAGCCGAAGCCGTGGGACGGGACGCGCGCCCGGAACCATCTCGGCCGGGTGCGGGCCAGCGATTCAGGACTGTTCGTCGTCGACGAGGGCGTCGAGGTAGGGATGGCCGTCGAACCGGGCGAGGCCTTTGGGACGGTTTACGAGCCGACGAGCTACGAACCGCTCCAGGAGGCGACCGCCGACCGGGCGGGAATTGTCTACTCGATCGCCCGCGAAGCGACCGTTACGGCGGGCCAGACGCTCGTTGGGGTCGCTGAGCGGCTCGACTGACCCCCATCTCAAGAGCGGAACCCTTACTTACCGGCTGCGTACTCGTGGGATTATGGACATCTCGGACCAGCGGATTCTGGTGACTGGCGGCGCGGGGTTCGTCGGCTCGCATCTCGTTTCCCGACTGCTCGCCGACGGCGCGGCCGTGACGGTCGTCGACAACTGCTCGTCGGGCTCGCAGGACCGTGTCGCTGACGACGCGCGCTTCGTCGAGGCCGACCTCACCGACCCCGATGCCCTCGACGGCGTCCTCGACGACATCGACCTCGTGTTCCACCTCGCGGCCTCGAAACTAGTCAACACCGACCGGCCACACGCCCAGTTCGAGGACAACACCCAAATGACGCTGCACCTCCTGGAGGCGATGGCCGATGCAGGCGTCACCCAGATCGCTTACACCTCCTCCTCGACGGTCTACGGCGAGGCTCCTCGCCCGACCCCCGAGGACTACGCCCCGCTCGAACCGATCAGCGCCTACGGCGCGAGCAAACTCGCCGACGAGGGGCTGTTGTCGGCACGCGCCCATAGCCACGACCTCACGGTCTGGAATTTCAGGTTCGCCAATGTCGTCGGGCCGGGGTTGCGGGGGGCGGTCATCCCTGATTTCATCGAGAAACTCACCGCAGATCCCGAGACGCTGACGATCCTCGGCAACGGTCGACAGGCAAAATCCTACCTCCACATCGACGACTGCATCGATGCCATGCTCCATATCGTCACCACTGCCGACGACGCGGTCAACACCTACAACCTCGGCACCCGGACGACGACCTCGGTCGACCGGATCGCCGCCATTGTCGCCGATGAGATGGATCTCGACCCCGACTACGAGTACACCGGCGGCGACCGCGGCTGGACCGGCGACGTGCCGAAGATGCGGCTGTCGATTGAAAAACTCTCGGCGCTCGGCTGGGAGCCCGAGTTGAGCAGTGATCGGGCTGTCCGGCGGTCGACACGCGAGCTGATCGACGAACTCTGTTGACTCTCGTTTTTCACGATTCCACAGCTAGCGGTCTCGAAACCGCTGCCTAATCGATTTTTAGGTGAGCTTAAATATTTCCGCACGAACCGGGTGAGTATGATTCGCTCCGGCGGCAGGTGGGCAGGGCGTTGTCGAGCCCTGCTGACCCGACGTCGCCTGACCGTCGTGGGAACGCTGGCCGTCTTTGCTGGCCTCGTCGTCGGCTTTCGAGACGTCGACATTGCCTCCGTCCTGACGGCTATCGGTCGCGCCGACCCGTGGCTGCTGGCTGCCGCCATCGCCTTATACACCTTCTCGTGGCCGCACCGGGGCAAGCGGTACGGCGACGTGCTGTCGACGACCGGCCACCCGCTCGGGACGCGGTTCCTCACGCTGGCGGTCTTTATAAGCCAGACGGCGAACCTCGTCCTTCCGGCGCGGGCCGGGGACGCGGTGCGGGCCTACGTGCTCAACGCACGGCGCGAGGTGCCGTATCCGGCTGGCTTCGCCTCGCTGGCCGTCGAGCGCGTTTTCGATCTGGCGGCGATTGCGGTGCTCGGCGGGGTCGGGACCCTCTGGCTCACGGCCGCCGGTGTCGGGCCGCTCGAACTGGTTGCCGAGGCCGACGGGGCACGGACCGCGCTGGTTGCCGCCGGTGGGGTAACCGCGAGCGTCCTCGCGGTTGGCGTGTCGACGCTCGTCGTCGTCCGTTCGCGGTTTCGGCCGGGCGCGATCGGGGCGATGGTCGTCGATCGCCTGCCGCGGCTCCGCAAGCCGGTGGCGGCGCTGGCCAGTTTCGGCCGCGACGTGGGTGTTGTCGCCCGGAACCCCCGCGCGCTGGCGGTCATCGGAGCCGGGAGCCTCGTGATCTGGCTCCTGGATGTCGGGACTGCGATCCTCGTCCTTGCGGCTCTCGACAGCGGCCTGACGCTCGGGCCGCTGGTGGCGGTCGGCACCCTCGCCGTCAGCGTCGGCAACCTCGCCAAAGTCCTGCCGCTGTCGCAAGGCGGGATCGGCCTCTATGAGGCCGCCTTTACCGCACTCGTCGTCGCGCTTACGCCTATCGGCGCAAGCACCGCGCTCGCCGCCGCGGTCGTCGATCACGCGCTGAAAAACGGCGTGACGCTCCTCGGCGGGGCCGGGGCCATCGCGCTGCTCGGCGTCTCGCCCGCCGAAGCCGCCCAGCAGGGAACCGCCGCCGAGGCTGCCCAATAGGCCGGTAGCAGCCCGGAAGCCGCCACCCAGTACTTCGGTGGCAGCGGCCACCCAGTACCACGCTGGCGAACATCGACAATATTTTAGGAGTACCTAAAAAGGTATCAGCTACCGAAATGAGTCAGGACATCTGCGTTATGGTGCCGACGATCAGGGAGTACGAGTGTATGCGGTCGTACTTCGAGAACGCCCGCAACCACGATTTCGACCTCTCGCGGCTGCACGTCGTCCTCATCACCGAGGACTTCTGTGAGACCGACGAGATGGAGGCGATGTTAGAGGAGGAGGGCGTCGACGGCGAAGTCTTCGACGGCTCGCGCCGCGAGGAGTGGTTCGAGAACCACGACGTCTCGGAGTACAGCCACATCATCCCCGCCGCAAGCCACGCCGAAACGAGCTTCGGCCTCCTGTATATGTGGGCTGGCGACTACGACTACGGCTTCTTCATCGACGACGACACGCTGCCGCACGACGAGGACTTCTTCGGCACCCACATGGAAAACCTCGCCTTCGAGGGCGAGATCGAGTCGGTTGCTTCCGACGAGCAGTGGGTCAACGTCCTCTATCAGAACGCCGAGGAGCACGATCTCTACCCCCGCGGCTACCCCTACTCGGCGATGCACGAGAGCGTCGAGACCAAGACCACGGCAATCGAGCGCGACGAAATCGTCGCCTCCCAGGGACTCTGGACCAACGTCCCCGACCTCGATGCCGTCCGCATCCTGATGGACGGCGACCTCCAGGGTCAGGCTCAGACCCGAACGACCGCCGAGGACTTCGAGGGCGACTTCGTCGCCGCGGAAGGGCAGTATCTCACGGTTTGCTCCATGAACCTCGCGTTCCGCCGCGAAGTGATCCCGGCGTTCTACCAGCTGCCGATGGACGAAAACGAGTGGGACGTCGGTCGATTCGACGACATCTGGTCGGGCGTCTTCCTCAAGCGTGCCTGCGACATCCTCGGCAAGCAGATCTACAACGGCGCGCCGCTCTGTGAGCACAACAAAGCGCCACGAAGCACCTTCGACGACCTCAACAACGAGGTTCCCGGCCTCGAACTCAACGAACACCTCTGGGAAATCGTCGACGACGTCGGCGGCGACGTTTCGTCCGCGGACGACGAGCCCTACGCGGCGATCTTCGCGGCGATGGCCGACGAACTCGCTGAGGGCGACTGGTCGGAGTACAACAACGGCGACTTTTTCAACTACGTCGGCGAGTTCATGGGCGACTGGCTCGACTGTCTCGAGGAGATCGACGCGGCCGCCTGACGGCGGGCGAACCGACGACTATAAGTTGTTTTAGGCTAGCCTAAAAGTATGACACAACAGAACGATCCAACTCGTTCCAATCGTCGGCGGTTTCTCGCAGGATCGGCGGCGCTCGGCGCGGTCACGCTCGCAGGCTGTACGAATCTCGTCGGTGCCCCGGACAACGAGGGGTCGACAGACTCCTCGGTCGGCCAGATCGGTTCGGGCCGTGAGGGGCGTCCCGCTCCCGGCGGCACCCCCATCGCGGAGATGCCGGATCTGGAGGGCGAACTCCAGATCTACTCGGGTCGCGGCAAGTTCCTTGTCGGCCAGCTGATCTCCTTCCTCGACGATACCTATCCCGACTTCGATCCGGTCGTCCGCTACGCCAGCGGCAGCGATCTGGTCAACTCGATCCTCAACGAAGGCGCAGGGACTCCCGCCGACGTCTTTTATACCGTCGACTCCGGCGGGCTCGGCGCACTGGCCGACGAGGGTCGCACCCGGAGCCTCCCGTCGGAGATCACGGATCTGGTTCGTGACGAGTTCCACACCGAGCAGTGGGTCGGCACATCCGGCCGCGCACGATCGGTCCCGTTCAACACCAACGCCTACAGCGCCTCGGAGGTTCCCTCCGACGTCATGGAGTTCCCCGACTTCGAGGGTGATATGGGCTGGGCACCGTCCTATCCATCATGCCAGGGATTCGTCACCGCAATGCGGCAGATCGAAGGCGAGGAGGCCACCCGCGAGTGGTTGGAGGGCATCGTTGCGGCCGGGGTCGAATCCTACCCTGACGAGTACGCGGTCTCCCAGGCTGTCGCCGACGGTGAACTCGACGCCGGGTTCGCCAACCACTACTACATCCAGCGCGTCCTGGATGGCTCGCCGAACGCGCCGATCCAGACCGCCTTCACCAGCGGTGATGCGGGCTCGATCTTCGATGTCGCCGGGGCGGCAGTCATCGACGAGACCGATAGATCCGAGATGGCAGAGAACTTCATCCGCCACCTGCTGTCGGCCGAAGCCCAGGAGTACTTCGCCACCTCGACCTTCGAGTATCCCGTGATCCCCGAGGTCGACCCGGTCGGTCGGCTGCCGTCGATCGACGAACTCGATGTGCCGAACCTCCGGATCGCGGAGCTCGATCTCTCGGATGTCGATGCGACGATCGATCTGATGCGCGACGTCGGCATCCAAACCTAACTCGAACCGTGTCGTCCGTCTCCCGACTCCGGCGTCGGCTGTCCGCTCTCGACCGCGAGGAGTGGCTCGCGGTCGGCGTGGCCACGCTGTCGGGAGCCGTCGTCTTCTTCGTGGCGCTCGTGGTCTTCCCCTACCACTCGGCGAACCACGACGAGGGCGTCTATCTCCTCCAGGCGGCGATGCTCCTGGAGGGCCAACTCGAACTGCAGGCCGGAGCACTGGCCGACGCGTTCCGTCCGTGGTTCTTCATCGAGGACGGCGGGCGGCTCTACTCGAAGTACACTCCGGTTCCGGCGGCGATGTACGCGGTGTCGATGGCGCTGTTCGGCGAGCCGCGAGTAACGCTGGCTGTGGTCGCCGCCGGCTCGACCGGCCTCGTCTATTGGCTCGGCGCGATGACCGTCGACCGACGGGTCGGCGTCGTCGCCGCCGCGCTCTTTGCGACCGCGCCGATGACGCTGTTCACGTCGTCGGTGTTTCTGCCCTACGCGCCGACGACGTTCCTCAACCTCGGGTTCGCGGTTGCCTATCTCCACGGCGTCCGCACGGGGTCGACGCGGGCGGCAGCGGCTGCGGGGATCGCCATCGGGCTGGCGTTTTTCGCCCGGCCCTACACTGCCGTGCTGTTCGCCGCGCCGTTTATTTGCCATGCGCTGTGGACGGTCGGGCAGTCGCTCCGTCGAGACGGTCTTCCGATGGGTTGCACCGACCTACGATTCGCCTCGCTCCCGAACCCGGTTCGGCGCAACACGCTGACTGCGCTGGGCGGGCTCGCCTTCGTCGCGCTGACGCTGGCCTACAACCTCCGGCTCACCGGCTCGCCGCTCGTGTTCCCCTATCAGGTGTTCGCCCCGCTTGATGGCCCGGGGTTCGGTTACCGTGAGATCCTGGATCACTCGGTCGACTACACCCCCGCTCTCGCCGTCGAGGCCAACAGCTACGCACTCCGGTATCTGGGTACTCGCTGGTTCACTGGCGGCCTGCTCGGGACGGCCGCCGCAGCCGTCGGGCTCGGGATCGTTATCCGCCGCTGGCGGTGGTCCGGGCGCAGCATGGAGCATAGCTCCACTGGCAACCGGGCAAAGCCCGGCGACAGCGTCGACACCACCGCCGGGCTCCTGCTGGCAGGGCTGTTCGTCTCGGTGCCGCTCGGCAACCTCGCCTTCTGGGGCAACTACAACATGTTGGCGACGCTGAGCGACCCCACAAACGGCCTCGTCGCGCATTTCGGCCCCTTCTACTACTTCGACCTCCTAGTGCCGTTGTCGATTTTTGCGGCGGTCGGCTTCGTCGCCGGCTGGCGGCGGCTCCGCGATAGCCGACTTGCTGACCGTCTCGCGGCCAGAACCACCGACGAGACGGCCCACCGACTCGCCGTCGCCGCGCTCGTCGTGAGCGTCCTCGCAGTCGGCGGCGCAAACGCAGCGCTGCTGGGCGACCCTCTAGACGAGAACGTCGAGCCGATCCAGAAGTTTGCGGTCGCCTACGAACCCATCCAGGAGGCCGACTTCGAGAACGCGCTCGTCTTCATTCCCGATCCGTACGGCCCGTGGCAGAACCACCCCTTCCAGTCGCTGCGGAACGGTCCGGGGCTCGACGGCGAGGTGGTCTACGCCCTCGACCGCGATCCGGCGGGCGACTTCGGTGTCCTGGATGCCTACCCCAACCGCACCCTCTACCGCTACGACTACCGCGGGGAGTGGACGCCGAACCCAGAGGACTACGTCTCGCCGAAACTCGAAGCGCTCGCGGTCCGGCGCGGCCCGACGCTGGCCGGCGAGTCGACGGTCGGCATCCCCAACCGCATCAGCCGAGCCACTGTCAGGCTCGAAACCGACGCCAACGCCACGAGCTACGATCTCACTACGCCGACCGACTCGATCACCGTCGACTGGACGCTCACCCCCAACGAGACGCGCCTCGACACCGTGCGCACCGCTGATCGATCGGTGGCGGTCAACGAGACGGCAATCGCAGTCGACGACACCGACGAGGTCCGGCTACTTGTGACGTTGTTCGCCCCCGACGGCTCGTCGTTCACCTACCGACAGGAGACGGCGGTCCGGGCCAGCGGCGGCGAGGTCGAGGTGGTCTGGCCGCCCGAACGGACAGTCTGTACGCTCGTGACGCGCTGTGGCAGCGAGGGGACGTATCTGCCGGACGATCCCAACGCCCACTCGTCGTGGGTCGACTTCGAGACGCGGCTTCGATCCGCGTGAGTTTTTATACTATATTCATGCTTTCGGCGACTGCTCGGCCGGTGGGGCGCGGACCGACGCTGCGACCGTGTCGTCCAGCGGAAGGACCATCTCTATACTGTGGTCGTCGTCGACGACCTCGAAGCCGATCCGTCGGTAGACGGAGATCGCAGCGCGGTTGCCCCGCTCGACGTGGAGTTCCAGCGCTTCGCGGCCAGCGTTGGCGGCGGCCGCAGCGATCTGCTTGCAGAGTTCGGTGCCGATCCCGCGGTCGTGGAACTCGGGGTGGACGAAGAGGACCAACTCCGGTTGGTCAGCCTCGACTGGCGTGTAGACGCCGTGGCCGACCAGTCGGTCCGGCCCCTCGGCGACGATATTGTGGCCCTCTTCGAGCAGCATCTCGACCCACGACCGGCGCTTGTGGTCGACGACCGGCGGGAGCCCCTGTGCGCGGTCGGCCGCACTGATGTCGGCGTACATTTCCGCCAGCCGGTCGGCGTCCTCCTCACGTGCTGATCGGAACCTCCAGCTCGCGCCCTCCTTGTCGACGAACTGTGGACAGCGGGACTGACAGTACTCCGTGCCCCAACACTGTGAGCTGTCCCACCCGTCGTAGCCTGCGGATGATTCGCTCATGATATACCTGTTATCGGTGGATTCGGCTCCCGTAGCGGAGTTCCTGTCCGTGTGGTTCGGGTGGTCCGTCCGACCGAACGGACGACGGCTGATGGCTCAGCCGACTTTTGCAGTGGCGGCACGGCCACCAGCGACTGGTTCGATGCTGCCGCAACCGTATCCAGAACGGTTCCGTTCACCAGTTCGCTCCCGTCGTGTGGCCGACTATGACTGCTTGCCATATACATCATGATTGTTAATGAAGAATGTATTAATTCTTTCCCTTCCAGCACGGGTTGCAGTTGGCCCTATCACGTCAGTGGGGTTTCCTGTTCGGAGCGGATGGAACCGATATCGATCGAAAACAGACGCCCAAAGTTGTCGCGTTCGTGGTTCGCGATCCACAGGAGCTGTTCGTATTCGTTTTGGGGCGTTGACCGGTGGGTTCTCGGCCTACCGGAACCGCTCTTCGAGACAGACCTTGACGATCGACTTGGCGATCGCCGCGTTGACCGCGACGCCGTACCCCTGTGGCTCCTGTTCGATGACGCAAGCGCCGTGTTCGCGGGCGATTTCGCGGTGGTCGACGCCTACCCGAACCGAACGCTCCACCGCTACGGCTACCGCGGCGAGTGGACGCCGAACCCCGACGACTACGTCACGCCCAACCTCGAACCGCTCGCCGCCCGGTCGGGCGAGACGCTGGCCGCCGAGTCGACTGTCGGGGTCCCGAACCGTCTCACCCGGGCGGCCGTTGGCACCCAGTATGTGAGAATCGGTTGTCCCGGCGAACAGATGATAGCCGCCTCGTCCGACTGACTCCCGCAAGGCCCTCGTGCCGGATCTCCCGAGACGAAGATCTACGTCGGGAGCCCTCGGTACGCTTTTTTGCCCACGTACACCGCCCACTCGGCGGAGTAACAGAACACACAGCCGCGGAACCGCGGTCGCTGGATCGCGTCGACGTCGTCCTCGCTGTCGGCTGGCTGGGCGTCGCTCATATAGCATACCAGGGGTCGCTAATTTATAACCCTCAAGCGGTCGTTCACTCAGTGCACACGAACGGCCGTCGACGCGGGCACCTCCTTGGTACCCGCAGGCCGAAAGGATTGTACCGTCTTCCTGATACTGTTGGTGTAGACGGTTCCGGTTCGACCGCCGCGCGGTGGGTGGTCGAGCGGCGCCTTCCGGCACCCCATATGAGATGGACATCCGTGGTTCCGCGGCCGGTAGCCGGGTTCGTCATTCCGCCGGAGATACGCCGCTCTATCGCTAGCCACGTCGCTGCCGAGCATCCACAGGAGGCGGGTGGCTTTCTCGGCTGCGTCCGCCGTGGAAACCGTCTCCATGCGACCCGTCACGTCCCGCTGCCGAACGACTCGCCGACTCCTGACCGCCGGTTCGAAACGACCGTCGACGACCGTGTGCCGCCACCCCCACGAGTGTTCTACCACTCCCATACGAGCGCGAGCTCACCCGCCGGACTGACGACGGTCGACGAGCGATCTATTCCCGAGCCGTTCGCCCTCGTCGTCTTCGCCCCACACGGAACGCCACTCAGCTACCGGGGGTTCAAACATCAACTGTTCGGCTGGCAGGAACTCCCCGTCGAAACCAGCACCGATCGAACGCGGCTGCCACGTCTCTGACGCCCAGCAGGTGCGACCGAACGCGGCTGCAACACGTATATATTGTATATACAAACTCCCGCAGACTGGTGTTGTTCATACGCGCATTCCTGTTGCACAATAAAATATACAAATACAGGCCAGCACTTTTCATTGATGCTCGTTTTTCAAGATTTGTAGGTAATATGCACGCGAAAAATAGCCTATTCGGGACAGAGGTAGACAAACGCCTTCCAATAACGGGCCGGTCGCAGGGGGTGGTATGATGAGTGTGATCATCTACGGGATCACGGCCATTATCGTCACGATGTTGGCGATCGGGTTCTACGTCTCCAGGAAGGTCAAGGGAGACAGCATCAACTACATCGTCGCGGGCCGGGGGCTCATTTTACCGCTGGCCGCGGCGACGCTGATGGCCCAGTCGCTCGATTCGAATGCGACACTCGGCAACACGGATCTGGTCTCTTCGTTCGGCTTCTGGGCGGGTGCGGCGCTGCCGGTCGGGCTGGCGACCTGTCTGTTCCTCACTGGCCTGTTTTTCGCCAAACCGATGAACCGGATGAACCTCACGACGCTACCGGACTTCTACCGCCGGAAGTACGGCCGGACCGCCGAGGTCCTCGCGAGCTTCATCATGTCGGTCGCCTACGCGTTCCTCCTGGCGGGGAATCTCGTTGCCGGTGGCTTCCTGTTCGAGATCTTCGTCGGCACGAGTTTCCAGGTCGGCGTAGTGGTTATCGCGGCCCTCGTCCTCTCGTATACGATCGCTGGCGGGCTGTTCTCGGTCGCCTACACCGATTTCATTCAGGCCGGTGTCGCCTTCGTCGGGTCGATCGCGCTGATCGTCTTCGTGACCTCCCAGTACGGGCTTACGATCCCCTCGGGCATGGGCCCGACCAACCTCGGCCAGCTCACCGACCCGAGCCAAGGGGCATACATCAACCTCGCCACGATCGTCGCCCTCGGCTTGGGTGATATCGTCGCCATCGACTTCATGGAGCGGGTGTTCGCGGCTGACAGCCCCGAAACGGCCCGCAAAGCCTGCTTCATCGGTGCCGCAGGCACGCTGATCATCGGGATCCCGTTCTCGGTTGTCGCGTTGTCGGCGAACCCGATCCTCTCGTCGCTCGGCGTCGAAGCCGGTAATCAGGCCGTGCTCTACTCGCTGCTGCAGAACGCGGTGCCGCCGTGGCTCGCCGCGCTCGTCATCGCGGGCATTCTCGCGGCCTCCTTTTCGACGAGCGACGGCGCGATTCTCGGCACCTCCGCGGTGCTCGCACGCAACGTCGGTGGCATCCGCGTCGACGAGAGCGCCGCTGTGGCGACCGACGGCGGCACCGACGACGGCCTCCTCGACACCAACAGTGACAGCGACAAACTACTCACGGTCACCCGCCTGATGGCGGTTCCGATCACGCTGCTCGGGATTTTCTTCGCGCTCCGGGTGTCGGCCACCGGGATGTTGCTTGTCTTGGCGTTCGACATCATGCTGGCCGGGGCGTTCGTGCCGCTGGTGTTGGGGCTCTACTGGTCGGAGATGGCCAATACCCCCGCCGCGCTCTCCTCGATGGTCGCCGGCTCGGCGACGCGGCTCGTCTTATTCGTGCTCGTCCCGACGACCTACGCCTACGAGAACACCCTGCTGTACATTCCGAACGATATCTTCACCGCGTCGTTCGACGGCCTGCCGACGTTCATCGCGGCCGGCGTCAGCCTCGTGACGTTCGTCGCGGTCGCCTACGCCACGAAGGACTCCTACGACGCCCGCACCCTCAACCGGGACGGTCGACGGACCGTCGTTGCGGGCGGCGACAGCGACGACGACTGACCGAACGCAGTTCTTTTTCCTTTTTTCATTCTGAAGCCGCCACCTAGAGGCTTATACAAGCCAAGAACATTTCCATAGTCGTCACTATGGTTTCGTTCAGCCGACTTTTGAGGTGCCGACAATGAAGGGAGACGATCTCCGAATCCGCCGGAAAGCCCAGCAGTTGGGCTCCTCGACGCTCGCGGTCACGGTCCCGGCGGAGTGGGCCCATCGCCACGACCTTTCGAAGGGCGACGAGCTCGTGGTCCAACGCGACGAGAACGGCAATTCGCTTTTGATTACGCCGGACCAGCCGACGCTCAACGACGCCGAAACCACCATCACTGCCGATTCGATGAGTGCCGACGCCCTCTCGCGGGCGGTCGTTAGCCAGTACGTCCTCGGACGTGGCTTCATCCGTATTGAGGCTGCTGAGGCCCTCGACCCGGCCCATTACGACGCTATTCTCGACGCCGAACGCCGCCTGATGGGCCTCGGGATCGTCGAGGAGTCCGCAACCCACGTCACGATCCGCTGTTCGGTCGACCCCGACGATTTCGATCTGCCGACCCTGTTCGGTCGGCTGGGTCGAACGGAGGCGACGATCCGATCGAGTGCGATCGAGGCACTCCTGGAGGCCGACCCCGAGGCGGCCCGTCGGGCAGGCAACCGGAGTCCACAGCTCGACAAACTGTTTTCGCTCTTCTTGCGGCTCGTCTTTACCACCTATCGGAACCCGCGACTGAATCAGGCCGTCGGGGTCGGCACCGGGTTCCCGCTGATCGGCTACCGCTCGGCGGCCCAGGACGTGTCGCTGATGGCCGGGATCGCCGACGATATCGCAACGATCGCCGCCGAGGAGGTCACCGAGCCACTCGATAGCCCCGTCAGAGACCATATCGAGTCGGTTCACGAAGCGCTCAATACCGTGGCTGAAACCGTTCGGAAGGCGGTAATCGATCCCGACTACGAGAAGGTGATCACCGCCCGTGAAAACCTCACACAGTTCGATGACCAACTGGAGGCGGCCACCGACTACGTTCGAACCGAGCGTCCCGAACCACTGTTTGCGCTCTGCCGGATCCTGTTCCTGTTCGAACGGAGCGCTCGCCACGCCCGCGACAGCCTCGATGTGGCAACTCACCTCGCCTTTCGGGAGAGCCCGGATATCGTCACCCACGATCATCATTAAGGTGTTCTAGGAGACTCCCACTGCTCGAACGTGCATTCACTCCTCGGTAGGGCTGGAACCCCCTCCAAGAAACGCTTTAGTACGTTCTCTGGGTTTTGATTATGTAGGCAAGAAAGGGCTAAATAAGGCCCGAAATTGCACCTAAACCGCACCAAAAACACATGAGTGACGAAAAATCTGGAGAAGAAATGTATGGCAAGGCGTACAAAGAATCGAACGAACCTATCTTTAGCGGCATCCCGACGTTCCTCAAACTCCCCGAGGTCGACCGTGACCAGCTAAGCGAGGAGGACGTCGACATCGGGATTATCGGCGCGCCGCTCGACACCGCAACGACGATCCGTCCGGGGACGCGCTACGGCCCGCGTGCGGTTCGTGCGGCCTCGACGGTTCCCTCCCCGCCGTATGAGCACTTCAACATCGAGACCGGCATCGACCCCTTCGATACGTTCAAAGTCGCCGATACCGGCGACGCGGCGGTCTCGCCCGGCGATACCCGACAGAGCCAGCTGAACATCGAGGATGCGGTCGCCGAGATCAGCGAGCAGGCGACCCCGATCGTCATCGGCGGCGACCACTCGATCTCCTACCCCGATATCAAGGGCTGGGCGGAGGCCAACGGCTACGAGGACATCGGCCTGATCCACTTCGACTGTCACGCCGACACGGGCGACGAAGGGCTGACCGGCTTCGAGTACGACCACGGCGCATGGGTCAAGCGCGTCTACGACGACGACCTGATGGACGGCGACAACTACACCCTGATCGGACCCCGTGGCTTCTGGCCCGGCCCCGACACCTACGAGGAGATGCGCGAGGCCGACATGAAGTGGTACACCTCGATGGAGGTCGGCAACATGGATCTCGACGACATCGTCGCCGACGCCGTCCAGCGGGCGACTGATGGTACCGACGCCGTCTGGGTATCGTTCGACGTCGACGTGATGGAGCCCGCCTACGCGCCGGGGACCGGCGAGCCCGAACCGGGCGGACTGATCCCTCGTGAGGCGATCTACATGGTTCGTGAGGTCGTCAAAGCACTCGATCCCGAGAACTTCGGCTTCGACGTGGTCGAGGTCTCTCCGGCCTACGACACCAGCGATTCGAACTCCTACAACGGCGGCGTCACCAGTGGGCTCGCAAACCGCCTCATTATCGAAGTGATGGGGAGTATGGCCCTCGCCGAGAAGGGACTCGACGAAGGCTCGCCGATCAAACCGAAAGAACCGCTCGGGCCGAGCGAGGCGGCCCAGCCAGCCGACGACTGATACGGGTTGTTGGAGACGGGTATCGCTTGACGGCTGCCCAGTGGCCGGTCGAGGCGACCCCTTCCGACGACAAGCCGTATGACTCCGCTCGAACAGCGTTGTTTTTTAATTAATCCGCCAGCACACCGTCCCAATAGAATCTCACAATCTGAATCCAAATTGGGACTATAGAACACGAAATGTCGGTGCCACCACACAATTCAAGTGTCTCCTCAATATAAACGCGCTATGGCCTCCAAAAAACAAATTTTAGTCTCGGATCTTTCGATCGGTGTTCTCTTTATAATAGCGACGCTGCTCTTTTTTACTGCCGCCGCCGAATGGTGGGTGATACTCGCCGTGACGGGGCACACGGCTGCTTGTATGCTGCTCCTCCACCTCTGCGAACACGGTCGACCCCGGGGATCGCTTGTGGTTTTTTGCGTACAGGTGGGGGTGACGGTCGGCGTTACGGCGCTGGATGCACCGGTCGCGGCCGGACTGGAGTTCGCGCTGTTCGTCGGGCTCGGGCTCGGTCTCCTCGGCTACCGGTTTCTATACGGGATCGTTCGACCCATCCCCGAGAAGCGACTCACAAACGCGCGTCGACGGACAGCGACACCCTCGTTTTACCGGTGATCGCCGTGGGTCGACTTCGAGGTCGGTTCGAAACAGCAACCCGACTGGTACCGAGTCACTATACGCTACTCCCTGTCGACGTGCTCAGTGCGTCTGCGGACGAACAGCAGTGTCGACGGCTCACATACTGGCAGTGGTCAGATATGTAATGCGAGACTGCGAGCGCGTGTGTATCGTGGCGCGAATTGACTGAGAAAACACCTATGTTTCTGCGGAGGAGTGTTCTTTTCAATGAGTCGGAAACTCTTCCGGTCTGACTACGACGCTGGGAAGCCCGCATGGATTGAGTGGATCGTCGTCGGTATCCTCCTCGCTATCGGTACCTCAGGGCTTCTCAGTGGCGGCGGCAGTATGGTTCCAGTACTGGCAACGGTTGGTGGGCTTGCGTTCGGGTTCTTACTTGTCGTCGTCGAACTCGGGAAGCTTCGACCTACTGAGTCCTCGTAGCTTCTGATAGACCCACACTCTAAGTGTAGCAACTAGACCCACATTCGCCAAGATGCAAGACTGCAAGCGCCAATGTTGCACGAGATCTGGCTCAATTTGCGAAGGTAGTGATTACTAGGTACAGGGTGAGTAGCTATCTCTCAGTACTATCCCATCAAAGACACATACCAAATCGCAGTGATAATGCTGATCACAACCATCGCTACTGTAAACAACAGTAATCGACCATCTAGAACGGCGGTATTTGACTGGAGGATTGATACATTCTTCGCAGTTATTCCGCTTCCACTAATTAAGAGAAGCACTGGACCGAGCGCAATACCCCCAGAGATGGACCCTGCGAGACCCATCCCTACAAGAATAGCACCACTGACGGCTCCAGTCATGTTGATGATGAATTGTTTGTTCACAACTATAAAATATATTCTCAACGACATAAATATCCTCCCGATGAAAGATTCGGCCCCCAGACACCGATACATTCGTAGATCTAATGGACAGATATTTCATTTATTCCGAGATGTAACAAACGTAGCCATCGTGCTGAACTCGACCTCTAAGTATCGCAAACCACTAGAACGTATTCTCTATTTATAAACAGTCGACTACACCAACCTACCGGAACCGCTCTTCCAGACAGACCTTGACGATCGACTTGGCGATCGCCGCGCCGCCCTGAACGGGATCGAGTTTCGTTTCGCCCGCACGCTCGCGGTAGGCGATCGGTTCCTCGCGGATCTCGTAGCCTCTCATCAGCGGCCGAATGAGGAGTTCGGCCGACAGCCCGGTGTTTTCGGTCCACTCGATCGACTCGATGACTTCCTTCCGGTAGGCCCGCATCCCTGTGGTGGTGTCGTGAACCCGCGTGCCCATCAGCACGCTCGCGATTGCGGCGAAGGCCTGATTGCCGAACCGGTTGAACACGGGCATCGCCGCCGCGCCGTGGTAGAGTCGGTCGCCGCTGACGACATCCGCGCCGTTGTTGATCTCGGCCAAGAACTCCGGCAGCTGCTCCATCGGATAGGTATCGTCGCAGTCGGTGGTGACGACCACCGGTCGATCCGGCGCGCTGATTGCCGCGCTGACGGCGACGCCGTATCCCTGTGGCTCCTGTTCGATCACACGGGCACCGTGCTCGCGAGCGATTTCCGGCGTTCGGTCCGACGAGCCGTCGACGCAGACGACTTCGGCTTTCCCGTTGGTGATCTCCTGGATATCGGTAATGACCTTCGCGATCGCCGCCTCCTCGTTGTAGGTGCCCATCACGACGCTCACGTCGTCGAAGGTGTAGTCCGTGCTGGCTTTCTCGGTCGGCGTCCCGAGCGTTACTGGTTCGTCTTCGCTATCCGCGCCCGTCCCCCGCTGGGTGACCTTACTCATTACTGGCTGTTTTGACTGGTGGGATTTATACTTTTAGGTTTACCTAAAACAGGGTCGATGGCGTCAGGACCGTTTCAGCGGCCGCCGAGTGCCGCCTCAACGCTCTCGGCACACCGCAGCGCGAGGGCGGCGATCGTGAGGGTGGGGTTCATTGCCCCGCCGGTCGGGAAGACGGAACTGGAGGCGATCCAGCAGTTGTCCAGGTCGTGGGTCTGCAGCGAGGCATCGACCACACTCTCCGTTGGATCGTCGCCCATTCGGGTCGTCCCCATGTGGTGGTAGGCCGGACCGGTGTCCTCGGGGCCGACTTGCCAGGTGATCTCCGCGCCGAGTTCCTCCAGGATTCGCTCCTGGATCTCGTTGGCCCGTTCGATCGTTCGCAGCGCCCGGTCGTCGACCGTCCAGTGAACGTCCGGCACCGGATTGCCGTGGGCGTCCGTTTCGTCGCGGTTGAGGCCGATGTAGCTCTCGGCGCTAGGGATCGACTCGACCAGCCCGCCCATTGCGATGTGGGTGCCGTACTCGCCGCGGAGCCGCTCCAGCAGGGCGTCGCCCCAGTCGTCGCCCGTGAGTGCCGACTCGACCGGCGACGGACCGGCGTAGTTGAAGAACTCCAATTTAAAAGGCCCCACCTCCGCGTCGGCCTCGTCGTAGAACTGATGGGACTCGCTGGTGAGAAAGCCGATGTGGCCCTGTCGGGTCGGCTCGTCGAGCACGCCGCCCGTCCCGGCGAACAGGTGGTCCATGAAGAACTTGCCAACGAGGCCGCTGGAGTTGGCCAGCCCCTCGGGGTAGTGGTCCGACTCGGAGAGCAACAGCAGGCGGGGGGTCTCGACGCCACCTGCGGCGACGACGAACTGTTCGGCTTCCTGCCGGTACTCGCTGTCGGGAGTTGTGTACTCGGCGGCGGTGATCGCGTCGGCGTCGTGGGCGAGCCGCTGGACCGGCGCGCGGTCGATGATCGTTGCGCCCGCCTCCTCGCCCCGCTCGACGTGAACGGTCGCATCGTATTTGGCTCCCGAGGGACAGACCGGCTGGCAGGTACCGTACCCCACACACTGGCTACGGCCGTCGTAGCTCTCGGAGTTGCGGGCGTTCGGCACCGAATGCATCGCAATCCCGAGTTCGTCGCAAGCTTCCGCAAACAGACTGTCGCTGTAGGAGGGCTGGAACTCCGGCATGGGACGGGGCTGCTGGCGGGGTGGCCCGAAAGGGTTGTCGCCGCCGGCGACGCCCAACTCGCGTTCGGCCTCGGCGTAGTACTCCTGGAGGTCGTCGTAGTCGATGGGCCAGTCGACGCCCACACCGCGCTCGCTGGCGGAGTTGAAATCGGCCTCGTGGAGTCGCATGACCATCCCCTGCCAGTGGAGCGTCGAGCCGCCGACACCCTTTACGCGGGCATGATTTAACGGATAGAACCGCTCGCCGGAGTTCGAATGGGCGTCCCGTTCGGGGTCGCTCTCCCAGACGTCGGGCCGGTCGTAGAAGGGGCGGATCGCCCGCTCCTGTCTGGCCAGCCGGTCGGTCCGGTCGAACCGCGGCCCGGCGTCGAGGACGACCACCTCGTGGCCCGCTTCGGCGAGCCGGCTCGCCACGATACCACCCGCCGGGCCAGCACCGATCACACAGACGTCGGCCGCTTCGACCGGCGTTCTGTCGACCGACCCCACGCCGGTGTCGACGTTCTCGGCGGCCCGGCTCACACTTGTGGCCCCCGCTGGTAGCTGTCGAGGCCGCCCGCGTGACCCTGCGGGTTCTCGATACCGACCAGCTCGCCGCCGGTTGGCGAACTGTAGAGGGCCATCAGCAGCTCGTTGACGACGTAGTAGCGAATCTGCTCGGCAGTCGTCCCGTTGGGGTCCTCGTCGGCTGCGTCCACACCGGCCTCCTGGAGCAGCGAATCGCGGTCGTCGACATCGAGCGCAGCGAAGCGGTCGCCGTACCACGACTCGGCCCGCCTTTCGAGGGCGTCGACGGCCGCACGGACCCCCTCGGCGTGTGCCCCCTCGTCGAGCCGCCCCGCGAGGAACGTCTCGACGAACGCGTCGATCCCGCCGACTGCCGAAGGGTACAGCACCGCTGCGGCGGCGACTAGCGCCTCCTGGACCGACTCGTCGCTGGCTTCTGCATCGCTGGTGGCAGCCTCCTGGAGACACCCGGCCCCCGCAGTTCCGGCTCCGAGGGCTCCGAGGGCAGCCACCGCGTCACGTCTCGTCAGCTCCATGGGCGGATTAGGCAAACCTAAAACTTATATCCGTTGGAACTGGATCGGAAACTGATAGCGGTCGGAATCCGACAGGGTTAGCCCGTCGGGTGGCCGATCCATAGCTACCACTCCGTCGACGACCCGGCTCATCGCCGACTGCCGACCGTCGACGCTCCGTCTCTAGACAATGACTGCTCTCGACCGACTGACGACTACCGACGACGATCCGGATGCCCGGCCGCTCGGCCTGACGCTGTTGGCTGGCGCGGTTGCGGCGAGTATGATCCTCCCGCTGACGTGGCTGCTGTTCGAAGCCACGCAGGTCGACCTGACGCGGGCCCAGGAGTTGCTCGTCCGTCCGGCGACGATCGAGACGGTCCTCAACAGCCTCCTGTTGATGGGCGGTGTCACCCTGTTTTCGGTGTTGCTTGGGGTGCCACTCGCGTGGCTCACCGTCCAGACGGACCTCCCGTTCCGGCGGTTTTGGTCGGTTGCGGTCGCCCTGCCGCTGGTCGTGCCGAGCTATATTGGAGCCTTTACATTCGTTTCGGCGTTCGGCCCCCGCGGCGAGTTCCAGTCGATCCTCCAGCCGCTGGGCATCGAGCGGCTGCCGGAGATCTACGGGCTGCCGGGCTCGATCCTCGTGATTACGCTCTATACCTATCCGTACGTTTATCTCACCGCCCGCGCCGGACTGCTCTCGTTCGATTCGACGCTCCTGGAGGCCGCCCGGAGCCTCAACCACGGCCGCTGGGCGGCGTTTCGGAAGGTCACACTTCCGCACGTCAGACCGGCGGTCGCTGCCGGGGGGCTGCTGGCGGCGCTGTATGCGGTCTCGGATTTCGGCACCCCCGCGATCATGCGGCTGCCGGTGTTTACCCAGCAGATCTTCGTCGAGTTCCGCTCGTTCAACCAGGATTACGCCTCCCTGCTGTCGCTCCAATTGCTCGCCATCGTGCTGGTCGTCCTCGCGCTCGAATCCAGGATTCGCCCCAACGACACCGTCCACGGCGACGGCGGCGACCAGTCGAGCGAGCCACTGATCGAACTCGGCGTCTGGCGGTGGCCCACGACTCTGTTCCCGGCAGCTGTGACAGGACTCGCACTGCTCGTACCGATCTGGATTCTCGGCCTCTGGCTCGTCACCGCCGATCTCGCCGCCCGCCCCGAACTCGCCTTGCGGCTGGAGTACGTCACCAACTCGCTTTTCGTTGGGGGAGCCGCGGCGCTGCTGGCCGTTCTCGCCGCCCTGCCGGTGGCCTACTTCGCCGCCCGGGACGACTCGCTGCTCTCGTGGCTCTTCGAACGCGCGACCTACGTCGGCTTCGCCGTTCCGGGGGTCGTCCTGGCGCTCGCGTTGGTCTTCTTTGCGACGGGCTACGAGACCTCCATCGCTGATTTCCCCGTCGCCCCGGCGCTGTACCAGACGCTGCCGCTGTTGGTGTTCGCCTACGTCGTCCGGTTTATGCCGCAGGCGGTTGGCTCGATCCGGACCTCGACGCTCCAGGTCGACCCGAAACTCGTCGAGGCCGCCCGCAGCCTCGGCCACTCCCCGGTTCGAGCCTTCCAAAAGATCACCCTGCCGCTGGTGACGCCGGGGATCGTCGCCGGGGCGGCCCTCGTGTTCCTGACGACGATGAAGGAGCTACCGGCGACGCTCATTCTCCGCCCCACCGGCTTCGAGACGCTCGTCACCATCGTCTGGCGGGCCCAGTCGGACGCCTTCTTCCAGTATGCGGTGGTCCCCTCGGTGCTGTTGCTCGCTGTCTCGGGGCTCTCGATGATCGTTATCCTTCGACAAGGACGCGACGGGCTGTGATCCGGCGGCCGACAGTCGACTCCGAAGCCGACCGCATGGTCGTGCGGATCGCATTCAGCCACTGATTGACGACGACGGGCGGGCTCCGAGTTCCACAGTGACTGTCCGCCGCTCGCCCTCGCGGATCAGTTCGACCGCCACTGTCTCGCTCGGCTCGGTTTCGAGGGCGACGTACCGCAGCAGGTCGTGGTCGGTCTCGATCCGGGTGTCGTTGATTGCGACGATCACGTCGCCACCCGCGGGCACGCGCTGGCCATCGACCGTTTCGGCGCGCTGTGGGCCGCGAATCCGACCGGCGGCCGGACCCCCGCTGTCTACACCCACAACCACCGCGCCGCTAGTCTCGGTGAGATCGTTCGCGGTTGCGATGGCTGGGACGACCGTCCGCGTCTCGACACCGAGATACGGATGCGTATACGAGCCGGTCTCGATCAGCGAGGGGACGACGTGGTCGACAGTTGCGGCCGAGACGACGAAGCCGATGTTGTCGCCGTCAGCGCGGGCGGTGTTGACTCCCAGGACTCGCCCCTCGGCGTTCAGTAGCGGCCCGCCGCTGTTGCCGGGGTTGATCGCGGCGTCGGTCTGGATCGCATCCGGCACCAGCGGGCCGCCGGGGAGCCGGAGCGAGCGGTCAACGCCGCTGATCGTCCCGGTGGTGATCGTCCCCTCAAGCCGGAGCGGCGAGCCAATGGCGACGGCGTCCGCACCCTGTTGCGGGGACTGATTGGTCGTCGAGAGCGGCGTCGCCGACGCTGGTGGGTTGTCGATCTCCAGGACCGCGAGATCGGTCCGTGGGTCCGAGCCGACGACGGTCGCCCGCCGCCACTCTCCGCGGGCCCCGAACTTGACCTCGACCGTCTCCGCGTCGTCGATCACGTGGTGGTTGGTAACGAGATGGCCAGCGTCGTCGTAGACGAACCCCGAGCCGCTCGAACTGCCCGACTCGCCGACGACGTAGACGGTCACGACCGAGTCGATCGTCTCCGCATAGAGCCGCTCGCTGTCGATCGGCCCGTCAGTCGCGTTGGGTTGTTCGACGGTCGGGGGACCTGTCGTGACGAGTCCGGAGCCGACGAGGATACCGGCGGTCAGCCCGCTGCAGACGACGGTGACGACAACGATCCCCACGAGCCCCTTCGGCGTCGACCAGTCCATTACGGCTGTCTATCAGATGGGACAACATAACAGTGCTGACGACCGTTGGTGAGGTCAGTTTGCGGGCTAGCTGCGGTTCCGCGCTTCGAGCAGTCCGCCGACTGCACCGCCGCCGCCAGCACACACCAGTGGATAGACGATCCCGGCGAGGACGACCGCGGGCGGGAAGTCGGGGCCGCCCGTGGTACCGCCAATCGATACCTCGAACAGGAAGACGCCCGCGGCCACCGCGAGCAGATAGCCCGGCACGACCGTGCTGCCGACGAGTGCGCCTGCGGTGGGGGTGTCGACAGCGCGGTACCGCGCCAATCCCAGCCCGGCGGCGAACAGGAGCGCCACTGGAACGACGTATAAAAGGGTGGTAAACCCGGCCTCGCCGCCAATGTAGCTCGTGGCCCGCGAGCCGAGCAGCGGGATATCGCGGATCACTGTCTCGACCAGGTGGGCATTATAAAATACCCAGCCGACCAGCTCGTAGGTCGCCGGTTCGCCGTCGAGTGCTTCGATGATTCGGGCGAGTCCCGACTCGCGGACGTTCGGGGCCACGAGAACGTAGGTTGTCACGAAGCCAGCGATCCAGGAGGCGATTCCAGCGACCGTCCCCGAAAGGAGGTCGCTGGCGGAGGGCTGTGTTGCTGTCATCGCTTGATAATTCGGACCGACGGATAAAACGCCCACGACGGTTACGGCGAATTACCCTCATTTGGTCCCAGTGTCGGTGTTTTTGGTAGCGACCGGCCCCCGTGCTTTGTGTTCAGTGCCAACAGATAGCACACTAATCGAAAGCCACAAACCATTTATTTCGTCTAATTATATCTAATTACACGATGTCAGCAGACTTTCCCGACTATCTCGACGTCGACTACACCGACGGCGACGGCGAAGACCCGGTCGACTATCCGTCGATTCCGGCCAAGATCGAGAAGGCGATCGAAGTGACGAAGGCGGGGCTCGAACAGTACGAGAACCCGGCGGTCATGTGGACCGGCGGCAAGGACTCGACGCTGACGCTCTACTTCATCAACGAGGTCGCCGACCGCTTCGGCTACGACAAGCCGACGGCGGTCTTCATCGACCACTACCAGCATTTCGACGAGATCACCGACTTCATCGAGCACTGGGCCGACGAGTGGGACATCGACCTCGTCTACGCCCGCAACGAGGACGTCGGCTCGTACGCCGACGAACACGGCCTCGAACCCGGCGACGACATCCCGGTCTCCGAGCTCTCGGAGCACAACCAGCACCATATTCGAGAGATCCTCGAATACGAGGAGGACACCTTCCCGTTCCTGCTCGACACCTACGTCGGCAACCACCTGCTGAAAACGGTCGCACTCAACGACGCGCTCGAAGCACACGGTATCGACGGCGTCATCTCCGGTGTCCGTTGGGACGAACAGGAGGCCCGCGCCGACGAGACGTTCTTCAGCCCGCGACACGACCCCGATATCTACCCGCCCCACGACCGCATCCAGCCGATCCTCCAGTTCGACGAGAGCGACGTGTGGGACACTTTCTGGAACTTCGTCGTCCCGGACTCCGTCGAGGCGTTCCCCGAGGACGGCTACGTGCCGCAGTCCGCGGACGACCTGCCGGAGGGCGTCGAGCAGGACGACGTGCCGATCTCGCCGAAGTACTTCGCCGGATTCCGGAGCCTCGGTAGCGAAGTCAGCACCGAAAAGACGACCGACGAGCCAGCGTGGCTCCAGGATCTCGACAATACGACCGAACGCGCGGGCCGCGCCCAGGACAAAGAGGACCTGATGGAGCGCCTGCGCGATCTCGGCTACATGTAAACTCGGTCCAGAACACTTCCACAACCACTCACTGACGCCTGTTTTCTGCCGTTCGGCGGCCAACCAAAGCCGGTATTACCCTCGCCAGCCTCCTGTGTAGTATGACTAATGCGTGGGTCGGGCTTTTTTCGGGCGGCAAGGACTCCTCGTGGGCCGTCTATCAGGCCCTCGAAGACGGACTGAACGTGAGTCGGCTGCTGACGGTCCATCCCTCCGACGATTCGTATATGTACCACGTTCCCGAGACACAGTTGGCTCGACTGGCCGCCGAGAGTATTGGCATCGAGCTGGTCGAGGTCGAGCCGGGCGATCTCGAAGCCACCGACGCGGTCGATTCGGCCGCTCAGGGCGACGCCGAACTCGAACCCCTGGAGGCCGCGCTCACGGAGTTAGCTGACGAGATCGATCTCGCAGGTGTAACGGCGGGCGCAATCGAAAGCGAATTCCAGACCAGTCGGATCCAGGAGATGTGCGACCGTCTCGGCATCGATCTCTTCGCGCCGCTCTGGCAGCGTGATCCCGAACAGTTGGCCGCCGAGATGCTGGAGGCCGGTTTCGAGATTACCATTCTGCAGGTCGCCGCCTACGGCCTCGACGAGTCGTGGCTCGGTCGAACGCTCGACGCCGAGGCGATCGACGACCTCCGCGAACTCAACGACGAGTACGGGGTCCACCTGCTCGGCGAGGGCGGGGAGTTCGAGACCTTTGTGACGAACGGCCCGCATATGTCTCAGCGAATCGACCTCGAATACGACACCGAGTGGAACGAAAATAGTGGCCGGATTCGGATCACGAATGCGGAGTTAGTCGACGAGTAGCTGATCTGTACTTCGGGAGGGTCCTGCTACTCCGGTCGGTGTGAATCCACCCACAGACGACCGCGGATAAGAAATGTCTTGCTCGCTCGGAGGACGCCTACTGCTGGCGATCCCGTCCACCGTCGGTGGCTGCCGGAGTCGTTGCATCCGCCTCAACGGCTGCCTGCGCCGCCCTCTCGGTGGTCTCGAAGGCAGCGGCCTCCTCGCGCAGTGCGGCAGCGCGCTCCGAGAGCTGTTGGACGCGCTGTGTGACTTCCGCCAGCGAGGCCGCCTGCTGTTCGGTTGCTGCCGAGACGTTCGCCGCATCGGTGGCCGTCTCATCGCTCAGTGTGAGTGCCTCGTCGACCATCGCCGCGACCTCCTCCGATGAGGCTGCTTGGTCGTCGGTGGCACTCGATATTTCGGCGATACCGCTTTCGGCCTCGGCGATCGTGTCGGCGATCTCGTCGAATATCTCGATCGTCGTATCGATCGTCGCCGCACCCTCTGCGACCTGTTCGGTCATCTCATCAATACTGTCGACGGTCTCGTCGGTGACTGATTGGGCTTCGGTGATCTGCTGTTCGATCTCGTTGGTCGCTGCCGAGGCATCTTCGGCCAGCGATTTCACCTCGCTGGCAACGACTGCAAACCCGTCGCCAGCCTCGCCGGCCCGTGCGGCCTCGATCGAGGCGTTGAGCGCCAGCAGGTTCGTCTGATCGGCGATCTCGTCGATCATCTCGATGATCCCACTGATTTCGGCCATTTTGTCGTCGAGCGTATCGACCTGGTCGGCCACCTCACGTGCCCGTTGTTCGATCGCATCTACTTGAGCTGTCGCGTCTGCAGCGTGTCCCCGACCCGTATCGCTCCGGTCGACCGCCGTTGTTGCCGTTGCCGAGACCTCTTCGGATGACGACGCGATCTCTTCGATTGTCGCCGACATATCACTCATCTCTCCGGCCACCGTCCGGAGCTGGTCGTTCTGTGAATCGGCCCGCCGTGAGACGTCCTCGACCGACCGCGCGACGTCTTCGCCCGCCTGCTCGATCTCGCTGACACTGGTCGTTACCCCGTCGCTCGCCTCCGAGACGTCCGTCGCGAACGACTGGATCCCGACGACTGTTTCCTCCCACTCGTCTACCATTCTGTTAAACGACTCTGCGATGTCGGCCATCGCCTCGTTGTCGACGTCCTCATCGAGTCGTTGTGTCAGATCGCCGTTGGCGCACGCGGTGATGACGCTGCCGTACGAATCAGCTAATTGGGAGTTGAGTTCGGCCATGCGCTCGCGCTGCTGTTCGACCTGTTGCCGCTGTTTCTCGGCTTCCCGACGCTGTTGGTTTGCCTTTTCGCTCTGTTTTTCGACGTCCGCTTTGGCCTGCTCGACATCTGCGAGCTTGGCCTCGATCTCGTTTCGCGCGACTGCCAACGACTGCCACTGGACGAGGATCGCTACCGAAAGCATACTGACGCCCACGGCGTGAATTCCGCCCCAGATCACCGGATTCGCCATCGCTGCCGGGTGATTGTACACGGTAAACCACTCGATCAGCCCGAAGACGCTGTGCTGTGTCGCGACGTAGCCGATCGCGACGCCGAACGGAACCCAATCCTCGTAGAGCGCAACGATACCGACACCGACGAAGTAGAGGAAATGTGCTTCGATAAAGCCGCCAGTAAAGTACGCTAACACCGCAGCCGTGGTCATGAACCCGGCCGAGGCGAGCGATGTTCGTACCCGTCGAGGGAGTGTTGGCACAGCCGCAACGCCGAGGAGTACCGCAATCAGCCCCACCCCGGCCACCGAGTGGACCACCGGGATCGACGGGAGTTCAGCCCCAGTCACCGACTCGACACCAGTGAGACGGCTCACCGCGAAAATAAACGGGAGGAATAGAGCAGTCGTTATCAGAACGCCCCGGTGTCGACGCTCGAAAGCGGCGTCAGAGATTCGGCTCCCATCGGGGGTATTCGCAATAAATCGTCGTAACTTCACGCCGATTTCAGATCCAGTGGTCGATACCATACGAAACGACAACAACATATGGGATGTTAAATACCGCTGTATATGAATTAAAAAATGGTTTTTAACCTACAAAACTGGATACATGGTGAAATATGTAGTTTATTTGTATGTTTGTTGTTTTACTGCTGTCAGGTCACTCCCCTTCGTGTGCGTGTTTCAGCTGGTGTGTGAATTTCGAAGTCCTGACGGATCAGTTTTCTTTGATCCACTCCGGCGTCGACTGCAGTCGTCGCGCGAGGAGCGTGAACGCGCCCACGACGAGGAAGTACAGCTGCCAGCCGCCGACGGCGATGGGGAACCGCCGGTCGACCGGTCCCTCACTGGACTCTTTCGAGGGTTGGACCGGACTCGACACGTGAGTGTTCGCTGTCGTCCCACCCTGTCCGGCGGCGACCTGTTGGCGGCCGGTTTCGGGATCGACCGCGATGTCGACGAACGTCTGGACGATCCCCTCGGTCGCGGAGTAGTAGAGCTCGCCGTCGAGGCTGAAAAACTGGTCGACCAGCGGCCAGACGATGTTGATCCCCGAGAGATGCGCCCAGTCGAGGCCGAGGTGGGCGAACGTGTGGACGAACACCCCGACCCACGAAAGCCGGACGCCGTAGGCTCCCCACCGGCCGCGGATCCAGGAGCCCTCGCGGGTGGTATCCCAGTAGACGACGCCCGCGGCCACGATCGATGTGAGCATGGTGTGGAACACGGTGCGGTGAGCGCCATCCATCACCAACCCGAGGGCGGTGTCAAGCTCCGGAAACAGCACGATCCCCAAGATGACCGCCAGTGCCCGCCGATCGTAGTACTCTCCGAGCAGGCCGACCGCCAGTAGGAACGCGACTGCCGCGTGAACCGTCGAGGTCGGCATCAGCGATCACCCCGCTCGACCAACACTTTCGCCGGAATCGCGGCTACGGCTGTCAGGACGACAATGGCCTGCCAGCCCGACTCGACGAGCCGGAGACGGCGCTCTTCGCCCGCCGGGGTCAGCCACGAGTCGACGGTGTGGTTCTCGACGGTCCCGGGCGAGGCCAGTCCGAGCCAGCCCCCGCCGAAATCGACGTACGTCTGGACGATTCCCTCCTGTGTCGACACCACGAGCTTGCCGACGATTGCGTAGTAGCGATCCGACAGCGGATACAACAGTGCGACGGCGTCGCTGCTGAACAGATCGAGTCCGATCCCGGCGACGGCGTAGGCGGCGACCGCAACCCACGCAACCCGGACACCGTACCACCCACTGCGGGCCCGGAGCCACGACCCCTCGCGCCGTTCGGTCTCGTAGTACAACAGCCCGGCAGCACCGAGGACGACGAACGCCGAGTGGAGCGACGCGTTGGCTGCGCCCACCCCGAGGGCTGCGAGGGCGGCGTCGGCGTCCGGGAGTCCGGCCGCGAGGGTGACGACCGCAAGCGAGCGGCGGTCGAACGCCGCCCCCAGGAGCCCGATCCCGAGCAGCACCCCGACAGCGACGCTGACGAGCGTTGTTGGCATTATCGAATTCCTACACGTATGTCGTGTTAAATTCGTAGGTCTCTCCCGGGCGGCTCTGCCCCGATTCCGGCTCCGACCGATTCAATAAACTGTCGATGTGTTTTTATCAATGGAACAAAAACTCATAGTATGCCAACGCTCCGCGATCTTGGGCTTTCCGAGTACGAAGATAGGGTCTATCGCTCACTGCTTCAGACGGGGGCGACAACGGCCAAGGAGTTGTCACGAACGAGCGAGGTCCCAATGGGCCGGATCTACGATGTGCTGAACAGTCTCGAACAGCACAGTTTGGTCCGCTCGCAGGCCTCGGGGCGGCCGAAAAAGTACGTCGCGGTCGAACCCGATGTGGCCCTCGACCGGCTCCTGGAGGCCAAAAAGCGAGAGCTCGACGAGCAGGCCGACCGCTACGAGGAGATCGTCGACACGCTCGTCGACGAGATCGATACCGGCGAGCCGGTCGACGACACGTTTTGGACCGCCGCCGTCGGGTCGGAAGAGACGCTCGAACTCCTGCTCGAACGGATCTCGGCAGCCGAGGAGGAGCTGATCTACGTCGCCGGGTCGTCCGCTTCGGGAATCGATCTCCGAAGTGTCACCGACCGCGTGACCGACGAGCTGGAAGGGGCTCTCGAACGCGGCGTCGACATCGATCTCCTGTTGAAACCGGCGCTCGTCGCCGAGCTCCCGGTCGAAAACACCCAGCGGTACCACGAGCGCTTCCAGCAGTACGAGAACTTCGAGGTCCGGATGCTCGAGTCGGTCGACGGAACGTTTGCGCTCCTGGATGGGGTAGAAATCTGCATCGAGGTCCCGAACCCGCTGGACCCGACCGAATCGTTCGCAATGATCAATCTCAAAGATACAACGTTCGCCACCGATATACGGGAGGAGTTCGCCCCGCGGTGGGACCGTGCGGACTCGTTCGACCTCTAACGGCGTCGCTCCTGCTGCGCCGATCAGGCCTCGCCGTTGAGTTCGGTCCGCAACTGGCCGAGGGTGACCTCGCGCTCGGCGTGAGCGTTGTGCTGGTGGATCGACTCGTCGTTGGACTGTTTGATGTGGACGACTGCCGAGTCGTCGAGGTGGTCGAACTCCTCGACGGCTCCCTCGGCGAGCGCGCGCACGCAGTCCTCGACGAACTTGGCATCTGAGTGGGCCTCGAACGTCATGTGATCCTCGTCGGGCCGCTTGGCCAGGTTGTAGATCCGTGCGCTCATCGAATCGCGGGCGATGTCGATGATATCCCGGAGGTCGACGTCCGGGCTCCCCTCGCTGGTCACGGTGAGGGTGGCGTGGCCACGCTGGGAGTGGCCCGGCTGGGGGACCCGGTCGAGGAACTCGTCGATCACTTCGCGGTCGACGTCGAGATCCTGGAGTTCCTCGCGGGCGCGGGACTCGGACATCCCCTGCGAGCAGGGACAGACGGTCATCCCCGTCACTTCCGCGCCGATTTCGGCGTGGGTCCCGTCTTCGGTGGCGGTCGCGCTGGCGATGATCGTCGCCGTGTTCTGGGTCTGTTTGTCGCTGGCTGGCGTCTGTTCTTTGGTGATCAGCTCGGCGGTCATCTTCACCTCGGCGGTCGAGGTGTAGTCGTGTTTCTCTAAGAGCCGTTCGGCGGTGTTGCCGCAGACGTCCTCGACGCGGTAGGCCTCGGCCTCGGTGGTCTCTTCGAGGATCTCGTCGATGACCTCCATGTTGCGGCTCATGTCGATCCCTTTGCGGCCGCCCGGCAAGTCGACGAAGACCTCGAACTCGGCCATCAGGACGATGGGCCGTTTCCCGTTGCGGGCGAGTTTGACGAGTTTTTCGACGCCTGTGACACCGACTTGGCTGAGCCCGACGGCGACCTCAGGTCGGCTGGCCTGCACGTCAGGGAGCTGATGACTCATTGGACTCAATAGGTGTGTGTGCTGATTAGGACTTTCGGTCGGCGAAACCACTGCAGCTACCGTTGGGCCCGCAGAACTAGCTACTGGTCGTCCCGTCGACCGTTCTTAGGGCCAGTCGTCGCGAGTCTCCGCTTCGAAAAACTCCTCGTCGCTCTCGTCGTCGGCCAACTCCCACTCGGCGGCCTCGGCGGCCTGTTGTAAGGGGAGGTACTCCCAGCCGGTCTCTTTGGCGATCTCCTCGTCGTCCTCGGAGGTGCCGATGAAGACGTGGCGGTCGGTGTCGAACTGGTCGGCGACGTTCTCGAGACTTTCGGCGACACCACGCGGTCCTGAGAAGAAATCCTGTCGGACGCGGTGCTTCCGTGTGAAGTTCGTCACGACGTAGGTCGGCTTCTCGCTGACGACGCCGACGTACTTGGTCCACTGTCGGGCGTCGTTGAAGACGACGTTGGGACTCGCCAGTGTTTCGAGTGCATCGAGTTCGAACGCCAACGTCATCTCGCCGCTGTCGCTTCCTCCGTCCATACCCGAACTACTCTACGACCGCCAAAAACCGCTTCGTTTGTGGGTCGACGTCGGGAGCGGGCACCGTTCGATTGTGGGTCGACTCCAGTGGCGTGGGTCGACTCCAGTGGTCGCTACTGTTCTTGGGTGGCCGCGATGTCGTCGGCCGAGAACTCCTCTTTTAACAGGGTCTCTGTCTGGTCGCCGACGAACGTCTCTTCGCGCATGAGCTCCTTGAGACCGCTCTGCGGGGCGAGATCGCCGATTAGGACGCCGCCGACGACCTTGCCGTCCTTGATGGCGACCCGCCGCCACTCGGTCTCGGAGTACTTTTTCGAGACCGACTCCTCGCCCAGCGTCGGGTGGCCGAACGAGAGGAACGGGAAGTCGAAGTGGGTGATCGAGTACGACGACACCCAGCGGAACTCGTCGCTTTCGGGGTTGATCATGTTCTTGGCGGCGATGGTGCCCTGCTCTTTGGCCGACCCCCACGAGCCGTTCTGGGCGTGTTCGCCGAGGATCGTATCGTAGTAGCGGGTGAGGTCGCCCGCCGCGAAGATGTCGTCGGCGCTGGTGCGCATGTACTTGTCGACGACGACGCCGTCGTCGGTCTCGATCTCGAAGTCCTGGAGCAGTTCGAGATTGAAATCAAGCCCAATAGCAATGCCGACGAACTCCGAGTCGAAGGACTCGCCGTTGGGGTCGACCGTCGAGACGACGTGGCCCGCGTCGTCGGTCTCGAAGTGGTCGACGCCGCTGCCGAAGACGGGCGTCACGCCGCGTTCGCGCATCGCGTCGTGCATGATTTCGGCACCCTCCTGATCGAGTGCGTAGCGCCACCAGCTGTCGCCCCGCATCAGGTAGTTAGCCTCGACCTCTTGGGCCCCGCAGATCGCTGCCAGATCGATCCCGAGCAGGCCCGCGCCGACGATCGCCGCGGAGTCGGCGTCCTCGATGCCTTCGCGGATTCCACGGGCATCCTGGAACGTCCAGAAGTGGTGGATGCCCTCGGCATCGCTGTTCTCGACCGGCAGTTGGGTCGGCGTCCCGCCGGTGGCGATGAGGAGTTTGTCGTACTCGTAGGTCTCGCCGTTATGGGTCGATAGCGCGTGGCCGTCAGGGTCGATGTTGGTGACCAGTGTGTTGAGCTCCAGATCGATCTCGCGGTCGTCGTACCAACTTTCGTCGTGGATCGAGATCGGCGCTTCGGGGAGCTTGCCCTTCGCAAACTCCTTGATCAGGATGCGGTTGTAGAGGGCTTCCCCTTCGTCGGTGATGACAGTCACGTCGGCCTCGGGTGCCTCCTCACGGAGCGTCTCCGCGGCAGAACTTCCCGCGATCCCGTCGCCGATGATCACGTACGACTCGGTCATACCCACGCGTTCGTAGTCAGGGCTAAAGTGGGTTGCTATCGCCCGGAACGTTTCTGACAGACACTCCCACTGGTTCGCCTCCGGTTGTCGCCCCCGGATCGCCCCTTCCTCGGTCCTGACTGGCCGCCCACTGTCGTGGCCTTCAAGACCGTCGACACCCTACACGAACACGATGAAACTCCGGCAAAATCTGCGCCACTGGGCGGCCAAGAAGGCACTGACGACACCCGTCATCAGCGACGTGGCCAACGACAAACTGGTCGACCTCCACACCAAGATCTTCCTCGAAAAGGCCGACGAGGAGGCCCGCGAGGATCGGCGCGCGCATCTCGATGGCTTCTTCGATGCGACGATGGACACCTACGTCGCCGCCCTCGAAGCCGGATTCACGGAGGCCGAGGCCCGCGAGATCACCCACATCCAGGCCAACTTCGACTTCTTCAACCACGGTTGGACCGAGATGATGGAGATCCCCGCCGAGGAGTTCGAGGATCATTTCCGGCGCTACGAGGACTTTTTCAAACGCTACGGGATCTCGGTCGACGACCCGCTCGGCGACTTTTCGCCGGTCGGCGGCGTCCCCTCGGCCCCCGAAACCCCCGAGAAGCGCGACCAACCGGCCTACGAGAACGCTATCGCAGGCTTCGCCGACGACGTCTACGTCCAGGACGACTCCGGGACGGTCCACCAGGGCGGCGACACCGCCGAACCCGCCGCGGTCGACCCCAGTGATGCCCCCGGCCTCGATGAGACCGACGTCGCTGACAGCTAACCGCCGCGCGGCGACTGTCGACGCCCATACGAACTCTTCGGGTTGTGAGCTACCGTTAAAACAGAGCCGTTCTCGGCGCTGAAAGCCGACGATTCGGCAGGAGACACAGTACTGTTTTATATTTAGTCAGCATACCGATGTTCAGTTCGGGCAATGAGATTGATTCCGTTCCGGGTGGCGGCCGAGGTTTTATATCGCGCCGACCGAGCGATCGGTCTCCGATCCGGACCCTCCGGGGTCGGCCGGAATCTCCCGCGGTGTGTCACTGACGGCGGGATGGATCGGCCCTCCCGCGACGCTCGCGGTGAGCCCGACCTTGATGCCCTCCGACAGTCGGCAGCTCCCTATCTGTTCGCCGTCGACGCCGCCGACCAGCTGACGACGCTCAGCGAGCGGCTGTCGGAACTGGCCGTGGCCTCGCCGGGTCAGCATCTCTCCGCACTGCTCGCGGTTCCGGCGGCTGACATCGGTGCCCATCTCCAAACGGTTCGCCAGCGGCTTCGGGCCGACGATGCCGAAACGGTGCGGTCGACGGCCTGTCGGCTTAGAACGGCCGACGCGCGGCGCGGGGTGACAGTCGAGTTCTCGACCCATCCCGACGCCGAGGAGTCGACGGCTGACCGACTCGTCGGTACGATCCGCCTTGCGGCGGTCGAACTCGGTGCCGACCAACCACAGCCCGCCGCCGGGCCGGATCGGTTCCGCGAACTGTTCGAACAGCTCCCCGATCCGGTCGCCGAGGTCCGATTTGACGATGACGAGCCGATCGTTACGTCGGTCAACCCGGTCTTCGAGGAGACGTTCGGCTACGAGCTCGCCGCGTTGGTCGACGAACCGCTCAACGAGTATATTGTCCCCGAGCACGTCGACGACGCGACGATCCTGGACCGTGAGGCCGCCAGCGGCGAGTGGACCTCCGCCGAAGTCATCCGCGAGGCCGCCGACGGCCCGCGGCTGTTCCTCTTTCGTGGGATTCCCTTCTCCTACGGCGGCCAACAGCGTGGGTTCGGCGTCTACACCGATGTCACCGACAAGGAGAGCCAACAGCGCTACCACGAAGTGCTCAACCGCCTGCTTCGACACAACCTCCGGAACGACCTCAACGTGATTCTCGGTCTCGCCGATCAGCTCACTGCAGCCTTGGAGACTGCCGAGACGGAGTCGACGGCTGTCGGCGAACGCCTCAAACAGCGCGCGCTGGATCTGGTCGAGACGACCCGACGGGCCCGCGAGCTCGAATCGGTCATCGACCGCTCGGCGACCGAGACCGAGCCCATCGCAGTCGACGAGCTGATCGCCGACACCTGTGAATCGCTCCGCGCGGAGTATCCGACCGCCGAGATCGACTGCACTGTCGAGGAGCCGGCGGTCGGCATCGCCGGCCCCGCCCTGCGGGAGGCGGTCGTCGAGTTGGTCGAGAACGCGATCGAACACACGAGCGTCGAACCGACAGTCGACGTGCGCGTCGAGCACTGCCCTGACAGCGGGTCGGTCGCCATCACTGTCGCGGACGACGGCCCCGGCATTCCGCCGGACGAACGGGATGTCGTCGACGGGAGCCGATCGATCACGCCCCTGGAGCACGCCAGCGGGCTCGGGCTCTGGTTGGCGAAGTGGATCGCCGAAGCCTACGGCGGCGAGATCGCCTTCGTCGGCCCCGATCCGGAACTCGGCGGGGCGGCGGTCGAACTCCGCGTCCGGCAGGCCGACGGGTCGGCGGTCGATCGGCAGCCCGGATCCGAGTAGCCACCCAGCACCGACCGGCAGCGCCGCCTCCGAGCAGCCGCTCGGTCGCCTGCCCGTGACAGAACGCGATGCTTAACGGTCTCGCCGCCGAAGCGGGCCCATGGCAGAACCACGCGTCCCGGGTGGACGGGGCGAGGTCCTCGAACTCCCCTGCGGCGAGGAGGTCCCGATCGACAGTTTCGATCTTGGGATGCGGGCGTTCGACTGCGACTGTGGGTCGACCCACGGTGTCGTGATGGACGTCCATCCACCCGACCGGTTCCTCCCGGAGTTCCTCGTTGAGATCCTCCAGGAGGCCATCGAGACGACCAGCGCCGAGATGCCGGAGTTCGGGACGCCCCATCTCTTGGGTATCGTCCTCGAAGAGTACCCCGAAGCGGTCGCTTCTCACGACGCCACCGAGGACCAGGATGTCGGCTTTGCGATGCTGTGGGTAACCGACTTCGACTCCCGGGAGCTCCACGAACTGATCGTCGAACTCGTTATCGAACTGATGGAACACGCCGTCTCTCACGCCGAGGACACCACCGCACTCACCGAGTTCGAACAGCAGATGCACGAGTTCTCGATCTCGGAGTTCGTCGACCAGTACCGCGACCAGCGGGACCTCAGCCAGGACGACTTCTACTAGCGTCGGCCGATCTGCTGGTGTTCGGCCAAGCAGACCGGTTGTTCCGAACTGTCTGACACTCGTCACACATAACCCTAAACACGAAGCGACCGTACTGTGTTGTATGCGCACCACGCACACGGATATCGAACGACTACGGGGTGTGCTTGCTGCTGCCGACGAGCCGCTGACGGCTCGCGAGATCCTGGCGGCGCTCGAAGACGACGAGGCCGACTTCGAGAGCCCACACCAGATCGCCACCGTCCTCGGCCGGTTGGCCGACCGCGGGCTGGTCACGGTCGACCGTCGACAGCCCTACCGCTACTCTCTCAAATAGGCCGCCTTTTTAGTTCTCGCCTACCGCGTCGACCGATATCCGTCCACCGAGCGTCGACGACCAGCCTGACCTTTGTATACTCACTCCCTGTGACGATGTCGATAGCCTTGCCACAGAACGGACAATAACGCACTGAACGCTTGTTTTGTTTCGAACGTTTTTATCTAAACGAGTCCAACTAATACGATTGGGGTGTGTTTAAGGATATATTGAGTCATTTGTCCACAGAGTTTTATACCGTTCTGTCAACCGTTTGTATGTAACGAAGTCACATACCAACGACAGATCGCCGCGACCGATCCGATAGCGGGAGGACCCGTGACAGCACACCACACACCACCGATACGACGGAGCATCGAGGTCGAATACTGGGTCGTCGACAGCGAGGGCTATCTGACGGCACCCGATGGGCTCGTCAAGGCGTCGCCGGGGGCCGAACGGGAGTTCGTCGAGCCGATGGTCGAAATCAAGACGACGCCCTGTGCGTCGACAGCCGAACTCCGTGCGGAGTTCTGCGAGCGGATCGAGGCTGTCCTCCAGCGGGCTGCCGAATGCAATCAGGAGCTCGTCCCGATCGCGACGCCGATCTCCCGTGAGGAGATCGACGACCTGCCCAGCGAGCGGACCCGGATCCAGGACCGGATCGTCGGCGAGCCGTTCGACTACGTCCGCCACTGTGCTGGGACCCACATCCATTTCGAACAGCAGCCCGGCCGAACCGTCGACCTGCTCAACACGCTGATCGCGCTCGATCCCGCCCTCGCATTGCTCAACTCCACGCGGCATTTCGACGGCGAGGCGATCGCCGCCGGCGCACGATCGAAGCTCTACCGGCGGCTGGCCTACGCCGATCTCGACGGGCAGGGTCGGCTCTGGCCCTACGCGAACAGCCGCGCGGAGTGGGACCAGCGACTGACGGCGCGCTACGAAGCGTTTCTGGGGGAAGCGGCCGCCGCTGGCGTCGACCGAGCGGCCGTCGAGTCCTGTTTCGACCCCGAAAGTGCGGTCTGGACGCCCGTCCAGATTCGAGCCGAGTTCGGCACCGTCGAGTGGCGCTCGCCCGATACCACCCTCCCCAGCGAGATCGTCCGGCTGGCCGACTCGATCGCAGAGATCGTCGACCGGCTTCGGGACGCCGAGGTCCGGATCGAGGGCCGGGAGGGTCGGCTCGGCGACGACGAGATCGTCCTGCCGGAGTTCGACGCAGTCACCGACTACGTCGACAGCGCGATCCAGGAGGGCCTAGCCTCCGAGTCCGTCCGGTCGTACCTCGAACGCATGGGGTTCGACCCCACAGCCTACGAGCCGCTGGCCCACGACTTCGGGAGCGATCGATCCCTCACGCCCGCCGAGGCGCGGGAGTATCGGCTTGAGGCCGCCGCACGGCTCCGCGAGGACATCTCGGAGACGCCCTCCATGGAGGCGACCGCCGGTGACTGAGCCGTATCGTCCATCGACCACCAACCGAGTGTCTATCATCACGAGTCGCGGATGAGTCGCCGACGGATCGCCCTCCTGAACGCGGCCCATGCGGCCGTCGACACCCGGCGGAACTTCCACCGCGAACTCGATGCCGACATCGAGACGTTCCACTGCCCGTCGGGCGAACTGCCGGACAGCTACGCCTACGACGGCTTCGTCGTCACCGGCTCGGCGGCCTCGGTCTACTGGGACCGAGCGTGGATCGGGCGGCTCAAAACGTGGGTCGGCGGCGCGGTCGAGGCCGGACTGCCCGGGCTCGGCGTCTGTTACGGCCACCAACTGCTGGCCGACGTGCTGGGTGGTCGCATCGAGGATATGGGCTCCTACGAAATCGGCTACCGGACGGTCGACCACAACGGCGAGAGCCGACTGCTTGCGGGGGTCGACGAGTCGATGACCGTCTTCACGACCCACTCGGATCGGGTGGCCGAGCCGCCGCCGGGGGCCGAGGTGTTCGCCGCCAACGACTACGGCATCCACGGCTTCCGCAAGGGCCGGGCTTTCGGCGTGCAGTTCCACCCGGAGTACGATATGGAGACGGCCGAACAGGTGACGACCGGCAAGGACGACGAGCTCTCGACCGACCGCATTCAGGCGGTCCTCGACGGTATCCACGAGGAGAACTACGCGGCCGCCTGCGAGGCCAAACGGCTGTTCGACAACTTCCTGGCCTACGTCGACGAGATCAGCCGCGAACGCGCCGCCGCGGACTGACTGTCACGGCCACCGCCCGGGCGTGTTGCACAAACACGCACATTTCGATACCGATCCGGTTCGTTTTTGAGCCTGACCGTCCAACACCGCCCATGACCCGCATCGTCGTTATCGACAACCACGGGCAGTTTACGCACCTGGAGCACCGCGCGCTCCGCGATCTCGGTGTCGACACCGAACTGATCGACAACGATGTCGAGCCAAGCGAAGTCGAGGCCGACGGCATCGTTCTCTCGGGCGGCCCCGATATGGACCGCGCTGGCCGCTCGGCGGAGTATCTCGACCGTGACGTGCCCGTGTTGGGCATCTGTCTCGGAATGCAACTCATCGCCGAGGAACTCGGTGGCTCCACCGGCTCCGGCGAGTACGGCGGCTACGCCGACGTGACCGTCGAAATCCTCGACGACGAGGACCCGCTTATCGGCTCGCTCGCACCCGAAACCCGAGTGTGGGCCAGCCACGCTGACGAGGTCAAAACCGTCCCTGACGGCTTCACCCACACCGGCACCTCGGATGTCTGCGGCATCGAAGCCATGAGCGACACCGACCGCGATCTGTACGGCGTCCAGTGGCACCCCGAAGTGATTCACACCGAACAAGGCGAGGAAGTCTTCGAGAACTTCGTCGATATCTGCGAGTAGCTCGGCGCTGGTTTGATTTCTTATATAATTGGTATATGAACCATATAACAGATAGACAGGGCAGTACAACACCGATTAGCACTCGAAACGGCGATCTCGGCGAGCGACCGTCATGATTCGACAGCTCGTTTCGGCGCTGTTCGGCGATCCGTTTCTCATTATGAATACGATCGGATTGGTCGCGTTCGCCCTCGTCGGCTCGGCCAAAGCGATCCGCGAGGAGTTCGACCTGTTCGGGATCGTGGTTGTCGGCCTGGCAACCGCGTTTGTTGGCGGCGTCACACGTGATCTGCTCGTCAACCGCCTGCCGCTCGTATTTCAGTCGTCGACCGAGATCAGCCTGGGACTCCTTGGCTCCGGGTTAGCGGTCGCACTGAGCGTCAGTTTACGCGCGCCGGACGAGCACGGGATTACGGTCGTCTCGGATGCGATCGGGCTTGCTGCGTTCGCCACGACCGGTGCGATCGTTGCCACCAACGCCGGTGTCTCGGCGTTCGGTGTCGTTGCGATCGCGACTATCAACGCGGTCGGTGGCGGCGCGTTCGCGGATATCCTCCTGGACCGCTCCCCGTTCATCCTGTTCGACGATTTCTACGCGAGCTGTGCCGTGTTGGGTGGCTGCTCGTACTGGCTCGTCGACAGCATTGGCATCATCGACGGTGGCGCTGCGGTCGCGTGTGCCGCTGTGACCGTGACCGTGCGCGTCGTTGCGGTTACGCAGGGCTGGTACGTCCCCACAGTCGACCATTTAAAATCGATCGCGAAGTAGCCGTCCGGGCGTCTCCGCTGGCCGACGGTCACTCCGCTGGTTTCCGCCGACCACAGCACTGCCGCTCACAAATATAAAAACAACCTCAGCGGCCCGTCGCCGCTCAGGCGAACAGGTCGTCGACGGCGTCTTCGGCGGCCTCGACGGCCTCCTGGACGACCGCATCCGGGTCGGCCTCGGCGTCGTCGACGGTATTTAAATAGACGTCGACCTCAAGCATCCCGTCGTCGAAGCCGACGGTGATGTCGAGGTCCGTGACATCGCTGTTCGCGAATCGGGCGAAGACGAGCCCTTCGGCGGCCTCGGCGGCCGTCTGGACGACGGTCTCGTCAGTCGGCTCCGACATTTAGGCGCCTGCGCCGCCGGGGCCCTGCGGGCCACCGGGACCGCCGGCACCGCTGAGCATCTCCTGGAGCTCTTCCTGGAGGTTCTCGAAGCGCTCTTGGACGCGCTCTTCCTGTTTGGTGAGCTGCTCGACGCGGACTTCGAGGCTCTCCTGTTTCTCTTCGAGGTCCTCGGCGGCCTCGTCGTAGTCGGTCTCGATCAGCAGTTCGCCGACCTCGCGGTACATGACCGAGTCGTCCTCAACGCCGTCGAGGGCTTCGAGGGCCGTCTCGGTGTCGGTGAGCTGTGTTTCGGTCTGCTGTTTCTGCTCAGCGACGTTCTGTGCGGTCTCCTGTAGGTCCTGGAGCGTTTCGAGCTTCTCCTGGGCTTCCGGCGGCAGATTACCCTGCATACCTTCGAGGTTGGTCGCCACACCCAAAAACCCCCGCAATTCCATCGACCACCCAAAACAGCAGTATAAGCTCCCAATACAGCGTATTTCGGCAATTACGAATGGCGCGTCGACTCACAGCCAGCGACCTGCTCGGCGACCGAGACGTATCGGTGCCAGCTGTTGAGCCCTGCCCGCAGTGCAACGAGATCGTCGGCTCCAATCTCGACTGCGACCTGCCTGTCGGTTCGGCTCACGCCAGCCGTCGAGCGGTCGGCGTCGAGTTGGTCGACCTCGACGCGAACGGCCCGCTCGACGAGCCTTGCGTCGTCGGCAGTCGGATAGTCGAAGGAAAGCGCTGCAGAGTGGACGTGCTGTGACACGACCGGCGGTTATTCCACGGAGACTTCTTTGATGCCGCCGCCGCGTTCCTTCAGCAGGACGCGGTGACCGCAGTACGGACAGCGGACGCCGCCGTACTCGTCGAGCGTCACGTCGCGCTTACAGCGGGAACATTTGTAGCTCATCGGCTGGGTTACTCGTCTTCGGAGAGTGCCGCGCGGATCGACCGTCGGACCTGACGGCCACCGGGGGTTTCGGGCTTGTAGGCGCCACCAGCGAACTTCTCGCCGGTCTCTTCGTTGACCCAGATGCCGGTGCCGACGCGCGTGACGTCGTCGCCGTCGACTGTCGCGTCCTGCATTCCGGCTTCGATCTCTTTGACCCGCTTGCGTGAGACTCGTCCGTACCGTGCGCCAAAGCGGCCGGCGCTGCCGGTCGATCGTGCCTTGTTTTCGGCCATAGTAGCAGGCTCTACTGCCAGTATACCTAAAAAGGTGTTGTGTCGCTCCGGCCGTGAGAAGCCCTTGCAGTCGGCCGGTCGAATCGTCGACTCTGTGGGCACGCTCCTGGACCGCGGACGCGCTACTGGAGGTCTTCCTCAGCCAACGCTTCGTTGAGATCCGCCCGCACCCGCTCGCCGGTTTCGAGATCCATCGCCGTCGTCACCAGCCGGTTCTCCTGGACGCTCGACCCATCCCGCAACAGCATCCGAACATTGCCATTGGTATCGGCGCGCGTGATCTTCGCCCGAAGCCCCTGCTGGGAGCCGATCCCACCCGCGTCAATCGGGCCGGGAATGATTTTCTTGATGTGGGGATGGTCCGCAACCACGCTGATCGCTTTTCGTCCGCGCCGGTCGCCGATAATCGTCGAGTGGCTGCCGCCGATCTTTTCGCGTGGTGGGATGTCGACGACCTCCAGCGCCCGGTTCCCGCGGCGGTCGATTACTGTCTGGACAGTGTCTTCTTCGGGCACCCGATAGAACTCGTAGTGGAGCTGGCGGCGCGTCTCCCGAAGCGGTTTGCGCTCTCCCGCGGCGAAGACCGTTTCGGGACGCTTGCGCTGGATCTCGTCGGCCACGCGACCGGCGAAATTCCGGAGTTCGACGACGGTAGCTCGGTCGTCGTTGTCGGTTTCGGGGACGGTTGTGATCGTGGTCTCGCCGAGGATCTGCTCGCCGTCGAGCATGGTGAGGGTGGCGGCCTCCCGGTCGAAGTCGACGACGACCCCATCGCAGTTGGCAGTGTGACAGACCAGACAGTAGTCGCCCGGTCGGTCGAGGTCGGCGTGACACTGCCCGCAGTTCATACCCGTAGTCTGGTCGCCGAGGCATAAAACGTCGTTTCATCGCCGAAACAAACAGACACAGTTAGACACAGTTTGTTCCCAGATACTGAGAAACGACTGTCCACTTTACCACGGATACGCTCCACAGTCTATATGTGAGGGAGCGCCAATGACTACTAACAATACAACCAATATACTTGGAACCGGCTACGACTTCGACAGAGCAGGCCCGGCGGCTGGCTACGTGATGCTGGCAGTACGGCTCATCGTCGGCTACTGGTTCCTCCACGCAGGGTGGACCAAGTTCGCCTTCGTCGCCGGCGAGCCGTTCAGCGCGGCGGGCTACCTTGCCAACGCCGAGAGCCCCATCGCGCTGCTGTTCCAGTTCGTCGCCGGAACGCCGTGGCTCCTGGAGTTCACGAACTTCATGATCCCGGTCGGTGAGTTCCTCATCGGGTTGGGCGTCATCCTCGGAGCCCTCACACGGCTGGCCGCCTTCTTCGGCGGCTTCCTGATGGTGATGTTCTACCTCGGGAACGCCGACTGGGCCCACGGCTACGTCAACGGTGACCTGATGGGACTGCTCCTGTTCGTCATCGTCGGCGTCTTCGCCACCGGCCGTATCCTCGGTGTCGACGCTGTCCTCGAAGACACCGTGTTCGTCGAACAGCGGCCGTGGCTCCGCTACCTCCTCGGGTAGCACACCCCGCCCGAATCGCTGACGACTTTTTCACCACACTCCTTCGACGCTCCGGCGTGTCCCCGCCGGTCGACTTCGAGCGGGGCTCGCCGTCCAACCGTCGCATCACCGTCGGGACGGCTCCGGCTGGCCGCCTCCAAACCGACCGCAGTGGTACTCCCGGAACGGCGAAATGTCTCGTTTTATTATACTCGACAGCCTGACCTAGCGGTATGACAGACGGAACGGAGCGGTGCAGCGACCACCGGGCCACCGAGTCGACGCTCGGCGAGTTCGCCCCGTATCCGTACCACTCGCTGGACGACAACGGGGTGATCCGGGCGGTCAACGACGCATGGCTCGACACACTGGGATACGACCGTGCGGCCGTCGAGGGCACGTGGTTCGGGGAGTTCCTGACCGCCCCGTCGACCGAGACCTTCGAGACCCGCCTCGACACACTCGACGCTGAGGGAACAATCGACGATCTCGATCTTCAACTCCTGTGTGCCGACGGCGGGACGCTCGTGGGGTCGTTCAGCGCCCGCGGCGAGGTCGACGACCGGGAAATCGAAGACGGCGAGGTCGACGCCGACCCCGTACGAACGCACTGGCAGTTCAGCGACACTACCGAGCGGGCACAGGCCGAATCGAAAACCGAGCAGGCCCGCTCGCTTTTGGCCGACGTGATGGAGGCGGTGCCACACCCGCTGTACGTCATCGACGCCGAAACCTACACGATCGAGCAGGCCAACGCGGCCGCGGCCGTCAGCGAGGGGTCGACCTGTTACGAGATGACCCACGACCGGGACCAGCCCTGCCACGAGGGCGAGTCGACCTCGCCGTGTCCGCTCGAATCGCTGACCGAGACCGGCGAGCCGACGACGGTCGAACACACCCACTACGACGAAGACGGCACCGAGCAGGTCCACGAAGTCCACGCCGCGCCGATCGTCGGCGACGACGGCGAGGTCGACCGGATCGTCGAGAGCATCATCGACATCACCGAGCGCGCCGAGTACGAACAGCACCTCAAACAGCAGCGCGACGATCTGGACGTGCTGAATCAGGTGCTGCGCCACGATATGCGGAACGACCTCAAGTTGGTACTGGCTTACGGCGAGATGCTCGAAGACGTGGTCCCGCCGGAGCAGGCCGACCACCTCGAGACGGTGATCGAGAGCGCCGAACACGCGGTCGAACTCACGACGACCGCGCGGGATATGTCGGATCTCCTCCTGGACAAGGGCGACGAGGCCGGGCGGGCGAGCCTCCGGTCGGCGTTGGAAACCGAACTCGACAAACTCCGGTCGGCCTACACTGACGCCGAGATCACTGTCGACGGGATGATCCCGGATGCCACAGTCACGGGTAACGACCTGCTGAACTCGGTGTTCCGGAACCTCCTAAAAAACGCCATTCAGCACAACGACAAGTCCGTCCCAGTAGTGACGGTCTCGGTGACCGAACACGAGGAGGCGGTGACCGTCGAGATCGCCGACAACGGCCCCGGCGTGCCGGATCACCAGAAAGACGAGATTTTCGGCAAAGGCGAGAAGGGCCTCGAAAGCGCGGGCACCGGGATCGGGCTCTACCTCGTTCAGACGCTCGTCAGTAACTACGGCGGCGAGATTTCCATCGAGAATAACGATCCCGAGGGCGCGGTCTTTAGCGTGCGACTGCCACGGGCCGACACAAACGACTAACTCATATCGGTCTGCCTGCGCAGACTACAACTCCAGCGGGCCACCTTTTATAAACTCACGCATGAGTGCGGTTGCATATGAACCGCTCGGCAGGGCGAACTCGAACCGTCGGTCCGCGGCGTCGACATCCAAATCTGTCCGCACCAGAATCGCCCGTCGAGTCCCGGTCGACTCGAAGTTGCCGGGGAGATCGAAGTCGGCCGGATCGAGACCGAGGTTGTCGAGGATTTCGCGTTCGATCTCGCCCGGTTCGCCGTCGGCGAGGTCGGTCTCGGTTCCCACCAGCGGTGCGGTGACGAACGCCCGGCCGCGAGAACAGTGGCGTTCCATCACGCTCACCCGCTTTCCGGAGACCTCCTGGAGGCGATCTGTGTCCGGCGCGTAGAGGTCGTCGGGGGCTTCGCGGTCGACGAAACAACAGACGTCACCCTCGACGGGCTGGTCGAAGGGGAGCCCGCGGCGCAGGCGCTCCGAGAGGATGCGGTTGAAGATGTAGGACTGTGCAGCATTTATAAAGAGCCGCTGGAGATTCCACGGCACTGCTTCGAGTGCGTTGCGGAAGTCCTCAGACGTCGACGCGCCGTCTTCGACCAGCCGGTGAAGCATGGATCGCTCGTAGCCGAGATAGCCCGGAATCCGGTCGAGACAGGCCTGCCAGTCGGGGTCGTCGGAGGCCGCTTGCTCGGCGATGAATTCCCGGGCCGACCGCGTGGTATCGCGTTCGGTCTCGAAGGGGTTGGCGACATAGGAGAGCACGGCCTCGCGCCACTCCCCACGGACGATGTTGAGGCCGACCTCGTGGGTGACGGGTCGCTGGCTGCCGAACCGTTGCTGGCCGAACCAGTTGGGGACGCCCGCGGTCGTCTCACTGCCGCCGCCGTCGACGAATTCGCGGAGTGCGCTGGTCGTCTCTGCGACCAGTTCGGCGGCCTCGGGATCTGCCTCCTGGACCCGGATCTCGAACCGATTACCGTGGAGGTCGCCGAAGGAAATCGACCGACCAGTTCGGCCCAGCACCTCGATCGTAGCGCCGCGAACGTCGAGGGCGGCGACCGCATCGGGGTCGACATCTCGGATCGAAAACAGCTGCGTGGTGACGGCGTGTTTGTCCTTGGTTCCGGCCCACGCGACCCGCTCGCGGCTGATCCCCAAGGCGTCGGAGATCCGACCAGCGAAATCGTTTGTGTCCCACTCCCGGAGCGTCGCTCGCAGGAGGATCTCCGGGTAGGCTCCTGGATCGGCCTCGATTGGCTCGGGCTCGAAGTTCTCGATCTCCTCGACCCGGAAGTCCTCGGGGTCGGTCCGCAGTTGGCCGCCAATGCCGTCGCTATCGCTTATATAATGGTCGATGCCGACCGCCTGCTCGATGGGGTGGGCCTCACGCACAGCGGCTCACCGTTTTATATTCTCGGTGGTCGACAGGGCCTCGACAAAGCGGATTCATACCTCGGAGTTGCGGCCCACACACATCGACCTGTCCCTTCGGCGCGGTCGAGCGGTACCGTTCAGTTCGGCCGACACTCACCGAACCCGGCGGGAACCAAGACGTATGTGCAGGAGTCACGTAGCTCGGGTGTGGTTGACGACATCACTGGCCTACCGGACGATCTCGACCTCGACATCGAGGGGGATCTCGCCCGCACGGAAACCGTCCTCAGCGTCCGCATGGAGTCCCGTCGCTACGGCAAACCGATGACCATCGTCGAGGGCTTCGAGGACACGAATATCGACCTTCAGGAGCTGGCCTCCGGTCTCAAACAGCGACTCGGCGCGGGTGGCACCGTCGAAGGCGAAACGATAGAGATACAGGGCGACCACCAGCGTCAGATTCCGGAACTGCTCCGCGACGAGGGGTTCAGCGTCGAGACCTGACCCGGCGCGAGGCGGGTGTCGACCCGTCCTGAGCCTGCGGTAGTGCATCGACCGTGCCGGAATACTATGTGATTGTACCACATACAAACAACCATGGACGGTGAAGACGAGGTCGTAGAACGCGAGGTTGGCCCGTCGCCCGCCGAACGGTATTCGCTGCTCGTCGAGCGGTTCGTCCACGGTGTCGAGTTGGCTGCCGCGACGGTGTTTGCACTCCTCTTTGCGGTCGGCGTCGTCGACTTGATCCTCCAGATCGGCGGTGCTGTTCAGACAGGCAGTATCACCGATCCTCTCGTGGTGATCGGGTTCATCGATACCGGGCTGCTGCTGTTGATCATCGTCGAAGTCTACCAGACGGTGTTGGCCTACGTCGAGGAGAACAACACCCGGCGGATCGTCCAGCTCGTGATCTACACCGGCGTGATCGCGATGGTCCGAAAAGCGATCATCTTCCGGACCGGCGAGTACGCAACCCTCCAGGACGCGCTGCTGGCTGCCGGTGCATACACACTGTTGATTTTCGCGCTGGTGGCGCTGCTGTTCGCCGAGCGGGTCTACGGCGGGGCGTCGCCGCTGGAATCCGACTGACTCGGACACGGGAGGCTGCATCCCCGAACAGCTGGGGCTTCGTTGCCGACGCGACGTCGACACACCATTCGATGATCGGACGACGATTCGACGGTCGGACGCGAATACACTATAGGGAGGTGTGGATTGCTCCAACTGCAATCAACCCATGCGCATTCCCGTCCCAACTAATCGACTCGTTGCGTTCACGCTCGCAGGGGCACTGTTGACGATGGTCGTCGCTGCCGGACTCGCTGTCCCCGGTCTCGGGCCCGGACCGGCGGAGTCGCCGAGCGACACATCCAGGACGGATCTCGCCCCTGATGCGCCGCAACCCAACGAGAATTTCACGCCCGACGTTCAGACAGGGTCGGAGTACGAAGACGAGGAGTATGAGGAAGAAGAGTACGAGGAATACGAAGACGACGATGACGAATACGAAGAGGAGTATGAAGGGCACGAAGACAGGGAGTACGAAGATGACGATGACGAGTACGAGGAGGACTGACCGTCGACATGTCTGTGCTCTCGACAGCATACGACCGGTTGGGGGACGCCCATCTCGAATTCCGGTGTTGTGACACCTCGTTTCGGGTCCACGCCACCGGCGTTCGTGCTGCCAGTGGGGCCGCTGCTGCCCGGCGAACGGTCGAGGAACTCGAAACTCACCTCGATGCCTTCGACCCCGCGAGTGCCGTCAGTCGACTCAACAGTCGAGGATCGGTCCGGAATACACACGTCGCCCGCATCGTCCGGCGCGGGCTCGAATACGCCGACCGAACCGAGGGCGTCTTCGACATCCGGCAGGGCCGACTCGAACACGATCTCAAGGCGTATCTCAGCGGCGACCGCGACGCGCCCCCCGAGACGTTCGACACCAGCAGCGTGACCGTCGACGGCGACCGCGTCGAAACCGCCCGCCCGCTCGATCTCAACGGGCTCGCCAAGGGGTACATCGTCGACCGGGCAGCGAGAGAAATCGGGGGGCTGGGCCGCACTGGGTTCGTCAGCGGTGGCGGCGACCTGTCACCGCCGACAGGCCCGGTCGGTGTCGAGAGCCCCTACGGCGACGAGACACCCTTGAAGATCCTCGACACCGAGTGGTCGGTCGCCACCTCGAGTGGCTACCGCCGCGAACGCGCGGGGGTGGATCACATTTACGAGCCGACCGCCGAGCGTCTCGGGGCCCGCCACGAGTCGGTGACAGTCGTCGCCCGACGGGACTGCATGGAGGCCGACGCGCTTGCGACGACGCTCGCGGCCATTCCCCTCGAAGATGCGCTCTCGCTCGCCGAGGCGTGGGGAGGGCTCGAAGCACTCGTCGTCCACGGCGGCGTCTTCCACCGAACGGAGGGGTTCGATCGCCATGTCCATGAGTCATAAACAGCGCGTCACCGTCGTCGCGGTCATCGTCCTCGTCGCCTCACTGCCGATCCTGTGGCAGATCGGCGACGTGCGTGCGACCACCGCGGTCGAGGAACAGCAGACCGATCTCGTCGACCGGACGGTGTCGGCGCGGCAGGCTCCGAACGATTACGACGGCGACGGGATCGCCGACGGGAGCGACCAGTGTCCGACGCGTCCGGAGACCCAAAACGGCTATCAGGACGCCGATGGCTGTCCGGACATCGTCGAGACCACGGGGGCGTCGTAATGTCCCAACTCGTCTGGCTGGTCGACCGCGGGGCCGCCCTCGTGGCCTACCCCGCGCTGTATCTGGCCGTCCTCACCGGCGTGCTCTACAACACCGAGGCCTTCGGCGTCCTCCACGAGGCGGCCCGGCGCGTTCACATCGAACTCTCCGTGTTCGCAATGGTGGTCACGCTACTCCACGCCGGATTGGGGGTCCTGGATTCGTGGTTCGTCGTCTCCGGGCAGGTTCCCCAACCGGCCTACTCCCTGTCGTACTTCGCTGGCGGCATCGTCGTCGGTTTGGGGGCACTGCTCATGCTCGTCGTTGCTGTGCTCGGCTTTACCGATCCGGGGCGGTTCAGTCGACCGTGGGGGCCGCGGGTCGTCCACGCCTTCGCCTACGGCGGCTTCGCCTTCGGCACGATCCACGCCGCCGCGATCGGTTCCGACGTGGTCGGACTCGTCCGTCCCGTGGTAGCCCCGTCGTTGGTCTTTCTGCTGTACATCTTCCTGCTCCGGCTGCTGGTGCTGCGGGGGGTCGCCTCCGCCGCCTCGGCTCAATAGCTGTCCCAGAGCCCCAGGAGTCGGTCGACGACCCGGTCGGTGAACGACTGGCGGTGGATCGTGTACAGATACTTGACGTGGTCGGGATCGTCGACCTCGTAGGTGACGCGTCGTCCCTCGCGTTGTTTGGTGACGAGTCCGGCCTCGGCGAGCTTCGAGAGGTGCCACGAGACGGTCGACTGGGCCTTTCCCACACGGTCGCTCAGCTCGCTGGTCGACAGCGGGCCGTCGGTGAGCAGATGAGCAAGGATGCGTCGGCTGTACTCGCGTCGAAGCGCGTTCATCACCGTTCGGTCGTCCTTGTCGAACTCCGCAGCCGGGTAGTAGCGGGTGTACTGGCCGTCGTCGGAGACGTCGACGAGGCCCTCGTCGGCGAGCCAGCGAAGGTGGTACTGGAGGGTACCTTTGGCGTAGTCGAGGTCCTCCAGCAGTGCCCGGGAGTGGCTACCCGGAGCATCAGCGATCCGCTGGTAGATGGCCCGCCGCGACGCCAGTTCGAGATCCGACTCCGACATCGCTACTCCCGTGAGATGGCGACGAAAAACGTCAGGAGCCCCCCGAGGATCAGCAGCGCGCTCCCGTGTTCGAGCAGTTCGACCGTCCTCGCGCCGAGATACGGCAACAGTGGATACTCCAGAAAGACGATCAGCCCGTAGACCGCAAACATCGCGTAGCCGCTGGCGACGGTCCCCATTCGGCGGTCGCGTTCCCGCCGCCACGCGAGGTAGCTGACGGCGCTCAACACCCCCGCAACGAGGAAGATGCCGAGACTGACGTACTGTTCGAGCAGTGCCGCGAGCGTCATGGCTCACCCGCCTCGAACGTCGACGCCTCGCGGACTGTCTCCATAGCTGAGACCACACACGCCGACTCGAAAACCGTTGGCGTCCAATCGTCGAATCCGACCGTACAGCGAGCGATCAGTACAGCGAGAGATCGCCGGTGACGCGGTCGACCAGGTTCTCCTCGCCGGGCCCCACCGCGATCGCCGTGGGTGTACCCGGTTCGAGTTGGGTATGCCCCGCATCGCGGATGATCGCATGCGGGAGGCTGTCGCGGCGAGCCTTGTCGGCCAACTCGAAGAGGGTCGACTCGTCGGGGGCTTTGACGACGATCTTCTTTTGGCCGCCGCCTTTCCAGGCTTTTCGTGTCTTGCGGTCGGTGTCCTCGTAGGCCGACAGCGAGGCGTGGGCGACCTGGGCAGCGAGTTTGCCCTTTCCCATGCCGATATCGGTGCGGGCGGCGATGACCTGTTTCATACCGTGACCTTCGGGAGTCGACTGCTAAGAGGCTGTGGATCGGTCGGCTGAGTACTGATCAATCAAACTTTAAACTCGCCGTCGAACTCTGCACACAATGATCCTGTCGGACACCGACCTGCTCGAACGCCTGGGCGAGGGCGATCTGATCGTCGACCCGATCGACGATCTCGACACCCAAGTCCAACCGGCGAGCATCGATATGCGGCTCGGCTCGGAGTTCCTGGAGTTCCAACGCACCAACATCCCCTGCATCCATCCCAATCGCGCCGAGGAGGTCGACGACTACGTCCGCGAGACCTACGTCGAAGAGGGCGACGAATTCATTCTCCATCCAGGCGATTTCGTCCTCGGAACCACCAAGGAGCGCGTTGAGATCCCCTCGGATCTCGTGGCAACTGTCGAAGGCCGGTCGTCGCTCGGCCGTCTTGCGGTTGTGGTCCATGCAACAGCGGGGTTCGTCGATCCAGGATACCGCGGCCAGATCACCCTCGAACTCTCGAATCTCGGTGCCGCGCCGGTTGCCCTCTCGCCGGGGATGCGCGTCTCCCAACTCGTCTTTACGGAACTCAAATCCGCCTCGACCCGTCCCTACGGCAGCGAGCGCGGCTCGAAGTACCAGGATCAGGCCGGGCCGCGAGCCTCGAAGATCCAGGACGACCCCGAGTTCGATCACCCAACCGACGAATCCAAAGCCGAGCCAGCCGAAGAGGACCCACAATGAAGTTCATCGAAGAACTCGTCGTCGAGGACTTTCTGCCGACCGTGCGGTCGATGCTGGCCGAAGCCCTCCGGGACCGCGAGCTGACCCAACGCGAGGTCGCCGACGTCCTCGGGATCAGCCAGTCGGCGGTCTCGAAGTACGCCCACGGCGAGGTCGCCCGCAACGAGCAGATCGCAGCCGACGACCGGGTCGTCGACCTCGTCGAGCGCATCGCCGACGGCCTGGCGACTGGTGATATGAGCCGCGTTCAGGCGCTCGTCGAGATCGAGGTGCTGATCCGGCAATTAGAGGACGGCGATCTGCTGGCGGATCTCCACGAAGAAGTCATGCCCGCGCTCGTCGAGGCCGATATCGACTTCTCGATCCACGACCCCGACAGCCGCATCCGAACCACCGAGCAGGTCCGGTCGTCGGTGCGTCGTGGGTTGCGGACTCTCACGAGCATGAGCGGCTTCGCCACGCTGATCCCCAACGTTGGTTCGAACCTCGTCGAGTGTCTCCCGGACGCGACGACCGTCGACGACGTGGCGGGCGTCCCAGGGAGGATTTTCGATATCAAGGGCCGGGCGACCGTCCCCTCTGATCCGGAGTTCGGCGTCAGCGAACACGCCGCGTCGGTCCTGCTGGCCGCGCGGAACCACGTCGACGTGCAGGCAGGGCTGAACATCACCTACGATCCCGACCTCATCGAGGCCTTCGAGCAGGCTGGCTACACTACCGTAGAGTTCGACTCCGAGGCCCGCGAGGAACTCGAGTCGACCATCGGCGAGGCGGTTGCCAAGGCCGAGCTTAGCGAGACGTTCGTTCTCTACCAGACCGGCGGCTTCGGCATCGAACCGATCTCCTACGTGATCGGTCCCGACGCACCGACGGTCGCTGCGGCTGTTCGGTCAATCAACTGACCGCCGACTGCGGCGCTCCAACGGAATCGATCACTCGGCGCTCTCGTCGGCACTCGATGGCTGGCGTGTCTCCTCCGGTTCGACCGCGTCCCGAAGCGTGATCCCACAGCGAAGCTCCGCGGGGCTCAGGTGGTCGACCGTCACTGTCTTTTCCGAGTGGGCTACGTACTCTCGGCCCTCCGCTCGGTTCTCGCCGTCATGACTCTGCGTCTCATCTGTCGCCATACCATCCCATCAGTTCACACAACGCTTTGTTAGCCGCGCCATATCTATACAGACGGACAGTCCGTCTCATACGTAGCCGGATTTTAACCGTGTACGATTAAGTTACTCACTGTATACTTACCATACCATCGCCACGAGCGTTGCGGTATGTCACTTCATTGTGTTTCGTGCCCGTCGGTCGGTACTGGGCGGCTGACAGCGCTCCCTCCGGTCCGTTTTTTCCGTGCCCGTTGGGAGAAGCCTATATGAGCGATCGGCTCGGCCGAACACAGCGATTCTACACGCGATGGGCGCGGCTGTATGATCTCATCGCCGTCTACACGCCCGGGATGGGGTCGCTCCGGGCGGCCGTCATCGACCGTCTTGCTCTCAAGCCGGGCGATACCGTCGTCGAGATGGGCTGTGGAACCGGTGCGAACTTCCCACTATTGCGCCAGCAGGTCGGCCCCCAAGGACAGGTGATCGGCGTTGACGTCAGCACGGGCGTTCTGTCAGTCGCCACCGATCGAATCAAGCGCAACGGGTGGGCGAACGTCCACGTCGTTCGTGGCGATGCAACCGAGCCGCCAGTGGACAGGGGGGACGCCGACGCCATCTTCGCCTCACTGGTCGCTGGGATGGTCACCGATCCCGCCGGGATGGTCCACGACTGGGCCGATCTCGTCGGCTCCGGCGGTCGGCTCGGCCTGCTCGATCTCGCCCGAAGCAGCAACCCACGGGCCCGACTGCTCAACGGGTTGTTTCGGCGGTTCGTTACGACCGCGAATCCCCGGTCGGTTCGGGAGTCGGCCGCGCCGCTGGCCACGCTTGACCGCCGGGTCGCGGCGGCCCACCGGCAGCTCCAGGAGCGGTGTTCGGATGCCGACTCCGCGACGCGGACCCTCGGCTTCGCCCGGCTGAGTGCCGGGACGGTCGACTGACAGTTATAAACAGACGGAAACGACTGCCGTGATCAGCGCGAGGCTTCCAGCCCCGAAACAGAGCTGGTTGGCACGGGGGCTTTTCGAGGGAGTCAGGTCGACCGTGTAATGGCGGTCGGAGACGGGCCGAAACGGCCACAGCCCCATCGGCGTGATGAGGTCGCCCAGTAAATGGCCCACTACTGCCACCGTCGACACGCCACCGAACCAAAGTGGTATCCAAACGGGTAGTAGTGAGTAACTACTTATATACTGATTCCAGAAGGCTGTGCTGAGACCGGCCACGAGCCAGATCAGCAGGCCGACACCCAGCGCAAACCAGACGGTGTGGGTGGGGCCACGGTGGTCGAGGCGGTCGGTGTACGTATCGAGGTCCGGAAGCGGTGCGAGCACAATCATCAACACTCCGGTTGGGAGCGTAACCAGCGGGTGGCCGGCCGACAACAGCATCCCTGCCAGCGGCGCGAACAGCAGCAGCGAGATGCCGACGTGGCCCAGCACGTACATGGGGAGGCGTTGGCTCGCGGTCGACAAGAACCGTTCGACGAGTCGGTGCCGCATACTACCAGCAGGGGCCGTGGTGGGAACTGTCTTCAGTCGTCAGCGGGCGACGGGGCGACCGAGAAGTCGACAGCCGACCCATCCTCGCCGAGTTCGTCGAGCGCAACCGAGGCGGCACGCTTGCCGGACAACAGCATCGCACCGAACGTCGGGCCCATTCGTGGCAGCCCGTGGGTGGTCGCGGTGGCGAGGCCGGTGGCGATCACGCCGTCGTGGACTTTTCCGGTCTCATTGACGACGACATCCTCGCTCTCCGTAACCCACATCGAGTCGTGACCGGGCGAGTCGTGGCCGGGCGCTCCGTACTGCCCGTCTTCGCTTTGGTCCATCCCGACGTTGTTCTCCTCGGCGTGAGCGATGCCGGGGGCATCCAGGACACCGCGCTCCTGGAGCTTCGAGACGACGACGGCCTCGTGGCCGGTCGCATCGATGACAAGATCCGACTCAACGGCGATCGGGTCGACACACGTCAGCTCGCGGGGCAGTGCGTGAACCGGCGTCCAGTTCATGACGATCCCCGCAACGCGGTGGTTCTCCCGAACGACGATATCGGTGAACTCCGTCATGTTCTGGATTTTGGCTCCGGCATCACAGGCGGCCTTAATGAGGGCCGAGCAGGCGTGTGGCCCTTTGGCGGTGTGAAGCCCCTCGACCTCCTCGCTTTCTTGATGGGGGACATCGAGTTCGTCGAGGACTTCGTCGGCCGGCTCGCGGACGGTGAGCGTGTTCATGAGGAAGCCGCCGAGCCAGAAGCCGCCGCCGAGATAGTTGTTCTTCTCGACGACCATCACTTTCACACCCTGTTCGGCGAGCTCTTTGGCCGCCATCAGCCCGGATGGACCGCCACCGACGATGATGACATCGCTCTCTGTGAAATCCATGAACTCCTCGCTGAACTCTTCGGTGATTGCGCGTGTGACTTCCGCCTCGCCTGCCGCACTGAAGCCGTTGAACTGTGTCATACCACCTAGTGATATCTCTTGGTGGTACAAGTAGCTTGTGATCTGTCGGTTTCTCGGGGTGGTAACACAGACACAACCGCAAGCAACCCTTTTGAGCGTTCGTACCTTCTAATTAGTACCAATGAACATGCTCGTCGACGGCGAGTGGCGAACCGATACCTTTCAGGCGACCAACGAGGAGGGAGCCTTCGAGCGACAGACGACCCCCTTCCGGAACTGGATCGCGGGCTCCGACGTGCCGGACCACATCGACGCCGAACCCGACGACCGATTCGAGGCCGAGGCCGGTCGCTACCACCTCTACGTTTCGCTGGCCTGTCCGTGGGCCCACCGTACCCTCTTGGTTCGGGCGCTGATGGGACTCGAAGACGCCATCGACGTCTCGGTAGTCGACCCCTACCGCGGCGACGATGGCTGGCAGTTCACCCCCGACAAGGCGGGCTGTACCGAGGACAAACTCCACGCTAGTGAGTTCCTCCGGGAACTGTACGTCGAGGCCGACCCCGATGCGACCTGCCGCGTGACCGTCCCGGTGCTGTGGGACACGAAGGAAGGGACCATCGTCAACAACGAATCCCGCGAGATCATTCGGATGCTCTCGACGGGCTTCGGCGACGTGGCCGAACGGGATGTCGACCTCGCACCCGAATCGATCCGCGACGAGGTCGACGAGATCATCACCGACATCTACGAGCCGATCAACAACGGGGTCTATCGGGCTGGCTTTGCAACCAAACAGGGGCCATACGACGAAGCCGTCGATGAACTGTTCGACGCACTCGACCACTGGGATTCGGTGCTCGAAGACCAGCGGTTCCTCGCGGGCGACCGGCTCACCGAGGCCGACATCTGTATGTTCACGACGCTGATCCGGTTCGATCACGTCTACCACACCCACTTCATGTGTAACGTCCAGTACATTCACCAGTACGACAACCTCTGGCCCTACCTGCGTGACGTCTACCAGCAGCCCGGTGTGGCCGAGACGGTCGACATCAGCCACATCAAGGAACATTACTACACGACCCATCCCGACGTGACGCCACACGGGATCATCGCTCAGGGACCCGACCTCGACTTTGCGGACCCCCACGACCGCGACCGACTCGCGGCCACTGCGGACCCGCAGTAGTCTCGTTTTAATTTATAGTTTTTCGGCTGCATGGGCCTGCCCGGCCCGTCGACGCGACTGATCGAGCCGACGCTCCGTTGCCCGTTCGAGATCGTCCGGCAAGTCGTCGCTGGCCTCGGCGAGTCGCGTTGTTGCTCGTTCGAGTCGGTCCTGGACGTTTGTGAGACTTCGGTCGGCCTGTCCGCGATCACCCGCGGCGGCCCGTTCGGCGGCCCGCCGGGCGGCCTCGGCGATCGCTTCCAGTGCCTGTGATAGCCCCCGAACTGCGTTTGCCGACCCGCCACCGCTCGTACCGTTTCCGTTCGAGTCGTCATCGTCGTCATCGTCGTCGCTATCGCCGTCTCCCTCTACCGCCGCCACGGCCGCACTTGTCTCGTCGGCCACGTCGGCGAGATACTCGGCGAGCGAGCCTTTGCCCGTCTTGGGATTCTCGATGCGAACCCCCTCGGTGTCGGTCGGATTCACGCGCTCGGCACCGATCTCGTCGTCGCTGTCCCGGACTTCTGTGGTGTAGGCCCCGCCACGGTGGACGTACACGGCATCCTGCTCGGAGAGCGGGGCGTCGTACAGTCGCCCGGCGAAGTCGTCCTCGACGGCGAGGTCGGTGATCTCGCTGTCCGAACCCGTCGCGTCGACGTCGAGTTTGACCGCGTTCTCGCGGGCGACCAGCGGGATCTCCCCCTCAACGCCTGCGGCGGTCGGTTCGGCATCGTCTGCGACCGCCAGCGTCTCGCTGTGCGGTTCGGCACCGGCGGCGTTGATCGTCAGCCGGTGGTCGCCCTCCGGGACGCCCTGCATCACTGCGAGCCCGCCGAACGTCGGGACGGCCTCGGGATCGCTTTCGAGGAGCGCGAGCGCTTCGGTCGCCAGCGTCCCCGTGGTCAGCCCCTCGTTTTCGGGTGCATCGTCGGCCGTGACCGCCTCTGAGATGTTCGCAATAACGCTGTTGACCGAGGCTGGCTCGCCGATGGCGGCGTACCGCTCGGCCAGCGTCGCCCGATGGTTCGCGTCGGTGATGTCGGCCGCAGGCTCCTCGTATCGGGGCTGGTTCCACGGAACGCCAGTGGTGGTAATGTGACCCGCGATGGCGTCTTCAGCGAACTCGGGGACCGAAAACTCGAAGCTCAACTGCGGGCCGGTAAACGCTGTGATGTGTTCGACTTCGCCCGTCGAGACGAGATCGTACTCGACGTCGGCCGCTGTCTCGTCGTCGCGTGTGCTCTCACTGTGACCGAAGACGAGTCCGGTCGACCGGTTCGGGAGATCGCCCGGCGGCGACGTGAGATCGGCAAAAGAGCTGACGGTCAATTCCTCGGTGATCAGGTCCTCCTGGTCGACCGATGGCAGCCGGTCGTGTTCATAGATCGGCCCACCGTCAAGCTCCGGAATCAGATACGGGAGCCGCGAGCCCTCGTCCCGCGGGAGCCCGTAAGCGATCGGAATGTTTGCCACGTCTTCGAGCGTTTCGATCGCACTGTTGGTGATGTCTGCGAGCATCCCGTCCGTCGAGAGTCGCTGGAACCGGTCGGCAATCTCGTTGATTGACAACGCACTCGAATGCGAGCCAAGTTCCGAGAGGATCCGCGGCTGCCGGTCGGGGTCGGGATCCAGGAACTCGTTGTTGGGGACGCGCCCCGAATGAGAGCTGGCGACGTACAGTTGTGGGTCGCCGGAGTCGGTGTCGACGAAGACGTGGAGTACCTCCCAGTCGTGCCAGTGGAAGTTGGTCGTAAACTGGTCGAACGCCGAGTAGTACCAAAACTGGACGACCACAAGCGGCGACTCGTCGTACTCGACGGCGTGGTAGAACAGCGTCGGCTCCGGTGGTTCGTCCGACTCAGTGGCCGCGTCGGTGTAGCCATCGAAGGCGTCGAAGCCGTCGACGACCCACACCCCGTCCTGCTGGCGCTCGTACGCGCTGGGATCGGTTGGGAACCACTTTTCGTTCTCGTCGAAGTAGAGTGTCGGGGCGAACTCGGCGGCGAGTTCGCGGGCCCGCTCGTCGCTCAGTTCGGTCGTCCCGGAATCCGCGCCGGACTCGAAGACCGTACAGCCAGCGATCGAGGCGGCCCCCACCGACCCGACTGATGCGAGAACGGTTCGACGGTCGAGTGGCAGGCTGTCGGGGTCCGTCACGGTCGATCACACCAGAGGGTCAGCAACTGCGGGAACATGGCCGGCCTTTCTCGGGTCGACTGATAGGTCTTCTGGAGCGAATTTAGGCCAGCTCGCCCTCGCGGATCGCGGCCTCAGCCGCGGCGAGTGCGGCCTCGGGATCGAACGCGTCGACGATCTCCTCCAGCTGATCGTGGTTGGCCGTCCGCAATTCTTGGGCGTGGTCAGTCATGTTCGGTACCGCCCGAATGATGTTGTCGACGATCGGGATCGCCGCCACCTGTGCGGACCGCGAGAGCGGATTGAGATCGATCACGATCTCGGTTTTGTCCATCTCGCCCAGCGCTTCGGCGCGGTCGCCGTCTTCCAGCGGCACCAGCACCACGTCGGCCGCGCCGATCCCGTCGGCGTCGACTTTCGCCCGCTCGTGGCTCAGATTCGGAATCCGACCGTCGGCGGTCAGTCCCTTGACGTTCTCAGCGCCGTGCTCCCGCAGATGGGCCGCGATGGCCTCCATCCGCTCGGGAGTGCGATTGAACAGGTTGATCTCGATATCGGCGTCGACCGCTTCGGCGAGGTCGACGATCTCCGGGGCGACGAGCGCGGCGACGTTACCGTTGACCGAGAGAACAGGATGGTCGGCCAGCAACAGCTGGGCCGCTGCGGCGCGTTCGGCCGCGTCGGCGCTCTCCGTTGTCCGTTCACCTAATAAGTAGTCGAAGGCTTCGCCGCGGCCCTCGGCGATGAGGCCCTGTTTACTGGTGATTCCCTTGTCGACGCCCGCCTCGATGCGGTGTCTCGTTAGCAACGACTGATACCGGGGGTGGTCCTCCGGAATCTCGATCTCGCTCATTGACGGTTCATTCGACTCCGGCGTCAAAACGTTCGCTTTTCGGCGGCACCATCGCTCACTCGTCGCAGTCGGCGAGCCGCCCGCCAGCGGTATCGACTCGGCAGACACTGGGCTCGTAGCCAGCATCCGAGAGACCCGTACCGATCGCAAAGACAGTCCGGCCGAGCATTGCCATCGCGGCCTGCCCGCCCGCGGTCTCGACCGCTGAAATCGCCTCGCTCACGTCGTCAGTGAGCAGTCCGGCATCGGCAGCGAACTCCCGCGAGGTGTTTATAAACTGGTCGACGGTCGGCTCGGCCAGCAGCTCGTCGAGAGCGTCCTCTCCGGCCGCGGAGAGTCGATCCGTGTCGCCCGACAGCACGGTTTCGGTCGACAGCTCGCCGAAGGTGACGTACTCGACCCGGGGCCGCGCCGGGAGGCCATCGAGCGCGCCGTGGCGAGGGCCGCCGGGTTCGAGTCGGATCGGCAGGCCGCCGCGGGCCTGGGCGACCACGTCGCCGAGGCCGGTTCCGGCTTCGACCTCGGCGCAGTGGGCCACCTCGACGAGTTCGTTTTCGGTCTTCCCGCAGTCGAAGGCCGCGTTGGCCGCCAGCGCGGTGCCCAGCGCGACGGCTCCGGAGACGCCGAACCCCGCGCCGATCGGGAGCGGCGTTTCGGCGTCGACGCTCGCCGCGACCCCGAGTCGGTCGACGACCGTTTCGACCGGGGCGATATCGACTGCCTCGCCGTTGAGCCGCGTGCCCGAGCCGGGGGTGACAGTAATGGTGACGCCATCCGAGAGGGCGATGCCAGCACCGCGGCTCCCGGCGGCTCCTGGATCGGGGTCCGGATGGGCACTGAAAAAGCCGGTCACGTGGCCGGGGACGAACGCCGTCGCCGTCGGTCGACCGGCTGGCTGCTCCATACGCCCACTGGACCGAGCGGGCGATTAACCCTTATTATTCGTCTATTCGCGGATCGTCCGTGCGGTCAGTGCCGGTTTTGACCGCGACATCGTCGGTCCCGGGATCGATCCCGAGGTGTTCGGCCCCGTCCGTCGTGAGTCGAATCCGGGCGTTGGGATGTTGGTCGGCCCCCGCGTCCAGGAGGTCTTCGTCGCGCAGTCGGTCGACCTCGTCCATCGCCCGCTTGTAATTGTAGTCGCCGAAGATAACCGCCGTATCCAGTAGCAGGCTCTCGGGGACGCCGTCGCCGTGGCCGCCGTGAGCGTACCCGTCGGAGCCACCGTCGACGGCGGTGGTCATCGTCGCCACGTACCGCGTGAGGTCGGTCTCTCCGGTGAGATCGTCGTGCCACCGCGGCGGAAACGCACTCACCCCGTCGTCGAGCCGGTAGACCGCGGTTTCGGTCTCCCATTCGGCGGCGTCGACGAGCCGTCGGTCGAGGCCCTCGCGGAGCGCCGACTCGTTGAACCGGCTGTTTCCCAGCGCATCGAGATACCTGTCGAGCCGGGTGTCGGGGACGCCCGGCCCGGTATCGAACCGCTCGATCAGCCGCAACAGGTCGTGGACCGTGAGCGTCTCGCCACGGGAGGCCGCCTCGTCCAGGACCGCGTCTGAAAGGTCGGTACTCATTGCCTACTGATGGGGTGTCGACAGTAAAAGTCGGCTGGCCGTCATCGTATTTGTGGAGTAACCAACGACTAATCAACACAAACTGACCGCTGTCGTACCACCACTCGGTTCCTACTCTTCGAGCGTCTCGCGGGCTGCGTAGGCCTCAGCATCCTCGACCGACTCGGTTCGAGCAGTGCTTCGAGCCGCCGTTCGAACTCCGCCTCGTCGATCTCGCCGCGGGCATACCGGTTCCGGAGCGTTTCGAGGGCCTCCTCCTCGGCAGTTGTGGTCGACTCGAGGGTGGGCGTTTGGTGGTCGGTCTGCCGTTGCTCGTACCACTTCGCCAACCCCATCGCCACCGGCAACAGCCCGCCGAGGCCGACCGGAAAGACGACCCAGAACCACGACACGCCGAGGGCTAACAGTCCGAAGGCGACGGTCAAAACCAGTCCCGTCGTTACCCCAGCGACGATGCTTTGGAGCGGCGTGTCATCGTCATCCTGGAGTGGCGATTCGCGTCGACTCTCGCTCATAGCTGACGCTACACGATGCGGTCGCAAAAAAGCAAACGTCAGCTGTTGGGTCGCCTATGGGCTCAGACGTTGTCGATCGCGTGTGAACCGGGCGATTCCGAGGGAATCGCTTGCTCCCACCCGATGATTGCGCTGTCGCCTAGGGCGACAAGCGCTGTCGATCGCGTGGGAAGAGCACGGCTTCCCGAATGTTGCCCAACCCGAGGACGGTCATCACGAGTCGCTCGCCACCGAGGCCGAAGCCTGCGTGGGGCGGCATCCCGTATTTGAACATCTTCGTGTAGTACTCGAAGGCTTCGGGGTCGAGGCCCTGCGCTTCGAAGCCCTCGATCAGGTGGTCGTAGCGGTGTTCACGCTGGCCACCGGAGACGAGTTCCATCCGTGGGTGCATCAGGTCGAACCCAGTAGAGAGCTGCTCGTCATCGTCCTGATCCATGATGTAGAACGGCTTGATCTCGGCGGGCCAGTCGGTGATGAAGTAGTGTTCGCCGACGTCCTCGCCGAGGGCGATCTCGCCCTCGGTCGGCAGGTCGTCGCCCCACAGGAGCTGTTCGTCGAGTTCGCCGGTGGCGTTGATGCGCTCGATGGCCTCCTCGTAACTCAGCCGTGGGAAGTCGCCCGTTGGCGCTTCGAACTCCTCAGCGAGGCCAAGGGCTTCGAGTTCGTCCTGACAGTTCTCCTCGACTGCTTCGTAGGCCGCTGTGACGACCGCTTCGGCGACATCCATCGCCTCGTGGTGGTCACAAAAGGCTCCCTCGAAGTCGATCGAGGTTGCCTCGTTGAGGTGTCGCGGTGTGTTGTGTTCCTCGGCGCGGAAGATCGGGCCGATCTCGAAGACGCGTTCGAGGTTCGAACCGGCCATCAGCTGTTTGAACAGCTGCGGGCTCTGGTTCATGAAGGCCTCCTCGCCGAAGTAGGTGATCGGGAACAACTCGGTCCCTCCTTCCGTCCCTGTGGCGACGATCTTCGGGGTGGTTATCTCCGTGGCGTGGTGGTCGCGGAACGTCTCGCGGGCAGCGCGCTGGATCTCGGCGCGGATCGCAAAGATCGCCTGCACTTCGTCCTTCCGCAGGTCGAGCGTGCGGTTGTCGAGGCGGGTCGACAGTTCGGCGTCGACCTTACCGGAGGGGTCGAGCGGAAGCTCGGTGTCGGCTTCAGCGACGACCTCCACGGAGTCGGGGGTGAGTTCGACGCCCGTGGGAGCTCGTGGCTCCTCGTCGACGGCACCGGTAGCGGTGATCACGCTCTCGCGGGCCGCACCGAGGCCGGTCTCGACCAGCTCGTCGTCCATCTCGTCTTTTTCGAATTTGATCTGGAGCTTGCCGGTCGTGTCGCGGAGGATGAGAAAGGCGATGCCACCGAGGTCGCGGATCTCGTGGACCCAGCCAGCGACCGTGACGGTCTCGCCGGGTTCGGCATCCGCAGTGTAGGTTCGGTCCTGCATATCTCCCAGTTTCCCCCACAGCCCTTAAACTCGGCCGGTTTCGCCCGACGGGGGTGGCTCTGTTCTCACTGCCCGTCGGCCTGCGGATGCGGCTCGTCGACGAACTGGAAGATCGGTTTGAACCCCTCGGGGAGTTGGTTCCGCACTTTCTCGATATTACCCGGCGGGACGACCTCACTCACGAGCCCGACGATCGTCTGGGTGTAGTAGTTGGCTGCCGACCGTTCGACACCCGCGCGCTCGCCGACCCGGTCGAGAAACTCATCGAAGGAGAACTTCTCACCACCGGCCCGCTCGGCTCCTTGGATCAGATACCGGTCGACCTCCATCGGTAGCGGCGAGGCGAGGTCGGTGGCCTCGCCGGGGTCGATGCGCTCGCCCAGCGTGGTGAGGACGGCTCGCGTCACCCGCACCGCCGGACCGAGTTCGTCGAGTTCGAGCCGGTGTTGGGCCTGCCCCATGAACGTCTTGTAGTTCATTCGTCGTAGGGCGCGCGCTGGGCTTCGATGACCGAGGAAAGTCCCTGCTGTTCGTCAGCAAGGATCGTGGTCAGGTCGTCCGATGTGAGGATGCCGACGAGTTCGCCGGACTCGTCGGTAACTGGGAGCCGCCGAATCCCGTTGTCGCTCATTCGATCTACGGCCTCGTAGAACCCGGCATTCCGCTCGATTGTTTCGAGGTCTTCTGTCATCACGTTCTCGGCGGTCTTGTCGGACGTATCGCTCTCCTCGGCGACACACCGCAAGGCGAGGTCCCGGTCGGTGACGATCCCAACCGGCGTTTCGTCGTCGACGATCACCACGCTGCCGACGGTCTCGTCGGCCATCGCCTGGCCGAGTTCCGAAACGGGTGTCTCTTCGGTTGCCGTTACGACGTCGCTGCGTGCAAGATCATCTACTGGCATTCTGTGTCACCACCTTGTGGTTCGCTCCCCCGTGGCTTGTAGTTTTATACGCAAAATAGACGGGTAAGAATAATCATCCTACTGTATCGTATCAATAGCCGACCAGTCGACGGCTCGCAGTGTCGGTGCTGCTGTCGTACCGCCCCAGTGGTGTTGTTTCAGTTCGGAAGCGCGGCGATACACGACCTTTTTGCTCGTGGAATCGGACAGTCAGCCAATGGATGCTGGACCGAGTCCGACAGCCCCGTCGGATCGTCTCGTGAGCCTCGACGTGCTCCGCGGATTCGCGCTGCTCGGGATTCTGATTATCAATATCTGGGTGTTTGCGATGCCGTTTGCGGTGCTGCAGAACCCGACAGTGTACGGTGATTTCTCCGGACTAAACTATCTCGCGTGGCTGGGCGGCCACGTCTTCGCCCAGGAGAAGTTTATCACGCTGTTCACGCTGCTGTTCGGGGCCGGAATCGTCCTGTTTACCCGGAGCAAACCGGACCGCAGGGCGCTCGCACTCCACTACCGCCGGACGGTGATTCTGCTCGGTATCGGTCTCGCTCACGCCTATCTCCTATGGTATGGGGATATTCTGGTCCAGTACGCCCTCTGTGCGCTGTTTGTCGTCTCGGTACGCGACTGGGAGCCCTCGACGCTGGCCCGCTACGGGCTGTTGTTCGTGGCGGTGCCGACAGTGATGTCGGTCCTCCAGGGGCTGTCGCTGCCCCCGGATGCGGTCATCTCCGGGTGGGTTCCCTCTGAGGCTGCCATCGCCTCTGAGGTCGACACCTACCGGAGCGGCTGGCTCGCCCAACTCGACCACCGCGCGTCAACGGCCTTCTTGCTCCAGACGAGCGGCTTCGTGGCCGGAACGTTCTGGCGGGTTACCGGCCTCATGTTGTGGGGAATGGCTCTTTTTAAGTCGGGTGTGCTCTCGAACGGGCGGTCGACGCGGTTCTACTGGCGGCTGTTGATCGGTGGCGGCGTCGGCGGGCTCGCGTTGATCCTCATGGGCGTCTGGTACAACACGACGGTCGTCGACTGGGCGGCTCCGCAGGCGGTGTACTTCGGCACCCAGTTCAACTACTGGGGGAGTGCGTTGCTGGCCGGGGCCTACATCGCGGCGGTGATGCTCTACTGTCGGTGGCGAACGGAGGGGCCGGTGATCACCGCGCTGTCGGCGGTCGGCCGCACCGCGCTCAGCAACTACCTGCTGCAGACCGTGCTCGCAACTTCGATCTTCTACGGCCACGGATTGGGACTGTTCGGCTCGGTAAGCCGCGTCGAGCAGTTGGGAATCGTCGCCGGGATCTGGACGGTCCAGATCGTGCTGTCGGTGCTCTGGGTCCGATATTTCCGGTTCGGTCCCGTCGAGTGGCTCTGGCGAACGGCGACCTACGGCAGTCGACAGCCGCTTAAAAAGAGCAACTGAGTTAGTCGACGGCTAGTTATATAGGTATATAAAGAACTGCAGCTATCCGGGACCCGTTATTTCGTCGGTGCGGAGGCTTTGTGGGCGTCTTTGACGCCGTCGACCGTCTCGCTGACGGCATCGCAGCCTTCCTCGTGGAGCAGGTCGCCGACGACCACCACGTCGGCGTGTTGACCCATCTCGTAGGCGTCGTCGTAGTCGTGGACGCCGCCGCCGTAGAACAGCGTCGACTCGTCGAGGGCCTCGCCCGCGGCGCTGACGATCTCGGGATCGCCGAAGGTACCGGAGTATTCGAGATAGATGATCTCCTGGCCGAACATCTTCTCGGCCACACGCGCATAAGAAGCCACGTCGTCGGCCGACTGGTCGCAGTCGGCGTCGGTGTACTCGGCGACCGACGCCTCGGGGTTCATGACGATGTAGGCCTCGGTCGTGGTGCGGTCCCAATCGAGGCCGTTTTCGATCCGGACCCACTCCTTGTGCGCGCCGACGATCCAGAACGGGTCGCTCGAATTGAAAACGGTCGGAATCAGGTAGCCGTCGAGGGCCGGCGAGTCGATGACGACCGATGGGTTCGACGGCTCCTGGAACAGTGGTACGTCGTACTCGGCACAGGCGTCGACGACCCGCTGCATCTTGTCCTCGGTCATCCCCAGCGTCCCGCCGATCTCGATGGCGTCGGTGCCGGTCTCACAGACGTCCTCGAAGGTTTCGCCCTCGACGAGCGGCTTGTCGGGGTCAATCTTGAGGATGTGGTCCCAGTCTGTCCACGGACGTGTACTCATCTTGGCTTGAGTTGTTTCGTGTGATAATAAAAAGGGTGCGGTGGTGGTTTCTGTCGATTCGGCGGCATTTCAGACCATATCCCCTCTGCTGTCGGCTGTACTGTCTATTTTATCACTTCTCTCAAACTCGTGTCTGTAGTGTCGTGTCTTTTTTCCATCCGTTGCTGTTGTTTCGCTCACCACCTCCGCTTCTCGTGTCAAAAGGGCTAACCGCTCGCTGCCCGTACCTTCCCAGACCAAATGGAACAGAGACAGGTCCTCTATGTCGGCTATGACGCCGACGCGGCGACGGCCCTTGCCGACGCTCTCGACGCCGCTGGCCTGCCGACTTCGATCCACCACGCCGACACCGCCGCCGAGGCGGTGGCCCACTGTGGACGCGAGCCGGTCGACTGTGTGGTCGCCGACACTGCAGCAATCGGGGAGCCACAGTCGTTCCTTGAGGCCCTCCGCTCCCGAGTTCCCGAACTCCCGGTGGTCTGGCTCTCCGACCAGCCGGTCGAGGCGGTCGACGACACCCTCGGCGATGGACTGACCGATTACGTTTATAAACAGGTTCCATCCAGTGTCGCCACCCTGCTGGCCCATCGGATCCGGTCGTTGTTCGACGACGGGGCCGCCCCACAGACTGCACAGTACGAACGCAAGCTCGAACAGTGCGAGGCGATCGTCGAATCGGTCCAGGACGGCGTCTGTATCCTGGATTCGAATATGGACTTCGTCTTCGTCAACCGGGCGTTTATCGAACTGGTCGGGTATAGCGAGGCCGAACTGCTGGGGGCCAACGCCGCTCTCGTTACCGATGGGGACGATATGGAGACCGCACGCCAGCGGCGGGCGAAACTGTTCGACGGCGACGACGAGCCGGCCATCCTCTCGGGCGAACTCACTACGGAGTCGGGCGACAGGGTGCCGGTCGAAACGTGGATGACGCCGATCGAACTCGACGACGGCGAGCAGGGTACTGTCGGCGTCGTCCGGGATCTGAGCTACCGCACGCGGACCGACGAGATGTTTACCGCGCTCTACGAGGCGGCCCACGACCTCCTGTCGGCCCGCTCCCAACAGGAGATCGCCGACATCGGCGTCGAGGCTGCGGCCTCCACCCTCGGCTTCGAGGACGCGATCGTCTTCAGCTACGACGCTGAGACCAACGTCTTTCGACCGCTGGCACACACCCCGGGAGCCGAGGACAACTTCCCCGGACTGCCGCCGATCGACGCCAGTAGTACCAGTCTCTCCGGCCGGGCCTTTTTCGAGTCCGAACCCATCGCCACAGCGGATATGAGCCAGCTGCCGGAGGTGTACGACCCAGAAACGCCCTACCGGCGCGCCATCTTTACGCCGATCGGTGAACATGGGGTGTTGCTCGTCGCCGACACCGAGGTCGGGACCACCACCGAGCAGACGCTGACCGTCGCCGAACTGCTCGGCGCGTCGCTTGCGGCGGCCTTCGGTCGACTCGCTTCGGAGCGTCGCTTTGAGGCGCATAAGGAGGCTCTGGCCGAGCGAACTGCCGACTTGGAGGCGATGACTCAGACGAACGACCTCGTCGCCGACCTCGTCGACGAACTGCTCGGCGCGTCGACCCGCGAGGAGATCGACGACGCCGTCTGTTCGGTGCTGGCGGGATTTGCGCGATTCGTCTGGATCGGTGCCCCCGAGAGGCGGTCCGACACCATCGTCCCGCGGGCGTCTGCGGGCCACGACGCGGGGTATCTCGACTGGCTCGCCGACCACTCCACCCAGGATCTCTCCGAGTCCGTCGAGCCAGCCTCCCGTGCGCTCGAAACGAACGCCCCGGTCTCGGTCGACCGGATTTCGGAGGATTGGCAGACCGCCCTGTGGCGAAAGGAGGCGTTATCCCGCGGCTACCAGTCGGCCTTCAGCGTACCACTCGTCTACGACGACATTACCTACGGCGTCCTCACGATCTATGCTGGCACGCGTGGTGGCTTCGACGAGTACACACAGGCGGTCCTCGCCGAGTTCGGCCGCATCATCGCCTACGTCATCGAGTGCACCGAAACGAAACGTGGGCTGCTCGCCGACCATCGAACCGAGGTCGAACTCGACATCACTGATACCGATCTGCTTCACGACCTCGCCGCGGCACTCGGGTCGACGCTGCGCTTCGAGGGAGTGGTTCCACAGCGCGGTGACCTCTTGCTGCTGTACTTCTCCGCCGCCGGCTCCTCGCCTGACGCGGTCGAAGCCGCGGCCACGGACAATAGCGCGGTCGAATCGGTCCGGGTCGTCACGACACAGCCCGATACCACACTGTTCGAAGCGACGGTTTCGGGGCCCCTGCTCGCCGAGACGCTCGTCGACTGTGGGGCGATCCCGACACGAATCGAAACCGACGGGAACCGACAGCAGGTCGTGGTAACGATCCCGCAGACGACCGACGTGCGGACCGTGATCGACCGCCTCCTGGTGGAGTATCCCTCGATTACTGTCGTCTCCCGGCGTGACCGCGACCGGGAGATACTGACCCAGTCGACGTTCCAGATGCAGCTCCTCGATCGACTCACCCCGCGTCAGCAGGAGGCCCTTCAGGCGGCTTACTTCGCTCGCTACTTCGAATCGCCACGCGGTTCCACGGGAACCGAAGTCGGCGAGTCGCTCGGGATCTCTCAGCCAACGTTTAATTACCATCTCCGTGCCGCGCTCCGAACGCTGTTAACGACGCTTTTCGAGGACCGGACAGCAGCGACTCTAGATAACTAGACCGGGGTATCGACCGACACGTTACAGATAGCAGTGACTGTTTTATTTACACAGTCCGTTCGGTTCGATGTGGCAGCAGACAGCCACTGGCTGTCGCCGCGACGGTGATTCGATCACTGTCGGGCACCACGCCGGGATCGACTACTCGGTGCCTGTTCGGGGGAACGGGCCCGCTGTGGCCGCCATTGGGGGATGACTGCCATCGATCCGCGTTCCGGCTGAAACTGCCATACGGTTCGACTGTTCGACAGCCGATCGGCTCCATCGCTGGGGGGCATGGAACCGCTGTCGGCTGTCGCCGGTTGCAGCTATACGGCACCCGCCGTGGGGGCGAGCCCCGGGCAGCAGTCCGCCACCACATTCGTTTTTTCCCACCGCTCGACCCAATAGCTATAGGACCGTCCTGCGAGGTCGACGTATGTCTTCCGACGAGCGAAACGTCCTCGGAGCACCGCTCGAACCCTGTAGTACGGCTCCCGAAACCGGATTCTTGCGCGATGGGAACTGCCGCCACCTCGACCGCGACCCCGGCCGACACGAGGTCTGTGCGGTGATGACACAGGCGTTCCTCGAATACAGCCGCCAGCAGGGCAACGATCTGATCACGCCGCGCCCGGAGTTCGACTTTCCTGGACTCCATCCCGGCGACCGCTGGTGTGTCTGTCTTCCCCGATGGATCGAAGCCCGCGGGGCCGACTGCGCCCCACCGGTCGTCCTCGAAGCGACCTCGGAGGGTGTCCTCGACAAACTCTCGGTCGACGAACTGCGGGCGCACGAACACGAACCGTAGGAAGTGATTAGAACCGATTAGACGCTGCCTACTCGATCAGCCCCAGCCGATCAGTCGGCGTCGGCCTGCCAGTCCCGGACGGTATCGGCACCCACGCCGTCGACCTCTTCGGCCAAGGCGTCGGGATCGGCCTCTTTGAGTGCTGAAACATCGTCGACGCCTGCGGTTTTCAGTTTGTCGGCGGTCTTTTCGCCGATGCCGGAGACGGTTTCGAGCTCCGAGCCGTTTTGTTCGGCTTGATACTCCCGGTAGTTACAGATCGGACAGCCCAGCTCCCACGGCTCGCGGTCGTCGTCCTCGTAATGGATGACCAGTTCCGGCAGGTCGTGTTCCGCACACCGGGCGTCGGTGACCTCGATCTCGCCGCGGCGGGGAAGCGGCAGCGAGTACTCACAGTCCGGATACCGGCTACAGCCGACCAGCCGCGAGCCGTTGCGGAGCCGCTTGATCGCCAGCTCGCCGCCCTCGTCGACGGTTTCACCGTCTCCGTCTCGCGGCGTCTCCGACGCCGCGCTCTCTCCGCAATCGGGACACTCCCCAATGACGAGATCCTCCTCCTCGTCGGCCTCGTCGGCCTTGCACTGTGGACAGCCGTGGGTGAACGTCTTGCGCCCGGCGAGCATCTTGACCTCCCGGAGCTCGTGGTCCTCGCAGGTCTCGTCGAGGATGAGCGGTTTGCCGGTCGACGGCAGCGGCAGGGTGTAGGTGCAGTCGGGGTAGCCGTCACAGCCCACGAAGTACGACCCATGGCGGCTCTTTCGGACCAGTAGGTCGTCGCCACTCTCCGGACAGGGGCCGAGGGTCTTGTCGGCCTTGAGGGATTTCTGGATGTGGTCGCCGACGTCCTCACGGGAGTCGGTGAGCTCGTCGAAGACCCGCTGGAGCATCTCCTTGGACTCGTCGGTCACCTCGCTGTAGGCTTTCTCTCCGGCCGTGATCGCCTGCATATCCGCCTCCAGCTGGGCGGTCATCTCTTCGCTGACGATCTGGTCGGCGTACTGCTCGGCGGCCTCGACAACGGCGCGGGCAAGCATGGTCGGCCGCGGCGGGTCGCTCTCGATGTAGCCCCGGTCGTAGAGTTTCTCGATGGTGTGGTGACGGGTCGACTTCGTGCCGATCCCCATCTTCTCCATCGTCTCGATCAGCCGCGATTGGCCGTAGCGGCGGGGTGGCTGGGTCTGTTTGTCCTCGATCCGGGTCTCGGTGATCGCCAAGGATTCGCCCTCTTCGACATCGGGAACGTGGGTCTCCTGCTGGTTGAAGTACGGATACACGTCGTGGTAGCCTGCCGCTACCAGCCGTTTGCCGTTTGCCTTGAGTCGGAGTTCGTCGATGTCGGTCTCGGCGGCGTTGGTCGCGGCAGCGACCCGGGCGACGACTTTGAGGTGCTCCCACGTCGCGTCGTCGGCGACCGTCGCAAAGAACCGCCGGACGACGAGTTCGTAGATCTCCCACTCCTCGTCGGAGAGGTCGCTTCGGGTCGGTCGTTCACCGGTCGGATGGATCGGCGGGTGGTCGGTTGTCTCCTCGTCGCCAGCGGTCGGCTCGATCGCCTCCTCGACGTCCAACAGCTGCTCGGCATCATCGCCGAACGTCCGGTCATCCAGGAAGGCTTCGAGCAACACCTCGGGGTCGAGATCCTCCGGATACACCGTGTTGTCGGTCCGAGGGTAGGTGATGTAGCCCGCGGTGTAGAGATCCTCGGCCATGCTCATCGCCCGCTGGGCCGAGTAGTTCAGCGAGCTTGCCGCCCGGATGAACTGGGTGGTGTTGAACGGCGCGGGTGGGGTGTCGGTTCGGGTCCGGCGGTTGACCGAGTCGACGGTCGCCTGATCGGTCCCGGACAGTACCTCGTAGACGGCCTCCGCGCGGTCGCCGTCCCAGACGCGCTCGGCCTCGTTGCCGTCCTCGTCGCGGTAGAAGTACTGGGCCTCGAAGCCGCCCTTGTCGGCTTTTTCGAGGTCCGCAAACAGCTCCCAGTAGGCCTCGGGATCGAAGGCGTCGATCTCGCGTTCCCGGTCGACGATCAGTTTCAGGGTGGGACCCTGCACCCGGCCAACCGAAATAAAGTCGTCACCGAGTTGGCGGGCCGAAAGTGAAAGGAATCGCGTGAGGGCCGCGCCCCAGATGAGATCGATTACCTGTCGGGCTTCGCCTGCGGCCGCGAGGTCGAAATCGAGTTCGTCGGGGTTGTCGAAGGCCTCCTGGACTTCGCGGTCGGTGATCGACGAAAACCGAACCCGGTCGATGTCGACGTCCTCGTTGACCTCACGGACCAGCTCGTAGGCCTCCTTGCCGATCAGCTCGCCCTCGCGGTCGTAGTCGGTGGCGATCGTGACGTTGGAGGCGTGGCGGGCGAGCGTCCGGATCGCGGAGACGATGTTCTGTTGGGTGGGCTGTTTCTCGATGGGCGCGTCGATGAGTTCGACCGGCTCGACGTCCCGCCAGTCGTTGTACTCGCTGGGGAAATCAACCCCGACGACGTGACCCGAGAGGCCGATACAGCGCTTGCCGCCCCACTTGTAGACGTTGACGCCGTTTTCGCGTTCGGCGTCGGCGGTCCCGCCGCTGAGGATCTCGGCGATCCGCCGGGCGGCGTTGTCCTTTTCCGTAATGATTAGTGCAGGCCCACGACTCATTGGGCCGGGGTACGCCGCTTTGTGGCCTAAACCTTTCGTGCCGCCCGCTGGCTCCCTTCATTAGGTGCGGACCGGTTGCCGACCCGCGGATTTTTGCTTTCTCCGGACGAATCTCTTCGTATGCTCAAACTACTTATCGGTCTGGTCGGACTCGTTGAAGCACTGTACCCGGATCGGTTTATAAGTACGCTGACGGATCTCAGCTACGAGTATGACGGCGAGGCCCCAACGGCGAAGCCCTGGGTTGTCACCGCCGCCCGCATCGAGGGACTCGTGCTGCTCGGAGTAGCGATCCGCGCGGCGATCAAAGCCGACTGTGCCGCGAAGGGTGACGAGAAGCCGACCGACGCCGACCCTGACGAAGCGGCCGAGACGTCGGGCACCGTCGACCGAATCTGAAGACCGTCTCGGCCGCTGTCCGGTGAGTAGGCAGTTATTAACGCCGCCCGCATCGTTTGGTCGACCACAACTCCCACGTACCCGCCGCCCCTACTGGTGGCTATGGCACGGCTTCTCGTCGTTGGCGGCAGCGGGTTTATCGGCCGGGCGATCTCTCAGCGGGCAATTGCGGCGGGCCACGAGGTCCGGAGCGTCTCCCGCGGCGGTCGTCCCGAAGACGCCGCTGGCCGCTGGGTCGACAGCGTCGAGTGGACCAGTGCGGACCTGTTTTCCCCACACACCTGGCGCGACCGCTTACGGGGGGTCGATGCCGTCGTCCACAGCGTCGGCATCGCCCACGAGCACCCGCAGGAGGGCGCGACCTTCGAGCGGCTCAACGGTGATTCGGCGATCATCACGGCCCTCGAAGCCGAACGTGCGGGTGTCGACACCTACGTCTTCCTCTCGTCGGCCGCCAACTACCCCACTGCCCGCCGGGCGTATCTCCAGTCGAAACGCCGGGCCGAACGCGCCGTCGAGAACCTCAACATGGAGACGGTGGTGCTCCGTCCCGGTGCCGTCTACGGCCCCGATCAGCCGCATTTTCCCGAGCCGCTCAACTGGCTCTGTCGGCTGGTCGATGGGATCGACCCGCTCGCCGAGCGGCTCGGTGAGGCCCGTCCGCTGTCTGTCGACCGGGTCGCCGATGTCGCGCTCGATGCGGCGGTCGACCCCGAGACGCGCCTGCTAACCGTCGAAGACATCGCCCATCCTCTCTGAGGCGAATCTGTAGTAGTTATATGATGCCTACGCCGCCACTGCAACAGAGCCACCCATTATGAGCAAGAGCTCGCCGGTCGACATGACGACGGGAGCGATTACGCCCCGCCTCTTTTCGCTGGCCTGGCCGCTCGTCCTCGGCAATCTGCTCCAGACCTTCTACAACCTCGCAGATATGTTCTGGGTCGGCCGCGTGAGCGACGAGGCCGTCGCCGCGGTCTCGCTGATGTTTCCGTTGTCCTGGATGTTCGTCTCGACGGCCATGGGAATCACGGCGGCGACGATCGCGCTGGTCTCCCAGCATATCGGCGCGGGCAACCGCCGGACGGCCGACCAAGTCGTCGCCCAGTCGGCGCTGTTGACGACGGCGGTCGCGGTCGTGCTGGCGGCTGTCGGGCTCGCTTTTCGCCAGCCGCTGCTGTCGACGATCGGCGCGGAGGGTCAGGTGTACACCGAGGCACTGGCCTACATCGAGATCATCTTCCTTACCCTGCCGTTGACCTTCCTGTTTTTCGCGTTTCGGGCCGCCTTACAGGGTGCAGGCGACACCAAGACCGCGATGTGGCTCATGCTGCTTTCTGCTGGCTTGAACGTGGTTATCGACCCGATCTTCATTCTCGGTTGGGGGCCAGTGCCGGCCCTCGGCACACAAGGGGCAGCGGTGGCGACGTTCATCGCCCGCGGCGCGGCAACCGCGGCCGGGATTTATATCCTCGTCACCGGTGGGTTCGGCGTTCGGCTCCGGCTAGGTGATCTCCGGCCCGACTGGGATCTCCAGCGACGGCTCGTCGACATCGGCACGCCCGCGACGATCGATGGCTGGGCCCGGAGCTTTTCGGCGGTCGTGATGGCGGCCTTTGTCGCCCAGTTCAGCGTCGCCGCCATCGCGGCCTACGGTATCGGCGTCCGGCTGATGTCGATCTCCTGGACCGTCGCGGGAGCGGTGGGCCAGGCGACCGCCACCGGCGTCGGTCAGAACCTCGGAGCCGACACGCCTGACCGCGCCGCGGAGGTGGTCTGGAAGGCGACCGCGGCGACGATGGCTCTACTGTTCGCGGCGGCGGGGCTCGTCGTCGCGTTCCCCGCGGCCGCGATCGGCGTCTTCATCGACGAACCGGCGGTGATCGAGGAGGGAGTCGGCTTCCTCCGGATCGTCGCGCCCTCGTGGGCCTTCTTCGGCGGCGTGATGGTGATCCAGGGCGGGTTCAGGGGCGCTGGCGTGACGAAAGTCGCCATGATCCTGTCGTTCCTCTCGCGGTGGATTTTCCGGGTTCCGTTTGCGCTCCTGTTCGCCTTCGGATGGGCGTACACAGTGCCGGGGACGAGCCTCACGGTCGCCGCCCTCGGCTGGGGCGTCGACGGCCTGTGGTGGGCCTACGCCGTCGGTGCGTTCGGCTCCTTTGTCGTCGCCGTCTTCTGGTTCCGGCTCGGCACGTGGAAAAGTGGGGTCGTCGACCGCGAGGAGTCGACGCCAGCTCCGACCGATTAAAAAAGTCGGCCTACTCGGCCAGTTCCGCACGGAGTAGTTCGTTCACACTGCCGGGGTCAGCCGATCCCTGTGATTTCTGCATCACCTGGCCGACGAGGAAGTTCAGCGCGCCGCCCTCGCCGTTGTGGAAGTCCTCGACTGCGTCGGGGTTCTCCTCGATGGCCTCCTGGACGAACCCCGTGATTTCGTCGTCGTCGGCCTTGCCCAACCCCTCGCGGTCGATGATCGTTTCTGGGTCTTGGCCCTCGTCGAGCATCGCTCGAAGCACGACCTCTTCGGCGTTTTTGACGGTGAGTTCGTCGCTGTCAACCAGTTCGATCAGCCGCTCGAACTCGTCGAGTCGCCCCTCGACATCGGTGATTTCCATATCGCGGTAGTTGAGTTCGCCCAGCAGGTTGTCGGCGACCCAGGTCGCGGCCAGATCGGCATCGAAGCCCTCTGCGACCGACTCGAAGAAGTCCGCGACGGCCTTCGTGGAGGTGAGCTTCGAGGCCGCCTCCTCGCCGAGACCGTACTCGTTTTTGAATCGCTCGCGCCGGGCGTCGGGCAGTTCGGGGATTACGATTTCGTCCTTCCAGTGGGCGACTTCGAGCGGCGGCAGGTCGGCCTCCCGGAAGTATCGGTAGTCGGCTTCCGATTCCTTCGAGCGCATCGAGACCGTGATCCCGCGGGACTCGTCCCAGTGTCGGGTCTCGGTTTCGATCCCGCGGCCACGACGGACCGCGTTCTTCTGTCGGGTCACCTCGTAGGCGAGCGCTTTCTCGGCTCCCTTGTGGCTCGAAATGTTCTTGACCTCGGTGCGGTTGGCATCCGCCAGCACGTCGTCGGCAATCGAGCCGTCCTCGTCGACGTCCTCGGCGTCGACCAGCGAGATGTTGGCGTCGACCCGGAGGCTGCCGTCGCGGGTGGCGTCGAACACGCCGAGGTATTCCAGGACCCCTTCGAGTTTGGCGAGGAACGCCCGCGTCTCCTGGGGCGAGCGGAAGTCCGGCTCGGTGACGATCTCCACGAGTGGGGTCCCCGCGCGGTTGTAGTTGATCAGGGTGGCCTCGGCGGTGTCGATACTGCCGCCCTTGTGCTGGAGGCTCCCCGGATCCTCTTCGAGATGCGCGCGGGTGATGCCGATCTCTCGACGGTTGCCCTCGACCGAAATTTCGAGACTCCCCTGCTGGCAGATCGGGGCGTCGTACTGGGTCAGCTGGAAGTTTTTGGGGAGATCGGGGTAGTAGTAGTTCTTCCGGTGGAAGGTGGTGCGTTCGGGGATATCCGCGTCGAGTGCCTTACCGATCTTGACGGCGGCCTCGACCGCGCCCTCGTTGAGCACCGGCAGCGCGCCGGGGAGTCCCAGACAGACGGGACAGGTTCGGGTGTTCGGCTCCTCGTCGTCGGCGGCCGTGGTCGAACAGCCACAGAAGATCTTGGTCGACGTTTCGAGCTGGACGTGGACCTCCAGCCCGATGACGACCGCGTGTTCTCGGTTTTCGACGGCCTGCGCAGTCATTATCCGGGGTTTGGGACCCGCTGGCTAAAGACTAACGGAGCCGCCTCTCAGCGTGGCCTGTTGTCTGGCCGTTCGTCGGCATGTCGTTCAGGTACGCATTCGGCAATCTCACAAAATCGGATCTCGGCTCCGCTGCCATACTGGTCAGCTATCTCACAGGTGTCTGACACAGATTTATGAGTCCGTGGGAACGTTCAACATTCATGACTAATCGAGTCGACGATCTCGAAAGCGAGATCGCAGAGCTCCGTGCGGCGGTCAACGGCCTGACCGAAGAACTCGTCGAGACCAAAGCCCGGGTCCGCGAACTCGAAACCGAAGCGGAAGCCGAGGCCGAAGACGACGGCTTCGTCGATGCCGACCCCGTCGAATCGGCGACTCCCGAGACGACCAAAAGCGACGACCACGTCGAGGTCGTCGAACAGGAGCCGAGCGACGAGTCCGGAGCGTCGTCACTCGAAGCAGATAACACCCCTGAGACGGAAGCGTCGACAGATGAGTCGACGGACGACGATGCGACCGAGCAGAGCGACATCATTGTCGCCTGAGACGGCGACTCTCCGCGGCCTCGACCGACACCCGACCCAGCAGCCACAGTCACCTAACTAATGCACATTTCAGCCCTCGTTTTGGACGGTTTCAAGAGCTTCGGGCGACCGACGCGTATCCCCTTTTATGAAGATTTCACGGTTATCACCGGCCCCAACGGCTCGGGCAAGTCCAACATCATCGACGGCGTACTGTTCGCACTCGGACTCGCCCGCACCCGCGGTATCCGCGCCGAGAAACTGACCGACCTGATTTATAATCCCGGCCACGACGGCGACGAGGAGGCAAGCGGCGGCACCCGCGAAGCTAGCGTCGAGGTGATCCTGGACAACAGCGACGGCACCCTCACACGCGACCAGGTCGTCACCGCTGCCGGGAGCGACCGGATCGGCGACGTCGAAGAGATCACGATCAAACGCCGGGTTAAACAGACCGACGACAACTACTATTCCTACTACTATCTCAACGAGCGCTCGGTGAACCTCGGGGACATCCAGGACCTCCTCTCGCAAGCCGGAATCGCCCCCGAAGGCTACAACGTTGTGATGCAGGGCGATGTGACCGAGATCATCAACATGTCGCCGTTCCAGCGCCGCGGCATCATCGACGAGATCGCCGGCGTCGCCGAGTTCGACCAGAAGAAGGAGGCTGCCTTCGAGGAGCTCGACGCCGTCGAAGAGCGAATCAACGAGGCCACGCTCAAGATCGAGGACAAGGAAGACCGCCTTGACCAGTTGGCCGACGAACGCGAAACCGCCCTCGAATACCAGTCCCACCGCGAGGAAAAAGAGGAGTACGAGGGGTATCTGAAGGCCGCCGAACTCGAAGAGAAACGCGAGAGTCTCGCCGAAACCGAGACGAAAATCGAGGCCAAGGAGGAAACCCTCGCCGAGCGCCAGTCGACCCTCGACACCAAACAGGGCCGACTCACCCGACTCGAAGACGAACTCGAAGAGCTCAACCGCGAGATCGAGCGCAAGGGCGAGGACGAACAGCTCGCCATCAAACGCGAAATCGAGTCCGTCAAAGGCGAGATCGACCGGCTGGAGGGCCGAATCGAAACCGCCGAGGAGCGCGTCGAGGACGCTGAAAACGAACGTCGCAGCGCCTTTGTCGACCTCGACCGCAAACAGGAGCAGGTAGAGGAACTCGAAGACGAGATCCGCGATCACAAGGTCAAGAAGGCCTCGATCAAGGGAACGATCGGGACCAAGGAGTCGGAACTCGCCGCCGTCGAGGAGAAAATCGAGAACGTCGACACCGAGTTCGACGAACTCAAAGCCGAGCTCAGCGAGGAAAAAGAGCGGCTCGAAGGGCTCAAATCGGACGCCAACGAGGCCCAACGCGAGAAGGATCGCCTGCTGGATGACGCCCGGCGGCGATCGAACGAGGTCACCGAAGCACAAGACGATCTGGAGGCCGCCCGCGAGGACCTGCCCGATCTGAAGGCCGATCTCTCGGAACTCCATAGCGAATTGGACAAGGCCGAAAAGAACCGCGAGAAGATCGAGTCGACCATCGAGACGCTCCAGGAGGAGCGCAGCGAGCTTAAAAACGAGCTCGACGAAATCGACGACGACCTCCGCGAGAAACAGTCCGAATACGCCGAACTCGAAGCCCGCGCCTCCGATTCGGGCGACACCTCCTGGCCCCGTGCGGTCACGACGATCCTCAACGCGAACATGGCGGGTGTCCACGGCGCGGTCGGCGAGCTGGGGAGCGTCGACTCCGAGTACGCGACCGCCTGTGAGACCGCTGCCGGGGGGCGGCTGGCCAACGTCGTGGTCGACGACGACGGCGTCGGTTCGGACTGTATCGACTACCTCAAATCCAGGAACGCGGGTCGCGCGACGTTCCTCCCCATCTCGAAGATGGACAACCGGAGCCTGCCGCGGCTGCCGAACGATCCAGGAGTCGTCGATTTCGCCCGTAATCTGGTCGACTACGATTCCAAATTCGAGTCGATCTTTTCCTACGTCCTCGGGTCGACGCTCGTCGTCGAGGATATGGAGACCGCCCGGCAGTTCATGGGCGACTACCGGATGGTCACCCTCGACGGCGACCTCGTCGAGCGGTCGGGGGCGATGACCGGCGGCTCCGGCGGCGGCTCGCGGTACTCGTTTTCCCACTCCGGCGGCGGCAAACTCGAACGGATCGCCACCGAGATCGCCCAACTGGAGGACAAACGCCGCAGCCTCGATTCGGAGATCCGCGAGATCGAGGGCGACATCGACGACGCTCGGGACCGGAAATCCGATGCGACCGAGACGGTGCGCTCGATCGAGACCGACATCGAACGCACGCGCGAAGAGATCGACGACACCGAAAGCGAAATCGCCCGGCTCGAAGAGAGACTGGAGGAAATTGAGGCCGAACGCGAAGAAGTCACTGAGGAGATGGCGGCGGTCGACGACCGGATTGAGGAGATCGAGGGCGAACGCGAGGCCGTCGAGGAGACGATTGCGGAGTTGGAGACCGAACTCGCCGATTCCAAAATCCCCGAACTCACCGCCGAGGCCGACGAGATCAAAGCCGAGATCGACGATCACAACGAGCGGATGGAGGAAGTCGACGGCCGAATAAATGAAAAGCAGCTCGAACTCCAGTACGCCGAGGAGGCCATCGAGGAGCTTCACGAAACCGTCGAGACAGCCCAAAACCGGAAGGCAGAGGCCAAAGACCAGATCACGGAACTGGAAGCCGAGATCGAAGCCAAGGAAGAAACCCTCGACGAGAAGCGGGCGGCCGTCGAGGAACTCGAAAGCGAACTCGAGGAGCTCAAAGCCGACCGTGAGGACCTCAAGGCGACGGTCAAGGCGGCCACAGCCGAGCGCGACGAGGCCAAGGAGGCGGTCGCCGAGATCCAGTCGACCCTTGAGAGCCACCGCGAGGAGGTCGACAGACTCCAGTGGGAGATCGACGAACTCCAGTCGGCCGTCGGCGACTACGACCCCGAGGAGATCCCCGACCACGACGAGGTCGAATCGAAGATCGACGAACTGACGGCGAAGATGGAGGCCCTCGAACCCGTCAACATGCTGGCCATCGAGGAGTACGACGAGGTCCAGGAGGAACTCGATACGCTCACTGAGGGGAGAGACACCCTCGTTGAGGAACGCGACGGGATCCGCGACCGGATCGACCAGTACGAATCCCAGAAGAAAGCCACCTTCATGGACGCCTTCGAGTCGATCAACGACCACTTCCAAAACATCTTCTCGCGGCTCTCGGCGGGGAGCGGCGAACTCGTCCTCGAAGACCCCGACGACCCCTTCGAGGGTGGCCTCACGATGAAGGCCCAGCCGGCGGACAAACCGATCCAGCGGCTGGCGGCGATGTCCGGCGGCGAGAAGTCGCTGACTGCGCTGGCGTTTATCTTCGCCATCCAGCGACACAACCCCGCGCCGTTCTACGCGCTCGACGAGATCGACGCCTTCCTCGACGCCGTGAACGCCGAGCGCGTCGGCGAGATGGTCGACGATCTGGCGGGCGACGCCCAGTTCGTCGTCGTCTCCCACCGCTCGGCGCTCCTGGAACGCTCCGAACGCGCCATCGGTGTCACGATGCAGGACGACAACTACAGCGCCGTGACCGGGATTCAGTTCGGCGAGGACGAGGCTGCTGACGGCGACGACGGCAGCGAGGGCGACGGCGACGAGCCTGATGGTGACGGCTCGGCTGACGACCCCGATGCCATCGAGGAGGCGATGGCCGATGACTGAGACGCCGGAGATCGCCGGGGTCGGCGGGGCCAGTGCAGACCCCTCGCCGCCCGAGGAGGTCGATGACGACGAGGTCGAGCCGGTCGAACTGCTGGTGCAGTTGGCCGAGGACGGCGAGATCGACCCGTGGGATATCGACATCGTCGAGGTGACCGACGCGTTCCTCTCGAAGCTCCACGAAACGGATCTCCGGACGAGCGCCCGCGCGCTGTTTTACGCGAGCGTCCTGCTGCGGATGAAGGGCGACCAACTGCTTTCGGAGCCCGAACCGGACGACGAGCCTGAACCCGAGCCGTGGGAGCAGGCAATGACAGAGGCCGCCGACGCCGAGCCGGAGTTCGATCCCGTCGACGCCCTCGAAGACGAGATGGACCGCCGACTGGAGCGCAAAACCACCCGTGGCTCCCCCGAGACGCTGGACGAACTCGTCCGGGAGCTCCGGGAGGCCGAACGCGACAACTGGTGGAAGCGCCGCCGGGAGTACGATACCAGCGACTCCCCCCAGGGATTCAGCCGCGGCACCCAGACCGTCGACTATCGATCGGCCGACGAGCTGCGAGAAGACGACGAGCCGACCGAACACGACGTGACGGGGACGACCCACGCCGAGGATATCGACCGCGTGATCGAAGACGTCCTTGCCGTCCTCCGACCACAGTTCGACAAGGGACGCGCGGAGCTTCTTTATAAAGAGATCGAGACGGCAGGCGGTCGACCGTTTATGACGTATTTGGCGCTCTTGTTCCTCTCGAACCGCGGTCGCATCCGGCTCCAGCAGGACGACCTGTTCGGTGACCTCTGGGTCCAGGACCCCGAGGCCGTCGAGGAGGGCGACGACCCCGAGGACACTGACGCCGAGTCCGAGTCGGAAGTCGAACCGATTGCCGACTGACCTGCCGAACGGGGAGTCATTTCTGCGGCCAGTCGACTTTTTATCGCGCCACCGCTCTAGTCTGCGGTGACGGCTACTGTTCCAGAAACTGTCGAAACCCTCCTCACCTCTGAGCCGCTGATCGCCCACCTGGCGACCAGTCTCAACGACCGACCCCACGTGGCACCCGTGTGGTATCGCTACGCGGACGAAACAGTCGAGATCGTGACCGGCGGCAAAAAGCTCGACAACATCCGTATGAACCCGCGGGTCGCCCTCTCGATTCAAAAGGACGTCGACGGCCACACCGAGTGGATGGTCTCGCTGCTCGGAACAGCAAGGGTGGTCGACGACGCGGAAGCCTTCAGGGCCGCGAACCACCGAATCAACGCAAAATACGACGCTGGTGAAGACGCCTACGAAGGAAACACGCTCGTCCGGATTTCAGTCGGCTCCGTGAATCACCCGACGTATTAGCTACGCGGGAAGCCGCCACTCGTCGTCGCCAGCCTGCTCGATCACGCCCCGGCGGACCATCTCGTTGAGGACTTCGTCGAGCCGGTCGGGCTGGGCGGTCTCCATCTCGATCCGCCCGATGTCGTACCATTCGGCGAGCTTCCCCCTGATCGTCTCCCGGTCGACGGCGTCGGCGTCGACGGCCGACAGCACACGTTCGATTAGCTCCGAGAGGTCCTCGATGAAGTTCCACGGGTAGACCACCCACGTCCAGGTGTCGAGCTCTTCGCCGACGAAATCCGGCTCGAACCGGCTCGTCTGAAGCAACTGTAGCGTGGCTGTCCGAACCGTCCCCTCGGTGCGGTCGGTGACGTACTCGTAGGCGTGCTCGATGGAGCCGCCGGTGTCGGCGATGTCGTCGACGATGAGCACGTCCTTGCCTTCGAGGGTGCCATCCGGCATGGGATACCGGACCTGCGGCTCGTCGGCGGTCTCACCGGTGCCGACGTAGTGTTCCATCTTGAGGCTCGTGAGGTCGTCGAGTCCCAAGAAATCACAGAGACAGCGCCCGGCGAACCAGCCGCCGCGGGCCAGCGCAACGATGACGTCGGGCTCGAAGTCAGCGGCCCGAACCTCGTCGCTGACATCTCGACAGCGGGCATACAAGTAGTCCCAATCCGTGATGGTGCAGTTGAACGTCTCGGCGTCGTCCATACGGGCCGTAGTAAGCAGGCCGTGTTAAATCGGCTGGAACTCCGCAGTAGGTGTCAGTCGAGATCCAACTGCGTCCGGAGCTCCTCGGCGATCTCGACGGCGGGTTCGTCGGGCTCCTCGTCGCAGGCGATCGGCTCCCGTCCGTCGAACGTCTCGTGGACGATCTTGACGCCATCGGAGAGGGTATCGAGCCCGTAGCCGCCTTCGAGGACGAACGCCAAGGCGGCGTCGTTGCGGTCGGCGATCGTTCGCATCCGGTCTGTCATCAGCGCATACCCCTCAGTAGAGACCCGGTGTCGGGAGATCGGGTCGTGTTGGTGGGCGTCGAACCCCGCACTGACGATCAGCAGGTCGGTGTCGAACTCCGCGAGGGCAGGGTCGAGGACCTCGTCGATGATGTGGAGATAGTCGGGATCGCCGACCCCGGCCGGGAGCGGCGCGTTGAGCGTCGTCCCTTCGCCGTCACCCTCTCCGATCTCGTCGACGTCGCCCGAGCCGGGATAGATCCCCTCCTCGTGAATCGAGGCATAAAAGACGTCGTCGCTGTCGTAGAAGATGTCCTGGGTGCCGTTGCCGTGGTGGACGTCCCAGTCGAAGATCGCTGCGCGGTCGATCTCGCCAGCATCGATCAGGCCCTGGGCGGCGACCGCGACGTTGTTGAAAAAGCAAAAGCCCATGGCGTCGTCGCCCACGGCGTGGTGGCCCGGCGGTCGACCGACGGCGAATGGTGTCTGTCGGCCGTCCGCGCCCGACAGCGCCTCCTCGGCGGCCCAGCGGGCCAGCCCCGCACTCTGGAGGGCCGCCTCCCAGGTGCCCTCCGAGGCGACCGTATCGCGGTCCCAGTCGCCGCCGCCGTCATCGCAGAACTCCTCGAACTCGTCGACGTAGTCGTCGGTGTGGACCGAGGCGACCACCTCGCGGTCAGCGGGCGGGGCGTCCTGATACTCGACGCCGTGTTTGTGCTGGAGGCCGCGTTTGATCGCCCGCAGGCGGTCGGGGGCCTCGGGGTGTCGTTCGCCAGTATCGTGTTCCAGACAGACCTCGCTGTATCCGAATCGCATTATTCAAACAGTGTAAAGTACGTCTCGATGTCGTTGGCCTGGACGGTGCGTCTGTCGGCGTGGCGGGCGAGTGTGACCGCCGCGGCGGCCACGTTGTCGGCATAATCTTCGAGGATGTCCGCCAGTGCGATCCGGGCGTCCATCGACACCCGGTAGCTGTCGTCGATGTTGAGCCGCGCGATCCGGTCGATCGGGGCGACGGGGAGTTCGAGATCGTCGCGGTCGACGACCTGATGGACGCCGAAATCACTCGCCATCAGGGTTTTTCGTCCGTCGGTGGTTGCCGTCTCCGCGGCCTCGACGGCGAGACTCGCCCCGTGGCGCTGGATACGCCGTGCCAACTCTTCGGCGGCATCGGCACTCACCCGGAGAGACCCCGCGTTGCGCCGAATAATAGCATCTACCGGGGCGAACGGCAACTCGACACTCATACCCAAATACGTGGGTGTGTATCGTATAATGCTTTCCGTTACAGTCGCTCACTGGTCGCTTTCTTCGACTGTTCGAAACTCCTTGTTGGAAACGGAAATTACTAGAACAGTTCGTCGGCGTCGATCGTCCCGTCGGTTTCGCTGCCGCGAACAGTTACTTCTTCGCCGAGCCGCAGATTGTCGTTTGTCTCGACGCTCCGCGTCTCGCTGCCGTTGTCGAGGACAACCGGATTGCCGGTCTGGACGACCGTGCCGGTGAACTCGACGACCTCGCCGGGGTCGGTCGCCCCACTATCGTCGGTCGACTCACTCCCCGTAGCGGATTCCGTGTCGCCTGCCGACCCGCCGTCTTCGAACGCCGACAGCCCACCCGCGGCCGCGGCGGCTTCGGCCTCGCGTTCGGTTGTTTGTGTCGGTGTGTCGGCCGGAGAGTCTCCACCCCCGCCGGATTCGAGGACGCTCACGGTCGACTGCCAGCCCCCGCTGGCTTCGAGATCGTCCTGCCAGCCGTCCTGGATCTCGGCGTCGGTCACCAGCACCTGATCGGCGAGGTCGATCTCCTTGTCGGCCTTGTCGCCCCACAGTGCGACCCGAATGTCGCCGGACTCGTCTTTGAGCCGGATGTTTCGGACCTGTCCCTGCGAGCCGTCGTCCCGGTCGAAGGTGCGTTTCTCGTCGGTCTCGATGACGGCCCCCGCGATGTCGACCGTCTGGCCGATCTCGACGCCGCCGATATCGGTCGTCTCGGGGACGTACTCGATATCTTCGTCGAGGGGTTCGATCGCGCCGCGGGAGCCGACGTGGAGTTCGAGGCTGCCGTCACGCTCCTTGACGTAGCCGTCGACGATCTCGACCGACGTGCCCGACTGGAGGTCCTCGACACGGTCGGCCTTTTCATCCCACATCGTGACTCTGATTCGGCCGGTCGGATCGCCGACCGCGATGTTCGAGACCCGGCCCTCCGAGCCGTCGTCGCGGTCGAAGGTTCGGACCGTCCCGACATCCAGGATCTTGCCTTTGAGGTTCACATCCGAGAGCCCCAGCGTGAGGTCCTCGACGCGGTAGACATCCAGGACTTCGACGTCGACCTCGGCCTCGGCGTCGGGTTCGGCCTTGTCGACGCTGACTTCGACGCCGTTGTAGCCGTCCTTAGGTCGACCGGCGATGCGGAGGACATCGCCCACGTCGAGCTGGCCGTACTGTTCGCCTTCGGGGTCGCCGACCGCCGAGATCGCCTGCTGGTCCCACATCGAGATCCGGATGCGACCGGTGCTGTCGGCGACCTCCATGTTGACGACGTAGCCGTCCTCGGCGTCTTCGTCGTCGCGTTCAAATTCTCTGAGTTCGCCGATCGAGACGATCTTGCCGAGGAATTTGACTTCGTCCATCCCCGGCTCGATGTCGGCGATCCCGTTTACTTCCTCGTCTTTGAGCTCGTGTGCGATGAGCATGGCCGCCGTCTCCTCGTCGGCCAGCCCGCCCATCTGTTCGACCTTGTCCTCGACGGCCTCCTGGAACTCTTCGAGGGGCACGTCGGTGTCGAGGTCGTCGTAGACGTCCGCTATGACACCCATAAGTATACGCTGAGACAGGGCCAGACCGCGCATAAGCGTTGTCCTTGCGACGGTTCGACGGGGCTGTCGACCCGTGCCGATCGCCCCTGTCTTGCTTCATCACTTGGAGGTGCGTTGGGTGTGAACTCTAGCATACGGCTCGCTGTGTCGGGATCGGATAAAAACCTCCGGCGCGGTCGGTGCGGCGGCTGTCCAACGTTGAGCCCTCGGTGGGGTCGGCTGTGGGCGTGCCGTGTCGACAGTCGCCACGGAGCCGCCGTACCGTAACCGTCTTAAGTTGACCGCGGGTATCAAGAGATGAGTCCCGTTAGGGTAGTGGACTATCCTATTGGCTTGCGGAGCCAGTGACCGGAGTTCAAATCTCCGACGGGACGTTCGTTCTTTCGGACTGCTTCGCTTCGCTCAGCAGTCGCTCAGTCACTCACGTCCCGTCTTGCTCCACGCTCGTTACACTCGCGTGGAACTCCGACGGGACGTTTCTCTGCAGCACAACACCGCTGAGCGGTGTATATATTCTATTATTCTGCAACTACGCCGTCTCTCGCACAAACAGCCGACAGTAGTCGACGCCTACCACGTCACGCCAGCCGCCAACAGCCCGGCGTCGACGAGCAGTAGGAGGGCAACGCCCTCGGCGGCCAGAAAGATCGGTCGCGTCGACTCGACTGCGGTGTCGACATCGGCGGCCGATGCCGAGCCGCCGAGGCGTTTGCAGCCCATCTCGACAAGCCCGGTCAGGACGAACCACAGCACCAACATCGCCACGACGAGCTGGCCACGGCCGGTACTGAAAAGCGACTCCGCGGTGTACCCCGTGCCCGCGAGGTGGCCGCCAGTCGCCACGAAGACGACCGCGCTGATGCGTGTCAGCCACGACAGCCGGGTCGAAATCGTCTCCATCGCAGCCGACGAGATCGAGCCAGCCGTCGACGCCGGAAGCACCGCCCCGACGACGAACAGCACACTCCCGGTCCAGAGCCCGGCGAATAACACGTGCACGACCTGCATCACCGAATCGATGACTGTCATACTGGCTGATTGGTCGACAGCCGGATATATGTCGTTGGTCGACGCCGACTCTCGGGCCGGTGGCAGGAGTTTGGTAAACATATCTTTCTAAATCCCAAAAAAGCGTTTCCACAACGTCAAGCTTTAAGTGGGTGGCGACTGAATAAACAGTTGTTATGAGCACGCAGAAAACCGTCCGACAGCAGTTCGGCAGCGTCGAAAAGTCCGAAGCGCTTCGGCTCGACGAGGACAAAGCCGAACAGATTATCGACGCGCTGAACACCGATCTGGCCAACGCCTACGTCCTCTATCACCAGATCCACAAACACCACTGGAACGTCGAGGGTGCGGAGTTCCGCGACCTTCACTTGTTCCTCCAGGAGGCCTACGAGAACCTCGAAGCCGGAGCCGACATGATCGCCGAGCGCGCCCAGGCGATCGGTGGCGTCCCGATTGCGGGGCCAGCCAATCAGGAAGAACGAGCCACCATCGAGTTCGAAGGCGAGGACGTCTACGACATCCGGACCTCGCTCGAAAACGACATGGAAGCCTACGGCGACATCATCGAGGGGATGCGCGAGCACATCCAGCTGGCGGCCAACCTCGGCGACCCGACGACCGAACACCTGCTCAAGGAGATCCTCACTGACATCGAAGAGGACGCCCACCACATCGAGCACTACCTCGAAGACGACTCGCTCGTCCTCGAATCGTCGACGCACTAAGCGCTCGAACACAGCACGGACGGTCGACGGAATCCCGCCACTGTTTCCTATTTTTAAAAATCGATAGCGACAGCCGGATCTGGGTGCCCTGTCGACTGTCTGGGGCCGATCAGTGCTGCAGTTTCCGGCGAAGGTCGTTCGCAGTGAGCGCGCCCTGAATAAGGTAGGAGGCACCCGAGTATTTCGGCGCGATGACTGCCGCGCCGAACAGGAGTGCCGCGCGCTGTTCGTCCCCGTTCTGGAGGGCGTGACCGGACTGCACGAGCAGCGACACCGTATTTAATTGTTTGAGTCGACTCTCGCTGAGCAGTGTTTCGACCGGGGTTGCGGCGGACTGGAGGGGCATGACACATCGACCTCCGCCTCGACAAGGGAAAAACCGCAGGACAGCCCCGACCTCGTGACACTCAATCGGTCCGGGGAATCGCGTAGGCACCCGCCACGAAGAAAACCACCGCGAGCGCGGCGAGGATCAGCAGATTGCCGAGATACGGGTCCCCTGCCGCAGGCCCGTAGGTGAGCGTCCGCACGCCGCGGGCGAAGTAGGTCAGCGGCGAGAGTTCGACCAGCGGGCCGAACCAGCCGGGCAACTGGTCGAGGCTGATGAACGTATCCGAGAGGAAGAGTAGGGGCAGCGCGATGGTGTTACTCGCGGCGATGACGCCGTCCTGGGAGTCGGCCAGTCGACCCAAGACAGCGCCAAACCCACAGAACAGGATCACTGCCAGCACAATAAACGGCACGAGCAGCGCCGACGAGCCGGTAATCGGGATCGAGGCATCAGTCAAGAGCACGACGAGCCCAAGGATGAGCAGGCTGGCCAGCCCGATGATGACGGTGTTGACAGCCGTGTGGGCCACGAGCCACTCGGTCCGACTCAGCGGCGTGGTCGCCAACTTCTCGAAGCGGTTGTCGTCGCGGTGCCGGGCGATCTCGCTGCCGACCCGCGACAGCGGCGTAAACAGCACGACCGTCGCCAGATAGCCGGGGATGTAGTAGGCCGCCGGTTCGGCAAAGAGGCCGCCGTCGGTCGGCTGGGTCCGGACCAGCGCGCCGAAGATCACGACTAAGATTACGGGGAAGAAGAACGTAAAGAAGACCGCGGTCCGGCGGCGGAGGAACGAGTGCCACGCGGCGACCGCCTCCGATCGAATCCGTCGACCGCGGCTCATTGGTCGCCTCCTGCGGCGGCACGCTCGGTCGGCCCTTCGGCTTCCCCCTCGGTGATCGCGCTCGCTCCCGGCGTCATCGCGCCCTCGAAGCTCTCGCCGGTGAGCTGCAGGTAGACGTCCTCCAAACTCGGTTCGGTCCACGTCAGCGAGTCGTAGCTGATGTCTGCGTCCGAGAGCACGTCGACTGCCTCGCCGATATCGACCGGCGAGACGCCGTCGACGACGACCTCACCCGGGCTGGCCGTCGCCGTGAAGTCGGCCGCCGTAAGTGCCGACGCCGCCGCGTCGCTGGCGTCGGTCCCGATCACGAGCCGACTCCGGCCGCCGTGGTCGGCGATCAGATCGTCGGGCGTGCCGACCGCGACGAGTTGGCCGTCCTGGAGCAACCCCACACGATCCGAGAGCCGCTGGACCTCGGCCATCGAGTGGCTGGTGAGCACGACTGTCGTCCCACCGGCCGCGAGCGATTCGAGCAGTTCCCACAGCGCGCGTCGACCCACGGGATCGATGCCGGTGGTCGGCTCGTCCAAGAAGAGTAGATCCGGATCGTTGACCAGCGCGGTCCCGACACAGACCCGGCGCTGTTGGCCCCCAGAAAGCGTCTCGTACCAGCTGTCGGCCGTTTCGGTAAGCCCCACGTCCGCCAGCACGGCGTCGGTGTCGCGGGCGTCGTCGTACAGTCCGGCGTAGTAGTCGATCATCTCCCGGGCGGTGAGCCGCGCGGGCGGCGAAAACGACTGCGGCAGCAGGCCGATCCGCTCGCTGTCGACGGCGGTCGGCTCCTGTCCGAAGATTCCGATGTCGCCCGTCACCGGCGTCGTCCCGGTGAGCGCCCGGATGAGCGTGGTTTTTCCGGCTCCGTTCGGGCCGATCAGGCCGAACACCTCGCCTTCGGCCACCGTGAGGTCGACTCCATCGAGCGCAACGGTGTCGCCGTAGGTTTTGCCCACTCCAGTGGCGACGACAGCCTCGTTCATACCGGCAGTCGGGGGGGTTCGGGCCTAAAAATTCCGTTTCGCCGGTCGGATATTCCTCTGGGAGCCGAACCAGCTATACTGCTTCGTTACAAAGGGGGTGATGATGGACCGTCGGGCGATACTCTCGACTGTCGGCCTCCTCATGCTGATAGTCATTGTTATCGCGGTTGGATTCACGGTCAGCCTCGCTATTTTCCTGTAGCGACCGGCCACCGAAAATATCCCACGGCACCCCCGACGGGATGTGTTTTTGGTTCCGTAGCTCCGAGACTGAGTATGACCGATTCGACACGACGCGAGCGGCTCGCCGAGACGCTCGGCGCGGAGCCAGCGACCGCCAGCCAGCTCGCCGACGAGCTCGACACGCCGGTCTCAACCGTCTATCAGGATCTCAAACACGTCGCCCGCTCGGTCCGCTACGACGAGGACAGCGAGTTTCTCGTCGCACCGCCCGAATGCAGCAGCTGCGGGTTCAACAACTACGACGACCCGGTCAACTACCCCTCGCGGTGCCCGGAGTGCCGCAGCGAATCCATCGAGGAGGCCGTTTTTAAAATAGAGTAGCCCGTAACGACCAGCAGTCAGGCCGGGGTTTCGACGCCGAGTTCCTCGAGCAGTGTCTCGGCGGCGGCCGCCGAGGATTCGGGGCCGCGGGCGGTGATCAGGTCGCCGTCGACGGTGACGCTTGTTTCCGCATCGAGTTCGGCGTCCCAGTTGCCACCGGCCTTGATGACTTCGTCCTCGGTCAGATACGGCAGTTTCCGGCCGTCAGGCATCAGGTCGTTGTCGTCGACGATGTCGACCTCCCACTCGTTGGGGAACCCGGTTACATCGCGGCCGTCGACCAGATACTCGCCCGAGTCGTCGTGGGTGAAGCCGAGCAGGCCGACCGCGTGACAGACGACCAGTGCCGTCCCCTCGTCGCCAGCTACGGCGTCGGCCAGCAGTTGGCGGGCGTGGCGGTCGGTGTTGATGTCCCAGGCGGTGCCGTGGCCGCCGGGGAAGACGACCGCGTCGTAGTCGGCCGCGTCGACGGTGGCGATCGGCTCGGGGTCGGCCAGTCGCTCGTCGTTGTTGTCGCACTCCGTGACCCGGTTGGCGACCTCCTTGCCCACCGCCTCGGGGTCGATCGATCGCTCGTCGACGACCGGCGGCTCGCCGGTCGGGGTTGCGACCGTTGCGTCGACACCTGCCTCGTCGAGTGCCAGCAGCGGTTCGATACATTCTTCGCCCCAATAGCCCCGCTCGCTAACTACGAATAGTGCGTTCGTCATGCAATCGGTATTGGGACTGAAGCCGCAAAAGGAACCGTGTCGACGGCGTGGACTGTTCAGTCAGCCGAAACTCGGTTTCAGGCGTTCGGGACGGCGGCGTCGAGCGCGCGGCGGGCCTTGTCGATCTCGGTCTGGACGATGAACGTCTCGTCGGAGCCATGGTCGACGACCGCCTCAAGGGCGCGTTTGGTGCCGATCTGGCGAAGTGCCCACGCGGCCTGTGCGCGAACGTTCGAATCCTCGTCGGCTTTGAGGGCTTCGGAGAGGGGTTTGATCGCTCGCGTGTCGCCGAGCAGGCCGAGCGCGCGGGCGGCCTGTGGTCGGACGTTGTCGTTGTCCATCAGGAGCTTGTTCGCCAGCGGCTGGACGGCTTCCTCGTCGCCGATTTCGCCGAGCGCGCGGAAGGTGACTTTCTGAAGTGCGGGATCGGAATCGGCGTCGACGTACTCCACGAGGGTCTCTACTGCTTCGGTCGCGCCCATCTTGCCGAGGATCTTGATCGCCGTTTTGTCGCGCTTGCCCGCCAGCTGAAGCATCTCGTCGATGGCCTCTTGTGTTGCTGCGACCGGGCCCATGCGGGCCAGCGTGTCGAGACAGTGTTCCTCCATGAAGTCCGAATCGAGGAGGTCGTAGGCAAGCAGGACCATCTCGGTGTTGCCGCGATCCTCGTGTTCCTTGAGCGCGGCCCACTCCGGCGGGTAGTCCTTGATGTGGCCCAGCACGTCGTAGTAGCCTTCCGCCCGGAGGGTCTCCCGGACGGTCAGATCCGACCACTCTTGGGCCTCGTCGAGATCGGCATCGAGGGTGTCGACGGCTTCGACCAGCGATTCGAGCGTTTCGCTGTCCTCGTCGGGGTCGAGGTCGGCCTTTGTGACCGCGGCCGCGCTGTCGCTGAGTGCGTCGAGTGCGCTGTCGAGGCCGGTCACCGCGTCGTCGACCGGCGAATCCAGGATCTCGCCGACTGTCTCGGCGAACGCCGCGACGGCGTCGACGACCTCGCCTTCGCCCTGGTCGGTCCAGTCGCCGTCCTCGATGGTCGGCTTGGCCGCCTCGATGTCGTCGGTGACATCCTCGGCGTAGGGACCGCGCTGGGCTTCTAAGTTGTCGCGGTACTCCTCGATCTGGGATTCGAGTTCGTCGGCCGGACTCTCCTCGTCTTCGTCGTCGGGAACCGGCAGTTCCGATTCGTCGAGTTCCGACTCGATGTCGTCGAGGTCGGCCTCGATGTCGTCGAGATCGGCCTCGGTCTCGGCGGCCTCCAGGGCCTCGCCGACGGCCTCCAGTCGCTCGCTGAGGCTGTCGACAGTCTCGGCTTCCTCGTCGCCGTTGCTCATATACGCTCTCTCCGTGCGTCTCTCAAAAGAGCGTTTCCATTCCGTAGCCTCCGGTCCCGCGGCGATCCCTCTACCGGAACAACCGCGTCACGAGCAGGTGGTAGTCCTCGTGGGGGTCGTAGCCGCGGAACAGCAGGCTGTTTGTCATCACGCTCACGCTCGATCCGGCCATCGCTAGCCCTGCCAGCGCCGGGTTCAGCAGGCCCAGCGAGGCCACCGGGATCAGTACCGCGTTGTAGCCCAGCGCCCAAAACAGGTTCTGCCGGACCTTCGAGAGCGTCGCCTCCGAGAGACGGATCGCCTTCAGCACGTCGGCGGGGTCGTCCCGCATCAGTGTCACGTCGGCGCTCTCGATGGCCACGTCGGTCCCCGAGCCGATCGCCACACCGATGTGGGCGGTCGTCAGCGCGGGGGCGTCGTTGACGCCGTCGCCGACCATCATCACCCGGCTGCCGTCGGCCTGCAGGTCGTCGACCTCGTCGGCCTTGTCCTCCGGCAGGACTTCTGCCCGGACGTTGTCGGGGTCGATCCCGACCTCTTTGGCGACCGCGCTCGCGGTCCGTCCGTTGTCGCCGGTCAGCATGACGACCCCGAGGCCGCGCTCCTGGAGTTCGGCGACGGTCTCTTTGGCGCTTTCGCGGACCGTATCGGCCGTGGCGACGACACCGACGAGTCGCCAGTCGGCTTGCGGCTGATCGCCGCTCCCGTCGCGGTTCTCGCTGCGCTCTGAACCGCGCACGGCGACGAGCATCGCCGTTTTACCTTCGCTTTCGAGTCGTTCCATTTCCGCGGCGGCCGGTTCGGGGTCGATCCCGTTGTCGGCCATCAGTTTGCGGTTGCCGACCAGCGTCTCTCCGTACTCGCTTTCAGCGCGGACGCCGTGGCCCGGCACGTTTTCGAACTCCTCGGCCTCGGCGACGTCGATGCCACGCTCACGGGCAGCGTCAACGATCGCCTCTGCAAGCGGGTGTTCGGAGCCCGATTCCGCGCTGGCGGCCGCCCCGAGGACAAGCGATTCGTCGACCGGTGGCGCACCGACTGGCTCCGCATCGTCGACGCGCTCGGCGACGCCGCCGTCGGTTGCGGGCTGGTCGAGAGCCACGACATCCGTGAGTTCCATCTCGCCGTGGGTCAGCGTCCCCGTCTTGTCGAAGACCACGGTGTCGATGCCGCGGGCCTTTTCGAGGATGTCCGCGCCCTTGAACAGGACGCCGTTGGTCGCCGAGATGGTCGAACCGACCATCGTCGCGGCGGGCGTCGCCAGTCCGAGCGCGCAGGGACAGGCGATCAACAGCGCGCTGGCGAGGACGATCATCGAGAACTCCACCAGTGGGACGCCACCGGCCACGGGACCGCCGCCGACGGGCGACCACAGCGGCAGCGACTCGGCGAGGCCGAACAAGGTGTCCGGAAACAGATACCACAGCGTCGCCCACAGCAGGGCGTTGGCGATCACCGCGGGGACGAAGTAGGCGCTCACGCGGTCGGCCAGCCGCTGGATATCCGGCTGGCGCGCCTGAGCCTCCTTGACGCGTTCGACGATCTGCTGGATCGCGGTGTCCTTGCCGACCCGCGTCGCCTCGACGGTCAGCACGCCGTTTTCGTTGATCGTCGACCCGACAACCTCGTCGCCCTCGCTTTTTTCGACCGGGACGCTCTCGCCGGTCACCATCGACTCGTCGACCGCGCTCTCGCCGTCGACGACGACGCCGTCGGTCGGCACGCGCTCGCCCGGTCGGACTTTTAGGTGGTCGCCGACCGCGACATCGGCCAGCGGGATCGTCTCCTCGCTGCCGTCCTCGCGGATGATCGTTGCTTCCTCGGCTTCGAGTTCGAGCAGTGAGCGCAGGGCGTCGCTGGCCTGGGCCTTCGAGCGGGCTTCGAGCCAGTTGCCGAGGGTAATGAACCAGAGGATGAACGCCACGGCCTCGAAGTACAGCCCACTTTCGACCGACAGCAAGCCCAACAAGACGACCGTACTGTAGATGTAGCCGACCGAGGTCCCCATCGCCACCAGCGTGTCCATGTTGGCCTGGCCGTTGTTGACCGCGGCGTGGTAGGCTCCGACGAGGAACTCTTTGCCGAGGGTCGCCATCAACAAGGTGGCGAGGCCGAACTCGATCCAGCCCAGCGGCACCCCGGCAATGGCCTGCGGCAGGAACTCGCCGACGAGCATCTCGGCCATCACGAACCCGAACGGGGCGGTCAGCAGCCCGCCGAAAACGACGAGTTTCCACTGTTTTTCCATCTCGCGTTGGGCGACCGACTCGCGTTCGGTTCCCGCTTCGTCGTCGCCCTCCTCGGGTCGCACCGGTTCGTAGCCCGCCGCTTCGATGGCATCGTAGATCGCCGAAAGGTCGGTGTCGATCGGGTTGTACTCGATGGTCGCCTCGTCGGATGCGAAGTTAACCGTCGACTCGATGACGCCCGGTACCGACTCGGTTGCGTCGGCGACCGCCGCCGAACAGGTCGAACAGGACATCCCGCCGACCTCGACCGAGAGCGTCTCGGCGACCGGCTCGTAGCCCGACTTCTCGACCGCTTCGTAGATCTCACCGAGACTCACCGCCTCGGGGTCGTAGGTCACCGATCCCTCGTCGGCGGCGAAGTTGGCACTCACCTCCTCGATACCCGCGAGGGAGCCGACTGCCTCCTGGACGTTGCCCACGCAGGTGGCACACGACATCCCTTCGATCTCCAATCGCGTTGTTCGACTCATGGGTGTATATACGGGTCCCTATTTCATGCGGATTGTGGTTTCAAAACGAAAGCAAAAACGGCATCCGACTTTCGATCATACGGCTAAAAAGCCCTCAGAATCAAACCCTTTCAGGTGATGCGGTCGAGTTGCAGCGAGATCCCGCCGACACAGAGCAGCAATACGACGAGATTGAACGCCCCACGGAAGAAGACGCGGTACTCTCTGGCGATCAGTTCGTTAATGATCCCGCCGATAGCGCTGTACAGCTGGACCGCCGAGACGAGCGCGAACAAGACGAGCCCCGCCAGCGCGAGGTAGTTGAGGACGGTGCGGAGGTCCCGCGAGCCGAACACGGAATCCGTGTTCGCTCCGCCATCGCTTCGCAGGTGGGTCGGTTCGGCTCGGTCTGGATCGTGGCTCTCGTCAGTCATTGTCCTGGGGTCGTCGGTCGTTGGTGTGGCTGTCTCGTCGCTCATGTCGACCGCCTCCGGGCCAGCAGTGCCGTCGCAAGCACGGCGATGAGGCCGACAGCGACGCCGAAGCCGGGCGTCTCTTCACTCGTTCCATCCGCCTCTCCCCGGTCGCGACTCATCTCTTCGCCAGGCTCCGACTCGAAGTCCGAGGCCTCGAAGGCGACCTCTTCCTCGGTTTCGTCGGCGCTGATCCGCTCGCTCGGGTCGAGGTTGGCAACGCTCTGGGCGGAATCAACGTGAACCCCATCGCGCCAGAGGACAGCGTCGACGTAGTAGTTGTACTCGTTGGGCACCGACACCTCGGCGTCGACGGTCGCGGTGCGGCCGGCGCGAATATCGCCGACAGGGACGGTCACGCGGTCGGCGACGACGTTCGATTCGGCCTGCCGGGCGGTGAACGTCACTTCGAGATCGCTGGTCTGGGCGTCGCCCTCGTTCGTTAGTGCTCCCGAAAGGTCGAGTCGCACCTCGCTGTCGTCGCTCGATCCGATGGCGACCGACACCGGTTGGACCGCGCCCGTCTCGGCGAACTCGACGTTCGATTCGGCGTAGGCAGGCGTCAGGGCTTCAAGGCCGCTAACGCTTCGTCTGGCGACATCCACGCGCTCGCCGTCGCGGAAGACGATCGTCTCGATCGCGTAGCCGCCCTCGCGGTCAACGGTGAGATTGGTCCGGACTGGCGTCTCACGGTCGCCTTCCAAGGAGCCGACATCGACGCTCCGCTCGGTTGCGACGAGGTTCGACTCGCTGTCGGTCGCCCGGAACAGGACGGTCACGTTTTCGGTCGGGTTTCCGAAGTGGCTGAGTCTGGCCTCGACCGCGAGCGTGGCCGTCTCGCCGGTTACCTCGCCCGGCGATATGGGGACCTCTTCGATGTCGAGGTTCCCCGGCCGGAGGTCGTCGGTCGGATCGGCCATGGCGTCGGGAACTGCCACGGCGGCGACACCCGAGGCGACGACCACGACGATGGCCGCGGCGACGACTGTCTTTTCGAGTTTCATGTCTCCCCGGTTATCTGTTGTTTATAAATGCTTTGTGAAGAATCAAAGGGGCGCTGCGAGGCGGTTCGGTGCCGCCTACGCGCCTTCTTGCAGCCGTTCGAACCGGTCTTCGAAGTTCGACAGACAGGAGCCACAACAGAAGTGGTACTGGGTGCCGTCGATGACGGCCGACTCGCCCTCGCTGGTGACCGCGTTGCCGCACTCGTCGCAGTCGACCGCGAGCTGGGCCTCGCCGATTCGGGGCGTCCAGGAGGCATCCGACAGCAGACTCACGTCGATCTCCCGGAGTCGGTCTGTGTCGACGCCCGCAAGCAGGTCGTCGACGCCGTCCGGGCCGAGCGTTGCGTGGATGACCACGCGCGCGTCAGCAGTCACGTACAGGTGTTCGATCCGCTCGCGGCCGCGGAGACTGTCGGCGACCGCCTCCGTTTGGCCGGGGTCGACCGAGAGGTCGACGAGCACCGCCACGCCGTCTCGGAGCATCGAACTGTCGAGATCCAGCGTGAATCCCTCGATGACGCCGAGGTCTTCGAGGCGGTCGATCCGGTCGGCGACCGCGGGCGGCGAGAGGTCGACGTGGTCGGCGATCTCACTGTAGGGACGCCGGGCGTTCTCCAGGAGAAGCCGAATAATTGTCCGGTCGGTGTCGTCGAGGTCGCGCATGGGTCGACCCACGTAACCGACACCAGTGTCGCTTACGATCCGACTTTGGTTTCGAAACTCGATCCGCGAAGTACCCGCATCTTACAATCCGTCACCGTCGAGGATCACCCGACAACACTGTTCGGCGGCCTCGATGTGGTCGTCCGCGATTTCGTCGCCGGTTTCGGCGGCCGACTCGAGCAGGTCGGCGGCCTGCCGGACGCGCTTGTGGCGCGTCTCGCTGTCGAGTCCCTCACTCGCTGCATCGCGGGCGACGGCTTCGGCTTCGCCGAGCCACCGGTTCGTTGCCGGTGGGACCGGTCGCTCGGCGGTCGCGGTGAGGTGATCGGCCAGCGCGTCGATGGCGGCCCGCGGGTCGGTCGGCACACGGGATGGGTCGGTGGGCATACGAGACCGTTCTGTGAGCCGCCGTGTAGCCCTTTCGCCGGTCGGGGCGTTTCGTGTCGCTGTCATCACCTTACTTATATGCGTGGGGTCGAGAAGGGCGACTAGTACGATGACTGAGATGCCCACAGTCGGCCGACGGCGGCTGCTCGAACTCACTGGTGTCGGTACTGGAGTCGCTGTTTCCGGTTGTATGAATCAACTCGGCGGCGGTGGCGACGGCCGACAGGTGACCGTCTCGATCCAACCCGATCAGGAAACACTGCAGGCCCGCCAGCAGGAACTCCAAGAGGAGCTGCTGGCCGGGAATATCTCCCAGGCGGAGGCCCAACAGCAGTACCAAGCGACCCAACAGGAGGCCCTCGCCGACGCGGTCGACACCGCCGAGGACGTGTTCGCCTCCTCGGATATCAGTATCGAAGACCGGATCGCCGAACAGGGGCTCCTCTTGGTCGCTGGCGGGGATTCGGACATCCTCGACAGCCTCGATACGGACGTGGTCCAACTGATCGCCGCCGGAAGTCTCTTCGAGCAGGCACGGGCGGCCCAGGAACAACAGCAGCAACAGCCGACACCCCAGCAACCCCCCGAGACGAACGAGTCGACCGACACTCAGTCGACCGAAAACGGCTCGACAACCGAGTAGCCGACCGTTTGGTGACGGATTCGTCCCCGACACGGACCCTTTTTGCGTCTCGCTGGCCCAGTAGCCGTATGAACGATCCCCTCGCCCGCAACCGCTTGGATGACGAGGCCAGCCCGTATCTCCGGCAACACGAGGACAACCCGGTCAACTGGCAGCCGTGGGACGACACCGCCCTCGAAGCCGCCAAAGAACAGAACAAACCGATCTTCCTGTCGATCGGCTACTCGGCGTGCCACTGGTGTCACGTCATGGAAGAAGAGAGCTTCGAGGACGACGCGGTCGCCGAGCGTCTCAACGAGAACTTCGTCCCAATCAAAGTCGACCGCGAGGAGCGGCCCGACCTCGATAGCATCTACATGACGGTCTGCCAGCTCGTGACGGGCCGGGGGGGCTGGCCACTGTCGGCGTGGCTCACCCCCGACGGCAAGCCGTTCTACATTGGGACCTACTTCCCGCCCGAGCCGCGGGGCCAGATGCCCGGCTTCAGCGACCTCCTGGACAGAATCAGCGATTCGTGGACCGACCCCGAACAGCGGGCCGAGATGAAACAGCGCGCCGAGCAGTGGACCGATGGCGCACGCGACCAACTGGAGTCGACACCGGACGAGCCCGGCGAGTCGCCCGGCACCGAGCAGCTCGATGATGCCGTTCGGGCGGCGCTCCGGTCGGCCGACCGGGAGTTCGGCGGCTTCGGCTCCGACGGCCCGAAGTTCCCCCAGCCCGGCCGGATCGATCTGTTGCTCCGCGTCTATGCCCGCAGTGGCACCACCGACGCCCTGGATGTCGCTACCACCACGCTGGACGGGATGGCGACCGGCGGCGTCTACGACCAACTCGGCGGCGGCTTCCACCGATACGCGGTCGACCGGGAGTGGACGGTGCCGCACTTCGAAAAGATGCTGTACGACAACGCCAGCCTCCCGCCGCTGTATCTGGCCGCCCACCAACTCACCGGCCGGGACCACTACGCTGACGTAGTTAGCGAGACCCTAACGTTCATTGACCGTGAGCTCACCCACCCCGAGGGCGGCTTCTACAGTACGCTCGACGCTCGGAGCGGCGACGAGGAGGGAACGTTCTACGTCTGGACGCCCGAGGAGGTCGACGACCTGCTCGACGACGAGGACGCCGCCCTGTTCTGTGACCGGTACGGCGTCACTGACGAGGGTAACTTCGAGCACGGGACGACGGTCCTGAACGTCTCCGCTACCGTCGAGGATCTCGCCGACGAGTACGACTTGTCGGTCGACGAAATCGAACGCCGTCTGGCTGACGCCGAGTCGACGCTGGCCGAGGCCCGCGAGGACCGCACCCGACCGCCGCGCGACAAGAAGGTCCTCGCCGGCTGGAACGGGCTGATGATCTCCGCGTACGCGACGGCCGCTCAGGTACTCGACCCCGACTACACCGACCGGGCCACTGCCGCGCTTTCCTTTATCAAAGACGAACTGTGGGACGCCGACAGCGGCCGACTCACCCGCCGATTCATCGACGGCGACACCAAAGGCGACGGCTATCTCGAAGACTACGCCTTCCTCGCCCGGGGTGCGTTCGACACCTACCAGGCCACCGGCGAGGTCGACCACCTGCAGTTCGCCCTCGAACTCACCGAGACGATCGTCGACGAGTTCTGGGACGCCGACGAGGGAACTATTTATTTCACACCGCAGCACGGCGAGCAGTTGGTGACCCGGCCCCAGGAGCTCGACGACCAGTCGACGCCCTCCAGTCTCGGCGTGGCGACCGACCTGTTGCTCGTTCTCGATGGGTTCGTTCCAGACGCCGACTACACCGAGATCGCCGGGCGCGTGCTCGAAACCCACGGCAACCGGATCAGCGGCAACCCGCTCCAACACGTCTCGTTGACGCTGGCGGCGGACCGCTACGCCCACGGCGGCGCGGAACTCACTGTTGCGGCTGACGAACTCCCGGCCGACTGGCGCGACGCGCTGGCCGACCGGTTTCTGCCCGGCGTCGTTCTCGCCCATCGACCCCTGACCGACGAGGGACTCGACGCGTGGCTCGACAAGCTCGGATTCGACGAGGCCCCATCGGTGTGGGCCGGACGCGAGGCCGCCGACGGCGAGCCGACCGTCTACGCCTGTCAGTCGTTCAGCTGTTCGCCGCCCGAAACCGAGATCGAACCCGCACTCGACTGGCTCGATTCCAACCGCTGAAACGCTGCTCGTAGCCGGCTCCTACCGATCCAACTATCCGACACGAAACCGATTCCCAGCCGCTGGGAGTCGTGCGATACCGTTAAAAATCGTCCCATGAACGCATAGATATGGCTGACCAAGCCAACCCGTTCGAAAGCCTACAGGAACAACTCGATGTCGCTGGCGAGTACGTCGACGTCCAGTCGGATGTACTCGAGCGGCTGAAACACCCCGAGCGCGTCCTCGAAACCACACTCGCGGTCGAACTCGACGATGGGTCCATCGAACTGTTCGATGCCTACCGCTCGCAGTTCAACGGCGACCGCGGACCGTACAAAGGCGGGATCCGCTATCATCCCGGAGTCACCCGTGACGAGGTGAAGGCACTCTCCGGCTGGATGGCCTACAAGTGCGCCATCGTCGACATCCCCTACGGCGGCGGCAAGGGCGGAATCGTCGTCGACCCCAAACAGTACAGCGAAGACGAACTCGAACGTCTCACACGCGCGTTCGCGGCCGAGCTTCGCCCCCTGATCGGCGAGGACAAGGACATCCCCGCACCGGATGTCAACACCGGCCAGCGCGAGATGAACTGGATCAAAGACACCTACGAGACCCTCGAAAACACGACCTCGCCGGGTGTCATCACGGGCAAAGCACTCGACTCCGGCGGTTCGGAGGGCCGCGTCGAGGCGACCGGCCGGTCGACGATGCTGACTGCTCGGGAGACCTTCGAGTGGCTCGGCCGTGACCTTTCGGAGGCGACCGTCGCCGTCCAGGGCTACGGCAATGCGGGCTCGATCGCTGCCCGACTCATCGACGAGCAGGGCGGGACGATCGTCGCGGTCTCGGACTCCAGCGGCGGCATCTACGACCCCGACGGGCTGGACGCCGAGGCAGTCGCCGACACGAAAGCCGAGACCGGCAGCGTCGTCGACCACGCCGCCGAGGAGATCAGCAACGACGAGCTCCTGACGCTCGATGTCGACCTGCTGATCCCGGCTGCGCTCGAAAACGCCATCGACGAGTCGCTGGCTCACGACGTGAGCGCCGACGTGATCGCCGAGGCCGCAAACGGCCCGATCACACCGAACGCCGACGAGGTCCTCACCGAGAAAGACGTCTACGTTGTCCCCGACATCCTTGCCAACGCGGGCGGCGTCACCGTCTCGTACTTCGAGTGGGTCCAGAACCGCCAGCGCTTCTCCTGGACCGAACAGCGCGTCAACGAGGAACTCGAACGCGTGATCACAAGCGCCTTCGACGACCTCGTCGAGACCTACGAGTCCAACGGAACGCCGAACCTCCGGACGGCGGCCTACGTTGTCGCTATCGAACGGGTCGTCGACGCCTACCTGCAGGGCGGCAACTGGCCGTAGGGACTGCCTAACTGCCGCTACTCGCTGGGTGCCTGCAGCTCTTTGCCGAGATAGGCGGCGATCGGCACCGCCTCGGATTCGACGAACCGCGCGAGTTCCTCGCCGTCTTGTTCGACGACGACGGTCGGAATGTACTCGATGCCGTACTCCTCGACGCCGGGGCCGGTTTTCGAGCCGTCATCTTTCTTTTCAACAGGGTAGTGTTCGACGTTCCCGAGGTCGACGCCTGCGGCTTTCAGCGCAGCCCCGAAATCCGGCAGCTGCTCTTGGCAGTCGATACACCAGTCGCCCCCCCAGACGTGGAAGGTGTAGTCGTCGGCTCCAAGCGCGGCGATCGACTCCTCGAATCCGGCAGGCTCCCACTCCGTACTCGGCTGCATCGTCTGTAACTCCATACACCCGCTTCGCCAGCGATCACCAAAACCTCCCCGGCTCTGTGAGTAGTCCGTGAATAACTACCTGTCTCCGTTAGGCGTTTAGGCTCCGGTAGAGAAGGACGACGCAATGGACCAAAGCATTCTCGACACCATCGGTTCGCCGCTTGTCGAAGTCGACTCGCCTGAGGGCGCGACGATCGCGGCCAAACTCGAATCGCGGAACCCCGGCGGCTCGGCCAAAGATCGACCCGCGCTGTGGATGATCGAAACCGCCGAGGAAGAGGGCACGCTCACACCCGGCGACACCATCGTCGAACCGACCAGCGGCAACACGGGAATCGGCATCGCCATGGTCGGCGCGGCCAAAGGCTACGACGTCCGGATCGTGATGCCCGCCTCGAAATCCCCCGAGCGGCGCTCGATCATGAACGCCTACGGTGCGGAGCTCGAACTCGTCGAAGGCGACATCTCCGATGCGAAGGATCGGGCCGACGAGATCGAAGCCGACGAGGACGCCGTCCAGCTCCGGCAGTTCGAGAACGCCGCCAACCCCCAATCGCACTACGAGACGACCGCCCCCGAAATCTTGGAGCAGATCGGCGATCGGACCGTCGACGCCCTCGTTGCAGGCGTCGGCACCGGCGGAACGATCACGGGCATCGGTCGGCGGCTCCGCGAGGCGTTCCCCGAGATGGAGATCGTCGCGGTCGAACCCGACGACTCGGCGGTGATTTCGGGCGAGGAACCAACGGGAGACAGTTTCCAGGGGATGGGGCCCGGGTTTATTAGCCCCAATCTCGACACCGAAATCATCGATTCGGTCGAGGTGCTGTCGGCCGACGCCGCCGAAGCCGAGTGTCGACGCCTCGCCCGCGAGGAGGGAATCTTCGTCGGCCAGTCCAGCGGAGCCTCGAACCTCGCGGCCAAACGCGTCGCCGAACGGCTCGTCGACGCCGGTATGGACGACCCGCTGGTCATCACGGTCTACTGGGACAGCGGCGAGCGCTACGTCTCGACCGGGATGTTCGACGCCGAGTAGCCGTCGGGCGCGGAATCCTTTTTATCCGGTAGTTGTTCTGTCGGCCCATGCAGACTCGTTCGATGGCCCTCGTCGACGCCTTCACAACTGACCCGCTTTCGGGCAACGCCGCCGGTGTAGTCCCCGACGCCGACGGACTCTCCGACGCCCAGTGTCAGGCGATCGCCCACGAACTCGCGGTCAGCGAAACCGCCTTCGTATCGTCGTCGGCCGACGCCGACCGACAGGTCCGGTATTTTACGCCGACACAGGAAGTCGACCTCTGCGGCCACGCCACGGTTGCAGCCCACGCTTTCCTCCACGACGAGGGGCAGCTCAGCGCTGGTAGCCACAGCCTAGCGACCGCTGTCGGCGTCCTGGAGACCGAGATCGACGAGGACGGCACCGTCTGGATGACACAGGATACGCCGACCATCGAGCAACAGGAGATCGACTACGACCGGCTGGCCGAGGCGCTCGGGTGCGAGGTCTCGACTCTCCAGGACGTGGGCGCGGATATCCCGGTCGCTCGCGCGTCGACCGGCCTCCCGGTGCTCGTCGTGCCGATCAACTTCCTCGAATCGCTCGGCGGCCTCCAGCCGGATATGGGCGCGATCGAAGCGCTTTCGGAGGAATACGATGTCGCGGGCGTCTACGTCTTCACGTTCGACACCTTGTCGGCTGATTCGACGGCCCACGGTCGGTTTTTTGCTCCCGCTGTTGGTGTCGACGAAGACCCTGTCACCGGCACCGCCAGCGGGGCCTGTGCGGCCTACTTCCACACGGCCGGGAGTGCCGCCTTCGACGACCTCGACGACGAACTCGTCTTCGAGCAGGGTGACTTCCTCGACCGGGCTGGCCGCGTTCGGGCGCGTGTCGACTATGAAACCGGATCAAGGCGTGTCTGTGTGGGTGGGCAGGCGGTGACAACAGTCGACGGAACGATCACAGTCCCCGAAGACGAGGCCGACGACATCATCGAGGCCTGAGCGTCTTATAACTGGCTAGCCAGTTGTCGGTCGCTAGTTAAGTTCGTTCCGTGTCGACCTCACGGCTGTTCGACCGAGTGCGATCTGGGTTTGTCGCTCGGTCGATCCCGTCTTCGGTCTCGACGATTTTGTCGAGGCGGTGTTCGAACTCCTCGTCGGTGAGTTCGCCGCGAACGTAGCGACCTTCGAGTTCGGTGACGGGGTCGACGGTATCGTCGTCGGTCTGTTGTGTATCGTCGCCGCGGAGCTGCTGAACGCCGAACCCGCTCATAAACAGCAGCACAAAAAAGGCAAAAAAGCCGAGAACTGCGTTGGCTTCGGCGAGGATGAAGACGGGCACGAGGAGCACCGACAGCACTGTGAGGCCGACGCCACCGGCCGCGAGAATCAGGAGTGCGCCGCCGAACGGATGGTCCTGGAGCCACGAGAGCCAGCGATCCATAGCCGACCATCCACGTGACAACTAATAGACGTTATGCTCGCTGAAATCAGGCCAGTTCCTGCTCGCGTTCGAGTTCGCGGAGTTTCTCGATCCGCTTTTCGGTCGGCGGGTGGGTGCTGGCGATCTTGCCGATGAAGCCCGAGCGGATCGGGATAATAAAGAACGCGTTCATTTCGGCCTGCTCGCGGAGGTCGTCCTGTGGCACCTTGTCCATCCGACCGCTGATCGACATCAGTGCGGAGGCCAGTGCCGAGGGGTTGCCGGTAATCGACGCTGCGCCGCGGTCCGCGGAGTACTCGCGGTAGCGGCTGAGCGCCCGGATGAGGAAGAAGGAAATCACCCAGACGACAAGCGAGGCGAGAATGGCCACGTAGACCGGGGCCTGGTTCCGGCCGTTACCGCCGAAGAGCCAGCCCCACCGGACGACGATAAAGGCGATCGTCGAGAGGAACGACGCGATGGTCATCACCATCACATCGCGGTTTTTGATGTGGGCGAGTTCGTGGGCGAGCACACCCTCTAACTCCTCTTGATTGAGCGTTCGCATGAGGCCGCTGGTGACCGCGACCGTCGCGTTCTCTTGATTTCTCCCTGTGGCAAACGCGTTCGGCACCTGTGAGTCGGCGATGGCGACCTGCGGCTTGGGCAGGTCGGCCTGCTGGGAGAGCCGCTCGATGGTGCGGTGGAGTTCCGGAGCCTCGCTTTCGTCGACGGTCCGCGCGCCCATGCTGTAGAGGGCCATCTTGTCGCTGTAGAAGTACTGGATGAAGGAGAACGCCCCCATCGCGATCACGATCCCGAGGAGGTTGGCGAACTGCGAGAGGATCCCTATAAAGACGAGATACAGGGCAACCAGCAGGAACATCGTGAGTCCCATCCGACCGCGCAGTCCCCAATCGGTCGACCATTGCATACCCACACGTAGCAGTTCAATCCGTTAAACCCTACCGGAGCCGACCGGGCTGTCTGTCGGCTGACAGCGTGGTCCGGGGCTATTTGCGCCTCCGGACCGAACCGTTGTGTGAGGTGTCCCCATGCCATTCACCGACCGGACAGACGGTGGCGAACAGCTAGCCGACCGACTGATCGAGGCGGGCGTCGAGACGGACCTCGTCTGTGCGATCCCCCGTGGCGGCCTGCCGGTCGGTCGGGCAGTCGCCGACCGCCTCGGCGTCCCCCTCGACGTCGTGGTCGCAACCAAACTCGGCGCGCCATCGAACCCCGAACTCGCTATTGGAGCCGTAGCTGGCGACGGCAGCTACTGGCTCAACGACGACCTCGTGAGCCAACTGCGCGTCGACGACGAGTATATCGAACGCGAGCGCGAACGCGAGGCCGAGACCGCCCGCCAGAAGGTCGCCGACTACCGCGGCGGCGAGCCGCTACCCGATGTGGCGGGCAAACGCGTAGTGTTGGTCGACGACGGTATCGCGACCGGGGCAACCGCGATCGCCTGCCTGCGGCAGCTGCAGGCCACCGACGCCGCGGCGGTGATCCTCGCGGTCCCGGTTGCGCCAGCCTCTGCGCGCGCTGATCTCCGCGATGAGGCCGACCGCGTGGTGGTCGTCGACGAGCCCCGGCCGTTCCAGGCAGTCGGCCGCCACTACCGAGAGTTCGGCCAGGTCACCGACGCCGAAGCCATCGATCTCCTCGAAGAGTGAGTGTGGCAGGCACTCACAGCGCCAGTCGGTGTCGCGGCGCTTAACCGGTCGACGGCCATACGAGCCCCTATGAGCGAGTCACGTGAGTTCTGTCCCCGGTGTGGCGACTCGGTCGCCGAGCGGGCCGAACCCCGCCCTGGCGAGCCGCGAAGCGGGGATTCGGTGCTCTGCGACGGCTGTTATTTCGAGGATTTCGATCTCATCGACGCACCCGACCGCGTGCAGGTCACGGTTTGTGGCCGGTGTGGCGCGGTCCACCGCGGCAACCGCTGGGTCGACCTCGGAGCCGTCGACTACACCGATGTCGCCGTCGACGCCGTCAGCGAGGCTCTGTCGGTCCACGTCAACGCCGAAGACGTCGAGTGGGGCGTCGAGCCAGAACAGGTCGACGAGACGACGATCCGGATGCACTGTTCGTTTTCTGGCGTCGTCCGCGGCACCCCGATTAGCGAGCAGCTAACCGTCCCGGTTCGGATCTCCAAGGAGGTCTGCGATCGGTGTGGCCGGATAGCGGGCGGCTACTTCGCGAGTATTCTCCAGGTCCGCGCTGAGGACCGTCCGGTCCGGCCCGAGGAGGCCAGCGAGGCAATCGAGATGGTCGAAACATATGTTGCCAACCGCGAAGCCGACGGGGACCGCGAGGCGTTTATCACCACGGTCGACCGGAGCAACGAGGCCGGGCCGAACATCAAGCTCTCGACGAACAAACTCGGCCAGGCGCTCGCGGGCCGGATCACCGACCGGTTCGGGGGGAGTGTCCACGACTACCCGACGCTCGTCACCGAGGACGGCGACGGCAACGAAGTGTATCGAGTCACCTTCGTCGCCCGACTCCCGAAGTACACCCCCGGCGACGTGATCGATCCCGAAGATGGCGATGGCCCCGTGCTCGTCACGAGTGCCCACGACCGTCTCAAGGGCACACGGCTCCGCTCGGGGGAGCGCTACGAGGCCAGCCACGAGGACGGTACCACCCCGGACGTAACGAAGATCGGCCGCACCGACGACGCGGTCGACACCACCGTCGTTACTGTTGAGGACGAACACGCTGTCCAGGTCCTGGATCCAGAGACCTACGAAGCCAAAACAGTCCGTCGGCCCGACTACTTCGAGCCCGACGACACTGTCCCCGTGCTCAAACACGGTACGACCGTCTATATTCTGCCGGAAGAGACTCTATAAGCGACCTTTTCTGTCCGTAATGGACAGCCATACTATCGCTGATCCAAACTGGTCCGTGATTGCAGATGAGTATCACGTGTGTACTTTTTAGGTAGGTGGCAACAGTCATAGACGGGAGTGTTCCGGACCACCGGTTTGTCGGTGGTTCGAGCCAGCTCCCGGTGTGGCCCTCGAGACGTGCCGACGCGGCTGCTGCGTCGTGGGGTGGGTCCGTAACACGGCTTTAGACGCAGCCCGCTCGGTGGTGTCTCGCCGGTGTCGACCGCGCTGTCATCTCGTGCCCCTCAGGGGCCGAGTTCCTGATAGGTCGTTCGAAGCGTAACCGGTGTCACGGATGCGACCGACGCGGCCTCACTCTGTGTGAGGTTGGCGTCGTTTTCTTTCGCTGCCGTATACAGACAGGCTGCCGCAACCCCGCTTGGGTTTCGGCCGTTGAGAATTCCCTCACGTTCGGTTCGGTCGGCCAACTCGTGAGCCCGGCGTTCGACCGCCGTCGACAGATCGAGTTGGTCGGCATACCGGGGGAGATACTCCCGCGGATGGGTTGGTGCGACCGGCAGGCCGAGCTCGCGGTTCAGCGCGTCGTAGGCGGCCTGAAACTCTTCGCGGCTGCTGTGGGAGGCCTCGGTGATCTCGTCGATCGTCCGCGAGAGCGACTCCATCCGACAGACTGCATACAGACAGGCGGCGACGAAGCCTTCGATCGATCGCCCGCGGAGCAGGTCTTCCTGTTGGGCGGAGCGGAACAGCCGACAGGCGTGATCCCGGACCTGCGTGGGCAACGACTTGTTGCTGACGACGTGTTTGATTCGCGTGAAGGCGTGGACCTGATTCCGGGTTCGTTTATCGCCCAGCCGGGCGCGGTTGTGTTGGCGACGGAGTCGGACGAACTGTCGGCGCTTGGCCGCACTCAACTCTGCGGTGTGGCCGATTTCTGTCGACAGCCCACGGTCGTGTCTGGCGTCGGTCAGCGGCGAGCCGGTCCGCTTGGGGTTCGTGTCGTCGTCGGCAAACGACCGCCACTCGGGACCACGGTCCAGCCGGTCGCTGTCGACGACGAGCCCGCAGTCTTCACACAGCTGTTCGTCGGCGTCGGTATAGATGGCACTGCCGCAGTCGGGGCAGCGTGCAGTCGTGGAGGGCATCGCAGCGCATACTTATCACTCAGTGACAGGTATAATGGTTATATAAATAACAAAAATTCGGGGTTGTCTGGATTTTTTATACGATGAATTGATAAAAGGCCGGGCGTTCGTCGCTTCGACTTCGTCGAGGCCTGTTCACAGAAGCAGCCTTGACCGACCGTTAGGCGTCGATCGTGGCGGCGATCTCATCGAGTTCCGCCTCAGAGAGGTCCGGCGAATCGATCGCGATGGCGTGGATCGGGCCGCTGTCGTCGCCCTCGAATCGGGGGATGATGTGGACGTGGACGTGGGGAACCTCCTGGCCCGCCGCTTCGCCATTGTTGATGCCGATGGTCGTCCCGTCGGCGTCGACTGCCTCCTCAATGGCGGGTGTGATCTCGTGGACCGTCTCGAAGAGATCCGCCGAGAGGTCGGCGGGCAGATCCTGGAGGTGTTCGTACGGTTCTTTGGGAACGACGAGTGTGTGGCCCCGCGCGAGCGGATGGGCGTCGAGGAACGCCAGCGTCGTTTCGGTTTCGTGGACGATTCGGGCCGATATTTCTCCGTCTCTGATCTTCTCGAAGATCGTTTTGGATGCCATACTCCCCGTATAGTCGCACTAATAAAGAACGTTGGTGGCTGACAGCTCACTGCGCGCTGCTCATGGGAGATGGCTGGCGAGCTGCTCGCGGTACGACGCAGCATCGTAACCAAGCCGCGAGCGCCACACTTCCTCGTAGGAAGGATGGAGGATCGGCAGCGTGGTGACGCCGAGGGTCGGACAGTCGACCGGCTGGCCGACTTGTTCGAGAAACTCCTCGACCGACCGATTCTCGAAGGCTAGCACCGAGATGGTGGCGTGTTTCCCGGTCGGGATCACGACCGCAGGCTCGACCCGGTCGATCTCGTCCCGAAGGTGGGGTCGACAGTTCTCGCGTTCGGTTGGCGTCGGGATCGCCCGCTCCCGGAGCTTCACCGACGACCTGCAGTGTCGCGTCCAACGGGCCGTTGCCCCACGAGATACAGTTCCGGGACTCGAAACGCCGGACAGCGACGACAGTCAGCGGTCAGGACGTGGGTATCTGTCGGGTGAGAAAGCGCCTCGCTTCGGTCGGTTGACTGGTCGTCAGTCATGATTTTTGCTCCGTCCTCGCGGTACTCGGTCGACCACGTCACTCGGTCAGTGGGAGTGCGATGCCGAAAACGAATACGGCGATCATCGCGATCACGATCCCACCGAACTCCATCGTGGTAAACAGCGTGTTCAGTGCGCCGGTGAGATCGCCGTACAGCAGGTGCCCCGCCTCTTCGCCGAGGAAGCCCAGCATGACCAGCAGGCCCCCACCGAGCACGCCGTTTTTCACCGTTTTCGAGTAGTCCAGATCTCCGTATCGTCCTGCCATACCTCCCGTTCTGCCGTGGATAATAAAAGGGATTCCGGCTCCGCTGCCCAGCTACTTACCGAGTCGCGCGGCGATTGCCGGAGCCACGCTTACGTCGCTGACCGCGCGTTCGAGGCTGTCAGTCCCGATGACGCGTTCGACCCCCGCGGCGGCGAGTTTGGTCCGTGCGGCCTCGGCCAACACTGGATGGACACACACCGCATAGACATCGCCCGCTCCGCGGCTGTTGAGCACCTCGATGGCCCCGCTCATCGTCCCGCCGGTGGCGATGATGTCGTCGACCACCACCACGTCACGACCGTCGACGGGTGCGTCGCTCGGCGTGAGTTCGATCTCGCCGGTCTCGTAGTCGCGGTCCTTCTCGAAGTAGTCGACTGCCCCCTCGCCGTAGGCGTCCCGCGTCGTCGTCGCCAGCTCGATGGCTCCCTCGTCGGGCGCGACGAACAGCGGATCCTGGAGATCGGAAAGCGGCTCGGCCAGCCCGGCGGCGGCGTCGATCGGCTCGGTCGGTACCGTAAAGAAGTCGGCGACGGCTGGCTCGTGTGGCTCGACGAGGAAGACCCGGTCGGTACCAGTACTGATCGCGCGAGCGGTCGCGCGCACCGAGATCGGTTGTCCCCGTTTGAACGCCTTGTCCTGGCGGGCGTAGCCAAGATACGGGATCACGGTCGTGATGTCGGTCGCCCCGGCCTCACGGACCGCGTCCTGCAGTTGGAGCAGTTCGATGTGGGCATCATTGGTCGCCGTCGAGGCGACGATAATCGCCTCGCTGTCCTCAAACTCGGGGACCGCAGCGAGGGTTTCGCCGTCGGCGAAGCGGTCGTAGGTCGGGACGGTCAGCGAGCCGACTCCCTCGTCGGCGAGCGCGGCCGCCAGCGCCTGGGATGTCGAGGCAGGGACGATCGTGGTCATACTCCCCCGTTTCCCGTCCCACCTAAACCCGGTTTCGGTGTGCGGCCGAGGTTACTTCTCGGATTGCCCCGGTCCAACAGCCAACCCGCTGACCCCGGCTACGCCGAGCAGTTGGTGTCGCCAGCCGTCGCCCGCGTCGACACAGAGCGTCCCGTTTTCGGTTATTGCGGCGACGATCCCGCTGCCGTAGGCGACATCGACTGCTGGCGAGCCGACCGGCAGTTCGTCGCTCTCCCACGGGCTGTCGACGACCGAGCCAGCCTCGCCCTCGGTGTGTCGCATGAGTCCCGAGGGGCCCATCGCGTGAGCATGGCCGTGGCCGTCGCTGGCGACACGGTCGAAGGCTCCCGTCTCGACGCGCTGCCAGCCGTTGCCGAGAGCGAACAGCCCGTCGGCGGTCGCCGCCAGCGGCGTCCCGTGGCCCGCAACATCTCGCACGTCCGAGAGTCCAACGTGTTCCAACCCGTCGTCACCGAGTCGGTAGACGCCGTTGCTGGCCGCGACCAGTTCGCCGTCGACGGCTCGGACACCCTCGGTCTCGCCCAGCCGGTGCCAGTCGCCGCCCTCTCTCGACCACTCGAAGACAGTCCCGGCGTCGGCGGCGACCGGCCCGCCCGGCCCCCAGCCGACAGTTACCGCCTGGTTAAATGTGTCCCCGAGCGGCGAAAACTCCCGCGACTGGACTGTCCGTGACTCGTCGTCGGTATCGGGTACGCTGTGGAGTACGTCGTTGTCGTCGTCGGTGCCGATCAGGACGCCGCGGTTGTCGACCGCTACTGTCTGGACTGCCCCACGGTGGGCGAGACCGAACTCGCCGATCTGGTCGGCCGAGACTGATACCTCGACGAGACCGGTCTCGCTGGCGACGAACAGCGCGGTCGTCCCGAACTTGCTGCCGAAAACCCGTTTTTCGGTGAGCGTCTGCATACAGGGGCTCGGCGGCCCACCTGCAAAAACCTCGCCGGTCGACGCCCAAAGAGATATCCGACGACTTAACCACCGTCGGCAGTAAGCTACCGTACTGTGACTGAGGTACTGTTGATTATCGGGGTGGTCGTAGCGATTTTCGTCGGATACAACATCGGCGGGTCGACGACGGGACCCGCATTCGGCCCGGCGGTCGGTGCCGGGGCGCTCTCGAAGACGCTCGCGGCCGGACTGATGACTGTCTTCTTCTTCATCGGCGGGTGGACCATCGGCCGCCGCGTCGTCGACACCCTCGGCACCGAACTGGTGACTAATCCGGATATCTTCACGTTGCCTGCCAGCATCACCGTGCTGTTTTTCATCGGGCTCGCGCTGTTCGTCGGCAACGTCTTCGGCGTCCCCGCCTCGACCTCGATGACCGCCGTCGGCGCGATCGCCGGGCTCGGACTCGCCAGCGGCTCGCTTGACTGGGCCGTCATGGTCAAGATCGTCTCCTGGTGGCTCGTCGCTCCCGTGATCGGCTTTTGGATCTCGGCGGTCATCGGCCGCTACTTTTATGCGACGCTCAACAAGCGGATCGCCCTTGCCCAAAGCGAGGGGAAGCTTCTAACCGTCGATCGGTCGGGGACGATCCCGGCGATCAGCCTCGGGCCGAACACGACCACACGGGAGCTGTTCGGCACCGCCGTTGTCATCGGGATCGGCTGTATTATGGCCTTCAGCTCGGGGACCAGTAACGTCGCCAACGCGATCGCCCCGCTGGTCGGCAGCGGGGCCCTCGAGATGAACACCGGGATCATCATCGCCTGTATCGCGGTCGGCATCGGTGCGTTCACCATCGCCCGCCGAACGCTCGATACGCTCGGCAGCGATATTACCCAACTGCCGCTGACTGCCGCAATCGTCGTCGCCACAGTCAGCGCCATCCTGGTGGTGGGGCTCTCGGCGATCGGCATCCCCGCGAGTTTCGTCGTCATCGCCACGATGTCGATTATCGGCCTCGGCTGGGGTCGGGCGACCCGAACAATGCGGGCCTCCCGGTCGGATATCTCCGAGAAGGCTGGCGAGACGCGGATGTCGGTCGGCTCGCTTGCGGCCGACACCGAAGGTGAATCCCTCCCACCGATCGGCGAGGAGGAACCCGCCGAGATCCCGAGTGCGTCGGATCTGTTCAACCCCGGTACGACCGCCCGCGTGGTAATTATGCAGAACGTCGTCCCGATGATCTCAACGGTCGGTGCCTACCTCGTCTTCCGGTTCGTTCCCGTCTTTGGCTTCTAGAACCCACGTTTTTCTACTCCGTCGCTCGCTTCGCTCGCTCCGTCGGAAAAACCTGGACTAAAACGTTCCTCGCTCCCGATGGTCGCTCGTCACGATTCACTAACTGGTGACTAACCGCACTGCGACTGCATCAAAAAAGCGCGTTACGCCAGCGGCGTCCGCTCGACGACTGTCCCGTCGACGGTCGGATACTGCTCGACGATCTCGCCTTCGGTTACGTCGCCCTCCTGGACCATCTCTTCGAGGAGCCACCACGCGAGTTCGACGTGGTCGGATTTGACAGTGTAGAACTCATCGGGGACGCCGAGTTCGTCGAGGCGGGCCTCCGACTCCCAGGCCTTGCCGTAGACGAGGGTGCCGTCGTCGGTGATCTCGTCGAACTCCCGACGAATGACTTTGGCCATCCGCTTGAGGCGGTTGCGGTGCTGGGCGGCGTCTTTGAACACGCTGGTACAGAAGTAGACGCGCTCGTGGTCGCCCATCTCCTCTAAGATCGCCTCCTTGGAGCCATCGACCGCCGACATGTGGCCCTCCTGGAGTTCGTACCCCTGTTCCTGCATCCGGCGGTAGTTCCCGTCGCTCATTTCAAATTCATTGATGTTGCAGAACTCCGCCGCGCCCTCGTCGAGGAACTCCAGGAACTCCTCTTCGGCGCGAATGCCGGGGATCTCGAAAGCGGGGGTTAGTCCTTCTTCGCGGGCGATGTGGAGGATTTCTTCCCATTCGGTGCCGTGCATCTCACCCCAGAGTTCGTACGGCGGATGGAACCGAATCTCGTCGAGTCCGGCTTCCGAGAGTCGACGCATGTTCTCGCGGCCGCCCGTGATGCCGGTATACAGGTGGGTGTGGTGGTCCTCGCCAAACTCGTCTTTTAAGAGGTTGAGGTAGCGACAGGTCTTTTCCATCGCCTCCTGCGGTTCCCCGCCGGTGATCGAGGTGCCCAGCGCGTCCATCCGGTGGGCCTCCTCGATGATGTCGGCGTCGTCCTCGACCTTGCGTTCGTTGGCGTAGACATCGGTGACGTTCTTGCGGTTTTCTCCCAGCGGGCAGTAGAAACAGTCCCGCTGGTCACAGTAGCCGTAGACGAAAAGCACCATCTTCCCGCCTTTGGCGCACTGTTCGCAGCCTTTAGAGATCATCAGTTGACTCTGTTACCGCCTGTGGCCACAAAAAGCGTCCGAAACAGCCACTGCCCGTGGGACTCGGTGTCGACCGTCCCCCGTGGCCTCGTCTCCCCCCGCCGGCCCCAGAAAAGTCTTAACGGAGTGCTCACCTATTCCTACACGAATGCTGCTCGTCCTCTGTGTCGACCTCGACGACGACGTTGGCCGGAAGACCGGCCTGTCGACGCCGGTCGTCGGTGCGGAGGCCGTCCGCGAGGCGGCGGTCGCGCTGGCGACGGTCGATCCCGAAGACTCCGACGTCAACGTCATGTTTCAGGGGTTGTCGACCTACGAATCGCTCCGCGAGGAGGGGATCGAGGAGGTCGAAGTCGCGGTCGTCACCGGGGTCGAGGGCAACGACGTGCGGGCCAACCGGACGGTCGGCGAGGAGATCGACACGACGCTGGCGGGCCTCCAGACCGGAGAGGAGGTCCGGGCGATCATCATTACCGACGGCGCACAGGACGAGTCGGTCGTCCCGGTGATCCGCTCGCGGATGCCCATCGACGGCGTCCGCCGGGTCGTCGTCCGGCAGGCCCAGAACCTCGAATCGATGTACTACACAATCAAGCAGGTGCTGGCCGACCCCGAAACCCGGGGGACCATTCTCGTCCCGCTCGGCATCCTCCTGCTCATCTACCCGCTGGTGGTCATCGCCGGCGTCTTCGATGTCGCCGGAGCGGTCGTCCTCGGGCTCATCTCGGCGCTCGTCGGGCTCTACTCGCTGTTCCGTGGACTCGGCCTCGAAGACTCCATCGACAACTCCGTCGACCGCGTGCGCAACGGGCTGTACGCCGGTCGGGTCACGCTGATCACCTACATCGTCGCCGTCGCGCTGATCATCGTCGGCGGCGTCCAGGGCGTCTCGATGATCGACACCGTCGAGTCGACCACGCCCCCGCCGCTGGAGATCGCGACTGCCGCGGCGGCGTTCGTCCACGGTGCCGTCCAGTGGTTCGCCGCCGCCGGTATCACCAGCAGCCTCGGCCAAGTCACCGACGAGTATCTCGCCGGGCGGTTCCGCTGGCGCTACCTCAACGCCCCCTTCTACGTGGTCGCCATCGGGATCGTCCTCTATGGGCTGTCGGGCTTTTTCCTGCCAAGCGTCGGCGGGATCGTCACCCTCTCGCTGCCCGATCTCGCGCTCGCGCTGACGATCGGCACGCTGCTGGGTGTCCTGAGCACGCTTACGTTTGCGATCGCCGAGTCGCGCTACCCCTCACAGCCCGAGGCCGTCTGAGTAGGCGGTGCCTAGTCGTCGGCCGCTGCGGGTTCGGTATGGTTGATTTCGTCGCCCAACAGCTCCAGGAACGCCGCGAGCCACTCGGGGTGATCGGGCCACGCTTGGCCGGTGACGAGGTTCCGGTCGCGGACGACGCCGTCGCCCCACGAACAGCCCGCTGCCTCGCACTCGGCGCGCACCGCGGGGTAGGCCGTCATCTCGTAGCCATCCAGTACGCCCGCCGCGGCCAGAATCTGGGGGCCATGGCAGAGCGAGGCCACCGGTTTGTCGGCCTCGAAGAAGTGCTGGACCGCCTCGATGACGGCGTCGTAGGTCCGGAGGTATTCGGGTGCGCGGCCACCGGGCACACAGAGCGCGTCGTACTCGCTCGGCTCTATGTCGGCCATCGTCGCGTTCAACTCGAAGTTGTGACCGCGGGACTCCATATAGGTCTGGTCGCCCCGGAAATCGTGAATCGCGGTTTTGACCGTCTCGCCGGCCTCCTTGTCGGGACAGACCGCGTCGACACGATGGCCGACCATCTGGAGGGCTTGATACGGAACCATAATCTCGTAGTCTTCGCCGAAATCGCCGACGATCATCAGGATCGATTTGCTCATGGGAACCACTGCACTGTACACTGTTTATAATGATAAATACAGTGTCAGAATCCATGATTGTCGACGGTCAGGATAGTGCTCGCTTGGCGGCAACCAACACGGCGATTCCGGCGACGATGACTCCGATCGTCGTCGGTGCGAGCCCGCCGGAACCCCACTCCCAGCCGAGGAACTGCGTCCCCACGATGGCGACGACGGCGACGAGCAGTCCGACCGTGGTGAGCAGGGTCGACTGACGGTCATCGCTAGCGACCATGTGTCATCCTCCGCGTCCGTTCGTAAAAGTATGTGCCGCGATCCAGGACTACCGGTCGGCCAGCAGCTCGCTGGCGGTCACCAGCGCGTCGAGTTCGAGGTCGTGTTCGGCGAGTCGTTCGGTCGCGCCCTCCTCGCGGTCGACGACCACCAGGACACGATTGATCTCTGCGCCCGCCTCTCGCAGCGCCTCGGCGGCGTCGATCGCGGAGTTGCCGGTGGTGGCGATATCTTCGAGCACGACGACCTCTTGGCCCTCGTCCAATTGCCCCTCGATCCGGTTGCCCGTTCCGTACTCCTTGGCCTTCTTTCGGGCGATCACGTAGGGCCGGTCGGTCTCGGTCGCGGTCACAGCGACGAGCGGGACCGCCCCGAGGGCAACGCCCGCGAGTTTCGGCTCGTCGACCTTCTTGGCGAAGGCCTCGGCGATGAGTTCCAGACAGTGGGGGTCGGTCTCGAAGAGATATTTGTCGACGTAGTAGTCGCTGGTACCGCCGTGGGAGAGTTCGAACTCGCCGTACTGGACCGCATCGGCATCGCGGAGCGCCGCGATGAGTTCCTGGTTCGTCATTGTCGGTGATCAGCAACCCGGCGGCTTAAACCGGGCGGATCTCGGTCCAGCGTCACTCCGCCGACAGCACGTGAACGTGCCGGACGAGCGTGCCGTGGACCCGCCGTTCGAATCGCCGGTCGACCGTCCACCCTGCCTCCCTCGCTTCCTCCTCCCACGACCGATCGGCGACCACGACCGCCCGGTTGGCGATCCGGCGGGCTTCCGCGAGTGCCCCGCCCACGAGGTCGGCGAGTTCGTGGCGGGCGATCTTCGACTGGCGGCCGTACGGTGCGTCGAAGACGACCGCGTCGGCACAGTCATCGACTACCGGGAGGGCGGTGGCGTCGCCGTGGATGATCTCGGCGTCGGCCTCGCCGACGAGCGCCGTTAAGTTCTCCCTACTGCCGCGAGTCATCTTCCACTGGGCGTCGACGCCGACTATCTCACTGCCGACCAGCGCCGCCTCCAACAGCAGGCCGCCGGTCCCGCACATCGGGTCGACGACTCTCGTGTCGGGTCCAGCGCCCGCGATGTTCACCAGCGCACGGGCGTCGAGGGGGGCCATGCTTCCCGGCTGAAAGAAGGGGCGGTCGGTCGGCCGTCGGTCGCCGTAATCCCGCTTACTTTCGGTGGCCAGCCACCCCAGCAGACAGGCGTCTCGCTGCTCGCCGTCGACCTCGCCCTCTGAAAACAGGACGCGGAGTTCGTGGTCGGGGTCATCGAGGTCGACCGAAAAGCCACGGTCGACAAGAACCGATCCCAGCCGCCGTTCGGCTGTTTGGGTACTACACCCGGTTTGACTCCGCACGTCCCGTGCGCGGACCGCGACCGAGCCGGTGCGGTCGAACGTCGCGGCTTCGAGTGCGAGTTCGGCCGCCTCGATATCGGCTGCTGTCGTGGCCACCAGCTCGCTGGCGGCATGGGTGTAGGCCAAATTCCGAACCCGGTCGGGGTCGATCCCGCGGGCTGTTGCGAGGCCAGGGGCGACGATCTCGACTGCCGAGGCTGCCGCAGCGGCCTCGCAGGCCGCGAAGGCATCCTCGTCTCCGGCCAACTCCAGACAGTACACGTTCCCACACAGTGCGATGTCGGCTATCAGCGTGTCGGTCCGTGGCGGGAGGGTTGTTGATTGGTGAGGATGGCGGCGACTGGTGAGGATGAGCCGGAGTAGTCGACGGTTGTGGTCGGGTAATCAGGCTGTACTGATAACCCGGGGTCTCCAATGGCGTGTATGGATGTCTCGACGGTGGAGCTACAGTGGTGGATCCTCGCCGTCCTCCTCTATGGGGTCGGCGACTACGTAACCACCGTGCTGGCAGTCCGCCGCGCCGACGTGATCGAGGCCAACCCTGCGGTCGTCGCCCTGCTGTCGGACCAGCCGGGGCCGGTCGGTTTCGGTTTGCTCAAAGGCGGGGCACTCGTGGTCTGCTTTCTCGGCTTTTTGGCGATCTCTGAGAGTCCGATCGCCATCGGCGTCCCGGTCGGGATCGCCCTGCTCGGCGGGCTCGTGACGCTCTCGAATGCGGCGATGATCGTCCGAACGGGCTGACCGTATGGGCTGCTCCCGGCCGTTCGTATTGACTTACTTTTATACACAATACCAACGATAGCCGATATAGAATGCGCGATCCCAAAACAACGATCTCTATCGAGAACGTGGTGGCCTCGACGGGGATCGGCCAGGAACTCGATCTCCAGAGCGTGGCGATGGACCTCGAAGGCGCCGACTACGACCCCGAACAGTTTCCAGGCCTAGTCTACCGAACCCAGTCACCGAAATCCGCGGCGCTGATCTTCCGGTCGGGGAAGATCGTCTGTACCGGCGCGAACTCGACCGAGGCGGTCCACGAAAGCCTCGCCATCGTCTTCGAGAAACTCCGGGAGCTCCAGATCCCGATCGAGGACGATCCCGAGATCACCGTCCAGAACATCGTGACGAGCGCCGATCTGGGGACCGATCTCAATCTCAATGCGATCGCGATCGGCCTCGGTCTCGAAAATATCGAGTACGAGCCCGAACAGTTCCCGGGCCTCGTCTACCGCCTCGACGACCCCGATGTCGTCGCGCTGCTGTTCGGCTCCGGTAAGCTCGTCATCACCGGCGGTAAGGAGCCCAGCGACGCCGAGGCCGCCGTCGACGTCATCACCGACCGACTCGACGAGCTCGGCCTGCTGGCCTGATCTCGAAAACCGACAGATTCGACACCCTGTATCCGGTAGCTTCGGTATGGTGGCCAGTCACGCTCTCTTGCAAACGTCGCCGGGGCCGATCGCGGTCATCGGCACTGTCGGCCTGTTGGGACTGTTTCTCTCCGTTACGGCCCATCTCGCCGCTCGCAACGTCCTCGGCGATGTCTCGCCCGCCAAGGCACTCGGTGTCGGGTTCGGTCCCGCAGTCGTCTCGCTTCTCACACAGTTGTCGCCGATTCCCGGCGGGGTCGGCGTGCTCGTCGCACTGGCCGTCGATGGGCTGATCATCCAGTTGCTCTACAACGAGCCCCGCCGCACGACGGTGCGAATAACCATCGTTCACGCCATCGTCTCGGTGCTTCTCGGGACGGTCCTGATCGGCGGGCTGATCCTCGTCGCCAGTATTCCGGGCTAACCCCCGATCCGAACAAGACCTGTTCCAACCGTGGGTTACAGGTGGCTGTAGGTGGACTCCAAGCTATGCGCCGACTCCAGTGGGTGATCTGGAACGGGACGGAGCGCCGCCTCCGGACCCCGTGGCGGCTCCTTCTCGGCACAGTCCTCTTCGTGTTGGTGTCGATCGTGACGCTGCTATCACTACAGCTATTGCGCGAAACCACCGGCATCGGCCTGCTGGCCGGTTTCGGACCGGCCATCCGCCCGCTGGTGTTGAACGCTATCGGCGGGCTCGTCGTCCTCCTCACACTCGTGGCGGTCGCGTGGTTGCTCGACCGACGACGACTGTCGGACTACGGCCTCGGAATCGACCGCGAATGGTGGGTCGACTGTGGGTTCGGCCTCGCACTCGGCGGCGGCGTGATGACGGCACTGGTCGGTGTTGGCGTCGCTGGCGGCTGGCTCGCCGTCGAATCGGTCGGCCTCGCGCCGGGAACGCTCCCGCAGTTGGCCGGGTTGGTCACCGTCTTTCTGCTCGTTGGGTTCTACGAGGAACTGCTCGTTCGAGGGTATCTGTTGACGAATTTCGCCGAAGGGTTCCGGTGGTTCGACCGGCTTTCGCCCCGCATCGCCGCCCTCTGTGCCACGCTGCTGTCGTCGCTCGTCTTCGGGGGCCTCCACGCCACCAACCCGAACGCGACACTGCTGAGCACGGCTGTCATCTCGGCGGCGGGGCTCATGCTTGCGCTCGGCTATTTATATACCGGGGAGCTGGCGATCCCGATCGGGGTCCACATCACGTGGAACGCCTTTCAGGGGCTCGTCTACGGCCTGCCGGTCAGCGGTGCCGAGCTCCCCGTCTCGCTGGTCGAGACGACCACCCGCGGCCCTCAAATCGTCTCCGGCGGTGCGTTCGGCCCCGAAGCAGGGCTGTTGGGGCTGGCTGGTGTGAGCGTCTCCGCGCTCGGAATCGTGGTATACTGTCGGTATCAGTACGGTACGCTCGCTATCGATCCCGACATCACAACGCCGAATCTCCGGGACGTAACGCCGACTGAGTAGCCGGTGGCTACTCGACCAGTCGCTCGATTTCGGTAACTAAAATACCAGTTGCACCCTCGCTCTTGAGGTCGTTGATCACTTCGAACACCTGCTGTTGGTCGACGACCGCGTGGACGGCCACGTCCTCGCTTCCGGCGACGTTCATCACCGTCGGTCCGCCGAGGCCGGGAATCACGTCCTGGACGGCCGCGAGGTTCTCCTCATCGACGTTCATCATGAGATAGCGTTTGTCGTTGGCTGCGAGGACGGATTCCAGCGCCGTTACGAGCTGTTGGACCTTCTCGTTGCCCGCGGTCTCCTCGCGGGCAAACAGCCGGACCGAACTCGACAGCACCTCGTCGATCACACCCAGTCGGTTGACCGTCAGGGTCGTCCCGGTCGAGGTGATGTCGACGATCGCGTCGGCCATCTCGACGTGTGGCGTGAGTTCGGTCGCCCCGGTCACTTCGACGATCTCGGTGTCGATGTTCTGGGCCCGGAAGTACTGCTCGGTGATATTCGGGAACTCGGTGGCGACCTTTTTGCCTTCGAGCTGTTGGGGTTCGGTGATATCGCCGTCTTCGGGGGCCGCCAACACGAGTCGACACCGGCCGTAGTCGAGATCCAGGAGCTCCGAGAGCTCCGACTCGGATTCGTGGACCTGATCGAGGCCGGTGATCCCGACCTCCGCGGCGCCGTCGTCGACGTACTCGGGGATGTCGGCGGCCCGTGCGAAAAGAATGCTCACGTCCGGGTCGACCGTGTCGGCGTACAGTTTGCGGTCGGCTCCGTTCTCGATGTGGAGGCCCGCCCGTTCGAGAAGCTTCACCGTCGGCTCGTGTAGTCGACCCTTGTTAGGAACGGCAATGCGCATACCCTCCCTCTCTGTCGAGGGGGCAACTGTCTTTCCCTCCCGGAGCGCAACCGATTTGACGCTCTCGCCGACAAACGCATGGTATGTCCGGTCTCTCGATAGGCTTGTTTCCCGCCGTCCCGCTCCAGTTGTCTGTCGACCCGATCTCCTTCGTTGTGGTCGCCGTGGTTGTCTTCGGCCTCGGGGCGATCGTCGCACCGCTGGTCGCGCTGTCGCTCCGGGAGACCCGGGAGCCGACGCCCGACGAGCGCGACCAACTCGTCCGGCTGGTAGCCGCCGACTACGTTCCCGATCGTATCCACGTCGTCGACGCCGACGGGATCGAGGTGTCGCTCCGCGGCCCGCCCGGTAGGCGGTCCCTACTGCTGTCGTCGGCCGTCTTCGACGAACTCGACGAGCCGACCGCCACCGCGCTCCTCGCGGCCGAACTCGCCCGTGGCCGGTATTTGTATATCGAGTACCGCGCGCTGGCTGCCGCGAGCGTGATCGGGCTCGCCACCGCGATGTTCGGCGGCCTCGTCTCGTTTTCCGACGGACTGTTCCTGATCGCGGTCGCCGCACTCGGGCTGTTTTGGGCTGGTCGACGGCTCCAGTTCGCTGCCGACCGTGCGGCCGCCGGGCAGGTCGGCAGCGAGACGCTCGCGACAGCCTTCGAGACGGCCGCCGCCCGCCGGGGTGTCGACCCCGAGTCCGCGACCTGGCGGACGTGGTTCGAGGTCCAGCCGCCGCTGGGCCAGCGGATCGCCAAGCTCCGGGACCGATCCTGATTTCTTAAGGGACCGCCGTGCGAAGCCGCGGTATGGACGACGTATACGCTATCGAGGGCGGCCACGTACTCACGCCCGACTTCGAGGTTCGCGAAGCCGACGTACTGGTCGATCGTGAGGCTGGCGAGGTCATTGAGGTTGGCGACGTGACTGCCGATGAAACGCTGGACGCAACTGACTCGCTTGTGATGCCCGGGCTGGTCAACGCCCACACCCACGTTGCGATGACCTTGCTCCGGGGCCACGCCGACGACAAACCGCTTGATGCGTGGCTCCAGGAGGACATCTGGCCGGTCGAGGCCGAACTCACGCCCGACGACATCCGTGTCGGCACCGAACTCGGCCTCGTCGAGTTCATCAAAAACGGGATCACCGGCTTCGCCGACAGCTACTTCGAGGTCGGGGAGATCGCCGCCGCCACCGAACAGTCCGGGCTGCGGGCCAACCTCTGTCACGCCTTCATCACCATCGGCAAGGACGACGAGGCCGCCCGCGCCGACGTCCAGGAGGGCCTCGACATCGCCCGCGAGTTCGAGGGGAGCGCCGACGGTCGGATCACCACCGCGCTGATGCCGCACTCGCTGACGACCGTCGAGACCGAATATTTGGAGGAGTTCGTCCCGCAGGCCCGCGAGGCCGGGGTGCCGCTACACTACCACGCCAACGAGACCCAAAACGAGGTCGACCCCATCGTCGACGACCACGGCGTCCGCCCGCTGGAGTACGCCGACGAGCTGCGGATGCTCACCAACGACGACTTCCTGGCTCACTGTGTTCACGTCGACGACCGCGAGATCGATCTGCTGGCCGAGACGGGCGCGAGCGTGATCCACTGTCCGGCCTCGAACATGAAACTCGCCAGCGGGATCGCGCCGATCCAGGAGATGCTCGACGCCGGCGTCAACGTCGGCCTCGGCACCGACGGCGCGGCCTCGAACAACGATCTCGATCTGTTCGACGAGATTCGCGATGCGGCGATGCTCGGCAAACTCGCCCGCGGCGACGCCCGCGATGTGGCCGCCGAGGACGCCGTACGAATGGCGACCGAGGGCAGCGCCGAGGCGATCGGGCTGCCGGTCGGCCGAATCGAGGCCGGTGGGACTGCTGACATCGCGGTCGTCGACTTCGACGCGCCGCATCTCACGCCGATCCACGACTACGTGAGTCACCTGGCCTACGCAGTGCGCGGCTCGGACGTGCGGCATACGATCTGTGATGGTGAGGTGCTGATGGCAGACCGTGAGGTCCAGACGTTGGACGAGGAAGCCGTGAAAGAGCGGGCCGCCAAGGCCGCCGCTGCACTGGTCGACCGCGCCGAGTAGACTGGTGGCCTCTTTGACGCCGTGGTTTGTCGATCGCCATCGAATTTATAAACTGATTGCGTGACCATCCTGTCAGCTGCCATGATTTAAAAGAATTCGCCGCCTACTTTTCCGTATGGATCGGCCGACCGACGTACTGCTGATCGCGGGTATCGGGATGCTTGGAGCCGTTGGGCTGCTCGCGCTGACCGTCTACCCCTTCCAGTACGGCTTCGGCGAGAGCCTCCTACTGACTGGCGCACTCGTCGGTGCCCTCTTGTTTCAGACGGTGTTGGACGACACGTCCTTCTGACCCGCTTCGGTACCGTTTTCACCGCCTGTGATGAAGCCTCTCTATGAGCGAATCAGCCTACCCGCCGGTTTCGGTCCACCTCGACGACGTCGAGGCCGCCGAGACCGAGGGTCGACGCAAGATGGAGTGGGCGCTACAGCATATGCCGATCCTGCAGTCGCTCCGCGAGGAGTTCGCCGCCGACAAACCCCTCGCGGGCGAGACGATTGGGATGGCGATGCACGTCGAGGCCAAAACGGCCAATCTGGTCGAACTGCTGGCCCTTGGCGGCGCGGAGGTCGCCATCACCGGCTGTAATCCCCTTTCGACCCACGACGACGTGAGCGCCGCCCTCGACGCCCACGACAACATCACGTCCTATGCGGTTCGGGGCGTCGACGACGATGACTATTATGCGGCCATCAACGCTGTGCTCGACCACGAGCCGACGATCACGGTCGACGACGGGATGGACATGATCGCGGCGATCCACGAGGACCACCCCGAACTCATCGACTCCATCGTCGGCGGTTGCGAGGAGACGACGACCGGCGTCCACCGACTGCGCGCGATGGACGACGACGGCGCGCTCGAATACCCCGTCTTCGCGGTCAACGACACGCCGATGAAGACGCTGTTCGACAACGTCCACGGCACCGGCGAGTCCTCGCTGGCCACCATCGCCATGACGACGAACCTCTCGTACGCGGGCAAGAACGTCGTCGTCGCGGGCTACGGCTACTGCGGCAAGGGCGTCGCCAAGAAGGCTGCCGGACAGAACGCCAACGTGATTGTCACCGAAGTCGACCCCCGGAAGGCGCTCGAAGCTCACATGGAGGGCTACGAGGTCATGCCGATGGCGGAGGCGGCCGCCGAGGCCGACCTGATTCTAACGACGACGGGCAACCGCGACGTGGTCGTCGACGAACACTTCGATCAGATGAAGGACGGCGTGCTGCTCGCCAACGCGGGCCATTTCGACATTGAGATCGATCTCGTGGCGCTCGAAGAGCGCGCGGTCGACACCTACGAGGCACGCGACGGCGTCGAGGCCTACGAGATGGACGACGGCCGCCGCCTCAACGTCCTCGCCGAGGGTCGGCTCGTCAACCTCGCCGCGCCGGTCGCGCTCGGCCACCCCGTCGAGGTGATGGACCAGAGCTTCGGCGTCCAGGCTGTCGCCGTCCGCGAGCTCGCCGACAACGGCGAAGCCTATGAGGCAGGCGTCCACGATGTGCCTGACGACCTCGACCGGGAGATCGCCGAGATCAAGCTCGACGCCGAGGGCGTCGACCACGACTCGCTGACCGACGAGCAACGCGACTATATGGGCAGTTGGGACCACGGCACGTAGGGTCGGAACCGTCGACCTTTTAGCCTCGCTGCGAGAGCACCCGGTATGAATGTCGGCTGGGCATATATGGGACTCGCGGCGATTCTCGTCATCTTCGGCGTTATTCTAGCATTCAACGGCTACGATCCCTACGGGGACCTCGTTATCGTGAGTTCGCTCCTGTTCATCTATAAAGGATCCAACGAACTGGCCAACGGCCCGACCGGGCTCAAAGGGGCCGACGACACCGAGTCGACGGAGTGACCAGCGGTCGCCGCCCGGTTGCCTTTTAGTATCTACTGTCTAACGCTCGGTATGCAGTTCCGACATAGCTGTCGACCGTCCGTCCGCGACGAATGGAGGGCCGATGTCCGCGAATAGAAAGGGCGACCGCCGGGAGCGGGAACTGGTCAACCGCCTCGACGAGTCTGGGTTCGCCGTCATGCGCGCGCCTGCCAGCGGCTCTGCGACCGACCGAGAGCTCCCCGACGTGCTCGCGGGCGACGGCGAGCGGTTCTACGCCATCGAGGCCAAATCCAGCAGCGGCGATCCGATCTACCTCTCCGGCGAGGAGGTCGAAGCCCTCATCTATTTCGCTCAGAACTTCGGCGCGAAATCCCGTATCGCCGTCCGGTTCGACCGCGAGGACTGGTACTTTTTCCACCCCAGCGACCTCTATACGACCGACGGTGGCAACTACCGCGTCAAAAAGGAGACTGCGCTCGCCGACGGCGTCGACTTCGAGGAGTTCGTCGGCCGTAGCACGAAAACGACACTCGACGACATCTAGTCGTCAATCCATCCGATTTATGTACAGATTCTCTGTTGGTTGAATAAACACTATCCGCAGGTAGTCGGTAACTGTACCAATGGGTGTAGATCGCCGACGGGTTGTCGTTGCGTCCCTGTCGCTGTTGGTCTCGGCGGGCTGTCTCGGCGAGTCATCGCTGTCGACGGCGTTCGATCTGCGGATCGAAAACCAGGCCAATCGGCCGCGGGAGCTGTCGGTCGTCGTCGACCGAGTCCGCGAGGAGCCGCTGTACGACGAGACACTCCAGGTTCCTCCGGGCGAACGAATAACCGAGCCAGCCGTCGTCGAGACGGCCGGGCGCTACCGGATCGGCGTCACTGATATCACGACCGACGAGGAGCGAACGGCCGAACAGCACGTCGAACTCTCGACGGGGCGAGAGTTCTGTGGCTGGTTCGTCGTGCGTGCCGCACACGAGTCGGTGGCGGTCTCGGTGCCCCGGTGTCCGAACGAAGACGCCAACGAGTCCGCCAAAAACGCGCCCGACGAATCGTAGTCGTCTCAGCCGGCGGCATCGGCCCGCCGGGCTGGCCGGTTGCTGGCAAGTAGCCGTCGCCCACGGGCGGGATCGCGGTCGGTGTGACGGAGCCGACCCGCTGGAAACCCGTACCGTTTGGTCGCCCGACCGTTCGTCTGCCGACCGAGCGCGCTGGCGTAGACGGCCTCAACGACCGGTTCGTGGCCGCCGTAGTTCCGGTTGGTTTCGACTTCGGCGATGGGCCGCCCGTCGTCGATCCGCCGCTCGTCGGCGCGGTCGGTCGTCTCTGCGATGACGATCAGCAGGCTCCCGGTTTCGCGGTCGACGACGCACTCGCCGGGGTCGAAGCTGTGGCGCTCACAGAGTGCGGTGGGCTGGTCGAGGCCGACGAACACGGGGTCGCCACAGAGCGCACACGCCCCTTCCCGCATCCCTGCGGGTGGGATCGTGCCCGCGGTGGCCTCGATGGCAACCCGGCGGAGGTGTTTGCACCGCACGCCGCGGATCGCGTGATCCGGGCAAGTACAGCGCTCGTGGGCAGCGTCGACGACGTAGGTGCCGCCGTCGGTCTCGACGATCGTCCGGCCATCCCGAATGGGACGGAGCGTCATCGACTCGGTTCTGGCCCGCCGTGCGCGCTCGCCGGTGCCCGCGGCCGCCAATGGGGACTCCGGTGGTGGGTGGCAGGCTGGCTGCTCAGCGGGGGAGGTATCTCGGGTACTCATGGGAGGGACTTTCGCTGTAGCTAACTAGGTGCTGAAGCTATCTAAACCCTCGTTCGGTCGAAATCAGCCGCCAGCAGTGGGTGCGATCCCGGTTTCCCGCCGCGCGTTTCGAAGCCCTTTTGAGACGGCCGGGGAAACGGAGCGACATGGAAATCGACGAGGAAATGCGCCGACAGACGGTAGTGTCGCTGGCTGCCGTCGGGCTGTTCCTCGCTTCCCTCATCGGTATCGGTGTCGTCTTCGACGGTTCCGGAGGGTTGCCGAGTAACGGCGCGCTGGCTCTCGTTGGCGCGCTCGCCGGATTCGTACTGCTTATGGCCGTCATCGGCGTCTTTCTCGTCCGACGCAAGGACGACGAGTCGGACGACTAACGCCGACGGCCCCAACTACTGTCGCTGCCTACTCCAGAGCTGTCGCTTTCGAACTACTCCGGGGTCTGTGACTGTCTCTCTCGCCAGTCTACCAGCTCGTCGTCGCTGGCTTCGACCCGTGCCTGATAGTACGCCAGCGGATGGCCTGCCGTCTTCCAGTGGTCATCTTCGTTGTGGCAGATCCCGTAGGCGCTCAGCGTTTCACACGACGGCGGCGGATACTGCGTGCCGCGGTCGTCCTTGAGATACTCCGTCTGGTAGCGGATGCCCTCGGGATCGAGCGACGAGGCCGCACAGAAGTCGACGATCTCGTCGGCCGCCATCCCGATCCCCGTTAAAAATGCCATCAGGGTGAAACTCTCGAATTCTTCAAGCTCGATTCCGTCTTCGGCCTTCTGCAGGAGGTTCTCGATACACGGTGGAAACAGCTCCCGGTTGACGAAATCGATCTTCCCGACCACCGTGCGCTCCGACAGTAGTCGCCGGAGTTCGCCGAGATCCGATTCCAGGGGTTCGACGATCCCTTCGCCCTCGGTCAGCCCCTCGAAGGGGAGGCCAGCGGCGATGCGCCGACGGATCGCCGTTCGCAGCAGGGCGAATAGCTCCCCACGTTCGACCCGGACGTCGCCGTCGATCACTTCCCGGTTGACGAGTCGCCAGTCGTCGCCGCGGTCGCCCGCGGCCAATCGGAGATAGCTCCCCACGCCGACCCGGAACCACTCCGGCTCGCGGTGTGGCTGGCTGGTCTCCGGTCGAATTGTGTTCGACAGACCGAGTTCCTCCAGGACTGTCTCGCGGTCGAGCCGCGCGGAGGTCGTACTCTTCAGCCCGTCGTCGCCCGCCTCGAAGTCCTCCTGTAACCGCTGGACGGCCGTCTTCGCCTCGGCGGCGGCGTACTTGTCGATCGCCGCGCCCGAATCGAGCAGCGAGACGAGAATGCGGGCGATCGGATAGGAGAGTAGTTCGTCCTCATCGCGCCACTCGTCGGAGTCCTCGGCGTCGACTCGCCCGGCCAATAGCGCGCGTTCGACCCGCTCGCGGCCCCGGTCGACCGCGGGTGCGCCCTCGGCGATCAGCGTCTCGATGTCGACGCCCAGCTCACCGACGGCCTGTCGGGCCGCCTGGAGGAAGGGATACCGGGCGTAGAGCGGGGTCGACATAGTTACCGCCGACTTTCATGGCAGTATGAATAAGCCCGACGGTCTCCCGGCCGCGAAACCATACAACATATAGTCGGCTGGCGACAGAGTGATCGATAGTGCCGCGTTTCAGCTACCCCTGCCCGGACTGCCGGACGACAAACAGCCTCCACGAGCTCGACTGCCGGTTCGAGGGCACGGCGTGGCCGACTATTGAAAAGGCCTACACCGACTGTCTGTCGGTGTTAGCCACCAGCCAGACACCGGTCACCGAGTCGACGCTCCAGGAGGCAGTCCACGGCGAGTGGGGCGAGCTTCACAAGGCGGCCCTCGATACGCTGAAGGCCGTCAGCCGGATCGAACAGGACGACGACGGGACCTTACGGCTGCTGACAGCCGCCGAGTACAAGGAGCTCGTCTCGGAGCCGACCATCGAGCCCATGCGGACGATCTACGAGCACGGGTCGGTACCGGGCTGTCACGACAACGCGGTGTTCGCGATGATCGCGTGGTACGAGATGGTCGACCTCTCGTGGGCCGAGACCAAAGCCACCGTCTGTGAGTGGCTCCGGGAGTCGGGCGCGTGGGACCGCGGCGGCTTCGAGGAGTCCTCACCGGAGGAACTCGTCGAGAGCAAACGCCACGTCTACAATGCGGGCTACGGCTGGAAACAGGCGGGCAGAGAGGCCAAGGCCGTCATCGATCGCCAGCGGTAGTCGACCGCGGGCGCTCGGCCCTACAGGAAGAGACTGACCACGGCCAACGCGAGGAAAATCAGCACGAAGATCTTGGCGATCCGCATCGAGATCCCCGCCACGTTCCGGAAGCCGACCAGTCCCGCGACGATCGCCAGCAGGAAAAACACGATCGCGTACCGGAGAAAGCCGCTCTGCAGCGGGAGGGTCGCAACGCTCTCGACGCCGATCCCTGCCATTTCAGAACTCCGTGAGCCGAATTTCCTCGTCGGTGATTGTTTCGATCGCCTCGGATTGGAGCGTGTAGGTGCCGCTTTCGGCGTCGACTTCCGCCCAGCCGAGCAGCGAGAGGAACGTCTCGGTGAGTCCTGGATCCGGGTCGACGTTGGCGGTGCCGTCCTCGATGGCGATAACGCGGCCGACACGCTCGCCGTCGGCGTTTATAACTGGTTTCGACTTGTCGTCCGGGGTGAGCGTCGATTCCATACCCGACGGCTACCACAGCCACACCTAAAGACGTGATTTCCGGCGGGCTGACCGGTCGAATCGGTCGACTGTCGATTTAAATAGGTGGTCGCTGGTGTGGTCGGCTGGCTGCGTACCAATGGAGGTCGCTGGTGAGGGGGTGTTAGTCGCTCTGGATGCGCGGGGCGAGCATGTAGGTGACGTGGCCCAGCCCTTCGGCGAACTCGTAGTGGAGTTTGACGGGGAACTCCTCGCCGAGGTCGACGGTAACTTCGGTCGCCTTGGGGATCGCCTTGTTCATGTCCTTCAGATAGTCCAGCGAGAACAGCGAGTTGGCCGGTCCGGCGGTGAGATCGATCAAGTCCTCGCTTGTGAGTTTGAGGTCGACATCGTCGGTGTCGCCCTCGGCCTCGATATAAAATGCCTCCTCGCTTTCGTCGACGCGCAGCGAGATGTGGTCCGACACCATGTCAGCGGCGGTAATGCCGCGGTTGAGCTGGCTGCCTTCCAGGACGACCTCTGCGGGGAGATCGAGATCCGGAATATCGGGCTCTTGGCGGATCGAATCGGGGTCGATCAGCGCCAAGGTGTAGGACAGTCCGTCGATCTGGATGTGGAGCTTGCGGGTCTCCTCGTTGAGTTCGAGCTGGATGAGGTCGCCGCTGTTTGCCATCCCGGCGATGTCTTCAAGCCGTCCGAGGTTGACGCCGATGACGCCGCCGTCGGCGTCGTAGGACTCGAAGGCAGCGGCGTCCAGGGAGAGATCGACCATCCCGACGTTGGCGGGGTCGACGGCACGAATCGACAGCTCCTCCTCGTTGAGTCGGATCTTACACTCGTCTACCAGCACGCTCACCGAATCGAGCGCGTCTGTGAGCGTGTCGGCGCTCACGATGGCCTTGAACATATAACTCGTTGTACGGAAGGCCCCGATAAAAAGGCATCCGGTTCGGTGGACTGGTTCCAGGAGTCGCGGTGGCTCATACCGTGGCCCGCTGCCCGTCGACTGGCACTCCCAACCGGGCTGCTCCGTTCTGCTGTCCGACAACGACGCCGAGTACTCGGAAGGAAGTTATTTAATTTATCGTTGAATGTCTGTAATCAGTGACAGTCTCCGCGTCCATTCAGCTCGCGTTTCTCACCGGTGTGGTGAGTCTCGGCTACGGACTGTTCGGCGGTTTCCTCCTCAAGCGCTACCGCGGGATCGGCGTGAAGAGCCTCGCGGTGTTTTCCATTCTCTGGGGTGCCAACTATCTGTCGACATCACTCGTCGTCTACGTGCTGGCCAGCAACGGGATCACGCGTGGTGGCCAGCTCTACTCGCTGTCGTTGCCTGAAACAACCCAGTTGTTGTTGACCAGTACGACACCGCTGTCGGGGCTGTTCACGGTCGCCGGGATCTTCGCGTGGCTTTGGTTCGCGCTTCGATACACGCGGCGCATTGGGCGGCGCGAAAAGGTCGCTGTCGCGGCCCTCGGCGGCCTCACGTTCCTCGTCGCAACGCTGAACGGCTTTGTCGGCGCGGCGGCAACGTTCGAGTTTATCAGTATCGACCCGGACCTCCGGACCAGTTTTCACCAGTTCGCTTCCGTCGTCGAGGTGCTTGGGGCGGGTGTCGCCATCGGCGTCGGGATCGGACTGCTGTACGAAACCGCGGCCAACCACCGGCCGTTCCGACAGCAAGCAGTCGTCGGCCTCTCGTTGCCGATCGTCTTCCCGTGGCTCGTCCGATACCTCTACCAGTTCGGGCTCGTCTCCGGTTTTCAGTCGATCAGCATCCTCCGTATTGCGAGCCTCTCGGTCGGCCTCGCGGGACTGTGGCTCACTGTCACCGAGTACGGCCTGTTCGACCAGCTCCCGGCCTCGCGGTCAGTCGGCCGACAGACCGCCTTTGAGGCCTCGGATTCGGCCATCGTCGTCATCAACAACGAGGGCAACATTTCTGATCTCAACCCCGCGGCACGTGAGCTGTTTTCGGTCTCCGCGCTCGACACCGTCGGTGCGTCGCTGGACGACCTGTTGCCCGAGACGGTCGACAGCGACGAGTTCCGGGACGGAGAGCCGATCACCTTCCGAATGCCGAACAGCGACACGGTCGTCGAGGCCGTGATGACCACCGCAACCGACGACAGCGATACTCCGATCGGCCGAACGATCGTCTTCACCGATATCACCGCCGAGCGCCGCCGCCAGCAGCGGATTCAGGTGCTCAATCGCGTCCTTCGCCACAACCTGCGCAACGACCTCAACGTGGCGAAGGGGTACGTCGATGTGATGGCCGACGGCGGGGGTGAGACCGAGACCTATCAGCGGAAGATCGAGACCCTCCTCGACGATCTGGTCACGATCGGGAAGAAGGCCCAAAACACCGAACACGTCCTGGATGCCGACCCACTAGCGGAGTCGGCCACCCCGCTGCCAGTGCTGATTACCGACGCGCTCGAGTCGGTCTCCGAGGAGTACGACGACGTGCCGGTCTCGGGGTCGGTACCGAAGTCGACGGCGGTCCGCATCAACCCGGTGGTCATCGGCTCGATCATCGAGGAGCTGATCGAGAACACGGTCCGACACACCGACTCGGAGGTCATCGTCAGCTACGACGCCGAGAGCGCGACCCTGATTGTCGCTGACGAGGGACCGGGCATCCACGACAACGAGATCGCCGTCCTCGACAACGCCGAAGAGACGGATCTCGAACACGGCAGCGGGCTCGGGCTGTGGCTCGTCAAGTGGGGCACCGACAGTTTCGGCGGCTCCGTCGAGTTCGACACCGACGAGACGGGCACCCGCGTCCGGGTCAGTATTCCCGCTGATCTCGTCGAAGAAACGGCGTAAAACGGCTGCAGCGAGCCTTAGACCAGCGGTTCAACGATGTCGACGCCCTCGTCGAGCAGCGTTTCGAGTCGGTCCTCGCTCCCTGCCTCACCGTACACGCGGAGTTTCGGCTCGGTCCCGCTTGGGCGGATCAGGAGCCACGAACCGTCTTCTAAGAGGAGTTTGAAGCCGTCGAGGGTGACGGTGTTGGCGATCGCCGAACCCGCGACCGACTCCGGGATGTGGTCTTCGAGATCCGACAGCACACGTTCCTTCTGGTCGTCGGGACAGGCCACGCTGCGTTTGCTGGCGTGGATCTCGCCGTGCTCGTCGAGGAGCTTGTCAACCCGGTCGTCGAGCGGTTCGGCCGCGGTGACCGCCCCCGCAAGCAGCGCCATCAGCACGCCGTCCTTCTCGCGGATGTGGCCGCGGATCGAGAACCCACCCGACTCCTCGCCGCCGATCAGCGCGTCGGTCTCGCCCATCGCCTTGCCGACCCACTTGAAGCCGACCGGCACCTCAACGACCTCCTCGCCGTTGGCCTCGGCGATCCGGTCGATCAGGAAGGTGGTCGATACTGACCGAACGGCTGAGCCGGAATCGGATTCGAGCAGGTAGTCGTAGACCGCCGCAAAGAAGAGGTTCTCGTCGAGATAGCCACGCTCCGGCGTGCAGATAGCGATCCGGTCGGCGTCGCCGTCGTTGGCGATCCCGAGATCGGCGTCGTGTTCCTCGACCGCGTCTGCGAGGGGCTGGAGGTTGCTCGGGCTCGGTTCGGGTTCGCCGCCGCCGAAGGTCGGGTCCTTCTCACAGCGCCGACGGATGACTTCCGCGCCTGCGGATTCCAGCAGGGCGTCGGTGACTCCCTGACCGCTGCCGTAGAGGGCGTCGTAGACGATCGTGAGATCCGAGAGGTCCTCGCCGACGAGATCGGTTGCGTGGTCTTTGTGGTTCGGGATCGGGTCGACCTCCTCGATCTCGCCCCATTCGTCTTCGGGGAGCAGGTCGGGCTCGGCGAGGTTGGCTTCGATCTTTTCGGTTCGCTCGGGCAACGCGGGTGCGCCGTCCTCGGGGATGAATTTGACTCCGTTGTACGATGGTGGGTTGTGCGAGGCCGTGACCATCAGCGCACACGAGAGCCCCCGGTCGACGATCGCATACGCGATGACGGGGGTTGGGCAGTCCCGCTTGGGGAGCAGGACGTCGAAGCCGTGACCCGCGAGGATTTCGGCGAGGCTCTCGGCGAAGCCAGGCGAGGTCTCCCGTGCGTCGTAGCCCACGATGACGGGGTCGGTGTACCCTTCGTCTTCGAGATAGGTGGCGACCGCTTCGCCGACGATGCGGACTCGTTCGTCAGTGAACACGTCGAGGGTGGCGCGCCACCCATCGGTGCCAAAAGCAATTTTATCCATATGTTACCTGCAATCCCATCTGATAAAAAAGTGTGAGGTAGGTGTAGCTTCTTATATGTCGGATTCTGTGGGGTTGTCCTCCTCGACGAGCCGTGTTTTTTCGGCTCGCTGGAGTTGTTTGATCTCGTACTCCCGACTCATCGCCGCCGATTGGGTGTCGTACGATTCGAGATAGACGAGCTCTACGGGCGTCCGCCCGCGAGTGTATTTGGCCCCTTCGCCCGCGTTGTGCTCGCGGAGGCGGCGCTCGGGATCGGTGGTGTAGCCCGTATAGAGGCTGTCGTCGGCACACCGGAGGATGTAGACGTAGTGGCTGCTCACGGTCGACGCTATCGCTCCGAACGCAAACCGTTCGTCCTCCCGGAAAAATCAGCCATTGACCGACGGTTGTCGGCCCCCCAATGGCCATGTTGTTCAACGGACGGTACACGTTCCCCCTTAGCTGCGGGTCCGGTCTCGGGAGGCTTCGGCGATGCCGGCGTTGGCCGAACAGGACGGACAGGCAAACAGCCGCCCGAACTCGTCGGCAAACACCCGCGCGAAGCGGTCCGACACGTGGGATCCACAATGGTCACACTGTGACATTTCTCCCCGGCTCCACTGCAGGCCGGTAGGCTCTGTAGATGGTGGGCGGTCAAATACTCTTCTTCGAGTTAAATACTTGATAGCAGCCAGTTACTTACTGTTTTATTATCTCGACTCGGCTGCCTCGTCGACTGCACGTGCGATCAGCGCCGCCTGTGATCCGGCCGTGAACCCGGCGTCGACGTTGACCACCGACAGCGCCGTACAGGACTGCAACAGCCCCCCGAGGGCGGCCTCGCCGTCGCCGCCGTGGCCGTACCCTGTCGATACTGGCACGCCAATGACGGGGCTGTCGACCTGTCCGGCGACTACGGTCGGCAGCGCCGCCTCGCGGCCCGCGACCGCGATGACGACATCCGCCGCTCGAATCTCGTCGAGCTGATCGAATAGCCGGTCGATGTTGGCGACGCCGATGTCCTGGATCACCGTGCAGTCGGCCCCGACCGCTTCGACGACGGCGGCGGCCTCACCGGCCACCGGGTAGTCCGAGGTTCCGCCCGTAATAATACAGACTTCGGCGTCCAGCGAGGGCTGGTCGAAGGTCTCGCCGGTGACGGTGATCGTCCCGGCGCGGTCGTCGACGCTGACGGTTGCCGCGGTCGATGTAAACGCCGCTTCGATGGCCTCACAGTGAGTCTCGTCGGCTCTGGTCACGAGGGCGCGACCGGTGGTGTCGACGGCCGCTTCGGCGAGATCGAGGACCTCCACGGGCGTCTTGCCCTCCGCGAGGATTCCTTCAGGGATACCGCGTCGGTGTTCGCGGGCGGCGTCGAACCGGCCCGAGGGGGTCGTTGCGTAGCCCGACAGCCGCGCCTCGGCGGCCGCCACCGACAGCTCGCCGTCCGCAACCGCCTCAAGCGTCTCTCTCATAGCTGGGTCGATGTGTTGGACCGGTTCGTAGCTGTCGCTCGGCGAACGTATATAATGGTGGCGAAACCGGTGGGAATCGACATTCATAATTTGGCTCATACAGGGGTCGAAACCGCCGTCCAGCCGGTTTGCCCACGAAATACATAACAACCCTTATTAAGTAGGACTCGGTACGAAAGGGTGCATGGCAGATCTTATCGTCAAAGCAGCCGTTAAGGAAGCGCTGAACGACAAAAACGTTGCTTCGGATTTCTACGACGCACTCGATGCTGAGGTCGAGGAGCTCCTCGAAGACGCAGCCCGACGCGCCGAGGACAACGACCGGAAGACGGTCCAGCCGCGCGACCTGTAAGGCCGACCGATCCCCGTTTTTTCGACGCTACGCCAGTAGCCTGTGGCTCGTCGACCGGCTACGCCGATCAGAGCTTCTCGGCGATCTCCTCGACCGCCACGACGAACCGATAGAATAGATACACTGTGACCACGAACGCAGTCAGTTCGACCGCGCTCAGCCACCACACCAGCGGCTCGAAGATGCTCTGCCGGACGTAGTGGCCGTAGACGAGACTCCCGGCGAACAGGGCAACGAGCAGTTTCGGCACCCAACTCGGGATATCGAACAGTAACTCACGACGCTCCATACCCCCTCTCTGACTGGCCGACAAAAAAACCGGCCGATGACTCAAACGGGCGTTTCGCGTCTCTTCTCTCAGTAGCTCGTCTCGCTTACGCCATCCTCGTTGCCGACATAGACCGCGGCTGTCCGGTCGATAAACAGCCCGTGTTCGACGACACCCGGAACCTGCGAGAGCGACGCGGCCAACTCCGCCGGGTCGTCGAGTTCACCGAACTCGCAGTCGACGACGAGATTCCCGTTATCGGTCACTACAGGCCCGTCTTTGTTGGCCGCCCGTCGCAGGCTGGGGTCTCCATCCAGTTCCTCGACAGCCCGTTCGACGCCGGTGCGGCCAGCCGGGAGCACCTCGACGGCGACAGTGTGATCGAGCGTCTCGGCGACCTTGGTGGGGTCGACGACGACGTGGAGTTCGTCGGCGGCGGCGGCGACCAATTTCTCTCTGGCGTGGGCCGCGCCGCCGCCCTTGATGCAGTCCCCGGTTTCGAGAACGATCTGGTCGGCCCCGTCGATGGCGAGGTCGAGGCCGTCGATTTCATCGATATCGGCGATTGGTATGTCCTGTTCGATAGCCAACTCGCGGCTGGCAAACGAGGTCGGGACGCCAACGATGTCGAGGCCGTCGTCGACGGCCGCACCCAGTGCTCGGATCGCGTGGGCCGCCGTGCTTCCGGTGCCGAGGCCGACCGCCATTCCGTCGGTCACCTGTTCGGCCGCGGCCTCGCCCGCGCGACGCTTGGCGTCGCTGCTTCCACCTGTCGATTTCATACGTGTGGCTGTGTGTGGCCCCTTCAAACAGCTATCGGATGTGGTTGGTCGGTGAGGAAATCAGTCGAGTCGGTCACGGATCGCCTCCGGCTCGTATTCGAGTGAGAGCTCCCGCGAGCGCCCGCGGCCGTCGACATCAGCATACCGGGCCTCGATTACGCCGAGCTGGTCGAGTTTGTTGACGAGTTCGGTGTAGCGCGTATAGCCGAGGCCAGTCTCGTCCTCGAAGGCCTCGTAGATCTCGCCAGCCTGCTGGCCGTCGTGGTCGATTACTACTTCCAGGAGCGCCCGCTCGGAGTCGGAGATCCCCCGCAGGCTCCTGGAGAGATGAACGTGTTTGGATTTCTCGTAGGCCGCCTCGATATCCTCGTTGGCAATGGTTCGCGAGGCGCGCATCTCGGCGTGGAGCCCTGCCCGCCGCAGCAGGTCGATCCCGACCCGGAGGTCGCCGCTGTCGGCGGTCAGTTCGGCGACGCGTTCGAGTTCGGCGTCGTCGAGGACCCCCTCGTGGAAGCCGCGGTCGGCGCGCTCCCGGAGGATCGACCGGATCTCGTCGACCGCGTATCGCGGAAAGTAGATCTCCTCGGGCCGGAAGACGCTCTGGACGCGGGTGTCGATCTCGTCGATCACATCGAGCGAAAGGTCCGACGAAACGATGATGACGCCGATCTTGACGCCCGAGTGGGTCTCGTGGGCCCGCAGCAGCGAGCCGAGGGTGTCGCTGGCCTCGTTTTCGTAAAACAGGTAGTTCACGTCGTCGAGCGCCACCACGAGGACGTCCTCGTCGTCGACCAGTCGCTCGGTCAGTTGCCCGAAGAGCTTCTTGAAGGAGATCCCTGATGAAGGGGGTTCGTAGTCGAAGATCCCCTCGAACAGGCGGGAGAAGACCGCATAGCGGGTGGAGTCGACCTGACAGTTGACCCGGACCGTTTGCACGTCGGTTTCGCCGCCGAGTTCGCCGAACAACTTCTGGACGGCCGTTGTTTTGCCCGTGCCGGGTGGGCCTTGGATCATCGTATTGAGGGGCCGGGAACCGCGAACAGCGGGGCGGAGGGCGTATTTGAGGCTCTCCAGTTGGCTCGTGCGGTGGTGGAAGGCGTCCGGGAGGTAGTCGATTTCGAAGACGTGTTCGTCACGGAACACGGTCTCGTCCCACGACAACATCTCCTCGGGATCGTCCGACATCTGCCTGTGTGAACCCATCCCGTCTACTTAATGATTCCCCGAAACCGATCCGTCGACCGTTTCACGCGGCTTATAAATCGACCTCGCACACCGTCTCGTACTGTGGCCCCTCGTCGGTGAGCGTGCTTTCGGTCAGCCGGGCGCTGTCGACCCGAAACGTACCTACTGTCGGCTCGCGCTCCCGAACGATCTCCTGGACCAGCGACTTCCCCCGAGCATTGTCCATCCGTCCGAGGGTTACGTGCGGCGTAAAGTCGTGAGACTCGGCCTCGAACCCCAGCGCCGTGAGTTCGGTTTCGAGTGCGTCCTGGAGGCGGGTCAACTCGGCCGCGCCGCTGCCCTCGCGGACGCCAGCCCAGACGACGCTGATGTAGTCCAGCGATGGGAAGACGCCCAGTCCCTCGATGGTACAATTGAAGGGGCCGACGCCCGCCTCGTCGACGGCGGTTTCGATGGCCGTCTCGATCTCCGCTACGCGATCGGAGTCGGTGTCGCCGAGGAATTTGAGCGTGACATGTGCCTGTGTCGGATCGGTGAGCCGAAGGCCGTCGGCGTCGCTCAGTTCGTCCTGGACGGCTTCGAGCGGCTCCGCGAGCGTCGATAGGAGGTCGACACTGACGAACAGTCGCATACTAACGCTAACCGGCGCGGCTCGTGAAGAACTGTCGGCGGCGGTCTACTCGTCGTCGTCTTTCATCTCGCCGAGTTGGTCGATGAGTTCGTCCGTCGAGGCGTCCGAGTCGACGGACATCTCCCCGTCGTAATCCTTCTCGTGGACGTTGACGGCTTCGCCCTCGTCGTCTTCGTTGTCGCCCGGCTGTTCCTGTTCGGATTCATCGTAGCTTCCAAAGCCCATAGTGGCGGCTCCGGCTACCACGGGCATATGTCCACCGGTTCTCCGATTCCCCGGCGGTCGAATGATGAGATTTATTCATGCCGACCCCGTCGGTTCATCTGCGCGCCGTTGGTCCAGTGGTAGGACAGAGCCTTCCCAAGGCTCTAGCCCGGGTTCAATTCCCGGACGGCGCATTTTCTGTTGTGAGCGAAGCGAACAACGAAAATCGCCACGGAATCGAACCCTATCAGTCGCGCGCAACGAAGTGAGCACGTCTGATTCCGGTTCAATTCCCGGACGGCGCACTCCTTCGTCGTGCGCCGTCCGTAGTCCCACTCGCTTCGTCGCCGACCTACGGTCGGCTTCCAGCGGGATCTACGATCACGCCCGGCTCGCGGGACTCCCGGACGGCGCATTTTAAATAGCGGTCAGTCGACCACGAATCATCGCGTTCAAACCCTCCTATTCGATTTATAAAACATGGCACTTACCGATCTCCTCCCTGATCGCCCGCTCCAGGAGTCCGAAGTCGACGCCCTCGACGACAGCGAGAAAATCGTCGGCAACTTTCCGGTCTACATCGAAGAGGTCTCGCAGTTCGCCATCGGCCTTGTTCTGGTGATCGATGCCACCGCCCACGCGCTGAGCTACGATGTGGATGGCAAGGGGTGGGAACTGATCGAGAGCCGCGAGCTGGACCACCCGGTTGAGGGTGGCGTCCACCCTGCGGATATGGACATGATCGAAGAGCTTCAGTCGACAGCCTCCCAGCACGCTGGCGCGTCGGCGTGATCGCTGGGGCGTCGATACCTACCGGCCGATCGTTCCCTGACGAGTAACCGGCGCATCGGGATCGAGACAGAAGGCGACAAGAATCGAGTCCTCGGTCGCCGTCACCGACCGCTCGCCGTCGCCCGTCACCAGCGCACTTTCGGTGTAGCCAATGGTCGTTTCGCCGTCGTCGGTCGTTACCGCTCCCTCGAAGACGTACAGGTAGGTGTCCCATCCCTCGCGGGCGGGGAGCCTGACGGTTTCGCCGCTGTCGAGCCAGCAGTCATAACAGTCGACCGCGTTGCGAACCGACAGCGGCGCGTCGCCGGCTTCGGGACCGAACAGGTGTCGCCACTCGTTGGGCGTCGACTCGGGAATCGGCTCGTGTTGAATGCCCGGTTCGAGATTGAGACTGTGGGGCCGGACGAAGATCTGGAGCATCCGGAGCGGCGGATCGTCGGCCAGCGTTTCCTCGCTGTGCCAGAAGCCGCTGCCTGCGCCCATAACCATCAGGTGCTCTGGGTCGGTGACGAGCGTGTTGTCCTGTCGATCCTCGTGGCGCATCACGCCCTCGGGGACCCACGAGATGATCTCCTCGTTACGGTGTTGGTGCATCCGGATCAGTGTGCCGGGGTCCATGAACGACTCGACGACCGTCGACAGCGGCCCGTAGCCGTGGTCGTCGTGGTTCGGGACCGCACGCCCGGGGAAATTGAAATGAATCCTGAATTTGCCCTGGTTCTGCGAGATGTCGGTTCGCGGGCTCGTGTAGACTGTTGGCTTTCGGGTCGACGCCCCATTGGTCTCGTCCATTGCTGGCTGTAGGATGCCTGCTCGTAAGTGGGTTCTGCGGGCTAGTCAGTTCGGATGCCGTACTGTTTCGTTCTGTAGCCATGGCACTACAACCCTGTTCAGTCGACGATGCGTCGTCTCGTAGCTCGTTCCCGAGGGAGCGTCCTGCCCGGTATACGAGCCGAACTGGGTGTGATTCACGCCCGCGACCTCCGTGAACCGCGTCGACACTGGCAAATGCACCCGATTCCGCTCGTAGGCAGTTCTGTTCAGCACTGTATCTGCATCGCCAGTCACACTCACCACCGCGAGATCACGCTCGGAGATGTCGACATCGCAGTACGACGCATACAGCAGCAGTCCCTCAACATTCTCGCTGGTCGCCGCGTACCGGCAGGCCATCGCGCCGCCCAGCGAGTGGCCGCCGACGTACCACTCGTCGATTCTCGGGTGCTCGGCCATCGCGCTCTCGGCCGCGTGGCTCCCGAGGCCGTTCTGTGCAAGGCCGTAGTCGACCACGGCGAGGTTCAGCGGCAGTTTCGGAACCACGACCGTCACGTTCGCCTCGCGGGGGAGTGCTGACAGCGAGCCCACGTAGGCGTCGGGGTCGACGCGGCCCCCGGGGTAGAAGACGACGCCAGCCGCGGGCGTCCGATTGGCAGGCTGGAGGACGTAGCCGCCGTCGGTTCGGTCGACCGATAGGCGCGGGTCGTCCTCGACGGCTGCGATGCTCTCCGGTGTCCCGTGGTATGGCGTCCCAAGATAGCCAACCGTGGCCGCCGCGGCGACGATGAGCGCGACACCGAGCCAGACGAACAGGCGTTTGGCGTCGCGGCGACGAGTCGACCGATCCATTGTTCGTTAGTCGTTGGCGACGTACCCGCTCTGTGGGTCGACCCCGCCGGGCCGCAGGAGGCGGACAACCAGATAGACGAACGGGGTGTCGACCACTGCGATCAGGAGTTTGAGGAGGTACTGGCCGACGATGAGGCCGACGACCACATTTGTCGGAAGTCCGACCCCAATGCCGAGGATCTCGGGCGCGGCGACGAAGGCGACAGAGACGAAAATCACGGTATCGATGGCCTGACTGCTCGCGGTTGAGGCCAGATTCCGGAGCCAGAGGTACTGTCCGGCAGTGTAGTCCCGAATCCAGTGGAAGACGAACACGTCCCAGTTTTGGCTCACAATGTATGCCAGCAGACTCCCGAGGACGATGTTCGTACTCGGGGCGAGTGCGGCCGCGAACGTTTCGGCGAAGGCAGGGTCATCGGCTGGTGCACTGATCGTCGACCAGACCAACACGAGGACGACGAAGTTCAGCGCGAAGCCGACGTTGACCATCACCTGTGCGGCCCGTCGACCGTACAGTTCGGCATAACAGTCCGACGCGAAGAAGGTCAGCGCGTAGGCCAGCGCCGCCCCCGGCAGGATGATCTCCGGGCCGACAGCGGGCAGCGCTACCGGCAGCGGTAGGGCCAACAGTTTCGCCGCAGTCAGTTGGGCGGTCACCAGCGCGGTGACAAAGAGGCCGACGAGGGTGATCTGGCCCACCGCCAGCAGCTCGGTCGACTCCCCCGGCGCAAGTAGGTTATTCGTCATCCAGCCGACCCCGCCGCGTGTCGATATCGTCCAACTGATCCAGTGTTTTCCTGATCGACGCCCGCACCGCCTCGCTGCGGTTGACGAACTTCTTGTCCTCGCCGACGTGGCTGTCGAGGTCTTCGAGCAGCTCGTCCGGCACTTCCACGCTTATTTTGGCCATACCGTGATCATATCGGGCGAATACTTCAAAACACGCCATCCCGCCTGCACTACTGCGAAGAGGCCATCTCCGAGTCGGCGTCGATCCCACAGCTCTCGCTGTAGTCGACGCTTTCGATCGACTCGATCGGGTCGTCGCCACAGACCGGACAGTCCTCACGCGACTGGTAAGGAACCCGCTCGAAGGACAACTCCATCGCGTCGTAACACAGCATCGTCCCCACGAGTGGCTCACCCTTATTTAAAAGGAGCTTGACCGCCTCGGTCGCCTGGAGACAGCCAACGGTCCCCGGCAGGACACCCAAGACGCCGGTCGTCGCACAGTCCGGTACGGTTCCGGGTTCGGGAGCCTCGGGGAACAGACACCGGTAACACGGCCCCTCGGGGACGAGCGTCGTCACCTGCCCCTCGAACTTATAAATAGCTCCGTGGCTGATCGGGATTCCAGCTAGTCGACACACATCGTTGACCAGATACCGCGTCGGGAAGTTGTCCGAGGCGTCGACGACCAGCTCGTAGCCCGCGATGATATCCTCGGCGTTCGATGCCGTGAGCCGCGTCTGGTGAGTCTCGACTGTCACGTCGGGGTTGAGGTTATTTATAAACGACTCGGCACTGTCGACTTTCGCCGTGCCAACGTCGCCGTCGCCGTGGATCACCTGGCGCTGGAGGTTTGAGCGTTCGACGGTGTCGTCGTCGACGATGCCGATCGTGCCGACGCCTGCGGCCGCGAGATACTGCAACACGGGTGCGCCGAGGCCACCAGCACCGACGACCAGCACCGAACTATCGAGTAGTCGGGCCTGCCCCTCGGGACCGATCTCGTCCATGATGATATGCCGCGAGTAGCGGTCCAGCTGGGTCGCATCGAGTGAGAGGCTCATACCAGCCGTTTGGCACCGGCGAGAATAAGCGTGTGGTCGACGGGCCGACTCCCCGGCCGTCGCGTGGCTACTCGACGGGAATCGTCACCGGCTTGTCGAGTGCCTCGGGCTCCTCGTCGTCGGGCTGTTCGGCGGTCTCGGATCGGAGTTCGGTCGTTTGCTCCTGATCGACGGGGACTGGCTGCTCGCCGTGGTCGTCGTGATCAGTGATGTCGCCCGGAGCGGTCTCGTCGACCGGCTCCCGGGCATCTTGCTCACGGGTATCTCGCTCGTGGGAGGCCTGCCCTGCCGTCGTCTCGTCGATCTCGAACTCGTCGAGCTGGGCTTCGAGTTCGGTGGCCTCGTCAGCAACCCCCGAGACGGTGTCGGCGACCGTCGACAGCGAGGTAGTCTGTTCTTCGGCCGCGGCGGCGGCGTCGGCCGCATCGGCGGCAGTCGAATCGCTGATCGCCGCCACGTCGTCGACGATCGCGGCGACGTCCTCGGCGGAGGTCGCCTGCTGGTCGGTCGCCTCGCTGATCTCGTAGATGCTGTCGCTGAGTTCGGTGACGACCTCGGCGATCTCGTCGAACCGGCCCAGCGAGCGCTCGACGGAGTCGGTGCTCTCGCTGACCCGCTGGCTCGCGCCTTCGACGTCTTCGATAGTTCGATCCGACTGGTCCTGGATGGCTTCGAGCCGGTCGGCGATTTCTTCGGCGGACTGGCGGGTCTCGTCGGCGAGGCTTTTGACCTCCTCGGCGACCACGGCGAATCCTTCGCCGCCGTCGCTGACGCGGGCAGCCTCGATCGAGGCATTGAGCGCCAGCAGGTTGGTCTGCTCGGCGATATCGCTGATCACCGAGACGATCTCGTCGACCTCGTCGATCCGGTCGACGAGTTCCTCAACGGAGTCGGCGGCCTCGGCGATCTCGGACTCGATCGTCGAGAGCTCGGCGGCGGTTTCGGTCGCCTCCTCCCGGCCCTCGCTGGCGGCCTCGCTGGCGGTCTCGGCCGTCTGGCTCACCTCTTCGGCGGAGGCGGCGATCTCCTCGACGGTCGCCGACAGCGTGTTGACCTCCGAGACCGCGGTCTGGAGCTGCTCCCGTTGGTCGTCGGCCCCGGCGGCGATCTCGTCGGTCGCGGCGGCGATTTCGGAGCCCGCCTGATCGAGTTCGGTCGTGCTTTCGTCTACGGCCTCCGTGGACTCTCTGACGGCGGCGGCGAACTTGGTGGTCTCGCCGATGGAGTCCTGGAGCGTCCGGAGCAGCTCGTTGTAGCGATCGATGACGACGCTGTAACTCTCCTCGCTGTCGTCGACCATCTCGGGGTCGATCGTCGCCGTGAGGTCGCCGTCGATGGCGGCGGTCGTCGACTCCTCAAAGGCATCGACCAGTCGCTGGAGCTGCTCGGAGCGGGCTTCGATCTCGCGGGTGTGGGTTTCGAGGTTGTCGGCCATCCGCTGGAGTGACTCCCCGAAAGGACCGGGCACCGGCTCGTCGAGGGCAGGGTCGTCGAACTGCTGGTCGGCCAGCGCGTCGGCCTGGGCTGAGACCGTCGCGAGGTACGCCTGCAGGTCGACAAACGAGTCGGCGAGGTCGCCGACCTCGTCGGGCTGGTCGACGACGACCGGCTCGGTGTCGACGTGGCCGTCGGCGATCTGCCGGGCGGCCGCTTCGATGTTCCCGAGCGGGGTGATCAGGTCGCGCTGGACGATCAATAGCGTGTTGACGAACGCCACCACCGCACCGAGGAAAATAATCCCTTGGACGACCCGCAGGACGGTCCCCGTGAGGACGAACGGGAGGACGAACAGCCCGATAGCGCCGCCGAACTGGATGGCGACTGCCGCCAACATCTTCCGTCGCAAGGAGCCGGTGATGCTGAGGCTGTCCATCATCCCCCACAGGACCGCCTCGTAGGAGTCCATGAATGACATACTGAGTTATATTTAAACCTCAGTTAATTAATTACCGCAGCGATTTTCAGTTCCTGAGAATTTCCCCGTGTAACCGGTTGTGCTTCATGTCAGCGTGCTCTAGCGAACAGAGTAGCTGTGGCTGGCTCTGATGTATCACGACGTAAAAATGGAGTCGACCGGCGAGTTACTTGCTGCGGTTGCGGTCGCTGTTGACGCTCGGGCGGGCGTGTTCGGTACCCTTGCCGCGTTTCTGCATCCCGCGACCCTTGTCGCCAGCGCCGGTCAGCCCGCGGAACGCGCGACCTTTGTGCTGGGACTCACAGATCCAGTTGAGATCGTCGTCGTTCTCGATGGCGGGATGCTCGGGATCGACGAGGATCACTTCGTGCCACTTCTGGGAGCCGTCTTCCCCGACCCAGTAGGAGTTCAGCACGCGGAGGTTGGGGAACTTCCTGGAGGCACGCTCCTCGGAGATGCGCTGGATCGACTTCCGGCGACCGATGCGGTTGACACCCTGCCGTTTCGAGCGTCGACCGGCTTTGTGGCGCTGTTTGCGTGCGTTACCTTTGCGGACCGAAACACGGGCGACGACGATGCCCTGTTTGGCCTTGTAGCCCTGCGATCGGGCCTTGTCGAGGCGGGTCGGGCGGTCGACGCGCTCGATTGCGCCCTGATTCCGCCACTCCTGTTTTCGCTGCCACTGCAGTTCGGCGAGCTTGCCCTCGCCGGGGTTCTTCCATGCGTCTCGGATATGAGAGTATGCGCTTTTTGCCATTGTTATCCTCGGGCGCTTGCGATTCAGTCGGAAAATCCCGACCACATTTCGTCCCGGCGAACCGGGTGCCCACTGGTGGCCCGTCTCCAGCGAGTTAGGCATTCTACTGCCGAGACCTGTTTAATTGCTTCGGGTTCGTAGTGGTGCGAGATGGTGTGGCATGGGGAGGGGTCGACGGTGTTTCAGGTTCTGTACCTTTGAGATGGCCGATTCGCATACTACGACCAGTATTCACATAGCATCTTTCTGAAGTCGGTTGAAACTATTATCAATATAGTGTACTTTGGACAGAGTATATGAGGGAGTTTGGGGATGTGGATGCGGTGAAAATACTGCTTGATCAAGAGCTAAATGCTCAACAAAAAGTTAGAATTTATCCTGTTCACGATCCTTGGCACGTAGCGATAATCCGCAATGGTCAACAGCTCTGCAATTATGCTCAGGCGGTGATAATTAAAGCGATCAACAACTATCATCAGCAGAGACAGATTGAACAAAATACTGACGGAAGGGTGGTTAATATGCATCACCCTGTTCGACTCAGCGGAGGGGTACAAGATGCAATTGAACTTTTAGAAACGGTAGAACCGATTTTAGACGATTTTGAAGAAAGCTTTGAAATCCTGAATGAGAATGCGGGATTCAGATCTGGAGATATTTATGAAAATGTATCAAAAAATGCACTAAATTTTCAGGAAAAGATAATTCCTCGGGTGCGGCTACACATCCACACCTACCTATGGATTCTCTGGACCCACGAATCGCTCAATCAGGCTATCCAGTTCCACGGATTAATGGAAACCCGACATGAATTCGAAGAACTGACTCATGCATCCTTCCCGTATATATCGCATCCCCCGTTAATTGTAGCCACTATTGCTTGCTCAGCAATGCTTGAGGAAGTCGGTGCTACCTGGTTGAATGCTTATGTGGACAAGATAGATTATAAGATGGACAATACCAGTGCAGGCAGTGTTATGAGTGATATTGAGATGCACTATTCTCAAAGCCACGAGTTCGACGTTGAGGGGATCGAAGAGTGGGTTGTAGATACTCGGAATGATATCAGCCATTACGTGACACGACGTGGGGGAACAGTTAGCTTGGACGAGTTTGAAGAGTTTGCAGTAGCCGTTCAAGAAGGCATAAATTTGGTCGACTCTCTCTTATCTGAACTGGTTGTTCCGCCTATTGAGGAGTTTCGAAGCGATTTATCGTGCTTCACCGAATATTCTCAGTAGATCCTGCATAGACGTTTTGTATAGCTTTTCACCCCTTATTAAAAATCGACACACCCCCGAAATCCGTGAACCCAGCTCACGGCACGATATAAACCAACCAGAGCGATGATCTGCTCACGCTATGGCATAAAACGTCTATTTTTGGGATAGAAATTTATTTATCCCACACGAACGTACTTCTATGTCAGTCGAAACGGATTCACACGGGCGGTTGTACATCCCCGCAGAGCTGCGAGAGCAGTACGGCGAAAAGTTCCACGTCGTCACCTACGACGACCGGCTCGAACTCATTCCAATCGCTGACGACCCACTTCAGGCTGTTCGGGACGCTGCTGGCGACGCCTTTGCGGACGCCTCGGTCGACCAACTCCGCGAGGAGGCTCGACAGCAGGCGAAAACAGACGCCGAAGCGGGGCTTGCACGCGGTAAAGATGACTCCGAGGACGTCGACGAATGACGGTTTACGTTGAAACGGACTTTCTGCTCGCCCTAATCAAAGACTCAGATTGGCTTCAGGAACCCGCAGAAAAAGCTCTTGAAGAACGTGACGTAGTCACATCGTCATACACCTATCTAGAGCTACTGCTCATCCGCGAACGCCACGAGTTCGAGTATATCAAACTGTTCTCGAACATGCTCGATCTCGTCCCCGTTAAGACCGACGCCGAACACCAGATCGTCCTCAAGGCCGTCCAGTATTTCGAAGACGGGATGACGGCGTTCGACTCGTTCCACGCAGCCACCGCCGAAACGCGCGGCCATCCCATCCTCGGCTCGGACAAGGCCTACGAAGATGTCGACTCGGAGCGGATCTCGTTAGAACCTGATTCCGATGAATAACGCTGTTGTTGCTGCCTGTCACCGTTTGTATAATATATAAAAGAACCGTCGACCGCTGATCGCCCTCAGTCAGCGGCGATCTTGTGAGCCGCATACAGCACGCCGCGTTCGTCCATCAGCGCGACCGTCGCCAGCCGCAGGGCATGGGGCCACCCCAGCGGCGTCGCGCTGTCGGGCTCGCCGGTGTCGAAGAACTGCTCGGGGAGGTAGCTGGTGTCCTCACACAGCACGCCGCCCGGCAGCACAAGCTCAAGCAGTTCACGCGCTCGCGCCGCGGCCTCGACCGCCCGCTCGTCGTCGTGGTCGGCTAACAGCGCACCCAACTGCGCGGCGGCGTTGGCACCCCACCCGGTAGAGACGGTCCAGATTTTCTCGTGGTCCTGGTGGGCCTGCCGCCAGCCGTCGCCCTCGTAGCGGAACAGGCCCGCAATCTTGCTTTCCTCAGGATCGTGCCACAGCGCCTTGATGATCGTGTGGGTGTGGGAGTTCAATTGGTCGAGCCGGTAGTCGTCGACGTCCTCGATCTTGTCGTAGGCGCGATGCGCGCCGACTAACGCGAGGGTCGCCGAGTCGGCCCGCCGATCGAGCCCGCCGCCGCCGTGTTCGCGCAGCGCGAAGATGCCCCGGTCGTCGAGCCAGAGGTGGTTGATCGCCTCGTAGACCCGCCGGGCCTGTTCGTGGGCGTGGTCGGCGATATCGAGGTCAGTCGCCGCCAGCGCGCTGTAGGCCTCCAGGAACGTCGCGGTCGTATGCGCAAACCGACCGGTGGAGTCTTCCCAGGCGTTCTGGCAGACCATCGGTCGACCGTCCGCTTCGAGCGTCCCATCGAGGCTTTCGAGGGCGGCCTCAAGGGTATCGACGACCCGCGCTTCGAGGTCGTCGTCCTCAATGCCGGAGGCATAGTAGTTCGCCAAAAAGGCGATGACGCTGCCGGTCTGGTCGGCCTGATAGTCGTCGTCGCTGCCGGCTTCGAGCTTGGCGTTGGCCCAGCCGGGGGCGAGCGCGCCGTTGTGGGGCCACACGCGGTGGGGCCAACTGCCGTCGTCGCGCTGGGTCTCGCAGTAGGCCCGCGCGCTTTCGGCGTGCCAGTTGCCGAGGCCGAGATCGAAGTGGTGGTCGGATTCGAGAACGAACCGCGAGATCTCGGCGTCGTCGCGGAACCAGGTGTAGCCGTAGCCGCCGGAGTAGCGGTAGTAGGGATCGAAGTTCGGCCCCGCGATCCGCAGCCCGGTCTCGCCCCGCAGCAGCGACAACACCCGCACGTCCGCACCCACCGACTCCCGGAGCGTCTCCGAGTTGTCCTCGCGGGCAGCCGTCGGCAGCGCCGCGGTGGCGGCCTGTTTGAACGCGTCGCTGCTATCGAACTCCTCACGAAGCTCGCCGAGCCGGTCGAGGGCCGCCTCGCGGTCGGTTTCGGTTCGATCCGTCAGCAGCGTGATGAGCGTCGTCGACGCCTCGTGAAGCGGGAGCGAACAGATCAAATCGCCGCTGAGCCGGTCCTCCGAGTAGCGGTGGTCGCTGGCCGGACGCGGATACTCGGTTGGCTCCTCGTCCAGCAAGTCCTCGAAGGCGACCGGGATCTGTCCCCGAACGCCCGCAAAGCCGGTCGTAGAGCTGACGAAGTCGTGTTCCCGCTGGTGATAGACCTCGACGACGTCTTCGTGGTGGAGCTGGCCGACCTGACTGTCCTGGCCCTCTGGCGCGAGCGAGACGTAGGTGATCAGCTCGGCGTGACTCCCGCCGAAGTTGGCCTCAGCGGTATCGAACCGAGTGAGGTGGGCATCGCCCACCGTCAGATCGAGCTGGGTCACCGGCCCGAACGGTGTCCCGTGGGTCGTCTCGACGAGCGTCGTCGCCTCGTGGTACTCCTGTACGGAGTCCATCTCGTCGAACCAGAACGGCTGCCCGTCGACACGGAGCCCGAACCGCGACCGCTCGATGCCCGTGAGCCCGGAGAGTGGATAGCCGAAGTCCCGCAGATTGCCCCCGTCGACGTGAATCAGTCGACGGCCGTCACCGGAGAAACGGCCGGAAATCGTCCGCCGTTCGCCCGGAAAACGGGTCGTAGTCCCCGATGACTCCTTGAAATCATCGAGTGCGTCACGTAGTTGCACACCTATCTTCCTGTTCTCCGGAGTATTAATTCTTGGTGTATTTTTATTTCACACGTTTATTCCAACGACAACAGTCAAGACAGTTGGACTCCGGGTTGGAGGTATGGACGCGCCAGGTCCGCCACGGTTCGTCGCCGTCGGCGAGAGCGTCGAACTCGCCCCACGAGCCCCCGACCCCGACGCCGACTACCACTGGACGCTGCTCGAATCACCCCCCGAAAGCAGCGTTGCCGTCGACGCGGGGCCGGTCGTCGAGTTCGCCCCCGACACCCCCGGCCACTACCGGCTTGAACTCCAATCGCCCGACGGGACCCACACCCAGACGGTGCGGGCCTACCCCGACGAACGCCACAGCACACGGGTCGAACTCCCCTTTTCGGACCTCCCGGACTCCATCACCGAGGTCGACTCGATGTCGGTCGTCGGCCCGTTCAACGAACAGGTCGCCGGTCGCACGCGACCCACGCGCACGGACGATCGCTTTGTCGCCGATCTCGAACTGCCGCCGGGCACCCACCCATACGCGTTCTGTGTGAACGACGATTTCACACAGCAGATCCACGACGCCGTCACCGTCCCCGGTCCGGGCCGACCCCGGTGTCGGCTCGACGGCGAGATTCGGGACGACACGCTCGTGGTCACGGCGACCGCCACTGCCGCTCCCGATACCGACCACGCTGACGCCGATCTCGCTGTCGACTTCGTGGTCGACGACCGCGACTGGCTTCCTGATTCTGTAGTCGAGATCACTGACCGCGAACTCCGCGTGCCGGTCGAGTCGGTGCCCGACACTCTCCGCATCCATGCGGTCGCCGTCGGTGAACGCCGCTCGGTGTCGGATTCGCTGACGATCCACAGCGGCGAGCCGATCGCCATCGAGCGACCCAACGACCCGCCGGAGTGGGCCGAGTCGCCGACCGTCTACGAGATCTTCGTTCGCTCGTTTACTGGCGAGACGCTGCCGACCACGTTCGCCGAGATCGAGCGCCGCGTCGAGTATCTCGAATCCTTGGCCGTCGACTGTCTGTGGCTCACGCCCGTCCTCGCCAGCCCGACTGACCACGGCTACCACATCACGAACTACTTCGAGACCGCCGCCGATCTGGGGAGCCGTGCGGCCTTCGAATCGCTCGTTGAGACCTGCCACGACGCAGACATCCGGGTCGTTTTCGATCTCGTCATCAACCACACGTCCCGTGACCACTCGGTGTATCAACTCCACGCTGGCGGCGTCGACCGCTACGCCGACTACTATAATCGCGTCCCCAAATCGTGGGACGGCACTGGCGTCGACTGGGCGGGCGACGATGCCCCCGAGTTCTATTTCAACTGGCAACGGATTCCGAATCTCAACTACGGCTCGCTGGCCGTCCGCCGCTGGATGCTTGATGTCGTTGAGGAGTGGGCCGACGTGGTCGACGGCTTCCGCTGCGATGTGGCGTGGGGCGTCCCCCACGGTTTCTGGAAGGAGGTCCAGGAGACCGTCCCCGACGATTTCTTGCTCCTGGACGAGACGATTCCGCGGGACCCCCACTATCACGAGGCGGAGTTCCAGATGCACTACGACACCGCCCTCTACGGCGCGCTCCGCGATATCGGCCACGGCAACGCGCCCGCGGAGAAGATTTTTGAGGCGCTCGACGACGCCGTCTGGCAGGGGTTCCCCGACTCGGCGGTCCACCTCCGCTACATCGAGAACCACGACGAGACCCGCTATTTAAAAGAGTGCAGCGAGGGCGCGCTCCGGGCGGCCGCGGCCGCGACGTTCACCCTCCCCGGCGCGCCGATGATCTACTACGGCCAGGAACGCGGGATGGTCGACAAGCGCGGGCCAATGAGGTGGCACGATGGCGACGCCGACCTCACCGAGTTCCACCGGTCGCTGTCGACGCTCCGCCGCGCGTACCCGGTTCTTAAAACCGGCGGCGTCGAGCGGCTGTCGGTCGACGTTGCCGAACGGCGCGAGCCCGCAGCGTCGGAATCAAAACCGGAGGACTCCGAAACCACAGCCGACATCGTCGCGCCGAACGGCAGCGGTGAGGTCGCGGGAGCCGACCGCGTTGCCGCCTTTGCCCGCGACGACGGCGACGATCGGCTGCTCGTCGTGCTCAACTTCGGCGACGACCCGCAGGCGGTCAGTCTGCCCGAAACCGTGGGATCGACCGACCTCCGGACCGGGAGCCCGCTCCGCAAACGCTACGCGGAGGACGACCCCAAAGACACCTACCTGCTCGTCGTCGACGTGGTGATCTGTCGGTCAGCCTAAACGCCGTCGTCGGTCGATTTCGGCCCCTGTTTTAAGTGCTGTCGCCGAGCAGGAAGTGTATGGACGACGCCACGCTTCGCGCCCATCTGCGGCGGTTCGGCCTCTCCGAGAAAGAGGTCGACACCTACCTCACCCTCCTGGAGCATGGCGAAGCCACTGCCAGCACGATCGCCGACGTGGCGGGCGTCTCCAAACGCTACGTCTACAGCGTCAGCGAGGCGCTCGCCGACCGGGGGTTCGTCGAGGTCACCGACCACGTCGTCCCGACGACGATCCGGGCGCTCCCACCGGATCAGGTCGTCGACGAACTCGTGCGGGACGCCGAGGCGATGCGGCCCGCCCTCGAATCCCGCCACACCCGTACCGAGCCATCGACCGATTGCTTCGAGGTGGTCAAAAGCCGCGTCACCGTGCTCAAACGGATCCGGTCGTTCATCGACGGTGCCGACGAGGAACTCACGCTGTCGGTCCCGCTGGACGTGCTCGACGAGGTCGAAGCGGCCCTACGGGCCGCGCGGGACCGCGGCGTGTTGATCGTCCTGCTGGTCTCCGGCACCGACGAACTCCCCGCGGAGCTGGCCGACCTCGCCAGCGTCACCCGCGTCTGGAGCGAGACAATGCCCACGATGTTGACCGTCGACCGCCGGGTCGGCGTGATCGCGCCCATCGAGATGATTTCGAGTGCCCACAACGACACCCAATCGATCGTCTTCGCCCAGCAACACCTCGGTCCGGTCGTCGTTGCCTCCTTTTTCGGCAACTACTGGCCCGTCGCCCGCGAGGCGGCGGTCGCCGACCCGGTCGAACTCCCCACCTCCCACGAGAACTTCTGGCACAGCATCTTCCAGGCGACGCTCTGGCTCCGGGCTGACGCCGAGCTTCGAGCCACCATCGAGGGCCGGACCACCGCCGACAACGAGTACGTCGAACTCGACTGCCGTGTCGTCGACGTCACTCAGGGTCTCGTCGAGCCGACCAACAATTCCTTTCCGGTCGAACACAGCCTGACCGTCGAAGCAGAGGGCCGAACCTACACTGTCGGCGGCTACGGCGCGTTCCTGGAGACCATCGAGGCCGACCGGGTCCGGCTCACGCTCGACGACTGAAACGGATCGGAAAGCCTAATCAGCAAAAACAGTCAGTCGTCACTCGGTGCGGCCGGTTCGTGCGGCGACACGCTGCTCGACGTACAGGCGCGACCACTCCTCGAAATGGCGTTTGAGGCGGCCGACGAGGCCAGTACTGTCGACCTCCGTCTCGGGAGTTCGGTACGCGGGCTGTGCCTCTCTGTCGAGACGTCCCTTGTCGACGCTCATTGTGATAGTATCTACCACGGGGTATATAATAAATATTAGGTCTGCATATGAGTCGTGGTCGGGTCAACAGTTCCGTCCGGCTTCTGGGGGTGTTTTTATTACTCTCGCATTTCATAATCATTCTTACCGACGTTTTTCACGAACGGGAAATTTTATTACCGAACTCGAAAAAGGAGGGTCACGATTCAATGAGTTCGTCTTCGTCGTCCGGTGGGCTCCAGCGGACGTTTCTCGAATACCAGTACGTGTTCGTCTTTCTCGCACCCCTCCTGTTCGTTGTCGGGGTTCTCCTCGCAGCGCCGCTTCCGGAAGCGGCGGGAGACGGCTACTGGATGGAGTTCTGGTGGCTGTTCCCGGTGTTCCTGCTCGGGGCGACGGTCGTCAACACCGTCGGGATCAGCGGCTCGGCGCTGTTCGTGCCGTTTCTGATCTTCCTCTACCCGATTATGGCGGTTCGTCTCTCTCCGGAGACGCTGCTGGAGCCGCCGCTATCGCCTGAAACCATCGTCAAAATCGGGCTTATCAGTGAGTCTTTCGGCCTGTCGAGTTCGGCGCTGGCGTTCATCCAGCACGGACTGGTCGACCGCCGGCTCGCGCTCACACTCGTCGGCGGTTCGATCCCCTTTGTGGTCGGTGGAGCGCTACTATCGTTCATTATCCCCGAGCCAGTGTTCCAGTTCCTGCTGGCGGTCGCGCTCATCGCAGCGTCGATCCTCCTGTTTAAAGCCGATCTGGGCCACGACGATCCCGCCGATGATGCTGACGATGGCGATGCGGCCGAGAGCGTTGCTGTCGAGGCCGACGGCGGTCCCGACCTCCCCAACGACAGCGACAAGCCCGGTTCGGCCGGTGTCAGGACCGACGACGACGGTGTCGTCACCCGCGTCGACCGCGATGGGAGCAGTTACAGCTACACTCGCGGCGGCTATCTCGAACGGTTCGGTAACTACAGCATCGGCGGCGTCTTTCAGGGGCTGGCCGGGTTCGGCATCGGTGAGCTGGGTATCATCTCGATGCTCCGGACCTCCGTGCCGGTCCGGATCGCCATCGGCACGAACCACATCGTCGTCGCCATGACCGCGGTGCTCGCGTCGCTGGTCCACGTCTTCGGTGGCGGGCTGGTCGGCGGTCACACGATGGATCTGGCCTCGACGCCGTGGAACGTCGTCGTCTGGACCGTCCCCGCGACCGTCACTGGCGGCCAGATCGCGCCGTACATCTCCTCGACGCTCGACACCGAGATACTCAAACACGGCGTCGGCGTGCTGTTCGCGATCATCGCCACCGCGCTGTTCGTGATGTCCGGCAGCGGCTTCCTCTAAGCCGAGGGGCGACTCCGTTTGCGCAGGCTTATTACTGACTCGCGGTGTGTTCCCGCCATGACTGGTGATCGGCCAGCGGTCGACCGCCGCTCGGTGCTGTCGACCCTCGGTGTCGGGGTGGCTGGACTCGCTGGCTGTGCTGGCGTCAGTGGGAGCGGCGACCCCGAGCGCGTCTCGCTGCTCGCCGCCGGGAGCCTCCACAACGCGCTCGAACACGGGTTCCAGCCGGACGGTGAGGCGACCGTCGAAATCGAGGCCCGTGGCTCGGCGGCAGCCGCCCGACTTGTCGACGAGGGCCAACGGGACCCCGACATCCTCTCGCTGGCCGACACGGCGCTGTTCGACGGGCCGCTCGACGCGTCGTGGCTCGCCGAGTTTGCCACCAACTCGCTGGTGGTCGCCTACAACCCCGACACCGAGGGCGGCCAGCGGCTCGCCGCTGCCGGGTCGGATGGCTGGTACCAACCACTGGTCGACGGCGATGTGAGTCTTGGCCGCACCGACCCGGCACTTGACCCGCTCGGCTACCGGACGCTGTTCCTGTTCGACCTCGCAACGGAGTACTATGACACCGACACAGACCTCCAGGAGGCGATCCCCGACCGGGAACAACTCTACCCCGAAACCCAACTCGTCAGTCAGTTCGAGACGGGCTCGGTCGACGCCGCGGTGACCTACCGGAACATGGTCGTCGACCGGGACTACGCGTTCATCGAACTCCCGGCCGCAATCGACCTCAGCGATCCGACGCTGGCCGACCGCTACGCGCAGACGAGTTACGAACTCCAGAGCGGCACCGTCGTCACCGGCGGGCCGATCAGCTACGGGTCGACGATCCGCCACCAGTCGCCGACGGTCCGCGATGTGTTCGCGGCCCACGTTACTGGCGACTACCTCTCGGAGTTCGGATTTATTGTCCCCGACGACTATCCCCGATACAGTGGCAATGTTCCCGAGACAGTCACGGACTGAGACCGTCGACCGGTTCGACTGGCTCTCGGTCAGTTACTTGCTCGGGGCGCTCCTGCTGTGCTACTATCTGTTGCCGTTCGTCTCGCTGTTCGCCAGCCAGCCCCTCGGCGTGGTCGCCCAGCGATTGACCTCGCCGACCGTGCTCTCGGCGGCGACCACCTCGCTGTCGGCGTCGGTCACGAGCACCGCCATCGCCACCGCACTCGGTCTCCCGCTGGCCTACTGGCTCGCCCGCGCTGAGGGACCCCGCAAGACGCTTGTGACTGCCATTGTCGTCCTGCCGCTGGTGCTCCCGCCGATCGTCAGCGGGATGCTGTTGCTCACGATTGTCGGTCCCGAGACGCTGCTGGGGCGACTGGCAGCCGAAAACGGGGTCGCCCTGACGCGGTCGACCGCCGGGATCGTGCTGGCTCAGACCTTCGTCGCCTCGCCGTTCGTCGTCATCACGGCCAAAGCGGCCTTCGAGCGCGTCGACCCGGCGCTCGAATACGCCTCCCAGTCGCTCGGCAAGAGCCGACTGACGACGGTTCGGCGGATCACGCTCCCGATCGCGTGGCCGGGGATTCTCGCGGGGATTACCCTCGCGTTTGCCCGTGCGATCGGGGAGTTCGGCGCGACGATCATGCTGGCCTACTACCCGCGGACGATGCCGGTCCAGATCTGGGTCTCCTTTACTACTCTTGGCCTCGACAACGCCTTTCCCGTTGCTGTCGTCCTCGTCGGCATCGCCGTCGTCACGCTCGTCGTGCTCAACACGCTCGGCTCGAATCCCTTCGAATAACCTATGCTCGAACTCACTGGCCTGTCGAAAACCTACTCCGGATTCGCTTTCGGCCCCGTCGACCTCACGGTCGGCGACGAAGTGTTGTCGGTGCTCGGCCCTTCGGGCAGCGGGAAGACGACGCTGCTGTCGTTGATTGCGGGCACCGTCGACCCGGATGTGGGGTCGATCTCGCTGAACGGGCGGCGGCTCGACGGCCGCCCGATTGCTGACCGCGAGACGGGATTGGTCTTCCAGGACGGCGCGCTGTTCCCTCACCTGACCGCCCGCGAGAACATCGCCTACGCCGCGATCGATCCCGACCGGGTCGACGAACTCGCGGCTACTTTCGAGATCACCGAGCTCCTCGGCCGTCGACCGCCGACCCTCTCTGGCGGGGAGCGCCAGCGCGTCGCCCTCGCCCGAACGTTGGCCGCCGATCCCGCGGCGCTACTGCTCGACGAGCCGCTGTCGAGTCTCGACGCCCCTATTCGGCGGCGGCTCCGCGGCGAGTTGCACGCCCTGTTCGCCGACCTCGATATTCCAATCATCTACGTCACCCACGACCAGCGAACTGCGACCGCCCTCGGTGATCGGTTGGCCGTCGTCAACGATGGAACTGTTGAACAGATCGGCACGCCCTCGCGTGTGTTGTCCCAGCCTGAGACGCGGTTCGTCGCCTCGTTCACCGGCACCGAGAACGTCTTCGCGGCGACCGTCTCAGCGTCGACCGACGGGACGACGGTTCGGATCGGCGAGTTCGCGCTCCGGTCGACCGAGACGGTGACTGCCTCGACTGTCGCGGCCTGTATCCACCCTACTCAACTTACCCTTCAGCCAGCCAACGCAGCCGACGGGGAGGTAGAGAACACAGTTTCCGGCACCGTTGTCCAGCAACTGAACGAAGGCACCGAGTATCGCCTGTTGGTCTCGGTAGCGAGCCTCACCGAGCCGCTGATCGCGACCGTTCGCCCATCGACTGGCGAGAGACTGTCGACCGGTTCGACTGTTCGCTTGACGATCCCGCCGGATGCGATCCATCTGATCGAGTAACTGCGGCCGTCCCTGTCGTCCTCCGAGCGTATATTGCACACCATTGTCGACTGCAGCCATCACCGTCGACTCCGCTGATTGAAAATCCGTTTCACAGGTAGGACATATGCCAATGTGTAACTAAGAGGTATACTCAAAAATCCGCACTCCAATAGACGAACATGGATGTATCTCGGATCAAAACGGTGAGTGTCCGTTTCATCGGCTATCTTTCGTATATATCGTGTTCGATGACGACTCTGCTGGGACTGTACACGTTCGGCTCTCTCGTATTTACTGGCGCACAAACAGGGCAGATCTATGGGAGCATGATCTTGCTACTGCTGGCCTGTAGTGGTGGGTCGCTACTGCTTTTTGCAGTTGGACGCGCGATTTTCACTGCCGTGAACCATCCCAGTTGGATTCTGGATCTACGCGAGACTCGGGATTCGATCCTCTATCGGTAGCTGGTGATCGCGGGATTTCCACCGTACTAATTGGATTTGATATCGCAGGAAGTGATTTATGAATCGCTGTACGACCGGATCGAACCGAGCTCGTCGACCGTGATATCCCCTGCGAGCGCCCCAATATCGACTGATTCGGGGGTTTCCCCCGGATACTTCCGCTTGAAGTAGCCGTAGATGTTTGTCAGATCGCGTTCCAGGAGTTCGTCGCTGTTTTCGTGGTCGGTCGGGACTGCCTGCGGCCAATCGAAGATCGTAATCCCGTCTTCGTCGATGAAGACGTTGTACTCGCTCATATCGCTATGCACGTACCCTTTCTGGTAGGCTGCGGCCATCTCTTCGAGGATCAGATCCAGGACACCAACCACCTGCTCGGATTCGAGTCGCGCACGCGAGAGCTCCGCGCCGTCGAGTTTCTCCATGACGATCGCGTGGCGGTTCTGGTCGACTGGTCGGGGGACCGAAACATCAGGGTACAGCCCTTCGAGGGCTTCGTACTCTTTTTCGGCGGCTTTCCGGGCGGTATAGAGCCACGACACGTGGTTGCGATCCGAGGTGTACTCCCGCTCACGGTCGACCGCCCGGAAGTTCGTATACCCCTCGCGGTGATATTTAAGTGCCAGTGGCTGGAACGACATCGCCTCGTAGACGTCGCTTTCCTTGCCGACACCGAGTGGTGCGCCAACGCCGTCGATGGTGTCGCGCTCCGAGAAGCTCCGAAGCGCGAGTGCGTCGTACCCCTCGAAGGTGAGCTGGTAGCCCTCGTACTGGATCGTCTTCCGCTGGATGAGCTCGTGTTGCATACAGCGGTCGATGCGGTACTCTATTTCTTCGCTTGTGAGGCTCGAATACTTCGGTAGTTTCTCGCGTTGGACCCACTCCGAGAAGCGCATCCCCTGCTCGATCCCCGACAGCAGATAGAAATCCTCGGGTTCGAGGTCCCGAAAGAACGCCGCGACGTTCTGAACCATACCCAACGGAGGCCCGCAGACCCTAAAAGCCCGACGAGTCGACCGATTCTCCGCTAATGAATCAAATACTGCTATATTGAATTGCCGCTCTCACGATACAGACGGATGGATCGCTGTTGGAGTCTCGTATTGGGGATACTCGCTAGATACGTCTCGGTGATTTCTCGCCCCGGCTTGGGGTATCGACAGTCGAGATCGCTCTATCGTCCTCGATGGACAATCGCCAGATCGCAGTCGACGTTGTGGATTCGCTCGAAGGTAGGTGTCAAAAAGAACCGCGAGGCGACGCTGCGGTCGGTGCTCGCGCCGACAATGGCCACGTCGTAGTGTGAGGCATTGGCATCGAGAAACTCCTCGACTGGGGTGTAGCCGATCCGGGTTTCGATCGGCGCGTCGAACGACTCCACGAGGTTGTCGAGCATGGTTTCGGCCTCCCGTCGCTCGACATCGGAGTCGACGCAGCTACAGGCCGAGATTGTCCCAGTTGTCAACAGTCGGTGAGCGAAATCAAGCATCGTGTTGGCCTGTTCGCCCGGCCCGCGAACCATCACGAGCAGCCGGTGCCACTCGGTTCTCCCGGTCGTGGGGCGGAAAATGACGGTGTCGGTCGGGCCGTTGAGGAGTGTTTTGACGAATCGACTCGGTGTTCCGTCCTCGGCCTCGTAGGGGCTGACGATCAGATCGCAGTTCTCGGCGGCGGAGGTCTGGAGGATCGTCTCCCCAGCCGAGCCGTCCTCGGCGACGACCACGAGTTCACAGGGAACGTCGACGGTGGCAACGACCAGATCCTGGAGCCGTTCGAGCCTCCGTCGGAGCTGATCGGTGATCTGGGCCTCGGCCGCCCGGGTTACCTCCTCGTCGTCGACTGCGCCGGTCGTCGTGGCCTCGACTTTGGCCTCGACTTTGGATTCGGTTTCGGCGATCGTCTCCGGACTCACCGTCTGCATCAGCACAACTTTCCCCGCCTCGTGGGCGGCTGCAAGCCGGGCGGCAAACAGCACCAGCGACTCGGGGTCGTCGCTCCGAATGGGGACCAGCACCTGATCGTCGCCGTGGGTCGACTGAAACAGGTAGCGGGCCCGTTCCTCGTAGAAGTGTCGACGCCAGAGGACGAACACGCCAGCGACGATGAGACTGGAGACGATGATCCCGCCAACGTAGGTTAGCTGCTCGGAGCCGGTGACTAACACGAGCAGTGCCGACGAAAACGCCGACGGCTCTTCGAGCGATAGTGCCCACGTCACGACGCCAGTGAGGAAGATCCCGAGCGCGGCGGCCCCGGCGTTGACCCGCAGCTCGCCGAGTGCTGCGGCGGTCCAGTACTCGCCGGTGAGTCCCAAGACGAGCCAGCCACAGATCGCTCCCGCCGAGATGCCGCCGACGAACCGCCGCGGCGAGGCGTAGCGACCGCCTGGATTGGAAAACAGCGTGTAGGCTCCGGCCGCCAGCGGCGGATAGACGAGGAACGACACCACCGGCGAGGCGTTAGCGAGCCACGTCACGCCACCGACGAGCACCGGCACAAACACCAGCGCCGACAGGTGGAGCAGGTTTTCGGCATCCGCCAACCAGTGACGGACCGCTCGGATCTCTCGCCGCTCGAACTCACGGAGGCGGCGTCGAATCGAGCGATACCACCACGACAGTCGGTCACGCATTACTGTGTGGTAGTCGACACACAATCATGGGTCTTTCTTCCGGGCAGCCAGCTGGCGGCTGCGAGCGGGTCAGCCGGACGGCAGCAGGACTCGACGGAGCACCGACGGTCGGAGCAGCGCGGTCGGGGGGCGTTCCAACTGAAGGACGCGATTGAACTCGTGCGAGAGCCGCCCGTCGGTGTGGGCCGCCCGGATCAGCCGCGAGACGTACCAATTGAACAGCCGCGTGGTGAGAGGGTTCGGGCCGTCGGTCTGTGGGAAGGCAGCATCGGCACCGACAGCCATCGTCCAGGCGGTGTCGACGCTCTCGGCGGCCCGGTCGAAAAAGCGCCCGGCGAGGTCCTCCCGGCCGCCCGCCAGCGCATGATGGAGGGCCAGCGCCTCGAGTGCGGCCACCGACATCCCCTGGCCGTAAATGGGGTTAAAACTCGCCAGTGCGTCGCCGGTGACGACGAGCCCGTCGGGGAACCGATCGAGGGCCTCGTAGCGACGGCGCAGACTGGCTGGAAACGGGTACTGGTCGACACCCTCCGAGACCCACGACCGGTTGTCGAGTAGCGAGGCGATCGCTGGTGTCGGCAGGCTCTCGGCAAACGCTTGCAGACCGTCGGCATCCCCCGGTGGATGATCGCCGTGGAGTCCGAACAGCGTCACCACCCACTGGTCGTTTTCGATGGGGATCACGGTACCGCCGCGGGTCCTCGGCGGCACGGGTGAGACGAGTATCCCACGGCGGGTCTCGGGCGGCCGATCGACGACGACCGTGCTGTAGGCGAGATCGACGCCGACCTTTTCGGTGGGAGGGGCATCGAAGCCGTGGTCGGCCAGCCATTGGGGCGTTCGGGAGCGCCGTCCGGTGGCGTCGACCACGAGGTCGGCACTCAGCTCCCGGCGCTCGCCATCGTCGGTCTCGACAACGACGCCGTCGACGGTTGCGGCCGTCTCGTCGGTGGTGTACGTTCGAAACCGAGTGTTGTCGCGGATCTCGATTCCATCGCGGGCCGCGAGGCACTCTCTGAGAACGCCCTCGAACAGCGGGCGGCTGGCACAGACCATCGGGCGTTCCTCTGGGCTGTCGGCGAGAAAGGCCCCCTCGTCGTAGTAGTCGAGGTCGGTCGCGGAGTCGATTTCTACCCCGCCGTGGGACCGGAGCCGCTCGACGTAGTCCGGACACAGGGACTCCAGGACGCTGCGCCCGGCCTCCAGGAGGACGTGGACGTGGCGGTCCTGTGGTACCCCGCGGCGGTTAGTCGGCCTGCTCGGCAGGCTGTCCCGTTCGACAAGACTCACCCGCTCGAAGCCGTCGGCGACCGCGCGGGCCGCCAACAGCCCGGCCATACCGCCCCCGACGACAATCGCGTGGTCACCGACTGTCGGCACTCGCTCCGGCTCGTAGTCATCGACTGTTTGTAATGTCATGCTCTCTTTTCGTCGCTGATCCGGCCCACACGACAGTTTTTCAGTGTGGTCGACCGCCGTTCATATATGCCTCAAGAACCGGACGAAAATATCAGTGGTGGTGTCAGTGGTGGCGGCCAGGAGGCCACCTTCGATCCCTCGACTGCCGGGACACGCGCCGAAGCAGTCGTCGACGTACTGGGCGAACTGTACTGGCAGAAGGCCTACGGGGGCCGTGACGGCTTCGAGTGTCTGGTGCGGACGATCCTGAGCCAGAACACCAGCGACAAAGCCAGCCAACCCGCCCACGACGCCCTTATAAATCGGTACGGCGGCGGTGACGGCGACCGGGATCTCGTTTCGGCGCTGGCCGACGCCGAGCAGTCGATGCTCGCCGAGACGATCAGCGGCGCGGGCCTGTATAATCAGAAGTCGGAGGTCATCATTGACGCCGCCGAGGAGATCCGACGGGAGTTCGGGAGTGCTGCTGCGTTCGATGCGTTCGTCAAAGACGAACCGCCGTCGACCGTTCGGGAGCGGCTCCTGGAGATCCACGGGGTCGGGCCGAAAACCGCCGACTGCGTGCTGCTGTTCGCCGGGGGGCGCGGGGGTGTCTTTCCGGTCGACACCCACGTCCATCGGATCGCTCGCCGAATGGGATTGGCCGACCCCGAAGCCGACCACGAGGCGGTCCGGACTGCCCTCGAAGACGGCGTCCCGGCCGAGAAATGTGGCTTCGGCCATACGGCGATGATCCAGTTCGGCCGAGAGTACTGTACGGCCCGCAAACCGGCCTGTCTCGACGGTCCCGAAGCCTGCCCGCTTTACGACCTGTGTGATCGGGTCGGCGTCGACGAGATCGAGGAGTCGGTGGTCGATCCTGCCGAGGCTATTTAAAAGGTCTATCCGGCGAACGAACAGCTCGCGTTGCCGACGGGGCCGTCGATCGGCGCGTCGGTGTCCTCGTAGTCGTAGCTGGGGCCGAACATCGGCAGCTCGAACTGGTAGTCGAAGGCGATCGAAAACGGTCCGAAGGGGTCGTTGAGGAATTCGGTGACGCTCTCGATTCCCTCGAAGACGACGCCCGTTTTGAGCTCGATGATCGGCGGCCCGTCGATCGACCCCGCGAGTTCGATGCCAATTGCACCGGGGCCGCCGAGGTTCGTCAAAAGCGAGAGGTGGAGCACCATCTTGATCTCGGGGCCCGCCGTGCCGATGGTGAACTCGTAGCCCTCACCCGGGAAACAGGCGTTACCGCCCGGGGTCGGCCCACCGGTCGAACCGTTGGCTGTGGCGTCGGCCGTCTGCGCGCCGACGACTGCCGCTATCGGCGTCGACAGGAGGAGCAGACAGCAAACCACGGCGATAACCGGTGTCCGCGGGACCATACGGCTAGATTCTCGCGGCAGCGGTTAAACACCACGGTGAACTGACTGGTCGACGGCCCGGTGGTTGGACTCTCTGGGGTTACTCGAAAAACTGGTCCACGAGGAGTTCGGCCGACGCGAGATTCGTCGCCAGCGGGATGTCGTGGACATCGCAGAGCCGGAGCAGCGCGCTGATGTCGGGTTCGTGTGGCTGTGCGGTCAGTGGATCCCGCAGGAAAATCACGCCGTCACATGTCTCCTCGGCGATTTCGCCGCCGATCTGCATATCGCCGCCGAGTGGCCCCGACTCCTTGCGCTCGATGTCGAGGTTGGTCACTTCCATCAGTCGCTTGCCGGTCGTCCCCGTCGCCATCAGGCTGGCCTTCGATAGCGTCTCCTCGTGGTCGGTCGCAAACGCCATCAGGTCGTCTTTTTTCTTGTCGTGGGCAATCAGTGCGAGTCGCATTCGTCATGCTCTGGGACCGCGTGGGGTTTAATTCCCCTGTTGGTGACAGTCGCCGCGGGCTACTCGAACACCATGTCGAAGGCACTGGCCCCGAGTGGATCGAACGTCCCGGCGGCGACGTTTTCGGCGACGTGGTCGACCGAACGCATCCCAACTAACGAGGTGGTGACTCCTGGCGCGCTCCGGGCGAAGTTGATCGCCCGCTGGGCCGACGTGTCGCCCGATAGCTCGGCGTCGACCTCGGGTGGGATCGCGGCTGCCAGATCCCCCTGCCCGATCGAGGCGCTGGTGACGACCGAGAGCCCCGACTCGTGGGCGTATTCGAGCGCGCTGACCGGCCCCTCGTCGGTTGGCTGAGACGTGACGCTGAAGGCGTCGGCCATCTCGACGTTGAACGGCAGTTGGATGGCCTGCAGGCCGTGGCTCTCAACGCCGACGCTCTCGGCGGCGGCCTCGGCCCGCTCGATCACCGCCGGAAGCGAGAGGTACTGGTCGTGGGACTGTGGGACGCGGAATGCCTGCCACGTCGCCAGCCCGTAGACGCCGATCTCGCCGGTCGCCCGGCGGCGCTCCAGAAGCTCGAAGGCCGCTTCGAGCTGGTCGTAGACGGCCTCGCGGTCGGCATCCAGGAGCTGTGTCTCGGGGTTATGCAGGTAATAACAATCAATCCGGTCGACACCGAGGTTCGACAGCGACCGGTCGAGCATCTCGCTTATAAATCCGGGCTCCAGCGAGTGGCTGCCCCGAACGAGGGAGGCAGGGTCGACCACACCAGGTTCGACGAACTGCTCGCGGATGTACCGGCCGGGGTCGTCGGGCCGCTCGCCGTCGAACGGGAGAAAGCCGCCCTTCGTCGCAACGACGATCGACTCGCGGTCGACGTCGGTCCGTCGCAGTGCCTCGCCGACGACGCGCTCGCTGCGCTGACACCGGTAGTTGATTGCGGTGTCGACGTGGTTGATCCCGTTGGCAAGCGCCATCTCGATGGCCTCGCGGTACGCCTCATCGATGCGGTCGGTCGGCTCGCCGAGGTAGGTGCCGATGCCGATGCTGGAACAGACGCCCGGTGGGAAGCGCCGGAAGTAGGTACGGCCGAAACTGTCGCCGAACCGGTCACGGTAGGCCCACGTTCCGTCTGCGGTTGCCATAGCTATCGTTGCCGACGCGCTCGAATAAGCGTAGGGTTAGACGTCGCCGGACATCGACGAGAACAGCCGATCGATCAGCGCCTCACGCGGCATGGTCTCCGAACTCACCGGCTCGCCGCCGTCCGACAGCTGGGGTTGGGGGGCGATCTGCCCGCCACCCATGCGTGCGTGGCCGCCCGCGCTCGCGTTCGAAATCCCCTCGGTGACGCTTTGCAGCACCCGCCCCATGTGGACCCGATCGTCCCGCGAGCGCCCCGAGAGGTGGATCGTCCCGTCCTTTTCACCGGCAATAACCACCGCTGTTACGCCCTCCAACCGAATGATCTCGTCGGCGGCCTGTGGGATCGCATCCGCATTCGAGACCGGGCCGACATCACAGACTGCAAACGAGCCCTTGATTCGGCGGCCCGCGATCGCGCGGGCCTTGATTTCGAGCACTTCGGCGTCGACCTCCGGGTTGGCGATCCGGTCGAGTTGGTTCTGGTCGACGCCCGGATACAGATACGACGACGCCTCGAAGTCGACGGCGGCCGCGCCGACAGTCAGGTTCTTGGTATCCGAGAGGATGCCGTACAGCAGGCCGGTGGCGGCTCTCGACGGCAGGACGTATTTTGTGCCGGTCTCGCTGGCGTGCTGTTCGGCTGGCACCGGCACTGCGCCGATATCCTCGAAGTACTCGGCGACGATGCTCGAGCAGGAGCCGTAGTCGGTCCGCACGTCGGTAAAGAGCTCGCCGGTTCCCTCGCCGGGGTGGTGGTCGACGACCGCTAACGGGAGAATCCCTTCCGAGCCGGTGAACCCCCGCGGCGCGTTGTGGTCGACGAGAATCACGGCCTCGGCTGCGAGATCGGTGACGTGTTCGATGCGCTCCAAATCGAGTTCGAGAACGGTCCGAAAGGCGCGGTTTTCCTGGTGTCTGATCTGGCCGGAGTACTGGATCGTGACCTCGGTGTCGAGTTGCTCGGCGAGGGCCGCCACCGCCGTCGCCGAAGCCATCGCATCCGGGTCGGGGTTCGGATGCATCAACACCGTCACGGCCTCGCGGTCCGCAAGGAGTTGCTTAAATCGCTCACCGTTCGACTGTCGGAGCCAACGGTAGACGATTGCAGCCGCTCCCGCCACTCCCGCGATAGCAACGATCGCAACGAACAACTCGGTTCGCGTTCCGACGAGATTCTCGATCAGCGCGAAGATCCCGCCGACAGCAACCTGCCCCATATATTCCACGTCTGCATCATTCACTATGAAGGTTGGCAGCGTTCCCGTCGGTTCAGCAAGGACAAAATACGTTCACACTGGGCGGGTCTCCCGTAGTCTGTTCCTACAGCAGGGCGACAGCCTCACGTGGTTACACAGTACGTACCGCTTGGTTACGTCAGTAAGTATCGCCTACTCCGTCGTTCGGTTCCGGTAGGCGTCGACTGCCGCGCGGTAACCCTCGCGAAACGTGGGGTACTGCAGCGAGTATCCCAACTCGCGGAGTTTCTCGTTCGAACACCGTTTGCTCGTGAGAATCCGCCGGCGCGCGGCCGCCGAGAGCCCATCGTCGGTAAGCCGCTCTTTCTTCGTTCGCTTCGGTGGACTCTCAAGCCCACATTCGTCGGCCAGCCAGTCGGCAAAGGTCCATTTGTCGACTGGTTCGTCATCGGTCACGAGCACCGCCTCGTCCCGCGCGCGGTCATGGGTCAACAGATATGCGACCGCCCCCGCGGCGTCCTCGCGGTGAACCATATTTAAATAGCCCTCGGTGACCGGCCCCTCGATGTAGCGCTCCAGTCGGTAGCGGTCGGGACCGTAGAGCCCGGAAAACCGGACGACGGTGCCGTCGATGCCGTAGTCAGCACTCTTCTCGCGGGCGATCCGTTCGGCCTCCACGAGCACACGGGTTTTGTCGGTCGTCGGCTCCAGCGGCGTCGACTCGTCGACCCACTCGCCGTCGTGGTCGCCGTAGACGCCCGTACTCGACGTATAAACGAGCCGATCCGGCCTTTGCTCCCGCTGGCTATAGCTCTCGATCACGTCCGCAAGTGCCTCGACGTAGATCTGTCGGGCCGCCTCGGCATCCCGACCGCCGGAGGAGGCTGCGAACACGAGCCAGTCGGCTGCGGGGAAAGCCTCAATGTCCTCGGGGTCGGTGAGGTCAGCCTGGTGGGACTCGAAGCCCGCGTCTTCGATGGCCGCACAGCCGGAATCGGAGCGGCGAACACCGACGACCTCGTGGCCCACCTCGGTGAGTTGGCGGCCCAGTTCGATCCCGATGTAGCCACAGCCCAGGATGACGACGCGGCGAGAGTCTACCATCTACGCCTCCCGACCGTCGATCACCGACTGGATCGCGGCGAGTTGGGCCAGCGTCATCTCGATACGCCCCTCGATCGCCTGCTGGACCTCCTGGGCCGTGAGATCGACATCGATGTTCGCGGCGATCGTGTCGACATCCAACACCGCGGTCGTCATCCCCATCAGCAGGTGGTCCCGGAGTTCGAAGACGATGCCGTCGGCATCCGGTCGGTCGGGGTCGACCGCCAGAATCGCGGCGGCCTCCTGGACAGTGAGATCGGGTTCTTCGCCCGCGAGGATGGCGTCAAGTCGCTCGATGTCGAGGTCGGTTTCGTCAGTGACCGTCTCGGTGCCGACGGTCTCGATGGTCGACTGGAGCATCCCTTCGTACGCGGTTTGAAGCGCCGAGGGTGTCGGATCCGATAGCTGATCGGCAGCGTCCTGTAACATACCCGACGTTGTTGATCCGGAACGAAAACGATTGTCACTCTGGATATCTCGGTGGCTGTAACTTGTGGGTAACATTCAAGCAGTGTGACGAGTCACGTTTTGGTATGAAAACAGTCCTCGTTGGTGTCGGGCAAGCGGGCGGCAAACTCACCACGGCGTTGGCCTCCTTCGACGAAGAGATGGGGTTCGACGCGGTGCGGGATGCCCTCGCGGTCAACACCGCCTCGGCGGACCTCCAGTCGATCCCCTTCGAGACGCTGCTGATCGGGCAGGACCGGGTCAACGGCCACGGCGTCGGTGGCGACAACGAACTCGGCGCGGAGGTCATGCAGGCCGACATCGATCAGGTGATGAGCGCTCTCAGCAGTCGGATCTCTGCCGAAACGGAGTCGATCTTCGTCGTCGCCGGGCTCGGCGGCGGCACCGGCTCCGGCGGTGCGCCGGTGTTGGCCAAGCGGCTCAGTCGGGTCTACGACATTCCGGTCTACGGCCTCGGCGTGCTACCGGGCTCCGACGAGGGGGCGCTGTACCAGGTCAACGCCGGGCGGTCGCTCAAGACGCTCGCTCGCGAGGCCGACGCGCTGCTGTTGATCGACAACGACGCCTGGAAGGAGTCCGGCGAGTCCATGAGCGAGGGGTACGAGGCGATCAATCAAAACATCGCCAGACGCGTGGGGCTGCTGTTGGCCGCGGGCGAGGCGACCGAAGGCGTCGCCGAAAGCGTCGTCGACTCCAGCGAGATCATCAACACCCTCCGGTCGGGCGGTATCGCCTCGCTGGGCTATGCCAGCACGCCCGCCGCCGACGAGGCCGCCGAGAACATCAACGTCATCACGAGTACGACCCGCAACGCGATGCTGACAGGGTCGAGTCTGCCGGGGGCAACGGATGCCGAGGCGGCACTCCTTGTTGTCGCGGGGCAACCCGAACGTATCTCCAGGAACGTTACTTCCCGAACGAGTCGAGAGGGTGCTGCCTGAACGCCACAAAATAGTCACTTTCTGTATAATTTGACGGTCAGTCTCGGCTGCTCCCACGAAGTAGATCGAGGAAGTTCCAATTCACC